>Ga0101944_10000056_pt1 | contig 381403 bp, 326 predicted proteins | sample DewCreD2012metaG_FD_75245 | JGI IMG/M metagenome (GOLD analysis project Ga0101944, IMG submission 75245) | Hot spring sediment bacterial and archeal communities from British Columbia, Canada, to study Microbial Dark Matter (Phase II) - Dewar... ... | reverse complement strand
CCGCCATCGAACATTCACCTCTGTTCAAACTATGGCGGGCAGCGCAGCCCCGTCGCTTTACATCTATCTTGAATATTCTAGCGACTTACGAGTGGCGCTGGGGGGTGGAAACGATTGAAGATCTTATCAAAAAAACGCGCGACCATGTTACAGACCCCGCCAAAATCACTTGCCCGACACTCAATTTGGTTGCAGAGCAGGAATATGCCAGATTTGGAGCGGGCAGGCAATGGGCAGAGGAATGCCTGCAAAAGATATCAAATCCACGAAAGGACTTAATCGTCGCTCCCCGAAACGAAGGCGCTGATTCCCATGCAATTGGTACAAACCTCAGCCTAATGAGCCAGATGTTGTTCGATTGGCTGGATGAAATCATCCCATAAGCAGTTAGCCATAGATAAGAGAAATGAAAACAGAAAGGATAAAACCATGTCACATAGAACTACTGGCGTAACCCTGATTGCAATAGCCGCCCTCTTATTTTGTGCCCGGTATCTGGCGGCTGCCATTTTTGGGTCAGGAATGCCAAGCTGGAGCGCAGAAAATTATCGAGCCTTATTGCAATATGTGGGCACAGATTTGGTTTTTTGGAGCGTAGTTGCCCTTATCGTCGGAATCATAGAGCTGGCAAGAGCCGAGATATGTGAATGGCGGAAAGACGCTCAAAATTAAAAAGATGGTCAAAAACTGCATATTCTGATGTAAATTTCTTTCAACATGCACGCCGCCAGAATTGATGAAAATGACCAATCGTCCGGTAAGTTGCGCCTCAATTGACTCTAAACCACGGCGCTTGCTTTCTAATCAATTGTTTTTATGGCCGTGGATATTCTTCAACGCCATCCTTGCCGCTCTGGGCGGTGGTCCATTGGCATTTGGCCCGTTCGAACTCGACCCGCCGCTTGTCCTTCTCTTCGGAATCGGGTTCGGATTCGTGGGGGGCGGGCTGTGGATCTGGGCGTTGCGCTCTCCCGCGGGACGCGCGCGCTGGCTCTGATGTTCCATTTGGGAGCGAACATCTTAAGTGGAACGATTAGGTTTGCGCCTTTTGCGTTAAGAGAGATACATACACGATTGTTCAAGGTGGCAACAGGAGTCGGTCTCATGACTTTTCTAGGATGGAGAGTTTCCCAACCTTACTTGTTTGAGACTTCGATTTTTCCTGCAAGCGCGGGCTGGGTTGGGCTAGCGCTTCTGGCGTTGAGCGTAGTTTTGACCGTTTCGGCTCTTTTCTCGACTGAGCAGTGACCATGTTCGAGTTGCTCAAATCGCGCGACTTCCCTTCCTTGTTTGGAATCAGCCTCTTCGTTGGCATGATGGCGGCTGGCTACTACTACAACCTGACCTTTGTCCAACTTGGGCTGGAAGATTTGGGCGCCCGCCTGCTCGGGCTGAGCGCTGCCGCAGTCGCCCGCGATATGGCTCTGCTGGCGCTGCTCACCTGTGGGATGGCGTTGGTCTTTGGGTATTGGATGAACAGACAGGGCTGGGGACGGCTTTTCCGGCGCAAACTGCAACTTTCTTTTGGGGTTATTGCCCTCCAATCCGCTCTGACCTTTATCAGCGCGTGGCTGAACAGCGAAACCGCCTTCCTGCTCTGGCTGGCGGGCGTTTCGCTTGCCCTCGGGGTCGGCGTGCCGGTGATGTTCTCGCTGACCACCGACCTCGTCCCGGTACGCTGGCGCGGCTGGGCGGCGGCTCTGATCACGGCTCTGTCCTATTTTGCCGCCGCGGGTTTCTCAGGCGAATGGCGCTTCGAAAACTTCCGCCAAACCACACTCCTCCTGCTCCTTGCAGGGCTGCCTGCCATCGGATTGCTGACCTTCCTGCGCCATCCCTGGCTCGATGCGCTCTCCAAACAACACCTGCGCCCCGAATTCGCCCATGGACGGTTTACGCGCGGAGGTGTTTCTCAAAAACAATTTTTCGGCTTCATCATCGCCATGTTTGGCATCTACTTCGTTGACAGTCTGGGATTCCTGCGTCTGCTCAAAACCCCGCTCTACATGCAAAGCGCCTGGCAATCGCCCGATTTCGACATCCGGCTGTTCATCACCGCCACCCACGTCATCGGCGCGATGGCTGCCGGAGCGCTCTACACCTCCCTGCGTCTGCGCCCGCTCTTCCTGTGGGTCTTCGGCATCTTCGCCCTCACCCACCTGCAATACAGTTTTCACATCCGGGTCGAAGCCGAAAGCGGCGTGCTCTCTATGCCCATGCTCTACGCCCTGGCTGTCAGCCTGTACACGGTGCTCAACTTCGCCATCTGGGCAGACCTTTCCACGCCCGATACGATACCCCTCAACGCCGCTCTGGGCGTGGCGCTCTCCGGTTGGACCGCCACCTTTCTGAGCACCAGCTTGGCAATCGCCTGGGGCGAGCAACTCTCCCTCGAACGCCACATCCAGGTAGTCGACTCGCTCGCCATGCTCTTCTTTCTGGCGCTGTTAATCTTTGCCCTCCTGCCCACCCGCAAAACGGAGACCGCATGAAAACCACATATTTGCTCTTACTTCTCGCTTTGCTCTCCCTGCCGCTGACCGCCTGCGGCGCGAATGGTTTCTACCAGGTCAACCTCATCACCGACGGCGAGCACCAACTGACCGGCGCCTACCCCGGCGATCTACTCATGCTCGGCGGAGGGGCAACCCTGCTCTCCGACGCCACCCTGCAAGGCAACGTCCACCTGATTTCCGGACAACTCATCGTTGAAGGTCAAATTTTTGGAGATGTCGCTCTGGTGGGTGGAGACCTGACCCTCGGACCCTCTGCCCGCCTGAACGGAAATCTAAACCTGGGTGGAGGGACATATCACCCCTCGCCGGGTTCTGTTATCTCAGGTCGCACTCATACCGGGACCGGCGTCACGCTCCCCGACCTGCCCGAACGCGACTCCACGCCGCCAGGCGGAACCCTGCTCCGCAACCTGCTCAACGCCTTTCTGCTTGGCTTTTCTGCCGCTATCCTGACGCGCTACTTCCCCCACAGCGTTGCCCGAGTTGGCGAGGCTGCAAGCCGCCACGCGCTGGTCAGCGGCTCGGTTGGGTTGCTGGTGGGGGTGGTCGGCATCTCCCTGCTGGTTACGATGGTTTACACCATCCTGCTCATTCCGGTCAGTTTGCTGGGGCTGTTTGCCCTCGGTCTGGCTGTCGTCTTCGGGTGGATTGGGCTGGGAAGAACGACGGGCAGGCTTATCGGTCAGGTGTTGAACCGCCCGCTCTCGCCTGCAAAATCAGCCTTCATCGGGACGCTGGTTTTCGTCCTCGTCCTCGAATTGCTCGCATCCATCCCCCTGATTGGCGACCTGCTTGGAATCATCGTCGCCGCCATTGGTCTGGGAGCGGTCTCGCTTACCCGCTTCGGCTGGCAAACATTTGTTCCGGCTACCAAAGCAGACCTCCCCAACTGACCGGATACAACCCCATCCCAAACTGAAAGGATAACCCATGAAATCGCTGCTTACTTACCTGTGGAAACTACCCATGTGCGGACTAGCCTTTTTCATCGGCATGATGCTTGGCGGGATCTTGCTGCCCCTGCTTGGTTTCAGACCGCCCGATATGCCCACAGGAACCGACGCCGGTACGATAACACTCTGGTTGTTGCTTGGAAGTATGCTTCTCGCAGTTTTTCTTGCCCAAATTTCAAGTCACTTACACGTCCGATGGCTGGCGCGCTGGGCGATTCTCGGTCTTTTCACCTGGATTTTTCTCGCCGTGGGAATGGTACTGGAGTCGTTCTTTTTCATGACCACCGGCGCAGTTTCCTCGCTGGAAAATAGCCTGTTTACCATGCTTAACTTTCTGCTACCCAGTCTCTTCCTGAGCGGTATGGCGACCAGCCTGTTTCGCCCTGCGCCCGGCGCAGCAACGGCTCCAACATTTATTCCCACAAACCTGAAAGATTGGTCCTGGCGTATCCCCATAGCATTGCTGGCATATCCGCTGATTTACATCACCTTTGGTTTGCTTGTTCAGCCGTTCATTAGCGATTTTTACACCGCCGGACAATATGAATTAACCATCCCCACCTGGGGACAAATGATTCCACTTCAGTTGGCGCGCAGCCTGCTCTTCCTGTTGACGAGTTTACCCGTGATTAGCTTTTGGGGTGGCTCGCGCCGCGCCCTGTGGCTCTCGTTGGGATTGACCATTTTTGCCTGCACCGGCTTTATGGCTGTCATCACTGCTTACTGGTTCCCCTGGAAACTACGCCTGTTTCATGGGCTGGAATTGCTGGCAGATGCTTTGTTCTACGCTGGTGTGCTGACCTGGCTTTTTACGAAACGATCCTTGCGGGAAAAATACAACCTCCCCAACTGACCAGGTGAAACTCTCCCCAACTGGATAATCTCCTTTCTACCCGCCCGCCGGATGACCCACGTGGGCGGTTGGCGTAAGATGGAGACAGACACAGATCGGTCTCAAAGATAAAAATACAAGGAAACCGCCATGAATCATTCAAAAATAATCAGAGGCTGCATGATCTTTCTCATCATCCCCATTCTCTTGCTGACCGCTTTTGCGCTGTACTCACAGTGGACAGCCCATACTCCCGCCATCCTCGGCGCGGACGGCAAGCCCCTGCCCGGCAGCATCGTCTCGCTCGAAAAGGTCAAACTCGGCGGTGTGGACCAATGGCTGATTATTCGCGGCTACGATGTCAATAAGCCTGTCCTGCTCTTTCTTTCCGGCGGTCCTGGCGCGAGCGAGGCGGCGCGCGTCCTGCGCTTCAATAGTGAACTGGAAAAACATTTCGTGGTCGTCATCTGGGAACAGCGCGGCTGCGGCAAATCTTACCCGTCTATCAACCCCAAATCAGACCTGACGGTTGACCAATACGTCGCTGACCTGCTCGAACTGACGGACATCCTGCGCGAACGCTTTGACGAGCAGAAAATCTACCTGGTGGGTCACTCATGGGGCACAATTATCGGCGTTCTGGCTGCCCAGCAGCGCCCCGACCTGTACCATGCCTACATTGGCACGGCTCAGATGGTGGATGTGCAGGAAACCGACCAGATGATTTATGACCTCATGTTGGAACACGCTCGTCAAACCGGAGACGCGGATTTTGTAAAAACGCTCGAAGCGCAAGGCTCGCCGCCTTATTTTGGCAAAAGCCCCATCCAACCTTATGCCACGCTCTTTGGGCGCGAGTACCAGGTTTTTGAAGCGCCAAACATCAAAGATGAAACTTACCGCCGCGAAGGCGACGCTATCCGGTTGATGTTGAAGCAGCCCGAATACGGCTGGCTCGACCGGATCTATTACCTGCTTGGATTAATGAACACCTTCAACGCAGTTTATCCGCAGTTACAGGAAATAGACTTTCGCGTGGATGCCACACAACTCGACCTGCCAGTGTACATCCTGCTGGGGCGGCATGATATGAACAACCCATCCCGTATTCCCGAAGAATATTTCAGCCTTCTCGAGTCGCCAAGCAAGCGATTAATCTTCTTTGAAAAGTCCGGGCATGGCATGATTTGGGAAGAAGCCGGGCTGTTCCATAGCCTGATGGTGGAGACCGTCCTCCCCGAAACCTACAAATGAGCGCCGTACAGGATAATTCCGCACGACCCTCGGAAAATGTACGCCATGAAAAAAGCCTCGAAAATCTTTCTGACCATCATCCTCTCCCTCACCGGTCTGTGCCTCGGTTTGCTGATCATCTCCGCCCTCAGCAACCTGAACCTGCCGCAAGCCTCCGCTCACCCTGAAACGCTGGACGAAGCCGAACTGACCCGCCAGGCTGAACTCTTCCACCTGCGCCAGAACGTTGGCGATGAAGTTTGGTCAGGCTGGGGTACGGCAGAATTGCCCGTCATCGCCTACAACGAAGGCTATGCCTTCCTGCTTGGCTATCCGGGTCAGCCGCCCGTGGGCTGGCTCAAAGTTCCGGCGGGCACTCAGCGCGGCAGCGATTGGCAAATTCTGCCCGCCAAAACGTTCGAGGGGCAGGTCATCTACTTTCAACCGCTTTCATCTGGACTTTACCCCGAAAATTTCGCCGTGCAGGTGGGAGAATCCTGGGTCTCCAGCCTGCAGACCCGCGAATGGATGGAGATTCAACTCTCCCAAACCGTCCGCGCCGACCTGCCAGGCGTCCTGCGCTCGGTCTTTCCCTACCGTCTGTTCATCGGGCTGATGTTGGGCGGCGATGATAAATACATTTCCGCCGTCGCGCACGAATCCTTCCACGCCTGGCAGGGATTGACTGCGCCGCAAAAATTCTCCGCTGCCGAAACCGCCGCCCGCCTCGATGAGCGCTATCCCTGGGAGAGCGAATCACTGTCCCAAGATTGGAAGGCAGAGTTGCAGTGTCTTGCTGACATGCTGCGCGGCGAAAATCCAGCTGCGCTTCTGGCGCAAGTCCGCCGCTTTTTAGAACATCGCGCCGCCCGCCGCCAATCTGCCGGTCTCAACACCGAACTGATTGCCTACGAACAACAGCGCGAATGGCTGGAAGGTCTGGCGCGCTATGCTGAATTGGAAATCTGGCGGCAAGGCGGTTTGTCTGGTTATGAACCACTCCCATCTACCGCCAGCCTGCCCCATTTCGACCGCTACCATGGTTTTGAAAATCGCTGGCAACAGGAACTCGACCAAATGCTACGCATGTACTACGACGAAGGCGATGGTCGCTTTTACTACTCTGGCATGGCGCAAGCCTATTTGCTCGACCGCCTGCTGCCCGGCTGGAAACAACGCGCCTTCGAGGACGGCATATGGCTCGAAACGTTGTTGATTGAAGCGCTGAAATAGAGCGAATGACCATGTTTAATGTTTTTATCCGCCTCCGCCCTTTCCTCTCCTCCCTGCGCCTGCCCTCCCGCGCCTGGACGGGCGCCGCTTGGGGCGTGGGGCTTGCCGCTGCCGTGGTGTGGGGTGCCCTGTGCTGGCAGGGTTTTGCTCCCGCCGGAGCCTTTACCTTCGCTCTGGGCTGGTTAGGTGGAGCGGCTCTTGGGGCAGTATTTGGTGGGATAATGCTGTTTCTCGACTGGATTCTTTGCCGTTTTCCACGGCGCTATAGATGGGTGGCGCTTGGCGCATTGCCCGTGCTGGTTTTGGCTTATTTCGCGTTGCCTTTGGTATATGGCGTGCTGGCGCTCCTTGCCGGACTACTTCTGACCGCCTCTCTGCTTGGCGCGGCGCTTGCCAGCTTTCTCACGCCCGGTCTCACCAACCGTCAGCGTCGAACCGCTCTCGCCATGCTCTTCATTGGATTGGCTACACTCATCAGCGGCGGAGCGTTCCTGCTCGATGACGGCTACCCCGTTCAACCGCCTGTCAATGCTGCCACTCTCTCTACTCAAAACGTCACTTCGCTTGACCTGTCCGATCCATCCCAGCCAGGCAGGTACCCCATCCAAACACTGACCTATGGCAGCGGGAGTGACCGCCGCCCGGAATATGGCGCGCAAGCCACCTTATTCACCACCCCGGTGGATGGTTCGCTCTTGCTGGATGGCTGGTCTACCCTTCGTCGGGCTTATTGGGGCTTTGGACCTGAATCTATGCCCCTTAACGCCCGTGTCTGGTATCCCGAGGGCGATGGAGCATTCCCGCTCATTCTCATCGTGCACGGCAACCACCCTATGGAAGATGCCTCTGAACGCGGTTACGATTATCTGGCTGAACTGCTTGCCAGCCGGGGTTTTATCGTCGCCTCAATAGATGAAAATTTCTTCAACCTTTCGCTGATAGCTGACCTGGCGATGATTGCCCCTCTTAAAGACGAAAACGATGCCCGAGCCTGGCTGATACTGGAACACCTGCAGCAGTGGCGCGAATGGAGCCTAACCCCTGGCAACCCATTTTTCGGGCGGGTCAACCTCGATGGGATTGGTCTAATCGGTCACTCACGCGGCGGCGAAGCGGTGGCAATTGCTGCTGCCTTCAACCACCTACCCTTCCACCCTGAAAATGCCAAATTGCGTTTTGATTACAACTTCAACATTCGCGCGGTAGCTGCCATCGCCCCGGTCGATGGACAGTTCTCACCCGGCGAGAAGCCACTGCCCCTGGCGAATGTCAATTACCTGGTGTTCCATGGTGCGCACGATATGGACGTGGTTAGTTTTAGCGGCTTACGGCAATACAACCGCCTACAATTCCTGGACGGCAAGCCCTGGTTCAAATCAACTATCTCCATCTACGGTGCCAATCACGGGCAGTTCAATCGTGCCTGGGGACGGCGCGATATGCTCGGTCCTGCCCGCCAGTTATTCAACCTGAGCGCGCTGCTGCCTGCCCAACAGCAGGAACAGGCTGCCAAAGTTTTCATCTCCGCCTTCATGGAAGCCGCGCTACACAACCAGTCGGGCTACCGCGCTCTATTCCGCGACCCGCGCGTCGCCCGCGCCTGGTTGCCGCAAACGATTTTCCTGAGTCAGTACCAAGAATCAAACACCATTCGGGTTGCAACCTTTGAGGAAGATATAAATCTCGAAACTACGAGTCTACCAGGCGCTTCCCTAAGTGGAGAAGAGTTAACCCTCTGGCGGGAGCAGGTTGTCCCGCTGCGTTGGGGAAACTCCCACACCAGCGCGGTTTATCTCGGTTGGAATAACACTTCCACACCCGGCAGACCCCGCTACATCCTGACGCTTCTAGAAGGATCTCTGGCTCTTTCACCGCAATCTGTCCTGACCTTTGCCCTTGCTGCCGCGGACGAATCTCCCCTGATGAATGAAAAACACCCCCCTGAAGACAACCTCGCTCCGCTCGACCTGACCCTGGAACTGATGGACCACTCTGGTGTAACTGCCCGCCTGCCGCTCAGTCACTTCTTCCTGCTCCAACCACCCCTGCGCGTTCACCTGGGCAAAGCCAACTGGATGAGCATCCTACCATCTTCTGAGCCCATTTTCCAAACCTTTGAGTTTCAGCTGAGCGACTTTATCGGGCAAAACCCTCACTTCGACCCGTCCCAACTATCCGAAATTCGTTTCCTATTCGATCGATCCCCGGCAGGCGTGGTCATCCTGGACGAAGTAGGTGTAAAACCATAGATTGTGTCTACCAGAAGGAGAAAAACCATGCAACAAATTATTGCGTTCGGCGGTGGAGGCTTCTCGATGGAGCCAGAGAACCCGGCAATTGATCAATATATTGTCCGGAAAACGGGCAAACCTCACCCTCGTGTCTGCATCTTGCCCACCGCAAGCAGCCACCCTGCACAAACAACCCATGCAACCCTGGAAACCCCCTTCTGACCACCCCCGGAAGCAGTCCAGGATCTCTCTGAAAGGAAGAAAATTGGGATGATCAACAATCATGAAAAAAGACGAGCAGATCGGATTGCTCCTGATCTTCTCGCCTTTCTTTTGGGGTGCTTCAGATTATACTTACAACCTGCTCTGTTGCAAAGATAAGTAGTCAACAGGTAAACTTCAGCGCTGGATGTTATAGACCAATCCCTTGATGATCGGCTCTCGCCGTTGCAAGCTGCGCTTCCGAGACCGGATGGTGTCACCAAACTTGCGTTTGATCACCGAGTTCACCGTTTCAGTCTTCCAACGCTGACCAAACAGACCATCCAGCCGCGCCTGAGAAACCAGGTCGGCCCGCGCCTTGCGCTCGGGGTTGAGCAGGTTGACACCCCGTCGCACCGCAGGAACCAGATCATCGTCTCGGACGGATTGACCATCAAAGCCCGCATCAGCCATCATCACCCAGGCTTTGCGCTTGCCCTGGTAGCGCCCATACCGGCAAGAATCTCGCCGCAACCCGGGCAGATGAGCCACATCGCTGCCCGGTCCCCAGCCCGAGCGCCAGGCCAGAATGAACTGTGAAGCCGTGCCGACTGCATACACCCCTTTCGCCCAACGCTGGTAGATGCGCCACGTGCGGGTTTGGTATCCAGGCGAGAAGCCGGTGCTGTCAGAAGCAATTCCCTCTTCTTCCACTCCATTTTCATCCAGAAGTTGGTTCTTCATTTTCTCAAAGTCCAACATGTGCAGCTTCTTGTAAGTGCGCTGCAAAGTGGTGTGGTCAGGGATGCGGGGCAGTTCCAGAGCCTGGCAGACTTGATCCCTGGCCAACAGCCACTCTTCCATGTCCCGGTAACTGAAGTCCAGGTAGTACATCAGCAACACACAGGCTGCCAACTGGGGCAATGTAAAATGATGCGGGCTTTTCGGATGCGAATAGCGCGGCAGCGCCTCTTGGGTCAAGTGATAGGCGCTCCGAGCAACTTTGACGTAACGGCTTTCTCGAGTTTTCATGACGTATTGTTTACCACATGAAGTCAATGTTTGCAACAGAGCACTTACAACCAGCTATTGGTCAAGGTGAAGTGCGCCCCGAAATTTGGACGTGACTGTTCCAAAATTGGTAAATGATGGGTGAAGTAACAAGGTTTGTGGCAACCCCGCTGGCTTTTTACCCGGCTACGCCATCAAATCGGCCAAACGCAGACCACGAGACAGATGATTTCCGGCAAAAGCGATCAGGCGGCTCATTGCAAGAGCGGATTGCACTTGTTTGTAGCCGCGCATGGAGCGGTAGCGCTTTTTGATCCACCAGCCAATGGTGCGTTCACAGTGGTTATTCGTGCCGTCTAAAATCTCATTTCCATCTTCATCCTTCCAATTCCGATAGAACGTCAGGCGCGGCCAGAGGTTCCAGCGATCCATAAACAGATTGCGCATCCGGTAAGCAACGTCATGTTTGTGGCCTCTCCCTGGTTTGCGAGCGCTGGCATGGCGTAGATAGATTCCTTCAAGGCGTGGCTGGTCTTCTGGGCGCCGGGTATGGATCATGTCTTTGAGTGAAGCCAGGTCTTCCAACGCCTGTTCGGGAGTAATCTGAATGGCTTCCAGAGAATGATCCTGTCCTGCGATGATCATAGCTGAGAGTTCTTCAACAAGCGCTTCTGTGTTTCGAACCACATGACTTTTGCACACTTACTGCGAGCGACCGGTCTCATCGCTAACATTCTTGAAGGCGTCCGCATCATCTCTCACCACCACATCGGCGTCTACCGCATCTAGGATGGGTTCCAGCCAGGCTTTCAATTGCTCGGCATCCTCACCCGGTAATTCGTCGATACTCAATACCATCCCGTTCACAGCATCTACCACGATGCCGACTGTCACCCATTCCCCGTTACAATGCAAACTGGTTACATCTGCCCCAACTGCTTTTGTCTTGTACCCACTTAGCAGCTTTTCACGCTTTAGTCCTGGCACTTGCTCTGCTACCGACTGGACTGCCCGATATACACTCGTTTTTCCTATCCCCATTCCAAGACTGCTCAATACCATTTCTACGGCCCCGTAGCTCAATCCCAGAATGTACATCATCACTGCCATACCATTCACACGTTTCGAGATTTGCTTCTGACTGACCCCTTTGGGATAGACGCGGAATACATGCCCACATTTATTGCATTCACATCTCTAGGCCGTTACCTCAGGGTGCTGTGCATCTACTATCTTCTTACTCACTTCCTGCCGAGGAATAAATCGCATTCCCCAACATCCTTTTTGAGGGCATTTCTTTGGGAATTCAAATTGGGTCGGTTCAACTTTTGGTAGAATCAGGTTCAGGCGCATGTCAGTGTGCCTCTGTGTTCGTGGGTTGTGGGGCGGTTGTCGGACTGCCTCACGACTATTTAACCACGTTTTTACCAGCTTTGGAACGATCACCCACACGGCAGGCACTATATTTTTTTAAAACTAATATGATATAATTACTCCATATTGATGAACCCGCGCTGGTTACGTGTGGCGCGCCAGCAACTCGCCTGTTCAGCCTCGCCCGGGTACATGAACATCGCGCAGGACATCCCCAGATCCCAATAGCATGGCGCTTGTTTTGTGCATCAATAAACTTTGAAGGGTGGCAAGCCGTAACCTCTTGCGGGTTTGGCTGAGTTCTGCGCCTGAACATGATGGTCCCACTGTTTTGATACCCCGCACCGCCCCCGCCGGATGGAGCCAGCGACGAAAGCATCCACGATAACCTTACGTGAATCAAGGAGGCAGAATGTATACTCCCCGTTCCTTGCTCGTCATCCTCGCTCTCGCGTTGCTGGCAAGCCACGCCCTCGTTCCAGGGGTAGCCCATGCCCAGGAGACGACGATCTTCGTAGATGATAGTTCCACCTGCACCCTTGCCTGCGGCAGTGCGTGGGCAACAGCCTACCCCCAACTGCAGGACGCCCTTGCCGCCGCCCACGCTGGCGACCAGCTTTGGGTGGCGCAAGGCGTTTACTATCCCGACGAGGGCCAGGGCCTGACCGACAATGACCGTACACTTTCGTTCACACTTAAGAACGGCGTCAGGCTCTATGGCGGCTTCTTTGGCAACGAAAGCACGCTCACCCAACGCAATCCCGCCGTCAACTCTACCATCTTGAGCGGCGACATCGACAAGAATGATGAGGGAACCATCGTTGGCAACAATGCCTATCACGTCGTCGCCAGCAACGGGATAGACTCCAGCGCCGTGCTGGATGGATTTGTGATCACCGCTGGGCTGGCAAATGGTCTCGGCCAATACGTCAACGGCGGCGGGATATACAACCAGGCAGCCAGCCCGACCCTGGTCAACCTCACCTTCCGCCGCAATGCTGCGAACATCTACGGAGGCGGGATGTACAACATAGGTGGCAGCCCGAGCCTGACCAACGTCACCTTTGAGGATAATTCGGCACAGACTGGCGGCGGCGGGATGTATAACAGCGAGAGCAGCAACCCGACGCTGGCTAACGTCTCCTTCAGTGGTAATACCGCGGGCTTCGGCGGCGGGATGTATAACGGCGAGAACAGCAGCCCGACGCTGGCTAACGTCTCCTTCAGCAGCAACACGGCGCAAGACGCCGGCGGCGGCATCTTCAACTACGTCAACAGCAACCCGATGCTGACCAACGTCACCTTTACCGGCAACACGGCGCAATCTATCGGCGGCGGGATGTATGACACCTACAGCAGCCCGGCGTTAACGAACGTGACCTTCAGCGGCAATACGGCGGGCAGCGGTGGCGGGATGTCCAACCTGGGCGACAGTCGCCCGAGGCTGGTCAACGTCACCTTCAGCGACAATTCAGCCCAATCCTCCGGCGGCGGGATGTATAACAGCGGCAGCGCCTTCCCGAGATTGACAAATACCATTATCGCCAACAGCACTAGCGGTGGGGATTGCGATGGTCCTGTCAACGGCGCCTCCTCATACAACCTGATCGAAGATGCCACCAGAGCCTGTGGCTTGACCAACGGCACAAACGGCAACCTTATCGGACAGGACCCCAGGCTTGACCCTTTGGCGAATAACGGCGGCGCCACCCTCACCCACGCATTACAGCCTGGCTCCCCTGCCCTTGAGGCTGGCGCCAACGCGAGCTGTCCTGCAACCGATCAACGTGGCTTGCCGCGGCCGCAAGGGCCAAACTGCGACATCGGCGCCGTGGAAAGGGTGCCCACCACCATGCCGCCGCTGCCGACTAGCCAGCCCTACTACCTGGGCAAAATTTTCGTGCGACCGATCGTGCTACCGATCTTCCCCGCCCCCCCAAACATCGCTGTCACCCAACTGGAGGTCACGCAGGCCATCCAGGAGGCGGATGGCGCAGGGGTCACGCTGGTGGCCGGCAAGCGCACCTACGTCCGCTTCCATGTGCGCCAGACCAGTAGCGGCGACGATCCGGTCGTCGGCGCGCGACTGTGGCGCATCGTCAACGGGCAGCGCATGGGCGATCCGCTCCGGCCCAGCGCCCGTCCTGATGGATTCCTGCGCTTCTTGCCTTTCTTCCTCGATGGCATCCGCTACGTATTCGATCCCACGGTTACCGTGCGCGTCAATCCCGATCGCAACGCGCTGGAGGATTCCTTTTTCTTCCGCCTGCCCGACAGTTGGACGGCCGCCGGCGATTTGACGATCGAGGCTGAGGTCAACCCCACCTTCCTGCCCAACGCCGTAGAGGAGACGACGCGCAGCGACAACATCCTGCGCGCCACCATCACCTTTGCAGACACGCCGCCCATGGTGGTGCGCCTCTTCGCCGTCCGCTATCGCGCCGGCGGCACAGTCCGCGCTCCCAGCGAAACGCAACTGCGCGAGGTAGAAGATTGGCTGCGCCGCGCCTTTCCGATCGCCCACCTGATCGTGATCCGCGATGTCGAGGACATGACGGACCTCAACCGCCTCCCCACCTGCGAGGAAGTCAACGGCCGCCTGTTCTGGGACAACCTCTTCCTCAAATGGGCCGGGATCGATCCGCTCCCCACGCGCTACTACGGCCTGGTGAGCGACAGCGGCGGCTTTATGCGCGGCTGCGCGGTCGACGCGCCCAGCTTTATCGCCTCCGGACCGACGGGTAACACTGTTTCATACCCGTGGGATATCGATGGCGAAAGCTACGGCGACTGGTATACGGGGCACGAACTTGCCCACACCTGGGGGCGCAGCCACGTCGCCTGCAGGGGCGACGAAGGCGGACCGGATTCCAACTATCCTATGGGCGAAAGCGGTTCCATCGGTCGACGCAATGGCCAAAACGAATACTGGGGCTTCGATATCTACCTGCGCGGGCCAGTGGTCTATCCACCCACGTGGAAAGATGTCATGACCTATTGCAACAACCTGTGGATCTCTGCCTACACCTATGAAGGCATCCGCAATCGCCTGGCATCGGAAAATCAGGCGGCTGCCTTTGCCAGTCCGGCAAACACAACGGAGAGCGAGTACCTCGTCGTGCAAGGGACGGTGACGCCAGCCGTACCTGCGGCGACGCTGGGCCTAATCTACCACTTGACAGCTCCTGCTGTCCTGGCGAGTTCGGCGCCAGGTCCCTTCGCGATCCGCCTGATCAGCGCCGGAGGCAGTGTGCTGGCGACCTATCCCTTTACTCCCCGCATTGACACCGAGGATCCAGAGGACCTGAGCAAGCCGTTGCTCGTCATGGAGCAGGTGCCCTTTGTCGCCGGCGCCGCTCACATTCAGATCGTCACCGGCAACAATGTGCTTGCCGAGCGCGTCATCAGCGCCCACGCGCCGACGGTTACGGTCACGGCGCCAGCCGGCGGCGAAACGGTGGATGACGCCGGACTGACGGTGAGCTGGACGGCCGACGACGGCGACGGCGATGCGCTCATCGCCACCGTGCTCTACAGCCGCGATGGCGGCACCAGCTACGCCCCCCTGCGGCTGCATCTCACTGGTGCCAGCGTCGTCATCCCCCTAGCCGAACTCGGCGGCACGACGCAGGGCAAGGTGCGCGTGATCGTCAGCGATGGCGTCAACACCAGCCAAGCCGATTCGGCAGGCTTTTTCGGCGTCCCCAATCAACCGCCGAGGGTGCAGATGATCACCCCACAGGGGAATGCCACTTTCGGCTATGGGCAGCTCATCCCGCTGAGCGGCGCGGCGATGGATATAGAGGATGGCGCGTTGCCGGAGAGCGCCTACGCCTGGTATTCGAATCAAGATGGCTTTTTGGGCAACGGCTCGAGCCTTGACGCCGACCTGGAAACGATCGGCATCCACATTATCACGCTGCGGGCGACGGACGCCGACGGCGCGAGCAGCGTCGTCACGCGCACACTGGTCCTTAGCGACGACGTCATGATCCCCACAGCCAGAATCGTGGTAGCGCCGATAGCCACCAGTTTCGTCGCCGTCGTTGGCAGCAGCGAGGTGCAGACGCAAACGGTCAGCCTGCGCAATCCGGAGGCAAGTCCCCTTGCCTGGCAGGCTTCCAGCGACGCCGCCTGGCTCGCGCTCGGTGCGGCGAACGGCGCCACACCGGCTGATCTAGAACTGCGCGTCGACCCGGCTGGGCTGGCGGCCGGCGACTACGTCGGCGTCGTGACGATCACCAGAGATGGCTCGACGGAGTCCCAACGCGTGCATGTGACGCTGAACGTTATCGCGCCGCCTCACCGAAATCTATATCTCCCTCTTATCCATCAAAATAGACCATGATCTATCGTTAGTCCCATTTGCAAACTGGCATTTAAGTCTCAGGTAGAGAACGAGATGGAGATCAATCGGATAGAGTTCAGCGACCTGGGGATACCCATCGCTATTTATGAGCCGGCGCCGGCAGGGAAACTGGCTTTGCTGGAAAGGGTGCATGAGTCTTCCATTGGTCAGGCAGCGCGCACCCTGCTTGACTTGCGCCAGACCTGGGAGAGCTCAACCCAGGAAGAACGAAAGGACCTGGTGCACATTATGCTTTAGGAAGTTGGCGTTGACGTGAGTGCAAAACGCGTTTTGTGGGTGAAAACCCGCCCGGATTATGAGCCGCTTTTGTCAATTCTGGATGGATTGCGCCAGGATGACGACAGACGGTTCTGGTTAGAGCGTTTGGATGCACAAGAGAATAATTGTGACAGAGGGGATAATACCAGAAAGATGAGCATCACTGTCGAAATCCAGTTACAGATGTCCCACAATGCCTTGACAATCGCAGAGGAGTACCTACAATGAGGGTGTTGCACTTTAAAAGCGAGATCACCCAGCGGTCACTGAGCGATCTCTGTCGCAAGCCCTCGGTCGGTTAGGACCATATCACCAACGATTGAGGCCGGCGATAATGTGCAGCTTTCGCTGCTATGAGGATCTTACGACCAGCGGAGAGGGCGGGATTCGAACCCGCGGAGCCTTGCGGCTCACGCGCTCTCCAGGCGCGCGCGTTAGACCAGACTACGCAACCTCTCCCAATTTCTGTCAGCGGTTTTCCATCCGCCGGCGCGCAGGATTATACCACAAGGGCAGCCGGGCGCAGCGGGTGCGGTTTTTCATAGACATACACCGACGCCTCCCATTGGCGTGAATATGCAGCTTCTGCCAAAACCGGCTCGAGGTCAACTCCCAGCGGGGCAAGCCAGATTGCCTTCGAATAACCCAGCGATGCCGCCAGGCGACGAAAATCCCTCAGCAGTTGCTCCAGGCTTTCCCGGTTGCACGCCAGCAGTTCTGCCGTCAGCGCATTTTCATCGGCGTCGGCGCGAGCGACCAGGTACCCCTCTGCTGCTGCCTCAGCATGCCAGCGCCACAGGCGACCTGCCTGCGCCGCTTCGGTCAGTCGTGCTGCGTTGAGCGATGCCCACTGCCAGCCCCAATCCATCAACCCATGCGAAAGAAGCACGATTTCGTTACCAGCAATGGTGGAAAAAATCAGGCTGGCTGCCTCTGGCGTCAATGAGATAAAGCCCGTCTCAGCGCCCGCCTCTGCTTCAGCACCAAAGGGGGTGAATTCACCCACCTTTGTAAAGCCTGTTCGGTCGCACAGGTGCTGTACCGGCAAACGGAATGAAGCCGTAGAGAGGCGGATCACACCGCTACCGTTTTGCAGCCAATACGCCAAGATGTAATCGTGTAGCCGCGAGGCAATGCCCCGCCCTTCGTACGCAGGATGAACCCGCAACCCCTGCAGCCACCATTCTCCCTCGGCGAAGCGAGTCAGTTTGCACAGACCAACCACATATGAGCCATACTGCGCCACCGCAAGCAAGCCGCTGTAGTCGCGCAGCCACTCCGCCCAAACGCCCGGCACGTAGTCGTCTCCCTCCCAAATCGCGCGCGTTAGTTCCATCACATCGGTTGTATCCCGCGGCAGCGCTGGCCGGCAGACGATGGTATACAGGCTTTGTGGGCGTTGCCAATCCAGACCTGACGTACCGAACATGACCCTAATTGGGGAAAATCTTCTCGAAGATCTCTGGAGCGTAGCGCGCTACCATCTCTGATGAGATACCATTCTCACGGCAGATCTCCGCATACAAATCGGCGCTGGGGCGCTTGCGGCGCACCTGGGTTTCTACATCCAGTTCCCACAAGCCGAAACGTTGCGTCCAGCCACGCTCCCACTCGAAATTATCCACCAGCGACCAATGAAAATAGCCTTTGACGGGGTAATTGAAATTCACTGCCCGCCAGAGCTGATGCAGATGCTCAATCATATATCGGCGGCGGAGGAGGTCTTCGGCGTCGGCAACGCCATTCTCGGTGATGATGATGGGCACTTTGGACTTGAGCCCCCAACGCACAGCTTCGAACATACCTTGCGGGTGATACACCTGCGAGCCATTCCCCTCAAAGGTCGAAGATGGCAGTTTCTCCATTGATTGAAACAGGCTGAAGAAAGATACTTTTTCTTGAAGATAATAGTTGATGCCCAGGTAATCTTGAGTGCCCTTAACTTCCGGCAACCGTCTGCGCCAGGAGAGAAAACGCAACACACCGCCTGCAAGCGCCCGGGGAAGAGCCTCATTAAATGCATCGCCTTGAATCTTCGCCAGCAAACGATCCAGTGGAGACCAGGAAACCGCTGGTGTGAAAGGCATATAATTAAACGCAAGACCTACTCGAGCGGTAGGTTGCAGTTTATGGATCAGGCGGTAAGCTGCAGCATGGGCGCGGAGCTGATTGGTCATCACGCGGAAGACCGCCGCCGGGCTTTTCTTCCCCGGCGGCCAGACGCCTACATAGTACGCAGCGAAAACCAAAACATTAGGCTCATTGATGGTGACCCAAAGGCTGGTATACTCGCGCAGCGCCTCGACCGCCTTGTTCACGTACGCGGCAAACAACTCCGGGCAGCGCTCGCTTTCCCACCCGCCTTGCTGTGAGAACCAGATCGGATCGCTGAAATGGTGCAAGGTGACCATGGGCGTGAGATTGCGCTCCTGCATACCCCTCAAAATCTCCCGGTAGCGATCCAGAGCGCCCTCATCCCAGCGGTCGGGTTCCGGCTGGATGCGGCTCCACTCGATGGAAAGTCGATGGGCGTTCTGCCCAGCCTCGGCTGCACGATCCAAGTCCTCCCGCCAGCGCCCACCCCACCAATCGCACGCCAACCCAGACTTGTGCCCGTGAATGATGCGCCCCTCTTCCTGCTCCCAAGCCCACCAGTTGTTATTGGTATTGTTGCCTTCCACCTGGTGAGAAGAGGTAGCCGTCCCCCATAAAAAGCCGCGTGGAAAGTGAAAAGTCGCCTGCGCCATGCGTTATCCTCCAACAATGATTTACCAGGCTGACAGCCCGCACAATTTTATACTCCCCGCAAGATTTTGTAAATCAGCCCGGATATAAAGGCACCCGAAGAGAATATCATGGTATTCTTATTACGCGCGTAGAACAATGCCTCAAAAAGCATGGAGGGATACAATGGCAAGCGATGTATACATCTTATCCGCCGTCCGCTCACCGGTCGGGATTGGCAAACCAACCGGCAGCCTGTACCCGATCTCGCCCGTCAACCTGACGGCAATGGTGTTGCAGGCGGCTGTCGAGCGCGCCGGCATCGAAATGGGGCAGGTGGACGATGTGATCTGGGGCTGCGTCACGCCGATTGGGGACCAGGGCGCCAACCTGGCTCGCCTGGGAGTGTTGAAAGCCGGCTTTCCCGTGACTGTGCCAGCGGTTACGCTAAACCGCATGTGCGGTTCCAGTCAGCAGGCAGTACACTTCGCCGCTCAGGCTATCCTGGCTGGCGACATGGACATCGTCATCGCTGGCGGGACCGAAATGATGTCGCATCAGCCAATCGGCAGCGACTGGCCGACGACATGGCCGCAGGATTTCCCCTACCCTTTGGTGCATCAAGGCATCAGCGCCGAGATGATGGCGCAGAAATGGGGTCTGGATCGAGAAGCTCTCGATGATTATGCCTACCAGAGTCATTGGAAAGCCATGGTAGCCATTCAGGAGGGGCGCTTCGTCGGGCAAATTCTGCCGATTCCCCTGCCGGATGGCAGAGTCGTCAGCCAGGATGAGGGCGTGCGCATGCCGCCCAACCGTGAGAAAATGGCGGCGCTCAAACCGGTGTTTCAGGAGGGCGGGGTGATCACAGCGGGCAATGCCAGCCAGATCAGCGACGGCGCCGCCGCGCTGGTGCTCGCTTCGCCTGCGGCGGTTGGGCGCTACAATCTGAAGCCCAGAGCGCGGCTGGTAGCGCGAGTGGTGGTCGGCACCGACCCGGTGCTGATGCTCGACGGACCTATCCCTGCCACGCGTCAGGTGGTTAAAAAAGCCGGCATTTCATTCGACGACCTCGACGTGGTCGAAATCAACGAAGCCTTTGCCTCGGTGGTGCTGGCATGGTTCAAGGAGATCGACATCGACCCGGCGCGGGTGAACCCAAACGGCGGGGCGATTGCCCTTGGTCATCCCCTGGGCGCCACCGGCGCGATCCTGATGACCAAGCTGCTGCACGAACTGGAACGCAGTGATGGAACCTTCGGCTTGCAGACCATGTGCATCGGACACGGGATGGCTACCGCCTCCATCCTGGAACGGTTGTAGCAAGTGCGGAGCCTCTAGACGCCCCACATGGAACAGCAGATAGATCACACCGTTTATCTAGCTCTCGGTTCAAACCTGGGCGAGCGGGCGGAGAATCTCCACTGCGCCCTGCGTTCCTTTCCGCCGCACGTGCAAGTGCTGGCAGCCTCGTCCGTTTATGAGACGCAGCCCTGGGGTTACCTAGACCAACCCCCGTTCCTGAATCAAGTGATTGCAGCAAAGACCAGGCTCACGCCACAGGCTTTGCTGGTATATCTCAAACAGATCGAAGAGGATATGGGTCGCCAGGCTACCTTCCGTTATGGACCCCGCTTGATAGACCTGGACATTCTATTCTACGATGATGTCATCCTAAACCTGCCGGGGCTGACCATTCCACACCCACAGCTTGCTGAGCGCGCCTTCGTACTGGTGCCGCTGGCTGAGCTAAACCCCGATTTGCTGCACCCCCTGCTGGGAAAGACGATCCGTCAGCTCCTGGCAAAGATCGACACTGGCGGCGTACGAAAAGTTGCCACAGGATCCTCACAGGAGGGATGAGATTTACGCCGGAATCTGTTGCTTTCAGATCAATCCATCGCCGAATTTAAGATAGAATAATAATCCCTTAGCAAGCTGCTACGCTTGGCAAAGTGGATGCTCACGATTGTCCGGTCTAGAGGAAGGAGACGCTATATGACTGAAGCTGAAATCAAACCCCTGAATTGGAAGCCCGCTCCCAACATCGGCTATACCGTGGTGCGCCGCCCAGACGGAGGCATGCATTTCACCTTCAGCGACACGACCAAAGCCACGCTGGATCATTGGCGGGAATTTTCCCTGGAACACCTGCTGGATTCAGATCGCCTGACACGCAATCTGTACGACCTGCGCCAGTTGGAAGATATCTCCGAAGACGCCATCAAATACGCCATCGAGCTGAACAACGATCCATCCGTGCGTAATATCCGCCTGGCGGTGGTCGCTACCAGCGAGAAAGTGATCGAAGCCCTGAAGCAGGTAGCGGCGCTGACGACGCCAGGCGGGGTTGAGATGGGACTCTTTCGCACCATCGAAGAGGCTGAAGCCTGGCTCGACCGTCCTCTTACCCTGATTGCCTAGCCCGCGCTTCTGGCTAGTTGACCACCACACACCCAAATCGCGATCACTCGCCAAATCATCAGACCAACTCGCCAACAATCAGAATATGCCCTCAACTCTGACCCTTAAACAACGCACCTTTATCTGGGGCAAGCGTACCTATATCATGGGCATCCTCAACCTTACCCCAGATAGTTTTTCCGGCGATGGACTCTACGCTGATTCGGCAGATGAGAAGCCAACCCAAGAGCAGCTCACAACGATCCTGCGCAAGGCACAGCAGTTCGTGGCTGTCGGGGCAGACATCCTGGATGTGGGCGGCGAGAGCACCCGCCCAGGCGCAGAGGCTGTGAGCCTGGACGAGGAATTGCGGCGGGTGATTCCCGTCATCCGCCGGCTGGCAAGCGAGCTGGACGTCCCGATCTCAATTGACACCTATAAGGCGGCTGTGGCAGAAGAAGCGCTCAAAGCCGGGGCGAGCATGGTCAATGACGTTTGGGGGTTCAAGGCAGATGCGGAGCTGGCGGGGGTGGTCGCCCGGCACGGCGTCCCTGTGATCCTGATGCACAATCGCAGTTCCTGGGCAAACGCCGAAGTGCGCGAGCGGTTGGGTGGACGTTATGTCGGCGTGCCCTACGATAATCTGATCGAGGACATCCGCCGCGAATTGCTGGAAAGCGTTGCCATTGCTCATGCCGCCGGCGTGCCCGATGAGCATATCTTGCTTGATCCTGGGATTGGCTTCGGCAAGACCGTCGAACAGAACCTGGAACTGCTTGACCGCCTGGCAGAGATTCGCGACCTGGGCTACCCGGTGCTCTGCGGTCCGTCGCGAAAATCTTTCATCGGTTACACGCTCAACCTGCCTCCCGACCAACGCCTGGAAGGCACCGCTGCCGCAGTGGCGCTCTGCATTGCTCGCGGCGCCGACATTGTACGCGTCCACGATGTGGAATTCATGGCACGCGTGGCGCGCATGGCAGATGCAATCACCCGCCGCTCAGTTACTTCCATCCAATAAAATTGGATATCCCTTCAAGGAGATTTCATGTTGGTAGATGAATTTAATGCTCGCGCGTTCCTGACCACTCCATACGGCAAATTTGAGATATTCCGCCTGGACAGGCTGGAAAAAGATGGCTTGACCCGGCTTGACCGCCTGCCGTTCTCGATCCGCATTCTGCTCGAGTCGCTCTTACGCCAATGCAATGGGAAGGAGATCACCACTGAAGATGTGATCAACCTCGCCGGCTGGCAAGCGCGGCAGAAAGAGCGTCCGGGATTGCCCTTTCGACCTGGGCGGGTGATCATGCAAGATTTCACCGGCGTGCCGGCAGTGGTAGACCTGGCTGCTATGCGCTCCGCCGTGGCTCGTTTGGGCAAAAACCCGCGCCTGATCAACCCTCTCGTTCCGGTGGACCTGGTGATTGATCATTCCGTGCAGGTGGACTTCTTCGCCTCGGCAGACGCACTGCTGCGCAACGCCGAGCTGGAATTTCAGCGCAACCGCGAGCGCTACGAGTTCCTGCATTGGGGGCAGAAAACCTTCGACAATTTTCGCGTTGTCCCCCCTGCCACAGGCATCGTCCATCAAGTAAACCTGGAATACCTGGCGCAGGTGGTGATGACCGCTCCCACCGAGGGGCAGAGCCACCTGAGGCGCGCTTTCCCCGACACTCTGGTCGGCACCGATTCGCACACCACCATGATCAACGGTCTGGGGGTGGTCGGATGGGGCGTGGGCGGCATCGAAGCCGAAGCTGCCATGCTCGGTCAACCGGTTGACATGGTGGCGCCGGATGTGATCGGATTCAAGTTATATGGCGCCCTGCGCGAGGGGGTTACCGCTACCGACCTCACGCTCACCATCACCCAGATGCTGCGCCAGAAGGGTGTGGTAGAAAAATTTGTGGAATTCTATGGACCGGGGCTGGAGTTCTTGTCCCTGCCGGATCGCGCCACCATCGCCAACATGGCGCCAGAATACGGTGCGACCATCGGTTTCTTCCCCGTGGATGATGAGAGCCTGCGCTACCTGCGCCTGACCGGGCGTTCGGAAGAACATATTGATCTCGTCGAACGTTATCTCAAGGAGCAGGGGCTGTTTCGCTCCCCGAATACGCCCGAACCCGAATTCACAGAGACGCTCGAACTGGACCTGGGCAGCGTTGAGCCAAGCCTTGCAGGTCCAAAGCGCCCTCAGGATCGAGTGTCTTTGAGCGAGGTGCAGCGTTCCTTCCGCCAGGCGCTCACTGCTCCAACCAAAGCCCGCGGCTATGAATTGAGCGAGTCCGATCTGAGGCGCAAGGGCGTTATGGGCACGAATGGCGGCAAGCTGGAGCTTGGGCACGGGGCAGTGGTAATTGCCGCCATCACCTCCTGCACCAACACTTCCAATCCTTCTGTGATGGTCGCCGCCGGTTTGCTGGCAAAGAAAGCCGTCGAGCGCGGTCTGCGCGTCCAACCGTACGTGAAGACCAGCCTGGCGCCGGGCTCACGCGTGGTCAGTGAATACCTGCAGCAGGCAGGATTGCTCGAACCACTGGCAGCGCTGGGTTTCAATGTGGTTGGCTACGGCTGCACCACCTGCATCGGCAACTCTGGACCGCTCCCCGGCGAAGTGGTCAAAGCCATCAACAGCGCCGACCTGGTAGCAGCGGCGGTACTCTCAGGTAATCGCAACTTCGAGGGGCGAGTCCACCCCCATGTGCGCGCCAACTACCTGGCTTCGCCCCCTCTGGTGGTGGCTTACGCTTTGGCGGGCACGGTGGATATTGACCTGATCAACGAGCCGTTAGGTTACGATAACCAGGGTCAGCCGGTATTCCTGCGCGATATCTGGCCATCCACCTTGGATGTGCAGGAAACGATCGCCCAGGCGATTTCGCCCCAGCTTTATCGGGAAAAGTACGCCAATGTCTTCAACGGCAACGAAACCTGGAATGCCATCCCTGCCAGAGAAAGTGACCTCTACGCATGGGATGAGCGCTCGACCTATATCCAGGAGCCGCCTTTCTTCACGGATTTCGACTTGCAGGTCAAACCGATCCAGGATATTCGCGGCGCGCGTGTGCTAGTCTGGCTGGGAGATTCGATCACCACTGACCACATCTCCCCGGCTGGCGCTATCCCGGCTGACAGCCCAGCCGGCAAGTACCTGATCGAGCATGGCGTGGCGGTGCGGGATTTCAATTCCTACGGTTCCCGCCGCGGCAACGACCGGGTGATGACGCGCGGCACCTTTGCCAACATCCGCTTGCAAAACCGCCTCGTCCCGGGCGTCGAGGGCGGCGTGACCGTTCACTTCCCCTCTGGGGAGCAGATGAGCATCTTCGATGCCGCTATGCGCTACCGCAGCGAGGGCGTGCCGTTGATCGTCCTGGCGGGCAAGGAGTACGGCACTGGCTCCAGCCGCGACTGGGCAGCAAAGGGCACGCTGCTCCTAGGGGTAAAAGCGGTGCTTGCTGAATCGTTCGAGCGCATCCATCGCTCCAATCTGGTTGGGATGGGCGTTTTGCCACTGCAGTTCTTGCCGGGCGAGAATGCAGAAACGTTGGGATTGAGCGGCAACGAAGTGTATCACCTGCTGGGATTGAACGACACCATCCAGCCGCAAAGCCGCATCTCGCTCCTGGCTGAGAAGCCCGATGGCAGAGTTATTTCATTCCAGGCGATCGCCCGCCTCAACACCCCTCTGGAGGTGGAGTACTACCGCAACGGCGGGATCCTGCACAGCGTGCTGCGCAATATGTTACGGAACGGAGGGCAGGAGTAAGCAGCGTCGGAGCGCGTTGCTGGCGGATTGACAACCGCACTCTCCTGAGGTATCCTAACTTCGTCCGGGTGGGTCCGGCGCGGCAGAAACCTGCGAACCCTGTCAGGTCCGAGAGGAAGCAGCAGTAAGCAGGTCATTCTGGGTGCCGCCGGGTTGCCTGCCCGGACGTTTTTTATCGCCCAAGATCGTTTATCAGCCAGACGCAAGGGGCAGATTTAGGGTGGTGGGTATACCGGAGGACCCGGATACGGTGTGGGCACCGGCGTGTTGGTAGGCGGCAGGGGTGTAGGCGTGGGCTTAGGGGTACGGGTTGGGGGTGGCGCGATGGTTATAGTTGGCGTCGGAGGCGCAGGCGTGTTGGTTGGCACCTCAGTCGGCTGACCCGTAGGTGTGGCAGTGGGCTGGCTGGTTGGCGTGGCGGTCGGCTGTCCCGTTGAAGTAGGCGTAGGTAGAGCCGTCCCGGTGACGGTGGGCGCGCTCGTGAATGTTGCTGTGGGCTTTAACGTGCCAGTGGCGGACGGTTTTGGCGTAAGGGTTGCCTTAGTCGTGGGGGTGGCGCTCGGCTTTGCAGGAGCAGAGGGCGTGGGTGTGGCGCTCTTGATGGGGGCAGATGTGGGGGTTATGGTATAGGCTGCGGAGGGGGTAGGCGAAAACGCCAGTACGGGTTGTACACTCCCGGTTGGCGTCGGCGTTGGGCTGATGACGAACTGCGTTGCGCTGGGCAACGGCTTGAGCTCACCGGTGGGGGCGGTTGGTGTGTTCGTCGCCATCGGCAGAGTACTACCGGGCTGTTGACCAATTTCCTCCGCCTGGCGTGCTGCCTGGCGCGCCGCCTGCTCGGAATCCTCCAGTTCGCCCGCGACATTGGCTGGGGGGATACCGGATAGCACAGCCAGCCGGTCCGCCTGCCCCCACAGCGTCCCAACCAGCTCGAGAGCCTGCTGCCTAGCCAGCGTCGGATCCTGCGCCGCCAACAGCCGCAGCAATGCCAGCGCCCGGTCGAGGTGATAGCGATAATTTGCTGCGGCAAGCCCAAGGTCATCATAGCGCCCAAGAGCCAGTAATTTTTCCATTTCGATCAGGCGAAGTTGGGCGAATTGCGTGTGCAGGTGGATGTCGCCCGCCATGTCCAGCGTCACCAGCAACTCCACCTGCTCCAGCCCCAGCTTCACCGGATACAACAACTCCCCAGGCAGCGCCTCCTGCGACGCCAGCGCTGCCCCAAAGCTCCCCACCACCAGGCACGCCATCACCAGCACCGCCAACGCTACCTGCAGCGCATACCGCCGTCCCCCTCCCAGGCTCGCCTTCAGCCCGTCCCATATCTCCGCCAGCCTGTTCCTCTTCTCTACTACCCCCTTCGCCGCGATCCGCTCCAGCAACCGCGCCCGCGAAGCCTCCACGAACCCTGCCCGCGGCTCCACCACGCCGCGCTGGCTCACCATCCAAGCCGCCGCTTCCAGCAGGGGCTTCAGCTCCGCCTCGTGCTCCGGATAGCGCCGCAACACTTCCTCTACCTCGGCGCCACCCTCTATCGCCTCCAGGCAGGCTGCTAAGATCGCTTCGATGTCCGTCGCCTCTGCCACCTTGCTACCTCGTCCTCCGACCGCGCCTCACTCCCTCTCCAACAGGCTGCGCAACGCCGCCAGCGCCCGATGTTGCAATACCCGCACCGCCCCCGCGCTCCGACCCATGGCGCGCGCCGTCTCCTCTGGCGACAGTTCTCCCAGAAAACGCAGCGCCAGCACCGTCCGGTAGTCTTCGCGCAATTCCTTCATCTTTGCCCGCAATTGCTGGTGCTCAAGAATCGCCGTCACCGCCTCCATCGGTCCGACGCCTGGCTCGCGCAACTGCAAATCTTCGATCGAAGATTCCGCTTCGCCCTTGCCTATCCTGCGGTAATGGTCGATCAGGGCATTGCGTCCCACGCGGAACAGGAACGCCAGGAAGGGCACTCCTTGTTCCTGATAGCTCCTCAGCGATTTCCAAACCCGTAGGAATACTTCCTCCGTCAGGTCCTCGGCATCCAGGCGGTTATCCAGATGGGCGTATAGATAGCGAAACACGCGCGGCGCGTAGCGCTCGTACAGCTCACCAAAAGCCTGAGCATCGCCATTCTGGGCATACTGGATCAATTGTGTGTCGGCATCGGGCTGCAACTGCGCCACTTTACCACCCTGTTGAACAACCAGCGAGACGGATGGTTTCACGGGTTAATGCAAGTATCATTGCATGTTAATCATATCATAAACAATCTGAAGTTAATCAACTTCCAGGTAGGACATTTGTCCTATTACCTTTGTTAGGTGTGGGCGGTTATCCCTGGTAATAGCACAAACGCCAAACCCGAACTGCGATGAACGCAGTTCTCTAAACATCCCCCAAAAGCACCTTTCCGGTATACAAATACGATAACCGGATGGCAAATCATCGCCATCCGGTCCGTATGATTGATAGCCTATGCCATTTAGCGATGCAGTTCCAGGGAAGCCGGCGGGCGGAAAGCCAGAGCGCTATCAACATTGACGTTGATGATCGTGTTACCTTGCACGTCAACCGTATCGGCAATCAACTGCGCCCGGATTTCCTGCAGGGCGTCGCCGCCGGCGTCAATCCGTCCTGACGGGGCGTAAATAGTGCCCTCATAAACCGAGGTCGAATCGCCGTTGATGGTGAGCACGCCAGCGTTGGCAGGGTCCATATAGAGGAGCAAGCCAGGGATAGCCGGCGGGCAGTACCAGCAGCCGTTGGGCATATTCGGCGGCGGCGCCAGTTCAACATGAACGTTGCCGTTAACGGTGAAATCGCCGCCTGTGATATACAGAGTCACCCCAACCGCGCGCCCCTGGGCATCCGGTTCGACGCGTATCGAACCGCCGTTGGCGGTGAAGCCGTTGGATATACAATACAGACCCGGTCTCAGCACCAGATGATCGCCGCTGCTGTTGAGGCGGATGCGCCCGTAACGACCTGGCTCGATCGTCCCGCCACCGGAGTGGTTGCCCCTGGATGGCAGCGAGTTGCAATCCGGCGTGGGAACCTGCAGGGAGAAACTTGGCAGGGGGACGGTCGCCTCGGTTGGCGTTGGTTGCACGTCCACGCTGGCATTGGCGGGCATATAACACCCCGAACCAGTGCACACTGAGCCCTGGTCCACATAGACCTGCACCGAACCGCCGGCGCGGATGCAGGCGTTAGAGAAAACACCGCCACCATACACACGAACCTGGTTGTTCCCGTTGAAGCTCACCCCACCGGTGTTGTTGTTGGGGCAATCCGGTCGTAAGGCGACGATGGCGTAGCCCAAGCCAAACGGCACGCGCGGCCGGACGCGGGTCACCGCCCGCACGGTGTTGCGCAGCGGACCACCGTAGATAAAATGGGCGAAGTTTGTGGCGGTGTCAATGGTGATGGTGGTAGTGATATCTATATACTTATCAATCCAGCCGCCGGTGTTGTAGATGCCGCAGGCGGTAGACACGCCATTGTTATCGCTGACATCTTCGTCAATTATGAAATCGTTGTCGGCAGCGCGGCTGATGGCTGCCGCCCGCGCTGCCGCCATAGCCTGCAACACCTCGCCGTACTCCGGACGGCCGTTGTTGGTGCAGGTGAAATCCTCATAATCAACAAAGTCGTTCTCCAGACTGAGAGCGGCTGCGCCGCCGCCCGCCAGCGACGAGGCGTCTGCCCCATTCTGGGCGTGGCGTCGGTCGGCGTAAACCATGCCGCCGTCAATCGCCAGGGCAGTGAACCCCAGCAACACCACAAAGGCAAGCACCAGCAGCACCAGCGCCTGACCTTTCTCGGAAAATTGTGTTGAGGACATTTAATAACCTCCCTCAGATCATTGCAAAACAGCCCAACTATTGACAGGGAGGCGACAGGATTGTATCCGTCACCGCCGCGCTAATCGGAATGGTTTGCGATCCCACGATAGCGCCGAGAAACGGAGTAACCAGGGTGAAGTTGCTCAACAGCACGCGTACCCGCACGCCGTTGCCGCTGCAGGGATTGCCGATCAACGTTACCTGGACGGTGATCCCCGGGTTAACCCACAGGTCGCTGACCGTGTTCGAGGCGTTGCGCACCCGATTCTGGATGCCAACGGTATCAGTCGGGTTATAGGCGGCGAATGAAGCCCCTTCCTGGGCGGCGTCGCGCAGCGCCAGGTAGGTAAAAATCGCCCGCCCCAGGTCAATCACCCCTACCAGCAAGATGAGAACGATGACCAGCGTGAAGGCAAACTCGACCAGGCTTTGCCCACGCTGGCGACGGGGGATTAGATTCCTGACCTCTAGCGGAAGGAGCCACCGAGACAAGCAGCGCTCAACGAGTTGGCGCCCTCTGCGCTGGATCGTCCTCGCCCCAAACTTAATTGACGTTGCCCGACATAACCTCGCAATCGCTCGCACAGCTTGTCCCTCGGTACCCTATGCTCATCAAGTCGCCTGTTCAATAATCATTGCTACCGGTCAGGGGCAGGCAATGCTCGAAGCGCGCAGTAAGGTTGATGCTGCCGTAATCCATGTCGGGATGCTTGCTGAACAGGAAGACCATCTGTCTGGCGGTGAACACCCCGCGCCACAACGGGCTGGGATTGTTCACCGTCAGGTTGCCTGAGTTGTTCGGATAATAGGAGCTGGCGCCGATTGAACTGCCGAAAGTGATCCCGTTCAACCTGGTGCCGCCGTGCGTTGGCCAGCTCACCGTCACCTGGACCAGGTCTACCGTGCTCAGATCGGAATAATAGAATTGCCAGACCAGGCGTCTGCTATCGCCGGATTCGAAGTATGGGGCGCTGGAAGCCGTGGGACAAACCCAGGCGGTGATGGTAGCAGTGTGGGTGGCATATCCTCCTCCCAGCACAGCATTGACCGGCTCGCCCAGGATTAGAATGATGGTTTCGTCCGGTTCTCCGATGAAGGCGCCGCCCTGGCTGTCGTCGTTGACCACGTTGATGTTGATCGTCCCTTCTTGAGAGCCAGCCGGGATGGTCAGCAAGCGGGAGGGAGACAGGGTGTAATCGCTGCCTTCTGTGGCGCTGCCGCCGACGCTGAAGGGCACCATCACATCCACGCCGGTAACATTACTCAACCGCACCGTGACCGGCATCGTGCCAACGGCTTCATTGCCTTGCTGGCTCGGCGAGACGATATAGACCATCGGCAGGGGGTCATCATCAACGATGACGGTCTCATGAACATCGGGGCTACCGATCAGCGCATTCACCGGCTCGCCGAGAGTCAATTTGATATCCTCATCCGCTTCGTTGATAAGATCATTCACCAGGTTGATCTCGATCAAAGCGTTGGCGCTGCCAGCCGGGATGACCACCGGGCTGGGGGTAATTTGATAATCCACACCCAGGCGTGCTGTCCCTTCGATGATGAAGGGAACTGTCACATCACGGTAATATGCAGCGCTGAGTTGCACGGCAACCGTCGCCGTGCCGTCTGATTCGCCAACCTGTTGGGTGATCGGGCTGAAGAAAACGGTTGGCGGCTCAATTTCCGGACGAATCACCAATGTATGCACCGAAGGCGTTCCCAGGAAAGCTTCCACAGGCACGCCCATGGTCACCGTCACGGTTTCATCCGGCTCTTCCAGGCTGTCTAGATAAACCTCCACCGGAATATCCGCTGTAGTCAGTCCGGGGTTGATGACAAGCGGACTGGGCTGGATGGCGTAGTCCTGCCACTGCGTCGCCGAACCATCCAGGCTGTAAGGCACACTGATCACCTTACCAGAGGCGGCGCTCAGGCGCACCTGGATACCAACCTCGCCAACATCCTCCGCCACCTCCTGGCGATCCCAGGTGAAGGAGACAAACGGCGGCAGGTCGTCATCGAGGATCGTGATCGCGTGGGAGGTGATTGCTCCCGGCGTGGCGTTGACGGGCGTCCCCATTTCCACCTGAACGATTTCGTCATACTCATCCAAGATGTCGCCAACGATGCGCACATAGATACGGTTGACCAATTGACCGGCTGGAATGACCAGCGGCGAGGTGGTGTCGAAGACGTAGTCGCTGCCCACCGAGGCGGTCGTCATGGCGGGATTGGCAGAGAATGGCACATAGACAGCCCGACCAGACACTTCGCTCAATTGCGCTGTCACCTGCACGGTGACCGAATTCCCATCGGCAGGTTCGCCTACCTCCTGGCTGGAGGCGGTAAAAGATACCTCCGGCATGGGGTCTTCATCCAGAATCTTCAGGCGATGCGTCGGAAAGGTGCTGCAGACAGCGGCGTTGGATGGATTACCCAGGGCGAGGATGACATCCTCAACATCTTCCTCATCCAGTTCATCCTGATTGATGGGGATATGGATCTCCACCACAGTAGCGCCAGAGCGAATGAGCAGCGGGCTGGACGTAGCAATTGAATAATCAACGTCGCGAGTGGCGATACCGCCGGTTACACCAAATGGCACCCAGACATCCTCGGCGTACAAAGCCGAAAGTCGAACCCGCACCACCGCTTCAGCCTCATCCTCAGATACCCATGATTCCGCCGATTCGAAGCAGACGTCAATGGTGCCTCTGGGAGCCGAGGGCGTCCCGGCAATGGAAATATCCTTCAAAACGGTGCGAGCAGCGCGGGCGGTAATCGGGAAGGACGGCAGACGCACCAGGGGCAGGATCGGGGAATACTGCGCAGTCACCTGTACAATCACCCGGTCACCCAGCCCGACGTTGGGCGCCCCGCTTGGACAGACACCCAGGAGATTGCCGTTGCCGTCATCGTAGCTGATCGTAATGTTGCCATCCTGAATGCCGACCAGGCTGCCGAACTTCTTGGCGGCGGCACGCATGCCGGCGCAATCCTGGTAATACGGAATGTAATTGCCAGGGCTGCCCGAGGCTGCCCCGTAGCGCACCGCATCGCGGCTGGCTGAGAAGACGGCGCTGTAGATCAAAAGCAACCGCCCGAACTCGATCACTGCAAATGCAACCAGCAGGAGCAACGGCAACACCAGGGCAAATTCCACCATGCCCTGGGCTCTCTCTTTCCGAAGAGTTCTAACACTTTTACCAGCCATCTCTTCTCTCTCCCACAAAACCATCCGGATGCAGTCGCCCCTGTCGATGATCAAGGAAACATGCGCGGTGATACTTATAATTGAGGGCTATGCAACAATAGGAACGAGGCTATTATCGCCTTGTTTCTGACAGCCTGATCGGTCATGCCCGCCAGGCGATGCATTGTTCTCCCAAACCTGAAGGCTTCGATAATATGATACAAAAAATTTTGCACATTAGCAATAAGCAATTTTTCGTCCATCTGATCTTCAGCCATACAAATGTGCTCATGTACCAGGCTTAGGTGGGCGGCGCGTTGGCACCGGTAAAGGCTTCTTGGTCTTCTTTGGTTCCGGCGTGGCAGTGGGCAGCGGCACTGGGGTACTGGTCGCCGGTCGGCGGGTATAGGTGGGCGTTGGTCGTTGCTCCTCCGGGACGGTTGTGGGTGTGGCAGTGAAGGTTGGCGGCAGGGTAGCGGTGGAAGTGAACAGAGCAGTAGGTGTTGGCGTGGGCGACGCAGACGCCACCGCAGTTGCAGTCGGCGTAAACGTTGAAATGATCGAAAGCGACGCCGTGGGTGAACTGGACTGACTTTGCAATGTGGCTGTCGCCCCACTTCCCACATCAATCAACTGAGTCGGGGAGGGTGTAGACAGCGGCAGTCGTTCGATCTCTTCAAGCACAGTGTTCAATGCAATTTCCCCACCCAGGGCAATGTTGAACGCCCTCAGCAGTTCTGGACTGACCTCCGATGGGACCGCCGCCATTAACAAATTCAGCAGATCGCGCTGACCAGCCAGTGTCTTCTCCAGCCCAAGCGCCAACTGACGCGCTTCTTCGGGATCTCGCCTGACGAGGCGGGACAACAAGCGGGTGGCTTCATTCACATGGTACTCAAAATTGGTGACGGCTCCTCGAATGAAATTAAACCGCCCCTCCATCACCAATTCCTCGATTTCCATCAGGCGCGCCTGAGAGAATAAGGTATGCAGGCGGATGTCTCCTGCCATATCCAATGTCACCGCCAACTCCACCTGCTCCAGCCCAAGCTTCAGCGGATACAACAGCTCCCCTGGCAACGCCTCCTGCGACGCCAGCGCCGCCCCACTGCTCCCCACCACCAGGCACACCACCATCAGCACCGCCAGCGCCACCTGCAGTGCATACCGCCGTCCCCCCCTCAGGCTCGCCTTCAGCCCTAGCCACACCTCCGCCAGCCCGCTCCTCTTCCTGACCGCACCTTCCCTCGCTATCCGCTCCAGCAACCGCACCCGCGAGGCACTCACAAACCCCGCACGCGGCTCAACCACCTCCCGCTGCCGCATCATCCATGCCGTCGCTTCCAATAACCCCCTCAGCTCTCCCTCGTACCCGGGATAACGCTCCAGCACCTCCTGCACGCCAGCGCCCCCCTCCAGCGCCTCCAGGCAGGCTGCTAAGATCGCTTCGATGCCCTTCGCCTCTTCCACGTCGTTAACCCATCCCACCTTCCAGCTTCACTCCCCCTCCAGCAAGCTGCGCAACGCAGCCAGCGCCCGGTGCTGCAGCACCCGCACCGCCCCAGCGCTCCGTCCCATCACCCGCGCCGTCTCCTCCGGCGTCAGCTCGCTAAAAAGCGCAGCGCCAGCACCGTCCGGTAGTCTTCCCGCAATTCTTTCATCTTCGCCCACAACTGCTGATGCTCCATGATCTCCGATACTGCTTCCGCTGGCTCCTCTCCAACGTCCTGTAAGCGCAACTCTTCGATAGGAGTATCCGCTTCGTTTATGTAGCTCCTGCGGTAATGGTCAATCAAGGCATTGCGCGCCACGCGAAACAAGAACGCCAGGAACGGCACTCCTTGTTCCTGATAGCTCTCCAGCGATTTCCAGACACGTAAGAATACTTCCTCCGTCAGGTCCTCGGCGTCCAGGCGGTTATCCAGATGCGCGTACAGATAGCGAAAAACGCGCTGGGCGTAACGCTCGTATAACTCCCCAAAAGCTTGTCGATTCCCACTTCGCGTCTGTTCTAATAGCTGTACGTCGTCAGCTCCTGACGACTGGGACCCTGCTATCCCGTAAAACGCAGCATCATCCACTTTGTTACAATGAGTTCTTAAAGTGTCAGGAACAAGCTCGAATTGTCAGAAATTAATTCTGTCAAGTTAGCCAAATGTTTAACATACTACTTGAATTATATGGGAAAACAGTCCCAAAGACCTGACGATCTTTGGGACTGCCTCCTATGGTGGACGTTCTTGATCAGGGTTTTCTTGATCCACCCCCCTGGTTTCCCCCGCCTCCATTGTCGCCGGGGTTGGAGCCATCGCCGCCCTGCTCTGCGCCTCCGTTCTGATTGTCAGGCTCCTGGGTGATGGTTGGGCTTCCCCCGTTACCGTCGTCGTTGCCACCTCCAGCGGGCTGCGGTGTGGGCTGCGGTTCGGGACCAGAGCCTGGTCCCTGTCCCGGCTCCGGGGTCTTGCCATATTCCAGAGGGCCTGGGCCAGGTCCGGGCCCCGTTCCATCCATCACCGGCGTGCATTCGCCGCAAGATGGCGTTCCAAGACTTGCGCCGGGACCTGGTCCATAGCTATTTCCAACTGCGGCGGCTGAACCGGTTATCGCCGGCGATGGAATGACAGCCGGATCGCCAAATTGAAGCTGCATTTGGTAGCGGAAGCGCGCTGGCTCCTGCAAGCCCTGTTCAATCAGCCGGTTTTGTTCTCGCAGCATCAGCCGCACCTGCTGGAGCAATGGCTCATCCGCGCCAGCGGCGCCTTTCTGCGCCATCTCCATCAGGCGTTCCTGGCGCGCCAGATGGGTGCGAATCTGATGCAACGCCTGTGACAGTTGATCGGGATGCATGCCAGCAGCAATTTGCAGCGCCAAGCGGATGTGATTCTCCAGGCGGGTGGCGGTTTCCGGCGGAATCGACTCTCCCGCCGCCCTCAGTGCCAGCATCTCATCCACGCGGCGGTCGGCGAAGGATAACGCCAGCTCCAGCCTGTTCTGCGCCTGCCTGGCAAGGGCAAGCTGAACGTCCTCACTGACGGTTTTGATCGGATAGAGAACCTGATCCGGCAGGCTGCCTTGTGCGGCGTAAACGGTCGCCCCTGCGCCGCCGAAGACCAGCGCCAGGATCACCAGGATAGAAGATATCGCACTAAACATACTGTATCGCTCCTCTCTGTTGAATGGATTGCGGATGTGCTTCATCCACTGATTAAGACGGGAAGGAGCGTTCACAGATACGGGTACGCCTCTGGGGCGTGTTGTTGCAATCCGCTTTGCCTGAGCCAAAAATGCGCTGTGCCCCTGGACAGCTTTCGCCGGATTACGCTCCGGCGCCTCTCGCAGCGGCTCAAGGCGGCGTTTGAGCAAAGCCTCAAGCCGATCATAATCTGGATGGTTCACGTCAAACCCTCCTCTTCTTCAGCTAAAACCCTGCGCAACGCACGCAACGCACGATGCTGCAACGCCTTGACTGCCCCCACCGGCTTCTGCATCGCCAGCGCGACCTCCGCCGGTTGCCAGTCTTCCAGATATCGCAGCACAACCACCTGACGTTGCTCTGGCGTCAACCGCCGCAACGCGGCGCGCAACATCTGCTGTTCCAGACGCTTCGCAACCGCTTCGCCTGTATCATCATCTCCATCTGCTGGGGTTTCGGCATCGGGCGGGGTTTGGTTGGCTGCGGAATAGCGATAGTGATCAGTGATCCAGTTGTGAGCCACGCGGTATAAGTAAGCCTGCAGGTGCTGGCGCGGACCCTTGCCCCTGGCAAGCGCGTTCAACAAACGGCTAAACGTCTCAGCCACGCATTCCTCAGCCAGATCCTCATCCCCCAGCAATCGCCAGGCGTAGCGATAGACTCCCGGGCTGTAGCGATCATAGACCTCCGTCAGGGCGTTTTCATCAAAGCAATGGACGCCCTGTAGCAGTGCGTCTTCTGTCATCATGTCTATTATTATGACGGATCAAGTTGAATAACGATACGGGGATGATCCCAAATTCGCCCTGGATCAGGGGCTCAAGTTGCGATCGCCAAATCTGATACAATCAACCTGCCGCCTATCCAGCGCCTGAGAGGTTCGGATTTCGCCATGCCTGCCAGGACACACACCACCAGGGCTACTGGACACAAGCCACAAAGCCTGCTTTCTACCTGCAAGCGCTGGCTGGCTGGATTGACAGCCGTATTCTCCGGTAGGGGCGCTCGCGAAGGATATCTGGCGACTTTCGACCAGGCAGTTATCAGCCTGTCGAACTTCCTGGCGACGATCATTATCGCCCGTGCAGTAGACGCCACAGAATTGGGCGTATATGGGGTTGGTTTCATCGCCATCAACCTGGCGCGCGCTTTCCAGGAAGGCGTGGTGGTACAGCCGCTCAACGTCTTCGGCGCCGCTATGGCGCCAGAGGGGTTCAAGCGTTACGCATCCACCTCGGCGCTGCTCCAGATTTTCCTGACCGGGACGCTTTCCCTGTCTGCGGCGCTCGGCGGCTGGGTGTTAGCCGCCGCCGGCAACGACACCGCCGGACCGGCAGTCTTCGCCTTGTGGTTCGCCATCCTCGGCTGGCAGCTTCAGGAATTTTGCCGCCGCACACTCTACACCCGCGGCCGCGTGGCTAACGCGGTGATCAACACCACCCTGTCCAACGCGGTACGCCTAGCGATCCTGATTTGGTGGAGCGCTGAAGGCAAGCTGAGCGGCGTGGGCGGGCTGACAGCAATTGGTTGGGGCTCACTAGCAGCGCTGCTCCCCGGGTTGTGGTCTACCCGCCTCTACTGGGGCAGGGAGTTGCTGCCCTTGATCGACACCCTGAGGCGCAATTGGGGATTTGGTCGCTGGGTGTTGGGTGGGTCAGTAGCCAACTGGATTGCCGTAGAGTTCTATCCGGTGCTGACTGCAGGCATGGTCAGCTTTGCTGCTGCCGGCGCATACCGCGCTCTGCAGAATCTGGTGGCGCCGATACATCTGCTCCTGCGGGCGATCGACACCTTCCTGACCCCGCGCGCCGCTCGTCTATACGAGCAAGGGGGTGTCTCCGCCGTGGGGCGCCTGCTGCGATTGATCTACGTTGTGAGCGGACCGCCCATCCTGGGTGTGTTGGTTGTGGCGATCCTGTTTCGCGCCCCCCTGTTGCACCTGCTGTATGGCGAGACCTATCTCGCATTCAGCCAGGGCATGGTGCTGATGGCGCTTTTCTACGCCTTGCTCTATACCCACAGCCCATTGCAATCGGGCTTCAAAGCCATGCGCCGCTCCAAACCAATTTTTATGGCGAACATCGCCGCCGCCTTAGCCATGTTCACCATCGGCGTGGCTGCCATTCTGCGCTGGGGCGTTTACGGCACCCTCGCCGGACAAACCCTCAACGCTGCGCTGGTTAACCTTCTCTTGTGGGGAAGCTGGCTCCTGGCAAAACGAGCAAATCAGCGGACGAACGCGCTGGTAGATGCGCCTACAAACCCAGATTAACGGCTGCCAAGACGAAGCAGGCGGCGGGGAAGGCGACCATTCCATCCAGGCTGCCAACGAAACCAAAAGGTGATCAGGAACGCCAGCACCAGCAGCTTGATATCGAAACCCAGGCTCATGTGTTGGATATAGAGCCGGTCCAGGCGCAGCTTCTGACGCGGTGTCAGGTAGTAATCGCCTGCCACCTGCGCCAGTCCAGCCAGCCCGGGCGCCACACGATGGCGCTCGGCAAATTCGGGTATCTCCTCCAGGTAACGGCGCACCAATACCGTGCGCTGCGGACGAGGCCCGACAAAGCTCATCTCCCCGCGCAGAATGTTGAGCAGTTGGGGCAGCTCATCCAGTGCGGTCTTGCGCATGAACCCGCCCGCCAGCAACACGCGCTGATCTCTTTCGCTTGCCAGCACCGGACCGGTACTCTCCTCGGCGCCGCGCACCATGGAGCGGAACTTGAACTGCAAAAAAGTGACGCCTCCCCTGCCAACAGAATTCTTGACGAACAGGATTGGTCCCGGGTCTTCCAGCCAGATCAGCAACGCGCTGAGAAACCAGATCGGAAAAGATAACACCAACCCAAGCAAAGAAAGCAAGATATCGAAAGCGCGCTTTTCGAAGGCAATCGGCTGCGGCGCGCCGATCACTTCCAAATGGCGACGATGCACCTCCTGGCGCTCCACCTCGGTTGGAGGGGAATTGTTCTCCCACAAAAGCCCGGCGCGTGCGGTTGCCGCCAATCCTCCCAAGAACGCGCCGATGAACGGTGGGATTACCCAAAGGAAGGACATAGCAACCTGACGCACTCCTCGCCACTGCAGCCAATCTACCAGGATGACCCCCACTGAGGCGAAAAATGCCAGCCGATAGCGCCAGGCAGGCGAAAATGGCAGGACAGCCAGGGCGCGCTCCCACAGGATGGTCATGAGCAGGTGCAGCACACTCAGCAGTAGAGCCGCCGCCCAAAGAGAACGGGATACCAGCAGGCTGTTGATCAGCCAGGCTGCCAGGATCAGGGAGACCGCCATGCTCACTGCCAGGATGGACGTCCAATACATGCTCGCCGTAGCACCCGCCGACGCAAACCCCCGCATTCCAGTGTGCTGCTTGGTCATAATCTCAGATTATACCCGCACCCACCCCAGGCGCAACAGCGTCTTGATCGGGGTAAATCAGGCGACGAAAACGGCATCGCCAGATCGCCGACACCCGCCGTGCTTCATCCACGCAGAGACGATCAGGCATCCCCTTTTGCTGATGATATAATCCCCGGATGCACAACGCAGATGGGAACAATTACCTCGATCACGCCGTTTTCATCCAATGAAACCCAACCATAAACTCGCATTGATAGTCAGTGGCGTCGTCCTGGCTGCGCTGGCGGTTACAGGCGTGGTGCTCTATCCGCTGGCGCGGCAGCAATGGAGCGCACCGCTTGGTCCCAGCCTGGGACTTCCGACACGAACAGCCACCAATGCGCCTGTCACTCCCACATCCACAAAAACATCTTCACCAGTCGAAGTGGACTCGTCCACCGAAATTGAGGTCAGCAAAAAGCTGCCAACCGCTGCACCGACGGCGACCAAGACGCCCGCACCGCTGTGTGGCGGGCCGCCGTTGATGCTGATCCTGGCAATCGGAGCAGACAGCGGCACAGATTATAACTACGGACTGGCAGATGTGATCCGCATCGTGCGGGTGGACTTCACCATCCCTAAGGTTACTGTGCTGGCGATGCCGCGCGATTTGTGGGTGGAGATTCCCGACCTGGAAAACCCTTATGGCGTGGATCATGGCAAACTGAATCAGGCTTATTTTTACGGGAATCCCGGCATGGGGTACTACAAAGGGCCCGGCGCCGGTCCCGGCTTGCTGGCGCGCACGCTGGATAAGAACTTTGGGCTGCGAGTGGATCACTACGGCGCAGTCAACATGCAAACTTTCGTCAAGATCGTGGACGCCGTGGGCGGTATTGACCTCTACCTGCCCTATGATGTTGACGGTCGCCCGATTGACGAAAAGACCGAAGACATGGGCTATTTCCGCGCCGGAGAATGGCATTTCAACGGCGATCAGGCGCTGCGCTTTTCCCGCATCCGCAAGAAGTACAACGATTTCACGCGCATGGATCACCAAAACATGGTGATCTGCGCCTTGAAGGAGAAAATCACCAGCTCTGAGGTCCTACCCAAAATACCCAAAATCATCGCCGCCTTTCGTGACTCGGTGCTCACCGACCTGAGCCTGGAACAAATCAGTCAGCTTGCCTGCCTGGCGCCCAGGCTCACAAGGGAAAATCTGATCTTCACCAGCCTACCCGAGGAGCTCCTCACCCCTGGACGGGTCTTCAGCCCACAACAGAAAGGCGAGACATTTGTGTACCATGCCGATTACGCCATAATCCGGCAATACATCGAGCAGTTCGTCGCCGGAGAATGGCCAACCGAACCGGATGAACCTTCCTGCCCATGAGGCGGTCTTGTAAGGAAGCCTACATTCGCACGCCGCCTTTCGTACAACTATGATGATCATGTCAGACGCCCTGAGTGTGCCCGCTTTACTGCGACGCTACGGCTTGCGCCCTGACCGTCGCCTTGGGCAGAACTTCCTGGTTGACGAAAACGCCTTAGAGAAGGTGGTGGCTGCAGCCGAGATCGCACCTACAGAAGAAGTGTTGGAGATAGGCGCTGGCTTGGGAAGCCTGACGCGTCACCTGGCAAGGTGCGCATCCAGGGTGGTTGCAGTTGAGCTGGACGAGCGGCTATGGCAGCCCTTGCAGGAGATACTTGCCCCCTATTCGAATGTCCATCTGGTTCGGGGGGATATCTTGCAACTGGAGATAAGCCGCTTGATCTCCGGTGCAGAATACCTGGTAGTCGCCAATATCCCTTACTATATCACTTCAGCGCTGATCCGCCGCCTGCTGGAAGCGCCGCAGAAGCCCCTGCGCCTGATCCTCACTGTACAGGAAGAAGTGGCAGAGCGCATCTGCGCCGGCAAAGGCGAGATGAGCCTGCTGGCGCTCAGCGTTGCGGTATACGGGTCGCCGCGCCTGGTAACGCACATCCCAGCCAGGGCGTTCTACCCGCCACCCAAGGTCAACTCTGCCGTGGTACGCATCGACCTGCACCCGACGCCGATCCTGCCCCCTGACCAATTGGAACTGTTCTTCCAGCTTGCCAGGGCTGGATTCGCGCAGAAGCGAAAAACCCTGCGCAACTCCCTGGCAGCGGGCATGGGCTGGACACCTGCGCAAGCGGTCAATACCCTGACTGCCGCCGGCATTGACCCGCAACGCCGGGCGGAAACGCTTGACCTGGGGGAATGGAAGCAACTCGTCCAATCAGCTCTGCAAACTCCGGAGGAGCACAATCGAGCCCGAGGTTTTGACCGCAGCAGCCGCTAACCTGCAGGTGAACTCAGATTTTCTTCAAATGGCGATAGGTGAACAGCATTTGCCAGACGCGAATAGCGGCTTCGCGCTGGATGCGGAACGACATCTTCGATTGTCCCCATCGGCGGTCGGCGAAGTAGAAGGGGATTTCGCGAAAGGTAAAGCCCAGGCAATGGGCGATGTAAGCCATCTCCACCTGAAAGGCATAGCCATTCGAGCGCACCTGGCGCAAGGGCATTCTTTCCAATGCGCTACGCCGCCAGAGGCGATAACCGCCGGTGGCGTCCTTTATCGGCAAGTCGAGGATCACTCTGGCATAGATATTTCCGAAACTGGAGAGCCCCTTACGCCACAGCGGCCAGCGTTCGTCTACCGCGCCCCCGGGTACATAGCGCGAGCCCATAGCCACATCGCAGCCCTGCAAAGCCTCGATCAATTTCGGCAACAATTCAGGCGGGTGGGAAAAATCCGCGTCCATCTGCGCAACTGCCTGCGCCTCGCCTTCCAAAGCGCGCAAGAAGCCGCTTACATAAGCAGTGCCCAACCCCAACTTTCCAGGACGATGAATCACCGAGATGCATCCTGGATGAGCGCGGGATAGCTCCTCTGCAATCTCTCCTGTGCCATCCGGGCTGTTGTCATCGACGATGATCAGCTCGGGAGAGTCGATGGGCAGAGAGAATAAAGCGGAAACCAGCCTGGGCAGATTCTCCGCTTCATTGTAAGTGGGAATAATAATTATAACTGGCACCAAGATCTGGCTGAGGATTGCCTACGTGATCGGGGTTTTGGAGATGATAAACTCGCAGACCTCGTCCCCCATCGCGCAGCACCTGGACTCGTGAACTTGAAACTCCATCCCGCCCGAGACCCACTTCAAACCACCCTGCAGCAGACCGATGGCGATGAAGCACACCGGCTTATCCAGTCCACTTCGCCCCCAACACACCGGGCAACGATGGATCGTGTACACGAAATGTTTTTCCTCTTCCCGCGCTGTCGAATACTGGTCGCTGATCTGGCTGAAGATGCGCGCCATCGCCGGGATGCCGATACGCAGTTTGGTGTGCAACGGAAGCACCTTGAAAGCCAGGTCGCCCACCCCTGCAAGGGCGCCAAAATTCCGCAACGCATCGGCAAATGCCGCGCGACCGGCGCGCAATGCCAGCCCACGCCCGCCGCGAGGACCATACATCTCTTCCAGCGCCAGGTTGATGGCAGAGAAATCGGCAAAATCGAATTCTCGCTCCAGGTTGTCAGGCGGAGGGTTGTCAATCAAGTGAGGAAGATGCGCCAGGTTCAGGATGGCGTTCAGACCATTCTTGCCCATCACCTCTTCGAAGGCTTTTAGGCTGATGCGCACGATTTTATTGGCGTAATGATAACCGCTCTGAGGAATTGGTTCCATAGTTGCGTTGCTCAGAGTAATTTCACCAGGTCTTCGGCGGCGCGGCGCATATCGAGGAAGATCAGGCCGAGCTTGGATTGCTCGCGCGCCAGGGCAGTCAACACCGCCTCTTCGCCCACCGACATCAGGATAACATAGCCATTCTCGCCTTTAATATAGACCTGATTCAACACCCCTCGTCCCAGCTCGGAAGCGATGCGCTCTCCTAGAGAGAGCATCGCGGCAGACATTGCCGAAACTCGATCTTCCTCCACGCCTTGAGGCAGGGCAGAGGCAATAATCAGCCCATCCACACTGACCACCGCAGAAGCCTCAATATCGGGCGAGGAAGCCTGCAAATCTCGCAGGCGTTCAACCATCATTTGTGAGCGCGTCTTTGTCAATTTGGGATGCTCCTGTGGGGCGCTGGAGAATGAGCTACCCCAACTCGTATTTGCAGCTTACCCTCCCGGCAGAACCGGCGCATCAGGTTGTGTGGCGCTTACCCAATGGTTACATATGACTGCCCGGGATACACGCTTGCCGTGAAAGTTTCATGAATCCTGCCAAAGGCTTTGTAAAATGTAGCATAGGCGCAAGAAAGTGTCAAGCTAAACATGCTATAATGAACAAGTTTGTAAACTGAGAATATGAAATACCGAGATTTACGCGATTATATCCATTTGCTGGAGGATCGGTCGCAGCTCGTACGCGTCCAGACGCCAGTTTCGCCAGAGTTGGAGATCACCGAGATCACCGACCGCGTTTGCAAAGGGACGGCGGAGAAAAATCGGGCTTTATTGTTCGAGAACCTCGCCGGCTACGAGATGCCGGTATTGATCAACGCCTTCGGTTCGGCGCAACGCATGGCATGGGCGTTGGGCGTTGAGGAGTTAGATCAGCTAAACCACGATCTAGCGCGAGTGATCGACCTTAAATTACCGCAGAGCCCGAGAGAAGCGCTTAGTCGCGGGCGAGATTTGCTGCGGGTGCTGCGTTCGATCGGCCTCAAACCCAAGAAAGTGCGTCGAGCGCCAGTGCAGGAGGTGATCGAGCGTGAGAGACCATCGCTCGAATTCCTGCCCATCCTGAAATGCTGGCCGGGAGATGGAGGACGCTTCATCACCCTGCCGCAGGTGATCACCCGCGACCCGCAAAGTCGGACGCGCAATGTCGGGATGTATCGTCTGCAGGTGATCGACCATCAGCGCCTGCTGGTGCACTGGCAACGCCATAAGGGCGGTGCAGAACATGAACGCGCGGCGCGCAGCGCTCACAAGCGACAGATCCCCGCTGCAATTGTGCTGGGCGGCGACCCCGCCAGCATGTGGTGCGCCTCCGCTCCGCTGCCGCCCAACATTGATGAATACCTGCTGGCGGGATATCTGCGCCGCGCGCCGGTGGAGTTTGTCAATTGCGTCTCACAGCCTTTGGAAGTGCCAGCCCAGGCGGAGATCGTCATCGAGGGGTACGTTGACCCGGACGAGCACCTCCCTGAAGGACCTTTCGGCGACCATACAGGCTACTACACGCCAGTGGAACTCTTCCCCGTCTTTCACGTTACTGCCATCACTCACCGCCACAAACCGATCTACCCGACCACGGTGGTCGGCATCCCCCCGATGGAAGATGTGTGGATGGGCAAGGCGACCGAACGCCTCTTCCTGCCTTTGATTCGCCTATTTCTACCGGAGGTTGTCGATATCTGTATGCCAGCGGAGGGGGTGTTTCATAACCTGGTGCTGGTTTCAATCAAGAAGCGCTATCCGGGGCAGGCGCGCAAGGTGATTTTTGGGCTATGGGGGCTGGCGCTCATGTCGCTGGCAAAAGCCATCGTTGTGGTTGACGAGTGGGTGGACGTACAGAACCTGTCTCAGGCAGCCTGGCAGGCGCTGGGCAACGTAGATTGGGCAAATGATGTGGTGATCACCAAAGGTGCGGTTGACCATCTCGACCACGCCTCCTACCAGCATTCATTTGGCGGTAAAATCGGCGTTGACGCCACCGCCAAACTTCCCGAGGAAGGCTACACCCGCTCCTGGCCCGAAGTCGTACGCATGAGCCCAGACATCAAAAAACGGGTGGATGAGCTCTGGTCTTCCCTAGGAATATAAATTCAGCTATCTCAGGCGACAACTATATCCTTACAGCCAAAGGAGTATCTTACCAATGCGTTTTAACCTCAAGCTTTTCTTTACCATGCTGCTGCTCGCTGCGCTGATGTTGCTGGCAAACGCATGTGCTCAACCGCAAGCCGTCGAGACGCCGACGGCGCAAGCCAAGCCAACAACGCTCAAGATCGCGGTGCTGCCGATTCTGGACGCCCTGCCCATGTACGTGGCGCAACAAGAAGGATTGTTTGAAAAGGAAGGTCTGCAGGTGGAGTTCATTCCTGTGGCGTCCGCCGCAGAACGCGATCAGGTCTTCGCCTCCGGCAAGGCAGATGGCATGATCAACGATGGGATTTCCACCCTGTTCTATAACCAGGATCAAGTGCAAATCCAAATTGTGCGCATGGCGCGCACAGCCACCTCGACCACGCCCCAATATCAGATTCTGGCATCCCCCCAAAGCGGTTTCTCATCTGTACAAGACCTCAAGGGCGTTGAAATCGGGATTTCCCAGGGGACCGTGATTGAATACATCACCGAGCGCTTGCTGGAAGCGGAAGGGCTCAAGCCTGAAGAGATCAAAACCATCGCGGTGCCGAAGATCGCCGACCGGATGACTTTGCTGAGCTCCGGCGAGCTCAAAGCAGCCACGCTGCCTGACCCCTTGTCATCCCTGGCGGTTCAGCAAGGGGCTAAGCTCATCATTGATGACACCAGCCACCCAGAGTATGGATACAGCGTCTATTCATTCCGAAAGAGCCTGATTGACGCCAATCCGCAGACTGTGCGCGCCTTTCTGGCGGCTATCGAAGCCGCTACCGAGCTATTGAATGCCGATTCGAGCAAATGGGCAAATCTGCTCACCGAAAAACAACTGGTTCCGGAGCCGCTGGTTGGGACGTATCAAATCCCCCCTTATCCAACTGCCAGCGTCCCCAGCAAATCCCAATGGGATGACGCGCTGGCATGGGCTAAGGCAAAAGGGTTGATCAAAGTCGACGTGGACTATGAGGCATCGGTCAACGCCAGTTTGCTACCATAATAAGCTGCAAGGATGTCAATTCAGCAAGACACCGGGCAAGCCTCACCCCCGGGCATGATCTACCTGGAATCGATCAGCTACGCCTACCCCCAAGGGGCACCCGTCTTCCAGAACTATAGCTGGCAGGTAGAGCGCGGCCAATCCTGGGCGGTGCTCGGACCGTCCGGCTGCGGAAAAACCACACTGCTCTACCTGCTAGCCGGCTTGCGTTTTCCCACAGCCGGGCGCATCTTGATCGACGGGGAAATACTGAGGCGCCCTCGCCCACAAACGGGATTGATCCTGCAGGATTACGGTTTACTCCCCTGGGCTACCGTGAGGCAAAACGTCAGCCTGGGCTTCAAGATTCGCGATTTCTATGGACCAGACGGCACACACGCCCCGGCAGATTTCATCCCTGCCTCTAATGTGGATGCCTGGATCGAACGCCTGGGGTTGACAGAGCATGTGGATAAGTATCCCAGCCAGCTTTCCGGAGGCCAGCGCCAGCGCACCGCCATCGCCCGCACGCTGGCGCTCCAGCCGGACTTGTTGCTGATGGACGAACCCTTCTCGTCGTTAGACGCCCCAACGCGGGAGGGGCTGCAAAACCTTACCTTAGAACTCAAGGCAGAACATAATCTGACCCTGATCATCGTCACCCATGCCATCGAAGAAGCGGCGTTCATGGGGAAGCACATTTTGCTGCTAGAGAACCCACCCAACAAACAGGCGCAGATCTTTCCGAATCCCAACGCCGGCAAACCGGGTTATCGCAACTCGAAAGAATATCACGCGCTTTGCGCTGAGTTACGCAACCGCATGGGTGAATACCCCCTTCTCGAAACAGGATGAAATTATGAAACGGCGCGATTTATTGCTGGCATTGGCAGCACTGCTGGCGACCTGGCAACTGGCTGCCTGGCTTGTCAATCGCTCAATTCTGCCCTCGCCGCTTGAGGTTGGGATGGTTTTCATGAGCGAGTTGCGCGGCGCGCTTCCGATTCACTTCCTGGTGAGCCTGTGGCGGGTGGCAGCGAGTACGATTCTGGCTATCTCCCTGGCAGCGCCAGCGGGGCTGGTACTAGGGCAGTCAAAACGCCTGAACAGCCTGTTTTCGCCGCTGATCTATCTGTTGTACCCGATTCCAAAGGTAGTCTTCGTGCCGGTGGTGTTACTCTTCCTTGGGCTGGGAGACAGCCCCAAGATCTTTATCATCTTCCTGATCCTCTTCTTCCAAATCCTGGTGCTGGTGCGCGATCAGGCTTCCAGCCTGCGCCCAGAGCTGATCCTGAGCGTGCGCAGCCTTGGCGCGGGTCGGCGGGCGCTCTTTCGTTTCGTCTACCTGCCAGCGAGCCTGCCGGCGATCCTGACTGCGCTGCGCCAGTCGGTGGGTACAGCCGTGGCAGTTTTGTACGTGGCTGAGTTATACGCCACCCAACGCGGTCTGGGATACTACATTTATCTCAACAGCAGCACGCTCTTCAACTACCCTGCCATGTATGCGGGCATCGTAGCCATGAGCCTGCTCGGTTTGGGGCTGTACTTCGGCGTGGACTGGCTGGAAAGGAAACTTTGTGCCTGGCAATACGCCACATGAACAGAGATGGCGACGCAATTGGTATAATCTTCAGCGATGAAGTCGATTCGCGATTTCTTCGAGCTGATCAAGTTTGAACACACGATCTTTGCCCTGCCATTTGCCTACCTGGGCATGTTGCTGGCAGCCGACGGATGGCCTTCTTTCCACCAGTTCTTCTGGATCACGGTGGCGATGGCAGCAGCGCGCACCACTGCTATGGGTTTCAACCGCATCGTGGATCGTGGCATCGATGCTCATAATCCGCGCACGTTCAACCGACCGCTGGTCACGGGCGCCATTTCATTGCCCACCGCCTGGAGCGGCACCATCCTGGCGGCGCTGTTGCTCGCTCTGGCTGCCTGGAGGCTTGGGGCGTTGCCTTTGCGCCTGCTGCCCGGCGCGTACGCCTGTCTGTTTCTGTACTCGTATACCAAGCGCTTTACCTGGCTTTCCCATTTTTTACTCGGCTTCACCGACGGGTTGGCGCCGATGGGCGCCTGGGCAGCCATCCGCGGTTCGCTGTTCACCACCACCGATGTGCCCGCCTGGCTCTTGTTGGGAATCGTCACCTTCTGGATCGGCGGCTTCGATATGATCTATGCCTGCCAGGATGTGCCATACGATCTGCAAGACGGGTTGCAATCCATCCCGGCGCGCTTCGGCATCCGGACGGCATTGCGCCTCTCGGCGCTTTGCCATGCGATTACTGCTATACTCCTGATCCTCTTAGGCGTCTGGACGGCGCTGGGATGGCCGTACTGGATCGGAAGCGCTATTACAATTGTGCTACTAACCTGGGAGCATCTTTTGGTGCGCCCCGACGATCTCAGCCGCATCGACCTGGCGTTCTTCAACATCAACAGCTACATCAGTGTCACGCTGCTGGTTTCGATCCTGGCAGGTTTGTGGCTCAGTTGAACCTGTATGGGGAGACATTATGAGACGGTTGGTATGCTTGACGGTATTTATTGGGGTTCTTTTGCTGGTACGGGTGCAGACCGCAGAGGCGGCGTCTCACCCGGCAAATGCAGATGAAGGGGTGTTATGCCTGCCGGATGTTTACCTGAGCGGCGCAGGCGATTGCAATCCAGCCGGTCCGTCCACATATCTGACCCGCATGGGAGAAAAGGGATTTACCTTCCCGGAAATTCCCTTGGCAGTAATCAAGCCAGATCGTTCATTGGCGGAAATCAATATCCGCTATGGGATGGTCAATAAGCCAAACGCACCGGTTTACCCATCGCTCGAAGCAGCGCTGAAGAACGACAAGAGTCAGGCGATCCGCCGCATCGAAGCCAGCTTCAGTTACATCTCATACACCGACGAGGCGCTGGTTGGCAACCGGCGCTTCTATATGATCGAACCGGGCGCATGGATGACCGCCAACGATATCATCCGTCTGGGAAGCGTACCGCGTTTCCAGGGCGTGCAACTCAAGCGTACGCCCCGTACCACCTTTGGCTGGGTGCTTACTTACCTCAGTCAGGGACCAGTGGAAACAAAGCGCACTCCAGGTTATCAAAATCAGGATTACACCGGTCACACCCTGAATAACCACGACCTGGTGCAGGTCTACGCGGTTGAAAAGGTGGGGGAAGAAGAGTGGTACATGGTCGGTCCTGATGAATGGCTGCCGCACCGCGTGGTGGCGCGGGTGATCCCGAACACCACCCCGGTAAAGGGCATCACCGGCAGCCGCTGGATTGAGGTCAATCTATATGACCAGACGCTCGCCGTTTACGATCAGAGGGAGCTGATTTTTGCCACGCTGATCGCCAGCGGGCTTGAGCCGTTTTGGACGCGTCCGGGATTATTCCAAATCTATAACAAGCTTGCCTCCACCCCCATGCAGGGCTCGTTCGAAGCAGATCGGTCGGATGCCTATTACCTGGAAGATGTACCCTGGACGATGTACTTCGACGAAGCCCGCGCGCTGCATGGCGCTTACTGGCGCGCCAATCTCGGTTTTCCCCAATCTCATGGGTGCGTCAACCTGTCCGTCGGCGATGCACGCTGGATCTTCGACTGGGCGCAGGTGGGCGATTGGGTGTATGTGTGGGATCCTTCCGGCAAGACCCCAGTGGATCCAAAGTTGTATACTCAGGGCGGCGCATGAACGCGCTTCTGGTAAGGGAAAAGAGGAGTTTTCGCCTTTCGCTGGCGCTCATCACTCTGATATTGCCGGCGTTGGCGTGCCAGGCAGCTTCCGGTTTTTTTCAGAAGCAGGCTGCGGATGGCAGGATAACGGCTGAAAGCCAGCTATCCAGAGCCTCGGTCACGCCAGCGCCTAGCATCACCCCGACCATTACCCCTTCACCCCCGCCGCCCTCGGCAACCCCCACAAAATCCCACACCCCAACCCCTACAGTAACCCCAGCAGCCTGGCAGAGCCGGGTCTTCGAAAAGCTCTGGCAAACCGTGCTGGACGAATATCTGTATGCGGATTTCAACGGGCTGAACTGGCATAACGTGGGTCAGGCGTACCGCCAGCGCGTTCAAGCAGGGATGACCGAAGCTGACTTCTACGCCGCGATGGATGAGATGATCCGCCTGTTGGGCGACGAGCATTCGGTCTTCCTCGACCCGGTACAGGCAAAGGATGAAGACGCCGAGTTTGCTGGCAAGAACGATTATGTCGGCATTGGCGTGCTGACGAATGTAGTACCGGAGCGCCAGCGGGTGGAGATCATCCTGGTCTTCCCAGGCAGCCCGGCTGAACAGGTTGGACTGGCTGCGCACGATAGTATCCTGGCTGTGGACGGTGTGCCCATCGTGGATGAAAACGGCTTCCATCGTGAGTTACTCCGCGGCGCGGAAGGCACCTCCATCACTCTAACCGTACAAACCCCTGGCGAACCCGCGCGTGCGGTCAAGGTCACCCGGCGGCGCATCACCGGAGCGGTGCCCGTCCCTCATACCTTGCTCACCACGCCAAACGGCGAGCGCGCCGGTTATATTCTGCTGGCGACATTCGCCGATGACACCATTGATGAGCAAGTCGAAGCAGCCCTACGAGAAATGAGCAACGGCAGCGCGCTGGACGGCGTGATTCTGGATAACCGGCAAAACGGAGGTGGCGCCGACGTGGTGGCGCGGGGTGTGCTCTCTTACTTTACCCACGGCGTGCTCGGACATTTCGTCAATCGCAACCAGGAGCAGCGCGCTTTTAGCGTCAAGGGCGTCGACGTGAACGGATCATCCCGCCTCCCCCTGGTGGTGCTGGTGGGACCAAATACCGCCAGCTTCGGTGAGATTTTTTCCGGCGTCCTTGCGGATATTGGGCGGGCATACCTCATCGGTCAGCCCACCGAGGGCAATGTTGAACTACTGCGAGGTTACGATTTCGAAGACGGTTCACGCGCCTGGCTTGCCTACGAGACCTTCCGTCCGCGGGTGCACCCCGAACAGAATTGGGAGGCAACCGGCATCATCCCGCACCAAATTGTGGTCAGCAACTGGGATGAGGTCCTCATACAAACCGACCCGGTGATCCAGGCTGCCCTGGATTACATAGACGCCACTGAGTAAGCATGCGCCAGCCACGAAAGCCGGCGGTGCAATGCCAGAGAACCGGTTCTGCCTTGTGGAAATAAATTATGGTAAACTCACGCACGCCGCACTGCTGCCCGGGGTTGGCACCGGCGCGATGAGGTCACGTTTACACCTGGAGGACCTATGCTGACGCTACCCGAAAAGCTCCTCTTCATTGCCGCCGTCCTGGCTTCGCTCCTGGCTGCCTATAACGTCGCCCGGCGCATCATCGCCACCATCCGGCGCGGTCAGGGTGCTATAGACTGGAGCGTCCCGAGGAAAAGGGCAACAAGCGTTCTGGTCAAAATCCTCTCCTTCCAGCCAGTCTTTCGCCTGCGTTTCTGGCCCAGTCTGTTCCATGGTTTTGTCGCCTGGGGGTTCATCTATTATCTGCTGGTCAACCTGGGCGATCTGCTGGAAGGGTTCATCGCCGGCTTTGTCTTCCTCGGCGAGGGGTTGGTTGGCGACCTGTACCGGCTAGGCGCCGACCTGCTCAGCGTAGCCGTACTGACAGGCATGATCGCTCTGGCGATCCGGCGCTTTCTTCTCAAACCAGCAACCCTCGACACCCGTGATGACGTGCTGCTCATGCCAGAGGCGCGGGCTGGCATCCGTCGCGATTCGGCGATTGTCGCAACATTCATCCTGGTTCACGTAGGCTCGCGCTTCTTCGGCGCCAGCCTGGGGCGGGCGGTGGAGGGCAGCGATCCCTGGCAACCATTCGCTTCGCTGGTCGCCAGATTGTTCACGGGTTGGAGCCAGACAGCTCTGACGGTCGGCGAGCACCTGGCGTTCTGGCTGGCGCTGGGCACTATCCTGGCTTTCATCCCCTACTTTCTGTATTCCAAACACCTGCACCTGTTTTTCGCACCGCTCAACTTCCTCTTCAAGCCGGAACGTAAGTCCATCGGCGAGCTGGCGCGTCTGAACTTCGACGACGAGACCATCGAACAATTTGGCGTATCACGTCTGGAAGACCTGGGCTGGGAGCAAATTATGGATGCATATGCCTGCATCATGTGCTACCGCTGCCAGGAAGTATGCCCCGCCTACAACACCGGCAAGGTGCTCTCGCCAGCCGCGCTGGAGATCAACAAGCGCTATTATCTGAATGCTCAGGGCGAAAGACTGGCGCGTGGCGAAGCCAGCGAAAAGCCCCTGCTGGAGTTTGCCATCAGCCGAGAAGCCGTATGGGCTTGCACAGCTTGCGGGGCTTGCATTGACATCTGCCCGGTGGGCAACGAGCCCATGCGAGATATCCTCGATATCCGCCGCGCCCTGGTGCTGATGGACAATGACTTCCCAGAGCAACTCCAGACCGCTTTCCGCGGCATGGAACGCACCTTCAACCCCTGGAATGTGCCGCCGACTGAGCGCATGAAGTGGGCTGAAGGCATGAACGTACTGACCATCGAGCAGAATCCCGAAGCGGAGCTCCTGTGGTGGGTGGGTTGCGCCCCCGCCACCGACGCCCGTGCTCAAAAGACAGCTCGCGCCTTTGCTGAAATTCTGAACCGCAGCGGAATCAATTATGCGGTGCTGGGCGAGATGGAGCAATGCAGCGGAGATTCAGCACGCAGGGCAGGGAACGAATACCTGTTTAATGAGATGGCGCTCGCTAACGTCGAATTGTTGAACGAGATCAAACCTAAACGAATTGTCACCACCTGCCCGCACTGCCTGCATACCCTGCAGAATGAATACCCCGCCTTTGGCGGCAACTATCGCGTCATCCATCACACCCAACTGATCAACGAGCTCATCGGAGCGGGCAAGCTCAAGCTGAAAGCAGAGGCGATCGGCAAGGTGACCTTCCATGACCCCTGTTATCTTGGGCGTCAGAATGGAATTGTGGATGCCCCGCGCCAGGCGCTGGCGCAGGTGCATGCCGAGCTGATAGAGATGCCGAAGCATGGGTACAAGTCGTTCTGCTGCGGGGCAGGTGGAGCGCAGATGTGGAAAGAAGAGGAGAAAGGCACCCAGCGCGTCAACGCCCGCCGCTTTCAGGAAGCCCAGGCGACCGGCGCCCAAACCCTGGCGGTAGGCTGCCCATTCTGCATGGTGATGCTGACCGACGCCAAGAAAGACGCCAACGCTGAAATGGAAGTGTTGGATGTGGCGGAGGTGGTGGCTCAAGCGATGGAGAAGTAACCCCGGTTGAGACTGCTGTCGCGCCCGCGCCACCAGTGCATCAGGTCATCGGTCAACGCGAGCTAGCATAGCGTGAGATAAAAGCCTCGCCGCGCCCCAATAGCTCGGCGTGATCCTCCGGCGGGAGAGCCTCGACGAGCAGCTTTTGCGTGCGTCGTTTCAAAAACTCGATTGCAGCGGGCTGTTGGTTCTCCTGCCAGGTCTCCAAACCCCAACGTGGAAAAATCTGGCTGTGAAAGTAAGCCGACTCGCCACCACGCTGTTTGCCCGATGCTGCTGCTCCCCTGCGGGAGCGGGTGAAGTACTTCAAGGTTTGAGGTTGAGAGAGGAAATGCCCCTCAAGGACGCCGGCGGCGAACTCCTCCAGGGCGATGGATGCCTCGTCCATCGCGAACCCACGCGCGAAATCCAGCACCATACCGATCACTTCATCAGCGTAAACAGCAGTGGCGGGCGAAAAAACCTTGGAGGCAAGCGCCCCGCCGACAAACGGCGAGAGACCCACTTTGCCCAGACAACCCGTCAACAGGTCCATCCACAGGGCGCTGACTTCCAGCAAATCAGCGCCCCAGCCAAGCCCGCTGCCTGAGGTGCCGGCGTGGGGCAAACCATAGTAAGCCATCATCTCCGCGCAGGCGAGGTTGATCAAAAACGTGCGCGGGTCGTAAAAATCCACCATGCTCTGCATGTCGAAGTAAGCAGGCAGGCTGCCGAGGATCATGGAAGCGCCCGGACGGGCAAGCTGACCGAGCGCCAGACCAGCCAGCAACTCAGCATTCAACAAAACCAGGGCTCCAGCGGGCATGATGGGGGTTGACATACCCGCCATGCCATAGTTGGAGTAGATTACCGGCAAGCCGCGTTCGACCGCGGCAAGTAGCTTATCCGAGGTGCCCTCGTTGATAATCAAGGGCGTGACCGGATTGAGATATGGGATGACGAAGGGAGCTTGTGCCAGGTCGCCGTGCAGGCTCTCCAGCAGGTCTAATGCAGGAGGGAACAGAGTTTCGTCTGAGATCAGGATCACCAACGGTTTGGTGGTGTTGGCGACCATCTCCAACACGGCGTACAGGTCAGCCAGTTGGGGCGGCTGATCATGCAGGATGCCTATGGTGGAAACCAGGTCAAAGTTCACCAAAGCATTCCCCAGGCGGACGCACTGAGCCAGCAGCGGGCGGGTGAAGGGGGTAACCGCTTCGCTTTCCGGGTCCTGGTAATACAGGTTGGTGACACCGACGCCGTAGCGAGTGCGGTCCTCTCCCAGATGAAAGGCAAGCCGACCACGACGATCGTATATTTTGAGCGTGCCGGGGGCGGATTGCAACGCCCAATCGATCAGGTCGTGGTCCAGGTAAACACGCTCGTCAACCAGCCGGGCGCCTCCCGACCGTGAGAACAGCTCACGCGCTCGCGGCGAATCGACGCGTACGCCAACGGTAGCCAGGACGCGGAGAGAGGCGGTGTGCACCTCGGCGCATTCTTGAACAGAAAGCAAGCTGAGATGCGGTGCGGGCATACTGATTTCTGTGAGATGGCTTTGCTAAGTCCGATCAGTTCAGGAGGAATAGAGCTATTTACGAACGCTACGGGAGAGGCTCTCGGTCAACAACCTTTGCAATTCCTCAGCAGCCTGAGCTGGCGAGACGGACAACGAGCGCGTCCATTCGCTGAGCAGAAACGCCTGAGCGCGATTCATAATTACGACATCCATCTCGCCCATCTTCTGCGTGTGCTTGAAAAGCGAAAGATCGCGAATCACCTTGCAAATCGACTCAAGCTGACCATCTTTCATCCGTTCGCTGAGTTGCTGTTTGCGCTCCAGGCGATCCGTGGACAACGCCTCCCCGGGGCTGCTCAAGATGGAGAACAGCTTTTTGAACCTGGCGGGTGGGGTAAGCAAGCGCAGGCTACTCGCCCCAGACTCTGCAATTGGCACCCACAAGGTAAGATCACCGATTCGCACCACGTAGTACCGGGATTTCCGCCCTGAGAGCTCTTTTACGTCGAGCTGGACGATTTCACCGGGACCATAGGACCAATGCACCACCTGGTCGCCTACCTGAAAATCCATCCTGAGCCTCACTTTCCTGGAACTGATCTCGACAAGCGAAAGCGCTTCCACCAGCGCTTATGGAATTTAATTAAATGCCGCCAGTCCAATGGAAAGACCGGCGGCGAAGAGCTTGCATCCAAAGGAGGTCTTTTTTAATTATAACACACACGCCCGCCTTCGTTGGCTTTCCGATCAATTTCAAACAGGGCGCGGGTTCGGGAACCAGGCATTTCTTCATCATGACTTGACGCGAGTCAGAACGCATATATAATCATAACGCATTGCGAGTGGAATAATCCAAATTGAGAAAGGCTCCCTGAAGCGCGCCATCGCGCAAAGGTGCTTCCCAATTGCAGCCGGAAGCGGATTTTCACTATTTTCCAACATTGGCTGACATTAACCATTATCTCGATCAGCGTAAAAGACATGATCCATCAACTGCGAATCTACGAAATCTTCGAACATAACAAAGATGCATTCTACAGGCGATTTCGCGAGCATGGGGCGCGCCTCATGCGCGCCCATGGCTTTGAAATCGTCGCCGCCTGGGAAACGCGCCACGGTCAGCGGGCAGAGTTCGTGTATCTGCTAGCCTGGCCCGACGAGGAGACCATGCGCAATGCCTGGGAAAAATTCAGAGCAGACGAGGAGTGGCAAGAGATCAAACGCCTGACCAGCGCCCAACACGGCGACCTGGTCGGGGAAATCGAAGACCGGGTGCTCATCCCGTTCCACCCATTCTGATTGGCGTGAGGCATTGGAAACCAGCTATTTTGAGCGCCAGGAAGGGACGCTAGCCTACAGCGACACAGACGGCAGTGGGGAGTCAGTCTGATGTTGCCGGGAATCGGGGCATTAGGCAATGAGGTTCGTTATCTGGCACCAAAGCTTAACCCGGCAGGTTATCGAGCCGTAGCTGTCGACTTACGCGGTCATGGCGAATCGAGCGTTCCCTGGGATGCTTACGATGTGCCTTCCGTCGCTAATGACATTATCGTTTTCATTAAGATATCTGAGGGCTGGGGCTTCCCATATCATTGGCACATCCTTCGGCGCTGCTCCCGCCATCTGGGCGGCTAAAGATCCGGAGTTCCCCGACCCGGCTGTCGAGGGAAAGATTATCGCAATGCGCTGAGAAATTGCAGGGGCAGCCAAGAGTTGCATCCCGCCAAGAGGGAGGTTGATCGAAATCATCCCCCGGAACAATTCCAATCATCCTAAAAGCCTGAGAGAACAATGATTGATCACCAAACAGTATCGAGGCAATCTGTGGTTATTCTTTCCTGATCAGACGGTGCGCCAATCATATGTACGACGATTTCAGCAGCGATTACGACCGATTTGTGAACTGGGCTGGGCGGCTGGCATACGAGATGCCATTTCTGGAACGCATCCTTGGCGGGCTGAGAGAAGAGCTCCGGTCGCCACTAAGGGTGCTGGACGCGGCTTGCGGCACGGGGATGCACGCCATCGCCCTGGCGAAGGCTGGATATAACGTTGCAGGGGCAGACATCAGCTTCAGGATGATCGAGCGCGCCCGAGAGAACGCAGCGGCTGCCGGCGTAGAGGTGCGCTTCGAGGCAGTCGGCTTTGGGGAGCTGACAGGAGCCTTCGGGGAAAGCGCTTTCGACGCCCTGCTCTGTCTGGGAAATTCCCTGCCGCATCTGCTGGATGAGGCGGCGCTCATCAGCGCGCTGCAGGATTTCGCTGCCTGCCTGCGCCCGTGTGGTTTGTTTCTAACGCAAAATCGGAATTTCGATGCTGTGATTGCCGTTCGCGAACGATGGATGGAACCGCAATCCTACCGTCAGGGAGACGAGGAATGGCTGTTTCTGCGCTTCTACGATTACGATGCAGACGGTTTGATCACTTTCAACGTGGTCAGCCTGCATCGGTCAGGCGAAAAGGAGTGGCAACAACGGACGATGGCGACGCGCCTGCGCCCGCTGCGGCAGTCGGAACTGGTTGAAGCGCTGGAGAAGGCAGGTTTCAATGGTATAAACTGTTATGGAGATATGGCTGGCTCACTTTTCGATCCGCAGTCGAGCGGCAATCTGGTGGTGGTTGCCCGGCGGCGGAGTTGAGGCGCGTAAATCAGCCAGGCTCAGGCTGCTCTCACAAAAAAACCAAAAAAGGGCGATATAATCATATTATAAGCTTGCCTGATGGAAGCGCTGCATCTGCCGCAATCCCAGGTTGAGGGCAAGCGAGAGATGTTGTGCGATTGATACCAGGAGGGAGCCATCCATGAGCGATGCGCTGCTTAAAACCACCCGTCAGAAGCCAGGCAACGGACAAGGGTCTATGATCCTGCAGGCTTCAAGCGCCCTCCCTCGTTTGTCCCGCGAGGAAGTGCTCCTTGATTATCGCCTGGCATACCAGAGCCGGCAGGCAAGCCTGATCGGGCGGCGCGAGACGCTGAGCGGCAAAGCCAAGTTTGGCATCTTTGGCGACGGCAAAGAAGTGGTGCAGATCGCCATGGCGAAAGCCTTTCGCAAGGGAGACTTCCGCGCTGGCTATTATCGCGACCAGACGTTGATGTTTGCCCTGGGGGAACTGACGCTACAGCAGTTCTTCGCCCAGCTTTACGCTCACGCGGATGTAGAGGCAGAGCCGGCATCTGCTGGCAGGATGATGAACGCCCACTTCGCCACGCGCAGCCTGAACCCGGATGGGAGCTGGAAGAACCTGATGGATATACACAACTCATCAGCGGACATCTCGCCCACTGCGGGGCAAATGCCGCGCCTGGTGGGGCTGGCTTACGCTTCGCGCCTCTACCGCGAGCTGGATGCGCTGAAAGGGATGACCCAGTTTTCCCATAACGGGGACGAAGTGGCTTTTGGCACCATCGGCAACGCTTCCACTGCAGAAGGCATCTTTTGGGAGGCGATCAACGCCATTGGCGTGCTCAAAGCGCCAGCGGTGATCACCATTTACGACGACGGCTACGGCATCTCGGTAAGCAACGAGCATCAGATGCTCAAGCAGAACATCTCCGAACTGTTGCAAGGTTTTCAGCGACAACCGGGGACTCATGAAGGTTTCGACCTGTATTGTGTAAAGGGCTGGGATTACCCAACCCTGATAGCAACCTATCAACAGGCAACATCAATCGCCCGGGAGGAGCACGTTCCGGCGATCATACATGTTATCGAACTGACCCAGCCACAGGGTCACTCCACCTCCGGCAGCCATGAGCGCTACAAGTCCAGGGAACGTCTGGAGTGGGAGGAGGAGCACGATGCGCTGAAGCGATTTCGAGAGTGGGTGATCGATCAGGGTTATGCAGAGGATGCAGACTTACAAAAACTGGAGGCGGAAGACCGCCGATTGGTAGAGGCAGCGCGCAGAGCTGCCTGGCATGCTTATCTGGCGCCGATCCAGGAAGAAACGCGCCAGGCGGCGGCGTTGATCGAAGAAGCAGCCCATACCTCAATCCATGCCAGCGAGTTGCTCGAGTTGAAAAACCGACTGCTGACCAACCCAACTCCCCTGCGCCGGGAGACAATGGCGGCGACGCACGAAGCGTTGATTCTGCTCAAGGATGAGCCCAGCCCTGCCCGCCAGGCGCTGGTAAAGTGGAGACAGTCTCAAGAGCAGGTCAATCAGGAGCGATACGGCTCACACTTGTACAGCCGCAGCAGCGAATCGGCGCTGCAGGTGGCGGAGGTGAAGCCGGTTTACACGGAGAGTTCGCCGCTGGTGCATGGCTTCGAAGTGCTGAACGCCTGTTTCGACGCTGCGCTGAGGCGTGATCCACGGGTAATCGCCTTCGGCGAAGACGTGGGCAAACTGGGCGACGTCAATCAAGGGATGCGCGGTTTGCAGGCTAAGTATGGCGAGTTGCGCGTCTCTGACACTGGCATCCGCGAGGCTACCATCCTCGGTCAGGCAATCGGGATGGCTATGCGGGGATTGCGCCCGATTGCTGAGATTCAATACCTGGATTACCTGCTGTATGCCCTGCAAATCATGTCCGACGACCTGGCGACGCTGCACTGGCGCACCGCTGGCGGACAGAAGGCGCCGGTAATCGTGCGCACGCGCGGCCATCGCCTGGAGGGGGTCTGGCATTCCGGGTCTCCAATGGGCGCTATCATCCATCTGCTGCGCGGCATGCACGTGTTGACGCCGCGCAACATGACCCAGGCTGCGGGCTTCTACAATACCTTGTTGCTCAGCGACGAACCCGCGTTGGTGGTGGAGGTGCTGAACGGCTACCGCCTGAAGGAGCGCCTGCCGGACAACGTTGGGGAGTTCACCGTGCCTTTGGGCGTGCCGGAAGTGTTGCGCCCAGGTACAGATGTAACCCTCGTCACCTATGGGGCGTGTTGTCGCATCGCCTTGGAGGCTGCTGGGAAGCTCAGCCGGGTTGGCATTGAGGCGGAGGTGATCGATGTGCAGTCGCTGCTGCCTTTCGACCTGAAAGGGATCATTCTGGAATCCCTGAAGAAGACCAACCGCATCGTCTTCATCGACGAGGATGTATCTGGCGGCGCGACGGCTTATATGATGCAGGAGGTGATCGAGAAGCAAGGCGGCTATTACTGGCTCGATTCGCCCCCGCGCACGCTCTCTGCCAAACCGCACCGCCCAGCTTACGGCTCCGACGGTGACTACTGGTCGAAGCCGAACACGGAAAGCGTGTTTGCAATAGTCTACGAAACGCTGCGCGAAGCTGATCCTGCAAAGTTCAGGGCAGAAACCTGGTAGCGACGCAGCGTATTTCGCCACCGCATCACAGGCGCTATCATCCGATAAAGATTTCAAGCGGCGCGCCAGGCAGGCATGGGAGGGAAATGATCTCGGGAAAGGCAATCCGTATTCCTGTCAGTGATAAAAAGGCAAATGATTCCGGAGAGATGGCATGGCAGTTCAGATTTTGATGCCGCAATTTGGCGAATCTGTGGTGGAAGGCACCATCACAAAATGGCTCAAGTCCGTCGGCGAACGGGTTGAGGAGTTCGAGCCGTTGCTGGAGGTAAACACCGATAAGGTTGATACGGAGGTGCCCAGCCCGGCGGCAGGCACGTTGCTGGCTGTCCTGGTGCCAGAGGGGACAACCGTGCGCGCCGGCACGCCGCTGGCGTGGATCGGCGAGGCTGGCGAGCTCCTCGACGAGGCTGCCGGCGTCTCGGCTGCCACAATGGATATCGGTGAACGTCCGGCGGGATTCATCTCGCCTCTGGTGCGACGCATCGCCCGCGAACATCAGGTTGACTTGCGCCTGGTTCAGGGCAGCGGAGAGAAGGGGCGCATCACCAAGAAGGACATCCAGGCGTACATCGAGAAAAGGGATAGAGCAGGCGAAGCGGGCAAGCTGGTTCAGCCTGCAGTGCCACCGGCAACCGCGGCGGAAGCGCTGGAGGGCTTACCTGTCTCCCCTTCGATAGAGCCTCAGCAGGTTGCCCGCCCCATGCGAGCAACAGGCGCAGAGCTGACGCCATCGCCGCCTCTGAGCGCGCCTGTCGAAGAAATCTCCCCAAGCGCGGAGACGTTGCTGCCTTTGAATCCGGTGCGCCGAGCCATCGCCGAGCATATGGTGATCAGCAAGCGCACCTCGCCGCATGTGACCACCGTGATGGAAGCCGACCTCAGCCGGGTGACAGCCCATCGCCAATCCAACAAGGAAGCCTTCGCCCGCGACGGGGTCAACCTGACCTTCACCGCCTATTTCATCGCCGCGGCTGTGCAGGCTTTGAAGGCTCATCCGCTGGTGAACTCGTCCTGGAGCGAGGAGGGCATCCTGCTGCACCGCCAGATCAACATTGGCATGGCGACCTCGCTGGGCGAGGAAGGCTTGATCGTGCCTGTGATCAAGGATGCAGACCGCCTCTCGCTGCTCGGTCTGGCGCGGGCGATCAACGACCTGGCGGCGCGGGCGCGTCAAAAAAAGCTCCAGCCCGAGGAGGTCAAAGGCGGCACGTTCACCGTTACCAATCACGGCGTTACCGGTTCGCTCTTCGCCACTCCGATCATCAATCAGCCGCAATGCGCCATCTTGGGCGTGGGCGCTATACAGAAGCGGGCGGTGGTCGTCAGCCATCCTGAGTTGGGAGACGTGATCGCCATCCGCCCGATGGTTTACCTCTCGCTCACCTTCGATCATCGCATCCTGGATGGAGCCGCTGCAGATAACTTCCTGAGGAAAGTGGTAGAATTGTTGGAAAACTGGAGCTGATTTTCCCCGTACCCGCCGGCTTCCTTCCCCTCTCCTAATTGCGAGAGGGGAAGGACTGAGAATAAGCGGTTGGGGGAGACTAAAAGGAGCACACATGACCGAATACAGCGTCGTAGTGATTGGCGCCGGGCCAGCGGGGTATGTATGCGCCATCCGGGCTGCCCAGCTCGGATTGAAAACCGCAATCGTGGACAAACAATGGCTGGGGGGAGTGTGTCTGAACGTGGGCTGTATTCCCTCCAAATCGCTGCTCAAGAACGCCGAAATCGCCAATCTTTTGCGCGAGCGCGGCAAAGAATTCGGGTTTACCTTCGACAACCTGAAGCTGGACTATAGCGCGGCGGTCAAACGCAGCCGCCAGGTGTCCAACCGGCTGACCAAGGGCGTCGAATTCCTGATGAAGAAGAACGGAATAGACGTGTATCGCGGGATTGCGCGCCTGAGCGCCGGCGATACGGTGAGCGTGAGCAAAGAGGGCGGCAAGACGACGGACTTGAAAGCGGAGCATATCGTGGTGGCAACCGGAGCCAACGCTACCGTGCCGCGTGGCTGGACGGTGGACGGCGAAAAGGTGGTCACCTACTGGGAAGCCATCCTGCAGGAAAAGTTGCCCAAATCTGTGATTGTGATCGGTTCGGGAGCTGTGGGGGTGGAGTTTTCCACGGTATGGAATTCCTATGGGGTGGATGTGACGATTGTGGAAATGCTGCCGCGCCTGGTGCCTCTGGAAGACGAAGAGGTGAGCGCCGAGCTGGAAAAAGCCTTCAAAAAGCGCGGGATCAAGGTGCTGACTGGGCGTCGGGTGGAGGCGATCGAAACCAGCGATAGCGGAGCGCGAGTTAAGATATCCGGCGGGGGAGAAGAGAGCACGCTGGAAGCCGAGCAAGCGTTGGTGGCAATCGGCTTCACGCCCAACGCGCGCAACCTGGGACTCGAGGAGCTGGGGGTAAAGCTGAACGAGCGCGGTGCGATCGAAATCGACGAGCGCATGGCAACCAACGTGCCTGGCATCTGGGCAATCGGCGATGTGACCGGCAAGCTGATGCTGGCGCACGTCGGCTCAGCCCAGGGGATTGTCTGCGCTGAGAATATCGCCGGCGTTGATACTATCAAGCTCAACTACGAAATGATGCCGCGGGCTACCTACTGCCAACCGCAGATCGCCTCGTTCGGGCTAACCGAGGCGCAAGCGAAGGAACGCGGCTACCAGGTCAAAGTTGGACGCTTCCCCTTTCAGGCGAACGGCAAAGCTTTGGGGCTGGGCGAGTCAGGCGGCTGGGTGAAGCTGGTCACCGATGCGAAATACGGAGAAATCCTGGGGGCGCATTTGATCGGACCTGAAGTAACCGAGCTGTTGCCGGAACTGACCCTGGCACAGATGATGGAACTGACGCCAGCCGAAATCGCCCGCAACGTGCACGCCCACCCCACGCTGAGCGAGACGCTGATGGAAGCGGCTCACGCAGCCGAAGGGCATGCCATTCACATCTAGAAATCACCTGGCAACAGGCTACGATAGAATGACTCCACGCCCGCCATTACCCGGCGGTAATCGGCGCGTTCTGCCACCAGGCGCAGATTGCGTTCGCGAGCGCGCTGGCGCAAAGCTGCATCGTCCAGAGCGGTGATCATCGCCTGCGCCAGGGCATATGGCTGGCGCGGGTCTACCAGCAACCCGTTCTCGCCAGAGACAACCCACTCGCGCAGCGGCTCAAGGTCGCCAGCTATTGGAAAACAACCGCAAGCCATTGCCTCGAGCAACGTGTTCGGAGTTCCATCGTGGGTGGTTGGCGATACCGCTACGCAAGCGCGGCGGAAGTGCTGCGCCATCTGGGGGCGCGTCTGCGGCGGCAATAATTCCACGCTACCGGAGATGCCAAGCTCTTCCACCCAGCGCCGAACACGAGGGTCGCCTGCCATTGCCGGGCAGATGAAGCGGGTTGAGGGATGGGCGCGCAAGACCAGCGGGATGGCGCGGAAAAAGGCGCGATTTTGCACGTATGCGCGCACGCCGCGCGGGTTGATCACCTGGGGCGGGAGGTTGTCCGGCTGATGCTGCGGTTCAGGCGGGTAAAAGATATCAAGCTGGACGCCGCCTCCACCTGGGAAGACGGCAGACGGCTTGCAGGAGGCAAATCCCCATTGGCGCGCCAGGCGCAGATCGCGCTGGCAGTCAGCCAGCAGGGCGTCGGCGCGGCGCAACGACAGGCGGGTCAGACGCGCCAGGAGCGGGTTGGCGGTAGCGTGAAGGGTGAAATCATTCCCCCACACCGACAAGATCAGCGCAGGAAAACGGTCAGAACCGGCGGAGTCCGAGGCTGCCAGCACCGCCAGCATCCCTTCGTAGGGAATGCGCAAGGCATGCACCAGGTCTGGCTGAAGGCGTTGGATAACCTGCCGTAAGCGCTGCGCCGCGCCCGCCAGCGAAAGCGGCGCCAGCCATTGGCGGAGAGCCGTACGCAAGCCGACCGGCAGTGCTGCCCGAAGAGCGGCGCGGCTTCCACGCCCAGTCGAAACGCCTGCCGTTTGAGCGAAAGCCACCGTCAGCACCTGCAAAGAAGCCAATGGAAGTTCAGGCTGGCAGGGGAAGGTGGAAACTAGGTGTGTCTCGTGCCCACCCTGCGCAAAGAAGGCGATCCAGTTGAGGGCGATTGGCGAACGTCCATCGGCGACGAACAGAATCCGCATAGGTCTAGAGTAATAGATACAAGATAAAAAAGCAAGATAACCGCGCCTAACGCGGCAGACCAGTCCGATTGGTTGATTGTTGGTCAGACGGCGCGGCGGGCATGAGCTGGTTCAACGCCCGCACAAAGACGCTCGCCATTACTTCAATATTCGCCTCATCCGCCGCAATGCGATAGGAAGCCACTCCCATCCGGCGCAAGCGGAGAGGGTCTGTCAATGCCTGTTGCAGTACAGCGGTCAACGCTGGCAGGTCGCCAGAAGGGATGCGCCAGCCGTTCTCCGGGCGCACCAGATCTTCCTGCGTGCCATCGCCCTCCGCAACAATCACGGGCAAGCCGTATGCCATCGCCTGCTGCACCGCCAGACCACCCGTGCCTGGCAGCACGAACAGGTCAGCCTGGACAAAATAGGGCTGCAAGTCGGCGCCGCGAAGTTCACCGGGAAATTCGGCTGAGGGATAGAGTTGCTCCGCCAACTCACGTAGACGCCGGCGGTCAGGTCCATCGCCGACGATCCACAACCTGGGTTGCATAGCCTCTGGCAGAGCGGCGCAGGCTCTGAGCAAGAGGTCAATCCGTTTGCGAGCCTGCAAACGCCCCACAAACAACACGGCAGGTCGTCCGGCAAAGGTTGGGGGGCGTGCTGGCGGGGTCGCAGGGCGCCCGGCGACGGCATTCAACGCCACAAAGATGCGCTGCTCAGGGAAACCCATGGCAGCGTACTGCTGTGCGCCGCGCCGGCTATAGGCAATCAGGGCGTCGAATTGCTCCAGAAAGCGCCGGCGTCGCCAACGGCGGAAAGCTTCCAGCCAGCCCGGGCGCGTCGCGGCGGAACCGACGCCCAGCCCCCAACCCAACACAGGGCAGCCACGTCGGCGCATCCAGCCCACTGCCAGCGGCGTGCTCAAATAGCGTGGGTTTGCCTCAACCACCAGAGCGTCCGGCTGCCAGCTTTCCAACCACTTCAAAATGCCACCTTGCCAGCACAGATAAAACGGCGATTCGACTCTGCCGAGGTGCCAGTTGCGCCCCCAGAACACCTGGGCGTGTTCGAGGCGATCAACAGAGGTAATCGCCTCGCCCGGCAAGGACTGCCCGGCGAAGATGCTCAAACCCTGCTCGCAGGCAGCCGCCAGCGCCTCAAAAAACGGTGCGCGATAACCCGGCAACACGCGTTGCAAAACTGCAAGGCGACCGTGAAAAACGGGCGGACTCACAGCAGCCGCAGCGTTCCCCATTCCATCACCGCTCGGAGGGCTTGCCAACCAGGTACGACTTCCAATCCAGCGATGCCAGCGGCGCTGAGACCGACGGATAGCCTGGGGTCATGCGGCACAGGCGATAGCCGCTTGACACAAGAAGTTCCCAGGCGAGGTTGGCGGATTGCTGACCATGCAATTCGAGCAGGAGAAGCGGGCGCGCCTCCGCCAGCAGGCGGCGCATTCCCGGCAGAGCCAGCACCTCACCGCCCTCAATGTCCATTTTCACCACCTGGGGAGGCGGGTTGCCAGTGACATAAACAAAATCATCCAGCACGATCCCAGGCACGAAGATGGTTTCCCGGTAAGTTAGCTCCTGGCGTCCAGCAGAGCCATGCGCCTTGCCCGTCCCTCCAGAAGGACCGATCAGGAAAGGAACCAGAGAGGTGGAATTCCCGACCGCACCAGCCACCACCTGGACACGCTCGCCCAGCCGGTTGAGAGAGAGATTGGCGCGCAGACGCTCCAGGTTCGCCGGCAAGGCTTCAAAAGCGAAGACGCGACCGCCCTCCCCAACCGTCTGCGCCAGCAGCAGGCTGATATAGCCAATATTTGCGCCGAGGTCATACACCACATCGCCGGGCTGCACCAGCTCAGCCACCGCGGCAACCAGTTCGGGCTCGTATGTGCCCAGCCAGTAATCCTTCTCGGACTGCAAGTCCAGGATCAACGTCATCCCTGCTAGTGGTCCGCCTGCCACCTTCACTGGCGTCAACCCACGCGGGGCGGCACGATTGAGCAAGCGGCGAATCGTCTGAGCGATCACCGGCGAACGGTAGAACAGCCGTTTGACCGAAACCGGCAACCAGCGCGCCGCCAGCGAGGCTAAGAAGAGCACGGGAGTGAATTTCGGGTCGCTCATCATAACTAATCGCCCAGCAAGGCTTCCAGATAACCATCCAGCATGCGTTCCAGGCTGAAGAGTGCTTCTGCGCGCTGACGGGCGGCGCGCCGATAACTCTCCAGGTCGGACAGCACTTCGAGTGCCGTCTGCGCCAGGGCGGCGAAATCGGGCTGCTGCAAGCGCCAGGGGTCCGCCCCATAGGGCGCAAGCCGACCAGCCGCCTCGCCGACCAGTTCGGGCAGGGCACCAGTAGCGAAAGCCACAATTGGCAGCCCACAAGCCATGGCTTCGATGACAGAGTTGGGACAGGCAGCGTTAATATCCGCCGAGAAGAGCAGATGAGCCGAACGGTCGATCTCAGGGATGCGCTTCAACGGTAGTTCGCCCTCCCAATGTATCAGTACATTCCCTTGACCCTGCCACCGACTGCGCGCCTGGTCTTGCACACGACCAACCACCATCAGCTCAATCTGACGATGAAGCAACGGGAATGGAGTCGTTTCCACCTGCTCCGCCAGGATTTCGCCCAGGGTGGTTGCCGCCTGCAAGCCCCATTCATAACCGCCCATCAACCTGCCTTCCACCAGGAGCAGGCGGTAACGATCCTCTGGTGGACGCCCAGGTCCATACGGGCTGAATTCATCAAGATCAACGCCATTGTAAACCACCCTGGCTGCTGCCAAAGTCGGACCGCGACTACGTTCCCACCAACAGCGGGCAAACTCGCTCTGGTAAACCACGCCATGCGCCAGGCGGGAGCGGATCAGCGCCAGCAAGGCGTTTCCATACTCAGCACGCAGGTAGTGACGCCAGCCGGTACGACGCAAACGGTGCAGCCAGTTCATCCCATCCAGGCGCTGCACAATGCGAACGCCTCGCTTCCGGGCGCGCCACAGCCCTGCTAGCTGGCGCGTTCCCCCAACCACCAACACCGCGCGGTATGGCAAATCGCGCAGATCATAAGTGACCTCAAAACCGCGGCGCTTCAACCCCATCACCAGCCGCCCCTGGAAAGAAACCATGCCGCCAACCCCAGAGAGACGGGGCACAATGCAAATGCGGGAAGCGGAGAACCGTCTCACACCGAAGGCTCCGGCTGGCGCTTACCGATGCAGCGCGCGGGTAAGCCAGCCCAGATCTCATACTCGCCAGTGGACTGCAACAAGACGGCATTGGCGCCAATCACCGTACCGCGACCGACGCGCAGCACTCCCTCTTTGCAGAGCACTTTAGCGCCGATCCCCAGGACGACGTCATCTTCCACCCGGATGCCCTCGAAGGTGGAGGCGCTAATCGGGAGATGTACATCCGCACGTCCCAAGCCAACTCCCGGGTAGATCTTCACCCGATCGCCGATGACGGTGCGCGGATGGATGACCACGCCAAAACCGCCATGCGCCAGCTCGAAGTCACGACCGATTGCTACTGAAAGTGGTATCTCGACACCGAGCAACTTGAGCGCATAGTAAGCCAGCCGACCAAGTAAAGGCCAGTTGCGAGCATAAACCAGGAAAGTCGGAAGATCGCGCGCCATAGATGATTGTGGCGTTCATTATGCCACAGGATAGAAAGACGGTGAAGGATGACCATCCGCTGCGGCTGCTGCCGCGTTTAGTGTCTTGGTTTGTGGCAATGTCCGAACTTTTGTCTGAACCTCGGCCCAAGCAGCGATTGCCCTACTCCTCTTTCTCCCAGCCGCGCGCCAGCCAGTACGCCAGCGGGTCCAAACTGCCGCGATGACACAATACCAGGTGCGGTGTACCATCCGCCAGGACGCAGCGCAGGGCATCCCCCAAGCCGATTTGCAGGGCGTCCATCAGTCGCTGGGAGCGCGGCTCGGCGCGTGAGACGCCCAGTCCACGTGTGAACGAAATGGCTTCAAGCAGGGCGGCGACCCGATTGAGCCAGGCAAAGTTGCGAAGCAGTTCCTCCATCAGTGCGGTCTTACCGCCGCCCTGCCCGTCGGTGAGAACGATGAAGCGCAGGGTCATAGGGGAAATTCCACGCCCAGCTCTGTATCAGTATGAGGTCGGTTGTTACTGCAATCCTTAAATTCATCTATATGGGGTTGGTCATCATGAATACGTATCAAATGATCACGAACAGCCAGTATTTGCTCACGGTCCGTTTGAGAAATATTGGACTTTTGATACAGTCTTACCAATGCTTGTGCTACGTCTCTACGTGTGTAGGGGTCATTTGTGCTCCGCAGGGTCGTAATAAGCGACTGCACAGCAGGTGCGCCGATATCCACGCACGCGTTCCACTTACCCTTGGTTGCCCAATACCACGCCGCACTTTCGTCTCGGGCAGGTTTCCAGCCCAATTGGTCCAGCGCTTCGGCGGCGGCTTTGCGCACACCGCTACTTTCATCACCAAGCGCAGCAATGAGCGGCTCTATAGCGCGGGCGTCTTTGATCTCACCCAGCGCTTCGACGGCGGACCGGCGCAAATTGCCATCCTTATCCTTGAGCGCGGCGATGAGCGCCTCCACGGCCGGTGCGCCAATTTTGACCAACGCTTCGGCGGCGGCTCGGGAAACATCGCTGCTATCCTTGAGCGCAGCGCTGAGCGGCTCTACGGCGCGGGCGTCGCCGATTTGCCCCAGCGCTTTGGCAGCGGCTTCGCGCACTATTATAATGTGTTCATCTTTGAGTGCAGCGCTGAGCGGCTCCACGGCGCGGGGGTCGCCAATCTTCCCTAGCGCTTCGGCGGCGGCACGGCGCACATACCCACTCTGGTCCTTGAGCGCGGCAATGAGTGACTCCACGGCAAGTACCCCAATTTTTTCCAAAGCATCAATAGTATATTGACGTACATTATCTCTACTGAGCATCGGGATGAGTGGTTCTACAGCGCGTGGGTCGCCGATTATTCCAAGAGCTCTAATGGCTGCTGCGCAATAATCTCTAGATTCGTCTCTCAAAGCGGCGATAAGTGGCTCTATGGCAGGTGTTCCAATCTCAACACATTTCTGCCATTCGCCTTTTGCCAACCAATAGCTCGCTCCTCTATCATTCGCCTCAGGCTGCCAACCTAGTTTCTCCAGCACTTCAATTGCCTTCTCGCGCACGTCTCGATCTGTATCCTGTAACAAAGTAAGGAGCGGTTCGATTGCCCGTACATCGCCGATCTGCACAAGCGCCTCGGCGGCAGCCATTGGCACATTCCACTCAGGGTCTTTGATTGCAGCAATGAGCGGCCGTATAGAACGTGCATCGCCGATCTGTCCAAGCGCATAGGCGGCACAATATCGCACCCAAGGATTCTCATCTACGAGTGCAGCGATGAGCGGCTCGACCGCCCTTGCATCTTTGATATACCCCAACGCTCTAGCCGCGGCCTGGCGCACATCGCTATCTTTTTGATACGAGAGTGCCTTGATCAGCCCCTTTACGTCTCGTCGGGCTATCATCTTCTTTACGTTTGGCGGTCCAAAGAGAAAAATGGTTGCCTCCTTTTGATCAGTCAGATACTCGGATAGTATGATAGTCAAATGGTTGGCAGTCGTTGCAGGCTGCCTCCCAGCGTTCGGGCGGGACGCCCAGGGCTTCCAGCGCGGCGCACAGTTTCGCCTGTGCCTGTTTCTGCAAGGCAGAACAATCGCCCGGCGGCGAGCCTATGGATTCGCCCTGCCGCCAGGCGCGGCAGTAACCGCCGCACAGGTAGCGCCAGGGGCAGGCCCGGCAATATGGGGTGCTATCTACGGTGATGGTTCTCAGGCCGTTGAAACGTTCGCCTTCTATCACCTGCTTCAATCCTTGCTTAACGGCGTTGCCCAGACAAAAGGCGAGGCTGTGCAGCGCATAGCAGGGGAAGCAGCTCCCGTCGGGGGCAATGTAAACGTTCATCCTCAACCCACAGGTGAGGTGAATTTCGGTCCGCTGGGCAAGCGTTTCGGCACCGTCCTCCTCCAGAGAGGTATGCGGTTCCAGTGCGGGTGGATGGGCGGCAGCGCGTCCCAGCGGCAATGGGGGGCGGATGCGCACAGGCGCCCCCAACTCTTTTCCCAGAGCATGCACAGCTTCGCCTTCCCGACCCTGAGCCTGCGCTGCGTTCAGGACGGCAGCCAGCATCAGCGACAGGGCGGGCGCCGCCTCGCGCAGACAACGCAGGTTGGCAAGCATGCGGACGTAGGTGCCCGCGCCGCGGCGGGCGTCGTGGCTGGCTTCGTCCCCGTCCAGGCTGACGATGACCTGATCGGCAGCGTGGACTAACGCCACAACCAGTTCGGGGGTGAGCGGGTAAGCCAGATTGGTGCGCAGCGCCAAGCGCGCTGGACGTGGCAATGGTCGCAGCGCTGCCATCCCCTCCAGCAGAGCGTCGCGCTGTGGATGCATCAACGGTTCGCCGCCAGTGATGACCACTTTCTGGAAGCCCAGATGGGCGGCTTCTTCGGCTAGGCGCAGGACGTCCGACACCGACATCGCCTCGCGCCGCCGCGGACCGGCTTCGGCGTAACAGTGGGCACAGGTCAGGTTGCAGGCATAAGTAACGTGCAGGTAGGCGTTGACCAGGTGGTCGGGCGGGGTACGCAGGCTGCGTTCCAGGGCGCGCACGCTCGCCAGGGCGACCTCGGGGCGGGTGACCAAGCCCAGGCAATCCAGCCGAGCAACGGCTTCTTCCGCCGAAGCGCTCATCGCCAGAGCCACCGCCGCCACCGTCCGCCGCGCCTGCGGCAGCACCTGACTCGGATGCGGCCCGCCGCGCAACAGCGTCAGCAATCTGCCCTTTTGCAGCAGCCCGTAGCGATGATCCACGCCGCGTTCAGCCACCGCCCGCAGATTCTCCTCGGAAAAGACCTCCGCCAGGGCGCGGTCGGTGACCACGTCGAAGAAACGGCGGTAGGCGGCGCAGTAGGGGTCGCGTCGCGCCGGGTCCCAGCGACCGCCGTTGACCGACAGGGCGTCGTAGGGGCAGCCGCCGCGGCAGTACGCCCAATGCGGACAACCGGCGCAGGTCTCGACAACGCGTTCCTGCCGCTCCTGCCACAACCGCCAGACCGGCGAATGCGCCAGGTCGTTGGGAGAAGGGCAATCATGGACGTTGCCCAGGCGGAATTGGGGCATTCCCGCCCAACGCTGGCAGGGGGTGATCCAGCCCTCAGGGTCCACCGCCAGGTGCCTGCCGATGCAATCGGTAAAGGTGCAGATCCCCCCCTGCCCGGCGGTTACGCTGCGACACATCGCGTCCAGCGTGCTGATACGGATGCGGTCGAGATGATTCAGGTAACGGTCGAGCAGGTAGAGCAGGAGATCACCAAATGAATCAGGCGGGAGCGTCCAGGGTGAATCGGGCTGGCTCAGGGACGGGACTGCGGCGTGGATGCTGAACCCTAGCCCTTGTTGCAGGAAAAAGTCAAAGATTTCATCAGCCCGCTCCACCGACTGATGGGTAAAGGTGCAGATGACGCCCACGTTCAGGCTGTGCTGACGGGCGCGGCGGATGCGCTCCATGGTGCGGGCAAAGTAGCCCGCCCCGCGCTGGGCGTCGTTGATGGCTTCGGGACCGTCCAGGCTGGTACCCAGGTCCACCTGGTACTCGCCGAACGCCTCGCACAGTGCGTCGGTCAGGAACCACAGGTTGCTCTGGACGGCAAACTTGACGCGGCGCGGAGCGATTCCATCACGTAGCAGTGGTAGCGCCTGGCGGTAGAAGCGCGCCCCCGGCAGGAGCGGCTCACCGCCGTGGAAGGTGATTTGCAGTTCCCCGTCGTCGCCCAGTGTCCGCGCCCAGCGCGCCGTCGCCTCCAGCGTGGCAGGCGACATCACCGGGCTGCCCTGATGCGGTCCAAAGCAATAGCCGCAGCGCGCCGGGCAGTTCAGCGTGGGCAGGAGCATGAGGTGAGAAGAAGCCAGGGAGGTCATATTTCCTTCTCGTTTCTGGGTCGGGAGACATACCAGATAGTGAACGGTACAATCAACAGTAGAAGTCCAATAGTCAGGGGAAGGATGATCCACCAGGTCAAATAGGCCTCCGCACCTGCCCACTTTCCCGCGCCCTCGATCACAGCCGCGAGCGCACCCGTAGTCAGACAGACGCTGGCGATAAGTTGAACGACACCGGGCAGATACAGCCGCAACGTAGAAGCGGGAGCCGCTTCTTCAGCTTCGGTCAATGCCATATCCAGCCAGTGCAGGTCGGAATCACCCCAATACCCATCATCTTCGGTTTCGTGACGTCGAATATCAGCCAGGGCCTGGCGAATTTTCTCGCGTGCCTGGCGCCTTTTCTCCTCAGACTGAGGGGAGGAGAGGGTGAAGCGGTTAACCAGCTCAGAGAGCAGGCGATTAATCGGCAGGGCTACCAGCAAGATGTACAAAGACGCGGCTAATACCTTTCCGACCTTGTCGCTTATATTCAGGCCAGTAAGATAGCATAGGGCGATGACTATTACAATCTCGCCAAGCACCAATAAATTCGTGTCATCCGGCCATAGACAGGCAGGGACCACTGCGAATGTTAATACTATTGCCACTATGGTGGCTACGATGAATACAGTGGCTATCACTCTGTTTCTTCAGCGGCTTGAAAGATGGTCTCAATGGTCTCTATGTGCTGACCACATTTTTCATAATAATCATAGTCGCTATAGTCGCTGACATACTTGAAGATGACCCTCACCGGGCATGCGCGGCGTTCAATGCGAATGGCTTGTTTGCAGTCCCCATAGCGGCTTCTCTCTGTGCTGCGCCAATTGGCAGTGGCGATCCCGGGAGCAATTCCTTTATTAACGAAGATTGGTTTACGGCGTTTCCCGTCACGGTCATAGATGGCTTTTATAGACCACTCGTCTTTGTAAAACCCCATGTCGCCACCGCCATAGGTGGTGGGGCAAGAGACCACCACCGGCACGTCACCGACCTAGATGACGCCTTCTTCGGGTACTTCAAACAGGTCTTCTGAGTCTTCTTCCCGGTCTTGGGGAGATGTGGTTTGTGCGTTCATTTTTACCTCCTCACAATAGATACCTGACAACCTGACAAGGCTCTACAGTTGCTACAAGAGTAGATGTGCATTTCTTCCTCAGCCGACCAGCAGCTAAATCAGCCCTTTGAACACAGCGAGCGCTACTAGCACGCCTACCAGCAGCAGATAGCCGGATAAGCCATCCTCGAAGATAGCAAAAGCGCTTTCGATGCCGCAGAAATCCATCGTGTTGCCCCTCCTCCCGCCGACAATCACGTTCACAGCGAGATACCAGCAGAACAGCCCAAGTGCAACAAACAGAAACGTCCTGTTGGTGATGAACTGCAGCCAGTCTGGCAGCCAGTTAGGAGCAAATTGACCTATCATAGCTCCCGCCAATGCAGCGATGGGCGCCAGCAGGTAGAGCGGCAGAGTCAATAGGACAAGGATGGCATTCAAACAGTTAGAGACTTCACGCATCGTTCGTCCTCCTGAGAAGGCGCTTTCATCCGTTGACATACAAGATGCTGACCAGAGCCTTGATGAAACCCAACAGCCCCAGGCAAACCCAAAAGCAGGCATGATCCAATCCCATTTTCACCACCATCCTTTCAACCCCAGTCCACGCTCAGCGCAGATGGCGAAGAAACGCTGCAAGTCGGCGACCTCGCCCTCGCTATGACCGACATTCTCACCGTCGATGGGGTCAATGCGGTCCCAGATTTCTGCCAGTCTTGTAAGAATCAGCCCTCGCTCTCCGCCGTTCACCCGTTTGGCAAGCGACTTTTGCAACTCCCCGCTCTCGGGTTTGTGGCTCCTGGCGATGCTGCCACGCAAGTTCGTATCTCTGCTGGGGGCGCTGGTTAGAGGTAAAATGGTTGTCGCCGATGTGAGGCGTAAGCTCCTGGCGCTCCTCCAATTGACCTGTGTCCTTCTGCATTTCATCAGCGCGCTGCTGTGGATCTTTTCGAGCATTTCAGACGCCGATGGATTTTGCACTTCGCCGCCAGGGGGTTAGCGGATGTGTTCCTAGCCAGGCTGCTTCCTTACATGCTGAAACTCCGCCCGGATCGGCTGTATGACGTGTGGCTTTACACCGGCTTGGTGTTTGGTGCGCTGCTCCTGGCAATCGCAGCGTTCGGGCTGGAGCCAGGCGCAGACGCCCATGCCATACTGCCGAGAGCAAGGAGAAAACTTTATCATGAATGCAGAAGCCTTTCGCCATTTCTACGCGTATCACTTTGCTGAGAACCGCAAGCTATGGGATTTGTATGTCGCCCCACTTTCGCAGGAACAGTTCACCCAGGAAGTGAACTATTCTCACGGGTCTGTACGTAATCAAATTGTCCATCTCATCAGCGTTGATGATACCTGGTTCAGCGGGTTAAGGGGTGTTGAAATCCCGCCGCCGCTTGCCCCTGCTGATTTTGAAGATCGAGAGGTCATACGCGCCTATTGGGACAGTGTCGAACAAAACATGCGCAACTATCTGGCACAATTACGGGACGAGATGTTAATCCAAAAGCCGTTTACAGAAGGAGAAGACAAGGACCTCGTAGTGTGGCAGGTGCTGTTGCATGTCGTCAATCATGGCACGGATCATCGCGCCCAAGTCCTGCGGTTGCTGAACGATCTGGGCGTCAGGACCACGTCTCAAGATTATATCTTCTACGTGTATGACCATATGTAGAAGCGCTTGATAGAGATGTCACCAAGTTGAAGCAGGGCTGTTGCCCTTGCAATGGGCAATTCTCCAGGATGCCAGCCGGACGGTTGCTGTAACAGGTTAGAATTTGTATCAACTTCGATACAATCTCAGTCTTCCCAATACCTCCCCCAATTTCTTGATCTCCTCCACCGTGTTGTAATGCACTGGTCCAACCCGCACCATGCCGCCGCTTTCTTCCACCCCTAAGCGGGTGGTGACAGCCAGGGCATAATAATTTCCATCCCATGCGTAGATATTCTCTTTGTCCAGCGCTTCAGCCACCTGGCGTGGGTGCATGCCTTGCAGGGTGAAGCTCACCGTGGGCACGCGCTCTTCCAGCCGGCGGCGGTCGGTCAGACCATAAATCATCACGCCAGTCGTCTCTTCCAGCACATCCAGTAAGGCGCGCGACAACTCGAACTCGTAAGCGCGGATAGCGTTCATCGCCTGCTTCAGGCGCAGTCGGCGACCGCTGAAATGCTCCCCCTGCTGCTCCGCATATTTATCGCCAAACGTTTCCCCTACCCATTCCAGATACTCCAGCGCGCCCAGCGCCCCGGCAATTCCTTCGAAGTTGCCGGTGCCGGTCTCGAACTTGCCAGGCGGTTCGGCGGGCGCCGGGCGCACGCGGTAGGCGCTCAGCGCATCCAGCAGCTCGTATTTGCCGTACAGCACGCCCACATGCGGACCAAAGAATTTGTAACACGAGGCAACGAGAAAGTCGCAGTTCAGAGCCTGCACGTCGATCGGTCCGTGCGGGGCGTAGTGCACGGCGTCCACGTACACCCACGCCCCAGCCTGATGCGCCAGGCGGATCAGCTCAGGCACGGGGTTAACTGTGCCCAGTGCGTTCGAGGCGTAGCCGAACGCCACCAGGCGCGGTCGCCCCGAGATGGCTTGCTGAAATGAATCGATGTCCAACGTGCCATCCTCAGGGTGAAAATCCACCCAGCGGACGACGCAACCCCGGTCTTCAGCAGCCAGCAACCATGGCGAGATGTTGGCGTCGTGATCCAGGCGGGTGACAACGATCTCGTCGCCTGGCCGCCAGGCGCGGGCGATGGCGCGGCTGACAGCAAAGGTGAGGCTGGTCATGTTGGCGCCGAAGATGATCTCTTCAGCGCGGGTTGCGTTGAAGAAATCCGCCATGGCGCGGCGGCTTTCTTCGACAACTTTGTCGGATAAGCGGCTGGTTTGGAAGGCGCCATCGTGGTTGGCGTTGTGCTCCACCAGATACGTCCTCATGCGTTCGATCACCTGCCAGGGCACCTGGGTGCCGCCAGGGTTATCGAAAAAGATGGCGGGACGTTGTAGAGCAGGGAATTGCTTGCGGATCAGGTTAGGGTCGAGGTTCATAATCTACATTATATCCAAATACCTTCTTAATAATTTCTAAATAAGTTCCTGCTATGCTTTGGTTGGAAGCCGGAAATGAGAAATGCGGACCATCTGGCTTCCGCAACAGACCAAAGTGTATAGAAGGAGGTTAATACCATGACAAAATATAAGAAATTCCTCTCGGTCCTGCTTGGCGGTGTGCTGCTCGCAACCACAGTCTTGGGAGGCGCAGCTTTCCTGAACGTTTTCCCTGCCCAGGCTGCTGGTTTGAACCAGAACAACGTCTATGACCAGCCAGCCTTCCAGTTCGGTCCCTGGTTGCGCAGGCTTGGCATCGACTTCCAACAACTGCTGGCAGACGCGCTGGGCATTTCGGTGGATAAACTCGAAGACGCCCAGGAACAAGCGCACCAATCCGCCCTCGATCAGGCGGTGGAGAAGGGCTTTCTGACCCAGAAGGAAGCTGACCTGATGATGGCGCGCTATCGCCTGAGAGAGTACATTGACCCGCAGGCGATTCTTGCCCAATCGCTGGGCATGAGCGTGGAAGAGCTGCAGGCTGCCTTCGAGGAAGGCAAGACGTTGCGCGAGATGATGGATGAAAAAGACCTGACCGCAGCGGAATTGCGCCAGGCTCAGCAACAGGCTTACGAGAATGCCATTCAGAAGGCGGTGGCTGACGGCGTGATCACCCAGGAGCAGGCTGATCTCTTCCTCAATTACCGGTTCTTTGGTTTCGGGCTCTTTAAAGGTTTTAGAGGTGGTGGGCGACATGGCGGCTTCGGCTTCCCAGGCGGCGGATGGGAATGGATGCCCCGCTTTGCTCCAGACGCGCCGGCTGATGAGATACCCGCTCCCGGCTTTTAGCTCAACGTGGGCAAGACCCTAAAGTACTTAGGCGTGGAGCGCAGTCTTGTACTGCGCTCCTGCCGCGTATCAGCCAGCGCAGACCGAAGCCTGCCGCCTGATAAAAATATGCGTATACTTGTATCGGTTGGAGTTGGATTTCTGGGATGAAAGGATCGAACAGGCGATGGCGAAAAAAATCCTCGTCGTTGATGATAAGCGAGAACTGCGCAGCCTGCTCAAACAATACCTGACCCAGGAGGGCTTTGACGTGCTCCTGGCGGAAGATGGGCAGAAGGCGCTCTTCGTGGCGCGACAGGAAAAGCCAGACCTGATCCTGCTGGATCTGATGATGCCGGAGATGGGCGGCTATGAATTTATGCGTGTGTACAGTCGCGAGGCGGATACGCCCATTATCATCCTGACTGCCAAACTGGAGGAGAATGATAAAGTTTTAGGGCTGGAGCTAGGCGCCGACGATTACATCACCAAGCCCTTCAGTATGCGCGAACTTACCGCGCGCATCCGTGCTGTGCTGCGGCGCGTCGAGAAGCAGGCAGCTGCGCCTGACATCCTGCGGGCGGCGGATATCGAATTGGATCGGGTTGGCAGGGTGGTATTGGTGGGCGGAAACCACGTTGACCTGACCCCAACTGAATTCGACCTGCTCGCTACCTTGATGGCTGCGCCTGGACGGGCTTTCACCCGCCTCGAACTTCTGGAGCGTCTGCAGGGTTCGGCGTACGAGGGCTACGAGCGCACGATTGACGTGCACATTCGCAACTTGCGGGCGAAGATTGAACCAGACGCCGATGAACCGCGCTACATCGAGACCGTCTATGGCGTCGGATATCGCTTTGCGCCGCAGCGGAAGTGATCGAGGGAGAGATGCGTTCTCTAACGGTTAAATTGACTTTGGCGTTCTTGCTGGTTGGGCTGATTGGAGCGGTTTTGGTGGCTGTTTTCCTGCGCTATCGCACCCAGCGAGAGTTCACCCGACTGGTCATTGATCAAAATCAGCAGATATTGATCAATCATCTCATGCGCTATTACCTGGCGCATGGAAGTTGGGAAGGCGTGGAGAGCGCCTTTCGCCCTGGCGAAAATTTGCCCTTAGCCTTGCGCCTGGGACAGTCGCGGTGGGATGCGCGGCGTTCCATCTTCCTGCTGACCGATGAGCAGGGTACGATTGTGCTGGGCAGCCCTGAACAACTGGGGCTCAAGCTGAATCAGCGCGCCCTCAAGCAGGGAATACCGCTGGAGCTGAATGGAGAGCGCATCGGCTGGTTGGTCTTTTCGCCGTTGTTGAACCGCTGGCTGGCGGGTACGCCGGAGGGCAATTTCCTGCAAAGCGTGAATCGAGCCACCTTGTTCAGCGCCCTGGCAGCAACCGGCATCGCCTTGCTGGTCGGCAGTGTGTTGGCTTATTCTTTAACCCGTTCGCTACGCGAGCTGACTGCCGCCACCCGCTTGCTCGCGCGGGGCAAGTTGGGACACCAGGTGCAAGTGCGTTCCAAAGATGAATTGGGAATCCTGGCAGAATCCTTCAACCAGATGAGCCTGGAGCTGGCGCGCTCGAACGAGTTGCGCCGGCAGATGACCGCCAACATTGCCCACGATCTGCGCACCCCGCTGAGCGTGATCATGGGCTATACCGAGGCGTTGCACGACGGAAAGCTGCAACCGACGTCGGAGATGTTCGCCGTGATGCATACAGAGGCGCTGCATTTAAGCCGCTTGATCGACGATCTGAAGACCATCTCGCTGGCTGATGCAGGCGAACTACCGCTTTCTTTCCAGCGCGTTTCGCCAGAGGTCTTGATCAAACGCGCCGCAGATGCCTATCGGGTGAAAGCCGATAGCGGGCAGATCGAGCTGCGAGTTTCCACCGCCAACGACCTGCCCGAGGTCGAAGTAGACGTGGAGCGCATGGCGCAGGTGATCGGTAATCTGATGGACAACGCGCTACGTTATACCCCGGCAGGGGGGCGTATCACGCTGTCGGCAGACGTGGTCGGCGAGCGGGTTCGCTTGCAAGTTGCCGATAGCGGCACGGGGATAGCGGCGGAAGATTTGCCTTACATCTTCGAGCGTTCTTACCGCGGCGATAAAGCGCGGCGACATCCAGAGGGCGAGAGCGGATTGGGTCTCTCCATCGCCAAGTCGCTGGTGGAAGCCCAGGGAGGGTCGATTCAGGTGGAGAGCCAGGTGGGGGTTGGAACGGTTTTCAGTATTTTCTTGAAGCCTGTACAGAAAGAGAAACGCTCCTGAGGTTGCATCGCGACCGCCTTCCGTAGCCTCATCATCCAGGCGATAACCTCCACAAATTCGGGGTTTTGGCAGTTACAATAAGCGTTAGCACGCGACTGTACCAGCGCGCGCCCGTTTGCGCTGAGTGGGTCTCAGAGCAATTTCGCAGCATAGATGGTCACGGCAGGAGCAGAGGAGCGATGCAGGAAATCTTTTACCCCAACAGCGTGGCAGTTATCGGCGTCTCGGCTCGGGCGGACAACCTGGGGCGCAACATTGTCGCCAACCTGGTAGAGTTCGGCTTCCAGGGAGTGGTGTACGCGGTTGGACCTGCGGGGGGCGCGGTGGAGACGCACCGCATCTATCACACCGTGGAGGAGATTCCCGAGGCGGTGGATATGGCGGTAATCTTGACGCCAGCGCGCACCGTGCCGGAAATCCTGAAGCAGTGCGGGCAGAAGGGAATCCGCTGGGCGGTGATCGAAACCGCCGGTTTCCGTGAGTACGGCGAGGAGGGACGACGGTTGGAGGAGCAGATCGAGCAAGTGGCGCAGCGTTACGGCATCCGCTTTGTGGGCCCGAACTGTATTGGCGTGATGAATATGGAGAACGGTTTTTGTGTTCCCTTTCTGCGCCTGAAAAAGCTGGTGAAGCCGGGCGAAGTGTCCATTATCACTCAGAGCGGCGGTGTGGGGTTGAGCGTATTGAATCTGATGGCGAATGAAGGCATTGGGCTGAATAAATTCGTCTCAGTGGGCAATATGTTGAATATTCACGCCGAAGATATCCTGGAATTCCTGGTGGATGATCCCAACACGAAGGAAATCTTTGTGTATCTTGAAAGCTTGCGGGATGGGAGGCGCCTGATGGATATTGCCCGGCGTTCGTCGAAACCGATCCTGGTTTTTAAGTCCAACATCGGCAGACTCGGGCGGACGATCGCTGCCTCACACACCGCCTCGCTTGCCAGCGACGATAAAGTTGTGAATGCAGCCTTTCGCCAGGCGGATATCGTGCGCGTGCAGGACGCCACCAGCCTGATGAACAACCTGAAGTGCCTGCGCCTGCCGCCGATGCGCGGCAAGAAACTGGCGGTGATCTCGCGCTCCGGCGGTCATGCCGTGGTGGCTGCCGACGCCTGTGAGCTCTCAGGGTTCGACCTGGCAGACTTTCCTGAAGCCTTTTTGCGCGAAATCGAGAGCCATTTCCGCGCTTCGGTGATCCGCCTGACCAATCCCCTCGACCTGGGCGACCTGTTCAACCTGGAGATGTACGGTCAAATTTTGGAGCGGACGCTGCAACTGGAAGATGTGGACGGGGTGGTCTTGCTGCACACCGCTTTCTCCGAGAACGAGCGCAAGGCGAGCCGCGCCCTGTTAGAGCGCATCATCGAGATGGTGAAACGCTATGATAAGCCAGTGGCTTATTATCTCTCTACCACCGCCCAGGAAATCAACGAGCTGCGTCAGTCTTATGCTTTCCCGATCTTTACCACCGTGGTGGAGACGATTCGCGCCTTGGAGATGAGTTACGTGCATTACCGCCGCAAGCGGGAGTTGCGCCAGGCAGAGCCCATCCCCACCTTTGAAGTGAATCGGGTTGCGGTGAAAGCGCTGCTGGATCAAGCGCGCCGGGCTGGCCGCGACCCGCTGCTATCAGAAGCGATGCAGGTGCTGGAGTATTACGGCATCCCGGTGGTAGGCGGGGAACAAGCTTCCAGCGTCGAAGAGGCAGTAGCAGCCGCAGAGCGCATCGGCTACCCGGCGGCGATTAAGGTGATCTCGCGCCAGATTTCGCATAAGTCAGACGTGGGCGGGGTGCAGCTCAACCTGCGCAACGCCGACTCGATCCGAGAGGCTTTTGAGGATATGCTCGGGCGCATCCGGCAGGCTTACCCGGATGTGGAGTTAGACGGCGTGCTGGTACAGCCGATGGTAACTGGCGGGCGGGAGCTGATCCTGGGAGGCAAGCAAGACGTCAATTTTGGCCCCGTGGTGATGGTTGGGCTGGGGGGAATCTTCGTAGAGGTCTTCGAAGAGGTGACGTTGCGCGTTGCGCCTATCACCTCCAAAGAGGCGCATGAGATGATTAGCCAGCTGCGCGGCGCGCCGATCCTTTTTGGGGCGCGTGGGCACAAGCGTTCGGATATCGAAGCTGTGGTTGAGGCGTTGCTACGCCTCTCACAGCTCCTGGTGGATTTCCCGGAGATTCAGGAGATCGATATCAACCCGTTACGCGTCTTCCATGAGCGCGACGGGTGCTGCGCCCTGGATGCGCGCATACACCTCAGACAGAGCTAAGGGCATTGGATGATGCCCTGCGCCCACAGGCAGCCGCCGCATACCGGGAATTCGTTGCCGAGGCAATCCTCTTCATTGGCTTCGGAGAGGTCGCAGCCGCCGCAAAAGGTGCATGGGGCGAAGGCGAAGTTCTGCACGCGCTGACGATAAGCCAAATAATCGGGATCTAACCAGATGTCCATCAGCCCGCGCTCATGCACGTTAGCGATCACGTGCTGGCGATTTCGACGCTCTTTGCCATGCAGGTAGCTGACATGGTTGTGCATCAGCGGCCAGCATGGGCTGACTGCGCCGTCCCAACGGATGGAGAGCGATCCGCTTTCGATAAAGTTGCATACATCATTAGCGCCGCTCAGGTTGTTTCCGGCAAAAATGACGTTGCAACCGCTGTTTAGCACCTGCAGAAAGACCGGTCCAGTAGTATCGTCCAGGTCTATTTTGGTCAGGCTGAGCGAAGGCAGCCAGGGCGAGGCGAGATAGGCGATGTGCTTGAGCGTGCGCTCGTAGAGCCTTTCGCCCTGCATTTCGGCGGTGTAGGGCAGCACGTTGGTGATCGAAAACAGTCTGGCGCCAACCGAGCGTCCGATGCGGATCAGTTCGGGCAGGTCGGCGATGTTGCGCCGCATAGCCACGAAGGCAATCCCGAGCTCCGGGCGGGGGTGGTGACCGCCCGGTCGCATCCGGCGCAGGCGCGCCAGGTTGGCGATCACTTTGGGCAGCTCAGCCCCCAGGCGGATGTCGGCGTAGCTTTCAGGAGTGGCGCCGTCCAGTGAGACCCAGAGTAAATCCAGACCGGCTTCGATCAACTGGCGGGAGCGCTTCTCGGTGAGGGTTGTGCCGTTGGTGATCAACTCCACTCGCGCCCCCAGGCTTTTGAGGCGGGCAATCCATTCAATGCTGCGCGGGTGGTACAGCGGCTCGCCAAGACCGCCGAAGAACACAGTTGGCAAAGGGTCGAGTCGTTGAATGTCCTCGAAAATGCGGTTAAAGGTAGCCTGAGACATCCTGCCCAGCGCCTCGTCCCAGGTTTGACGGATGCAAATGCTGCATCTCAGGTTACACAGGTTGGTCGGCTCGAGATAGATCTTCGCCAGGTGGGTCACCGGACGATGCAGACGAAGCTGATTGCCGACGATTTCGAGTCGCAGTCGGGCGCCTGGTTGCAGCCCAAAATTTTGCGCCAGATTTTCCGGCAGCAGCAGCCTGCCGTTTGAATCCACTTCTGCCCAGAGCGTCTCTGCCATCTGGTTTCCTTGTGACCGGCGCTGGTATCGAAGAGCGGGGTGGATAGCCCGGCGCACGCCGGCATAACCGGGATTCCACTCTGTGGAGCTCACAGTGGATACGTCTCTGCAAGCATGATTATACAGTTTGCGCCAACCGATGGCAGGTAACATTCATCTGAAAAACTCAGGAGTTCTATCGTATTTGCCGCAACGGTGTTGTATGATGAAGACAGGAATGCTTATTCCGTTGGTCGCCAGGAATTGGTTTGCCTGCACACCTGCAGATTTGTAAGTATAGATTTGATTAACTTTGGGCAAAATCTACGTTAAACTATCAAACAAACGATAGTGCAGAATTTTGATTAATTGCATTTTGTATTACAAAGTAGGTGGCGGTTGAAAATTGCATTGCCAGAGACAGGAACGATGAACAGGCAGAGACTGGAAAACTTGCGGAAAAAGGCTGCTCGCCCGGTAGAAGTAGTGTTCTGGGCGGGTGTCCTGGGTATTACCGCCCTGGGCTGGTTTCTGCCGATGCCGCCGTCCGAACAGCGCCTCTTCTTCATCGTTGCTCTGGCAGCCTCGCTATATGTGATTGTTCTATATCATTGGATCGTCCCAAAGTATGGTGTACAAGATTGGGTTATCTATCTGCTGATCGTCGGTGCGATCTTGTTTATCTCTTTAGCTTCCTATTTGCTGAAGCCATACCGCATTGACATCGAGCTATTGTATATTGGGGTGGTTGCCGGCATGGGGATGCTGGCGGGTAAACGGATGGCTATGCAGGCGGCTTTGCTCTCTGCCATCGGGCTGGCGATTGTCACTCTCCTCAGGGGGACGATGACGCCGATGCTCATCATTACCCTCAGCCTGCAACTCCTGGTGATCTTGCTTTCCGGCTATCTGGTAAGCACTCTGGCAGATTACCTGCACAAGCAAATTGTATTCTCGGATCGTCAAAACAGAGATCTGATGTTGCTGCTCAAATCCGGCAATCTGGCAACCAGATCGGACGACTTGAGGCTGACCGTGCAAAGCATCACCGAGTTGGTGGTGAAAGAGGTTCCTGCAACCGCCTGTCGCATCAGCCTGCTTCATCCCAACGAAGAAAGCTTGGAAACCTATGGGGCGTATCCGCTGAACACGCTGGCGGGCTGGCGCCCCGACATTGGCGTCAGCTATCCCCTGGCTCAACTGCCCCTGCATCGCGAGGCGCTCACCAGTGGCAGGAACCTGGTGTTGCGGGAAGACGCCATGATCTCCGCATCTGAGCAAGAGTTTGCCCTTTTCAACGCTGTTCGCACGGTTTGCCTGGTGCCTTTGATCTCCAAAGGGGTGAGATTAGGGGTGCTTCTGGTTGGCGAGGCGCGTAGTTGGCAACGCGAACCATTCAACCAGGAGAAACTCAATCTGTTACAGACTTTGGCGTCACAGATCTCTGGTTTGATCTACAATGCCCAGCTTTATGAAGCCTCTAAGCGACAGGCAGATCATCTGGAAGTGCTGAACCACATCGCCAAAACGATCAGCTCGACGCTCGAATTGGATAAAGTGTTGGAGCTGATTTACGATGAACTTCAAATGGTGTTGCCTTCAGATACATACTATGTTTCGCTCTATGACGCTGAAGAGAATGTGCTGGACATTCGAGTTATGATCGATGCGGGTGAGCGTTTCCCTCCCACGAAAATACACGCCCGCCGTGGATTGGCTAGCTGGGTTATTGAGAACAGGCAACCCCTGCTCATTCGCCATCTAAGTAAAGAGATAGACAGTTTGCCGGTCAAACCGATTCGCGTTGGTCAGAATCGCATGTCTGAGTCCTGGTTAGGGGTGCCGGTGTTGCTGGGGGAGCAGGTGCTGGGCATGCTGGCGGTCGCCAGCTATATGCCGCGTGCCTTTACTCAGGACGATGTGGGCTTCCTCTCCAGCGTCGCGTCTCAGGCAGCTCTGGCAATTGACAACGCCCGCCATCATGCTGAGGTGGAGGAGCAAACCCGCCGCGATTCGCTCACCCAGGCTTACAATCATGGCTACTTCTTGCAGCGGCTTGGGGAAGAGGTGGAGCGAGCGCGGTTAGAAAACCAGGCTGTCTCGTTGATCATGTTGGATATTGACTATTTCAAGCAATACAACGACACCTATGGGCACGTTATCGGCGACAGAGTGTTGATGCTGCTGGTCAAGGCGATCCAATCGCATGTTAAGAAATCGGACATCGTGGGGCGATGGGGCGGCGAGGAGTTCGCTGTGGCGTTGCCTGGGGCGTCCACCCGCCAGGCGCTGGTTGTGGCGGAGCGCATTCGCAGCACCCTGGCGAGCCTGGAGCTATGTGACCGAGAAGGTCACCCGATTCCCAAGCCGACGGTCAGCCAGGGGATTGCCACGTTTCCTTATGATGTGACAGACGCCGCCGAATTGGTCGATGTGGCTGATCGTGCGCTGTATCAGGCGAAAAACAGGGGTCGGGATCAGATAATGGTGGCTATGGTCAATCATACCTCCTCGCCTGATGATAGCCTCAACGATCAATTGTCCCCTCAGTCGTGATCAAAGAAGAGAGAACAGGTCGCTGAGATTCTGACGCTGCAGCCGCCACATGCGACTGTACCAGCCGTCAGCGACGATCAGTGCGGCATGTTGACCGCGTTCGACGATCCTTCCCCCCTGCAAGACAATAATTTCCTGCATGTTTTCCAATCCGACCAGGCGATGGGTGAGGTGCAGCACCGCGCGGCGCCTGCTGTATTCCTTGAGCGCCTCCAGCACATGTTGTTCGGTGAGCGCATCCAGGTGGGCGGTGGCTTCGTCCAGGATGAGTAAGGGGGCGTCTTTGAGCAGGGCGCGAGCGATAGCAATCCGTTGGCGTTCGCCGCCGCTCAGACGTATGCCCTGTTCGCCAATCCAGGTATCGTAGCCTTGGGGCAGGCTGCGCAGGAATTCGTCAATCTGGGCGATCTGGGCGGCGCGGGTGATCTCCGCCTCGCTGGCGTCCGGTCGGGCGATGAGCAAGTTGTCGCGCACCGTAGCGTGGAAGAGATAGGGATGCTGCGGCACGACGCTGATCAGGCGGCGCACCTGCTCCTGGTTGTAATGACGCAGGTCATTGCCCAACAACAGGATTTGTCCGCTTGAGTATTCCCAAAAGCGCAGCAAGAGCGATGCCAGGCTGGATTTCCCTGCCCCGCTGGCGCCAACAATCGCCAGGGACTGACCGATATCCAGACTGAAGCTGATGCCACTGAGCGCTGGCGAAGGATGAGCGGGCTCATCCAGCGCAGGGGGATAGAAAAAAACCAGGTCGCGCACCTCCAGCAGGGCGGGTCGGCGCGCTGCAATCGGCGCATCAACGCTGGCAGGCGGCGGCTGCGGCTCGGGGATGCTCATGGCATGAGGTGGATCACGAACCGCAGGCGCAGTGTCGGTAAATTCTGTCAGGCGGCTGAAAGCCTGCAAATCGGTTTCAAGGTGCTGGGCTGCGCCAGGCAAGGGGGCGAGCGCCTCAAAGCTGGCGAGGGCAGCCAGCGCCAGCACCGCCAGGTGGACGCCAGCAATCGCGCCCTCCGCCACCCGTGGAAGAGCCAGGAACAACACTGTCCATAGTCCAAGGTTGGCAAGCAGTATGACCAGGGAGTTTTGCATAGCGCCCAGGCAAGCCATCCGCTGTTGGATGCGAGCCAGTTCGGCATCCAGTTGGCTGAGATGGGCAAGCCGTTGTTCTCGCTGGTTGGTTGCCAGTAAATCCGGCATGCCCTGTACCATGTCGGTCAGGAAGGCGTTGAGCGCTGCCCGCCCCGCCACCAGCCCGCGCCCGTAGCGACGACCTGCCAGTCTGGCAAGCAATGGCACGCCAGCTCCTGTCAGCAGATGGAAGCCCAGCAAGGTGAGCGCCAGGCTGGCGTCGAAGTGCCAGAAGAACACTGTTATGCCCAAAGCCACCACCAGCCCCACCAGCGGAGGCGCCAGAGCGCGCACATAGAAGTTCTCCAACGTTTCGATGTCCTCAATCAGGCGCGTCAGCAGGTCGCCAGAGCGGTAACGCAACAGTTGGGCAGGCGCCAACGGCTCAAGGGCGTTGTAAAACCAGACCCGCAATCGGGCGAGCAGGCGAAAAGCAGCCTGATGAGAGACCAGCCGCTCGAGATAACGGAAAATGCCGCGCGCCAGACCAAAAAACCGCACGCCAACAATGGCAACCTGCAGGTCGGCTATGGACGGGTGCAGGGCTGCTGCGGAGATGATATAGGCAGAAGCCGACATCAAGCCGATGCTGCTGGCGATGGTCGCCGCTCCTGCCAGGACAGAGAGAGCGATCCAGCCCCTGATCGATGCAGCCAGGGAGATCAGACGCCAGAAAGGTTTTGTGGTTCTTTTCTCAGGAGGAGTATCAGCGCCGCTGATGGGGCGTTCATCCGGAAATGAATGCGCGGCGGAGCTGGCTTCATCCGCTTCGGTGAGAGGGGAAGGCTTTCCGCTTTGGGGCGAGGGTGGGATGTGCTCGGCTGTCCGCGCTGCTTGGAATGTCTCGTTGGCAGGGCAGGCTTGCAGCAGGCGGCGGTAAAGCCCGTCGGTGTGAGCCAGCTCATTGTGAGTTCCATGCCGCACGACCTGCCCGTCTTCCAGGACGACGATATGGTCGGCACGGCGAGCGGTGCTCAGACGATGAGCGATAACCAGCACCGTCCGTCCAGCCGCCAGGCGCTCCACGCTCTCGTTTAGCTCCGATTCGAGAGCCGGGTCGAGGCTGGCGGCAGGTTCATCCAGAATCAGCAGGGGGGCGTCCTGCAGGAAGGCGCGCGCCAGGGCAACGCGTTGCGCCTGACCGCCGGAAAGACGTCTGCCGCGCTCGCCGAGCGGCGTTTGGTAGCCAAGAGGCAGCTCGCGGATGAAATCCTCAGCGCCTGCCAGCCGGCATGCCTGCGCCACCTGCTCCTGAGTGGCTGACGGAGCGCCCAGGCGCACGTTGGCAGCCAGACTTTCGTTAAAGAGGTATGGAGATTGAGGCACCCACGCCACCTGGCGTAGCCAGGTCTGAAGCGGGATTTCGCCCAGGGGCACTTGATCAACCAGGATATCCCCGACTGTGGGTCTGATGAAGCGCAACAACAGCGAGGCAATGCTACTCTTTCCTGCCCCCGAAGGTCCAACCAGGGCGGTGATCTTCCCTGGGGCAATCTCGAACGAGATGCCGTTCAGGGCGCGGCGTCCATCCGGATAGGTGAGATGAACGTTCTGGAAACGGATGGCAGGCGGAGTGCCTCGTGGAACGGCAGGTTGTTCTGGCTGAGGAGCCTGGCTTTCGCTGAGCGGGGGTTGCTCCAGGATGGAGAAGATCTGCTCGGCAGCCGCCATGCCCGACATGCCGGCGTGGAAGCGCGCCCCCAGCAGGCGCAGAGGCAGGTAAAACTCGGGGGCGAGCAGCAGCACCAGGAAAGCCTGTTCAAACGTCAGCCGGAAGTAAAGCAAGCGCAGACCGACTTCCACGGCGACTACCGCCGTGCTCAGTGTAGCGACCATTTCCAGCGTCAAAGCGGAGAGAAATGCGACGCGCAGCACGCTTATGGTTGCCTGGCGGTAGCTTTCGCCAGCGCTCTCGACCACCGCCCCTTGCTGGCGGCTGCGTCCAAACATCTTTAACGTGGACAGCCCCTGAAGCACATCGAGGAAGTAAGCGTTGAGGCGCGCCAGGGTGCGCCACTGGCGGCGGGTGGCGGATTGAGCCAGGCTGCCCACCAGCATCATAAACATGGGCAGGAGCGGCGCAGTGAGCAGCAGCACCAATCCGGTAAGCGGGTCGATGGGGAATACAAACAGCAGAAAAGCCAGCGGCACCAGCGCAGCCAGCGCCAGTTGTGGCAGGTATTGGCTGAAATAGGCGTCCAGGGTTTCAATACCCTGTGATACAGCCAGGGAGAGCTCTCCGGTTCTTTCCTGACCGATCCCGATGGGACCTAGACGGAAAAGATGAGCAGCGAGTTGACGGCGTAAAGAAGTCTTAACGCCTCGGGCGAGGGTGGCAGCCGCGGTCTCGCTGCCCCATGTAAGCAGGGCGCGCAACAGCATCAGCGCCAGCAGCAAGGCGAGCGGTCGGGTCAGTTGCGGGAGAGCCTGTCCGTGTAGGAAGGCACCCCCGATAACCGCGCTCAGCGTCCATGCCTGCCAGACTGTCAAAACCCCTGCGGCAAAGCCAAGCAGGATAGCTATCGCCAGGGGGATGCTTCCCTGGCGAGCCAGCCGGAAGAGGCGCGGGTCCAGGTTCAAGGGATTTCGGATTTCTCGCTCGGCGCGCCCGCGCTGAGCGAGTCATCGTGCCGCCATCAGTAGGTCAGGGTCTGAGGCTTGCTTTCGATGCGCTTGCGAAAGACCCAATAGCTCCAGCCCTGGTACGCCAGCACAATGGGAACAAAGATCACGGCGACGATGGTCATCACCCGCAAGGTGTAGGGGCTGGAAGAAGCGTTGTAGATCGTGAGGCTCCAGTCCGGGTTGAGGCTGGAGATCATCAGGCGCGGGTACAGGATCATGAACAGGGTGGCGAGCGAAAAAGCGATGCTGACAGCGGTCATGGCAAAAGCCCAGCCGTCGCGTTTGCGGCGCAGCAGGTAGCCAGCCAGCAGAATGGCTACCATCCCGGTGATCGGCACCGCACCTGGGTTAACGCCCAGGCGCGCCAGGATGTCCGTAGCCAGGTAAGTGGCGACCAGCAGAGCCAGCAACAGGATCACCGAGATGACCCATAAACGCCCGGCTAGAGACTGAGCTTTCTGCTGCAACTCGCCAGTCGTCTTCAAGCTGAGGAAGATCGCCCCGTAGAGCGTGAAGGTGACCAGCGTGGACAGCCCAGCCAACAGAGCATATGGATTGAGCAGGTATAAGAAACCGCCCACGTAGTTCATGCTGGCGTCAATCGGAACGCCGCGCACCAGGTTGCCAAAAGCCACACCCAGGAGCAGAGCCGGCACCAGGGAGCCGATGAAAATGCACCAGTCCCAGATCGTTCGCCAGCGCGGGTTCTCGTCCTTGCTGCGGTATTCAAAAGCGACGCCGCGCACAATCAAAGCCAGCAGGAGCAGGAAGAAAGCCAGGTAGAAGCCACTGAAGAGTGTGGCGTACCACTCGGGGAAGGCGGCAAAAGTCGCCCCACCGGCGGTGAGCAGCCAGACTTCATTGCCATCCCAGTGTGGTCCTATGGTGTTGAGCATCACCCGGCGCTTCAAATCTACCTTCTTTGCATCTTTATCGCGGCTGAGGAAGGGGAGTAAGATGCCTACGCCGAAGTCAAATCCTTCCAGCAAGAAGAAACCAATGTAGAGAATGGCAATCAAGATGCACCAGAGCGTGTTGAGATCCATCGTATACCTCCGTTCAGACTTAGTCCTGGGCGCCTACCAGGGAAGGCAACTGCTCCGCCGGATCAGAGGAGCCACCCTTTTTGCCGGCATCGGGGACAATCCTGGCGTATTTCGACATCAGATAGATGTTGGCAACGACCAGGATAGCGTAGACCAGGGTGAAGACGATCAGAGAAAGCAGGACATTGCCTGCGCTGACCATCAACGAAACGCCGTCCTCAACGCGCATCAGCCCGTAGACCACCCAGGGGAAGCGCCCAACCTCGGTCAGCGTCCATCCGGCGGTGTTGGCGATATAGGGCAGGGCAATAGCGTAAGTGAACAGGCGCAGGGTTTTTGAGCGACTGCCAACCATATCTCCCATAACCATAAACAGGGCATAGAGCGATAAGCCGAGCATCAGGAAACCGGCGCCGACCATTATCCGAAATGACCAGTAGACCACCGCCACGGGTGGTATGTAATCGCCTGGTCCATATCTGGCGGCGTATTCTTGCTGCAGATCGTTGATGCCTTTGATCTCACATTCGAGCTGGTTGTAAGAAAGCAGGCAGAGCAGGCGCGGGATGCGGATAGAAAACAGCTCTTGTCGCTGGGTCAGGTCGCCAATGGTCAGGATTGAGAAAGAAGCCGGGGCTTCGGTGTTGTAGAGTGCCTCGGCGGAAGCCATCTTCATCGGCTGAGATTCAATCATGTGCTGCGCCTGGCTGTGTCCGTTGAGCACCACCAGGACGATGGAAATAGCGCCGATCGTGGCGGCGATCTGGAAAGAGCGCCGGAAGAGCTCGGATTCACGCTTACGCATCAGATGATAAGCGCTGATGCCCATAATGAAGAACGCGCCGGTCGTGAAACCAGCCAGCACTGTATGGGGGAATTGAACCGTCAGATTAGGGTTGAGTAGCAGGTCGAAAAAGTTGTTCATCTCAGCGCGGCCATTGCGCAGCACGTATCCCACCGGCTCTTGCATGAAAGAGTTGGCTACCAGGATCCACAGAGCAGAGATGTTGGCGCCGATTGCTACCAACCAGATGGCGGCAGCGTGCATGCCCTTAGAGAGCTTATCCCAGCCGAACACCCAGATCCCCAGGAAGGTGGATTCTAGGAAGAATGCCAGCAAGGCTTCGATTGCCAGCGGGGCGCCAAAGATGTCGCCGACAAAACGAGAATATTCTGCCCAATTCATACCGAATTGGAATTCCTGAACAATGCCGGTGACCACGCCCAGGGCAAAATTGATCACAAAGAGCTTACCCCAAAACATGGTCATGCGTTTGTAAATATCTTGCCCGGTGCGGACGTAAAAGGTCTCCATCAAGGCGACCAGGACCGAAAGCCCCAGGGTCAAGGGGACGAAGAAGAAGTGGTAGATGGTGGTGATGGCAAATTGTAAACGCGCCAGGATCAAAGTATCCATGGGTTGAACTCCTTTCTGTTCCCAGAAGCAGGCAACTTGTGCTCCTCGCGATCATGGTTTATCAAGGCTTTTTCATTGTTCAATGGTACTCTGAGGACAATTACCAGTCAACCGGCGTTGGTCATCTTCCCGGAATGACGATACTCATGATAGACCCAAAGGGTTATTGCGCCTGCTCTTCCTCTTTTCGAGCGAGAGCTTCCGCCTCCATCAGCTCTTGTGGGGTGTTGACATTCCAAAAAGCCCTTCCGTCTGGATCGTGGGCGGCAATCTCTTCAGCGGTCATCCAGCGCAGGCGCACAGCGTCGAACCAGGAATCTACCCGCCAGCGGTCGGCGGCGATGGCTGTCTGAATGGCTGGCAGGCAGGTCTCGCGCCGGTAAACAGCGTGGAACGGCTCGGAGCCTTCTTTGGTTCGGGGGATGACCGCGTCACTCCCGCTGGTGAGGAGCAGGTCTCGCTCGGCAGCTAGCAGGGTTGGGCTGGCAAAGGGCATATCGCAGGCGACCACAGCGACAAGCGGATGGTGTGCGGCGTGGAGAGCAGTGTACAGCCCGCCGAGGGCGCCGCGTCCGGGGTACACATCTGCAATCAGCGGTAGTCCGAGAAAGTGATAGGCTTCGGGATGGTTGGTGGTCACCAACAACTCATCAGCCAGGTGGGATAGTCGTTCAATTACGCGTTGGATGAGAGGTCGCCCCAGAAACCCCACCAGGGCTTTATCCACGCCCATGCGCTTCGATTCGCCTCCAGCCTGTATGACCAGAGTGAGCATGATATGATTATAATGTAAGCAGGATTATTATTGGTTTGTCAGGAGAGTGTGAGATGGCTGACCTGGCTCAGATTTTAGATCAAATGACGGTTGCGGGGGAGCTTTACGAGAGCTTATCCGATGGAGCTGTGCGCTGCGTGGCATGCGGACATCGCTGCCTGATCCGACCTGGGCGACGAGGCATCTGCCAGGTTCGTTTCAATCGGGATGGTGAATTGCGTGTACCCTGGGGATATGTGGCGGCATTGCAGATTGATCCCATCGAGAAAAAACCTTTCTTCCACCTGCTACCCGGCAGTGAGGCGCTGACCTTTGGCATGCTGGGCTGTGATTTCCATTGCTCTTACTGCCAGAACTGGCTGACGTCCCAGGCGCTGCGCGACCCAGCTTCCGATGAGTCGCTTGGCTTCGTGCGGCGCGTCACCCCAGAACAGATTGTCTCCATCGCCCTGCGCAATGGGGCTGAGGCGATTGTCTCCTCCTATAACGAGCCACTGATCACTTCAGAATGGGCGGTGGGGATCTTCAAGGAAGCCCAAAAAGTCGGGCTGAAATGCGCTTATGTCTCCAATGGCAATGCCACCCCTGAGGTGCTGGAATACCTGCGCCCATATCTGGTGGCATATAAAATCGATCTGAAGACCATGCAGGATCGCCATTATCGCCAATTGGGCGGGGTGTTGGAACATGTCTTGTCCAGCATCCGGCGAGCGCATGAGTTGGGGCTGTGGGTGGAGGTGGTGACGCTCGTTGTGCCAGGATTCAATGACAGCACAGAGGAGCTGATGGATGCAGCCCGCTTCATCGCCTCAGTTTCGCCTGATATCCCCTGGCATGTGACAGCTTTCCATCCTGATTACAAGATGACCGATTCCCCACCAACCTCGGTGAAGACCCTGCTGCGCGCCGCGGAAATCGGGCAGGAAGCCGGTCTGAACTATGTGTATGCAGGCAACATCCCCGGACGGGTGGGCGAGTACGAGAGCACTTCCTGTCCGAAATGCCAGACGGTGCTGATCGAGCGCAGGGGCTATGTGATCCATAGTTACCGCCTGACGGCGCAGGGGAGTTGCCCGAAATGCGGTCAGAAAATTGCCGGCGTGTGGAGCGAACATCCCGACTCGGTGCGTTTAGGCGGCTTGGGCATGCCCAGGCTGGTTGTGCGTTAGTTGACGGCGCGCCGGTATTACGCCCGCTGAATACAGACGCGCACGATAAAACGGTCAATTGCGCCGAAGCGGTATTTATACTCCTCGTCGCCGCGCATAAAGTCGAATGCCAGGCGCTGGTGTTCGTTTGCCCATTGCAAAAGGTAGCCCAGCAACACCCACCCCGGGGATAAGGCGCCGAAACGGAAGTCGAGCCCCGAATTGTACACCCAGATGTGACCGCCGTAATCGAAGTTCAGGTAAGCGGCGGCTTTTTCTCCACCCACTTCCAGGAAAGCCAGTTGCAACCAGCCGCCGGCGCAGGCGGCGTGGATGATGGCACGCAGTTGGGCGCGCATGGCGGAGGTGAGAAAAGCCCGTTTGTCAGGGTCAAGTTCCATCAGGCGCAGGAAATCATCAATATGGGTGTCCAGTTGCTCCTTATCGGCGACAATATACCAGCGCACTGGCGTTTCACTGCTCTCAGCCCGACGCATCTTGCGCCGAATCTCGTGGCGTTGTTTCTTGTCGATGCCAGCCAGGTATGTTTCCCAATCTCCAGGGAGGGGGATATAGGGGCAATGGTGCAGGCGCTGCTGCTGGTAATGCCAGCCGCGCCGCGCCGCAGCAGTTTGCAATATGGGCAAGGTAGGCGAAGTCTCCAGAATGTTATAGAAATCCAACACTTTCCAGGAGGGTGCCAGGGGGGATGCCAGATGATCGAACAGAGCGTCAACGAATGCAGGCATCTGCTCCGGACAGATAAGCACATCCAGGTAGTCCGAGATCTCGATACTCCCCAGGAGCAACAGGGCGGGTAGTCCGTCGCGGTTGGTGGAGAAGAACATTGGAGCGACGGCTGCCAGAGCACCGTCGGCGAGTTGCGCAGCGATGATATATAGCTCAGCCTCATTCCATTCCCCGCCGCCCAATAACCGCCACCAGGCTAAAAGATATTCGTGTCGTAAAAATGGCACGCGACTTGCACTGCAATCCAGGAGCGCGTTCCATTCCGCTGCCATCGCCTCGAATTCGGTGGTTGTGTGGATGACTTTTAGCTGCATTGGCTCTCCGTAAGTGTAGATGACTGCCAGCTGTAACGCGGTCGTGGAGGATCGTTAGCTGCTAATCCGACCCTGCTCGAATGCATTTTACCAGTATAATGTCAACCGTGAGTTTTCACCGTAATGGGAGCTTGGGGTTGCTTCGTCCTTTGTTCCGACCAACTCCAGTGTGCTGAAAAGTGAGCGCATGGACCTGAATCTCCTTCCCCTTATCCGCCAGTACGGTCAAGATCAAACAGAGTGGCCCGGTCTGTACCTGCCTGCTCGACCGCGCCGTCCAGCGCGCGGCCGTCAAGATGACCGTCTACTGCTCTATTTAGTCATGGAGGGCAATGCCCCGCTGACGCCAACCCAATACGAGCAGCTGCTGAGCCGTATCTCCCAGGTATATTATCGGACGCCTGGTTCGGTGACGGCAGCGCTGCGAGCGGCAGCGGAAGCCCTCAACCATCAATTGCTGGAGCGCAACCTGAGGGATGCCAGCAGCGGGCAACAGGGCGTGGGTCTGTTGATCCTGCTGACGTTACGCGCCGGGCGCCTCTACCTGGCGCAGTGCGGAGCGACGCATGTCTACCTGATAGGCGCCGCCGGCGTCCACCATTTTTACGATTCGCAACCCACCCGCCGCGGTTTAGGATTGGGGCGCACGACGCCAATCTACTTTTCACAGGCGACCCTGAGCGAGAACGATGTGCTGATTCTGGCGCCGCTGCCGGCGGCTGAATGGAACGAACGCGCCCTCGAAGAATTGCAAGGGTTAGGGTTGGAGAGCCTGCAACCGCGCCTGCTGAGGATGATGAGCGGCGATGCCAATGCTTTGCTGATCCAGTTTAAACCAGGTCCGGGGAAGGTTTTCTTCCTGCGCCCCAAGTCAGCAGAGGAGGCTTTACGAGAGCGCCCACAGGCGGCGGTAGCCGTCCGACCGGCGCAGGTGGAGGCACCCTCTGTCGGGGTGGAGGCGGCTGCCTCCCCGCCCCCGGCGATGCCGGTCAGCGCCCCCTCGGCAGCGCCCGCCAGCATCTCCGCGGCTGTGTCGGCGTTGGAAGAGCCGGCTGAGACAGCCGCTCCGGTTGCTCCTGAGCCTGGGCTTGCCCGGCGCAAGATGACCGGCAGAGGCGCGCTGGCGGCAATTGCAGCCGCGCTGGGCACGACGGCAGCGCAATTTTCCCAGAGCCTGCGCACGCTCTTGCGGCGCATGCTGCCAGAAGAAAGCCTGGTTTCCTTGCCGGGTTCGCTGATGGCTTTTCTAGCGGTGGCTGTACCTCTGGTTGTGGTGTCGGTTGCGCTGGTGGTGTATTTTCAGCGCGGCAGAACCAGCCAGTTCGATCAGTATTACCAGCAGGCGCTACAGGCAGCCGAGCAGGCACGCGCCCAGGCAGACCCCCTGGCTTCCGTCGCTACCTGGAAAACCGTAATCGCCTACCTTGATCAGGCGGAGGCTGTGCGCATCTCGCCCGAATCGCAGGAGTTGCGTTATGAGGCTTACGAGGCGGTGGATAGATCGGAGCTGGTGCGGCGGCTGGATTACCAGCCCGCCCTGACGGAAACCCTGCCTGATACGGTTCAAGTCATAGAGGTGGTTGCTTCCGCCTCCGATATCTATTTGCTGGATGGGGTTACTGGCAATGTTTGGAGGGCTTTTGCCACCGCCCGCGGGTATGAATTGGACAAAGATTTTCAATGCAGCCCGCAAAACGCGGCTGCGTTGGGTATTGGGTCGCTAGTTGACATCCTGGCGCTGCCGCCTGGAGAGGCGATGAGCGTGGTGGGGATGGATGGGCAAGGGAATTTGCTGTATTGTAAAGCGGGCGAGTCGCCGGTGTTCGAAGCGCTTAATCCGCCGTTCACCCAATGGGGCAGTCCCAAAGCGATGGCGCTGGACGATAACAACCTCTATGTGCTGGATACGGAGAAGAACGCCGTTTGGATCTATTGGAACAGAGACAAATCTTCCTCACCTGAGCCATTTTTCACCCAGGATTTTCCGCCCATGCAGGATGTGATTGATCTGGTGGTGGAAAAGGACGATCTCTTCCTGCTGCATGTGGATGGTCACATCACCCAATGCCGCTACAGCGACATAGTTGGCGCTCCATCACGCTGTGTCAGCCCCCAGCCTTTCATTGACTCCCGACCAGGGAGGGAAGGGCAGATGATATTGCCCTATCCGGCTTTCAACCAGTTGGAAGATACGCAGCCGCCGAACCCCTCAATTTACCTGCTCGATCCTGCCAATCAGAGCGTCTACCATTTCAGCCTGCGGTTGACCTACCAGCGGCAACTCATGCCGCGACAACCGCTCAACCCACGATTGGATGGGTCGCTCGCACTGGCGAGCGCGTTTACTTTCCGCCCCGACAACCGCTTGATTTTCCTGGTTGTCGACAACCAGCTATATTACGCTGGTATGCCGTAAACGAAACGGCGTCTCTCTCCGAAAGTCATCGGGCGCTACGGGGGGGTAAATGCCGCCTTTCGCGTAATTAAGGGGGTTGGTTGGTGTTGGTCGGCCAGGGGGTGAACGTGGCCGCCCCCACCTGCGGCGTAGCTGGACTTGGACTGTAGCGCGAAGCGGGTTGCGAGGCAACCGCTGACCGGGTTGGCGTGAAGACGGGCAAGGCGGTTGATAGAACTGCACCTGTTATAGCAGGTTGAATCGTGGGGGTCGCCCCATGCCCAAGCCGCTCCAGGCTTCTCCATAGATTGAAAATACCAAGGAGGATTGCCAGCAGCACGCCGGCTGTAAGCAGTCCGATCATCACCGGACGAGGGCGTTGGCGACTGCGCTTGAGCGGGATCGTGGCGACCTCAGGGAGCGGCACGCGCACAGCCACGATGGTGATATTGTCATGCCCGCCGCGGCGGTTAGCCAGCAGGACCAGCTCATCCAGCGCGGCTTGCAACTTGCGCGTCTCCAGGGCTGCCAAAATCTCGGCGTCGCTCACCAGGTCGGTCAGTCCATCGCTGCAAAGCAACAACAAGTCGCCTGGCAGCAGGCTTAGACCCTGATTTGCCTCAGCACGCCTGTCGTTCTCCTCGGGGTGCAGGCGCAGGCGAATATCCGGCACGACATCCTGCGGCGAACCGAGATAGCGGCGGATGACATGGGCGTTTGGGTGCTTACGCGCTTGTTCGGGCGTCAGTTTTCCGCGTTCGATAGCCTCTTGAACCCAGGTGTGGTCAACCGTAAGCTGGGTTAGGGCATGGTTACGCCCAAGATAGATGCGCGAATCACCCACCGCCGCGATGAACAAGCGCATTCCGATAATCAAGGCGCAGGCGACGGTCGAGCCCATGCCGGTTAGACTGGGGTCTGCCTGGGCGCGGACGTGAATTATCCGGCTGGTTTGGATGATCGCCTGCTGGAGCGCGCCGAGAGGATCGCTGGCGTCGTTTTCTGCCACCATACGGCTGATGGTCTCCACAGCGAGCTCAGCTGCCACCTCGCCGGCGCGATGTCCGCCAATGCCATCTGCCAGGACCGCCAATAAGGCTGGGGTCTGGTGTTCGTCTTCTACCCGATAGGCGGATACACCATAGCGGTCTTCGTTGCCTTTACCGCGCTGACCTGGGTGGCTGGCGGCGGATACGTACAGGTGGGCGTGTGCAACAGGGATCATGATGGCGGCTCAAGCAGCTTGATGTGCGGCTTACGCGTCTGCGTCGGTTGGCGCATCGTGAAGCGCAGACAGACACGCCCCAGGTGGATCAAGTCCCCATGTTGCAACAGCGTTCCTTCACTGGCAACTGGATTGAAATTCACCCAGGTGCCCGCCAACGAACCCTCATCGAAGATGTGCATGCCGTCCTCGCTGAGGATCAGGCGGGCGTGCAGCGGGTCTACCGAGGGGTCATTCAGGACCAGGCTGGAAAGATTGGCATCTCTGCCGAGGGTTAGTTCGCTGGCGGTCACCGGAATGGGAGGGGCGACCAACACTTCAGCCTGCTCCGATAGCGGGGTGAGATATGCGTGCGCCTTGACTGCCAGACGACGTTGCGGCCAATGTAGGCGGTTGACCCATCCAACCATGCGGCGCGTAACGGCTTCATCCGATGCAGCCACGCTCTGCGCCTGGCGGCGGTCTGCCTCGGTGGTCAAACCAGATTTGCGCCTCTGTCGAAGAGATTTGCCCCAAATGCGCGGCTGGATGCGCCCGCTCAGGATTAATGCCAGTAGAGCGATTGCCACCGATAAGATGGCAGTCATCCCTACCAGAGGCGGCCATCGGCGTGCCAGGACGAAGAGCGGATTGGGACTGGGCATCTCCACGCTGACCAACACCAGCGTTTTCACGCCTCTGCCTGCCAGCCCTAGTTCATCTACAGCCTCTACCTCAAGAACGTGCTGGCTGGTAGATAAATACGGAGAGAGATCCCACGTGAATACATCGAACGGCGCTGTGGTGTTTTGTACGATCAGCGCGCCGTCAACGTATAGGGCTGTGCTCCGCAGAGCTCGAGGATGCCCATCGGGGAACTCAATCAACACCTGTAAGGGCTGCTCTTGCGGCATCAAATCCGACGGATCAAACTCTCGCCAGGGGCTCTCTCCCTGACTTGCGGGCAAGGTGCGCCTGATCTCAACCGGCGGCGAGATCAAAACCGGATTGGGAGGACTTAGATCGAATTGAAACTCCAGCTCCTGGGTCTGGATTACAGTGTCATCATGTTGGATTTCCACCATTAAGGATTGCGCACCACCAGATCTGATGCCAGAGTCATAGGCGATATGATAAACGTCACGCAATTGGGCAAAGTAGCTCTCCAGGTCTGGCGGTGGCTCTAATCCAGAAAAAGTGAAGTAGGCGCCGTGGTTCCTCTCAGCCAGCTCGCGCAACTGGCGCGCTGAGGCGCTCTGCTCCGTCTCCGGCGGACCGACAAGCCAGATATATAGGCGGATGCGTTGCTCGCTGAGGCGGGAGGAGAGCGTCTCTATCCCAGCCGATAGATCCCCTTGCGGTGGAGCGGTGACGAACAACACGGCTCGCTCCATGCCAGCTCGAGGGGCGGGATCAGATGCCAGATCGATGGCGCGCGTCAACAGGTCTAAGCCGGGATTTGCGGCAGCCGGGTCAAGCCGATATTGTTCCAGCGCGGTGATCAGATCGGCTGGGTTGTCGCTGTGACTTATCTCCGGACCGCCTTGTACGATCAGGCTGAGGTCGTCGGTGCTTGAGCCAAGCCGCCTGCCAAGCCAGCCTGCTAGCTCGCGGCGGAGCAGTTCGTAACGGTTGACCCCCTGTAGGTTGCGGAAAGCGAAAGTCTTTCCAGGATTGATAGCGACCACGACCTGCGTGCCGGGCTTGAGTTGCTCGAATTCTACCGGCGGTCGGAGTTGCCCATTCTCCAGGATGCGGATATCCCCTGCATCCAGTCCGCCCACGAAGCGAGACTGTTGGTCGTGCACATCCAGGTAGACATGGATGCGGGGGTAGGTATCCGTTTGCAGATCGAGTAAGGTTCCGCCATTGCCGGTCTGGGCATTGGCGGGAGTGGCAAGCGCCAGTAACCCCAACCAGAGCCAGGCAAGCCAGCGCAGGCGTACGTACATGCTATTAAGAGGTCTCTGGCAACGGTTCAATCTCTGTAAGCGCGGCAGAAGAAGGTTGGGCGGTCAGGCGCATGAAGGTCAACGCCCAGGCAGTACCGATGAAGGTGCGCAATATGCCGCTGAGCACGATCAAGATCGGCAAATAGCCCACAAAGCAAATTCCGGCTAAAGCCAGTCCGCTCATCATGGTGCGCTGCGACTCGGATACGGCGCCGATAATGGCTGGGATGGCGACACCAAACAAAGGCAGGGCAATGATAAAGCCACCAAGACCCCCGACGCCCAGCAGGAGGATCAGCGCCATCACGATCATCACTCCCAGGTTGGTGCGCACCACTTCCCAGCCGCGGCGCAAACCATCCAGGACACCCAGGTTCTCGAGCACGATGGCGACGTTGGCTTGCTCGATAATAACATTAATGAACCAAAGCACGGGAACCAGCAGGCAAAGCAGTGGGATCAGGCAGAGCAAGCCCAATCCTAAAGTTGCAACCGAGCCCACGATACCTAACGCCAGTACGGCGATCACTGCCAGGAAAACCGCAATGCCGACCAGCAGGCTGAGCAGGAAGACGCGCCAGAAATAGGGCAGGCTGCCGCTGAAAAGCTCGCTGAAGATCAGCTTCAGGGAGCCGCTCTCGGCTTGTTGCGTGCCGCGAATCAGACCAATCCTGCCGATTGTGCTCAAGAAGATGACCAGGACGACCAGCAGCAGCACCGCCAGCACAATCGCGATGATGATTGCGGTAACTTGCCATGCCGGGAGATTGGTAAAGAAGCTTTCGATGCTCCGGGAAAAATCGTTTGCGCCGGACTGGTAACTCGAGCCGGCGCTGCCTCCTCCGCCACCTCCACCTCCCCCACTGCAACCAGCCAGGATGCCAAAGATCCACAACACCTTGTGCTTCCAGGTGATTTGCCAGGCGCGCGATAAGACTTCACCGATGTTCATTGTAGTTACACTCCCTTCTTTCAAGGATCAACTATGCGGGTACAATGGGTTTCATTATAGCATGTACGTAGGTGGAACGATAAGGTTGCGGGTTTGCTGGTACCCCCTTGACCAAGCCTATGAACCGGTTACAATTCAAGCGTCGAATTTTAGAGCGCGGGCTATCCGCCTGATGACCAATCTAATTAAGCGAGTACTGTCCATCCCATGGCTGGCTGAGGGAGCCGCTTTGACGCTCGGAGCGGCTTATCTTTTCCAGGCTGTGCGCTATGCTCACCTGACCGGTTCGGTGCTCGATGAGGGCGCTTACCTGTTCAAGGGCTACCTGTTTGCCAGCGGACGTTACGTGCCTTTCCAGGATTACGGACCCTGGACCAACCACATGCCCTTTTCTTTCTTAATACCCGGAGCTATCCAGGTGCTCTTGGGGCCTGGTTTGCGCACCGGGCGCTATTTTGCCGTAGCGATTGGCGTCCTGATGCTGGTTGGGGTATGGCTGGTCAGTCGGCGTGTGGGGGGCAGGTGGTGGGCGGTCTTTGCGGTTGCCGCGCTGGCGTTGAACCCGGCTTTGCTTCAGTATTATAGCATTGGCGTCTCGCAGGGCTTGACAGCTTGCATGCTGACCTGGACGATGGCGCTCACGCTGGGAAAAGATCGAGCGATGTGGCAACTTGGGCTTGGAGCTGCTCTGGCTGGTTTGACCGTGATGACCCGTGAGAACATGCTCCCGTTGTTACCCTTGCTTGTGCTTTATATCTTCTGGCAACATGGCTGGCGCGCTGGCTTGCTGGCGGTCCTGGCTGGCGGAGCGACCCTGGCGGGTGGTCATGCTCTGTTCTGGCCGCGCATCTTGCGCATCTGGGCGGGCTGGCTGCCGCGCAATTTGACACCGTTTTTAAACGCGGTGCGCGCCAGGGGCGGAGGGGCAGAAGTCTGGGACCCAAACCCGCCATCGGGGAGTCGCCTGTTGAGCCTGACGACTGGGTTGCGGTTGAACTTCGTCGCGTTGGTTGGTCTGATAGGATTCAGCCTGCTGGGATTGTTTCGTCGCCTGTGGAAATCCGCGTTCAACTGGCGCGATGTGGTTTTCCTGAGCATTTTGTTGTGGACGCTGGCGCTGGCGCACGCCTGGGCTTCGCTTGGGTTGGACTATTGCGTCTATTGTTTCTCCGGTTATCTGGCGTTCTTCTATCCCCTGGGGGTGATTTTGGTGATCCTGGTCAATCGGGGGCTGGCTTCCAGTCTGAGGCGCTCGTACACCTGGCTAGCGAGTGGCGTCATCCTGTTGGTTTCGACCCTGGTGGGATTTGGCGCCTTTAAAACCGCAGGAAAGGCGTTGCTGGAGTTGCCCTTGCCGCGAGTGAAGGAAGGTCAGGTGTTGGGCGGCAGCGCCCCCTTGTGGGCATTGTTGCAAGGTGTCTTTGGGCTGGAGTATGATCCTGCCAGCAGACTGGTGTCAACCCTCGCCGGGGCGGCTTTTGGGGTGCTTTTCTTGCTTGCCATGTGGGGACTCTCCCGCTCCAGGCTGGTCAGACCAAGCTATCAGCGCGGCTTTGGTTTCCTGGCGCTAAACGCCTTTATCATCTGTGGGCTGATGCTCTCCCCAACGGCGCTCATGGCATCGGCGGAACTGAACCCCGATTGCCGCAATGACTTCATCGCTTCGTACGAAGCGGTTGGCAGATACCTGGCTGAGGTAATCCCTGCTGGCGCGCGCATATATTGGAATGGGGGGCTTTCGGTCGTCCCTCTGCTCTACGTCCCTGGCGTGGAGATTTACCCTCCCCAGATCAACGATGGCTATTCCTACCGGGTGGGGGGCGATGCCGACCAGCTCTTCCGCTCCGGTCGCTGGAATGACGAGCTTCGAGATCGTTGGATGAATGAAGCTGATTTCATCATTTTAGAAGAGTGGCGCTATCACCAGGGGTGGAAGCGCTTCCTGGAATCCGGTCAATTCGATGAGTTGGCACGCTCGCCGGCGGTGGATGTGTGTAGCAAAGGCACGGCGCTGCGGATATTTCGAAGGAAGAGCAATTGAATGACAAAGCTATCTCTGATTATTCCGGTCTATAACGAGGCGGAGAACCTGCCCATTTTGCACAGACAGGTGAGAGAGGCGCTCGCGCCCCTGAGCATGGATTGGGAAGTGATCTATGTCGATGATGGCAGCCGCGATGACAGCCTGAAAATCCTCGAAGAGCTGGCGGCTGGTGATCCGGAGCGCGTGACGGTGATCTCGTTTCGCCGCAACTTTGGGCAGACAGCGGCGATAGCCGCCGGCATCGATCACGCCCAGGGAGAGTTGATCGTCTTAATGGACGCAGACTTACAAAATGACCCGGCGGATATACCAATGATGGTTGACAAAATCAATGAGGGTTATGATGTGGTCAGTGGCTGGCGAGTGAATAGGCAGGATAAATTATTCTCGCGCAAGCTACCGTCCCGCATTGCCAACTGGCTGATCTCATTGGTGACGGGTGTACACCTGCACGATTACGGTTGCACTTTGAAAGCCTATCGGCGCGAAGTACTGACCGGCTTCCGCCTGTATGGCGAGATGCATCGCTTTATCCCGGCTTATGCCAGCAGCGTAGGTGCCAATATCATCGAGGTGCCGGTGCGCCATCACCCGCGCCAGTTCGGCAAGACCAAGTATGGTTTGAGCCGCACCCTCAAAGTGATTCTGGATTTGTTCACCGTCAAATTTCTCATCAGCTACGCCAACAAACCCATTTACCTCTTTGGGGGCGCAGGGGCGGGTCTGATCACGATCAGCCTGATCACTGTGCTGATACTGATCATCCGCCGCATCACTCTGGATGAACACATGATTCGCTCACCACTGTTGCTATTGAGCGTGATGCTCTTCATTCTTGGTTCTCAATCAATCCTGCTCGGTTTGATGGCTGAATTGCTGGCGCGCACGTATCATGAGTCCCAACGCAAGCCCACCTACGTGATCCGGCGCATCATCCCTCATGCCGAGAACCCTCCGAGGGGGTAATGCGCATACTGGTATTGATTCATGAATATCCTCCGGTCGGCGGCGGGGGCGGACGGGTGGCGCAGGACCTCTGTCAGGGGTTGAGTCGGCGCGGTCATGAATTGACTGTGCTAACAGCCCATTATCAAGGCTTGCCGTTCGAGCAGGTGGGCGATGGGGTAAGGGTGATTCGCCTGCGCTCCTGGCGGAGGCAGGCTTATAAAGCCGACTTGCTGGCGATGACCGCCTACCTAATAGCCGGTTTCCGGTCGGGGATTAGTCTGTTTAGACGCTGGAAGCCAGACCTGATCCACGTGCACTTTGCCGTGCCGGCTGGAGCCCTGGCGCTGGCGCTTAGTCGCCTGACCGGCGTTCCCTATGTGCTGACCGCGCACCTGGGCGATGTGCCGGGGGGCGTTCCCGAGAAAACAGATCGCTGGTTCCGCTGGCTGTACCCTTTCACGCCGCCGATCTGGAAAGGCGCCGCAGCGGTGGCGGCGGTGAGCGAGCACACCCGACAACTTGCCATTCGTCACTACCCGGTCCAGATGCATGTGATTCCCAACGGCGTTGACATGGATGGGCTGGACCCAGGCGAGATCGTCGTCGGTCAACCGCCCCGCATCGTCTTTGCCGGGCGCTTTGTGCCGCAGAAGGATCCGCTGCGGGTGGTGCTGACCCTGGCTGAGCTGAAGCATCTTGAATGGAAATGCGTGCTGATTGGCGACGGTCCGTTGCGCCCGACTGTCGAGGGTGAGATTAAAGCACGTGGGCTGGAAGAGCGGTTTATCCTCACAGGATGGGTTGAGCCAGAAAAGGTGCTGCAATGGTACCGCCAGAGCGATATCTTGTTCATGCCTTCACTATCGGAGGGTTTCCCGGTCGCCGGCGTGCAGGGGCTGGCAATGGGGCTGGCGATTATTGCCAGCGGCGTTGGCGGGTTCATTGACCTGGTACAACCTGGAGAAAACGGCTATCTGATTGAGCCGAATCAGCCGGACGGCTATCGCCGCGCACTGGCAGAGTTGCTCGCCGACCCACAACGCCTGTACAATTTTCGGCTTGCCAGCCGACGACTGGCTGCTCGCTTCGATCTGTCTAATATCGTTCAGGCATACGAGGCTTTGTATCGGGCAGCCCTGGTGAAGCCAAAGGAGGCAGGCGCCCCATGATTGCGGCAAAGGTCAGGCGTGATGAGCTGTGGCTGCAAGGGAGAGCTGGATGAGCGATAGCACCCAGCGACCGATTGCAAAAAGCAGTACGGCGTTGCTGGTCAGCCAGATGAGCCTGGCGGCGGTCAACTTCCTGGCTGCAGCTTATCTGCTGCGTGCCCTGAGCAAAGAGCAAATCGCCGTGACGGCGGTGATGGACATCCTGTTCTCGATTTTTTCGTTCTCTTCGCTTGGTTTGTTGAACGTAGTGGTTCAGCAGGGCCCGGCTGCGCTGCAAAGCGGCAAGGATCGAAACCGCGCCTACAGCCTGGTCAAATGTGGTCTGCTTTATCAGACCATTGGACTTCTGATTTTCGGCTTGGTCACTTTTATTTATGCGCCTCAGGTATCGCAGCTCTTGTTAAAAACCACCGAATACGCCTGGGCGGTGAGGCTGTTGGTGCCAGGAGTGATCGCCACCAATTGGTTCTCCGCGTTGCAATTGACAGCACAGGTGAGTGATGATTTCTACCTGATTGCCGTGTGGAACTTCATCGATGGGCTTTGCCGTCCGTTGTTATCAATCGGAGCCTATTGGATGTTTGGCTTTCAAGGCTTCCTGACAGGGGTAGTGATCAGCGATTTCATCCCGGTATTGGGGATGGGCTGGTTTCTGAGAAAATTCTTCTTCAATGCAGCTCCCCTGGCGCCATTCTGGTCAACATTCCGTTATGGATTGCCGTTTTACGCTAAGAACTTTTTGCGTTTTGGATACACCCAGTTTGACCAGGCGATTGTGGCGGTGATGCTCACTCCCAATGCCCTTGCCAGCTACAACGCAGCCAGGCGTTTTCGTAAAAATATCACCATCGCGATTGAATCATTTCGCACGCCAACCAACCGCCGCATGGCCGCCCTGAATCAGGAAAGCGATGCGGTGCAGGCGGCATTTTTTCAGAAGGCTGCTCGCTACAACGCTTTCTTGATGCTGCCGTTGACCTTGCTGGTGGCAGCCGCCAGCCCCTGGCTGATGTTGATCTTTGGTGGTTCCAAATACGCAGCCGATTGGCCGCTGCTGGCGCTGATGTCCATAGGCCAAGCCGCCTATGCTGCGTTCACTCTGTACGGCGGGGCGATCTTTGCCCGTTTCCACCCCTGGGCGACGTTGCTGATAGATAGCATTAACGGCGGCGTGAACTTCATTGTCGGTCCGCTCTTGATCTTGTGGCTGGCGCAGTATGGGGTGGCGCTCAGTCAGTTGGTTGGCTATCTGGCGGCGGCTGTATGCGCCTATATCTTGCTACAACGACTGCCGGGGTACCGCTATCAATGGGAGCACCTGCGGCTGGTCGGACCGCCGTTGGGGCTGGCTTGCTTGCTGATCATCCTGGGCGAGCTTTTCTACTTCAGGGTCTGGGTTGTGCCGTTGTATATCTGTCTGGCAGGATTGATTTACTTTATCATGCTCAGCCGTGGTTTTCAGGAAGCTGATTGGTTCCACCTGCGCAGCATCGTACCCTCGCTGCTTCTGCCATATTGGGGAAAGGTGGAGGCCATTTTCCGTGAGCACTTTGCGCATCACCAGGACGAAAAACGAACGATGGTATGAAACTCATTGGTAGATTTCCGACTCACCTGGCGATGTTTATGCCCACCCTGGGAGGCGGCGGAGCTGAGAAGATTATGTTGAACCTGGCGAGGGATTTTTACCAGCGAGGTTTGAAGGTTGACCTGCTGGTGGGGCGCGCAAAAGGCCCGTATCTTTCCCAGTTGTCCGAGGGCATTCGATTGGTGGACTTTAACGCTGCTCGCATGTCGGCCAGCTTGCCGCCGCTGGTTCGTTACCTGCGGGAGAACCGCCCGCAGGCGTTACTTTCGACACTGGGGCTGGCTAATTTTTTCGCTCTGCTTGCCCGGCGTCTCTCAGGAGCATCAACGCGAGTGGTGGTGCGGGCGGCGAACATGCCTGGGTTCGACGAGGATGGCTCACCGAAACAGAAAGTCGAAAGCTTTCTCGTTTATGCCAGCTATGGCTGGGCGGATGGCGTGATTGCCGTCTCGAAAGCGCTAGCGAGAGAGCTCTCCAGGCGCACTGGTTTGCCTTTGGAACGGATCGCAGTAATTTACAACCCGGTGATCACCCCTGAGCTGACAGTCAAAGCTGGAGAAAGCGTTGGGCATCCATTCTTCCAGCCAGGGCAGCCGCCAGTGGTGTTGGGAGTTGGGCGACTGACCGCCCAAAAGGATTTTTTCACACTGGTGCGTGCTTATGCGTTGGCCCGGCAGGCCAAGAAGGCTCACCTGCTCATCCTGGGGGAGGGCGAGCAGCGACGCGAGCTGGAAAGCTTGATCAAAACCCTGGGACTGCACCAAGAAGCCGATCTACCCGGATTTACGAACAATCTGTATGCCTATATGAAGCGGGCTGGTGTTTTTGTGCTTTCTTCAATCTCAGAAGCCTTTGGCAATGTCCTGGTAGAAGCCTTGGCGTGCGGTTGTCCGGTGGTGAGCACAGACTGTCCTGGCGGTCCGGTAGAAATACTCAAAGGGGGTGAGTATGGATACCTGACCCCGATGCGGCAACCAGAGCCAATGGCTCAGGCTATCCTGACCGTCCTTTCTGGACAGAGGAAAGCTGTTGACGCAGCATGGCTGGATCAATTTAGGTTGGAAAGGGTTGCGCCACAGTACCTCAGGATATTGGGTTTGGGCTGAAGATGTCATGAAGGATACCAGGCGGCAATCAGACCATAAGCAGGATGGATGGGCGCGAAAACCTGTCGGGCTTATCCTGGGGACAGCCCTGTTGCAGCGCCTTGGGCGTCGGACTTACGCCGCTGGTCAGGATGCAGACCGATTTGCAGCGACCAATACATCCGCAGATATTCAGCTCGTTCTGGATTTGTTGGAAGTGTGGAAGTTTGCCGTTTTGCCAGAGCGTCTAGACAGGCCAGAAATTCTGCGCCCCCCTAGTATTTCTCAATATCCGCTTCCCGTCCTGGCGATCTATGCGTGGCAGGGACTTATCTGGGCAGTGTGGTTCTTGCTATGGAACAGGGCAAGAGGGCAGGGGAAATGGACACAAGCGTAAAGAGCTTCCCTCGCTTGGCTGTGTTCCTGCCTAATATGAAAGGGGGAGGCGCGGAGCGGGTGATGGTCAACCTGGTTGATGGTTTTATTCAGCAGGGTTATGCAGTGGATGTGGTGCTGGTGAAAGCGGAGGGTGATTACCTGAAACAGCTTCCCGCTCAGGCGCGGGTCGTTGACCTGAAAGCCCCTAATACATACCTGGCTCTGCCTGGTTTGATTGGCTACCTGAGGCGGCAGGAGCCGCTTGCCTTGCTTTCCACATTGAACTTAGCCAACCTGGTAGCATTATTAGCCCAGCGTCTCTGCCGGCACTCGACGCGGGGGATCATTCGTGTAGAAAGCACCGTTTCAATCATCAAACGCTCGCCCCACAAGAAGGTATTAGAACGCGCTGCGCTCAAGTGGGTCTATCCATGGGCAGATGAGATTATTGCGGTCTCGCATGGAGTTGCGGATGATCTTGCAGCGTATGCCGGGATTGCGCGTCGGCGCATCCGAGTAATCTACAACCCGGTGATTACTCCCCGCCTGTATCAGCTTGCCAGCCTGGAACCAGAACACCCCTGGTTCCAGGATACTGAGGAGCCAGTGATTTTGGGGGTGGGTCGGCTTACAGGTGTAAAAGGGTTTTCCACCTTGATCGAAGCTTTTGCCCTTGTGCGTCGCCAGCGCCCGGCGCGACTGGTCATCTTTGGCGAAGGCGAGCAGCGCGCCCGCCTGGAGAACCTGGCGCATGCGCTGGGAGTGGCTTCGGATTTCGATTTGCCCGGCTTTACTTCCAACCCATACGCCCACATGCGGCGGGCGACTGTCTTTGCCCTTTGCTCGCTCCGGGAGGGTTTGCCCAACGTGCTGATCGAGGCTATGGCGTGCGGCTGTCCGGTAGTCAGCAGCGACTGCCCCAGCGGGCCGGCTGAGATTTTGGCAGGCGGCAGGTACGGACACCTGTTTCCGCCACAAGACGCTGAGGCGCTGGCTAGCGCTATCTTGCAGGTTTTGGCGGGTGATCGCCGCCTGCCCCCTGCAAGCTGGCTGAGACAATTTGATCAAGAGGTGGTGGTGGGACAATATCTGCATATCCTGGGTGTCAAGGTTGCCGTCGAAGAAGCCGTGGCATCCGCGGTATCCCCACCTGGAGCGCAGGATGAGCGCGCCTGAAAGTCGTAGTCAGCCAGGTATCTTGTTATTGGGCTCGCAGGTGGCGGTTGGGGGTTCGCAGAGCATGTTGCTTGCCATGTCAGCCTGGCTTCATGAGCGTGGTTACCGGGTCATCGCGGCGTTCTTTTACGATCGCGACAACCTGTATGCGCAATGGAAGGAGGAAGCGCCATTTCCTCTGTTGGACCTTGAAGCCTGGAAGAAGGGAGGCGGCGTATCAGCGCTGCTGCAACTGCAAGCTGGTTTGCGGCGATTGTACCGCTTGTTGCGCAGGGAGAAGTTCACCGCTGTGCTGGCTTTCACCCATCACGCCAGCCTGTTGGGATTGCCTCTCGCTTGGCTGGCTGGCGTGCCGGTGCGGTTGGCAGGTCATCGCGGCAGCATTCAAGATATTCCGCGCTGGATGACGCGCCTGCACGCCTGGATGGTCAACCGCGGGATAGCTACGTTAATGGTGGCTGTCTCCGAACGCGTGCGGCTCAAGGCGATTGAAGAGGAAGGGATTCTTCCCGAACGGGTGGTTGTGATTCAGAACGGCATCATCCCGCCACTAGGTGCTGATTTCTCGGACGCAGAGCGGCGCAGCGCCAGGGAGAGATTGGGCATTCCCGCGGATTATTTATTGGCGTTGACGGTCGGGCGTCTCACCGAGCAAAAGGGACATGCGTATCTATTGCGGGCTGTTCCGCTGGTCATGCAGCGCTTCTCCAATATCATCTTCCTCCTGGCTGGCGATGGTCCGCTGCGCCCGCACCTGGAGGGTGAGGCTAGACAGCTCGGGATCGGAGATGCGGTGCGTTTCCTGGGCACACGCTCCGACGTTCCAGACCTGTTGCGAACGGCAGATCTTTTCATCCTGCCCTCGGTCTCAGAGGGTATGCCAGTCGCTTTGTTGGAAGCGATGATGGTCGGTCTGCCGGTAATTGCCAGCCAGGTGGAGGGGGTTGACGAAATCGTTCAAGACGGGCAGAATGGATTAACTGTGCCACCAGCCGATCCGAAGGCGCTCAGCCAGGCGATTCTTCGCCTGGCTCTGGATGCAGAAATGCGCCAGCGGTTGGGGGCGCAGGCAAAATCTTCTGTGGAAAACAGGTTTACACTCGACGCGATGTGTAACCGATACCTGGAGTTGTTTCAGGCTGGAACATGGGTGAGGAGATGAGCGTGTGGCGCAAAGCTTTGCTGGTTCTGGCGCGCATAGCCGGCAGCCTGTTGGCTTTGTTTGTGCTTTGGAATGCGGCAGGCGAGTATGTGGGTTTTGCCCGAGGCACAGGCGCTTTGTTCGGAATGTTTTCCCCGAAGTTAGCTATCGGGCTGATCGGCATGCTGACGCTGTGGGCGCTCATCTTTGCTGCGGTTGTGATGATGATCTGGCAACGCGAGAAGACCTTACCGCTTGAGCGGGCGCTGTGTCGCTTGCGGGAACGGCTCGGCTTGCTGCGCTGGCTGCTGGCGCTTGGTCTCCTGGTTTTTGAGGTCTGGTTTCTGCAATATTACTATTGGGGCGGCGTCTTCAGCGGCTTTTATATTCGCTCGATAATCTTCCTCAGCGTTGCCCTGGCGCTGGCAGCGCTGGTCGGTCGGGGGGGAGAGAGGCTGGTAACCCTGCCCAACTTTGTAGTCGGTATGCTGTTGGAGACCAGCGCCCTGACCTTTGCCTATGCCATGAGCGATGTGACCGACTACCCTTTCTCCTTGTACTGGTCGGAGGGAAACCGCATGTGGGATTACTCCGTGCGCTATGGTCACCGCCTGTACAATTATCCTGCCGACAAGCCGATTTACGCTTTTCTGGATCGAGGCCGCCAGTCGTTGTGGGGCTTACCTTTCTTGTTTGCGGATATCAATATCGTGCAGATGCGCATCTGGAGCGGTCTGGTGATGACCATCCCTTATGCAATCTTTGGCTGGATCGTATTTCGCAAACCAGAAAAAGGCGCTGGCGTATGGTTGCTGGCGGGCTTATGGACGTTTGTCTTTTTGCGGCAGGGTCCGATTTATACTCCCCTGGTGCTCAGCGCAATCCTGGTGGCGCTCGCTTGGCGCGCTCCGCTCTATCTGGCGCTTCCGCTGGTTGGGGTGGCAGGGTATTACGCCGAGATAACCCGCCTGACCTGGATGTTTGCACCGGCGATGTGGTCAATCATGCTCTGGTTGGGTGAGTCGCCGCTGGCGCTTGCCGATCCTGAGTGGCGCAGAAGGCGCGGCTGGCCCGCTCTCGGGGTGGCATTGGCTGGGGTGGTGGGGGGATATGTTATCCCGAATTTCGACGAGATTTCAAGGATATTCGCGCCGCTTTTCGGCGCAAGCACCGTTGCGAGCGGCGCTTCGGGGAGGCCGCCCTTGCTCAGTGTGGAAGGGGTGACCACGGTCGTCTCCCGCCAGCCATTACTCTGGGATCGGCTATTGCCGGGTCAAACATACCGTTTTGGCATATTGTTGGCTCTGCTGATGACCATCACGCCGCTGTTGCTCGTGCTGGCTTACTTGATACGCCGTCGGCGCTGGCAGTTGGACTGGCTGCGCGGGGCAATCTTGCTGATCAACCTGAGCCTTTTCCTGGCTGTGGGTCTGGTGGTGAGCGTCAAGATCGGCGGGGGCAATAATTTGCACAACCTTGACATGTTCTTGATCGGGCTGGTTTTCACTGCCGCGCTGGCTTGGCAAGCGGGCGGGTATCGCGCCCTGATTGATCTGGGGCGTGAGCCCCGCTGGGTGCAATTCACGCTGATAGCGATGTTCGCCATCTTCGCCCTGCAACCGCTGCTCTCCGTGAAACCGCTCGCGCTGCCGCCCGCTGAGGTGGTGCAGAAGGCCCTGCAAACAGTCCAGGAGGAGGTGGAACGCGCCGCCAGTCAGGGGGAGGTGCTCTTCATCGATCAACGTCAGCTTTTGACCTTTGGCTATGTGCCCAAAATCCCGCTGGTGGTGGACTACGAGAAGAAGTATATGATGGACAAAGCCATGGCAGGCGACGAAAAATATTTCCGCCAGTTTTATACCGACCTGGCAAATCATCGCTTCGCTTTGATCGTCAGCGAGCCTCTGCGCTTGCGGATTCGCGAGAGTGATTACCAGTTTGGCGCTGAGAACAACGCCTGGGTTAAGTGGGTATCCGCGCCGATCCTGTGCTATTACAAGCCAATCGCCACATTCAGGGAAACCAGGGTGGAACTGCTCGAGCCGCGCCAGGGAGAGAATTCCTGCCCAGAATTGCCTGTCCCACTGCCTTGAGGAGAGCCGGTTGAACCTCGCTTATCTTTTGCCACGTCTGGCGCGCCACTTCATCCCGGATGACCTGGCACGTGTCCTGCTGCGGCGTGGCTTGTTGATTCAGCCCGGGCTGGAAACGCGCCAGCCTCGAGAAGCCGCCGATAGATACCTGCAAGCCTTACAGCCGGCGGGGATTGCGTTGACCGGCAAGCGGGTAATGGTATTTGGATATGGCGGCAACTTCGCCCTGGGATGTCTGTTGCTGCGCCTGGGGGCGACGCATGTGGTATTGTGCGATAAATTTGCCGCGCCCGATGACGGTCGCAACGCCGCGTTGCTGCCCGAATTTGCCGATTACCTGGCACTTCAGCGCGGCAGGGTGGTGCCGTCCACGCCTGCCTTGAGTCTTCTGCACGGAGACATCCGTCAGGTGCAGATGGAGGAGGTGGACATTGTGCTCTCCAGCTCCGTCTATGAGCATCTCGACGATGTGGAAGGGATTACCCGCAGCCTGGCGCGCCTGACTGCGCCGGGCGGCGTTCACCTGCATTACATTGACCTGCGCGATCACTATTTCAAATACCCGTTCGAGATGCTGACCTTTTCAGAACACATCTGGCGCAAATGGCTGAACCCATCCAGCAACCTGAACCGCTGGCGTTTGCCAGATTATCAACGTGTATTTGATGCGCATTTTGAGCAGCTCGAGATTCGAATCCTGGCAGACGATCTGCCTGCGCTGGAAAAGACGCGCCAGCGCATCCGTCCCGAGTTCCTGTGCGGCGACCCGCAAGTCGATGCGGCGACGTTGATCCGCGTGCTGGCGAAGAACCCTCGTCATGGATAATTGAAACTGGGTAGAGCTGTGAAAGGGAAAAAAATAAACCGCCAAAAGAGTAAACTCGGTTATAATTCAACAATTGAATATTGGAATGAGTTATGGAACCACCCTCAGACCCCGTCCGCGAGCTGACACTGCTCGAACAGATCGAACGCGACCCAGATGTTACCCAGGCTTCGCTGGCAGCGCTACTGGGCGTGGCGGTTGGCACAGTGAACTGGCATTTGAAGCGCCTGATTTCCAAAGGCTATATCAAAGTCAAGCGCGCCCAACGCCGCAAGCTGCGTTACATCATCACCCCTGAGGGCATTGCGCTGCGGGCTCGCCTGACGATCAATTATGTAGAAAACTCGATGCGCCTTTACCGGCGCACGCGACAGCAGGTGCGCGAGTTGCTCTTAGAAGTGAAAGCTGCTGGCTACGATCGTGTGCGCATCCAGGGCGATGGTGATATTGCGGACGTTTGCCGCTTGACCTGTCTGGAGCAGGGCATAGCCGTTGTGGATGCCGCTGGGGTTCCGGTGTTGGATGCGCATGGGAGCAAAGTTCTTTTACTATGGGAGGTGAAGGTATGAGCGGGCAAGCAACAGGTTTTTGGAGCAAGCGCATTTGCGTCACCGGTGGGGCTGGTTTTTTGGGATCGTTTGTTACAGAGAAGCTCCGCCAACGGGGAGCTGAAGTGTTCATCCCGCGCATCGAGCAGTACGACCTGGTGAATTTGCAAGATATCCGGCGCATGCTTGCCGATAGCCGACCGGAGGTGATCATCCACCTGGCTGCCCTGGCAGGCGGGATCGGTGCCAACCGCGCCCGACCTGCGGAGTTCTTCTACATCAATCTGATGATGGGCGTCCAGTTGATGCATGAGGCGTGGAAGTTCGGGGTGGAAAAGTTCACCGCCATTGGCACGATCTGCGCTTATCCTAAATACACGCCTTTGCCCTTCCGTGAGGAAAACCTGTGGGATGGCTACCCCGAGGAAACCAACGCTCCCTACGGTCTGGCGAAGAAGATGTTGCTGGTGCAGGCGCAGGCGTATCGGGAACAATACGGCTTTAACGCCATTTACCTGTTGCCGGTAAATCTCTACGGGCCGCGAGACAACTTCGATCTGCAAACCTCGCATGTGATCCCCGCCCTGATTCGCAAGTGCATTGATGCGCAGGAGCGCGGTGAGAAGCAGGTGGTGCTGTGGGGAGATGGCTCCCCCACGCGCGAATTCCTTTATGTCGAGGATGCCGCCGAGGGCATCCTGCTGGCAACCGAGCGCTACAATGGCAGTGAACCTGTGAACCTGGGATCAGGGATGGAGATCAGCATCAAAGATCTGGCTCTGCTCATCAAGCGGCTTACCGGTTACGAAGGCGAGTTCGTCTGGGACACCACCAAGCCCAATGGACAGCCGAGGCGCGCCCTGGACGTTTCGCGCGCCGAACAGTATTTCGGGTTTCGCGCCAAAGTGCCCTTTGAAGAGGGGTTGCGACGCACGATCGAGTGGTATCGCGCCCATAGGGCTGCAGTGCGCTGAGCCAGTCCGGACATTTCAGCATGAGTCAGAATTCAATTGTGCGACAAACCGCGGAAGAAGTGTTGGTGCTGCGTCCCTCGCGCGGCTGGGCGAGCCTGAATCTGGGCGACCTGTGGCGCTATCGTGAACTGATCTACTTCTTGATCTGGCGCGATATCAAGGTGCGCTACAAGCAAACCGTCCTGGGCGCTTCCTGGGCGATCATCCAGCCCTTCTTCACCATGGTGGTCTTTACGATCTTCTTTGGCGGGCTGGCAAAGATGCCCTCCGATAATGTCCCATACCCGATTTTTTCTTACACTGGTCTTTTGCCCTGGGGGCTATTCACCAAGGCTCTCTCTGATGCCGGACGTTCGATGATCACCAACCGAAGTATGATCACTAAGGTTTATTTCCCGCGCCTGGCGATCCCACTGGCGTCTGTACTCAGCGGGCTGGTTGATTTTCTCCTGGCGTTTTTGGTTCTGATTGGGATGATCGTCTTTTATCATTACAACCTGGCGTTGGACTACCAGGCGAAGCTCTCACCTGCGCTGCTGACCCTGCCGCTGTTCCTGCTGCTGGCGCTGGTTACCTCGCTGGGCGTGGGTTTGTGGCTTTCGGCGCTCAATGTGCAGTACCGCGATATCAACTATATCATCCCTTTTCTGACCCAATTCTGGCTGTTTATCACTCCGATTGCCTACCCATCTTCGATGATTCCGGAGCGCTGGCGGCTGTTGTATGCCCTGAATCCAATGGCGGGAGTGGTGGAGGGTTTTCGCTGGGCGCTGGTGGGCGTGGCAAACGCACCTGGGGCGATGCTGGCAGTTTCTACGACGATTGCGCTGGTAATCCTGGTCAGCGGATTGTTTTACTTTCGCCGGATGGAGCGCACCTTTGCTGATGAAATCTAAAGCGCAGCTGAGGCTGGGATAAAGTGTCTGAGATCGCGATCCGCGTGGAGAATCTGGGGAAACGTTATAAGATCGGCTTGGCGCCGGAGCGTTATCGCACCTTGCGCGATAGCCTGGCGCGCAGCTTCAGCGCGCCGTTTCGTCGTCTTTCGCCCGCCTCTCATCGCGCCGCTGAAGCAAACGGGGCGGGTCGCATCTGGGCTTTGCGGGAGGTTTCTTTTGAGGTTAAGAAGGGCCAGGTGCTGGGAGTAATTGGTCGCAATGGGGCAGGCAAGAGTACGTTGCTGAAGATCCTTTCCCGCGTCACCGAGCCGACCGAAGGTTACGCGGAGATTCATGGACGGGTGGGATCGCTGTTAGAGGTTGGCACGGGCTTTCATCCCGAACTGACCGGACGCGAGAATATTTATCTGAACGGCGCCATCCTGGGGATGAAGCGCAGCGAGATCGAAGCCAGGTTTGACGAGATCGTCACCTTCTCGGAGGTGGAAAAGTTCATTGATACGCCGGTCAAGCGTTACTCCAGCGGTATGTACCTGCGCCTGGCTTTTGCAGTAGCCGCCCACCTGGAGCCAGAGATCCTGGTGGTTGACGAGGTGTTGGCGGTGGGCGATGCTGAGTTTCAACGCAAGTGTTTGGGCAAGATGAGCGACGTTGCCCAGCAGGGGCGTACCGTGCTCTTCGTCAGCCATAACATGTCAGCTATCCTGCGCCTGACCGAAGAAACCATTGTGCTGAACAACGGGCGGCTGGTTTTGCGCGCTCCCACCCCCGAAGCCGTAGATTATTACCTCTCGGCGGGTTATTCCCAGACCGGAGAACGGGTTTGGACGGCAGATGAAATTCCGGCGGAGGCTGAACCTTTTTGCCCATTGGGGCTGCGCGTGCTGGATGCGCGAGGTCGCGTGGTGGATATTGTGCGTTCCACTGAACCCACCACGGTGGAGATTGAATACCTGTTGAAAGCCCCCATCACCGGTTTGCGCGTGGGGGTTTACCTGACTACCACGCGCGGCGAACATGTGTTTACCTCATTCGACACAGACGACGTAGCTCTCTACGAACGCTTCGCCACGCGACCAGCCGGGCATTACATCAGTCGCTTCACCATTCCGGCTGATTATTTGAATGAGGGTCGCTATGTGATCGGCGTCAACGCCAGTGTGTATCGGGTGAAGCGTTATTTTATGGACGAGCAAGCATTGATCTTCACCGTGGATCCGGCTGGGGCGCCGGGGATGCAGTGGCAGGAGCCGCGCCTGGGAGTGGCGCGGCCGCGCCTGGATTGGCAGATCGAGGCAGTAGGATGAACAAGGCTGCGGTGAAGCGTTTGCTTGGGGAAGTGCCTCTGGCTGCTGAGGTGTACTGGCAGATCCGACAGAGTGGTAAGCCGCTCAATCGCAGCTTCTCCTTGCAACGGGCACAGAAGCATCTCCCTGCGTGGCGAGCAACTGTTCAGGCGAGCCTGAGCGCCGGCGGCTGGAAAACGCCGTGTAAGAAGGTTTTGCTTTTCGCCGAACTGCATTACTGGATCGAACACGCCCTCTTGATGGGTCTGGCACTGGCAGGACAGGGTCATGACGTCGTTCTGGCATACCTGCCTTATCCAAACTGGCACAGGGTGATCCCGCGATTCGACCTGCGTCGTCACAACGCCTATGCCCAGAGCGTGCTAGGTATGGCAAAGCCCTACCTGCAGCCGGTTTCGTTGTTGAATATATCATCCAACGCGCCGTTGCCATCCGAACTCGAGCAGGCGTTGTGTCAGCTCAGCGAGCGCGATGTGCAGTACACACTCCAGATCGAAGACGTTGATCCGGAGAGCAAGCTCTACCAACTGAGGCTGGAGCGTAACACCTGGGCTGCAAAGGCGGTGTTGCAGTGGTTGCAGGTGCACGAACCCGATGTGGTGCTGACCCCCAATGGCAGCATTTTGGAGATGGGCGCTGTCTACCTGGTGGCACGCTGGCTGGGCATCCCGGTGGTTACCTATGAGTTCGGCGAGCAACGCGGGCGCATCTGGCTGGCACAGAACGCCGAGGTGATGCGCCAGGAGACGGATGGATTGTGGCAGGCGCGTGGCGATCAACCTCTGAGCGCCGCTCAGCAGGAGCAAATCCGCGAGCTGTTTACTTCTCGCCAGCGCGCCGACCTGTGGCAGAATTTTGCCCGGCGCTGGCAGGGGCAGCCCAGTCAGGGAGGCGAGCGGGCGCGGGTAGGGCTGGGCTTGGATTCCAGACCGTGCGTCTTGCTGGCGGCTAATGTCATCGGCGATAGCCTGACCCTCGGCAGACAGGTGTTCAGCGCCAGCATGACCGAGTGGCTGCAACGCACGGTGAGTTACTTCGCCGGGCGACCCGATGTGCAACTCCTGGTGCGTATCCACCCTGGGGAGCGCTATACCAAAGGTCCTTCGGTTGCTGACGTGCTGCGTCAGGCTGTGCCAGAGCTGCCCGACCATATCCGGCTGGTAGCGGCGGGAGACCCAATTAATACCTACGATCTAATCGAGATTGCCGATCTGGGGCTGGTGTACACCACTACTGTCGGAATGGAGATGGCGATGAGCGGTGTGCCGGTGATCGTCGCCGGGCAGACACATTACCGTGGCAAGGGTTTCACGTTTGATCCAAATTCCTGGCAGGCGTATTGGGAAATGTTGGATAACTTTCTCGCGGATGAGGCAGGCGGACGCCTCTCTCGAAAGCAGGTTGAGCAGGCGTGGAACTACGCTTACCGCTTTTTCTTCGAATTCCCACAGCCTTTCCCCTGGCGCTTGTTGGGGATGTGGGAGGAGTTGCGGGAGTGGTCGCTGGAACGAGTGCTCTCGGCGCAGGGAGAGCAAGCCTTTGGGCGCACCTTCCGCTATTTGCTTGGGGAAGCAGTGGACTGGACGCTAGGGGACCGGACAGTGTTGCCTTTGCTGGAGGGAAGATGAGTACGCCGGTGGACATCAAACAGCAGGTGCGCCAGTTCTACGACCAGATTGGCTGGCAGGAAGTCGGCGAGGGCGTATACCAGAACGCCCGCTATGAGGACCTGCGACCGGTGTCGCGCGAATACATCCAGCGCTGTCACCGGCGCGTCGCCAGACACCTCGAGCCCAACGGGCGCCTGCTGCTTGACGCGGGCTCTGGACCAATTCAGTATCCTGAGTACCTGGAGTATTCACGAGGTTACCGCTATCGCGTCTGCGCCGACATCTCGATCCAGGCTTTGCAAGAGGCGCGCCGAAGAATTGGAGAGCATGGCTTGTTCGTGGTTTGCGACATCGCCAATCTGCCGTTCAAAGCCGAGGCATTCGAAGGCGTGGTCTCTTTGCACACCATCCATCATCTGCCCGAGGAGGAGCACCTGCGCGCCTACACCGAGCTGTACAGAGTTTTAGCGCCGGGGAGGAGCGCGGTGGTGGTAAATGGCTGGCCGGAAAGCCCGTTGATGAAGCGTTTTGAGCCACTCATGCGCCTGAGCGGGCGGTTGCAGCGCCTGTTCGCTCGATTATCCGGCAGATCGCCCGTCGTGAGCGAAGAAGCAAGGGAAGCGGAAAAACCGTCGCCCAAAGGCACCTTCATCCGTCGCCACGGAGTCGAGTGGGTAAAGGGAGAGCTGGCAGCGATCATGCCATTGCAAATCCTGGTGTGGCGCAGCGTCAGTGTGCGCTTCCTGCGCAGTCTGGTGCATCCCTGGCTGGCAGGGCGCTACTGGTTGCGCCTGCTCTACTGGTTGGAGGAGCGCTGGCCGGTTTGGTTTGGAGAAAACGGACAATATCCGTTGATAGTCATCCGAAAACCCTGATTGGAGTTTTGCATGGATTGGAGTAAACAGGTCGTCCTGGTCACGGGCGGGACGGGTTCCTTCGGCAAGAAGTTCATCGAGATCATGCTGCGCGAGTTTCATCCCGCCAAGATGATCGTCTTCAGTCGCGATGAGCTCAAGCAACATGAAATGCGCGTCAGCGGCTTCGACCATCCGTCGCTGCGCTACTTCATCGGCGATGTGCGCGACCTGGAGCGCCTGCGCCGCGCCATGCATGGGGTGGATATTGTCATCCACGCCGCGGCGCTGAAGCAGGTGCCAGCCTGCGAGTACAACCCGATGGAAGCCATCAAGACCAATATCCTGGGCAGCAGCAACGTGATCGAGGCGGCGCTGGATAGCGGCGTAAAGAAAGTGGTCGCGCTCAGCACCGATAAGGCTGTCAACCCGATCAACCTGTACGGAACGACCAAACTGGCAGCAGAGAAGCTCTTTATCCAGAGCAACGCCTATGCCGCCGGGACGGTCACGCGCTTCAGTTGCGTGCGCTATGGCAACGTGGTGGGCAGTCGCGGCAGCGTCATTCCTATCTTCTTGCAGCAGCGTAAGAACGGCACCCTGACCATCACCGATACGCGCATGACGCGCTTCTGGCTGACGCTCGAGCAAGGCGTGCGCTTTGTCATCCGCTGCGCGGAGATCATGCATGGCGGCGAGGTATTCGTGCCGAAAATTCCCAGCACGCGCGTGCTCGACCTGGCAAAGGCTATTGCTCCCGATGCCCGATTGGAGGTGATCGGCATCCGCCCCGGCGAAAAGTTGCACGAGGTGTTGATCCATGAAGACGAGGCGCGGGTAACCGTGGAACTGGATGATATGTTCGTCGTGCAGCCCACCATCGAGTTGTGGTTTGGGCGGGAGTGGCAAGATAAAGGTCGTCCGTTGCCTGAAGGTTTTCGCTACGCCAGCGACACCAACCCGGACTGGCTTGATATCGAGCAGATCCGGCAGATGGTGAAACAATATGAAGAAGAAGGAGGTCGTACCGTCACTGTGTAATCGGGCGAGTGTGGTATCGGTCTCGCCCCTGACCTGTTTCGGGTCATGTCATGCGCATTCTGATCACAGGCGCAAGCGGCTTGCTGGGCTTGAATCTCGCCCTGGAAGCTGCGAAAGACCATACGGTCTTTGGAACGATTAACAAGCATGCCATACGAACCGATGCCTTCACTGTGCTGCAGGCAGACCTGCTGGCAGAGGGAGCGCTAGAGCGGCTGCTGGAGCAGACCCAGCCCGATTGGGTGATCCACTGCGCAGCCCTGGCGAACCTGGAAGATTGTGAAGCGCAACCGGCTCTGGCAGCCCAACTGAATAGCGAACTACCGGCTAGACTGGCAGAGCTTGTCACCAGGGGCGGAGCGCGCCTGTTGCACGTCTCAACCGATGCCGTCTTCGATGGCGAAAAAGGCGACTACCGCGAAACTGACGCCCCCAATCCACTCAGCGTCTATGCCCGCACCAAGCTCGAAGGGGAGCTGGCTGTGGCTGCTGCCTGCCCGCAGGCGATCATTGCCCGCGTGAATTTATTTGGCTGGAGTTCGAGCGGCAGGCGCAGCCTGGCGGAGTTTTTTTACTACAACCTGCTCGAAGGCAGGCGGGTGATGGGCTTTACGGATGTCTACTTCTGCCCGTTGCTGGTGAACGACCTGGCGGCGCTTTTCCTGAGGATGCTGGCGTTGGGGTTGAGCGGTTTGTATCACGTGGTGAGCCGGGACTGCATCAGCAAATACGAATTTGGCGTAAGTCTGGCGCGCCGCTTTGACCTGGATCCGAACCTGATTACGCCTGTCTCGGTGAGCCAGGCGGGCTTGACCGCGGCGCGATCACCCAACCTGACCCTGCGGGTGGACAAACTCTCCCAGGCTCTGGGCGCTCCCCCGCCAGGTCTGACAGAAGGCATCGAGAGATTTTATCAGCTACATCAACAGGGGTACGCGCGCTGGTTGAGGCAACTGAGCCAGTTGCCTCAGGATGGAGAATACGGAGGAGATGGACATGGAGATACAAATTGGCAAACATCGCATCGGTAAGGATCAACCCACATACTTTATTGCCGATATCTCAGCAAACCATGACGGGGATTTAGAGCGCGCCAAGTTGTTGATCCGCCTGGCGAAAGAGGCGGGCGCCGATGCCGCAAAGTTTCAGAACTTCCGCGCCGCCAAGATCGTCTCCGATTACGGCTTTCGCGCCATGGGCGCCCAGCTCTCGCATCAGGCATCATGGAAGAAATCGGTCTTCGAGGTGTATGCCGACGCCTCGCTCCCGTTTGAATGGACACCAATCCTGAAAGAAGAATGCGATCGGGTCGGCATTGACTATTTCTCGTCGCCCTATGATTTTGAGGCGGTGGATATGCTGGATCCGTATGTGCCAGCGCACAAGATCGGCTCCGGCGATATCACCTGGCTGGAAATGCTGGAGTACATCGCCCGCAAGGGCAAACCGGTGATCCTGGCTACAGGCGCCTCCAACATTGGCGAGGTGCAGCGCGCGGTGCACACCATTCAGGCGATCAACCGTCAGCTTGTCCTGATGCAGTGCAACACCAATTACACCGCCAGCCCGGAGAATTTCGACCACATCCATCTCAGGGTATTGCAAACTTACGCCACGATGTTCCCCGATCTTATCTTGGGTTTGTCGGATCACACCCAGACGGTGACGACGGTGCTGGGGGCGGTAGCGTTGGGGGCGCGGGTGATCGAGCGTCATTTCACCGATGATAATCGACGCGTTGGTCCCGATCATCCCTTCTCTATGACGCCAGCCGGCTGGCGTGAGATGGTCGAGCGCACCCGCGAGCTGGAACGCGCTTTGGGATCAGCCGACAAGCGCGTGGCTGCCAATGAAGAGCAGACGGTGATCGTTCAGCGTCGCTGCCTGCGCGCCGCCCGCGACATCCGCAGCGGAGAGATCTTCACCCGCGAAATGATCGACGTGCTGCGTCCTGCGACACCCGGGGCGATTATGCCCGGCGAGATTCAGGCTGTCATCGGCACCAGAGCGCTGCATGACATCCCGGCTGGCAAGGAATTGCGGTGGACAGACCTGGGGCAAGCCTGAGACGCTTACCCGGCTGGGGTTGAAGCCGTTTGTCACGTATTCTCTTTTTCTCGCGGGATTACACCCCGCACGATCATCGGTTTTTATCCGCCCTGGCGCAGCACGGGCATCAGGTGTTTTTCCTGCGTCTTGAGCGGCAGGCTTATGCCTCCGAAGATCGCCCCTTGCCGCCGCAAGTCGAGATTGTGCGCTGGGTCGGGGGCGAACGTCCAGTGAGCTGGCGGGATGGTCCGCGCCTGTTGGCAAGCCTCAAACGCGTGCTCCGTCAGGTGCGACCAGACTTGGTGCAGGCTGGACCGTTGCAACGCTCGGCGTTGCTGGTTGCCATGAGCGGATTTCGCCCCCTGGTGAGCATGTCCTGGGGATACGATCTGATCCTCGACGCCGGGCGCAATGCTCTGTGGCGCTGGGCGACGCGCTTCACCCTGCAGCGCAGCCAGGCGCTGGTGGGCGATAGCGAGATCGTCCGACGGCTGGCGATCCGCTACGGCATGCCGTCGGAACGGGTGGTAACTTTTCCCTGGGGGGTTGACCTGCGCCGTTTTTCCCCACCCCCCGATCGGGAAATCGGAGCAGGGCGCCCGTTCACCTTGCTCTCCACGCGCAGTTGGGAGCCCATCTATGGCGTAGACGTGATTGCCCGCGCTTTCGTCCTGGCGGCTGCCAGGCTGCCGGGACTGCGCCTGGTGATGCTGGGGAACGGCTCTCAAGCTGCCTACCTGCGTAACATCTTCCATCAGGCGGGGGTAGAGGAACGGATTATCTTCGCTGGACAGGTTAGCCAGGCTGAGCTGCCGCGCTATTACCAGGCGGCTGATCTTTATCTCAGCGCCTCGCACTCGGACGGCACTTCGATATCCTTGCTAGAGGCTTTGGCGTGCGGCTGCCCTGCGCTGGTCTCCGATATCCCCGGCAACCGGGAGTGGATCACGCCGGGGGTGGTTGGCTGGCTCTTCCCCGACGGCGATTACAAGGCGCTGGCGGAGGCGATTCTGGAAGCAGCCAGCGACCGGCAACGCTTGCAGCAAATGGGTCTGGCTGCCCGCCGCCTGGCAGAAGAGCGGGCGGACTGGGAGAAGAATTTTCCTCGATTGTTCGATGCCTATGCCCTGGCTTTACGCGGGTCTTGAAGGAAAGCAGGCTTTGATGGAGACGCCGGCAACCGACTCTCTCGCCAAGCAAACCAATGTGATTGCCATCATCCAGGCGCGGCGGATGGCAAGCAGATTGCCCGACAAGGTATTGCTGGATCTGGGGGGCGAACCGATGCTGGTGCGCGTGATGGAGCGCGTCAGACGGGCGCGGCGGTTGGATGGCGTGGTAGTTGCTACAACCACCGATCCAAGCGACGATGCAATAGAAGCTTTGTGTCGACAGCGCGGCTATGCTTGCACGCGCGGCAGCATGCACGATGTGCTCGACCGCTACTATCAGGCTGCGCGCCAGTTTCAGGCAGATGTGATCGTGCGCCTGACCGCCGATTGCCCCTTGATTGACCCCCAGGTGATCGACGAGACGGTGGACGCCTGTCTGGAGTCCCACGCCGATTTCGCCGCCAACCGCCTGCCTCCCCCCTGGCGGCGCACCTATCCAATCGGTCTGGATACGGAGGTCTGCACCTTTGCCGCCCTGGAGACCGCCTGGAAGGAAGCCGATCAGCCCCATCAGCGGGAGCACGTCATGCCATTTTTCTATGAGCACCCCGAGCGCTTTCGCATTCGCCTGGTGGATTGCGCCCTCGACCTGGGAAGCCTGCGCTGGACGGTGGATACCCCCGAAGACCTGCAATTGTTACGCCGCATCTATGCCCATTTTGGCGGGCGGGATGACTTTTCCTGGCTGGAGGTTTTGGAACTGGTGCAGCGTCAGCCAGAGCTGATGGAGATCAACGCCAACGTCCAGCATAAGGATTACCGCGAGGTGGATTCCAGGCGCCAGCTATAAGACGCACCCTATGGCTTTTATCACCCTGTTTTCGGCTCCCAAGCCTTTCACCAATCCGCACATTGCTCTCATCCAGCGCAACGCCATCCGTTCCTGGCGCAGCCTCGGCGAAGCCGTGGAGGTCTTCCTGGTTGGAGACGAAGCCGGTATAGCTGAAGTGGCGCGCGAGCTCGGCGTGCGCCAACTGGCGCCGGTAGCCTGCAATGCCCAGGGCACTCCCTTGGTCAGCTCGATCTTCTCCCTGGCGCGACAGGCAAGCAGCAGCCCTTTGCTGGCTTATATCAACGCTGATATTTTGCTGTTGCCGGATTTTCTGGTTGCCGCCCGGGATGTATTCGGGCAGGTGGAACGTTTTCTGTTGATCGGGCAGCGGTGGGATTTGGATGTTACCGAACCGCTGGACTTTAACAGCGGTTGGGAGCAGCGCCTGTGGGAGCAGGTTCGCATTCGAGGGCGGATGCACCCGCCGGCGGGCAGCGACTATTTTCTTTTCCCGCGCCAGCTTTTCACCGAAGTGCCCGATTTTGCCATCGGTCGCGCTGGATGGGACAACTGGATGATTTACCATGCCCGCCAGCAAGGTTGGCTCGTCATCGATGGTACGCCGTCCATCCGGGTTGTGCACCAGAATCACGATTACAGTCATCTGCCGGGCAATCTCCCACATTACGACCAACCGGAATCGCGACAGAATCAGGCGTTGGCGGGGGGCGCCGCCAACCTGTTCATGGTGCTGGACAGCGACCGGCAGTTGGTGGCGGGTAAGATTCACCCGCCACGGGTGACCTTCCCGCGCTTGTTGCGGCGGCTCGAGGTGTTCTTCACTCCACCCGGAACGCCGCGCTCCGGCTGGCGCTGGTTCATTGCCCGGCGCTTTCGCCGCCTGCGGCGCAGGATTTCCGGCTCGCTACAGGATTAGCGTATGCGTGTTGGGCAAAATCCGGCAAAAGCAATTGAACATGTAGCCCAGCCTTCCAGAATCACGGCGGCGGTGATCACCTACATCCCCTTCCTGGGCGGTTATTACAGTCACAGCCTGGAAATCCTCAAGGTGTGCCTGAGCAGCCTGCGGCAGAACGCTGACCTGCCGTTCGATCTGCTGGTGTTCGATAACGCCAGTTGCACTGAGGTGCGCGATTATCTTTGCCAGGCACACAGACGCGGCGAGATTCAGTTCTTGTGGCTTTCTGACCGAAATATCGGCAAAGGGGGCGCCTGGAATGTGATTTTCGGCGGCGCTCCTGGCGAGATCATTGCCTATGCCGATAGCGACATCTATTTCTTTCCAGGCTGGCTCTCAGTGCTGGTGAAGGTGCTGGAGGTTTTCCCACAGGCGGGGATGGTGACGGGGATGCCTATGTGGAGCCCCCCCGAATATTCCCGCAGCACTATTGAGTGGGGGCAGTCTCATCCTGAGGCGCGCCTGGAACGCGGCAGGCTGCTGCCCTGGGAAGACTATTGGCGGCACGCCCGCAGCCTGGGACAAACGGAAGCCGAAGCGCGAGCCTATCACGAGGCGCATGAAGATATCTGCCTGCACTTTCAGGGGCAGAGGTACTATGTGGGAGCCGGGCATTTTCAATTTGTTGCCCGCAAGCGCGCTTTGCAGTCGGTACTGCCAATCCCTTCCGAACGTCCCATGGGTCAGGTGCGCTCGCTGGATCGGGCGCTGGATGAGCAAGGTTACCTGCGCCTGTCCACCCCAGATTGGTGGGTGCAGCACCTGGGGAATACCTTGGAAGGTCTGGGAACCCTCCCCGGCGCAGCGACCCAACAGAATCCTCCCTCAAGGCAACCGAAGCTAATCCGCCGCGCCCTGCTCTGGCTGCATAACCAGACATTCCGCTTATTGTACAGGAGTTAAATCCACTGGCTATGCCCTCGAAATGTGTATTTATCAGCGCCGATCATGGACTGGCGATTGTGTATTTCCTGCAGAGCGACCTGGTACCGCGCTTGTTGGAGGCGGGAGTGCAGGTGGTGTTGCTCACCGACGACGCCCTGCTGGATGAAATCAATCGCAGGTTTGGCAGGCAAGGTTTGATTGTGGAGGGGTTGCGCCTCAAGCAGGCGCGCGCCTATTTCCGGAAACAACAGAATACGCTGCAATGGTGGCTGGATTTTCTGCGCCGGGCGGGAGCCTCTCAGCGCATCAACCTGCAGGCAATTGATAGCTTTGTGCACCAGACCGAAGCAGAAGCGCACGCCCGCCGACGCCGGCTTTTCCCGGTGATGAAAGCGTTGGTATGGGGATTGCGCCGCTCGCGGCTTGCACGACAGGCGCTGGTGCGCAGCCAGATGCAATTTACGCCCCACCTGTACGATGACCTCTTCGAACGCTATCGCCCTGCGCTGGTGATCGCCAGCACATACGGTTGGCGCTGGGATCGCTATCTGCTGCGAGAGGCGGCAGCGCGCCGGGTGAAGACGGGGGCGGTGATCGTCGGCTGGGATAATCCCAGCAGTTATGGGCTGCGTGGCGCGCCTGTAGATTGGGTATCATGCTGGTCGGTGCTGCAGAAAGAAGAACTGGTGCTCGGCTCCGATTGGCACCCGCAGCGGGTGAACATCGGCGGTATTCCCTCGTATGATGGTTACTTCCGCAAGGAATGGCTGATCCCCCGCCAGGATTACTTCCGCCTGCATCAACTGGATCCGCAGCGCAAGTTGATCTCCTACGCCTGCAGTTTTATCAGCTTTTCTCCCAACATTCAAAACATAGAGGCGTTGGCGCGCCTGGTGAATTCTTCCGATCTGGCACAACCCTCTCAGTTGCTGGTGCGCCTGCATCCGAACCACTTTATGGACGTGCCGCGATTTGCCGCCGAGCGCCTCCAGATCCTTGAGCTGGCGCGCCAGACGCCGCATGTGCATGTGGTAGAACCGGTGCCGTTGGGCGGGGAACTGGGTTATTATTCCGGGGAGGATATGCCCGAAAAATCCTCCATGATGGCTCATTCGGATGTGTTTTCTACGGTGTATTCCACCATGGTGGTGGAAGCCTCGATTCATGAGCGCCCTGTGGTTAGCGTCTGCATCGATTCGCCGGTGGGTTGGCCGGGCAAGTTTACCCTGCCGCTCTCTCAAATCGGCGGCTGGCCCACGCACGCACGCTTTCGCGCTTCTGGCGCTGGTCGGGAAGCCCGCAATGAAGCTGAACTGAAAGATGCCCTGAATTACTATTTGCAGAATCCATATGCCGATCAGGAAGCGCGCCGCCGATTTATTGAGCGTGAGTGTACCTTCACCGACGGCAGCGCGGCTCGGAGGACGGCTGATTTTTGGCTTGCTATCCTGGAGGACCATCGCTATGCCGGTCAGTTTGAGTAAACGCCTCTCGCTTGTACGGCGGGCGCTGTTCGATGGCGCGCTTCCTGGCGGTGCAACGCGCCGTGAAATCCCACCCATTACCGCAGAAGAAATCGCCGAGGTAAAGACATTCTTCCCGCTTGATAAATTCTTTGTCTTTGGACACGCCCGCTCAGGCACCACCTTACTGGCGCGCTTGCTGCGCCTGCATCCAGAAGTGCACTGCAATTACCAGGCGCACTTCTTCACCCGGCCGCCGCTGCTGCAATCGCTGGTGGCGGACGAAGAAGTTGGAGCCTGGCTCAGCCGTCGCAGCAACCGCTGGAATCGCGGCCGCGACCTCTCGCCAGTGGTGTTGCGGGTGGTGGCAGACTTCATCCTGGAGCGGGAGGCGCGCCCGAAGGGCAAGCGCATTGTGGGCGATAAAAGCCCCAACAGCCTGATGCATGGCGAATCCGTGCGCCTGATGCATAAGGTCTATCCGGATGCCCGCCTGATCTTCATTGTGAGAGATGGACGCGATGCGGCTGTCTCGCATCGCTTTCAATCCTTTATCGATTCGCCCCAACATTTGAAAGCGGACGACCTCCAAATCCGCCGTGACTTCGCTCTCAATCCAGAGCCGTTCCTAAATGGTGAGCGCTCGATTTTCACCCGGCATGGCATTCGTCAGGCAGCGGAATCTTGGGTCGAAAACGTCATCGAAACCGAGCGAGTCGGTCGGGAATTATACGGCGAACGCTATATTTCCCTGCGTTTCGAAGACATGCTTGCCAGACCGTGGGAGCAGATCAGCCGCTTATGGGGCTTTTTAGGGGCGGATCTGTCGCTCCCGGGGTTGGAGGCGCTGGTGCAGGCGGAAATGGCTCAAAATCCCGATGCAGCCTGGCAACAGCAGAAAGCCGGCGAGCTGGTCCTCCCGCTGCAGAAGGGCAAGCAAGGTACCTGGCGCGAATTGTTCACCAGGCCCGATCGGGAGATCTTCAAGCGCATTGCTGGCGATGCGCTGATCGCCTGGGGTTATGAGACCGATCTTGATTGGTAGGTAGCTGAGATGAGGATCTTAATCGCCGGGTTGGGTTCGGTGGGCAGGCGTCACCTGAGAAACCTGCGCGCCCTGGGGGAAACCAACCTGCTCCTTCTCCGCACGCACCATTCCACCCTGCCGGACGACGAATTGAGCGGCATACCGGTTGAAACGGATCTTACGGCGGCTTTGGCGCATAAACCGCAGGCGGTGATCATCTCCAATCCCACCGCATTGCACCTGGAGGTAGCCATCCCTGCGGCTGAAGCTGGCTGTCACCTATTCATAGAAAAGCCCATCTCGCATTCGCTCGAGGGCATTGACGAACTGCGCGCCGCGTTGCGTCGCGGCGGGGGGAAGGCGTATGTGGGCTTTCAATTCCGCTTTCACCCTGGCTTGCGCCTGATCAAACAGCTATTGCAGCAGGGTGCAATTGGGCGGGCTGTATCTGGGCGCGCCCATTGGGGGGAGTACCTACCTGGCTGGCATCCGTGGGAGGATTACCGCCAGAGTTACAGCGCCCGCTCCGACCTTGGGGGCGGGGTGATTCTGACCCTTTGCCACCCGTTGGATTACCTGCGCTGGTTATTAGGCGAGGTTGCTGCGCTGTGGGCGTTCGCTGGGCGCCTGGGCGACCTGGAGCTGGACGTGGAAGACACCGCAGAGATCGGGCTGCGCTTTGAGGGCGGCGAGCTGGCTGGTTTGCATCTCGATTACCTGCAGCGCCCTCCGTTTCACCGAGTGGAGATCATCGGCACCGAAGGCACAATAACCTGGGATAACAGCGATGGCACGGTGCGCCTGTATCGCGCCGCCAGCCAGGAGTGGGAGGCTTTTCCACCGCCGGTGGGCTTTGAGCGCAACACAATGTTCCTGGAGCAAATGCATCACTTTCTCGCTGTGGCGCGCGGCGAGGCTGAACCGCTTTGCACGCTACACGACGGGGTGCGCGCCCTGGAGCTTGCCCTGGGCGCACTGCAGTCGCAGCGAGAGGGCAGGTTGGTGACCTGGCAATCTTGAACTACGGCGCGGGTTGATAGAGCACCACCCGATCCCAAAGAATGTTTTCCGATCCAGTGCGTAAGGAGTAAGTCAGGCTGCCGCCTGCCCCGCCGATAGTGTAATACCGATCGATGTACGCGCGAGCCTCTTCTTTGTTCTCGAAGATCTGAGCGACGACATCCGGTTTAAGCTTGCCAATGGAATAATCGTAATCGTACTTCACATGGCCGGGGCGAAACTGGCGCATTCCGTAAGAGCTGGCGGAGGCATGCGCTGCTTCGTGAGCGATCTTCCGATCCACCTTGCCAAGCAGGTCAATGGCAGGGCGGTCGGCAAAATAGGGGATCGAGCCGGCAGCCACTACCGCGATTGTGGCTTGGGAGCGGGTGATCTCTTTTAAGTCCAGGGCGATGCGCACATTCTCCTTGTTGGCTTCGACGAACATGGGCTGACGCAAGAGCAACCAGCGTTCCAGATCTTTCACATCGCCCAGCAGGAAATTCATTTGCACCATGCTGGCAAAAGCGAATAGTGCTATTCCAACGTTGCTGATCGTGCGCGCCCGGTCTGCATCCACCACTCCAATTCTGGCTGCTAAAGATTTGATGAGCAGATGGGCAGCATAGGTAAACAGCAGAAAGAAGATCGGCATCACAATCGAGAAATAGCGGTTGCTGCCACCCTTGTGCTCCCAGGCGTCGCCGCCCACATAAACGCTATAAGCCACCTGCCCCAGGAAGACCAACAAGAGCAACAGCACCAGCCGGTCGCGGCGGTAGAATAACAAGGTTATCGGGAGCAGGAACAAGAGCCAGTTGAAGCGCCAGATGAACTGGAACAATACCAGCAGACCGCGCCCGATGCGTAACAGCGCGGGATAGCCGGTCATCTTGAGATAGTACGTATTGGGTAAGAGGTCACCATAATATGCCAGTCGAAAGAGGGTCTGACCCAGGAGGAAGGCGATCAGCAGACCCATTCCCCAGAACAGGTGCTGGCGGCGGTGGTCGGCGTCGCTGAACAATAAGAAAGCCAGAATGATCACGAATGGCACGGTCATATCCAGGCGAACCAGGGTGCCAATGCCGAGTAGCAGGTACAATCCGGCGCTGAAACGCCCCAGCCTCAGATTCTGCAAGCAAATGTACAGAGCCATGCTGATGATCAGAGTCAGCAGGCTCACCTCCATCCCCTGCAGTCCCCAATTGTTCAAGGGGGTGTAGAAAGCGGTCAAGATGACCGCCAGGAGCGTCGCCAACGCGCCCATAGCGAGCATTTGCGCCAGCTTCTTCACATAGAACAGATTGAGAATCAGAAAGACAGCCCCGCTGATTTGAACCAGCAGGCTGATCTTGGAGGCGGGAAGCGGGAACAGGTGAAAGAGCGCCATCCAAAGCACCCACAAGGGATTGGTGAAGCCCTCCACCCGTTCGCCGCCGGGATTCCATACCAAACCGTGACCCTGCGCCAGGTTCTTGGCGAATCGCATCGAGATCATGGCGTCGTCGAAGAGGACGAAATAGCGCTCGCCGTTGACGACGAAACTGGTGCGGTAAATATAGATGGCGGCATAAAGGCAGTAAGCCACAATCACGACCAGGAAGGCGATCTTCCCCTTCTGTTGTGCGTTCATCTGTTTTATTCCGGTTTCAGCAGAGTGGTATTTGCCAGACAGCTCCCGCATTATACCCTTATCCATCCTGCCATAGAAAGCTGCTATAATTGCGCCTTGCGTCTGGGGAAGACAATCGTATCATTCATCTACCCAGGTTATCGCGGTAACTATCTCCGCCTGACACAGACCAGGCGGAAATAATCGAGGAACATAGCTGATGTCACAGAAATCTGCGGAAAATAAGTTGATCCCTCCCTATGGGGGCAAATTGATCAATCTGCTTGTCTCCAATGAGGAACGTCAGGAGTTGATCGAAAAGGCGCGCCGCCTGCCCTCCGTGCAGATCTCGGCTCGCTCGGTATGCGACCTTGAACTGCTCGCCACCGGCGCATTCTCGCCGCTGGACCGTTTTATGGGCAAGAAGGACTACGAGCGCGTCCTGACCGAAATGCGCCTGACCAACGGCACCCTCTTTCCCATCCCCGTCACCCTGCCTGTAGAGGAGAGCACCCTTCCCAAATGGGGCGAACAGATCACCCTGAATGACGCCCGCAACAATACCCTTGCCATCATGCAGATTGAGGAAGTCTATCACTACGATGCGCAACGCGAAGCGCGGCTGGTATTGGGTACCACCGATCCGCGCCATCCGCTGATCTCGGAGATGGTGCATTGGGGCAAGGTGTATGTATCTGGCGCCTTGAAGGTGCTTGACCTGCCACGCTACTACGACTTCATCGAGCTACGCCGCACGCCTGCCCAGGTGCGCGCTCGGCTGGAGGAAATGGGCAACGCCAACGTGGTGGCTTTTCAGACTCGTAATCCGATGCATCGCATCCACGAAGAGCTTACCAAGCGCGCCGCCGAAGACGTGAATGGCAGCCTGTTGATTCATCCCGTGGTAGGCATGACCAGGCCTGGGGATGTGGATCATTACACGCGGGTGCGTGCCTACCGGGCGTTGGTGGAGAACTATTACGATCCCCAGCGCACCCTGCTCAGCCTGCTGCCGCTGGCGATGCGCATGGCTGGCCCGAAGGAGGCGGTCTGGCATGCCATTATCCGCCGCAATTTCGGCGCTAACTACTTCATTATCGGCCGCGACCACGCCGGTCCAGGGAACGACAGCAACGGGCGCCCCTTCTACGGGCCATACGAAGCCCAGCTCATGATGGAGCAGTACGCCGAAGAGATAGGGGTTCAGCCAATCCAATTCAAAGAACTGGTGTACCTGGCTGATGAAGAACGCTACGAAGAAGTCCACAAGGTGCCGGAACAGGCGCGCGTCTTCTCCATCTCGGGCACCCAGGTGCGCGAAGAATATCTGGCAAAGGGCCAAACCTTACCGGAATGGTTTACGCGGCGCGAGGTTGCCGAAATCCTGCATCAGATGTTCCCGCCGCGCCACAAGCAGGGGGTGTGCATCTGGTTCACCGGTTTGAGCGGGGCAGGCAAATCCACCACCGCGGAAGTGCTCACCGCTTTGCTGCTCGAGCGCGGCCGGCAGGTGACTCTGTTGGACGGCGATGTGGTGCGCACCCACCTTTCTAAAGGGCTGGGATTCTCTCGCGAGGACCGGGATACCAACATTCTGCGCATCGGCTTCGTGGCTGGCGAGATCGCCCGGCATGGCGGCACCGTGATCTGCGCCGCCATCAGCCCTTACCGTGCCACGCGCAACGAAGTGCGCAAGATGGTGGGAGATGAGCGCTTCATTGAGGTCTTTGTGGACACACCGATCGAGGTGTGCGAGCAGCGCGATGTGAAGGGGTTGTATGAGCGGGCGCGTCGTGGGCAGATCACGGGCTTCACCGGCGTGGACGATCCTTACGAGCCGCCCGTGAACCCGGAAATCACCCTGTACACTGTGGATACTTCTCCGGAAGAAAACGCCCGCAAGATCATCACTTATCTGGAAGAGCGCGGTTTCCTTCAGCCTGATCACTATGCCAACAAAGGCGAAAATGCTCGCGAAGCGCCGCTGGCTCAACCGACCGGCTGACCAACTCCACAAGCGCGGCTTGCGTAATACTCTAGCGGTTGATGGTACGCTTAAGTGTCAACAGGAGGCAGGAGTGCAATGGCTGGGGTGATAGATTTGTTTCGGCTGGACGGTCAGGTGGCGTTGGTTACTGGCGGAGCGGGATTGTTGGGGAGTGGCTTCTGTCGCACCCTGGCGGAAGCCGGCGCTGCCGTGGTGATCGCCGACCTGGATGAGCCGGCAGCCTCTGTGCTGGCGAACGAGCTGGCTTTGCAGGGATGGAGCGCTCTGCCCGTTGGCGTGGACGTCGCCTCCGCTGCATCTGTGCGCCAGATGGTGGAGACGGCACTCAAAGCCTACGGACGGTTGGATGTCCTGGTGAACAGCGCCGCACTTGACCCCAAGTTCGACCCGCAGCATGGCGGTCAGCACACCGATGCCTTTGAAGATTATCCCCTGGATAGCTGGAACCAGGCGCTGCAGGTCAACTTGACCGGGATGTTCCTGTGCTGCCAGGCGGCTGTGCGCCCGATGCTGGTGCAAGGGCGCGGCTCGATCATCAACATTTGCTCCACTTATGGATTAGTCGGTCCCGACCAGCGCATCTACCAGCGTCCGGGTCAGCCGCCGCGCTACAAACCGGTGTATTACAGCGTCACCAAGGCTGGCGTGTTGGGGTTGACCCGCTATCTGGCGACCTATTACGCCGGAAAGAACATCCGCGTCAATGCTCTTACCCCTGGCGGCGTTTACAACGGACACGACGAGGCTTTTGTGCAGGCATATGCGGCGCGCACGGTGATGGGCAGGATGGCGGAGAAGCATGAGCTGAACGGGGCGTTGCTCTTCCTCGCCAGCGAGGCTTCTTCGTATATGACGGGCGCCAACCTGGTGGTGGATGGGGGATGGACAGCGTGGTGAAGCCTGAGGTGCTGGCGCTCATCCCGGCGCGAGGCGGCTCGAAGAGCATCCCGCGCAAGAATATCCGCTTGTTTGCCGGTCACCCTCTGATCGCCTACAGCATTGCCGCTGGCTTGCAGGCGCGTCGCGTCGGACGGGTGATTGTTTCTACGGACGACCCCGAAATTGCCGAAATCGCCCGCCAGTATGGCGCTGAAACCCCCTTCCTGCGTCCGGCGGAATACGCTCAGGACGATACGCATGACTTGCCGGTCTTCGTCCACGCCCTGGAATGGCTGGCGCAAGAGCAAAACTACCATCCTGATATCGTGGTGCAGTTGCGCCCTACCTCTCCCGTCCGCCCGCCGGATTGCGTCGACCGCGCCGTTGAGTTATTGTTGGCGCATCCGGAAGCCGACTCGGTGCGCGGCGTGGTTCCCTCTTCTCAGAATCCGCACAAGATGTGGCGCATTGACGCCTCAGGGCGGATGGTCCCGCTGTTGCAGGTTGAGGGCATTCCCGAGCCATATAACACCCCCCGCCAGATGTTGCCGCCCACCTACTGGCAGACGGGCCATATTGATGCGATTCGTGCGGAAACGATCCTGCACAAAGGCAGCATGAGCGGCGAGGTGATTTTCCCTCTGCTGATCGACCCGCGCTACACTGTGGATATTGACACGCCAACAGATTGGGCGCGAGCGGAATGGTTGGTCTCGCAAGGCACCCTGGAGATGGTGAGCCCCGGCGCCCGCCGTCGCGCCTGGCCTGAACGCGTCGACCTGCTCGTGCTGGATTTCGACGGAGTGATCACCGATAACCGAGTCTGGGTGGATGAAACCGGACGCGAGGCAGTGGCTGCCAATCGCAGCGATGGGCTGGCGTTGAAACGCCTGCGCCAGGCGGGTGTGCAGGCGGTGGTGCTTTCCACCGAGGCTAACCCGGTTGTGGCGGCGCGTTGTCGGAAGTTGGGTATCCCCTATACCCAGGGGCTGGAAGATAAGACCGCCGCGCTGCGCCGCCTGCTACAGCAGCGCGAGATCGACCCGGCGCATGCAATTTACCTGGGGAATGATGTCAACGATATCCCTTGCTTTCCCCTGGTGGGATACGCCGTCGTGGTGGCAGACGCCAGGCCCGAAGCCCGTCGCCAGGCGGATATGACCCTGACGAACCGTGGCGGCTATGGCGCTGTGGCTGAATTATGCGATTTGATCATAGAAAGGAATCGCAGAGGAGTATCATGAGCAGAGAAGTAAAAATTGGCAATCAAATTGTTGGTGATGGGCATCCCACTTACATTGTCGCTGAGATTGGCATCAATCACAACGGGCAGGTCGAAATGGCAAAGCAGCTCATTGACGCTGCCATCGCTGCCGGCGTCAATGCTGTAAAGTTCCAAAAGCGCACCCCCGAATTGAGCACACCGCCCGATCAGCGCGATAAGATGCGCGAAACTCCATGGGGCTATATCACCTATCTGGAGTACCGCAAGAAAATCGAGTTTGGCGAAGCGGAGTATCGTGAAATTGACCTTTACTGTAAACAGCGCGGGATAGATTGGTTTGCCTCGGTTTGGGATGAGCCATCGGTGCACTTCATGGAGGCGTTTGATCCTATCTGCTATAAGATACCCTCGGCGGCGCTGACCGACCACGGGTTGTTGCGCCTGTTGCGCAAGACCGGTCGCCCGCTGATACTCTCCACCGGCATGTCTTCCATGGAGCAGATTCGCGCCGCGGTGGACACGCTGGGGGTCGACAATTTAATAATCACCCATGCCACCAGTAGTTACCCTTGCGACCCGGAAGAGCTCAACCTGCGTATGATTCAAACCCTGCGGGAGACATTCCCTTGCCCAATTGGCTACTCCGGGCATGAGGTCGGCTTGATTCCATCCGTGGTGGCAGTTGGATTGGGAGCGGTTCTGGTGGAGCGCCACATCACCCTCGACCGGGCGTTGTGGGGCAGCGATCAGGCGGCTTCGGTTGAGCCAGGCGGCTTTCAGCGCCTTGTCAAATATATTCGTGTGGTGGAAAAAAGTCTTGGGGATGGGGTCAAGCAGGTTTATCCCAGCGAGATCCCTTCCATGATGCGCTTGCGGCGTTTCAACTGATCGGCGGGGGTTCTTTGCTGGCGGGATGGCAGTGATTCATCAGCTTGTGCCCAAGCTCAAATCCGGCGCAGCCAGCCTGCAAGAGAGACGGCGTCAGGCATCGCTGGCGCGTCTGGTAGCCGTCCATGCCTTCGACGCGCCGGGACAGGCGCCGGTGGTCGTGTTCAACGCCTCGACGCGCCTCACCGGCTTGAGCCAGAATGCGGCATTTGCTCTGCTGATCGCCTGGAGTTTGCGCTTGAGTGGGACGCCGGTGGTGCATTTCGTCTGCCAACGGGGCTTGAAACCCTGCGTGCTGGGCACCAACCGTCAGGACTACCGCGCCTCCCCGCCCTGTGAAGCCTGTCTGGCTCAGTCCAGGCGCATCTATAGAGACGCCCGGGTTCAAGGGTTCGATTACCACGCCAACGACGCCCTCGTATCTCAACTGGATGGCTTGAGCGTGGAAGAGCTGGCGACCTACGAGGCGCCGTCGCCGCTGTCCTGCGGTTCCTCTGCCATCCCGCTTGGTGCGCTGGTGCTCCCCTCCATCCGCTGGGCGCTGCGCCGCCATAGCTTGCCTGACGACGAGCCGACGCGCTATTTGATGAAGATGTACATGCTCTCGGCATATGACGTAGCCCGGCAATTTGGTGAGCTCTTGGAACGCGTCCATCCCCAGGCTGTGCTGGTGTTCAACGGCGTAATGTATCCAGAAGCTGCAGCCCGCTGGGCTTGCCGTCAACTCGGCGTGCGCTCGTTCGCTCACGAGGTGGGCTACCAGCGTTTCTCAGTCTTCATCTCGGAAGGCGATCCCACGGCTTACCCGATCGAGATTCCACCCGATTTTGAGCTCTCCCCTGAGCAAAACGCCCGCCTGGATGCTTACCTCGAGCAGCGCTTCCAGGGGCGTTTCACCATGGCTGGTATTCAATTCTGGCCCGAGATGCGCAGCCTGGATCAGGCGTTTTTGAGGAAAGCGGAAGAGTTTCGGCAGATCGTGCCCGTCTTTACCAACGTGATCTACGACACCAGCCAGATTCACGCCAACATTGCCTTCCCGCACATGTTTGCCTGGCTCGATCTGGTGCTCGAGATCGTACGCGCCAACCCGGATACGCTCTTTGTGATCCGCGCTCACCCCGACGAGATGCGCCCTGGTTCGGCTAAGCAGAGCCGAGAAAGCGTGCGAGATTGGGTGCAGCGCAACCGGGCAGATCAACTGGCCAATGTGGTGTTTATCGATTCGCAGGAGTATCTCAGCTCCTATGAGTTGATTCAGCGCAGCAAGTTTGTCATGGTATACAATTCTTCAATTGGTCTGGAAGCTGCGTTGATGGGGAAGGCGGTGTTATGCGGCGGCAAGGCGCGCTATACCCAGATACCAACAGTGTACCTACCCAAAGACCACCAGGATTATCGTAGCCAGGCGCAGGCTTTCCTGGATGCCGAGGGCTTGGCGGTTCCGCCGGAGTTCCAGGCGAACGCGCGCCGCTTTCTCTATTACCAGCTCTACCGGGCTTCCTTGCCTTTGGATGGCTATCTGGAGAGCGCCCGGCGCATGGGCTTTGTCCGCTTTCGCCAGTTCCCCTGGCAGGCGCTCTTGCCGCAGAATTCACCGACTTTACGGGTTATCTCAGAAGGCATCCTGCATGGCAAGCCTTTCCTGATGCCAGAGGGAGAAACGGGAGCTTTTCAGGCTGCCAGTCAACTCTAGCGCACTGGGTTCGGTGTTCTTCATGCAAGAGACGATTGAAATCCTGTCGGTTGACTTGCTCGACCAGCATCGTCCGCTTGTTGAACGGTTGCGCGCGCTGGCGCGTTCGCTCAAGCTGGAGTTTGGCTGGCATTATCTGCTCGATCTGACCTGGATCATCAGTCGTCTGGGCGATGTGCAAGGAAAGCGGATCATGGACGCTGGCGCGGGCACGGGTGTTTTGCAATGGTACCTGGCTGAAGAAGGGGCGCAGGTCCTGAGCGTCGATCGCATCAGCCGGGCTGACCTGCCGTTGCGTTTCCGTCGCCGTTTTCGGGTGAAGGGGTTGCGCCGGCAGGATTTGGCGGGCATTGGGGAAGCCGTTTTGCGTAGCCTGGACACTCCGGGCAGGTTGGCTCGCCTGATATGCGACCTGCCTGCCCTGGCGAAGAGACGAGGCGCCGCTGGCAGCGTCACCATTTATCATCAAGACCTGTGTTCTCTGGTGGATATTCCGTCCGAATCGTTGGATGCCGTGGTGGCGGTGTCGGCGCTGGAGCATAACAATCCAGAGGAACTGGCTTTGGTGGTTGTAGAATTATTGCGCGTGCTCAAACCTGGCGGTCTCTTGCTGGCTACCCTTGGGGCAGCGCGCGATCGAGATTGGTTCCACGAACCGTCCCAGGGATGGTGCTATACCGAAGCGAGCCTGTGTAAGATTTTTAATTTGCCCATTGACACCCCCACGAATTACTCTCACTACAACGAGCTAATTGCAGCCTTGCGCGAATGCGCCGAGCTGCGCGACAACCTGGCGTCGTTTTATTTCCGCTCCGGCGACAATGGCATGCCCTGGGGAAAGTGGGATCCACAATATCAGCCGGTTGGGGTTTGTAAAGTCAAGCGCTGAGTCAGCTGTCGGCTCGAAGGATGGCACCTTACCCCTGCCGAGCCGGTAGATGGTTCATCATTCAGGAGATCCGATCGCAATGGTTACAAGTCAATTTACGCACCTGGTAGAGCAGATCCAGGCTTTGCTGGTGGAGGCGCTGCGCATCCCCGCCGAGCAAGCCACGCCTGACCTATCGTTTGGCGACCTGCCTCAATGGGATTCGATGGGACACATGGAGGTGATGATGCTCTTGGAAGAGCGCTTTGGGGTCGAGATCAGCGCTGAAACCATCTCCGCCCTGACCAGCATCCCTGCGATCTGCGCTTACTTGCAGGAGAACAGCCATGCCTGAGCACCTTCACGAATTCTCACCTGCTTTGCCTATCCCTGAATACCTGGTGGGCGAGGTGCAATCCAAGCTGGCTTATGTGGACGAAGACATCTGCGGAGCGCAAATTACGTCGGCGGGTGATTCGATAACCCTTCACCTGCGGCGCGGGGCAGATGCAGCGCGCCTGAGCGAATTGGAGGAAAAAGCTCAGCGTGTGGTGCTCTCGATGGTAAAAGGCGCCATCAAGCCCAAGATCCAGATTCTGGAGGATCATCTCGACCGCCCGGTGCCATATCAATCAGACCCGCATCCCGAGCTCCTCGCCCGGGGGGAAATTTCTCAAGAGGCGGAGGGTATCTTCACCCTTGGACCACTGGTAACGCATCTGATCGACTTCTTCGAGGCGCGCTTCCGCCAACTGGCTGATTCTTTCGGAGCTGAAGCCTACCGCTTCCCCACCTTGATCCCGGCGCGTTACCTGGAGCGGGTGAACTATTTTCAAGCTTTCCCACATTCCCTGACCTTCGTCACCCATTTGCGTTCTGACCTGGACGCCATTGACCATTTTGCCCAACACGCAGCCTGTGAGCATGGCGATGCGCTGAACGCCCCGCTCGACCAGTTTGCTGCGATCAAGACGCTGCTCTCGCCAGCGGTATGCTATCACCTGTACTTCTCGCTTGCCGATCGTCCTTTGTCCGATGGGCAGGTGGTGGCGACTGCTGTCGGCAACTGCTTCCGTTACGAATCGATCAACCTCAGCTCGCTGGAAAGACTGTGGAACTTCACCATGCGCGAGGTGATTTTCGTCGGCGAGAAGGAATTTGTGCTCGAGAGCCGTGAGCTGGCGCGCCAGCGCATGAGCCGCGTTTTTGAGACCCTGGGATTGGCTTATCGCGTTGAGAGCGCCAATGATCCTTTCTTCATCGGCGAGTTTCGCAAGCAGGCGGCTTTTCAGAGCGCCTTCCAACTCAAGTTCGAGGTGCGCGCCCGCCTGCCTTTCAAGAATTCGACTCTGGCAGTGGGCTCGTATAACTATCATCAGGATTTCTTCGGTCGCCGCTTGAATATCACCCTGCCAGATGGTTCCCCCGCCCACACCGGCTGCGTGGCTTTTGGGCTGGAGCGGATGGCTTATGCATTTCTGGCGCAGTATGGACTGAATCCTGTGGATTGGCCGGCTGCCGTGAGGGAGGGCTGGAAATGAGCGAGATCAGTTATCGGCTGGTCGAGGAGCGCGATTTTCCCGTTTTGGTTGAGATGTACACTTTGCTCAACCAGTATTTCTATCGGTTGGGTTACCGCCTGCCGCACCCGCAGAACGTCGGCGAAGTGTGGCTGGAGTCCTTCCGGCGCACGCTGGGACGCTTTAGCAATGTTTTCATCGCAGAGAGGGATGGCGCTGTGGTGGGCTTCATGCTCTGCCGTCTCAAGCGCGTCCCGGCTTATATGGGCGGCGTGATTGTGGGCGAGCTGAGCGATATGTGGATAGATGCCAGCGCCCGTCGCATGGGCATTGGCGACAGGCTCTCACGCCTGGCGATTGACTGGATGCGCCAGCAAGGGGCGCATTCGATCGAGATACAGGTGCTCAGGGATAACGAAGCCAGCTGGAAGCTCTACGAACGTATGGGCTTTCAACTCGAGTACCGCGTCGGTCGCTTGCTGTGGGAGGATTATGACCGCTTTAACCAGCTTGAGGCTGACCAGCCTCGGGCTGCGGGAGGATGACGAACAGCTTATGCGCCAGGTCGAGCAAGGGCAGGTGGTAGCGGCGCTCCGTGCCGTGGGGCTCCAGATGGGGGATGGGGTTCTGGTTCATTCTGCCCTCCAGTTCTTTGGCAAGCCGGTGGGCGGCTTGGGGATGTATTACCAGGCTTTCAACCAGGTGCTCAACCTGGAGGGCGACGAGGCTCTCGCTGCGGTGGGCACCCTCGCGGTGCCGGCGTTCAACTTCGCCTTTGCCCGCGGCGAGGCTTACGATCCGCAGCATACCCCCTCGGTTGGCATGGGAGCTTTCTGTGAATATGTGCGCCGGTTGCCGCAAGCCCGCCGCACCCCTCACCCCATGCAATCGCTGGCGGTGGTGGGAAGTCATGCAGACGATCTGGCAAGCCGTGATACACCGTCGGCGTTTGACCCCGGATCGGCGTTTGAACGCATGCTGGAACTGGATTTCAAGCTGGTTTTGCTGGGCGCCGATATTCAGGCAGTCTCTATGTTGCACTATAGTGAACAACGTGCCAGCGTTCCCTACCGCTATTGGAAGGAGTTTACCGGCGCTTACCGCGCGGCTGGCGGTTGGGAGCAACGCACCTACCGCATGTTCGTCCGCGATCTGAATATCGACGCGCAACTTGAGCTTTATCCAGTGCAGGAGATATTACAGGAGCGCGGTTTATGGCGCAGCACGGCGCTCAATTATGGGCAGATCGCCTGTTGCCGTTTGCAAGATTTTGTTGCCGCGGTCGATCAATTCCTGGCGCGCGACCCCTGGTCGTTGGTTGTCAATCCGCCTGCCCGGGGAGCGAGGTAAACGATGAGTTCGATGATGGAATTGATCGAAGAGTTGTGGTTTTTACGACGGGACATCATTTCGGATGATTTCGATCGCGCCTTGCAACGCCTGGCGTCGGAAGCGCCCATGACCATCCACGCCTATCCAAGCGGCGAACCCTGTTGGACCTGGCGCATTCCCGAAAAGTGGACCTGCACTGAAGCTTACCTTGAAACCCTCGATGGACGGCGTTTGCTGGATTACGCCGCCCATCCGCTGCATGTGGTCTCGTATTCCTTGCCGTTTGAAGGCGTGGTCAGCCGGGAGGAGTTGCTCGCTCACCTGCACGTTCACCCGCGCCTGCCCGATGCCATCCCTTTCGTCTTCAAATACTATGAACGCGATTGGGGTTTATGCGCCTCGCAGACCTTGCGCGACGCCCTGGTTGATCCCGCTTATCGTGTCGTGATTCGCACACGTTTTGAGCCGGGTGAACTCAAGGTCGGGGAGGTGATCGCGCCCGGCGAGAGCCAGGAATGCTTTATGCTGGTGGCGCATCTGTGTCATCCGGCGATGGTCAACGACGACCTGACCGGGGTGGTCGTCGGGCTGGATGTTTTGCGCGAGTTGCTGGAGAGACCCTCCCGCCGTTACACCTACCGCTTGCTGATCCTTCCCGAAACAATTGGCTCAGTCGCCTATCTCAGCCATCACGAAGAGCTCATCCCGCGCATGCGCGCCGGTCTGTTCCTGGAAATGCTGGGGAACGACGCTCCCCACGCCTTGCAGGGCTCCTTCCAGCCAGACAGCCAGGTGGATCGTTGTTTCACAACCAGTTTCAAACATCTGGATGCCGAAGGCTATCTGGGCGCTTACCGGACAATCATTGACAACGATGAGCGCCAGTTCAACGCTCCGGGTGTGCGTGTGCCTATGCTTTCTCTCTCGCGGGTGCAGGCGCCGAAAGCCAGCGGTCGCCCTCCTTACACGGAGTATCATTCCAGTCGCGACACGCCCGCGATTGTCAGCGCGGAGCGTCTGGAAGCCTCGAAAAGATTAGTGTTGGGCTTATTGGACGCCTGGGAGCGCAATTGGTACGTGGTCAATAAATTCAAGGGCGAGGTTTTTTGCTCCGGATATGGCATCTGGATTGATTATCGGGTGAATCCGGATGGACACCGACGCCTGTTCGAGATCATGGAGCGCTGCGACGGCGAGCGCAGCGTCGCCGACATCGCTGTGGAGTTGGGGCTCACCTTTCAGGCGGTCTGGGATGTGGTTTCTTTGCTCAAAGCCAAAGATCTGGTCTGGCTGAGCGACAAGCCCGTTCCCACCAGCCCACAGCGTCGCCCTTAGCGCTCAGGAAGCAGTCTGATAGATGAACCTGTATTTCAAAACCAAGCGGTTACTCAAGCTGGCACGCTGGCAGGCGCGTCGGGCAGCTGCAGCGTTGCGGTGGGGGGTCGAGAGCCAGCGCCGTCTGCCCAGAGTACTGGGGAATGCCATGCCTAAGTCGGGTTCGCACCTGATCATCCAGGTTCTACAAGGGTTGACGGAGATCGGGCCGTTTGTGAACGGCGGCTTTCCGCCTGTCAACCGCGGCGAGGATAACAGCAAGCTTCCCGAAGCGGCGATCCTGGATAATATCCGGCGTATGCGACCAGGCGACATTGCCTATGGCTACTTACAGGCGCGCCAGCCGTTTATCTCTGCCGTCACTGCCCCAGGCATGGCGAGCGTGTTCGTTTATCGCGACCCACGCGATATGATCGTCTCGCATGTGTTTTACGCCACCCAGATGCACCCCGGTCATTGGATGCATCGCTATTACACCGAGACGCTGGGCAGCATGGAGGAGCGCATTAACGCCGCCATCCTGGGGGTGGAAAAGCCCGGCAGTGAGCTGAGCGACATCCGCACAAAATATGAAAATTATTTGGGCTGGTTGGATCAGGCGGATGTGCTCTGTATGCGTTTTGAGGACCTGATCTTACAACGAGAGACGGCGCTGAACCGTTTGCTGGATTACCTGGAGGGGCGCGGCTTTATCCCGCGGGTTTCCCGCAGTCAGGCGATCCAGGCGATGGAACGCGCTATCCGACCCGCCAGGTCGGGCACGTTCCGCAGGGGGCAGCCTGGCAACTGGCGGGAGCATTTCACCCAAGCGAATAAAGAGCTTTTTCGCCTGCGCGCCGGCGACTTGTTGATCCGCCTGGGATATGAGCAGGACGATGCCTGGTAGAAAGATACATTCCGGTTTGTTCTGGTGATGAATCTCCAAATGCATGCCAGGCTGGCGCGCCGCCGACTGCGACGCCTGGCTCAATGTCTGTATTACCGTCGGTTATCGCTTCGCGGCGTGCCGGTGCTCTTCGCCAATTCCTTCCCCAAGAGCGGCACTCATCTGCTCACCCAGGTCTTGCAAGCCTTCTCGCACATCGGTCCAGCAGTTGATAGCGGACTGCCGGCGTTGGTGACGTTTCAGGGGGATAGTGGTAGAATGCGAACTCAGGCTGAAATCCTGGCTGACCTGCGGCGCTTGTTGCCGGGCGATATCGCCTATGGTCACCTGCACGCCTTGCCCGAGGTGGTTGATTTCCTTTGCCAAGCCGGATTTGTCGCTTACTTCATCCTGCGCGACCCTCGCGATGTTGTCGTCTCGCATGTCTTTTACGTGACCGAAATGGAGCCCAGGCACGTTCATCACCACTATTACGCGCTGGAACTACACACTTTTTCGGAGCGTCTGCGCGCCAGCATTGTGGGCATACCCGATTCTGCGACACCCCTGCCCAATATTCGGGAGCGCTTTCTCCCTTATATGGGTTGGCTGGAACGCCCGCAGGTGCTTGCGCTGCGCTACGAGGAGTTGCTTGCCGACCGCCGCAACGCTCTGAGCCGCATTTATGATCACGCGCTAAAACGGGGTTTCCCAGCGCGCTTCGATCGGGAGCGGGCGGTCGCCATACTGGAAGCCGGCTTGAACCCCCAACGCTCTCCCACTTTTCGCAGCGGTAGGGCTGGCGGCTGGCGGGAACATTTCAGCCCCGAGATCAGGCGCCTCTTCAAGGACACTGCCGGCGATCTGTTGGTGCAGTTGGGATATGAGCAGGACGATGACTGGTGATGAGCAGGGGGCGCTGACCGCAAGCGCTGATCCAAAGCCGCCCTGCTCGATTGTGATTCGCGCTAACAACGAGGAGCAGCACATTGGCAGGCTGCTGGAGGGTATCCTGCGCCAGACGGTGCGCAACCCTGAGATCATCCTGGTCGACTCGGGCTCGACCGACGCCACTGTGGCGATCGCTCAGCAGTATGGGGCGAGGGTGGCGCACATCCAGCCGAGCGAGTTCAGCTTTGGGCGGTCGCTCAATCTGGGCATTGCCGCCGCCCGCGGCGAGCTGATCGTCATAGCCAGCGCCCATGTTTACCCGGTCTACCCCGATTGGTTGGAGAGCCTGCTGGCTCCATTCTCAGACCCGCAGGTGGCGCTGGTGTATGGCAAACAGCGCGGCGGTCCCGAGGCGCGCTTTTCCGAGCAACAAATCTTTTCCCGCTGGTTCCCTGAGCGATCCAACCCGCGCCAGGCGCACCCGTTCTGCAATAACGCCAACGCTGCCATCCGCCGCAGGTTGTGGGAGGAGCGCCCTTACGACGAGACGCTGAGCGGGCTCGAAGATCTGGATTGGGCGCGCTGGGCGATCAACCAGGGATATGCATTGGCTTATAGCAGCGAAGCGGAGGTCATCCACGTGCATCATGAGACGCCGCGCCAGGTATACAACCGCTACAGGCGCGAAGCCATGGCTTTCAAGCGGATTTTCCCTCAAGAGCAATTTGGTTGGCGAGATTTGCTCCGCTTGACAACGGGAAATATCGCCAGCGACCTGTGGCATGCAGCTCGATCGGGCAGGCTCAGGTCGAGTTGGTCGAGCATCGTGTGGTTTCGCTGGATGCAGTTCTGGGGCACCTATCGGGGCTACCGCCAATCCGGTCCGCTAACCTGGCAGTTACGCCAGACTTTCTACTACCCAAACGGCTTGCATGCCGCCCCTCAGCCTGCCTCGCGGCAGGTCGAACCAATCCAGTATAATGAAATGCCTGCCAACCGAGTGCAGGAGTGAGGCGAGAGATGACGCGCATAGTCGCCCTTGTACCCATGCGGCATAGCTCACAGCGCGTGCCGGGCAAGAATTACCGCCTGCTGGCGGGGCGCCCGTTGTACTATCACATTTTGAGCACGCTCGAACGCTGCAAAGAGATTGATGAAATCGTGGTAGATACGGATAGCCCGCAGATCCTGGCGGGGGTGCGGGAGCATTTCCCGGCGGTGCACTTGCTGGAGCGACCGGAGCGCCTGAGAGGGGATGCCGTACCTATGAACGAAATCTTGATCTATGACACCTTCCAGGTCGAGGCGGATTTTTATTTGCAGACGCACAGCACCAATCCGCTGCTGCGACCGGCGACGATATCCAAAGCGGTGCAGGCTTTCCTGGCTAACTATCCTGCGTACGATACGCTCTTCTCTGTCACCCGTCTGCAAACCCGCCTGTGGGACCAGCTTGGTCGGGCGATCAACCACAATCCAGCGATCCTGCTGCAAACCCAGGATTTGCCGCCGGTGTTCGAGGAGAACTCCTGCCTGTATATCTTTACCCGTCAGACGTTGCTCTCCCGTCGCAACCGCCTGGGGGAGCGACCGCTGATGTTTGAGTTGGAGCGCGCCGAAGCCTGGGATATTGATGAAGAGCTGGATTTCACCATCTGCGAGCTGTTGATGGAGCGACAGAAGGCTCAAAATCCTCCAGTCGCAGGAGGTTTATGACCACCATCCTCTTTACCGCGCCTTACATGATCCCGCGGCTTGATGAGTATCTGCCCCTCCTGGAGCGTCATGGTTTGCAGGTGATCGTGCCGCCCGTCCAGGAGCGGCTGGAAGAGGTTGAGTTATTGGCTTACGCCGGCCAGTTCGACGGCACGATCTGCGGCGATGATCGCTATACCTCACGGGTGTTGCAAGCCTGCGCGCCGCGCCTGAAGGTGATCTCCAAGTGGGGCACCGGCCTGGATTCGATCGACCGCGCCGCAGCCGCTCGTCTGGGTATTAAGGTGTTCAATACGCCAAATGCCTTTACTCTTCCCGTGGCAGATTCGGTGCTGGGGTATATCCTGGCGTTTGCCCGCCGTCTGCCCTGGATGGACCGCGCCATGAAATCCGGGCGGTGGGAGAAAATGACTGCCAGGACGCTGAGCGAGTGCACCCTGGGCGTGGTGGGCGTGGGCAATTGTGGCAAGGCGGTGATTCGCAGGGCGCGCGCCTTTGGGATGGAGCTGCTTGGCAATGATATCGTTGAAATTGCGCCGGATTTTGTGCGCGAGATGCGCCTGGAGATGACCTCGCTCGATGACCTGTTGCGACGCGCCGACTTCGTCAGTTTGAACTGCGATTTGAATCCTACCAGCTACCACCTGATTACCGCCGAAAAATTGCGGCTAATGAAGCCCACCGCTGTGCTCATCAACCTGGCGCGCGGGCAAATCGTGGACGAGGCGGCTTTGATCGCTGCGTTGCAGGACGGCGTGATTGCCGGCGCTGCGCTGGATGTGTTTGAACGCGAACCGCTGCCCGCAGACAGCCCCTTATTGCAAATGGACAATGTGATGCTGGCGCCGCACAACGCTAACTCCAGTCCGTTTGCCTGGCAGCGGGTGCATTGGAACACCATCCGCAATTTGCTCGAGGGACTGGGGCTATCCGCAGAAGGTGTGTGAGCATGTCAGACGATATGCTTCATAAGGCTTCGGAGCGGGTTGCGCTGATCACCGGCGCGGCTGGCGGCATTGGCCGCGCCACCGTGCATCTCTTTGCTCAATCTGGCTGGCGGGTGATCGGCGTGGATCGAGCGCCTTTCGGGGACGACTTTCCGGCTGGGGGGCTTTTCATCCAGGCGGATATCTCCATCGGCGAGAACCTTGAAGGGATTTTCAGCCAGGCGCATGCCTACACCGGCTACCTCAACGCACTGATCAACAATGCCGCGCTGCAGATTGCCAAGCCGTTGCTGGAAACCAGCGTGGAGGAATGGGATGCGGTGATGGCTTCTAACCTGCGTTCGGTCTTTTTGAGCGTCAAGCTGGCTTATCCGCTTTTCAAGGCTGCCGGCGGCGGGGCAATCGTCAATGTCTCTTCGGTGCATGCGGTAGCCACCTCAGCCAATATCGCCGCCTACGCTGCCAGCAAAGGCGGATTGCTGGCGCTGACGCGCGCCATGGCGATCGAGCTGGCGCCGGACAACATTCGCGTGAACGCCATCCTGCCCGGGGCGGTGGACACCCCCATGTTGCGCGCCGGATTGAGCCGCGGCCATGTGCAAGGGGCTGACCTGAACGAACGCCTGGATAACCTGGCGCGAAAGACGGTCAATGGGCGCATCGGGCGCCCGGAGGAGATCGCCCGCGCCATCTTCTTCCTCGCCGACGATTCCCAATCCTCTTTCATGACCGGACAGGCGATGATCGTTGATGGCGGGGCGACCGCCCGCCTGAGCACGGAATGAGCAGAATGAGATGAGTGAACTGCGCCAGCGGGTGAAACAGGCGTTGCCGACGCCAATCTGGCGTCTGGCGAGCGAAACGCGCTACGCCCTGAGCCGCGCCGCCCAGTGGCCTGCGGCGCGTTTCGACCCACGTCGGCTCGAGAGCATCCGCCGCCTGGGGGAGTTAAAGAATATCCATAGCGGACAGCGTTGCTTCATCATTGGCAATGGTCCCAGCTTGAAGCGCACCGACCTACGCCGGTTGCAAGGGGAATTTACCTTCGGCATGAACCGCTTTTACCTGCTCTTTGACGAGCTGGGATTCCATACGACTTATTACCTGGCGGTCAACAGCCTGGTGATCGAGCAGTGCGCCGAGGAATTGCGCCGTCTCCCGATGCCCCGCTTCATCTCCTGGCGCTCGCGCAATCTGATTCAACCCGCTGATGGGCTGATCTATCTGCACACCACCTACACCGGTCCCTGCTTTGCCCGAGATGCGCGCGGTCGCCTGTGGGAAGGGGCGACTGTGACCTACGTGGCGCTGCAACTTGCTTATCACATGGGTTTTAACCCGGTAATTTTGATCGGTGTGGATCACAGCTTTTCTACCCCGGGCAAGCCAAACACCACCGTGGTCTCCCAGGGCGATGATCCCAACCATTTCAGCGCCAATTATTTCGGCAAAGGTTTCCGCTGGCAATTGCCTGATCTGGAGACATCCGAGAAGGCTTACCGGATGGCGCGGCAGGCTTACCACCAGGCTGGGCGCCAGGTGTTGGATGCAACGGTTGGGGGCAAATTGACGGTATTCCCAAAGGTTGCCTACGATGACCTGTTCTAAGGGTATGGCATGTGGCAGTTCCCTCAAGGTGACCGAGGGATGGACGTCGGCTCGTTGAGATCACGGCTGAAGCCATGGAGATGATATGCCTGAGCCGCTGCTAAAACGCCTGACCAATGGGAGACGCGTTCTGAATGTGAGCAAAACCCTGCACTGGCTGGCGCTTTTTGCCTTGCTGGGGCTTGGCATAGGGATACGGCTCTACGACCTGACCGACCAGCCGCTCGATTTTCACGCCACCCGCCAGCTCAGAGGGGCGCTGATTGCGCGCGGTCTGTATTACCAGATGCTGCCGGATGCAGACCCGCAAACGCGTGAGCTGGCAGTTGGCTTTGCCAACGCAACCGGACAATATGAACCGCCGATCCTGGAAAGGATCGTCGCCATCACCTACTTGCTGCTACGCAAAGAGGTGTTATGGGTCTCGCGCCTCTATACCTCGCTGTTCTGGATGATCGGCGGAATTGCTCTCTTCGGGTTGGCGCAGCGAATGACCACCTGGGGCGGCGCGCTGGTGGCTCTGGCATACTACCTGATTTTGCCTTTTGCGGTGCAAGCCAGCCGTTCCTTTCAACCTGACCCGGGTATGGTGATGTGGATTATGCTTTCTATTTACAGCGCGTATCGCTGGAGTGAGAAACTCTCCTGGAAATGGGTAATCCTGACCGGGCTTTTTGGCGGCGTGGCGATTTTGACCAAGGTGGTGGCTGCCTATATTGTTGGCGGGGCGGCGCTGGCGCTTGTGTTGACCTCAATCGGATTGCGACGTTTCTGGCGCAGCCCACAGGTCTGGAGCATGGCGGCGCTGATGCTTGCGCCGACAGCAGTCTATTACCTAGGGCGTGGTGAGCGGGCTTCACAGTATCTTTCCGGCTGGACTCTTTCGCTCTCACATCTGCTGTTGGAACCGCAGTTCTACATGCGCTGGCTAAATTTGGTGCAAAATCTGATGGGTTTGACGGCGCTGTTGCTTGCCATGGTGGGGGTGCTGATCGCGCCGAGGCGCAATCGGCTCTTTTTACTGGGCTTATGGTTGGGTTATGGCGTGTACGGTCTTTTCCTTCCCTATCAAATGTACACCCACAGCTACTACCACCTGCAACTCGTGCCGATCGTTGCCCTTTCGCTGGTTCCACTGGCTCAGCTTATATTGGAGAGGTTGAGCGAACAATCCAGGGTGTGGCGGTTGCTCTTCGCCGGCGTGGTGCTGGTGGGGGTGATGTTCCCCGCCTGGGTCTCCATCGCCGAGATGAAGCGCGATGATTTCCGCAATGAACCGGCTTTCTGGCAGGAGATCGCCGCCTTACTACCTACCGACGGCAAAATCATCGGGCTGACGCGCGACTATGGTTATCCGCTGGCGTATTACGGCTGGCGCAAGGTGCAGCTCTGGCCCAACCGGGGTGAACGTACCCTCTCGGAACTGCGCGGCGTAAGCAAGGAATTCGAAGAATTGTTTGCCAAACGCACCGAGGGAAAAAGTTACTTCCTTATCACTCAGTTCGCCCAGTTGAACGACCAGCCAGACCTGAAGCAATACCTTGCTGAACATTATCCGGTGTATGCTCAGGGGGATGGGTATCTTATCTATGATCTGCTTCACCCCCGGCAATGAGTGGTCTGGTTTCGATCATCACTCCTTCTTACAACCAGGCAGCCTTCCTTGCCCAGGCAATCGAGTCGGTGCTGGCGCAGGATTATCCAGCCATCGAGTATCTGGTAGTGGATGGCGCTTCCACAGACGGCAGCCTGGAGGTCATCCGCGCCTACGCCGATCGGCTCGCCTGGTGGATTTCCGAACCTGATGCAGGACAGGCGGAAGCAATCAACAAGGGTCTTCAACGCGCCAGAGGCGAGTATGTAGCCTGGCTAAACTCGGATGATCTCTATCTACCAGGGGCGGTGTCAGCCGCGGTGCAGGCGCTGCAGGCTGAACCGGCGGTGGGGATGGTGTTTGGGAATGCAATCACGATTGATGAACAAGGCAAGCCGTTGAACCATTTGGTGTTCGGCAACTGGGGTCTGGAAGAGTTCATGCGCTTTCGCATCATCTGTCAGCCGGCGGTGTTCATGCGCCGCAGTGTGCTGGACAAGGCGGGTTTCCTCGATCCCACATACCATTATCTGTTGGATCATCACCTGTGGCTGCGCATGGCGCGCCTGGCGCCCGTGCGACATGTGGCACAAGATTGGGCGGCTGCCCGTCACCACTCCGGGGCAAAGAACGTCCGTCAGGCGGCTGGCTTCGGGCTGGAGGCTTTCCGCATCCTCGCCTGGATGGAACAGCAGCCGGATCTGGCGGGGCAACTGCAAGCCGACCGGCGGCGCATCGAAGCCGGGGCTTATCGGTTGAACGCCCGCTACTTGTTGGATGGAGGCGTGCCTGCAGGGTCGCTCGCAGCCTACTGGCAGGCATTCCGGCGCAGCCCGGGTTTTGCAATGCAGCACTGGCGACGGATCTTTTACGCTGCGATCAGCCTGCTTGGCGGCGCGGCTGTGGCAGACCGGTATACCCGCCGCAGGAGGAAAGCCCATTGAACGCCCAGCCCCATCCCATCCTGGTGACCGGCGGACATCGCACCGGCACCACCTGGGTGGGCAAAATGCTGGCTGCCAGCGGCGAGGCTGCCTATATCAGCGAGCCGCTCAACATCTGGCATCGTCCTGGGGTGTTGCGCGCCCCAACCCGCTACTGGTACACCTACATCTGCCCCGACAACGAGGACGAATACCTGCCCGCGCTGCAGGAGATGCTGGATTTTCGCTACCACCTTTGGGATGAGATCCGATCCCTGCGCTCGATGAAAGACGCGTTGCGCATGGCGCGCGACTGGAGCACTTTTTGGCGTGGGCACAGATATAGCAAGCGCCCGTTGCTCAAAGACCCTTTTGCGGTTTTTTCTATCCCCTGGTTCATCCAGCGCCTGGGTTGTCAAGTGGTTGTCACCCTGCGCCACCCGGCGGCTTTTGTCAGCAGCCTGAAGCGCCTGGGTTGGCCGTTCAAATTTGCCGATTTGCTCAATCAACCCTTGCTGCTGCGCGATCGCTTATCAGCCTATCGGAGCGAGATGGAGACAATACCTGCCGATGACATCGTCGCTCAAGGCAGCCTGCTGTGGAAGATGATCTATCATTGCGTGGCGGAGGATCGCCAGCGCTGGGGCGAGATTCAACTCGTGCGCCATGAGGACCTCTCGCTCGCGCCGCTGGAGGGTTTCCGGGCGCTCTACCAGTCGTTGGGGTTGCATTTCAGCCCTAAGGTGGAGCGAGCTGTCTGCGATTCCAGCGGCGCGGAGAACCCGGCTGAGATCTCGCCTCGCTCAGCTCACTCGGTGCGGGTGAATAGCCGCGCCAACCTGGATCACTGGAAGCGCCGTCTTTCGACCGACGAGATCGAACGCGTGCGCCAGATCACCGGCGAAATTGCGGCTGAGTTTTACCCCGCATCAACCTGGAAGTAGATGAACCCGCTGGTATCTGTTGTTACGCCTTCCTATAACCAGGCGCGCTTTCTGGAAGAGACGATCCAATCGGTGCTTTCGCAGGAGTATCAGCCTCTTGAGTATATCATCGTGGATGGCGGGTCGAGCGACGGCAGCCTGGAGATCATCCAGCGTTATGCGCATCGGCTATCCTGGTGGGTATCGGAGGCGGATAGGGGACAGACAGAGGCGATCAATAAGGGATTTGCCCGAGCGCGCGGAGAAATCTTCGCCTGGCTCAATTCGGACGATACCTACTTGCCCGGCGCCGTTGCCGAAGCGGTTGAATACCTGGAGTCTCATCCGCAGGCGGGGATGGTGTATGGAGATGCCAACCTGGTTGATGAGCAAGGGAGAATTGTGGGAAAATTCCCGGCTGCGCAGACGGATTATCGCCGCTTGCGGCGCGGTTATGTTCACATTCCGCAGCAGGCAGCCTTCTTCCGCGCTCAGCTTTGGCGACAGGTTGGGCCGCTTGACCCGACCTTTTATTTCGCCATGGATTATGACCTGTGGGTGCGATTGGCGAAGGTCAGCCAACTGCATTACTACCCCCGCCCGTGGGCGAACTTTCGGCTGCATGGCGGCGGAAAATCCGTGGTGGCAGATGATCGCTGTTGGCCCGAGATGCTACGCGTCCATCAGCGTGAGGGGGGAGGTTGGATCTCCTGGCTGTATCTCAAAGCCAGGCTTCGTCCGCTGTTGTATGCCTGGATGCCCTTGAGCTGGCGCATCTGGCTTCGTCAACATCTGCGCTATTAGGCAGCAGGTGGGCTAACAGTTTTGCAAAAAGCGCAGTAGTCTGTGGATTCATTCGTTTAACATCATGGTTCTGAAAGGTGCCTGGCACCTGCTCTCGCTCTGGCTTGGTGGCTGATGCGCATTACTCGAATCTTTGTCGCTGCTATCTTTCTTGTGCACGTCGGTTTGTTATTCAACCTGTTCCAGACCAGCGCGCCGTTGGCGCCTCTTTCTGGAGCAGCGGCTTTGCCAGGTGGAATTGAGCAGATAGGCAAAGCTCAGATATTGGATGACGCTTCCCTTTATCTGCCTATCTTACATGGCTTGCCCGCTTTGCCTTCGCCTTTTGGGGTGGAGCCGACCACTCCGATGCTGGAGGGTCAGGTGAACTATACCCGCCTGCTGGAGCTTCAACCAGGATGGGCGCGCTTGGCAATGCGCGTTTCTTGGTCGCGCTTGCAGCCGGACGAGGGTGGTCCGATTCAGTGGGATTTGCTGGCAGACTTTGAACAAGAGTTGCGCAACCTCAAAGCCGCGGGGATAAAGCCTTTGGTCACATTCACCGACTCACCGGAGTGGGCAATTGTGGAGCCAGCCAAAGCGTGTTCTGCGATACGCGCAGATAAATTCTACGCTTTTGCCAATTTCGTCGAGCAGATCGTGGCGCGCTACAGCCAGCCCGAATTCGAGGTGCGCGACTGGGAGTTCGGCAACGAGCCAGATGTAGACCCGATCCTGGTTCAGCCCGGCAGCCTCTTTGGCTGTTGGGGGGATATCGACGATCCATACTATGGGGGCAGGCATTATGGAGAGATGTTAAAAGTGGTGGCGCCGCGCGTGCGGGGAATCGACCGGCGGGCGCGCCTCTGGATTGGTGGGCTGCTCCTGGACAAACCGAACTCGAACGTGAATCCGAACTGTATCCAGCCGGGTAAGTGCCGCCCTGAGCTGTTCTTGGAAGGCATTCTGCTGGCTGACGCCGCTTCCAGCTTCGATATTGTGGCTTATCATGCTTATCCATACTACCTGGGCAGTCGGGTTGATCCGGAGAACGGCAATCAGACCAACCCCTGGTACTCGTGGGGTGGGGTATTCGTTGGAAAGGCGCGCTTCTTGCGCCAAATCATGCAAACCTATGGAGTGGATAAACCACTTGTAATCAACGAAACCAGCCTGACCTGCCCTGGCGAGTGGTTCTCCTATTGCAGGCAGCCAGATGATACTTTTTATCAGATGCAGGCTGATTTCATTGTGCGCAGCTATACGCGCAGCCTGGCGGAGAACATCTCTGGCTTTTACTGGTACACCCTCGAAGGTCCTGGTTGGCGTTATACGGGTCTGCTTGACCATGGCAACCCTACCCCTGTCTTTCTGGCGTATCAGCAATTAATTGTGCGCCTCAGTTCCACCCGTTATCTGGCGCCTGTGGATTACGCTCCGGAAGTAGAGGCGTATGCCTTCGACGGCAGGACATTCAAAACCCAGGTTGTGTGGGCGCGCTCGGACCAGATGCTGGACATCCTTGTCCCAGCCGAAAAATTCCTGGCAGCCTACGACCGCGGCGGCGCTGCAATTATGCCGTTGCCTGCAGGGGAGAACTACCAGTTCTCCGTAAACTTCAGCCCAATCTATCTCGTATTTCGCCCGTAATCAGCCTGTTACGCGCCGGCTGTCACAGAATAACCTTTCATAAGTGCGAAACATCCTAGAGAACATTGCATGACCGTATGGCTGTTGCTCGGCTCGGTCTGGATATTGCTTGCCCTCGTCCTCTATCTGGCTACGCCGCGCTGGTTAGAGCGACGTTCTCCGCTTCGCCTGCGCCGGAATTATCTGGCGGTTGCCCTGGTTGCGCTGACCATGCGGCTGGTGCCGGATGCCATCCTGCCCACCGGAGCATTATATGACATTGAGTCTTACGCGCTGGTTGCCGATGTGACCCTGGAAGGTAAAGCGGTCTATGCCGAAGCCGCGGTGCAAGATCGCCACCCCTACCTCCCCCTGCACCTATACTGGCTGGCGTTCTCGCGTTGGACTTCCAGGGTATCGGAGGTCTCTTTCGTCAAAATCGTCCGCCTGGCGCCGATCCTTGCCGATGTCGCCATTGCGGTGTTGCTGTGCAGCGGGTTGGCTTTCCGCGCTACACGGAGGGCGGCTTTCGCCAGTGGCCTGGCTTATGCCTTGAACCCGGTTTCCATCTACGTGTCTGCTTATCATGGGCAGTTCGACGCCATCCCGGCGCTCTTGCTCCTGCTTGCGTTGCGTGCATTGCCTCGCTCGCCATCTCACTCGGCAGCCTGGTTGAGTTTGGGCATTTGGGTCAAGAGCTGGCCGGTTTTGGCTCTGCCGGGGTTGTTGTCTTCCCTGCCTGGATGGCGCAAGCGCCTCATCTATCTGGGGATCGTCATCGCCTTGCCATGGATGGGCGTGATCCTCTACAGCTTGTTGTTTGGTGTTCGTCCTTTGACCGTCATCCTGGCGGCATTGAGCTATAACCATGGAGTGGGCATTTGGGGCTATACTTATCCTTTCAGGTTGCTGGCGGTTGTTGACCCTGCGTTGCGAGGAGGGCTTGATTTTTTCTCCGAGTATGGGAGGTATCTCACACTACTGATCTTGGGCGCAGTTTGGTGGTTTGTTGCGCGCCGGCAAGCCCCAGCCCTCGGCGCGCTCACAATCCTGGTGGTGTTCCTGGCTGCTACCCACGCCTTCTCAATCCAGTATCTTTCCTGGGTGGTGCCGCTGGCGCTGTTCGTTCGTCATGACCTCTGGTTGAGGCGCTTTACCATCGCAGCCTTTGCCTATATGTTCCTGGCGTATAACACCCTGATTCTGGACCTCAATATTACCCACCTTCTCCCCATGCCCCAGGCGGACTGGTTTCTGATCATGCCTGCCGGCATTCCAGCCTGGCTGGTAACGCTGGGTTGGGCGCGACGGCTATTGATGTCTGCCAGGCAATAGGTTCGCGACCGGCACAGGAGGGTTGACGATTCTTCAAAGTTTCTCGCGTCCAACGCAGCACGTCTCCTGGTGGGCTTCTCTGCGCGCATGGCAGGGTTGGGGGTGGTTGGGCAAAATCTGCTATGGTCTCGCAGCCATGCTGGCGCTATCCTGGGTGGCTGATGGCTGGGGCTATGATGATCCATTCATCACCTATCGCTATGCCGAGAATCTGTCGCACGGTCTCGGTTTTGTCTATAACCCAGGCGAGCGCGTTCTCAGCACCACCACGCCGCTCTTCACCCTGGTGCTGGCTATCTTCGTCCGGGTCTTTCCGGATCTGCCGCGGCTGGCGGTCTGGCTCGGGGCAGCGAGCCTTGTAGCTGGAAGTCTGTTCCTGTGGGATCTGGCTCGATCATGGGAGGCGCCGCTGGCGGGGTGGGTAAGCTTGCTGCTCTATCCTTCTTTTCCGCTGCTGGTGACCACGCTTGGCTCGGAAATGCCGCTCTACATCGCCTGGATTCTGGGCAGCTTCGCCTGCTATGCCCGGCAACGCTACTTCAGCGCCGCGATGTTGAACGGGTTGGCTGTGTTAACACGACCGGATGGGATGATCGTCCCGCTCTTGCTGGCTGTTCATTTTTTAAGCCAGAAGAAGCGCCCCATTCCGTGGGCAGCGATCTTCGCCTTTTTAATCGTTGTACTGTCCTGGTTCGTTTTTGCCTGGTTGTATTTCGGTTCTCCTTTACCTGTGACGCTGATGGCTAAGCAACAGCAGGGCACGATGGAGATCAGCCAGCGCTTTGCGCAGGGACTGCTGACCACGTTTCGCCCTTATTCTTCGCGCTGGACCTACTGGGTCGAAGCCGGCTTGGCACTGGTCGGTCTGGGGTTTGCCGGATGGCGGGCGCGCCGCTGGCTGTTGCTGCTCGCCTGGGCGCTGATCTATTTCGTCGCCTATACCGTGCTGGGCGTCAGCCGGTACTTCTGGTATTATGCCCCGCTTGTGCCGGCTTTGATTGCTCTGACTGGGCTGGGAGTTGCAGCGCTGGTCGGCATTGGCGGACGGGCAATATCTCGATTGAGTCAGCCGGTACCGGCAACGCTGCTCGCCATCCTTCTGATTCTGCCATCGTTTGTGGGTCAGGCGTTGGGCGTACAGCGCAGCCTGAGCCAGACCGCCCGGCTGGAGATTTACCGCGCCGTTGGGAAGTGGCTGGATGCAAATCTGCCCGCTCAGGCGAACGTGGGCACCCTCGAAGTGGGCATCATCGGGTATTATGCCCATAGACCGATGGTGGATTTTGCCGGTTTGCTTCAGCCTGATACCGCACAACAGATCAACCCCCACAGCGTGTACGATGACATCGCCGTATATGCGGCGTTTAATCATCAGCCAGATTATCTGGTGTTGCAGGAAGGGCTTTTTCCAAAGCTGGAAGCTTTGTATGTCGCTCAGCATTGCCAGCTTGTGCGCACATTCGGCGCTGAAGAATACGGCTACCCACACAATTTGAAGGTCTATTCTTGCCGTTAATCCGTTACAATCGTTGCCAGATTCACATAGACGATGAAATTCACCCCCACCTCCATACCTGACGTTCTGCTGATCGAGCCTGAGGTGCACGGCGATGCGCGCGGGTTTTTCATGGAAACCTACCGCTTCGACCTTTTCGTCGCAACCGGCATATCTGCGCAGTTTGTCCAGGATAATCACTCGGGTTCGCGACGTGGCACGCTGCGCGGTTTGCATTATCAGATCAGACAGGCGCAGGGGAAGCTGGTGCGGGTGATAGCCGGGGAAGTGTTCGATGTGGTGCTGGATCTCCGCCGTAGTTCGCCAACGTTTGGGCGCTGGGAGGGAGTTTGTCTCTCGGCGCAGAACCGGCTACAGCTTTGGATTCCGCCCGGATTTGCACATGGTTTTTATGTGCTCAGCGACTGGGCGGAGATTGTGTATAAGGCGACGGATTATTATGCGCCGCAATGGGAGCGCACCATCCTTTGGAATGACCCAGCAATCGGCATTGCCTGGCCGATTCCGGATGGGGAAGCGCCTACCCTCTCTGAAAAAGATAGTCGCGGTAAACGCCTCTCAGAGGCGGAGCTTTTCGATTGATACTTGAGACGGTAGGCGGATGATGCAAAATGTTTTGATCACAGGCGGCGCTGGTTTTATTGGCTCGAATTTCGTGCGCTATTTGCTCAAAGTCGAGCCGCAGGTTACCGTTATCAACCTGGACGCCCTGACCTACGCTGGCAGCCTGGAGAACTTGAAAGAAGTGAGCAATCAGCAGCGGCATATCTTTGTGCATGGCAATATTTGCGACGCCACGCTGGTCAATGATCTTTTCCATTTATACCAGATCGACACCGTGGTACACTTCGCCGCCGAATCCCACGTTGATCGTTCCATCCTCGACCCGGCGCCCTTCATCCAGACCAATGTTGTCGGCACCTATACCCTTTTGGAGGCGGCGCGACGCTTCTGGCTCGAAGAGCAGTCGCTGCCGCTTGAGCGAGTTCGCTTCCATCACATTTCGACCGATGAGGTGTTCGGCAGCCTGGCGCCGGGCGAGCCTGCTTTCAAGGAGACGACGAATTACGCCCCCAATTCGCCCTATGCCGCCAGCAAAGCCGCCAGCGATCATCTGGTGCGCGCCTATCAGCACACCTTTGGATTGCCCACTACGATCTCAAATTGTTCCAACAACTATGGGCCATACCAGTTCCCAGAAAAGCTGATTCCCTTGATGATCCTCAACGCCCTGGCGGGCAAGCCGTTGCCAGTCTATGGCGATGGGCAACAGATTCGCGACTGGCTGTATGTGGAGGATCACTGCGAAGCCATCTGGTTGATCTTACGCAAGGGCAAGACGGGCGAAACCTATAACATCGGCGGGAATAATCAGCCGACCAACCTGGCTGTGATCCGGATGATCTGTGAGATTCTGGATGCGTTGCGCCCGGATTCTCCTTTTGCGCCGCATGCCGCCCTCATCCAACACATAACCGATAGACCCGGGCATGACCGGCGCTATGCCATGGATATTTCGAAGATCTCCAGCGAACTGGGTTGGCAGCCGCGGCACACACTTCAAGAAGGCTTGGCTGGCACTGTGCAATGGTATCTCGATCACCCGGATTGGGTCGAAGCCATCCGCAGGCAGCAAACCTATCAGAGCTGGCTGGAGCAGAATTACGCCAAGCGAGGAGGGGTGAAATGAAAGGGATCATCCTGGCGGGAGGGCGAGGCACCCGCCTGTATCCATTGACAATCAGCATCAGCAAGCAGTTATTGCCGGTATACGACAAGCCGATGATTTACTATCCGCTTTCGATGTTGATGCTGGCTGGCATTCGCGAAATCCTGGTTATCAGCACGCCGGAAGCCCTGCCAGCGTTCCGGACGCTGCTGGGGGACGGCAGTCAATGGGGATTGCGTTTCAGTTACGCCGAACAGCCCGTGCCGCGCGGTCTGGCGGATGCCTTTTTGATCAATCCTGAGTTCATTGGCGATGATCCGGTTTCCTTGATTTTGGGGGATAACATCTTCTTTGGCACCGGTCTGGCGGAAAAGCTGCGCGCTGCCGCAAAGCTCACCCGCGGCGCAATGATCTTCGCTTATCCGGTGCGCGATCCACAACGCTATGGCGTGGTCGAGTTCGACGAAGCCGGGAATGCTATCAGCATCGAGGAGAAGCCCGCCAAACCGCGCTCGAATTACGCTGTCCCAGGGTTGTATTTCTATGATAATCAGGTGGTGGAGATCGCCGCCTCGCTCAAGCCCTCGGCGCGTGGGGAGCTGGAGATCACCGACCTCAACCAGGTCTACCTGAGCCGCGGCTTGCTTCGCGTGGATGTGCTCGGTCGAGGCATCGCCTGGTTGGACGCCGGCACGCACGAATCGCTGCTGCAGGCGGCGAACTTTGTCCAGGCGGTGGAGGAGCGGCAAGGGATGATGATCTCCTGCCCCGAGGAAATCGCTTACCGCATGGGTTACATCGGCGAAGAAGAGCTGAAGCGCCAGGCGCTGGCGATGGACAACAATGAATATGGCAAATACCTGTTACGCCTGGTAACCGAGGGCTTGCCGGGTTATTGACAACCGATTTCCATGCGCATCTTGTTACTGGGTAAATATGGTCAGTTGGGCTGGGAGCTGCGCCGCGCTCTGGCTACTGTAGGTGAGGTGACTGCGTTTGATTACCCCGAGGTTGATCTCGCCCATCCTCAGCAGGCGCGTGAACTTGCGCGCCAGCATCAGCCGCAAATTATCGTAAACGCTGCGGCTTATACCGCTGTTGACCGGGCAGAGAGCGAGCCTGAACTGGCGATGTCCATCAACGCCCATACGCCTGGAGCCCTGGCTGAAGAAGCCAGGCGTTTGGGAGCGGTCTTGATCCATTACTCCACCGATTACGTTTTCGATGGAAGGAAAGGCAGCGAGTATCTGGAAAGCGACCCTCCGAACCCTTTGGGTGTGTATGGGTTGAGCAAGCTGGAAGGCGAGCGGGCTATCCTGGCTGTGGGAAGCGCGGCTTTGATCTTGCGCACCAGTTGGGTGTACAGCCTGCGCCGCGATAGCTTTGTCACCAAAGTTTTGCAATGGGCGCGCCAGCAACCGGTGCTGCGCGTGGTCTCCGACCAGGTCAGCAACCCCACCTGGGCGCGCATGCTGGCGGAAATCACCGCTCAAATCCTGACCAGAGGGGGAGACGGCTGGATGGACTGGCTCAGCGAACGCCGCGGGTTGTACCACCTGGCGGGTAGCGGTCGTGCCAGCCGCCTGGAATGGGCGCAGGAGATATTGAAGCTCGACCCGCATCCAGAGCAACACATCGTGCGTGAAATTCAGCCTGCCCTTACTGCAGATTTTCCCACCCCGGCGCAGAGACCGCTTTTCTCCGCCCTCAACTGCGACCGTTTTACCGCTGTATTTGGTTTACGGTTGCCCCACTGGCGGGAAGCCCTGCGCCTGGCAATGGAGGACGGCGTTGGCTAGGGAGGCGGTCTACGACAGCGCCCGCCGTGGGCACCCGGCGGTTGAAGAAATTCGCGGCGCTATCAAGTATCGGCATTTGATCCTGCAACTGGTGCGGCGGGATGTGCTAACGCGCTATAAGCGTTCTGTGCTGGGGGTAGCCTGGACATTGCTCAACCCGCTGGGCATGATGGTGGTGCTGACGATCGCCTTTTCCAATATCTTTCGCTTTCAGACCCCCTATAGCTATTCCGCTTATGTGCTCAGTGGATTGCTTGCCTGGACCTTTTTCGCACAAACGACCACGGCTGCCATGGTGAACCTGGTGTGGGGTGGTGGTCTGCTCAACCGGATTTATATCCCTCGCTCGTCATTTGCCCTGGCTGCTATTGGCACCGGTCTGGTGAATCTGGCTCTGGCGACGATCCCGCTGCTGTTCATCCTGCTGTATGCCAGGGTGCCGATCAACCAGTCGATCTTCTTCCTGCCGGTGCCGGTGATCTTGCTAGCCGGGTTTTCTCTGGGTTTGGGCTTGTTTATCTCCACCCTGGCGGTATATTTTCCCGACGTGGCGGAGATGTATCAGATTATCGTCACCGCCTGGATGTACCTGACACCAATCATCTATCCCGAGGAAGTGATACCGGAGCAGTTTCGCCTGTGGATCACGACACTGAATCCGATGTACTATCTGATCCACCTGTTCCGTCTGCCGGTGTACTACGCCCGCCTGCCCACCTGGGAAGAGATGCTGCCAGCGATCCTGGTTTCGATTGTTGTGCTCTGCGCCGGTTGGTGGTTTTTCTCGAAGAAATCCGATGAGTTCGCTTATCGCATCTAAATATCGGGATATCAGTGCCGCTGCCTCTACCTCTGACGAAGAGGTGATCCGCCTGGAAAACGTCTGGGTGCAGTACCGCGTGCCGCAGGAGCGGATTGGCACATTCAAAGAATATGCCATTCGCTGGTTGCAGGGACGGGTCAGGCATCGCTCGTTCTGGGCGCTGAAGAACGTCAGCCTCAGCGTTCGCCGGGGTGAAGTCTTTGGGTTGATCGGTCCCAATGGGGCGGGGAAGAGCACCCTGCTCAAGCTGGTGGCGCAGGTGTTGCGTCCTACCCGCGGGCGCGTCCTGGTGCATGGGCGGGTTGCGCCGCTGCTGGAAATCGGGGCGGGTTTTCATCCCGAGTTGACCGGGCGCGAAAATGTCCTGCTTAACGGCGCTATGCTGGGCTTCACGCGCCGGGAGATGGAAAAGAAGCTCCAGAGCATTGTGGAATTTGCCGAATTGGGTGATTTCATCGACGCTCCGCTGCGCACCTACTCGTCTGGCATGTGGGCACGGCTGGGTTTTGCAGTTGCCACCGATACCCAACCGGAGATTTTAATTATCGATGAGATTTTATCGGTAGGGGATGAGGCGTTTCAGCACAAGAGTCTGGAACGCATCCAGTCTTTCAAAGCGCAAGGGGCGACGATCTTGCTGGTATCCCACAGCATGGCGATGATTGAGCAGATGTGCCAGCGCGCCGCCTGGCTGGATCATGGCGAGGTGATCGCCAGCGGCGATGCCACCGCCGTGGTAGATCGCTACCTGGGCAGGGTGCGGGACGACGAGGGAAAGCGCCTGGCTCAAGAAAGCGCTCAAGTGCCGGTGAACCGCTGGGGGGATCGCACCATGGAGATCACCAGAGTCTCCATCCAGAACGCCCAGAACGTGGAACAACATGTCTTTCATACAGGTGAGACGTTGGTTTTGCGCATTGACTACCTAGCCCACCAGCCGCTCGATTCGCCCACCATCGGCGTTGCCATTCATCGCCAGGATGGCGTGCATATCACCGGACCCAATACCGACTTCGCCGGTATGGATTTGGGTCGCGTGGAAGGAGCGGGTAGTGTTCTATACATCATCCCTGAATTGACTCTCCTGGAAGGTCTGTACAACATCTCGGTTTCCGCTCACAACCATGACGACACGCAGATGTACGACTATCACGATCGCCTGTATCCTTTTCGAGTGGATAACCGTGGTCACAATATCCGTGAGCGCTATGGTTTGATGACGCTAAAGGGACAGTGGCGTCGTCTCTCATAGCGGCGAGGCGCGATGAAACTGAAGCTTTTAGCCGCCTGGGCGCGCCGCGTTATCCATTGGGTGAATCGTATGGGGTTTAAACGGGCGCTGGAGGGCGTGCGCTGGAAGTGCAAAACAGCGCTTTACAAACGCTATCTGAGCCTGCAGGATCGCCTGGGCTGGTACACCTATGCGGATTGGCTGCGAGAGAACGATCCAGAACCCCTGCCGGCATCGGGTGCTAAGTTGGAATTTGGTTTTCTCATCCCAGTCGTGCCGGAAGGGGTGGGATTTCTGAGGCTTACCCTGGCATCCCTCCAGGCGCAGACGTATCCACGCTGGCGGGCGTGGTTGGTTTATGAGCTGGGAACGGGAGAGGCAATCCGTCAGGTGATCGCCGCCCTGCCCGACGGCGAGCAGCGGGTGCACCAGCTCGAACTTGACTCAGGCATAGCCCTGGCGGATGGCTTTGGCATCGCCCTGGAGGCAGCCAACAGCGACTGGATCGGTGTTCTGGGTTGTGGCGACCGTTTGCACCCGGCAGCCCTGTCTATCTTCCAGGATGCCATCCATCGCTATCCTCATGCGCAGGTGATTTATACTGATGAAGATCAGCTCTCTCAAGATGGCAACCGGCGCCATTCCCCGTTTTTTAAGCCGGATTGGTCGCCTGAGCTGCTGTTATCGGTAAATTTTCTGAGGCATGCCATCTTTCACCAGCAGGCGCTGCGTGAAGCAGCCCGCCACAATGCTGATTGTGAAGGCGCTCAATACCGCTGCGCTCGCCAGGTAACATGCATCGTCCATCTACCTCAGGTACTTTTCCACTGCCACGCGTTGGGGGCGCGCCCATGGATTTCGCTTTTTCCGCGGGAAGAAACATTGAAGACCTACCTGCAACAGAGCGGACTGGAAGAGGTGCAGTGCCATTCCGACAGGCGTGGGGTGCTGCGCCTGACCTGGAGGCTTGAACCAGCTCTGGTCTCGATCATAATCCCCACTTGCGATCAGGTGTTGTATCTGAAACGCTGTATTCAATCCATCTTGGAGAGGACGCCTTCCCCACCGTTCGAGATCATCCTGGTAGAGAACAACAGCCGGCAGGCGGAGACCTTTGCCTATTATGAGCAGCTTGAGCGAAGCGGGATCGCGCGCCTCCTGCGGTTATCGGGCGCCTTCAATTATTCCGCCGCCAACAACCTGGGGGCGCAGCATGCGCGCGGCAACCTGCTCCTTTTTCTGAATAACGACATCGAGGTGATCGAGGCGGGTTGGTTGGACGAGCTGGCGCGCTGGAGCATCTGTCTGGAGGTAGGCGTTGTTGGAGGAAAAATGCTGTATCCAAACGGCGCCATTCAGCATGCGGGCATCGTCTTTGGCATGGAAGGTCACGCCAGCCACGTATTTGCCGGCGAAAAAGAGGGATCGACCGGCTTGTTCGGCAGCGTGGATTGGTATCGTAACTACCTGGCAGTGACCGGCGCCTGTATGCTGATGCGTAGAGAGGTGTTCCAGCAAGTGGGCGGCTTCGACGAGAGATTCACCCTGGCTTTCAGCGATATTGATTTGTGTTTGAGAGTTTACGAAGCTGGCTATCGCATCGTTTACACGCCTTACGCCCGATTGCGGCATTATGAAGGGCGCACCCGTTATGGACGCATCCCCAGTGGCGATATCCAGCTCGGCGCGCAGCGTTTCAGGCGCATTGTCAGCGCTGGCGATCCGTTTTATAATCCCAACCTGTCCCTTTCGGTGAAGGTGCCTACCTTGCGGCGTTCCAACGAAGAATCGCCTTTAGAGCGGCTGGAGAACATCGTCCGCTATGGCTGATATGGTTTTGGGCGGGGGCGCCGTTGCAAACTCGCCACTTTACTTGATCTGTCACCTGTCCCAATGACTAACGTCTTGATCATCACTGAAGATTTCGTCGGCAGCAACATGGGGGGTGTCGGTGTGCGCTACTGGGAGATTGCCCATGTCCTGGCGCAGAGCTGCAACGTCACCCTGGCGGTTCCCAATCAGACGGACTTGCAATCGCAACAAGTGAGGCTGGTTCCCTTCGATTTGAGGCGAGGCAATCTCAGACCGCTTGCAGAGTGGGCTGATGTTATTGTCACCCATGGGTTCGTCTTTCATTTCCACCCTTATTTGCGTGAGTTTGCGATTCCAGTCGCTGGCGATCTTTACAACCCGTATTTACTGGAAAGCCTGGTAATGCACTCCAAGGGGGATTACCTGAGCTGGATACCAGCCTATGAGGAGTATCTGCGTGTACAACTCGAGCTGTTGCGCACCGGAGATTTCTTCTTCTGCGCCAGTGAACGGCAGCGCGATTACTGGTTGGGCATGCTACACGCTCAGAAGCGCCTCAACCCGCACACCTATCTCCAGGATGCCTCTTTACGCCGGTTGATCGACGTGGTGCCTTATGGTTTGCAAGAAGGCAAACCTGCGCGGCGCAAACCGGTATTGAAAGGAGTGTTGCCGGGCATTAACCCCGACGATCGCTTGATCTTGTGGGCTGGCGGTGTGTGGGATTGGCTGGATCCGCTGACGCCAATTCGCGCCATGTCGCTGCTTGCGCCCGCTCATCCCGATTTTAAACTGTATTTTCTGGGGGTTCGCCACCCCAATCCGGTGGTGCCGCTGATGGAGATGGCGCAAAAGGCGATGGAACTCAGCCAGGAGCTGGGATTGTACCAGAAGAACGTCTTCTTCGGGGATTGGGTGCCCTACCAGGAGCGGGAAAGCTATCTGGCTGAGGCAGACCTGGCTGTGCTCGCCCATCCTGAGCACATCGAGACGCATTTCTCGTTCCGCACCCGCATGCTTGACTGCATTTGGGCGGGGCTGCCAATGGTTGTCACCGATGGAGACGCCATCGCGGATTGGGTGAGGGAGGGGCAGTTGGGAATGGTAGTTCCTCAAGGCGATGTGGCTGCGATGGCTGGAGCAATCGAAGACCTGCTTAAGCGTCCCCGTCAAGATTTCGAACGCCTGTATGCTCCCTTGCGCCAGAGACTGCGCTGGGAAAATGTGGTTGCTCCGCTGCGGGAATTCTGTCTGAACCCTCGTTTCAGCGCTGATAAAGGTCATTACCTGACTGAGGTTGAACGCATCAGCCGCGGCAAGGACAGCTATATCGCCAGTATTATTTTTGATAAGAACGCCTACATTGACCGGATCATCCGCGATAAGGATAACTACATCCGCCAGATCATTCGCGATAAAGATCAATATATCGAACAGATCATCCAGGATCGCGATAGGCGCCTTGATCAGATTACGCGAGACTGGGAAGCCTATTTGCAACAAGTGACCAGTGACTGGCAGGCTCACCTGGAGCGGGTGGTGGCTGATAGAGATGCCCGGCACCGGCAGGCGCTGCAGGAACTGGAAGATCAACATCGCCAGGCAATAGCCCGACTGGAAAGCGAACTTCAACAGTATCAGGCAGCTCATTCAGCCCGGATCGCCGAGTTGGAGAGCGCTTATCTGGAAAAGGAGCGCGCCTATCAGGAGATGGTTGACGCTTACAACACTGCCCTGACGCAACTGGAAAAATACCGCAATTTGCTGCCTTTTCGTATCTACCGCGCCATCCGTCGCGCTTTGGGAAAATAATCGTTTATGGAACTACCTTTTGTATCTGTGATCGTACTGAACTACAACGGGGCGCACTTCTTGCCCACCTGTCTGAATGCCTTGCGCAACCAGACCTATCCTGCCGACCGCTTCGAGGTGATCGTCACCGATAACGGTTCGACCGACGACTCCCTGCCGCTGTTGAAACGCAACTTCCCCTGGGTGCGCGTCCTCGAAAACGGCAGCAACCTGGGTTTCTCGAAAGCGAATAACGCTGCGGTGCGCATCGCCCGTGGCAAGTACATGATTCTGCTGAACAATGACACCGCTCCAGAGCCAATGTGGATCGAAAAGATGGTGGCGGTTGCCGAATCGGACCCCAAGATTGGCATTGTCAGCGGTCATCTTCGCCTCTTCTACGACCAGCTTGAGCTGCGCCTGGAGACGGAGACGTTCACCCCCGCCAACGACCCGCGTAACCTGGGCGTGATGGTTTTCGAGGTGGATACTGGCACATTCCGCGGCGTCACCCAGTATCTGGAAGGGTTTTACTGGCGCGAGACGCAGGGGGGGCTTTCCTGGCGCTGGATGCAGGGGCGAGCGCTTTTGGGCGTTCCCCTCCCGCCAGGAGATGGGGATTGCAGGGTGCGCTTCCGCCTGGCTTCCAACCGCGCCGACGGCAGCGCAGTGCCCTTGCGCATCTTCCTGGGGGAGAGCCTGTTAGCGGAGTGGTCTGTCCCTGCTGGAGCCACGGATTTCGAACTGCTCATACCAGCCGCAGCGCGGGCGTTGGCTGTACCCCTGGAGCAAAACACCGGTTCTATCGTCTTCCGCAACGGAGCCGGACGCGACCGCGGGACGTATGTGAAGAACGACGAGGTGTTTTACGAAAAGGACGAGGGGCAATACCGGCAGGTGGAAGAGGTGTTCGCAGCCTGCGGCGCCAGCATGCTCTTGCGCCGCGAGATGACTGATCAGGTTGGTTTGCTTGACGAGGATTTCTTTATTTACTACGAGGACACTGATCTTTCCTGGCGCGCCCGGCTTGCCGGTTGGAAGGTCTACTATGCCCCAGAGGCTTTTGTGCGTCATATTCATTGCGGCACCAATACCGAATGGTCGCCGTTTTTCATTTACCTCACTGAACGCAACCGTCTGGCGATGGTGTTCAAGGACGGCACCGGCAGCCAGATCGTGCGCGTCTGGGGCAGCTATTACCTGCGATTGCTGCGCATGATCTGGGCGGCGCTCAGGGCGTGGGCGCGGCGCGACCCTGCATGGCGCTCGCATGCCGCCCCGCTCAAGGTGCATCTGCGGATCGCTTTCCGGCTAATAACCTGGTTGCCATCTTTGTTACGCAAACGCTTCCACATCCAGCGTAGCGCTGTGGTGCCCACCCGGCAAATTATCGAAACCTGGTTCGTGGATTGACATGCGTGTAGGATTGTACAACCGCTGGTTAGCTACCCTGGGCGGCGGCGAGAAACACAGCCTTGCCATCGCTGAATACCTCAGCGCGCGGCACGCGGTGCAGGTTGTCACCCACCGACCGGTCTCGCGGGAGCTGGCGGAAGAGCGGTTAGGCTTTGATCTCTCCAATGTAGAGTTCGTGGCTATACCCGATCGCTATTCGAGCGAAGTGGCAGCGATTACCTCAGATTATGACCTGTTTATTAACGCTTCCTACATGGATTTCCTGCCCTCCTTCGCCCGCTATAGCGCAACGCTGATCTATTTCCCTGCCAGGGTGGATCGCAAGAAGTCGTTAGCGCGGCGATTGAAGCTTTCGATGCGCCGTTGGCTGAAGCTGCCGGCTGTGTTGACCGGCATTCACGCCTTCAAGGTTGAAGGGGGTGAATTTAAATGGGCGACCGATACCGTGCTCAAAATACGACTGCCCTACACCAGGGCGCCATACCGCTTCAGCTTTCGGCTGAGCGCAGTGGATGAGCGCGTGCACTCGGCGCTGGTCCTTTTGGACAAGAGGCAGATTGAGCGGATAGATTTTCGATCCCCCTGCCAGCCGCAGCTTTGCCAGGTGATGATTCCCGCTCGCCAGGATCGGATGTATGGGGAGCTGACCATCTGCGTTGATGGCGATGTGCCTGTAGACGGTCTAACCAAGATGGAGATCAGCTCGTTGTGGTTGGACTTGCCCGAATATCGGTTTTACCATCGCTTTTTCGAGCGCGGTCTGGTTGGGATTGGCATCCGCCTGCAATATTACCCGCCGGCGGCTTCGATGTTGGATTACATTGACACCTATGGACAAATTTGGGCTAATTCCGAGTTCACCCGCCGCTGGATCAAGAATTACTGGAAGCGCGATAGCCAGGTTCTCTACCCGCCGGTGAACGTGGAGGATTTCTGGGTGGGCGAAAAGCGCAACCAGATTATTAATGTGGGGCGTTTTTTTGCTGGTCAACATAACAAAAAGCACCTGGAGATGATCACCGCCTTCCGCCAGATGGTGGATGCAGGCTTGACCGGTTGGGAGTTGCACCTGGCAGGGGCTAAGATGCCAGGCGAAGAACATGTAGCTTATCTCGACCAGGTCCATCAGTCTGCGCGCGGTTACCCGATCCAGATACATACAGATCTCAGTTTTCAGGAGCTGGCGCGCCTGTATGCCGAAAGCGCCATCTACTGGCATGCCAGCGGCTATGGCGAAGACGAGCGCAGGTATCCGGATAAATTCGAGCATTTTGGCATCACCACCGTAGAAGGCATGGCTGCTGGGTGCGTGCCGGTGGTGATCGGGAAAGGCGGGCAACCAGAAATTGTGCATCATGGCGTCAATGGTTTTCTCTGGCGTAGCCTGGAGGAGCTTAAAAGTCAGACGCTGCGGCTTATACAAGACCCCGCCTTACGCCAGCGGATGGCAGCCGCTGCTCTGGCGATGAGCAAAAAGTATGACAAACAACACTTCCATGCCCGGCTTACGCAGCTTCTGGGGCAGATAGGGTTTCCGGTCTGAATGAAAGTCCCGGCGTTTCTGCGGAAAATGATTCGAGAACAACTCGCCCGCCGCCTGCCAGAGTATGGGTATGAGCTGGTGTATGTGCGCGGCCGCAACCCGCTGGTGGTTGCCGATGTGATCCAGGAGCGGCTGATCACTTGCAACTTCTGCGGCATGGTATTCCGCCGCGCGATGCCAGATCATCCGGAAAGCCTTGCCTGTCAGGGATGCGATGCCATCGCGCGTGAGCGGGTGGTCTACCAGTGCATCCTCGACGAGCTCAGTCAACGCGCTGGCGAACCGCTTTTATTCTTCCGTAATGCGCCGCCGGCGCGCCAGCTTACCTTGCTGGAATGCTCGCCCCGTTATAACGAGCAGCGCCGGAAAATCTACCAGGAGACTCTCGGGCGTTACCTGGCTTCGGATTATGACATGCTCGCCCACCGCGCGGATATCAAGCTTGACCTTACCAACGACAAAGACGTGGCACCTTTTGAGGGGAGCGTTGATATCATCATCTGCGCCCATGTGCTGGAACACATTCAGGATTATCGCAAAGCCTTGGTCAACCTGCGACGCCTGTTGGCGCCGGGCGGTTTCATGGTCTTGCAGGTGCCCCTCCTGGAAAGCCGATCGCTACCGGTGACCTGGGATGAATTTCACCAGGATAACACGCGCGTCTATCATCGCTTTGGGTTTGACTTGCTCTTTGACCTGGAGCAGATCTTCAATCGGGTAAAACCAGTGGTTGGGCTGCTGGATTTCGAGATCACTTCTCCGGAGATAAAACGGGACAAATATGAAATCTTAAAAGGGATGCGTGAGCGGGTGACCATCCTGGGCAAAGACCGGTTGCTCTACAATGGTTTGGGCAGCCCCGACCTGTGTGATGCCTTTGTGGTTTATAAATGAAAAGCGTGCAACATTTGCAGACTTAACCAGGGCTTAACCTTTTCTTCATTTCACAAAAATTGTCTTATTGAATCGGAGATGATAGACTCTGGACAAGCCAGTGCCCTGACATTTTTCTTAGGTGCTTCAGCCCATCTGTCCTATTGAGACCTGTGGTGGGCTTGTTACAATAAAGGAAACCGAAAATGGCAAACCAGGCGAAAGCCTGGGACGCAAAGCTATGGGCCTAAAGTTGTCTATGGGGACAGCCATGGTTGCCAGGCCGCCGGGTTGTAGAATTGAGATTTATGGTCTCTAGTTAGATCAGGCGGGCCTGGCGCGGTGGGCCCGCCTGATAGTTTGGTGAATATGTTGCGATACTTATCGAGGTTGCTCTTATTTGGATGTGCTGTTTGTCTGATAACGGCGTTGTCTGCTGGCGCTGGAGGCGCAACCGTGCGCGCTGCCCCGGAGGCGCAGACTTTTCGGGTGGCTACCAGCGGCAGCGATACGAGCAGTTGTGGTTCTACCAGCGCTCCCTGTCAGTCAATTCAGTATGCCGTAAACCGCGCCGCCTCGGGTGATACCATCCTGGTCGCTGGCGGGACTTATACTTATAAGGCGAGCGTTGACACCTGTTCTTTCCTCACCACGCGGGCGGTAGTGTGTTTCGTGGACAAACACCTGACGATTCGGGGCGGCTTTTCTACCAGCAATTGGATCACCCCCGACCCGATTGCCAATCCAACGATTATCGATGGTGGCAACAGCAGGCGCGGCGTGGCAATCATCGCCTATAACTCAACCGCCAGCCTGACCATGGAAGGTTTCACCATCCAGAATGGTCTGGCGCAGGGAACGAGCAGCGGCGACGATTTCTACACCTTTGCCTTCGGGGGAGGCATGTGGGCGCAGAACAGCGCCGTCACTTTGCGCGACGTTATTTTCCGCAACAACCGCGCTCAAGGCGGCAACACCAGCGGACAGTATGGTGGCGCCGGTTCGGGAGGAGGGCTGGCAATCCAATCGACCAAGAACGGTGTCGTCTCGGTCTTGGAGCGGGTGGTCTTCGAGAATAATCGGGCGGTTGGCGGCAGCGGTGTACGGCGCGGCGGGTTGGCAGTGGGAGGTGGGCTGTACACCTACCAGGCGGCGATCAACGGGACGGATATCCAAATCACGAATAACCTGGCTCAGGCTGGCAGTTCTTCAGGTAGCGGCGTGGATAACATCCTGGGCTTGCGTGCCGATGCTATCGGGGGAGGCGCCAGCTTCCAGATTGGCAGCACGATCACGCTGGAGCGCTTGACGGTTTCGGATAATTCGGCGATAGGCGGTAACGCCGGTACCGGCTCCGGGTCAGTGGGAGGCGGGGCGTATGGAGGGGCGTTGCACGCCGAGCGTTCTCAGCTCACCCTACGGGATGTGGTGATGAATAACAACACCGCGCGCGGCGGCAACTCCGCCACAGGCGGGCTGGCTTTTGGCGGCGGTCTGATGACCGACGCCACCTATGCCAATCTGGATCGGGTGAGTGTGATGCACAATGCTGCCATCTCCGGCGGCTCGCTGACTGGTGGGAGCGCTGGCGCGCCGGGCGGCGGCGGCGCTTATATCACTACCTTTACCGGCACGGGGTATTCCGCCCAGGTGGTCAACAGTATCTTTGCCGATAACCGAGTGGAGGTCGGCACGCCGGGCAGTGACGCCGGCGGTGGCGGGGCAGGGCTCGTGATTCAGGGTATGACGGTGGATGTGATCCACGGAACCTTTGTGAGCAACTATTTCGTTGGCGGACTGATCTCCGGTCAGGCGATCCTGGTTCAAGGCACGCAGGGCTCCGGCGGAACTCCAGCCACTGCTAATATCAAGAACGTGATCATTGCTGACCATAAGAATACAGCGACGTCGAACACCTCCGCGCTGACGGTGGCAGCAAACAGCACTGCGCGGCTGACCCGTGGAATTTTTTCCGGGAACACCAACGATACCAACATCAACGGCAGACCGTTTGCGCCGGGGACGATCACCGGGCTGGAAACCATGCTGAGCGTGGCAGACGTCCGCTTTGTAGCGCCGGGGGCGCCTTACTGGGATTACCACCTGGGGGCGGGCTCTCCGGCTATTGATCAGGGCGTTGACCAGGGTGTCGGCTTCGATATTGATGGACAATTGCGCCCGATTAACGGTACGGTTGATATCGGCGCTGACGAAGCTGGTCTGGCGGGAAGGCCGCCCAACAGCTTTTTCCTGCCCATTGTCAGGCGCTGACGTATCCCTGTTTGTCATTTGAACGTTCTGGCAAGAAGCGAGCGACCGTTGGGGTTCCAACGGCTCGCTTCGCGATTGTGGTATAAAAGAATGGTCTCAGAAGCGGCGTGCGCTTCACAACCTGAACAGGGCAAACATGGCTGACTTGCTGGGCGAGTTTGATTCGGTGTTGTTCTTGAGTGGTGTGCGTGGCGACACCCGCCGCTATCGGAGCCTGCACCCTTATGAACAATTGCGCCTGGCGGGTGTGAGGTGCATGCTCTCGCATCTTACCGATCCGCAAGCAGGCAGACTGGCGCAGGTTGCTTCGCATGTGATCCTTCACCGCGTTGCCTGCGATCGCAACGTGGAGCGATTGGTCGGCTCGCTTCAGGCGCGCGGCGGGGTGGCGATATTCGATACGGACGACCTGGTGTTCGACCCTGCCGCCTTTCGCTTTATCAACAGCCCAGACTTCCAGGATTGGCGACGGGTGGAGCTCTATCAGGAGGAGATGCGCCGTTACCGCGCTGCACTCGAGCTATGCAATGCGGTGATCGCCTCTACAGATTATCTGGCGCAGCAGGCGGGCGCGCTGAGTAAACCGGTGTGGGTGCACCGCAATGCCTTCAGCCTTGAGATGCTGGAAAGATCGCAGGCTGCGCAGGTACGTCGGCAGCCGATCGGCAACAGGGTGGTGATCGGTTATGCCAGCGGCACGCCCACCCATAACCAGGACTTCGCTGTTGTGAGACCTGTTTTGCAGCAGATCATGCGCCGCTACCCACAGGTTGAGTTATGGCTGGTCGGGCCTTTAGATATCGGTGGCGGCTGGGGTGATTTATCGGCGCGGGTAAAGCGTATAGGGCGCGTTCCATGGCGCGAGTTGCCCCGAATCCTGGCGCAGTTTGACATTAACATCGCCCCCCTGGTTACTGACAACCCTTTTGCCCAGTCCAAAAGCGAGATCAAGTACATGGAGGCTGGTCTGGTGCGGGTGCCAAGCGTGGCTTCCCCCACCGAGGCTTATTGCTATGCAATTCGATCCGGCGACAACGGTTACTTGGCGCAGGATGAACGCCAGTGGGAAGAACATTTGTCTGCGCTGATCGAGCAGGCAGAGCTCAGGAGCGCTGCGGGGGAGCGCGCCTGTCAAGATGTGCTGAGACGCTATCACCCTCAGGTGCGGGCGCAGGAACTGATAAAGACCCTCGACCAAATCACTCAGGTTGTGGTTTCCAGACCGTTCCGGCATGGGGTTGGGGAGCCAGCGGCGCGAACGACCACAACAACAGTAAAATTAACTGACCGAGAGTTCCGGCGACTGGAACAAAGCCCTTCCCTGCTGCGCATGGCGTGGTACTCCTGGCGGCATCGAGGTATCAGCGTGCTCGTCAGGCAGATTTTGGTGTATTGCCGCAGGCTGATCGCCCCAATCATCCCTTATCGTCCCCGGACAAGACCCGAAGGATGAGCGCCCTATCGCTCTCGATTTGCATTGTGAATTATCAGGCACGCAAGTATCTACGCAATTGCCTGCGTTCTATTTTGGCGAATCCGCCGCAAGGGGAGTTCGAGATCATCGTGGTGGATAACCACTCCCGCGATGGTTCGGTAGAGATGTTGCAGCAAGAGTTCCCTCAGGTCATGGCGATTGAGAACCCTTGCAACCTGGGATTTACCGTACCCATGAATCAGGCACTGCGGCGGGCGCGAGGAGAATATCTACTGTTACTGAACCCGGATACGATCGTCCACCCTCATGCTCTGGATCGGCTGATCGAATTCATGCAAAGCCACCCTGAAGTCGGCATCTGCGGTCCAAAGGTGCTCAACACCGATGGCAGCCTGCAGGCGCCATGCCGGCGAGGCGAGTCGCGCCCCTGGGCGGTGATCACCTATTTTCTTGGTCTGCACCGACTTTTTCCAAAGAGCAGGTTGTTCGGTCAGTATCTGATGAGCTACATGGATGAGGATGAGACGCACGAAGTGGGCGGCGTGGCAGGCTCATGCATGTTGATTCGCAGGCAGGTAGTGGAGCAGATCGGCTATCTTGACGAACGTTTTTTTGCCTACCAGGAGGATGCCGATTATTGCTTTCAGACGCGCCAGGCGGGTTGGAAGGTTTATTATGTACCTGTCGCCCAAATCACCCATTTTGGCGGGAAGGGAGGTTCGCAGGTCGAACCATATCGCTCAATCTTCGAATGGCACCGCTCCTACTGGCTGTATTACCGAAAAAACCTGGCGGGTGATTATTTTTTCCTGCTGAACTGGTTTTACTACCTGCTCATGCTGCTGAAACTGAGCGTCTCGCTGTTGATCAACCTTTTCCGTAAAGAGAAGCGCGCCGGTCGTCAGCGACCGAGGTAATTATTAATCCTCTGCTCATCACTCTGTGACCACAACCATGCCTGGAGCTATTACAATACATCACAATTACGGGCGGATTGGTTGGCAGAACCTGTTTGATGTAAATTGACCGATGAACTGGGAGTTTCGTCGCGAAATCCTTGAGTTTGCCCACCGCTGGCAGCTGGTTTTTCTGGCGTTCTTGCTGGGAAGCCTGCTTGGTTTTGGTCTGGTTTACCTGTTCCCGGCGCCATACCGGGCTGAGGCCGGGCTGGCGGTGATCTTCAACCCGGATGTCAACCCGCGCAACCCCGATGATTATAAAAATTGGTTCCTGGAGCAATTGGATGTTTTCATCCTGTCGGATGGCGTGTTGGATGAAACACTGGAGCGGTTGAGGGTGCAGGATTCTGAATGGAACACGGTCAGCCGGCAAGAGTTGCGCACCTCATTACATGCCTACTGGCGCAGCGCTGGTCAGTGGCGTCTGGTAGCTGAATTGGACCAGGCGAATGCGGCTGAACAGGCGTCACGCGCCTGGAGAGAAGCAATCCTGGAGAACACTGCATTGGCGATTACCGCCTCTGCTCGCATGGAGGATATAGACCATCGTTACCAGGAAGTGGTCAAGCTGGAAGCGACGACAGGGGTTCGCCTGACAGAGCTTGAAAAGACCCACCAGGCGCTGCAGGCATGGTCTGCTGCGGCGCAGAAGGGTAATTTGACGGCGCCGCTCGATACCCTCGAGCGCTGGCGCCTGCTCACCCTGGCAGCGCGGGTGGTAGAGCCAAACCCTGTCGAGCTGAGTTTACTCGAGGCGCTGCCGCCCTCAGAAGCCGGCGTCGAGAGCTATTTGCCCTGGGTCAACCAGCTTCAAGTTGCGCTCGAACAGGCTTTGAGTGCCTTGCAATCTCAAAAGGCTGATCTTGCCCAACAACGGGAGGCGCTCACCCGCAGTTGGACAGAAGCCTTCCATGCCTCTGGAGGGTTGTCACGGCATCTCATGGTTGAAGCCCTTACAGCAGCCGATAGCCCTGCTAAACCGGTGCGCACGCCCGCTACGGGAGCCTTGTTGGGCGGCGTCGTAGGGGCGTTGGGTTGGATGTTGCTCTGGCTCGCACGCCCGCTGCGGAAGGTAAACCATGAATAATCCGCAGGCAGAGCCGGGCAGGAGGCGCGTTTTCTCCCGCTTACAACAGTTGAGTTGGGCGCTATTTCTGATTGCTCTGCCGGTCACCAGTTTCCCCTATTTGCCCTCCATCATTGGCGGAGCGACTCTGGTGCGCCCCCTTTCTGTATATCCGCTTTTGTTGCTGGTATGCATTGCCACTTTGCCGCGCCTGTTCACCGCTCCAGCGCCGGGCACAATCCGCGCCTTGCTGCCGTTCGCCTTGATCGCCCTGGCAAGCTCGTTGCTCTCTTTGATGCGGGGGATCGATCCGCTGTTGGGCGTGTCGGTGTCCGATCGCATCCTGCGCGGTTTGTTGACCCTGAGTTTGGGTGGGGCAATCTATTTGACCGTGGCGATAATGCCGCGCAACGTGGAAGAATTGCGCGCCTCGCTGCGCTGGCTTTATTTTGGTTTCATCCTCGCTCTTTCCTGGGGGACGCTGCAGGCGGTTTATGTGATTCATTTTGACCCTCAATATTTCCAGTTTCTGCAGAAATTGCAGGCTTTTCTTTCGACACGCAAGATCTTTTACAACCGGGTCTCAGGGATGACCTATGAACCGAACTGGTTTGCTGAACAGATCAGCTTCCTTTTGCTACCCTGGCTGCTGGCGGCTGTGCTTTCTGACCAGAGCGTCTTCCGCTGGCGGTGGCGAAGGTTGACCATCGAGGGGGTTTTACTGGTGTGGTCGGTGCTCATCCTGATCCTGACTTTCTCGCGAGCCGGGCTGATGAACCTGATCGTGCTGTTGCTGGTTGGGCTGGTTTTCTTCCGCCTCCAGCCGCGTAGCCGACATGCACACAGGCGGTCGCTGCTGGCAACCTGGACGCGCCGCCTGCTGGAAGCCGGGGCGGCGGTGCTGGTGTGCGTGGCTCTGGTTTATATCGCCAGCACGCGCAATGAGTTCTTTGCCCGCATCTGGAATTACTGGCGCGTGACGCAAGAACGAAGCCTGGGTGAGTATTTTGAGTTCATCGGATTTGGGGCGCGGTTTATGTACGCCGAGACCGCTTATAATATCTTCGCTGCCAACCCGATCGTGGGAGTAGGATTGGGCAATTACGCTTTCTACTTTGATGAGCTGCTTCCCGATGAGTTCCTGGCGCGCACGCCGGAAGTTTTGCGCATTCTCACGCCAGAAGTGGGTCGCAGTCGGCTGATCACCCCAAAGAACCTGTACTTTCGCATCCTGGCGGAAACCGGGTTGTTGGGCATGGCGGCTTTCATCTCCTTCCTGGCGGCGATTTTGGGGTGCGCGCTTTTCCTCTGGATGGCGCCCGAACCACAGCCGCGCTATTGGGGGATGGCAGGCTTGCTTGGTTTGGGGGTTTTCCTGACTGCAGCGTTTTCATTCGACTCTCTGGCGCTTCCGAATATGTGGGTGGTGTTTGGTTTGATAACCGCCGCTGCCTGGGTGTATGCTAACCCGCCAGCTACGGGAACTACGGTAATATGTGAAGGTGAACCATGAGCAGAACCGGTTGGATTATTGCGATTATCTTGGCGCTTTTATTGTTTCTGATCTGTTGCCTGTGTCTGATCGTGGCGCTGGTTGGCGGAGTGTTGTTTAACTGGAATCTGCCAATGCCCGGTGGGACGGAATTTTCTTGGAGCGCGGAGCCGACCGCCACTCCCGTAGCCCTGCGGCGCACTGTGCCTGCCCTATCGGCGACGCCGCCAGTGCTGCCCACTGAAGCCAGCCTGGAGCCCCTCCCGACCCTCCAGTTGGACAGCGCCCTGGAGACCTTGCTCACCCTGGAGACGGCGGTTGTCCCCGAAAACGATGTGTATAGCCTGGCTGCGCGCTTGAAAGGGATTGAGAATGTCCCGCCCACGCTTGCGCCGCCGCTCACTCCTTATCAGCTCGGCGCTCAGGAGACTTTTTGGGTTTCCAACACAGATACGAATGAGTTCTTCGAGGTGTCTGCCACACTGCGCTATATCTCCGAGCATGTGTATATGTGGGTGGAAAATGAGCTGCCCTATCGCGAGCGCGATTTGAGAGACTTGGCGCAGACCTTCGAAGACCGTATCTACCCAACCAACCGGGAATTCTTTGGCAGCGAATGGACGCCAGGCGTGGATGGCGACCCACACATTTACATTCTCTATACCTCAGGGCTGGGGAGCAATGTGGCGGGTTATTTTTCCTCCCAGGATAGCTTCAACCCTCTGGTGCAACAATATTCAAACGGTCACGAAATGTTTGTGTTCAATGCTGACTCGGTTGACCTGCGAGATGAATTCACCTACGGCGTGCTGGCGCACGAATTCCAGCACATGATTCACTGGTATCGCGACCGCAATGAGACTTCGTGGTTGAATGAGGGCTTTTCCGACCTGGCAATGTTCCTGAACGGTTATACCATCGGCGGACATGATTATCTCTATGTGGCGGATCCGGATCTGCAGCTCAACGACTGGCCGAATGATCAAACGCAAACCGCACCGCATTATGGCGCTTCGTTTTTGTTCTTGAATTATTTCCTGCAACTGTTTGGCGAAGAAGCCACCCGCTCTCTCGTGGCGCACCCCGAAAATGGTCTGCAAAGCATCGATCTGGTGTTGCAGGAGATCGACGCTGTGGATCCGCTCACCGGGGAACCCGTGCGAGCCGACGACGTCTTTGCCGATTGGGTCATCGCCAATTATCTCAATGATCCGGATGTCGCCGATGGGCGCTACGCGTACCGCGATTATCAAGACGCCCCCCAAGCCTCGCCCACCGAGACCATCCGCGACTGTGAATCTCGGGAAAGGATTCGCGACGTCAGCCAGTATGGGGTGGATTACATCCGCTTCCGTTGCCAGGGAGAGTACACCTTGCGTTTCGAAGGCTCCACTCAGGTGCCGCTCTTACCTGCTGACGCATTTTCTGGCGCTTACGCTTTCTGGTCAAACAAGGGCGATGAGTCGGATATGACCCTGACCAGGGAGTTTGATTTTACTGAAGAGAGCGGGGGCATTACCCTCTCGTATTGGATGTGGTACGACCTTGAAAAGGATTTTGATTATGTCTATCTGCTGGCGTCAACCGATGGGGAATCCTGGACAATCCTGAACACCCCCTCTGGAACAGGGGAGAATCTGACCGGGAATAACTATGGTTGGGGCTATAACAACCTCAGCGGCGGCGGCCCACAATGGGTGCAGGAGGAAGTCGACCTCTCTCAGTTCGCGGGGGAGATGGTGCAGTTGCGTTTTGAATACATCACCGACGCCGCGGTAAACGGCGAGGGTTTCTTACTGGATGACATCGCCATCCCTGAGATCGGGTATTTCAGCGATTTTGAGCAGGACGACGGCGGGTGGCAGGCGGCAGGCTGGGTGCGCGTCCAGAACGTCCTGCCGCAGACCTATCGCCTGGCGTTGATCCGTCACGGCAGGGAAACCACAGTTGAAAAGATCTCGCTGTCCGCTGACAACACTGCCGATATCCCCCTGGAATTTGGCAATGGGGTTGACGAGATTACCCTGGTGGTGTCCGGAACGACGCGCTTTACCCGCCAGAAGACGGCTTACCGCTTCGATTTGCTGCCCTGAATCAACCGCCGGGTCGCCTGGCGGGCTGCACTCAGCAGGAGGGATAAAAATTAATGCCGGCAAGCGCCGGCATTGACTTTTAACCGACCGAGAGCGTTCAACCGCTTTGATGGGGAGATTTAAGCGCCTCCAGCCGCTGCTCCAATTCGGCTCGTCGTTCAGCAGCCGCCCGCTTCACTTCTTCCTGGAGCGTCAGGGCGCGTTCTCTCAGTTGGTTACGCAGCGCTTCCCCGGAAGAGGGGGCAAACAAGATGGCAAAGGTCGCCCCTACCAAACCGCCGAGCACGGCGCCAGCTAGAAAACTGAAAAAGCGATTCATAAAGTCCTCCTTGGGATGATTGTCGAAACCCACAATTGCATTTATTATACAACCATGATTGACCCACGGCTACCATTGATCGATCTGCATCGTCACCTGGATGGCAGCGTGCGTTTGGAGACGATCATCGAGTTGGGCAGGCGATACAACCTGCCGTTGCCAGCCTGGGAGGTCGAGAAACTGCGCCCCCACGTGCAGGTAACCGAGCCGCAGCCGGGTTTGATGGCTTTCTTCGAAAAATTCCGCTGGATGCGTGGCGTGTTGGCGGATTATGATGCCTGCCGACGTGTGGCTTACGAAAGCGTTGAAGACCTGCAGCGCGAGGGGATTGATTATGGCGAGCTGCGCTTCAGTCCCTGGTTCATGGCTGAGCCGCATCAACTCGATCCGGCAGGGGTGGTGGAAGCCGTTGTGGATGGGGTTGAGACCGCCTGCCGCGATCTTGATTATCGCGTCAACCTGATCGGGATATTGAGCCGTCATTATGGCGTCGAGATCGCCTGGAAAGAGCTGGGTGCCCTGCTTACCCAACGCCAGCATTTGACCGCCCTCGATCTGGCGGGAGACGAAGCGAATTTTCCCGGTGAGCTGTTCATGGAGCATATTCATCGGGCGCGTGACGCCGGCTGGCAGATCACCGTCCACGCTGGAGAAGATGGCGGGCCGCAGGCTATCTGGCAAGCGATCCAACAGTTGGGCGCGACGCGCATCGGGCATGCAGTCCAGGCTGTTCAGGACAAGGCGCTGCTCGATTACATGCTGGAACACCGCATTGGCATCGAGACCAGCCTGACCAGCAACGTGCAGACCAGTGTAGTACCTGAGTACCGCCAGCATCCACTCAGGCACTTTCTCGAACGGGGTCTGCTTGCCACGATCAATACAGACGACCCCGGCATCAGCGGCATCACCCTGGCTCACGAATACCTGGTCGCTGCACCTGCCGCCGGCCTGACGCCGGAGCAAATCCGGAAGGCGCAGGCGAACGCTCTGGAGATCGCTTTCCTGAGCCCCGTCGAAAAAAGTCGCCTGGCTGCCAGGCACAGCGGAACTTGAGGGGTTATGGCGAAGGATCAAAAGCTCACGTTACTGGTTTTGCTGGCGCTGGGAACGGTTTATTTTCTGGGGTTTGCCTTTCCTAACTTGCAAGGCGCCACGGATCGCAATATGCTGGCGGTCTTTGAGCCAGACGAGTTTGCCCAATACCCGCACGTGATCCGTATGTTGACGCCCGGCAAGAATTTGGCGGAGACTGTATTCAACATCGTTGTCTATCGCCATTTCTACTATGGCTACCCCTTCTATGTAGCCTCAGCCCTGGTTCTGTTGCCGCTGCGCCTGGTCGGCGAACTGCAATCCACCCCTTGGGTGATGCTCACGCTGCGGCAGATGATCAGTGTGCTGCCGATGATCCTATCAGTGTTGCTCCTGGTTTATTTACAAACGCGTTTCCGCAACTTATGGGGCGCGCTGGTATTATTTGCGCTGCTGCTCTCCGTGCCGGCGGTGGTGCGCAATAACCTTTGGTGGCATCCCGATAGCCTCACAATCCTATGGATTGTGCTGACCTTCTTCTTCCTCGACCGCGATGACCTGTCGTTTGGCAAGAACTTCTTGCTGGCAGCCGTGACGTGCGGCTTGGCAGTGGGCACCAAGTTGATCGGCTTGTTTTTCTTCCTTGCCATCCCAACCTATATCGCCTGGGGATTCTTCAGCCGCAGGATCAACCTGCGCCGGGCAATGACTGCAGCCGTGGTTTTCGTTGCCGTCATGGTGCTGACAGTGGTGTTGACAAACCCACTGCTGCTCCACCCAGAAGGGCGCGCTCGCATCATCGCCACCCAGCAGCGCCAGCAAGCCGCCATGTCATTTGGCTGGGCGGTGGCTTACGCCAAAGGTCCGGCATCCTGGTTGGGGATCATCACCGAGTATTACGGCAGGTGGTTTTTCATCGCTCTGGCGTTCATTGCCGCTGCTCTGGGGGCACTGCGGTCATCACGACGGTTGTTATACACCTTGATCCTGGTCTGGGCTGTGCCTTTTGCCCTGTATATTTTGTTCTTCATTGCCATCAAGCCCAGACACTTTTTCCTGCCGATTGCCCTACCGTTATATTCTTGTCTGGCTTTCGTTCTCCCGTTTTATGACACGGGGAATCAGACGAACCTCACGGCAGGTCTGCTTAGATGGGCGGCGCTGGTGCTAATCGCTGTGCAATTGGTTCTCAACGTTGTCTCAGGGGTTACCCAATTCAATGAGGCGTTGTATCGAGAGGCATGGAGCGATTCCTTGAAGTTCTACGCCGAGCTGGAACGCCGTCATCTCGCCTGCCTGCAAGCGGACTTCAAACCGGTAATTTACCGCGATGTGCGCGCCTATGTGCCGCCTTCTGACCGCTGGCAGGTGGAGATGAAGTGGGGTTTGGTGGATTATGATTATATTCGTCAATTGAACCCAGACCTGGTGATTTTACAGCAGCAGCGCATCAAGGACTACACCCTCGCCGAGGCGGTGGAAAACGCCGCCGACAGCGCTCAAATGGAGCGCACATACCGGTTCTATCAAGACGCAGCACAGGGCAGGCTGGCTGGCTACCGTCTTCTCTTGCAGGATGGGTTCGGCGCAGCTTTTGCGCGCCAGGATCGCTACGAGCTCTTCCTGTGCGGCAAATAAGCGGGTTGCAGGTCGGGTTTCACGATATAATCTCATTGACAGCAAACTCATGGCAGGTTGCTCGCATCTCGGGAGCGAGACAGCTCTGCGAAACAACGAAACGATCAACTTCGGACTCTGCTTACAGATCCTACCTGGACAAATGGAGGATACCGTGTCCAATCTTCCCTCGGCTGACGCCAACAAACGCAAAAAAGTCACCACGCACACGCTACGACTGAAGAAAAGTCGCGGTGAAACTATCACCATGCTGACCGCCTACGATTACCCCACCGCGCAGGCGATTGATCAGGCAGGGGTGGATGCCATCCTGGTGGGCGATTCGTTGGGCATGGTGGTGTTGGGCTATCCGAATACGTTGCCGGTGACGATGGAGGAAATGCTCCATCATTGTCGGGCTGTGGCGCGTGGCGCAAGATATGCTTTGCTCATCGGTGATATGCCCTTTCTCTCGTATCAGGTCTCGACTTCCGAGGCAGTGCGCAACGCCGGACGATTTCTACAGGAAGCCGGCATGGATGCCGTCAAGCTGGAGGGCGGCAGCGAGCGCGCTGAGACAATCCGGGCGATCGTCGGAGCGGGCATCCCCGTGATGGGGCATATCGGACTGACGCCGCAAAGCGTGCATCAGTTGGGTGGCTTCCGCCCGCAGGGTCTCACCCTGGAGGCTGCTCGCCGCCTGATTGACGACGCGCTGGCTCTGCAACAGGCTGGCTGTTTTAGCATTGTGCTGGAAGCCATCCCGGCGCGCCTGGCGGAGTTGATCACCCAACGGTTAGAGGTGCCGACGATCGGCATCGGCGCCGGCGCTGGATGCGATGGTCAGGTGCTGGTCACACACGATTTGCTGGGGTTGTTCGATCGCTTCACACCGCGTTTTGTGAAGAAGTATGCCGATTTGCATTTCGAGATGGCGCGCGCCTTCGCTGCCTACAAGGCGGATGTGGAAACGGGCGTTTTTCCCGCGCAGGAACACAGCGTCGAGATGCCCGATGAGGTTTGGAACGCGTTGATTGCGGGTGGGTAGAGGGGAATCCGCTGACGCTCTGCGCTCCACATCGCACATAGAGCCTGCCATGTCTTCTTCGCCTCCCTCATTTTTGATTGTTGGCACAGGCGCGATGGCATGTCTGTTTGCAGCGCGCTTCTCGCGGGCTGGGATGGCGGTTGCCATGCTGGGGAGCTGGCGCGCCGGGCTGGAAGCCATCCGTAAGGCAGGCGTAGTCTTGGTCGAGGCGGATGGACGCGAGAGCGCCTACCCGGTAACGATCACCGATGACCCATCCACATGCGCCGAGGTGCGTTTTGCGCTGGTGCTGGTCAAGTCGTGGCAAACCGAGCGCGCCGCGCGCCAGTTATCGGAGTGTCTGGCTTCCGACGGGGTGGCGCTTACGCTGCAGAATGGGCTCGGAAATTACGAACAGCTCTCCGGAGTCCTCGGGGCTGAGCGTGTCGCCCTTGGGGTTACCACATTAGGTGCCAACCTGATCGCCCCAGGGCGGGTGTGCCTTGCCGGAGAGGGGTTGATCACACTGGGCTCCCATCCCTTGATGGGCGTGTTGGCGGCGATCTTCCGTTCTGGTGGCTTCCTGGTAGAGATAAGTCCCGATCCCAACAGCCTGTTGTGGGGCAAGCTGGTGATCAACGCTGCCATCAATCCCATTACAGCTTTGCTTGGGATCACCAACGGAGAGTTGCTGCAGCGCGCCCCTGCGCGTGCGTTGCTGGCAGCTGCGGCGCGGGAAGCTGCCGCTGTGGCGGCAGCCAAAGGGGTGCGCCTGCCTTATACCGACCCGGTTGCCACAGTGGAAAACATTGCTCGCCGCACGGCGAAAAACCGATCTTCGATGCTCCAGGATGTGAGCCGCGGCGCTCCTACCGAGATCGACGCCATCTGTGGGGCGATCGTGGAGGCGGGTGAACAAACTGGCGTGCCAACGCCAGTGAATCGAACGTTATGGCAGTTGGTGAAAGCATTGAGGCAACCATGAGGCTTACTCACACTATTCAGCAGGCGCGGCTTGCCCGCGCTTACCTACCCGAGCCGGTGGGGTTGGTGCCCACCATGGGTTATCTGCATGAAGGGCATTTATCGCTGGTGCGCGCCGCCCGCGCCGAGTGCGCCAGCGTGGCGGTGAGCATCTTCGTCAACCCGACGCAGTTCGGTCCAAACGAAGACCTGGCTGCCTACCCGCGCGATCTGCCGCGTGATCTGGCGCTCCTGGAGGGCGTCGGCGTCGACCTGGTATGGGCGCCTACCCCGGAGGAGATGTACCCGCCTGCTTATCAGACCTGGATCACTGTTGAGCAGGTGGCTCAACCCCTGGAAGGGGCGATGAGACCGGGTCATTTTCGCGGCGTGGCAACCGTGGTCGCCAAACTCTTCAACGTTATTCAGCCGCAGAGAGCCTATTTTGGTCAGAAGGACGCCCAACAAACTGTGGTAGTGAAGCGCATGGTAGCCGATTTGAACTTTCCCGTCGAGGTGGTGGTCTGTCCTACCGTGCGGGAAGCGGACGGTCTGGCGATGTCGAGTCGCAATAGTTATCTGAACGCCGCCGAGCGCGCCGCGGCGAGCGTGCTCTACCGTGCCTTGAGCGCCGCCCGCGACGCCTTCGAGGCGGGCGAACGCGACCCGCAGCGCCTGCGCCGGTTGATAGTGGAGGTCATCGAAACAGAGCCGCTCGCCCGATTGCAATACGTCTCTTGCGCCGATCCGCAGACGCTGCAGGAGATCGAATCTCCCATATCGGGCGGCGCATTGCTCTCCATGGCGGTTTTTATTGGCAAGACGCGCCTGATTGATAATATGCTGCTGGCTGGTTGACGACCTCGCCGCGCAAAGCTCAGCGCTTCTCGCCAACCCCTATGTTCCCGAAGCGCTCCAGCTGGAGGAGAATAATCCATGTTGCTCACAATCGATATCGGCAACACCAATATCACCTTAGGGTTATATGAAGGGGATCAGCTTGGGCCGCGCTGGCGGCTGGCAACCAACCATGAACGCATGCCAGATGAGTTTGGGTTGCAGTTTGTCGGGCTGATCTCGCATGTCGGGCGGCAGGTGAAGGATATCAGCGGCATTTGTCTGGCGTCAGTCGTGCCTCCCCTCACCAGCAAGATCGTCGAAGCCTGCCGTCGCTACCTGGGGGCAGATCCGCTGGTGGTGGATGCTGGCGTCAAGACCGGGGTGCGCATTCGCTATGAAGACCCGCGCGCAGTGGGCGCCGACCGCATTGTAGATGCCGCGGCGGTCAAGGAACTCTACGGCTGCCCGGCTTGCGTGGTGGATTTCGGCACCGCCACCACGTTCGACGCCATCTCCGCCGAAGGCGATTACCTTGGAGGGGCTATCGCCCCGGGTATCGGCATTGCCGCAGAAGCGCTCTTTCAACGCACCGCCAAGCTGCCGCGTGTTGACCTGCAGCGCCCGCCGAATGTGATCGGGCGCAACACCGTCCATGCCATGCAATCCGGCTTGCTCTTCGGTTACGTCGCCCTGGTTGAGGGGATGGTCGCCCGCTTCCGCAAGGAGCTCGGTCCGAATATGCGTGTGATCGCCACCGGCGGTCTGGCGGAGGTCGTGGCGCAAGAGACGGATGTGATCCAGATCATCGCTCCCTGGCTGACGCTGGACGGGCTGCGCATCATCTGGGAGCTGAACCGCTGAGGCTGCTGAGGAGCAGAGCCGGATGGATTTATATTCCGTGCTAACCCAAACCGGCTGGCAGATGAAAGGAATCCGCAGAGGATCGCGCCCGCGTTTCGCTGATCGAATGGGCGCGCCGGGCAGAAACCCATCAGCGCTGGAACAAAGCGGAACTGAAGAGTTTGTATGCAAGGGCAGGTCTGAGGCTGGTTGAATCGGCATTGAAGATCGGACCTGGTCTGGCGCTCTTTACCCGCGGCAACAAGCCCGCTTGACGGAAGCGCTTTTCATCGGTATGATGAGCGCCTGGAGTCATCACCGTTTAAGGAACCCGCCTTGTTGCCCATTGACCTCGCTGAAGCTCGCTTTGCCCTCTCGACTGTGCGCCGCGCCGCCCTGCTGGTGAGACAAATACAAAATGAACTGGTGCTATCGGCGCAGACCAAAGTCGATCGTTCTCCAGTCACAGTTGCTGACTACGCCTCTCAGGCGCTGACCGCGCGCCTGCTGGCTGAGGCTTTTCCTGATGACCGGCTGGTTGCCGAAGAGGATGCCACCAGCCTGCGTCAGGAAGCTCAGACCGCGTTGCGCCAGCAGGTGGCGCGCTACGTCCGTCTTAGCCTGAAGGAGGCAACCTCTGAGCGCGTTTGCGAGTGGATTGATTGGGGCGCGGCTGAGCCTGGCGGACGTTTCTGGACTTTAGACCCGCTCGACGGCACCAAGGGTTTTCTGCGCGGCGACCAATATGCAGTCGCCCTGGCGCTGGTGGAGGCGGGGCAGGTGCAGGTGGCGGCGTTGGGATGCCCGAATTTGAGCGATGGGTGTCAACCAGATCATGGCGGTCCTGGCAGCCTGATTCTGGCGGCGCGTGGACGGGGATGCTGGATAACCAACCTGCAATCCCCAGGCGAATTCAGGCGCCTGCATGTATCGCCGCAGGGCGACCCCGCCTATGCCCGGCTGCTGCGTTCATTTGAGAAGGGTCATACCAACCCAGAGCAGGTTGAGGCATTGCAGGATGCCCTGGGACTTCGATGTGAGCCGGTTGCGATGGACAGCCAGGCGAAATATGCCCTGCTGGCTGCCGGACAGGCTGAACTGATGGTGCGCCTGCTCTCACCAGCGCGCCCTGATTACCGTGAGAAGATCTGGGATCAGGCAGCCGGCGCGTTGATCGTGGAAGAGGCGGGCGGTACGGTGACCGACCTGGACGGCAAAGCGCTGGATTTCAACGCCGGGCGGACGCTGGTAAGCAATCGCGGCGTGCTTGCCTCAAATGGCAGGTTGCATGCCCAGGCGTTGCAGGCGCTGCGTTCCCTCGGTTTTTGAGGGGTATCTTTGGAACGGGAGAAGCGCATGTCGCGCGCCGATCGAGTGGCTCTCTTGCTCAGCCTGTTGGCGGTGGTCATCGCCTATGGAGTCACCGATCGCATCTTCGAGCGCATGCCGCACATCGAAGATGAGATGGCTTACGTCTGGCAGGCTCAGGCGATTGCCGGAGGGCGGCTGACGTTACCATCGCCAGCCCATCCAAAGAGCTTTCTAGTGCCGTTTGTCGTGGATTACAACGGGCAGCGTTTCGGCAAGTATCCACCGGGTTGGCCAGCGCTGTTGGGGTTGGGAGTATTGCTGGGGATACGATCGCTGGTCAATCCACTTCTGGCTGGTCTGGGGGTTTGGTTCACGTACCGATTGGGTAAAAGGGTCGCTTCCGAAACGGTTGGTCTGTTGGCGAGCATTCTGACCCTGAGCTCGCCTTTTTTCCTGATGAATTCCGGCTCTCTGCTCTCCCATCCTTTTGGGCTGGTGTTGAGCACTGTATTTGCGCTCGCTTGGCTGGATGCCTGGGATGGGTTGCGCCTGAACCCCTGGCTGCCCACTCTGGCTGGGGCGCTTTGTCTGGGTATGCTGGCGCTTACCCGTCCCCTGACCGCGGTCGGGGTAGCGCTGCCGTTTGCCCTGCACGGGCTGGTTTTGATGATCAGGGGCAATCGTGCGACTCGCTACCGTCTGGTGATCTTTGCCCTGATCGTCCTGGCGCTCGCCAGCCTGATTTTCGTCTGGCAATTTGCCGTCACCGGGCATCCTTTCCTCAACCCATATACGTTGTGGTGGGAGTACGACCGGGTTGGCTTTGGTCCGGGGGTTGGTCGGCTGGAGGGCGGTCATACGCTGTATCAGGCGCGCATAAACACGAACTTCAGCTTGTTTGTGGGCGCGCACGATCTGTTTGGCTGGGCGCAGTACTCCTGGATTTTCCTGCCCTTTGGGCTGCTGGCGGCGTTTCTGCGACGGTGTTGGAAGGCGTTGATTATTGGCGCGATAACACCCAGCCTGTTGATCGTCTATCTGGCGTACTGGGTGGGTTCCTGGTTGTTTGGACCGAGATATTATTATGAAGCGCTTTCCAGCCTGACCCTGCTTTCTGCGTTGGGCATCGCCTGGCTGGCAGGCTGGCCGACGCAGCCAGACGAAAGCTGGCGTAGTTACGTTGGCTTGCGCCGCGCCAGACCGCTGGCGATGACGGCTTTGCTGAGCTTCTTGCTCAGCGTCAGTCTGCTGGTTTACAGCCCAATGCGGCTGGAATCGATGCGCGGGCTGTATGGCGTCACCCGCGCCCGCCTGGAGCCGTTCTTACGCCCGGAAGCGCAGCAACTGACCCCCGCATTGGTGATCGTCCATCAGGAGAAATGGACGGAATACGGGGCGCTGCTGGAGTTGCAGAACCCCTGGTTGGATACGCCTTTCATCTTCGTCATGAGCCGCGGCCCACAAGTGGACACCCAGGCGGCTGCCGCTTACCCTGATCGGACGGTGATCCATTACTACCCGTCTGAACCGTCTGTCTTTTACGTGGAACCACGCCCAACGCAGTAGAGAGAAATCTGCACTGATGAACACGCGGCTTGGGGCGTTCATTCCCTGGCTTTAGTTGTTTTTTTTTAAAGAAACCGTTGGCGGTGACCAGCAACTTGTCCTACGAGGCGCGCGCCAGGGCGGTGAAAGCCAGCACCAACAGCGACAGGAGCAGGTTGAGGCGCAACAGAAGCGCCTCCCGGCGTGCCCAGCTCTGCGCCTGCGGTGCGGACTGGTCGCGGGCTTGCAAGATCGCCACGCGTTGCAGGCGGGGGATCAGCCCCCAGCTCAGATATGCGCTGACGCCAACCATGCCCAGGAAGAGCAGATGCTTGATCAAAATCGCGACCGCCCAGCGATTCCCAAAACTCAGGAACCCCTGATAATTAGGGTTGGCGCTCATCTGGAACATGCCCGTCGCTGTCAGCACGAGCAGACTCAGCCAGCTGAGCGGGTCTAACCGGCGGCGCAGGCAAGCCACCAAATCTGCGTAAGCTGAGGGCTCCAATGCCTTTCGCGCTGCTGGTAGGACCAGGATGGAGAGAGCTACCAGGCTGCCAATCCATGCCACAGTGGCAAGCATGTGCAGCCAATAAACCAGGCTGAGCGCCAAATACGGGGGAGGCATCATAGGTTCGTTGTGAATCAAGGGGTAGGAGAAGGCTCGGCGGGGGGCGGCTCTGCCGTTGGGGTGGCTTCCGCAGCCCCTTCGGTGGGCGTGGGTGTCTCTGCGGCTGGTGCCGTTACAGTGGGTGAAACCTGAGGCGTCGTAGCGGGCTGTTCAGGCTGGGCTTCTTGTCCACCGCTGCACTCTACTGAAGCCAGTTTCAGCGCCTCTTCGGCTTTGGCGTCTATGCCCATGGCGAGCGCTGCCTGATATTGTTCGACCGCGCCGCACGCGTCGCCGTTTTGATACAGGTAGTCGCCATAACCGATCAGCGCCTGGCGGTAACGCTCGGCGGCGGTCAATCCAGAGCCATCGCACAGGTTCGGAAACGCCGGTCCGACCTGGGCGAAATAGTACACAGCCTGTCCCCAATCCAGCTCCCAGAAGCTGGCGCCGGTAAGGTACAGGCTTGCCCAGGTGGCATAGCTGCTGGCATCGGCGTCCAGCGGGCCGAACAGTTCAGCCTGAGAGAGGTCGAAAATCCCCCCCTCCAGGTCGCAGCGCTTCAAGATTTTATCGACGCCGCGGTTGCGGAAAGCCATGTAGAGCATGCCATCGACCAGCACCGGCTGGTAGTTAACATCAGCTTTGCGCAAGTTGAGCAGCGTGTCGATAGCCTGGTCCCATTCCAGGTTATTCATGTGCTCGCGCGCTTGTGTGAAGAGCTCTTCCACCCCGCGCAGATCGGGCGTGGGTGAGGGGGTGGGGGTGAGGACGATGGTGGGGGTTGCTGTGGCATTGATCAGCACCAGCACTTCAGCCAGCTTCTCGGTGACGCCTGGGTAGCTTGGGTTGAGCTGGATCACGTATTCAAAGCGCTGACGCGCCAGGTCGAAGCGCCCCATCTGCATATCTTGCAAGCCTAACTGGTATTGCTCGTCCACAGCCTGGGCAATCAGCACCGACTCGGCTTGCTTGCGCTGGTTGATGCCCGCACGATAACCGGCGACCGCGCTGATCATGGCAATGGCGAACAAAGCCAGAATGCCGAAGAGAATCGTCAGGCGCACAGGAGAAGCACGCCTGGCGTGGGGCGGGGCGCCCTCTTCGGGTGGGGGCGGCACACTCGAGCGCGACGCAGACACCGGGATGGTTTTGGCTGGCTCGTCGGTTTCTTCCAGTTCTGCGGCTGGGAGGCGGAGCGTTTGACCAGAATCGCCCTGCCCAGCGGTCATCATCGCCCGGGGCACCGGCACTGTGGGAGCGGATTCTATATCCTCAGATGTCTCTTCGATTGGGAATTGCAACGTGTCGCCCTGTTCCTCCCTGTCGGGTCGGATGGGCTGGGTCTCGCTTAGGCTTGGATTTTCCATGCGGCTGATTATACCGCAGAGTGGTTGTGGATAACCAAGCGCGCAACGCGCCCTCGCTCTCCTGAGTATAATCAGTGGGTATGGACGAGTTTCGCTTCTACCACCCGATCGAAGTTCGTTATGGCGACCTGGATCCGCAGGGGCACCTGAACAACGCCAAGTACCTGACCTATCTTGAGCAGGCGCGCATTAAATATTTGCAAAAACTGGGTTTATGGGACGGCTCCTCCTTTTTGGAGCTCGGCATCATCCTGGCTGACGTCCACCTGACGTATCATGCTCCGGTGCACTTCGGTCAACCGGTGCGCGTGGGGGTGCGTGTTGTGCGCCTGGGCAACAAGAGTATCCATATGGAATACCGTCTGGAAGACGCTGAGACCGGCGAGAAGTTAGCCAGCGCCAGCACCGTGAGCGTGGCTTATGATTATCGCGCCCGTCAAACCATCCCCGTTCCAGATGGCTGGAGGCAGGCGATCTACGACTTCGAGGGAATTGCATAATCTTGTCCCCCCAGGTCCACTTTGCTTCCGCCGCGCTGAAGCAGGAATGCACGCGCCGATGAGCAGCCAGCCGCATTTGCCCTGCTGGCTTCCCTTTGCCCGGCGCTCATAAACTATTCATCCCGACCCTCGAAATATGTTACACTATCAAAGGGCTGGCTCAGAGCGTCTGTTGGGCGCTTTGTGATGGTTTAGTTCCCCGGTCTGATCGAGGTGATCATGAAACTGGATGCATCCCTTCCGCCCGTTTCCCTGAAGGATGTGCCGGCGATTGCCAGGGCGGCTGAGGCGATGGGCTTTGAAGCGCTCTGGTCGAGCGAGACGATGCATGACCCCTTTTTACCCGGGGCTTTGATCGCCGAGCACACCAGCCGCCTGCGTTTTGGAACAGCCGTAGCCATCGCATTTGCCCGCAGCCCCGCTACTCTGGCATACACCGCCTGGGATCTCGCCCAGGCTTCCGAGGGGCGTTTTATCCTGGGGTTGGGTACCCAGGTGAAGGCGCACATCGAGCGACGGTTTGGCATGCCCTGGCCCGACTCGGTGGTCGGCAAGCTGCGCGAGCAGGTGGCTGCCATTCGCGCCTTCTGGAACTGTTGGCAACATGGCGAGCGGCTCAATTTCCGCGGTGAGCACTACAAACTCACCTTAATGACTCCCTTTTTCAACCCTGGACCGATTCAGCACCCTTCAGTCCCGATCTACCTTGCCGGCGTGAACGCCGGTCTGGCGCGCCTGGCGGGGGAGTGCGCCGATGGTTTCCATGCCCATCCCTTTCATTCAGCTGAATATCTGAAGCAAGTGGTGCTGCCGGCTATTGAGCAGGGCGCAGCTAAGGCGGGACGGGCGCGCTCGGACATCGAGGTATCTACGACCGCGTTTGTGGTGACCAACCCTCAGGAAGAGTATTTCGTGCGCTCCCAAATCGCCTTTTACGCCTCCACGCCCTCCTATCGTCCAGTGATGGCGTTGCACGGTTGGCAAACAACCGCTGAGCAACTTTCTGCTCTTGCCAGCCGCGGCACCTGGGGCGAGATGCCGGCGCTCATCAATGATGAGATGTTGGAGACGTTTGCCGTTCGCGCTGACGTTGGCGACCTGCCAGCCGCACTGGCGGAACGCTACAATGGGTTGGTTGACCGACTGGCTCTGTACATCCCGTTTGTACCGGGCGAGCGGGATGACCTTTGGAAGGTTCTTTTGAGCTACTGGCGCTGACCGGGGTTGAGCGAATCTTTTTACATGCGCACTTGACCGGCTTGGGCAGGGGATGGAGGACGAGACACGTTACCTGACCGAACGCCTGCGGATGGTGGAGGAGCAGATTGCCGCCCGCGGCGTGCGCGATGAGCGCCTGTTGGAAGCGATGCGTCGCGTGCCGCGTCATTTATTTGTGCCCCCCGAATATCGCCATCTGGCTTATAGCGATGGTCCCTTGCCAATTGGCAGTGGGCAAACCATCTCTCAGCCTTATATCGTGGCTTTGATGACCCAAATCCTCAACCTCACCGGCGAAGAGAAGGTGTTGGAGGTTGGCACTGGCTCAGGATACCAGGCGGCGGTGCTGGCTTGCCTGGCGAAACAGGTGTATACCATTGAACGCCATCCCAACCTGGCGCGGCGCGCGGCTCGCACTCTGGAAGCGTTGGGGTATCTAAATGTAGTAGTGCGGGTGGGCGATGGCTCGTTGGGGCTGCCGGAATTTGCCCCCTACCAGGCGATCATCGTCACTGCCGCAGCCCCGCGCGTGCCGCCCGCCCTGCTGTCACAACTGGATGACGGCGGCAGGATTGTGTTACCCGTGGGCGGGCAACTTGGTCAATATCTGGAGTGCTGGACGCGCAAAGGTGCGCAGTATATCCAGGAGACCTTTATGCCAGTGGCGTTCGTGCCTTTGCGCGGCGAGCAGGGTTGGGAAGAGGAGGAGTGGGAAGGCTACTGAATGCTGTTGCTACGCCAGCCACTCGCTCATGCCTTGCTCAAGGTGACAAATACCATTGGGCGGCGTTTGGTTTTGGTGTAAAAGAAGGATTTTAATGTCTCTTCCAGCTCTTGCCGGACGCGCCCGTTGCTGGTGCAGTTCACCATCTGCGTCACCAGCTCGCGGGCGGCTTGAAAGAGCTCCTCGGCTTCGGGGGCGTGCACAAACCCTCGGGTGATAATCTCGGGCGGTTCCGCCAGACGACAGGTTTCCCGATCCAGGGTCAGGTTTACCAGGACGAAGCCATCGCGAGCCAGGATTTCGCGTTCGCGCATCACGCTGGGCCCGATCTCCCCCACGCCCGAGCCATCGACGAAAACATACCCGCCTGGGATGCGTTCACCGATGCGCATGCGCCCATCTTCCAGCTCCACTACCTGACCATTCTCGACAACTGCGATGTTCTCCTCTGGCACACCCAACTGGCGCGCCAGTTGGGCGTGCTGTTTCAAATGGCGGAGCTCACCGTGGATTGGGATGAAAAAGCGGGGCTTCACCAGGTGGAGGAGCAGCTTCATCTCCTCCTGCCTGGCATGACCGGAAACGTGCACTGGCGCGATCGACTCGTAAATGACGTTCGCGCCGCGACGGAAGAGGCGGTTGATCGTGCGGTTGATGCTTTCTTCATTGCCCGGAATGGGATGTGACGATAACACCACTGTATCTCCCGGGATGATGTCGAATTGCCGGTTGGTGCCGGTCGACAGGCGCCCCAGGATCGAGGTGGGTTCGCCCTGAGTGCCAGTGGTCATCAGCACCACCTCTTTGGGGTCGCTGCGCAAGGCTTGCTCGATGCTGATCAGCAACTCATCGGGGATATCCAGGTATCCCAGCTTGCGGGCGATGCGGGCGTTTTCAACCATGCTCGTGCCGACAAAAGCCAGGCGACGATTGACTTTGATGGCGGCATTCGCCACTTGCTGCATGCGCGAGATCAAAGAAGCAAAGCTCGCCACGATTATGCGCCCAGGAGCCTCACGGAACACCTGCTCGAAAGCTGCGTCAATCACCCGCTCCGAAGGCGTCCAGCCGGCTTTGTCGGCGTTGGTGGAATCTGCCAGCAACGCCAGCACGCCCCGCCCGGCAAATTCTGCCAGCTTGGCGTAATCGGTGGGCCAGTTGTCCACCGGCGTATGGTCGAATTTGTAATCTCCGGTATGGATCACCAGTCCGGCTGGCGTGGTGATGCCCAAGCCCACGCCATCCGGGATGGAATGGCAAACGTGGAAGAATTCCACCTTGAAGGGACCGAGCTGGATGGTCTCGCCAGCGCGGATGGTGTTGAGCTGGAGCTGGCTCAGCAACCCGCCGCGCGAAAGCTTGGCTTCCAGCAAGCCGCGCGTCAACGGCGTGGCGTAGATGGGCACGCGAATGCTCTCCAGCAAGTGATGAATCGCTCCGGTATGATCCTCGTGCCCGTGGGTGACGATCACGCCGCGCACGCGTTGACGGTTCGCCAGCAAATACTGAAAATCGGGGATGATGTAATCAATCCCCAACATGTCGTTTTCGGGGAACATCAGACCGGCGTCAACTACGAGCAGGTTGTCTCCATACTCGTAAGCCATCATGTTCTTCCCGATCTCTCCCAACCCTCCCAGGGGGATGATGCGCAGTTTGTTTCCTGATTTACGTTCCTTCACCATTTGTATCCTGTAATCAATTTTTCAAAGAAAAAACCCCAGCGCAAGCAGGACAGGTGGAGTTGCTGTCGACTGGGGTCGATTCGAATGCTGCTGTATTTGTCTAAGCTGTGTTCAGGACTTGCCAACCCTTTTACTGTCCTCTCGTCCAGGTTCGGTTAGATTTTAACATGTCGGGCGCTGCTTGTCAAAGCGCTTTCCCGCGCCTGGGGGAAGGCTCATAATCTAAGAGAAAAAGGAGGTCAGGGATTGCCCGACCTCCTTTTGAACCAACCCGGGGTTTAGTACTCAGGCATGGGTGGCGGGGTTGGTTTCTCTTTCTCAGGGACTTCCGTGACCAGGGCTTCGGTGGTGAGGATCATCGCCGCGATGGAGGCGGCGTTTTCCAAAGCCCCGCGTGTTACCTTGGCGGGATCAATAACGCCATCCTTGACCATGTCGACGTACTCTTCGGAGAGCACGTTGTAGCCAATATGCAAGTTGTTTTTCTCTTTTTGGATGCGGCGCACAGTCTCCAACACCACGGAGCCATCCTGCCCGGCGTTTTCAGCGATCTTGCGCAACGGCACTTCCAGCGCCTTGCGTACGATGTTGACACCGATGCGCGCGTCATCCGAATCGACCGAAATGTTGTCCAGAGCGTTCATGGCGTTGATCAGCGCCACACCACCGCCCGGTACGATGCCCTCTTCCACAGCGGCGCGGGTAGCGGAGAGCGCGTCTTCAACACGGTGCTTCTTTTCCTTCAGTTCGGTCTCCGTAGCCGCGCCAACGCGGATGATGGCAACTCCACCAGAGAGCTTGGCAAGGCGCTCCTGGAGTTTCTCGCGGTCGTAATCGCTGGTGCTCTTTTCGATCTCGACGCGGATCTGTTCAATGCGTCCCTTGATTTGAGCCGGGTCGCCCTTGCCGCCGACGATGGTGGTTTCATCCTTGGTAGCAACTACCTTCTCAGCCCGACCGAGGTCGGCGATTTGAGCGGTTTCGAGTTTGCGTCCGGTCTCCTCAGAGATCACGGTAGCGCCGGTCAGTACGGCAATATCCTGGAGCATCGCCTTGCGGCGGTCGCCGAAGCCGGGGGCTTTCACCGCTAAAACGTTCAGCATGCCGCGCAGTTTGTTCAGCACCAGGGTTGCCAGGGCTTCGCCGTCCACATCTTCAGCGATGATCAGCAGTTCGCGCTTGCCGATCTGCACCAGTTTTTCCAGCAGAGGGACGATGTCGGCGGCGGCAGAAATCTTCTTGTCATAGACCAGGATGTATGGCTCCTCGATCGAGGCTTCCATGTGTTCTGGGTCGGTGATGAAGTAGGGGGAGATGTAACCGCGATCGAACTGCATACCTTCCACGTACTCGGTTTCGAACTCCAGCCCCTTGGACTCCTCGACCGTGATCACGCCGTCTTTGCCCACCTTATCCATGACCTCAGCGATCAAATCGCCGATGGTGCGGTCCTGAGCCGAGATTGAGGCGACGTTGGCGATCTCGTTCTTGGTGGTGATCTCGATTGCCTGATCCTTGATCTTTTCTGCAACTGCCTTGGTGGCTGCTTCGATGCCGCGCTTGAGCAGCATGGGGTTGGCGCCGGCTGCCAGGTTCTTCATACCCTCAGTGACCATTGAGTGAGCTAAGACGGTAGCGGTGGTGGTGCCGTCGCCGGCGATGTCGTTGGTCTTGGTGGCGGCTTCCTTGAGAAGCTGGGCGCCCATATTCTCAAATGGGTCTTCGAGTTCGATCTCTTTCGCCACGGTCACGCCATCATGGGTGATTGTAGGCGAACCGAATTTGCGGTCTACCGCAACGTTGCGGCCCTTTGGGCCAAGGGTGGTCACAACCGCGGTCGCCAGCAGATCCATACCGCGCTGCAGGCGACGGCGCGCTTCTTCGGAAAATACGAGTTGTTTGGCTGCCATAGATGATACACTCCTCTTCTGCGGGATTGATTAGGAAAGAATTGCCAGGATGTCGCTCTCTTTCAAGATGAGCAATTTCTTGCCGTCCACCTTGATTTCGGTGCCGGCGTATTTTGCGAAAAGGACCGTATCGCCTACGGATACATCCATCGGGATGCGATTGCCGTCCTCGTCGCGGTCGCCAGGGCCGATGGACAGGACTTTCCCCTTCTGGGGCTTCTCTTTGGCGGTTTCTGGAAGCACAATGCCGCCCGGGGTGACCTCTTCTTGCTCGATAGGTTCAACCACCACGCGGCTTCCCAAGGGTTTGATGGAAATCGACATGTCTACCTCCTTGCTCAGGTTGAATTGTGGTTCGGTTACATGCAGCGAAGTTAGCACTCAAATATCGAGAGTGCTAACTTGCGCTCACATCATACCGGTTTTTTCTATGAAAGTCAAGAGGTGGGAGGTGATTTTAACAAGAATCTGATATTTAAGGCGAGGGGGTGAGCGTCGCCGGTGCAACGCTCGTGGCTGTGAGCTGCGCCTGGCTGCCTCCCAGGCGGCGACAGATGCCTTCACTGTCGGCGACGATGCTCATTAAGATCGGATCGTCGGGATAGCGGGCGCGCACCTCGCCTAGCACCGCCATCGCTTCATCGCAGTAGTTCTGTTGCGGGCGGCTCAGGAACGCCAGCACAGTGCCATATTCTACATAATAATAGGCGACGGTCAGGTTGGTCATCGGCAGCCCCTCGACTGCCACGCTCTGATCCAGGAGCTCTTGCTTCACCATGTTGCGCGCCAGTTCATTCTCCTCGGCGGTACAACCTCGAACCGCGCAACGCAGCGCCAGCAGGGCGCTCTCATAATTGCGCGATTTGATGTAGATTATGCCCAATTGACCGTATGTGTTGGCGTTGGTAGGGTCGAATTGTAATGCCTTTTCGGCGTTGCGCGCAGCCACGAAGAACTCGCCTTGCTGCGTGTAGGTCTTGGCTATTTCCAGATAGGGTATTGGGTTTTTGACGCCGAGTTGCTCGTTGATATCGGCTGCCTTGGCGAAGTACTCCAGGGCACGATCGTACACCCTGAGGCGCAGATAGTTGCGTCCGATATAAACGTACAAAAACGTCAGATTGGGGTTGATCCTGGCGGCGTTCAGATATTGCTCGATCGCCAGCCGATATTGGGCGATCGACTCCAGCACGGTGGCGTAGACGCGGTGGGCGTCCATAGAGTCAGGCGCCAGGCTGACAGCGCGGGCGGCGAATTGCTCAGCCTGCTGCCATTTTTGCTGATCGAGCGAGACCTCGGCATAGAAAGCCAGCCCCAGAGCGTTATTTGGGTCGAGTTGGTAGGCTCGCACGGCTTCAGCTTCGGCATCCTTTAAGAAACCTTGCGCCTCCGCCCCGGAGGCGTAGGAGGCGTTCCAGTCCAGCACGAAAGCGCGCACGGCGTGCACAGTGCTATCGTCGGGGTTGAGGGCAACCGCCTGGTTGATCGACTCCAGAGCCTCCGCCAGTCGGGCGCGGCGCTCGGTATCGTTACTGAGCATGGTGATGGAATATGTCTGGATGCGCGCCAGCTCCGCCCATGCCAGGGCGTTAGTGGGGTCGAGCTGCAAGGCGCGTTGATAGGTGTCGATGGCGTCGGGGTTAGCCGGCGCCGGAGGAGGTGGATCAGGAGCATCCAGCTTACCCGCCTGGAAATATGCCTGAGCTTCTGCAATGTATGAAGCGGCGGTGCGCGTAGGGGTTGGGGTGGGCAGAAACATCGGTTGAACCTGGCCGCGCTGGTAGCCAAGCAAGAGCCACAAGCCGCCGATGATCAAGCTCATCAGCAGGATAAAGCGATAGATGTTAAAACTCGCCCGCGCTGGGCGAAAGTTGGGGCGTTTGCCGACCAGTTCACGTTCCATGGGCTAAGGAGTGGGCGTTGCTTTAGGCATTGGTGTTTCGATGCTCGCCAGGCACAGTTCCAACCCAGCGACAGCGTTATCGACGGCAAGCTGGTCATCGGGCACGCCCGTGAGCAGCGCCCGAAAGATTGGCACAGCTTCTGAGCACCGGTTCAGTTTAGCCAGGGTGAATCCAAAAAACCAGTAGTACTCGGCAACTTTCCCGTAATCCAGCGGCAGACCCTTCACTGCTATGCCGTCGGCGGTGACACCGCCGCGCACCGCCAACGCCAGATGAGTTGCGGCTTTATCCAGGTCATTGTTGCGATAATACATGATCCCCAGATTGCCGTGCATTTTGGGGTTTGAAGGCGCAATCTTCACCGCATCCTCGGCGTACTGGGCTGCCTTGCCGAATTGTCCCTCGTTGGCGTAGGCAAATGAGATTTCGGTTGGGATGTTGTAATCTTTCGGGTTGAGGGCGTAGGCTGCCAGCAACTCGTCTACAGCCAGGTCATTCTCGCCCGCCAGGCGGTATGCAAAGCCCAGGTTCAGGTGAAGATCGGCGATCTTGTCATTGATGGCAATCGCGGCTTTCAGTTCCTGGATTGCCTGCCCCAGGTTTTCTGGTCCAGAGTTGAGCAGCACCAGACCGCGGGCGCGGTGTACTTCCAACAGGTTTGGATCCAGTTCCATTGCCCGCCTGGACTCGGCAGCCGCCTGGTTGAAATCTTCCAAAAGTCCTTTGTTCAATAAAATCTCGGCATAGTAAGCGTGCGCCAGGGCGCTGTTAGGGTCTAGCTCCAGCGCTTTCTTTATCGCCGCCTCCGCTGCCAGGTGATCGCCGCTTTGACTGAGCGCCCAGCCGTGCACAGCATGTGCAAGAGGGTTATTGGGGTTCTTGAGCAGGGCATTCTCGGCGTTGGTGATGGCTGCCTGATAATCGCCAGCGAAGACCTGGATGCGCGCCAGGGTGACATAGAGAGCTGGATTGTTTGGATCGGCGATGATCGCCTGCTCGTACGCCTGGATAGCCTGGGTGAGCTTGCCTTCGTTGTAGAACTGCTCTGCCTCAGCCACGAATGATTCGGGGCTACGTGTAGGCGTGGGCGTCGGCAGAAAAAGCGGCGGTGTCGCCGGAGCGACCACCTGATTGAAATAAAGGGCAACCCCGATTAAGATCAGCAACAACAGGATGCGCCAGGGGCTGGAACGCCTCCTTGGGCGGCGCGCGATGCTCCACTTCGGTCCACGCAGATACATATTTTCATCATACCTTGCGCTATGGGGAACGTCAAGACGGCTTGCCAGGGTTCTATGCAAATCCTTATCCGCTAAAACGGCTGTAATCCTTGCCAAGCCCATCTCTCGCGACTAAAATCCACACATGCGTTTTGACGTTTTTACCCTTTTCCCAGAAGTCTTCCAGCCGTACCTGCAAACCAGCATCCTGGAACGCGCCCGCCAGCGCGGTTTGCTGCAGGTAAATTTGCACAACATCCGCGATTTCACCCACGACCGCCATCACATCACCGACGATGAACCCTATGGCGGGGGCGGCGGCATGGTGATGAAACCCGAGCCCATTTTTGCTGCCGTTGAAGCCGTGTTGGGCACGCCGCCCGCTTGCCCGGTGATATTGCTCACGCCGCAGGGTCGCTTGTTCAACCAGATGGTAGCCTATGAACTGGCAGCGCAGCCGCAGGTGGCTTTGATCTGCGGACGTTACGAGGGGGTGGATGAGCGCGTACGCCTGCACCTGGTCAGCGATGAAATTTCCATCGGCGATTATGTGCTGACCGGAGGGGAACTGCCAGCATTGGTGATCATCGATGCCGTGGCGCGCCTGATCCCCGGCGCATTGGGCGACCCGGAAGCCGCGCTCGACGACTCGCATGCTTCTGGCTTACTCGAGTACCCGCATTACACACGCCCGCCGGAATTTCGCGGCTGGCGCGTGCCCGAAGTTTTGCTCTCCGGCGATCACGCCCGCATCGCCCGCTGGCGGCGCGAGCAGGCGTTGTTGCGCACCTACCAGCGCCGACCTGATCTGCTCGAGCGAGCTGAGCTGAGCGAGGCAGATCGAAAATTTCTGAAGGGTCTGGAGTCCAACCCAGTAGCTAGCGAGTGAACCGGCTCACTCGTTAGCCCGTCAACCAAGATTCGCAAGGCGATTTGGAGGCAACGATGAAGTTCAGCTACGGTAAGACCTTTCTACTTGGCTTTGGTTTCTTTGGCGTGAGCGTCGTCTGGGGAGTGTACAACGCCTTTGTCCCACTCTTCCTGGCTAATAAATTCGGACTCGCGCCGGCGGTGATCGGCTTTTTCATGACCCTGGATAACATCGCCGCGCTGCTCATTCAGCCGCCGGTAGGCGCCTGGTCCGACCGGTTGCGCACGCCGATCGGGCGCCGCATGCCATTCCTGCTGGTTGGCGCGCCGCTCGGCGCGGTGGCGTTTGGTCTCATCCCGGTGGCGGCGGTTTTACCCTTCTTCGTCGCCTGTACCAGCACCCTGCTATTGAGCATGGCATTGTGGCGCACGCCGGTGGTCGCCCTGATGCCCGACATCACCCCGTCGCAGTATCGCTCGCAGGCAAACGGCATTATCAACTTCATGGGCGGAGTGGGAGCGATCATCTCCTTCCTGGGTGGCGCAGCTCTATACGAAAGAAATGTCGCTTTCCCCTTTTGGATGGGCTCGCTGCTGGTGGTCATTGCCAGCCTGCTGGTTTTTCTGTTTATCAAGGAGCCAAAAGAATATGGTGAAACCCAGGCGCAGCCGGGGATGATCGCCAGCCTGAAAGAAGCCGCCGCGGAGCCGGATAAAAGCGCCTTGCGATTGCTGTTTGCCATCTTTTTCTGGTTTTTGGCGTACACAGCTATTGAGGCTTTCTTCACCCTGTACGCCACCAAACATCTTGGGCTGCCCGAAGCCGACGGCGCACGGCTGTTGGGGCAGCTATCGCTGATTTTCGTCATCTTTGCCCTTCCTTCCGGTTACATCGGCGGCAAAGTTGGGCGTCGCATCACGATTATGAGCGGGATTGCCCTGATGACGGCTGTAATTCTGACGATCTTCTTCTCGCCTCCGGATTTGCTTACCACCCAGGTTTTCCGCGCCCCGGTTTTAGGTGTGGTGCCGGTGCTTGGAGTGCTGTTGATGGTTGCCGGCGCAGCCTGGGCGTTGATCAATATCAACTCATTGCCGATGGTGGTGGATATGACCACGTTGGCGCGGGTTGGCACCTATACCGGGCTGTATTATCTCTTCTCCACGCTGGCAGCCATTGTGGGTCCGAATGTGAATGGCTGGATCGTCCAGCTCTCCGGGCGGAACTACAACACCGTGATGATGGTCGCCCCGCTCTTTTTGCTGACGGCGTTCGCTTTAATGTGGGGCGTGCGGCGCGGCGAGGCGGTGGTGGAGGCGCAAGCAGCCCTGGCAGGCGATTAGAGTGCTCCCCCATGCTTGCAAGGGTAGAGCTGCTTTTTTGCGACGCAGACCTGCTGGCGCTCAATAAACCCCCTGGATTGCGCACACTTCCGGACGGATACGACACCTCCCTGCCGCATGTCTGCAGCCTGCTGGAGGCGGAATTCGGACGAGTATGGATCGTCCATCGCCTGGATAAGGATACAAGCGGTGTGTTGCTGGTGGCGCGCACCGCTGACGCACATCGAGCGTTAAACGCCCAGTTCGCCGTCGGGCGCGTGGAGAAGGTCTACCACGCCCTGGTCGTTGGTGAGCCGCCCTGGCAGGAGCAGCGGGTGGACCTGCCGTTGCGTCCGAATGGAGATCGCCGCCACCGCACTGTGGTGGATGTCAAAGCCGGTAAGCCGGCGCTCACCGAGTTGCGCCTGTTGGAGCAGTTTCCGGGTTATGCTCTGCTGGAGGCGCGCCCTCGCACCGGACGCACCCACCAGGTGCGCGCTCATCTGGCAGCTCTGAGGTTGCCGCTGGTTGGGGATTGCCTCTATGGAGGCAAGCAGGCAACCAGCGCATGGTTGCAACGACCAGCCCTGCACGCCTGGTCGTTGAGTTTCTTTCATCCCAGCAGTGGGGAATGGCTGCAGATTCACGCCCCCTATGCTCCCGATTTGGAAGCAGTGTTGATTCAACTTCGGCAAACCCGCTGAACCCACGTAGTGGGAGTGGTTGACTTTCGGCAGGCGATTATTAACCCTGTATCAGAAATCACAACCTTGTAAGCGCCTTTGCTTGACGCACATGCCGCAGCGTGGTATGATGAAAGGGCTGATTTTAGCACTCGCCCGTTGTGAGTGCTAATTTCAAAAGGGCAAAAGATGGTAAACCTGAGTGAACGTCAGAAATTGATCCTTGCCTTGGTGATCCGTGATCACATCGAGACCGCTCAACCGGTTGGATCGGTGAGCCTGGTGCAGCGCTACAACCTGGGCTTCAGCCCGGCGACCGTGCGCAACGAGATGCTGGAACTAACCGAGATGGGTCTGCTGCGCCAGCCGCACACCTCAGCCGGGCGGGTGCCCACCGAGGAGGGCTATCGCTATTTCGTGCGCCAGCTTATGGGACACACCGAGCTGCCCCTGGCTACCAGGCGCATGATCGCCCACCAGTTCTATCAAGCCGGGCATGATGTAGACCGCTGGATGCGTCTGGCGGCTTCTATTCTGGCAAAACACTCGCAGGCTGCTTCGCTGGTGACCGCGCCCCACCCTGAGCAAATTCGCTTCAAGCACCTCGAGTTGATCAGCACAGTGGGCAGGCAGGTATTGATGGTGTTGGTGCTCGCCGGAGGCGATGTCCGCCAGCAAATGTTGAGCCTGGCTGAGCCGGTGAGCCAGGAGCAGTTGAGCCAGGTTGCGGCGCGCATCAACGCCTTGTGCGCCGACATGACGCCCGAAGGGATTGCAGCCCTTACGGATCAGGTCGGCGCGTTGGAGCAAGACATCCTGCGCTTAATTGTGGATGAGATGCACCGTTCCCAAAAGATCGTGGCTGGCGAAGTCTACCGCGATGGGCTTTCGCATGTGCTGGCAGAGCCTGAATTCGCAGAAGCCGAGACGGCTCGCAAGGCGCTGCGCATTTTTGAGGAGCGCGCTTTCCTCGAAGACCTGCTCACCCGCACCCTCTCTACTGCCAACGTCGGCGGCGTGCAGGTGTTGATCGGGGGAGAAGGCACCTGGGAGGAATTGCGGGATTGCTCGATGGTGCTGGCTCGCTACGGCGTACCCGGTCTGGCGACCGGCATGTTGGGCGTGCTTGGACCGATCCGCATGGCTTACGGGCAGTCGGTCTCCACCGTGCGCTTCGTCGCCGGCTTGCTCAGCGATCTGGTAGTTGACTTGCACGCCGAATGAACGGCGCGAATACATCACCTATACAGGAAAGAGTATTGGAAGGAAAGATGACCGAAGAAATGCTCGAAGGACAGGAAATGCAAAAAGAAGCTCAACCTGGTAGCTCGGAAGCTGGCGAGATTGCAGAAGCCGCGCCCCCATCTCCGGCTGATTGGCAGGCATTACAGGCTGAGCTGGAGTCCTGGCAGGCTAAAGCCAACGAGTATCTGGATGGCTGGCAGCGCGCTCGTGCTGAGTTTGCCAATTACAAACGGCGTGTGGAACGCGAGCAAGAGCAGGTGTACCAGAACGCTGCCGGAAGCATCATCAAGCGCTATCTGGAGATCCTCGACGACCTGGAACGTGCCCTGAAGAACCGCCCGAAACAGGGCGATGGTGCCACCTGGGCGGAGGGGATCGAATTGATTGCCCGTAAATTCGCGGCATTGCTCGAAGCGGAGGGCGTGAAACCGATGCAGGCTGAGGGGCAGCTCTTCGATCCCAACCTGCACGAGGCTATCAGCCAGGAAGAAGCGGAGAATTTTGCCAGCGGTCAGGTGATTGAAGTCGTCAAGCAAGGCTATCTGCTCGGCGATCGTGTCTTGCGCCCGGCGGTGGTGCGCATCGCCCGGTAAGCGAAAGACTGTTCTCATCGGGAGGATTTCTTTATGGGAAAGATTATCGGAATTGATCTGGGCACGACAAACTCTGTGGTGGCGGTGATGGAAGGCGGCGAGCCAACCGTCATCCCCTCCGCTGAAGGGGAACGCTTGGTGCCTTCGGTTGTGGCGGTCAACAAGAATCATGAGCGCATGATCGGGCGCGTCGCCCGTAACCAGGCGGTCGTCAACCCGGAAAATACCATCTCTTCCATCAAACGCTTCATGGGGCGCAAGTTCAACGATCCAGAGGTGCAACGGGCGATTGCGCGCGTGCCCTATAAAGTCACATCCGCTCCGAACGGGGATGTGCGTGTGGTGCTTGATGGTAAAGAGTACTCGCCGCCCGAAATCTCGGCGATGATCTTGAGCAAGATAAAAGCCGATGCCGAAGCGTACCTGGGTGAACCGATCACGCAAGCGGTGATCACCGTGCCAGCTTACTTCAACGATGCCCAGCGCAACGCCACCAAAGACGCGGGCAAGATCGCCGGGCTGGATGTATTACGGATCATCAACGAACCGACCGCTTCCTCGCTGGCTTATGGTTTGGATAAGAAGAAGGACGAAGTAATCGCCGTTTATGACCTGGGGGGCGGCACTTTCGACATCTCCATCCTGGATGTGGGCGAGGGGGTCTTCCAGGTGCGATCCACCAGCGGCGATACCTTCCTGGGTGGCGACGACTTCGACCAACGCATCATTGACTACATCGCCGATGAGTTCAAGCGCGAGCATGGCATCGACCTGCGCAATGATCGCCAGGCGTTGCAGCGCTTGCGTGAAGCCGCCGAGAAAGCCAAGATTGAGCTCTCCTCTCTGATGCAGACGGAGATCAACCTGCCCTACATCACCGCCGACGCCAGCGGTCCCAAACACCTGGTGATGACCCTCACGCGCGCCAAGCTCGAACAACTCACCGCAGATCTGATTGAACGCACGCTGGGACCGGTGCGCCAGGCGCTCAAAGATGCCGGTCTGGAGCCTTCCCAGGTGGATGAGGTGGTGCTGGTGGGCGGGATGACGCGCATGCCTGCTGTCCAGGAGGCGGTGCGCAGGCTTTTCAATAAGGAGCCGCATAAGGGGGTCAACCCCGATGAGGTTGTGGCGGTTGGGGCAGCCATTCAGGCGGGCGTACTGGGCGGCGAGGTCAAGGACATTTTGCTGCTGGATGTAACCCCGCTCACGCTCTCGGTTGAGACGCTGGGCGGCGTCGCCAGCCCGATGATCGAGCGCAACACCACCATCCCAACCCGTAAAAGCCAGATTTTCTCGACCGCCACTGACAATCAGTCTCAGGTGGAGATTCACGTGGTGCAGGGCGAGCGTCCTATGGCGGCGGACAACAAGAGCCTGGGGCGCTTCATCCTCGATGGCATCCCGCCCGCGCCGCGCGGCGTGCCCCAAATCGAAGTGACGTTTGATATTGACGCCAATGGCATCCTCAAGGTCACAGCCGTCGACAAAGCCACCAATCGCAGCCAGCACATCACCATCACCGCTTCCTCGGGCCTTTCGGAAGCCGAGGTTGAGCGCATGCGCAAGGAAGCCGAAGCCCATGCCGAAGAGGATCGTCGCCGCAAAGAGTTGATCGAAGCCCGCAATCAGGCTGACAATGCCGCCTACACCGCAGAAAAAGTCCTGCGCGATCTGGGAGAGAAGGTGCCCGCTGATTTGAAGAGTCGGGTTGAAACGCAGGTAGCCAAGGTGCGTCAGGTGATGAACAGCGATAACACTCAGGAAATTCGCCGGGAGACTGAAGCGTTGATGCAGATCGTTCAGCAGATTGGGACGGCAGCCTATCAACAGGCTGGTCCTGCAGCCGGCTCCGCCGACGCGGGTGGAGACCAAACTGGGTCGCAGCAGGGTCCTGAAGGCGAAGATGTGGTGGATGGCGAATTTCGCAATGTATAAGGGTTAGGTTCTAGTCAGCCGGCAGCCTCACTATGCTGTGGTTGCCGGCTGTCTGACCTGACGCATTCCCCGATAGCTGAGATGACCCAGCGCGATTACTACGAAATCCTGGGAGTTCCGCGCAACGCCAGCAACGAAGATCTCAAGGCGGCATTCCGTCGTCTGGCGCGGCAATATCACCCCGATGTTAACAAAGCGCCGGACGCCGAAGAGCGTTTCAAAGAGATCAACGAGGCGTATGCGGTGCTTTCCGATGCAGAGCGGCGCGCGGCATATGACCGCTTTGGTCATGCAGGGGTCAAAGGCGTGGGTGCTCAGGATTTCACGGTTGATTTCAGCGATTTTGCGGACATTTTCAGCGACCTGTTTGGTTTTGGTGGGTTTGGGCGCGCCACACGTCGTGCGCGCGCTGCGCCGCGCCGCGGCGCTGACCTGTCTTATCGCCTTGACCTCAGCTTCGAAGAAGCCGTTTTCGGTGCGGAGAAAGAAATCGAGATCACCCGCGATGAAATCTGCGCCACTTGCAATGGCTCTGGCGCCGAGCCGGGCACTTCACCTGTGCGCTGCGCCACTTGCAACGGCACCGGAGAGGTGCGCCAGGTGCGTCAGACAATCCTTGGCTCGATGGTGCAAGTGACAACTTGTCCGGCTTGTAATGGAGCCGGCGAGATGATCGCGACCCCTTGCCATACCTGTCAGGGGCGCGGATTGGAGCGACGCACGCGGCGCAAGCTGGTGAACATTCCGGCGGGCGTGGATGATAGCACCCAAATCCGCCTGGCGGGCGAAGGTCAGCCGGGGATCAACGGCGGGCCTCCGGGCAATCTGTACATCTCGATTAATATAAAACCCCACCAATTCTTCAAGCGCCGCGACAACGATATCGTGCTGAATCTCAATATCAACGTCGCCCAAGCCGCCTTGGGCGCTGAGGTGGAAGTTCCCACTGTTGACGGTCCGGCGGTGTTGAAGATCCCTGCTGGCACACAGCCAGGCAGGATATTGCGCATGCGCGGCAAGGGCGTTCCCTACCTGCGCGGCAACGGGCGTGGCGATCAGTTGGTGATCATCAATGTCGAGATTCCCACACACTTGACCAAAGAGCAGCGTCAGTTGTTTGAAAAGTTGAGCGCCAGCCTGGGCAGTGAAGTGCGGCCTCAGGAGCGTAACTTCCTGGATTGGCTGAAGGAAACGCTGGGGGGCTAACGTATGCTTTGCTCCTCTCCTGTGCCCTCTTGTACTCCACCCTTTATTTTGCTATAGTATAGACGAGCAGCATTTAGCTGTAGTTTGGTGACCCCGAGATTGTGCGCCAGGAGGTCATTTTGACTGATTCGCGTTATCGGGGAAGTTTCCTGCTCAGGCGTTCTTGCCAGCGCTGCATTACAAGTAAATACTTTACCTGTCTCGGCACACGCCTGGCTGGATAGCTAACCCACACTGCTATTCGATCAGGCGATTTAGTCTTCGAATCAGGAGGTGTGTCAAATGAACCGACAGATTACCCTGAGCGTGATCAAAGCTGACGTCGGCGGATACGTGGGCCATTCGGCGATGCACCCCGCATTGTTAGAAGAGGCTGCTGAGCGCCTGGAGACCGCCCGAGAGCAAGGTGTGATCGTTGATTTCCACGTAACCGCATGCGGGGATGACCTTGAGCTAATCCTGACCCACCGCGCCGGGGTGGATGCTGAACATATCCACCGCCTCGCCTGGCAGGTGTTCGAAGCCTGCACCGCTGTCGCTAAACGGTATAAGCTTTATGGCGCAGGTCAAGATTTGTTGGCTGACTCTTTTGCAGGGAATGTCCGGGGCATGGGACCTGGTGTGGCTGAGATGGAGTTCGTTGAGCGGGAGGCTGAGCCCGTGATCATCTTCATGGCAGATAAAACCTCGGCTGGAGCCTGGAATCTGCCGCTCTACAAGGTGTTTGCGGACCCGTTCAACACCGCTGGTCTGGTCATCTCTCCTACGATGCATGCCGGCTTCCGCTTCGAAGTCCATGATGTAAAAGCCCATCAGCGCATCTTTCTGGATACCCCTGAAGAGCTGTATGATCTGCTGGTCTTCATCGGCGCGCCAGGGCGCTATATGGTCAAAGCGGTGTATAGCAAGGATGGCGATATCGGGGCTGTGTCGTCCACGCAGCGACTGGCGCTGATTGCCGGCAAGTATGTGGGGAAGGACGATCCGGTCTGTATTGTGCGCAGCCAGGGGAAGTTCCCCGCCGTGGGGGAAATCCTAGAGCCGTTCAGCGCGCCGCATATTGTTGAGGGATGGATGCGCGGCTCTCATCACGGACCATTGATGCCGGTGCCGGTCAAATCTGCCACGCCCAGCCGCTTCGACGGTCCGCCGCGCGTGATTGCGCTCGGTTTTCAGATTGCGGATGGTAGGTTGGTTGGACCGCGTGACATGTTCGATGATCCCGGGTTCGATGAAGCCCGGAGGCAGTGCGGTTTGATCGCCGATTTTCTGCGCCGCCACGGACCATTTGAGCCGCATCGCTTGCCGATGGAGGAGATGGAATACACGACACTGCCGCAAGTGATGGAGAAACTGAAGGCGCGCTGGGAGCATTTGCTGGAGGCGGCTTAGGGAAGCGCATGCGCGTACCTGTCAATCGTGGCGACCACCGGCAGTCGTCCGTCATCCGGCATACGCGGGCGCTTCCGGGATATGAGCAATATGCCTCTCGGGTCAGGTGCCGCCTGGTACCGGTTGTGTGGTGACAACGTGAATGCACGTGCCCTGTGCAATCTGCGAACGCCGACTATTCTTGATAAGGAGCGTTGTTGAGCGAAGCAAGCTGGCTTGAGGTCAGCCTGACGGTGGACGGTGAACTGGCAGAGGCGGTCGCCGAGGTGTTGGCGCGCTTCGCTCCCTCGGGCGTGGCGATCGAAAGCACCTCGGTAGTATCTTCTCCAGATGACGTTGAGGGCAGCGCGGTTGGTCCGTTGCGCGTATGCGCTTACCTGCCAGTGGATGCTGAGCTGGAAAACACCCGTCATCGGCTGGAAGAAGCGCTCTGGTTTCTGGGGCGCATCCGCCCTCTGCCACCCACTGAGTATCGTCTGGTGCGGGAAACGGATTGGTCGCAGGCATGGAAGCGGCATTATCGCCCGATTGCAATTGGAGAGCGGCTGATCATCGTTCCTGCCTGGTTGGAATCGCCCGCGCCCGAACGGATACCAATTCGCATCGGCCCGGGCATGGCTTTCGGCACCGGCACACATCCCACCACTCAGATGTGTCTGGAGTTGTTGGAGGTTGCTCTGCGCCGCTTCAACGGGAAGCAGGTCGATGTCATAGATATTGGTTGCGGCTCGGGTATCCTATCCATCGCCGCGCTGATACTCGGCGCCGCCAGAGCGCTGGGCGTAGACATAGACTCCCAGGCGATCGCCGCCGCCCAGCAGAACGCCCAGCTCAACGGCGTGAGCAACGGTCTGGAGCTGCGCCAGGGATCGGTGGCGGAGGTGCTGCAAGGCAGATTTTACCTTCGTCGCGGACATATTCTGCTGGCTAATATCCTTTCATCGGTGATTATTGACCTGCTTGAGCAGGGCATGGCAGAGTTGCTGCACCCGGGTGGAGCCGGCATCTTTTCGGGCATTCTCGCAGAGCAGGAATCCGACGTGATTGCCTCCCTGGAACGTAAGGGATTGCGCCTTGATCAGCGCCGCCAGCAGGATGATTGGGTGGCGCTGTTGGCGATTGCGGAGAAAGTTTCCTGATTGCTTCTGCTTTCATGTTAAAATCAAGGTATGAGCGAAGGGGATCGGCGTGTGCCGTTTCGCCAGCGTAATCCGCTGACATATCAGCAACACCGGCGCGAGGTGTTCTGGCAAATTACCATTCCGGTAGCGGTTGGAGGGGTGGTATTGCTGGCATTGGCGCTTGGGGCTGTGGCAGCGGCGGTGCAGGGGGTGGGAGCGATCAATCGTTGGTCGCATATCTCTCTGATCTTTCTGATCGCGCCGAATTTGCTCATCGGCTTGTTCCTGATAGTTGTGATGGCGGCAATGATCTATCTGCTGACCCTCCTGTTAGCCAGGATGCCGTATTTCGCCAGTCGTTTGCAGAATATCTTTGCGTTACTTGGCATCCGCGTGGAGAAAACCTCGCGTGCCTTTGCCGAACCCTTTATGCGTCTCTCGTCGTTCTCAGCTTCGCTGCGCGCCCTGTTGCGCAGGGTTCGCTGAGATGTAATCCGATTATCCGTCCTGGAGGAAAGGCTATTTTCAATGAGTGAGATTATCCCTGCTGAACAGGCGCATGTAGAACTAGGTCGGCAGACCTGGAAGATGAAGACGCTCACGCTGGGGGCGCTGCTTGGAGCGGTGGTGGGAGTTGTGGGCGCGCTCATGCTGGTGCAGAATGCGGAGAGGAAGAACGCCAGGGAGGTCAAGATCTCATCCGGTGAGGCGTTTCGTCTGGCTGTGTTGATCTTCGGACTGCTGCGCCAGATTGCCACTTTGCATGAGGAGTGAACCATGTCAGAGTTACGCGAGATGAAGTGTGTTCCCTGTCGTGGGGACGTGCCTGCGCTTGACCGCAATCAGATTGCCGCTCTCATGCCGCAAGTAGCCGGGTGGCAGTTGATCGAGGTGGATGGCGTACCGCGGCTGCAACGCGTCTTCAAGTTCAAGAACTTTGGCGACGCCCTGGCGTTCACCAATAAAGTCGGTGCTCTGGCGGAGGCGGAGGATCATCACCCTGCGATTTTGACCGAATGGGGTAGGGTGACCGTAACCTGGTGGACGCATAAGATTAAGGGGTTGCATCAAAATGATTTCATAATGGCAGCCAAGACAGACGGGTTGATAGATTGATACAATCAACCATAAAAAACAAAACCGGCAGGCGCACCGCCTGCCGGTTTTATATTGCAACTGTTTGACAGCCGAGTAGAATGGTCGTATAATATGAACGAACGTTCGTTCATTTTATGCTGGAGAGAAAGATATGAGCGCTGAAAGGAGCAACAGAGGCGAGCTCACTCGCGCCGAAATCGTCCGGGCTGCTTACCAGCTTTTTGTGACCCATGGTTATAATGGCACGTCCATGCGCCAGATTGCGCGAGACGCTGGCGTTGCCCTGGGGGGTATTTACAATCACTTCGCCAGCAAGGAAGAGCTTTTCCTGGATGTATTGATCCATCAACACCCTCTCCAATCCATTTTGCCGTTGATCAACGTCGCCCAAGGGGAGACGATCGAGGAATTCGTGCGTGACGCCGCCCGGCGAATTGTGGAAGGGATGGGCCAGCGCATGGAATTTCTCAATCTGATCTTCATTGAGCTGGTTGAGTTCAAGGGTCTCCATCTTCCCCGCTTACTCGAACTGTTCCTGCCTCAATTGATGGAATTCTCCAGGCGCTTCCTGGGCGGCAACGAGCAACTGCGACCGATACCGCCTCTGGTGCTGGTGCGCGCCTTTATTGGCTTTTTTTTCTCCTACATCATGACCGAACTGCTGGTCAGGGATCAATTTCCAGAAGAGACAATGGAAGGCGCGTTGGATCATTTCATAGATATCTTCTTGCACGGCATTCTGGTATTGCCTCAGGCTGTGCAGGATTAACTGATTTTCAGAAGACAAGAAGGACGCTTTGTAAAGCGCTGTAAATACCATGCCGGTCAAAGCGCGTCTCGAATAAAGGATTTGGGAGGGAGCATGATCAACTCTCGCCTGGTTTCGCTCATCCGCAAAGAGTTCATTCAAATCTGGCGCGACCCGCGCACGTTGGCGATTGTGATGGTGATCCCGATCATGCAGCTCTTTTTGCTCGGCTATGCCGCCACCAACGACGTGCGCAATGTGGCGCTGGCGGTTTTTGATCAAGATCGCAGCCCGGCGGCGCGCGCTCTGCTGGACGCCTACCGCGCTGCGGATTATTTTCGCCTGGCTTACGATGTCCAATCGGAGGAGGAGTTGCGCAAATTGATCGATCGCGGCGAGGCTCGCGCCGGGTTGATTATCCCTCCCGACTATAGCGAGCAGATACAAGGTCGCGGCTCTGCCCAGGTGGCTTTTGTGCTGGATGGCAGCGATCCCACAGTCGCCTCGACGGCTCTATCAGCGGCGCAGTTGATTGGGCAACAGCACGCCACACAAATCCTGGCGGAGCGCCAGGCTCGCCGCGGATTGTCAGTTTCGATTCAGTTCCCTTTGGACGTGCGTTCGCAGGTATGGTACAACCCTGACCTGGTCAGCGCCTATTTTATGATTCCGGGCATGATCGGCATGATCTTGTTTGCCTTGACTTCCATCCTCACTGCTACAGCCATTGTCCGCGAGCGCGAGCGCGGCACGATTGAGCAACTGATTGTCACGCCCATCCGCCCCTGGGAGTTGATGGTGGGTAAACTGCTTCCTTATGTGATCCTGGCGTTTTTTAACATCCTGGAAGTGCTGATGATCGGTTCGTGGTGGTTTGGCGTGCCCATCCGCAGCAGCGTATGGCTTATCCTGGGGCTCTCGGGCGTCTTTGTATTCACCAGCCTGGGGATTGGCTTGCTGGCTTCCACCCTTGCCAACACGCAGCAAGAGGCGATGCTCAGCGTGTGGATGATGCTTTTGCCGAGTCTGTTTCTCTCCGGCTTTTTCTTTCCGCTGGAGGCTATGCCGAAGTTCTTGCAATGGATTTCTTACCTGATTCCCTTGCGCTATTATCTGGTGATCATCCGTTCCTTGATGGTCAAAGGCGTTGGGGTTGAATCGCTGCGAGGAGAGATTCTGGCGCTGGTGATCTTTGGTCTGTTGATCATGTCGGTTGCCGTCCGACGTTTTCGCAAGCGACTCGATTGATTCTGCCCTCAGTCGGCGAGACGCTTTCTGTTTGTTGTTAGGAGGAACAAGATGCGTAAACACTATCGTGTCGCAGCTCCGCTCGTGCTGATGATCGCCATCGCCGCGATCGCAATCTGGTACTTGGCGTATGGTCGCGCCCGTGCCGAGACCAGCGCGTTGAGCGCCTCAGGCACAGTGGAGGCGGTCCAGGTGATCCTGTCGCCCGAACTGGGCGGACAGGTGTTGGAAGTGCTGGCGCAGGAGGGCGAAGCGGTGCAGGCGGGATATGTCCTGGTTCGGTTGGATGATACCCTCTTGCAGAGTCAGCTCGCCCAGGCGTTGGCGACGCTGCAGCAAGTGCAGGCGAATTACGCCTTGATCGCAGCCGGTCCAACGCCCGAGCAGCGCGCAGCTGCAGTAGCTGCTGCTGAACTCGAGTTGCTTCAGGCGCAACAGGCTCTCGACGCTCTCTATGAGAATCACGCCCTCCAGGTAGCTCAGGCGCAGAAGGAAGTGGCTGCAGCCGACAAGGCGCTTGACCGGGCTACCCAGGCGTTGGACAGCCTGCAGACACAGGCTGACCAGGCAGATATTGACGCCGCCTGGGCTGCACTGGTGTTGGCGAAAGACCGCCTGGAGCGCGCCGAAAAGGATTTCAAAGAATTCGAGAAAAAACCGGCGGATGACGTCCGTCGCGCCCTGTTCCAAAGTAAGCTGGCTGACGCCCAGAAGCACTATGACGCCGTCGAGACCCGCTACAACAACCTGGTTGGCGCTTCCAACAAGTTGGAGCTGGCGCTCGCCGAAGCGGAGGTTGCCCTTTGGCAAGCGCAACTTGAACGCGCTCGCCAACGCTATGAGGAACTCAAGGATGCCCCTGATCCGGACGAACTGAAGCTGGCTCAGGCACGACTGGAAGCTGCTGAAGCCAGCCTTGCTCTGGCGCAGGCGCCGGTGCGTGAAGAGCAGTTGGCGTTGGCAAGAGCTCAGTTGGAAGTTGCCCAGGCTGCGGTGGCTGCTATTCAGGCACAAATAAACCGGATGGTAATCAAAGCCCCTATGGATGGCACAGTGCTGACGCGTTCGGTTGAGCCAGGCGAGGTTGTCCTGCCCGGGACGCCGTTGTTGACCTTGGCGCGCCTGGATCAATTGAGCATCACGGTCTATATGCCGGAGGATCGCTATGGGCAGATTCGTCTGGGTCAGACGGTTGCCGTGATTGTAGACTCTTTCCCCGGCGAAGAGTTCCAGGCTAAGGTCGTGCGCATCGCTGATCGGGCTGAGTTCACCCCGCGCAATGTGCAGACCGAAGAAGGTCGCCGGACGACGGTTTTTGCCGTTGAACTCGATGTTCTGAATCCACAGGCGAAGTTGAAACCAGGGATGCCGGTAGATGTGCTCTTTGGCGACTGAGTAATCGGTTTACAGGGCTCTCTCCTGTCTGGCATGAGGAGCACACATGACCTATTTGATCGAAGCGCATGGCTTGCATAAAACCTTCGGCGCTACACAAGCGGTCAAAGATCTGAGCCTGCAGGTAGCAGCCGGGGAGATCTATGGGTTGGTCGGCCCGGATGGCGCCGGTAAGACCACAGCCATGCGTCTGTTGTGCGCTGCCTTGCGCCCAGACCGATCCCCTGCTGGGAGTGAGCCGGTGATCCGCATTGCCGGGTTTGACTTGCTGCGCCAGACCGAGCAGGCGCGAGCGCAGATTGGCTACCTGCCGCAGCGTTTCTCCCTTTATGATGACCTGACCGTGCTGGAAAATATCCGCTTCTTCGCCGAGGTGCGCGGACTGGCAGAATCCGATTGGTTGCCGCGTTGCATGGAAATCCTGCGCTTCGTTGGCTTGGATGAGTTCGTTGGGCGCCGCGCCGGGCATCTCTCCGGTGGTATGAAGCAAAAGCTCGGTCTGGCAGCGGCGCTGGTGCATCGTCCGAAAGTGCTCTTGCTGGATGAACCAACTACGGGGGTAGACCCGGTAACCCGCCAGGACTTCTGGCGATTGATCATCCGCCTGGTTGGTCAGGATGATAAAAATGGCATCGCCGTGCTGGTCAGCACGCCCTACATGGACGAGGCTGTGCGGTGTCATCGCCTGGGCTTCCTGCGCAACGGTCGAATGCAGCTGGAAGGTACGCCGACAGAGATCTGCGCCCGGCTGAAAGGTCAGATTTTGGAATTGCGCGGCAGACCATTGCCATTATTGCGCCGTTTGAGCCAAGAAGAGGCGGCGGTTGAGGCGGTGCAGATGTTTGGCGATCGTCTGCATCTGCGCCTTCAACCCGGGGCAGTCGAGGCGGTGAAGGAGCGTTTGCGCAGGCGTATCCTGGCTGAGGGCGGCGAGCTGGATTTCCTGGATTTTACACCGCCGCAATTAGAGGATGTGTTCATCGCTTTGGCGGAGGCGGACAATGGCTGAGTCGGTGGTGGTGGCGCGCAATCTCACCCGCCGTTTTGGCACGTTTACGGCGGTGGATCGGGTTTCGTTCACGATTCAAGCCGGGGAGGTCGTTGGGTACCTTGGTCCGAATGGCTCTGGCAAGACCACCACCATTCGTATGCTGCTGGGGTTGTTGCGCCCTTCAGAAGGGGAAGCGCAGGTGCTTGGATATGACGTGGTGCGCCAATCTGAACAGGTGCGGGCGCAGGTGGGTTATATGTGCCAGAAATTCGGCTTGTATCCGGACTTGACCGTGCAGGAGAATCTTGCTTTCTACGCCGGCATCTACGGGGTGAACCGCCGCCCTCTTCTTCAGAAGGCGCTCGAGCAGGTTGGATTGGAAGGTTTAAAAGACATGAAGGTGAGTAGCCTGGCTGTCGGTTGGCGGCAACGGTTGGCGCTGGCAACTGCGATGATCCATCAGCCGCGCTTGCTCTTCCTGGATGAACCTACCAGCGGCGTGGATCCAACCGCTCGACGGGCATTCTGGGATCTGATCTACTCGCTGGTGGCGGAAGGCATTACCGCCCTGGTGACCACCCATTACATGGACGAGGCTGAATACTGCGGGCGGATTGGCATCATGCGCCAGGGACGACTGTTAGCCATGGATTCTCCTTCATCCCTCAAGAAATTCGCCTTGCCTGGCATTGCCTGGGATGTTTTCCTCGCCGGCAGCAGTGATCTCTCTCTATTATCGTTGCTGGATGCGCTGGAACACTGCAACTGCGTGCTGCGCGCCGGGCTAAGCGGCGATCACCTGCGGGCGATCACCTTCGCCAATGTTGATGTAGAGACCTTCCAGGCGCGTCTGGCTGAAATTGGCATCCATCAGGTCTCTTTGGCGCGCGCTGATCCCACCCTGGAGGATGTCTTCCTGGCGCTGGCAACCCCAGATGAGCCCCTGCCAGAAGCAGATTGAACTGCACCTTTATCGGAGAGTTGCACCCAGGCTGACTGCGGCATCAGGCTGATCCATTCTGACGTATAATGATTCACATGCAGCCAGGTTCACCGCGCTATCTGATTGCCGGTCAGTTGCGACGCGATTATGTGATCTTGCCCTCTGATCAGGTGTTGTTAGATGTGCCTGGAGGCAATGTGCTTTACGCGGCGGTGGGTGCCGCGATTTGGGAACCAGAGCCTGCGCCGGGGATCGTCGCCCGCGTGGGCGAGGATTACCCCAAAGAATGGCTGGCTGACTTTGCACGGCGCGGCATGGATATTCGCGGAATTCGCATCCTCCCGTATCCTGTAGACTTGCGCAATTTCATCGCTTATGTAGATCGAACGACCACTATTTTTGATGACCCCGTCAACCACTTCGCCCGCTTGGGCATTCCATTCCCACGCGAATTGCTCGGCTACCGCAACCCGGCGAATCAACTCGACAGCCGCACCCGTTTGTTGCCCATTTCCATCCGCCAGGATGACATCCCTGCAGATTTTTTAGATGCCAGCGCAGCCCACATTTGCCCGGTTGACTATCTGACCCATACATTACTGCCGGCGGTGCTGCATCAGGCGGAATTTTCGATTGTTACCCTCGATCCCTCGCCTGGTTACATGAATCCTACTTACTGGAACGATGTGCCTGCCCTGGTGACCGGGCTGACGGCTTTCCTGCCGTCTGAGGAAGAAGTGCGCTCCCTTTTCCATGGCCGCAGTCAGGACTTGTGGGAGATGGCGGAGGCACTGGCTGACTATGGATGTGAGATTATCGTCATCAAACGCGGCGAGGGCGGTCAGTTCGTCTATGACGCTGCTGCCCAGGCGCGTTGGGAGGTGCCAGCCTACCCGGCGCGCGTGGTTGATCCAACCGGCGCTGGCGACGCCTTTTGTGGCGGATTCCTCGTCGGTTATCGCCAGACCTACGACGCCTTTCAGGCGAGTTTATACGGGAATATCTCTGCATCCTTGGTGGTGGAGGGGAGCAGCCCATTCTACGCCCTGGATGCTCTACCTGGCTTGGCGCAAGCTCGCCTGGAAGCCTTGCGCCATTCGGCGCGCCGGGTCTGATGGAGCGGTTCAAGGTTCGCTAAATGAACCCAACTTTGCTGGAAAAGACGCTCGAGCTGGCGGTTGCCATTCAACAGATCCCTGCGCCCACGTTTGAGGAAGTTCGTCGCGCCGCCTTCATCCATCAGCGGTTTTCACAAGAAGGGTTTGCGGATGTGTACACCGATCCGGTGGGGAATGTCTACGCGCGCCTGCCCGGCCTCGGCAAAGCGCCTCCGCTGGTGATCACGGCGCATCTGGATACGGTCTTCCCTGCTGCTACAGAACTCCAGTTGCGACGCCTGGAGGGGCGGATTCTTGGCCCGGGCATCGGCGACAATTCGCTTGGTCTGGCTGGGTTGTTTGCCCTCGGCTGGGCGTTGCGCGCCCCGGAAGGTCGTTTCGCCGATCTCCCGGGCGATATCTGGCTGGTGGCTAACGTTGGCGAGGAGGGATTGGGGAATCTACACGGCATGCGCGCCGTGGTAGATCGCTTTGGCGGCGATGTAACTGCTTATTTGGTGCTGGAGGGCATGGCTCTCGGTCAGGTTTATCATCGTGGGCTTGGCGTGCGCCGCTACCAGATCACTGCCGAGACCGCTGGCGGGCACTCGTGGATAGATTACGGCAAACCTTCAGCCATCCATGAACTGGCGAAGCTGATTCATCGCATCACGGAGCTGCCCCTGACGACGGAGCCGCGCACTACCTTGAATGTGGGTGTGATTTCCGGCGGCAGCAGTGTCAACAGCATTGCAGCTCAGGCTACCTGCCTGCTGGACTTGCGCTCAGAGGAAAGCAACGCGCTTAAATTGCTCGAAGCCAGTCTTGCGGTGTTTATTCGCGATGCCAATCGCGAGGGAGTGCGTGTGATCGCCGAAGTAGTTGGAGAACGCCCAGCAGGAGCGCTGCCACTATCCCATCGATTGGTGCAATTGGGTGTGCGCTGCCTGGAAGCTCATGGAATCCGGGCGCGTCCAAATATTGGCTCTACGGACGCAAATCTGCCCCTCAGCCGCGGCTTTCCGGCGATTTGTCTGGGTCTCACCACAGGCGGGGGCGCCCATACTTTGCAGGAATGGATTGATATTCAACCCTTGCGCCAGGGGCTGGCGCAGTTGATAGATTTCGTCAGACTGGTGTTTGCGTAAAATGCGATGCCAGCCTTTACATTATCATTGGGGTGTTGCTGATCAGTAGTTGCCGCAGTAGGCGCGCAGGTCGGTTGGGCTGAACACGCAGGCGAAACGATATCCGTTCTCGAAAAGCACCAGCACCGCATATTCGGTCTCGGTGTAAGCAGCGATCGGCCGCGTGATCGGCAGACTATCAGGGTCGTCGCTCAGGCGCAGGGTATAAGCGCCGCCGGCGGCTGCGGGGAATCCATAGAGCGGTTTCAGCTCTTGCGGCAGGCTCTCAGGAGTGGCAGCTTGGATACCTTGTCTCACCAGCGCATTGGTGGTTTGTAGCGCCTGGCGCGCTGGTGCAGGATAGAGGGAGAACACGCCGATCAATCCAGATAGCGCAAGGATGCCTGCCAGGCTAAGAGCCAGCTTCTTGATCGAGAAGTTTACATCTCTGAGCACGTTAGCCCAATAGCTGAGCGCCCAGCGGGTGATAATCGCCATGGGCAGGAATAACACCGCCCTGGGTAGGAAGGTCAGGAACAACACGATCAAAGCGCCCGCCACCTTCCCGCTCTGCCCTTCAGCCAGGAAAATGTTGAATAGCGAAGTGACCAGGATGCCTGCCAGCGCGCTGGACAGGACGCCTGGGATGGCATCTTCCGGCCAGGCGGCGATCAATCCTAATAGCCCGCCCAGTACGATCGTCGCTAAGAAGTTTGCCAGTTTTCCAGGTGGCGGCTGGTATAGGGGGATGCCGGGTAAGGCAATGCTATTGATGTTTAAGGCTACCAAGGCATATGCCAGCCCCATCCCTGCTCCCAATAAAGCACCCAGAATTCGCCTGAACTTGTCATTCATAGGAACTCCGCTTTTTGCACCAGGGTCAGTTGCTCAGTAATACGCCAACTCGACCATTGCAGCGCCGTTTTCCGCCAGTTTCAGGGAATAATTCCCGGCATGGGATGACAATTGAGCCGGGTGTCGATTGATCAGCACTTGACGGGGTGGCTGGGGCAGATGAAGGTAAACGCTGCCATGCACGCCTCCCGGACGCTCGATGCGGAATCGCAGCCCGCTAGGTGAGTTCTCCCAGGCGCTAACTTCCAGCCCCTGCGAGATGTGCAGATCGCTCCCCAGATACTGCGGCTGGTTGGGTTGAACTGGTCGCACCGCCAGCAGGGCGGTGGCGTGGGCTGGCAGGCTGCCCAGGTCAAGCCTGCCCGAGCGGGTGATCCCACTCATCCCTCGCCAGAATTCCCGGACATAATAATCCAGGTTCTCATACAGGCGATACTCCCCCACGTCCAATACCGCCTGCCTCGGATGGTCTTCCCAGTTGATCAACGCCAGCAGATGCCATCGACCGCTGGCGTTCTGCAAATCCAGCCGCAGACGGCTGGGCGTATGAGCGTCCAGCCAGTCCAGCACGCGCGGCCTCTGACCGATCAGCGGCAACAGGCATTGGGCAATGCGCAGGCGTTCGGGCGGCAGGTTGGGGAGGTGATCGGAGAGCAACAACATCCCCCCGCTCAGGGCGACCACGCTTGCCTGCGTTTGTAACTCGTCGAGGGTCAATTCGATTTCTGGGCGCAGCAGTAAACAGTCGGGATCGTTGATCCACCAGCGCCGGTGCAGCGGGGCGCGCACCAGGATATTTTGTAGAGCGTTGCGCGTGGCTGGCATGTGCGGCTCGGTGTTGAAGAAGAAGCGCACGCCACGGAATGCTGGTTTCCAGCGCACATCTACATCGGCGCTGATGCGCATGGCATCCACCAACCCGATTGCGCTGCCCAGTGGGCAGCCGCAACCAAGCAGCGTGGTCTGTTCTCCGGCGGCGTTGCGCACGGTTTCCAGGGCGGCGCGCAGCACCTGGGCGCGTGTCCGGCGCGGGTCGCGACGTTTGCCTGGGAGAGCGGCGGCAAATAGGAAATCGAGCTTGAGATAGGAAAACCCCCAGCGATGCACGGCGGTGGATATTACCTCTTCCACATACGCCATGGCTTGCGGGTGCGTCAGGTCGAGGGCGGTGGTGAAGGTGTTCCACAGGAATCCGGCGTTCACCGGACGGTTCAGGCGACCGCGCAAAAGCCAATCAGGATGATCCCGCATCAAGCGCGACTTTGGGTGGACGATGAACGGCGCCAGCCAGATGCCAGGGGTCTTGCCGGCGCGGCGGATTTGCTCTGCCAGGGGCGCCACGCCAGCCGCAAAGGTTGGCTGGAAGTCGAACCAGTCGCCAACCTGCGCTTCGAAACCGTCGTCTATTTGCACGATTTCTAACGGGAGCGTTTCGTTCAACTCCCGGATGGTTTGGAGGTTCTGCTCGATATCGGCTGCTTTGAGTTGCTGGAAGAAGTGATACCACGAGCACCAGCCCGTCGGCACCTGATGCTGGTTGGGGGCGAGGCTATGCTCACGCGCCACCGCTTCGAGGTAGGGGGCGAGTGGATCGGGTTCGTCTGCGTGCAGGAAATTCAGACACGCCCAATCGCTGTACAGCTCTGCGCCTGGATCGAGGCGGACGCTATCGCCATTTGCCCACAAGCGCAGGCGGGAGACGTTTTCGTGGAGCACCGCTTCCACCGACCCGAAATGCTGGCGTTGGGAGAGAAAGCCAATCAGTATAGCAGACCGACCAGCGCGATCGCCGAGGACGGCAAACATATCGCTGGAGAAATGACCGCGCCGGCGAGTATGGGGTGTTTGCGGGTTGACATTTGGCGGCTTTTGAAATACTCCCAGGCGCGTGCGGCGTTGCCGCTCAGCGGCTGCGTAAATGCCGCTGTAGCTCCAGGATTGCCAGCCGTTGGATAGAAATGCCAACCTTGGGGCAGCACCACCGGCAGGCAGGGGGAAGTTTACCCGTCCATCCTTGAGCAACTCAATTCGATCGATACAGATCGGCGTCTTCCCCCGGTTATGAAGGACAATCCTCCACAGCAGGAGCGGCTGCGTGGCGGGCAGGGCGAACTCCGCGCGGTAAGCCAGCCCGTGTTCGTCTGGTGCAAAGGATAGCTCAGCACTCGTCAGGGCACCGTGCAGCGAATCGACCTGCTGAGATGTGGTGATTTCCGCCGTCCGCCATGATGCCGGCGAACCGCCGGGGCGGGCGCGCACATCGAGGCGCGCCTGGTTGATCCAGGGAGCGTTGGCTTGCCTCTGCAACGCCGACCAGGTGCCGCTTCCCGCGTCGTCAAGGATGAGTTGCAGCCAGTTGTTTTCCAGTGTGATTTTCATGCCTTTGTGGGTACTGGTTCATCTGCCTGAATTTTCTATAAGCGCTATTAGCCCACACCGCCCCACTATAGCACGCCAGGATTGAGTGGTCAATATGATACAATCCTTTGCTGGTCTGGTAACATTTCGCAAAAGGACGCATCTAATGAATAGCAGCAAGGCAGTCGAAGAACTTTCCCTGGAAGCTCTGCGAAAAGGCGACCGCTCCGAGTTTGCACGCATGGTGGAGGCTTACTATCCGATGATCTACAATCTGTCTTACAAGATGCTCGGCGATGCGCAAGACGCCGAGGATATCTTGCAAGAGACTTTTCTCAAGGCTTACCGCCATTTGAGGGATTTCGATGGTCGCTCCAGTCTTTCGACGTGGTTGTATCGGATTGCGACCAACGAAGCGCTCATGTTCTTAAGGCGTAAAAAGCCGGAGCAAATCTCCATCGACGAGCCCCTGGAAACCAGCGAGGGCGAGGTGCAGCCGGTTCAGATTGTGGATTGGTGCTGTTTGCCAGAAGCAGAGTTACTCTCCAGTGAAGCCAGGGCGCATCTTGACCAGGCGGTAGAAAAGTTACCCCCCAGTCTGCGGGTGGTCTTTGTGTTGCGTGATTTGCAAGGTCTATCGACCCAGGAGACGGCTGCAGTGCTCAACCTGAGCGAGAATGCTGTAAAGACCCGCCTTTCACGCGCTCGCCTGCGTTTACGGGAAGAACTGTCGAGCTATTACGGTGAACGGCTTTCCGAAAGGGGAGGCGCATGATGGAGCATCAAGATTGCAGGCGCTTGCTGGGTTCGCTTTCCGATTTTGTAGATGGCGAACTGGAGGCGGAAATTTGCGCCGAGATCGAACGCCACCTGGCTGAGTGCCCAGATTGTAGAGTGGTGGTGGATACCTTGCGGAAAACAATTTACCTCTACCATGTATCCTCACAGGAGACTTCCCCGCCAGAAGGGGTGCGAGACAGGCTGTTTCGCCGGCTTGAGCTCGAATTGAAATCGGAAAAGGAATCATGAGCGAAGCTGAGCAGCGCCCGCCAATGACCGGCTTGGATCTGACCCCGTTGTCGTTAGACTTAGATGGCGGATCGAAGAGCGAGTTGCACGCCGGCGACCTCTGTCCGCACTGCCGCCTGGCACAACTGGATTATGACGGCACGTTGAACCTTGCCTGTCCGAAATGCGGCTTTACTCTGGCAGGTTGTTTTACCTGATAAACCATACCATTGTCCCGTTGGGACAAACAGGAGAATCGAATGACAACCAAATTATTGGACGAGGCGATCGTTTCGCAAGTCAAACAGGTCTTCGCCGGGCTGAAAGAGCCGGTGCAGATTCTCTACTTTGGCAAACAAAGCGATTGTGAATACTGTGACGACACCCTCCAGCTGGTGCAGGAGGTGGTTGCGCTGGACGATAAGCTCGGTTTGAGCGTGTACGACCTTGAGAAGGATCGTCAGGTTGCCCAACAATACAGAGTGGATAAGGCTCCAGGTCTGGTGTTAGTCGGTCGGGATGGCGATCAGCTCGTGGATTACGGCATTCGCTTCGCCGGCATACCATCCGGGCATGAATTTGGTTCGCTCATCCATGATCTGGTGCTGGTTTCCAGCCGCGATTCAGGTTTAAGTGACCAGACGCGGGCTTTCCTGAAAGGGCTGAATCAGCCGGTGCTCTTGCAGGTGTTTGTCACACCCACCTGTCCATACTGTCCACGGGCGGTGGTGCTTGCGCACCAGATGGCGCTCGAGAGCCCATGGGTCGAAGCCGAGATGGTGGAAGCGATCGAGTTTCCGCAGCTTTCGGAGCGTTTTGGCGTGAGCGGCGTGCCGCAGACCACGATTAACAGCGGCAAAGGCACGCTAATCGGTGCTGCTCCAGAAGAAGAGCTGGTCGCGGAGATACAGCGCGCTCTCCAGCGAGGGTGATGTCTTGTATGAGCAGGCGAGCCCGCCGGCAATCAGCCAGCAGAATGAGGAAATCTAAACCCCTGGCAATGGTCCTGATCGGCGCGGGGCTGGTGATCCTCGGCTTTACCGGCTTGTTGCTATTCACCAGGTCAGACTCCACCGCTGCCGAGGAGCGCTCTGCCATCCCGTTACGCGTCGACTTCCCCGCGCCGGAGCTCGCCCTGCACGATTTGCAAGGCAAGGCAGTATCTTTAACCGATTATCGCGGGCAGGTCGTCCTGGTGAACAATTGGGCGATCTGGTGTCCGCCTTGCAAAGCAGAGATGCCCACACTGCAGGCATATTTCGAAGATTATCGTCAACAGGGCTTCACCATCGTGGCAATCGAATCTGGTGATCCGGCGCGGCAGGTTGCGGAGTTTGCTGAGAGCTACAACCTGACCTTTGACATCTGGCTTGACCCGACCCAGCAGGCGCTGCTTGCCTTCCGTAACCCTGGGTTGCCCAGCTCCTATGTCGTCGATCGAGAGGGCAAAGTACGCCTTGCCTGGACCGGCGCCATCAGCCGCAAGATGTTAGAACAATATGTCACACCCCTCCTGGAGGAATAACCTTGGATGCCAAAGTGACCTGGAAAGGACGCCTGAGTTTTACCGGCAGCGCTGAAAGCGGTTTTTCGGTGCCGTTGGGCGCTGAAGCCGCCGTGGGCGGTGAGGAGGATGGTTTCCGCCCGATGGAGTTGATCCTCACCGGTCTGGCTGGCTGCACAGCGATGGATGTGATCTCGATTTTGCTCAAGAAACGCCAGGATATCAGCGCTTTTGAGGTGCGCGCCCATGCCGAGCGATCAGAAGGACATCCGCGCGTCTTTACCAGCGCAGTGCTTGAATATCATATCAGCGGACGCGGGATCGATGAAGTCGCGGTGCTGCGCTCGCTGGAGCTTTCTGCCACCCGCTATTGCCCAGCACAGGCGATGTTCCGCAACGTGTTTCCGGTTGCACTGCGCTATTTTATCTATGAAGACTCGGACGGTCAGCGGAAACTGGTTTCGCAGGGGGAGTACCGCGTTCCGTTGATAACAAGCAGTTCATAAACCTGGCAATTGACTATGATGCCGGGTTGGAGGGGGAACAATAGAATGCCGTGCTGAAACCGGGCAATGGAGTCGCCTGTGAGCGGTTATGGATCAGAAGCAGGCATAGCCGCTCGTTTGCCCTCGCTCTGCAACGCCTGCGCGGCAAACTCATCAGCTGGCAGGGCGTCGTGATCGGGAAGGATGATCTCTGCATCGCGCACTACCGGCACCAGATAGCCAATTACGCCCACCGCGGTTGCCAGCAGACCGCTCAGGATGAAAAGGAGTGCCATTCCGGCGCCCGGCTGCTGTCCTACCAGCCAGGCAAAACGGTTGGAGAGCGAGCCCCCGGGGCGCATGGCGGGTTCAAAAACGAAATCCGCCAGGGGACCGGCAACCAGCATGGCGAGCGGAGAGACGAGCCAGGCGATCAGGCGTCGGATGGAAAACACTCGTCCTTGTAAATCCGGTGCGACCTTCGCCTGCCAGATCGCCTGATTCGAGCCGTTGATGATTGGACCAAAAAAGGCGCCGCAGAAGCTGGCGATGATCCATACCGGCAAGGCGCGCCCAACGCCCAGCAGCACGCTGCCAAGCAGGCTGCTGAAAATCCAGCCGGCAAGCACCCCGTGCACGCGACGTTTGGGACCGCCCCAGGCGCTCATAGCCAGCCCTCCTACCACCGCTCCGATTGCTCCGGCTGAGGTCACGCTGGCGTAGGCGAGCTCGTCATTGTTGGTTGAAGCCAGGATCATCGGCGCCAGGATGGTAGCCGGCACGCCGAAAAAGAAATTCCCAAACAAGAAGATGAGTTGCAATCCAAGCAAACTGGGTCGCTTCAGGATATAGCGAAACCCATAGAAGGATTCTTTCCAAAGGCTGCCTCGACTCTTGCGTCCTTCTTCGGTCTGGCGCGGCTGCGGTACGTGAACCAGCAACAAAGCGCCTATGGCAAAGATGAAGCTCAGGATATCAATGGTCAGGATGCCGGCAATGCCAATCACGCCGATCAGCGCGCCTGCCAGCAACGGCGCAAAGATGTTCGAACCGGACTCCGACAGCGACATCAACCCGTTGGCGCGTCCATACTGCTCTTTGGGCAACATGGTGGTAATGGCGGCTGAGTAAGCCGGCCATTGGAAGGTCTGAAATGTGCCCATGATCGCGCCGGTGATATACAGGTGCCAGATCTGGAGCTGATCGGCTGAGTATAGAATGAGAATGAATATCGTTGCCAGTCCAGACGCCAGGTCGCTGATCATCATCATCAACTTGCGATTGGAACGGTCGACAATCGCCCCTGCCAGGGGGCTGATGATCAGCATCGGGGTGACGAAGAAGAAGCCCACCAGCGCCAGGGCGGTGGCAGAGCCGGTGACCTCATACGCCCAAATGGTAAGGGCGAATCCGGTCATGTTGGTGCCCAGCAGCGAGATCACCTGCCCGACCCAGACGATCGTGAAACCGGGCATGCCGGACAGGCGCGAGCGCTCATCCAGCTTATTCGATGAAAATTTCAATGTGTTCTCCGTCTAATTCGTCAACAACGTCGATGATTTTGCCTTCCGCCCCTTCATTGATCGCGGCGATCAGCTCGTCGAAAGCAATCTCGGGAGCATACTGAGATGCAATGTTCAAGCCAGCATCTACTAACCCCAAGGGCAGATTGATGGTGGCTTTGGCTTTGCCGGTGCTGACGTCGGTGACGCGCAGGCGCAACCAGCGCGTCCCGCCGCTTCCACCTCGCGGCGGAGGTTTGCGGGGCTGCTTACGGCTTTCAGCCAGGGCAGCCAGCAGCCTGGCGCCTTCCTCCGCTGTGATCTTCCCCTCTTCAATCATTTTTAGAATCTTCAGCCGCTCTTCGGTTGTTGCCATCTACCGCTCCCTTGCCAGCCAGTTGGGGCTTATCCAATAAAGATTTGCACGCGCTCGCCGCGTTCGCTTTCGTTGATGTCGATGAAAAAGGGTTTTTCCGAGTTGGTGTTCTGCTCCAGCGCTTGAAGCATTTCATCTGCCTGGTGTTCCTGCAGCCCTGGGATGATTCCCCAAAAGGTGCGGATAAACCATGCCACGCCTCCAAGCGGAAAACTGAACCCGATGCGCCGTGGCCAAGCGCCCGGAGGGCGGGTAAGGCGCAGGTGCAGCCAGCGTCCGAGGCGGCTTTGCCAGGCTGCCACCAGCAGCGCCACGCTGACGAGCAGAGGCGCCATGGCGCACAGGAGAAGAATGCTGTTGCCTGAGCTACGCTGAATCCCGTAGAGCAGCAGGCTGGAAAGCACGATCAGGATCACGCCGCTCCACCACGGGTACAGCCACCAACGCCGCCATTGTTGTAATTCAGGCTGGTTATTTGCTGTCCCCTCGGCTTTCACTTGGTTTTGAGGCGCCTGCAGGGGCTCAACGTTTTCCTCGAGAGAGGGATTGCCAGGTGGCTGGTCGTCCACGATACCGTCCGGGCTGGCGGATTGGATAGGGGTTTCCTCGCTCGGCGCTGGTTCATCCGTATTCCCCAAAGCCAGGATTATATCCAGCCCTTCCTGGGCGGTGATTCTCCTCTGCTCAATCATCTCCAGGATCATGTGTATTTCGTCATCATAATCATGTTCATGCTTCATCAGGTCGCCTCACGGATTTTTCCCTTCCAGAGCCGCCAATAAGCGTTCGGCTTCTTCTACGGTGATTTTCTTCTGCTCCAACAGGCGCAAGATAGCTAGGCGTTCCTCGTCCGTAACCTCCGTTTCACGCGTAGAGGGTTTAGCGCTCCATTCGAAATGCCAGTGGCGCGGCTCCCATCCACCCCGATGCCAGCCAGCCGCCCCGCCGCGCTGCTCCATCTTGCGTTGAGCCTCCGCCATTTTCTGATCCAACTTTTCGCGAGCGCGCCGCATCCTTTCCTGCGCCCGTGCGCTGGCTCGCTCACTGGCTTGACGGGCACGGTGCATGATCCGCTCCGCCTCCAGCGGTGAGATGCCCGCGCGCGCGACCACTTGCGCCAGATGGCTCATCTGCTCGTCCAACGCTTTGAACTGACTTTCCAACTGCGCCTCGATCTCGGCGGCGATTTTTTGGCTGACATCCTCTGCGATCCCCTCTAACGGTTCTTCGCCCTCGAAGGAGCCTTCGCCCCATGACTCCTGGCAGTTGAAAATAATCATGCCGCCAGCAGATAGGTCAATTTCAGCCTGACCATCTCCCAGCGTCAGGTCGTAGGTTTGTCGGTCAACAACGGTCTTACCGGTCGGCAGATGGATTGTGATCTGACCCTCCCGGCTGGACAGCGTTATGCGGGCGCTAATCTGTTCATTGACGGAGAAGTAGATGTTGCCGCCAGCGGCGATGCAATATTGTTTACCGCCCAGGCGTTCCAGGCGCAGGCGGGCGTTGCCTCCATTGGATAAGAATAGGTCGCCTTCGGCGGCGCGCAGGTCGAGATTGCCCGCAACTTTTTCCATCATGCATTTACCGGCGATCTGATCAATCTGGGCATTGCCCAGCACCTGGTTGATGGTCAAATCCCCGGCGAGCGAACGGGCGCTCAGATCCCCAAATACCGATTCGCAGTGGGTGTTTCCCACTCCCTCCAGGAAAAGCGCGCCCATTACTTTGCTGATCTGCAACTCACCGGTTAGCAGCTTAAAACGTGCCCATCCATGGATGCTGTTCACCTGCAAGCTCGCGCCGGTCGGCACTCGTAACAGGCAATCCCCCTTGCTGCGGATGTGCACCTTGTCATTCACCTGGTGCAAGCTGGAGCCATCCTGATCACCAGACTTCAGCAGTATGGCAGGTTGATCCCAGCCTTTAACCTGTAGGTTGCCAAATACATCCTCGATCACGATCGTGGGGGTTGGGCTGGTATTGATGGAGAGCTCTTTCAAATCAAGATCCTCTTTCGAGCAAAAGTCGGGTGGCTTGCTCAGCGGTAATCAGACCCTTCTCCAGGTCGTCCAGGATGCGTCGGCGTTCTTGATCGCTAAGTTCCGGCGCTTCTTCAGCGCCGCTGCCGGGTTCGTATCCCATGGCGCGGATCACTTCGTGCAAGCGGTTGCGGATCGTGGGGTAGGACAGATCAAGCTCATCTTCCATACGAGTGATTTTGCCCTCGCAACGCACGAACACTTCAATAAAGGCAAGTTGCTCGGGTGTGAGCCGAGAGAATGCGCCGCTGGAAAAACGACCTTCGAAGGTGGTGTCGCAATCTCTGCAGTACAGGCGCGTGACGGCAATCTCACCGCCGCATAAAGGACATTTGGATGGCAGTTGGTTCATTTTTAATCATTATATATATTTTTAAAGAAATGTCAATAATTAGTTTAGATAATTCAATTGAATATTTGAATTTTTACAAGGCCTTTGGGCTAACAAAAGGCTGACCCATCCAACCGCCCCTGACGTTCGGTTGTGACTGCTGCGTCTTGTTCGGAAATTCTCAGCGTTGTTGTTCGGATTGAATAAAGCTGCTCTGGTTGGAACATTCGCAGGCGATCACCGTCTGCCCCATGCGGGTGAGCGTGCCTTGATAAGGGAGAGAGCCATTGTGCGCAATCCAGCCCTCCAGGTTGAAGGGCAATGTCCAGTCTGCGGGGAGCCATTCGCCATTATATTTACGGGCGATGTGGATGTGGGTGCCGGTGGTGGTGCCGCCTTCGCAAGATGGGTGTCCGATTGCGTCTCCTTGCTCTAGGACCGCGCCCAGCGGAGCGCGACCTTCGGTAGCAACGTGCAGGTAGAAAATCGTCCAGCCGGTGCGTTCATCGCCGTCGCCGTCCAGGTCGAGCACAACTTCACCCACATCCGAACGGGCAATCACGCCCGCGGCGACTGCGGTTGCCCACTCTTCGGTTGGCGTACACCCTCCCTTGGTCAGCGGCGGGGCGAAGTCCAGGGCAGCCAGGGGTTCGCCGCTTCCCCACCCGGTATGCGGTCCGCCCGTGTAAGACCATACCTTTCCAGGCAGAAATGGCAGGCTGAGGGCGGGCTGCTCCAGGCTGCCGGGGATGTGCGGCTGGTCCGCCGCCCAAGGATCGCCAAACAGGGAGGCATAGGTCTGCGCCAATCCCGTTGGCGAAGTGGCAACTTCATAGGCTTCCTGGGGGAGAAGCGTGTTGAAAAAGTAATGCAGGCTCACAGTGGCGGCGTTTTGCCAGGGGTCGAAGCGCATTTGCCGTCCATCGGGGAATTCGATGGAGGTCAGCTTGCCGATACGCCAGCCGTAATAGCCGTTATTGAGGATATTGGCTGCCCAGACCAATTGCCGGTAAAGGCCGCGTCGGATGCGCGAGCGGAATCCGAGAGGATAGGTCAGAGCCTGCGGATCGGGTTCTGCCACAGTAAGGGCGCCAGACTGGTATTCCAGCAAGGAAAGCAGCAGGCGTGGGCTGAGGCTGAACTTCAGCGCCACCAGGTCGATGATCTCCGCCGCGCTGCGGTTGGCTTCGGCGGCGTATTCCCGATAGCTGTTCAGCCAGCCCGGCTGGCTGGCGATGAACTCGGCGGTGTCGAAGCCGATTTGCGCTGGCCCATTGATGAAGAGGCTATCCGGCAGGATCTTGAACGGCGTGCCCCAAAAAGGTGTGTAATAGATGGGGATTTTCATCGGCATGCCGGGGGGCATAGTGGTTGCCGATTGGGGGATGAAGGGATTTGCCTCCAGGATTTCCTCCACGGTGGTGTTGAAGCGCACCGCCAGCGCCGGCAATGTGTCGCCCGGCTGAGCGATGTAATCCACCAGCGCTCCGGGGGAAAATACCGGGCGAGTGGGCAGCGGCGTCGCAGATGGGCTGTTTGGAGCCAGGGTAGCGGGTTGCTGCACCGCTCCTTCTGCGGAGATGCCAGATGGAAAAGAAGCTGGCTGGGGCAGGCAAGAAGCGAGCAGCATCGTCGCAAGTACGAGCAAACTAATCGGGGATTTAGCCATTGTCATCTTGAAGGGTGATCAGCGTATCGCGTGATCCATTTGGGCGGGCAACCACGGTTTGACCGCCGCGGGTCAGGGTACCCTGGTATTCTGCGGCGCCGGCGTGAGCTGCCCATCCGCTTAGCACGAACGGCAGGGGACCGTCGGCGGGCATCCATTCCCCATTATACTTGCGCGCCAGGTGCACGTGCGTGCCAGTTGCGAACCCTCCTTCGCAAGAAGGATGCCCGATGCGCTCGCCAGCCCGCACATAGGTGCCCTTTGGCACGCGCTGGCGGGATTCGATGTGCAGGTACAAGATCGCCCAGCCGGTTTCCTCAAGCCCATCCAGAGAGTTTTCCACCCCTTCCAGGCGAAGCTCTTGAACTACCACGCCTGCCTCGGAGCGCACCACTAACCCGTCTGCCACAGCGACCACCCAGGTGTCTGATTTAACACAGCCGCTGATCGGCGCGGCGGGGGCAAAGTCGAGAGCAGCCAGGGCGCCTGTCATGCCCCAGGCGGGGTGTGGGCCGCTGCTGAAACTCCATACCGCCCCGACTTCGAAGGGGAGTTGTAGGGGAGGTTGCGCCAACCCATTGGGCAGGAGCGGTTCTACCGTCCGGGCGCGCTCCCAGGGGTCGCCGAACATCCTGGTGTAAAGGGCGGGCAATCCGCCTCTTGTGTCGAGCGCTCGCCGCCAGTTGAACGCACTGCCTCCTGTTATCATATTTTTACTGGCGAAATAATACGCCAAAGCCACACTACCGGCGTTCAACGCCGGGAACGGGCGCGTCGTCCTGCCAGAGGCAGAGGGGAACTCGGTGAGTGCGCCCGAACGCCAGCCATAATAGCCCCTAGAGAGTATGCCAGCTGCCCATTCGACCTGCCGGACGAGCCCTTGATAACCATCCCCCGGGATGCCAAGCAGGTAGCCCGGTTCGACATCGTCTTTCAACGCTCCCAACACGCAGCCGCATTCATCTTCCAACAAGGCAAGCAACAGGCGCGGGTTGATCGAGTAGTTGCGCCCCACCCGCTCGATGATTGCCGCAGCGCTCAGCCAGCCAATGCCCTGATTGTATTCGCTGTAATTCGCCAGATATCCACCGGCGCGTTGCAGATACTCTCCCACCTCGAAGAAGGAGGCGGTTGGGGAGTATACCAGCTCGCTATCGGGCAATAGCGGTTGATGCGGCTCGCCACCCAGCGCTGCAACCGGCAAATAGAGGCGCTCGCCAGCTCTGAGCAGACCTTTCTCAGGCAGGGGAATATCTGATTGGATCATCTGGGGGTCAATCTGGAAGCGCAGAGCAAGCGCAGGCAAGGTATCTCCTGCCTGGGTCAGGTAGACGTAGCCCGGGGGCGGTGTAGGCGTGGCAGCGGGAGGAACGTTTACCGGCGGCTGGCGCGTAACAGATAACTCCGCCTCCAGCGCCTCAGGCGGCATGGCTGGGACAGGGTAGGAGATTCCGTTCGAGGTGGGCAGAGGCGAGGCACTTTCCGGTTTGTTTATGGGCGCCGAAGTGCTCTGGCAATTACTCAGCAACAGGCTGACAAGCAGTAAGCCTGTGCAGGTTGGGATGCTCAGGTTAGATAAGCCGTTGAACTTACCCCGCAGCCTTGAAATCCAGCCATGCGAGGCTTGCATCACCACTTTACGGAACCGGATCATCCGCTGTGCGCTGGATGAGCGTGTTTGCTGAGCCGCAGGTGCAGGCGTAAATGGTCTTGCCATCGCGTGTCAGGCTGCCTTTGTACGCCTCTTCACCGGCGTGCGCCTGCCATCCGCTCAACACAAACGGTATCGGGCCATCGGCTGCAATCCATTCGCCATTGTACTTGCGGGCAATATGGAGATGGGTACCGGTAGCCATCCCGCCTTCGCAGGAAGGGTGACCGAGCCGGTCGCCCACGTCTACCCAGGTGCCAACCGGCACGCGTTTGTCGCTGGAGACATGTAAATACAAAAGCACCCAACCGGTTTGCTCCTTACCATCGCCATCCAGGTCCAGTACGACCACGCCATTGCCCGACCGGACCACCAGTCCGGAAGCCGCGGCGGTTGCCCAGGCGTTGGATTCCTGACAGCCCGTTTCGGAGCTTGCCGGGGCGAAGTCCAATGCGGCGTAAGAGCCTTCGTGTTCCCAGGCGCCGTGCGGACCGCCGGAAAAGCTCCAGCGGCGTCCAATCTCGAATGGCAGAATAAGCGGCGGTTGGGTCAAGCCAGGTGGGTAGAGGGGTTCGATGGTTTGAGCGCGCAGCCAGGGGTTGCCAAACATGCGCTCGAAGAGCGCCGGAAAGCCGTTTTCCGGGTCTACAGCCTGTAGCCAGCGCTCTGCATCGTAAAGTTTGGAAAAGTAATACTGCAAGGCAACGCTGCCGGCGTTCAAATCGGGGGCGAGGCGGGCGGTCAACCCATCCGAGAAGTGCAGCTCGATCAGGCGACCTTCGCGCCAGGAATAATAGCCAATCGAAAGCTGATTGACCGTCCAGACTAACTGGTGGTACAGCCCCTTCTGATTCAGGTCAATCAAGCCCATTGGATACTCGGACTCCGCCAGGTTGGTTGGTTGACCGGTGACCCAGTGGCTGTGATATTCGAGCAGCGCCAGCAACAGTCGTGGATTGATCGAGTTTTCAATCGCCACGCGTGCCACGATGTCGGCGCCGGAGGTGGTCTTGGTGGTCTGTGACCATTCCGTATATGTGCTCAGGTATCCGCCAGCTTGTTCGACATAGGCTTTAATATCGAAGTCGGTGGCGGAGGGCGAGTATACCAGCTCGCTATCGGGGATCAGACGATGGGATGAGGTGGTGTTGGCGATGCGATTGGGAATGATCAAGAGCTGATTCGGAGGGAGCAGGGCGGTTTCGGGCAGGGGCGCTGGCGAACTGATCTCCTGGGGTTGCACCCCAAAGCGCACCGCCACCACCGGCAGGGTGTCTGCTGCCTGAGTGTAATACAGAATGGGGGCGGTGTTGACCGGTGGGGGGGTTGGCGTGACGTCGCTTGAGATGGGAGGGGGTAGTTGCTCGCTGGGGTCTGGATCATCAGCCACAATTTCCAGGTTTTCAGTCGCCGTGAGTTGTTCGGTGGGCGGCGGTTGGAGCAGAAAAGCGATCTCGGCTGGGGGCGTGGGTGAGATACTAGGCGCTTTCCAATACTCACCGGTGCTACAGGAGAGCGTTAATATAACCAATGAAAGGCTGATTGCCAGCATCCGTCGGCGGCGCCTCAGCTCAGCGGCTGATGATGTTTTCCGGCCGCAGACCCGCCCAGGCTTCGATGACATGCCCCTTGCGCTCCAAAAATCCATCGTATTCTGTCCCTGTACCTCTAGAGACCCAGCCATCCAGGACGAAAGGCAGGGTTTGATCGGCTGGTATCCATTCGCCGTTGAAGCGGCGGGCAAGATGCACATGTGTGCCGGTGGTCACGCCGCCTTCGCAGGATGGATGCCCGATGCGCTCGCCAGCTTTGAGCATTGTACCCTGAGAGACGCGGTCGCGGCTTTCGATGTGCAGGTAAAGCACGACCCAGCCGGTGCCTTCGTTGCCATCCCCATCCAGGTCCTGGATGACAACGCCTGCCTCCGAACGCGCAATCAGTCCGTCGGCGACCGCGACAACCCACTCGTCGCTTCGCACGCAACCCAGGGCTTCGATCGGCGGCGCAAAATCCAGCGCCGCCCATGCGGAGCCGTCGCCCCAGCCGCCGTGTGGTCCGCCGGTGAATGCCCATTCCCTTCCATCTTCAAATGGCAACTGCATCGGCGGCTGGCGCAGCCCTTCGGGCAATAGAGGTTCAACCGCCAGGTCGAATGGGTAGCCGAAAAGCTGGTTGAACGTGGCGGCGAATCCATCTGCAGAGACGACCTGCAGCCAATCCTCACGCCCGTAGAGGGCAGCAAACATGTGCTGAACGCCCGCTGTGCCGGCGTTGATGGTTGGCGCAATCTGAATTACGCTGCCATCGGCGAGCAGCCAGGTGCTGATGGCGTTCACCCGCCACAGGTAATATCCGCGGTTGAGATTGTTGGCAGCCCACGCAAGCTGCAAATACAATCCTTTGCGCCAGGGTTCCCGAACCCCGATGGGGTAATCGATTTTGCCCTGTCCAAGCTCGGTCTTGGTCAACCAGCCGCTTTGATATTGCAGCACCGCCAGCAACAGGCGCGGATTGACCGAGAAATTGCGAGCCACTCTTTCCACGATCTCCGCCCCGCTCAGGGTACTGCCATCCACTTCTTCTTCGTATTGGGATAGGTAACCCCCATGTTGGTTGACAAATTCCCGCACGTCCAGCAAATATGCGGCTGGACCGTAAACCATCTCGGAATCGGGGATAATCTTGAAGTCTGGGCTGATCCCCTGTGCGGTAGGGACAGGTACGGTGAGCACCTGGCCCACATCCAGCAGGTTGGGGTTGGCGATTTGATTGGCGGCAATCAGTTGCTCGAGGCTGACGCCGTAGCGCTGGGCAATAATACCTAAGGTATCGCCTGGCTGAACCACATACTGCTCAGGTTCGCGCCGCATCTCGGGCAGCGCGTGCGGTTCATCCGGGGTGGGCGTCAGGATTGGCGCGCCGGGCAGGCGGGTGGGTGGCCGAAAAGGCGTTGCCGTGAGTTGAACCAGGGCGGATGCTGCCTCATCTTGCAGGGCAGGGACGCGCCAAAGGGGCTCGTCGGATATCGCGGAACGTGAACACGCCAACAACGCGGCGGTGAGCGCACCCACTGCCAAGATCCACCTGTTTGGCGCAAAATAACGATATTGGATCGGCATGCTTGTTGTTTGAAATTCTACCCTGAATGTTTAACCGCAGGCAAGGCTTGCCTAACAACATCTTAACCTGGGGCGATGATTGAAACATTGACCACAAGAGTATAATTGCAACATCTGTGCCGCTGAGGGTTTATGTCGTTCCCCATTGTTGAATGCATCCCGAATTTCTCTGAAGCCCGCCGCCCTGAGGTGGTTACAGCCATTCGTCAGGCGATCGCGGAAGTGTCCGGCGTGCGCGTGCTCGACCAGCATTCCGATCTGGATCACAATCGCAGCGTAATCACCTTTGCTGGCGATCCGGCGGGGGTGGAGGAAGCCGCATTTCGTGCCATAGCCACAGCCGCGCGCCTGATCAACCTGGATGAGCACCAAGGGGCTCATCCGCGCATCGGCGCCGCCGATGTGGTTCCCTTCGTCCCCATCGCTGGCGTCACCATGCAGGAATGTGTGGAGATGGCTCATCGGCTGGGTCGCCGGGTCGGTGAAGAATTGCACATCCCGGTATATTTATATGAGGAGGCAGCCACCCGCCCCGAACGTCGCAATCTGGAGTATCACCGCCGCGGCCAATACGAAGGTTTAAAAGCCGAGATCGGTGTCAATCCGGAGCGGGCGCCGGATTATGGTCCCGCTCGCCTGGGCACGGCGGGAGCCACGGTGATCGGGGCGCGTCAACCGTTGATTGCGTTCAACATCTACCTGACCACCGATGATATCTCCATCGCCCGCAAGATCGCCCGCGCTGTGCGCTATTCCTCCGGCGGTTTGCGCTATGTCAAAGCGTTGGGATTATACGTGGATGGTCGGGCGCAGGTCTCGATGAACCTGACCAACTTTCGTGAGACGCCGCTGGCGCGCGTGGTGGAGTTCGTCCGTCGTGAAGCGCAGCGTTACGGCGTAGCCATCCATCATAGTGAGCTGGTTGGCTTGATTCCCGAAGACGCCCTGATCGAAGCGGCGCTTTGGTACACCCAGTTAGATCAATTCGAATTCGATCAGATTCTGGAGAGGCGTTTGCGCCAGGCGTTCGCTACCCAGCCGGATGCCACACCCGTGCCGCAGCCCCGCTTTCTGGATGAACTGGCTTCGGACGCGCCCACGCCAGGTGGGGGTTCAGCCGCGGCGTACAGTGGCGCGATGGCTGCCGCTCTGGTTGCCATGGTGGCGCGCCTCACTTTAGGCCGCAAGAAGTTCGCTCCGGTCGAAGCGCAGATGCAACAGGCATTGCAGCGCGCCGAAGCCTTACGCGCTGAGCTGACCGAGGCGGTGAAGCGGGATGCCGACGCTTTCCAGGCGGTGCTGGCGGCTTTCAAGTTGCCCAAGGACACCCCTCAGCAGGCGCAAGCGCGCCAGCATGCCGTTCAGGATGCGATCCGGTTGGCTGCCCAGGTGCCCCTGGAAGTTGCTCACGCCTGCCTGGACGTAATGGAGCTAGCGGCTCAGGTGGTGGAGTTGGGCAATCCCAATGCCCTGAGCGATGGCGCGGGTGCTGCCTTCCTGGCTGGCGCCGCTCTGCGTGTGGCTGCGGCTAACGTGCGCATCAACCTGGCGAGTTTAGAGGATCATGCGCGCGTGAAAGAGATGCTTGAATCGGTGCGCAAGCTAGAAGAGCGCGCCGCTGCTCTAGAAGACCAGGTGCGCCAATCCTTTGCGGTCAGAGGAGGGATCAACCTGTGATGAAGCACATCCGATTATTGCAAACCCTGGGTGGCTTACTGGTCTTGGCGAGTCTGCTGAGCTGTTCGCTGGTTAATCGCCTGGTCGAGACCGCGCTGCAACCCACGATCGAGGCGCCTGTGTCGGCTACGGAATGTCCTCCTGGGGCGATTCAGGACGGAACCTGTGTACCAACTCAGCCAGCCGCTGGTGCAACGCTCCAGGCGCAGTCCACACTTCAACCGTCCACGCCAGCCCCGGTCGAGCCGACGCCAACGGAACCGCAGCCGCCCATGGCATCCCCGCTGCCCTCGGCCAGCCTCGAGCCTTTGCAGGGGGCGGTAACTACCTGCGCCGAAGAGGTGTGCGTGCTACCTATGCCTTTTCCTCTGGTCAGACCCATCGGACCCGGCGGGCGGGTTGAGATTGATCCTTCTTATCGCTTCGGCACCAGCAATCGCGGCAAGCGCGACGTACACCACGGCGTGGAGTTCCTCAACTCGACCGGGACTTCGGTGGTAGCCGTGGCTGATGGTGTAGTGGTCTTTGCCGGCGACGATTTGAGGCGGCAATATGGACTCTATCGCAATTTTTACGGCAATTTTATCGTCATTCAACACCAGATGCCCGGCTTCGACGAACCGCTCTATACCCTGTACGCCCATTTATCGGAGATGGATGTAGAAGAGGGCGAGCTAGTGAAAGCCGGCCAGCAGATTGGCAAAGTGGGTAGGACCGGCGCGGCAACCGGAAGCCACCTGCATTTCGAGGTGCGCTTTGGCGAGAACGAGTACTTCGCTGCCCGCAATCCGGAATTATGGTTGGCGCCCTTACCTGACGACCAAGGTGAGCCGCGCGGCATCCTGGCAGGAATCATCCTCAATCCGGCCGGCAAGCCCGTACCGCTGCCGAACATCGTCCTGGAGCGCCTGACCGGTCCCGGCTTGCCAGCGCAGGATACTATTTATCTTTCCACCTATGACGATCATCGCCTGATTGGCAAAGATCCGTGGGGAGAGAGCTTTGCCAGCGGTGACCTGCCGGCAGGTGAGTATCAGATCACTTTCATTAAGGGTGGCATACACACGCGGATCGTCGAGGTGGTGCCCGGTCAGATTACACTGGTCACCATCCGGCTCGGGCAGTAACTTCATCAAACCCTCAGTGGAGCAGCGAGATGTCGAGACGATGGGCGTGGATGGCGTTCCTGAGCCTTTTACTTGGGAGTTGTGTCCAGCCCATTGCGTCTCCTGCTCCTGAACCCACCACAACTTTCACGCCATTTCAACCGTTGGTGGAGTCCTCTCAAGAGCCGGTGGAGTTCACCCCTGCCCCGATGGCTGCTGTGGAAGCGACCTCGTCCCCGCAGCCGCAGGAAGAGGAGGCGCAATCGGAATCCCCTGATACGCTTGCCTTGTGGATCGATCCGGCGTTGCCGGCGAGTTTCCGCGCCAACCTGACCCTGCCAACGGGCTACCTGCCAGCCGCCAGCCCAAAACTGGCGCATGTGCACCTGGAACCGGGCGCTCAGGCGCTGGTGAGCCAATGGGTCTATGCTGTTGTAGCGCCTTTTCCAACGTTGGAGCAGGGGGTCTCGTCAACCGAGCTTCGGCAGGCGTGGTCCGAGGGGCAGGCGATCAGTCCGCTGCTGATGGATGAAAACACATTTGCATTCTTCACCGCCCTGTGGGGAGCGCCGGCAGATGGGGCGGTGCAGGTCCTGCCAGCGGAGCAATTGCTGGATTATGCCTGGGAGCAGCCTCATGCCTGGGCGCTGGTGCCGTTCGAGGCGTTGCAGGTGGGCTGGAAAGTGCTGGAGGTGGATGGTCAATCGCCGTTGCGCAACGATTTTGACCTGGCGACCTATCCCCTGGCAGCGCCAATTTCGCTCGTAAGCGCTGGCGAGGTCGCTCTTCCGCCGTCGGATTGGCTCCCGCACACCAATCGCCGCGCTGACCACCTGACGGTGCTGGCGCTAACTGGCGTGACAGCGTTGGTACGCGCCACCGCCTATACCATGGAGCAGCGCGGCGTCACCTACCCCGGCAAAGACGTGCGCGACTGGCTGCGTCAGGCGGACCTGACGCACATCAGCAACGAGGTGCCTTTTGCCAGCAACTGCCCATATCCCGACCCAGACCAACGCAGTATGCGCTTCTGCAGCGACCCGCGCTACATCAAGCTGCTCGAAGACGTCGGCGCAGATATTATTGAGTTGACCGGCGATCACTTTCAGGATTGGGGCAGGGAGGCGATGTTCCTCACTTTGGAATTGTATCATGAGCGCGGTTGGGGATACTACGGCGGTGGGGCAGACCTGGAAGAAGCGCAACGTCCCTTGCTGGTTGAGCACAACGGCAACCGCCTGGCATTCATTGGCTGCAATGCAAAGGGAAGCGGTTTTGCCCAGGCTGCGCCAGATCGCCCAGGGGCTGTCCTCTGTGGGGATTGGTTGTTTGACGAAATCCCCCGCTTGCGCCAAAAAGGTTACCTGCCGATTGTCACGTTCCAGCACTTCGAGTATTACACTTACCAGGCTCAATCTCTCCAGAAGCGCGATTTCCGCAAGGCGGCGCGAGCGGGAGCGGTGATCGTCAGCGGCAGTCAGGCGCATCAACCACAAGCGCTTGAGCTGCTAGATGGCTCGTTTATCCACTATGGGCTGGGTAATTTGTTCTTCGACCAGTATGACGTCAGCAAGGCATGTCGTCAGGCATTCATCGACCGGCACGTTTTTTACGAAGGTCGTTATATTGGCGTTGAGTTGTTGCCGATCCTGTTCATTGATTACGCCCGGCCGCGCCCGATGACTCCTGACGAAGCGGAAGATCTGCTGCGCACCGTTTTTGAAGCCAGCGGGTGGTAAAATTCGTGCCTATATAGAATTTATCCCCATTTGTTGGAGGGTGTCTATGGGTCTCAAGCCCGACCACTGGATTCGCAAGATGGCTATCGAACACCGCATGATCGAGCCATTTGAACCCGGTCAGGTGCGCGACGGGGTGATCTCCTACGGGGTCTCGTCTTATGGCTATGACATCCGCGTGGCAGATGAGTTTAAGATATTCACCAATGTCTATTCCGCCATCGTTGACCCAAAGCATTTCGATCCCCGTTCGATGGTGGATTTCAAGGGCGAGGTGTGCGTTATCCCACCCAACTCGTTCGCCCTGGCGCGCACCATTGAGTACTTCCGCATCCCGCGCAACGTGCTGACGGTCTGTGTTGGGAAGAGCACCTATGCCCGCTGTGGCATCATCGTCAACGTCACCCCCTTCGAACCCGAATGGGAGGGCTTTGTCACCCTGGAGATCTCAAATACCACCCCTTTGCCCGCTAAAATTTATGCCAATGAGGGCATCGCCCAGGTGCTTTTCTTTCAGGCTGATGAAGAGTGCGAAACTTCTTACGCCGATAAGAAGGGCAAGTACCAGGCGCAGCAGTCGATCGTATTGCCAAAGCTTTGAACGGGAGGTACAGCATTAATGTTTGCCCATCGCGTAGCTAACTTGAAGGAAGAAGGCGCTTACACCATGCTGGCGCGCGCCCATGCGCTGGAGGCTCAAGGCAGGCGCATTCTGCACCTGGAGGTGGGTCAGCCCGATTTCGATACGTTTGACCACATCAAGCAGGCTGGCATGCGAGCCATCCAGGCTGGTCGCACGCGTTACAATCCTTCAGCAGGTTTGCCGCGCTTACGCCAGGCGATAGCTGAAGCTGTTTCGGACCGGATCGGCGTTCCGGTGCAGCCTGAGGAAGTGGTGGTAGGACCGGGAGCCAAACCCGGCTTGTTCTTTCCAACCCTGGCGCTGGTCGAGCCGGGCGACGAGGTGATCTACCCCGACCCCGGCTTTCCCACCTACGCCGCCATGATCGAGGTAGCGGGCGGCGTTCCCAGGCCGGTACCGCTGTTGGAGGAAAAGGATTTCTCCTTCGACCTGGACGCCTTCGACGCCTGCATCAATGAACGCACCAGGCTGATCGTACTGAACACCCCTGCCAATCCGACTGGCGGGGTCATCCCCAAAGCTGATCTTGAGCATATCGCTGCCGCGGCGCAGAAATACGACGCCTGGGTCATCTCCGATGAAATCTACGCCCGTCTGGCTTACGATGGGATCAAAGTGCCGAGCATCGCCGCCCTGCCAGGCATGCGCGAGCGCACGATTGTGGTGGACGGTTTCTCCAAAACCTACGCCATGACCGGCTGGCGTCTTGGTTATGCCATCATGCCGCAACCCCTGGCAGAACGGGTGAGCCTGCTGCTGAACCACTCGGTGGGCTGCACCGCCATGTTCACTCAGGATGCCGGCATCGAAGCCCTCACCGCCAGCCAGGCTCTGGCTGAAGAAAAGGTGGCAGAATACCAGCGCCGGCGCGACCGGATGGTAGCGGGACTGAATGCCATCCCCGGCGTTACTTGTCGGCTGCCACAGGGCGCATTCTACGCCTTCCCCAACGTCAAGTCCTTTGGTGTGCCCTCGAGCCAGTTAGCCATGCGCCTGCTCGAAGAAGCGGGCGTTGCGTTGCTGCCCGGCACAGATTTCGGCGTCCATGGCGAGGGCTATCTGCGACTGTGCTATGCCGTATCGCCACAGGAGATTGACGAAGCCCTGGAGCGCATGGCTGATGTGCTGTGCTGAACTTGCACCCCAGGATCAGTCAGAACGGGGTCGCGCCTCAGGCGCAAGACCGCACACAGTTTTCCATCCTCAGGTGATGCGTGCGGTTGCCTGCCCTGATTTCGAGAAGATCAGAAGGACCATTGACTTACTCAGCTATTGAGAGAACAGCGCCTGTCCAAATATCAAGTGTAGCTCAATAATCCCTGGAGGAAAACCATGGATCGTCCTGTCCCCCAAACCATGGGTCAGCAGTTCGGCCGTCGCTCATGGGCTGAACCCTGGAAGATCAAAATGGTCGAGCCCATCAAGATCATCGACCGTCAGCAACGTCAGAAGGCGCTTGAAGAGGCGGGTTACAACACCTTCTTGCTGCGCTCCGAAGATGTCTATATCGACCTGCTCACCGACAGCGGCACCAGCGCCATGAGCGACCAGCAATGGGCTGGCTTGATGCTTGGCGACGAAGCCTACGCTGGCAGCCGCAACTTCTATCACCTGGAAGAGGCTGTCCAGACCTATTACGGCTATCCATATGTCGTCCCTACCCACCAGGGGCGCGGGGCTGAGCATCTGATCAGCCAGGCGCTGATCCGCCCCGGGCATACCATCCCCGGCAACATGTACTTCACCACCACCCGCCTGCACCAGGAGCTGGCTGGCGGCACCTTTGTGGATGTGATCATCGATGAAGCGCATGATCCGGATAACCTGCATCCCTTCAAGGGCAACGTCGATCTGGATAAGTTGCAGGCTGTGATAGATCGGGTTGGGGCGGCAAACATCCCCTACGTCAGCCTGGCGGGCACGGTTAATATGGCAGGTGGGCAGCCGGTGAGCATGGAGAATGCGCGTCAGTTGCGCCAGTTGTGCGACCGCTATGGCATCCGCATCTACCTGGATGCCACGCGCATGTATGAGAACGCCTTTTTCATCCAGGAGCGCGAGCCCGGATATCAGGATAAGAGCATTGCCGAGATTCTCAAGGAATTCTGCAGCTATACCGATGGCGCCTGGATGAGCGCCAAAAAGGACAACCTGGTGAACATCGGTGGCTGGCTGGCGGTGCGCGACGCTGAACTGTTCGATACGCTGCGAAACCTGGTGGTGATCTACGAGGGGCTGCACACCTACGGCGGCATGGCTGGTCGCGATATGGAAGCCCTGGCAATCGGCATTGCCGAGGGGGTGCAGGACGATCAGGTGCGCGCTCGTGTGGGACAGGTGCGCTATCTGGGTGAGCTTCTCACCGATTGGGGCATCCCCATCGTTCAACCGGTGGGTGGGCATGCCATCTTCCTCAACGCTCGTAAATTCTATCCTCATATCCCGCAGGATCAGTTCCCCGCCCAAACCCTCGCTGCTCAGCTTTACCTGGATGCGGGCGTGCGTTCGATGGAGCGCGGCGTGGTCAGCGCTGGGCGCGACCCTCAGACCGGCGAACACCGCTACCCAAAGCTGGAGCTGACTCGCCTGACCATCCCTCGCCGCGTCTACACTCAGGCGCACATGGACGTGGTTGCCGAATCGGTCAAAGCTGTCTACGACGCCCGTCAGGAGACGCGTGGCTTGCGCATGGTGTACGAACCGAAGTATCTGCGCTTCTTCCAGGCGCGCTTCGAGCCAATTCTTGACTGAGCCGGGATATGTAGGACAGAGCATAGAAGGATCATCCTGCCTTTCCCCTTACGCTGGCTTATACACGCTGGTGCTTGCCTGTCTGTTCCCGATCCTGGCAGCCCTGCTCAATTTATACCTGGGATTGGTCCAGGCTGCGCTTTTTGGTCAGCTCTACCGGGAAAGCCTGGGGCTGACTACACCGGATACTGAGATCCGGTTGTAATCAGATGAAGCGCGCGTTGAATCAGGGTCGGTAATACAACTCACCTTAATTGAGTTTGGGCATTTTGGCTATAATAATATATAGCGCTTGTTGCTTTAACAGAACGATGTGCTTATCAGGGGGCGGTCTCGGTGGCTTCGCCTTGTGGAAGGGAGAGGCAGCATGGATGGGATGCAGGTTCTCATCATTGAAGATGATAAGGACACCGCCGAGTTCTTCAGCACGGTGCTGGGACTGGTGGGGTATCAGTGTGAGACCGTGCTTTCAGCCCGAGACGCCCTGGCTCGCCTGGCAGCGGAGGTGCCAGACCTGATCTTACTCGACCTGCGCCTGGGGATGGAAGTGGGTGGCGAGCACATCCTGTATCAACTTCGTTCTAACCCGCGCTTCGACAACACCCGCGTCATTATCATCACCGCATACCCTGGCATGGCTCAGCCGATCAGCAATCTCGCCGACCTGGTGTTGCTCAAACCGGTGGATGTAGATCAGTTGCGCACCCTGGCAGAGCGTTTAGGCGCCTTTCAGGCGCGCCCCAAGCATCTGGCTTTTCGCGACCCGATTTCTGAACTCTACACCCGCGAATTCTTCGATACACGCTTGGAGCTGGCATTTGAACGCGCACGCCGCCGTCCAGATTTCCTCTTTGGCGTCATGGTCTTCCTGCTCAAACCGCAAACTCAGCTCGATCCAGACGGCATGCTGGCGGTGCTGCGTGAAGTTGGCGCGCGCCTGCGGCGTACGCTCCGTCTGACCGATACCATTGCCCGTTCTGCTGGATGGAAATTCGTCACCCTGCACGAGGAGATGAAACAGGCGCAGGATATCTCAGTGATCGAGCAGCGCCTGCGGGAGGTGCTTGGCGAGCCATATTTGGTCGGCGCAGAGCGGGTGGAGGTGCACCTGTATTTTGGCTCCGCTGTGCACCAGAACAGTTTTCAACGCCCGGAAGAGGTGATGCTGGCTGCAGAAGCTACCCTGCAGCAGGTGCTGTTAACAGAAAAAGGACCCTCCTGAGCGAGGGTCAACCTCCGGCAACAATAACTGCCAGCCTGTTTGAGCGTCCAGGCTGGCAGTTAGCTTTGGGCTGTTTCGTTGTTAAGCAGGCGTCAGCTTTAACCCGTACACATTTTCGCCATATTGCACCCGCACCGTATCCCAACTCGGCTGCAACCAATCTCCGACCTTCAGCGGGTAGTTCTCGTCGGCGTCAATCTGGCCCATGGCGCGCACGCCGTTCTCGAATTCGACGACACCGATCGTCAGGTAGCGTTGGTCGAAGCCCCAGGGCAGGTTGTAAATGCGCGTGAAGGTGAGCAGCCTGGCTTTCCCCTGCGGGCTGATCGGATCAAATTCACGGTTTTTGCACGCCAGGCAGCGATCGTGCCAGGGATAGTGCAATCTGCCGCATTTTTTGCATTTATAGGCAACGATGCCGATGGGTTTTTTCATAGTTCCACCCTCCGCAGGACGAATGCCAGCACGTTATTGCCAAAACCTCCAAAATTAATGGTCAAGCCATTTTGGGCGTTCTTCACCTGGCGCTCTTTGGGCAGTTCATGGCGGAGTTGATGGACGATGTCCACCACCTGAGCCACGCCTGTGGCGCCAACCGGATGGCCGCGCGCCTTCAGCCCGCCCGACATATTGATTGGGATGGTCCCACCCAGGCGGGTCTTACCCATCAGCGCTGCCTTGCCGCCTTCGCCCTTCTTGAAGAAGCCGACGTGCTCGCTCTCGGCGATCTCCAGGATGGTGAAGGCGTCGTGCAACTCGGCGACGTGGATATCAGATGGCTTGAGCTTTGCCATCTCGAACGCCTGTTGGGCAGCCAGGGTGACGGCTTTTAGATCGGTGGGGTCTTCGCGCTCCTGGAGCGTTTGGGTGTCGGTTGCCTGACCGAAACCAGCGATCACCACCGGCGGCTTGGCTGGCTTTTTGATCTTTTCCAGCGGGCAGAGCACCAGCGCCGCCGCGCCGTCGCTCACCGGGCAGGCGTCGTAGAGGTGGAGCGGGTCGGCAACCACCGGGTTGTTTACGATCGAGTGTGGGCTATCGTAGATGCCCTCTCGGCTGAGCGCCATTTCCACGTGGGCGTAGGGGTTCAGGGCGCCCATCTCCTGGTTTTTCATCGCCACGGCAATCAAGTGTTCGCGGGTGATACCATATTTTTCCATGTACAGGCGGGTGAACATGCCCGCTAACCCCGGCAGAGTGATGCCGTAGATGTACTCAGCCAGAGGGTGGGTCATGGTGGCGACGAAATCGGTGGCGCGCCAGCCGGTGACCTCGCGCATCTTCTCGCCGCCTACGACCAACACAGTGTCGTAGTAACCGGAAGCCACCGCCAACAATCCGTTCTTCACCGCCGAGCCGCCCGATGCCGGGCCGTTCTCCACGGTTTCAGCCGCCGCCGGCAACAGGCTCAGCCGATCGACTAATGAGCTGGCTATCGCCGTTTGGTGCTGGAGTATACCCGCTCCCATGTTACCCACATAGACAGCGTCTACGCCCTGATCGCCCAATCCAGCATCGTCCAGGGCGTGCAGGGAAGCATATGCCAGCATATCCAGCAAGGTGTCCTCGTCTCGCCGGCCGAAGGGAATCATGCCGACGCCGATCACTGCTACGTCTCTCATGGTCTCATCTCCCTTTCAAGCCCGCGATACGCTCACGGATTGCATCTTCATCGGCGAACTTGATCTCTGCCATGGCTTCGTCAAGCAGTTCCTGCGGTACGGGACGGTCGCCGACCACCAGGCGCGGCTTGGCGGCGAAGTAGGTCTCGCGCGTCAACACCCACGAATCCCCGCCGCCCAACTCGTGCGGAATCTTGGTCGGTTTGAGCGGATACTCGATCATCCAGCGGCGGAAGCCAATGGGGCTTTCTGCCACAATCAGCACCTCTTCCTGCCCAAGATATTCCATGTGATATTCCATCTTGGCGGCAAACAGGTGCGATCCAATGCGCAACCCCCGATCGATTGCCAGGGTGTGGTAGCTCATCCCAACCTTTTCGGTCTCCATGCGTCCGTTGACGACGCCGACCAGGTAGCCCTCCACCTGCCCAATGATCACATATTCGCTCTTCACCCGGTGGCGATACCAGGCGAGCAGCTCCCCATACAGGCGGGCGCTGACGATATCATAGTAGTCGCGCTCGATGAACAGGCAGGGATGCACCGATTTCAAAATCGCTGGCACATCTTCCCGAGACGCCTGACGCACCACCATTTTCTTGCCATTTGCCAGGGTGATCACCTTGGGCGGATAGGGCGGCATTGGATACTGGTGGGGTCTGAGGATTTGTTCAAGCTCCATATCAATTGGCATCAGTCACCTCCGAACAGGTTATAGAGAATATGGCGTCTTACGCCTTCGTACTCTTATTCAACTCAGATTTTTGGCGCTGAGGCGGTTGATCGATTCGACGTGGCTGGGATTGATGGCATCGCCAAAGCGGCTCTTTGGCATGCCTGCTTTGAGCTTCATCAATTCGTCATATTCTTCGTCGGATACGATCGCCACACAGCGACCAATACTGGATTCGCCGTCCACGAAGCGCCAGGGGAAGAAGCCCACGGTGACGCGCCGGTTGACGAGCAGGTCAATATCGCCGCCGATGCACTCAGCGTGGATGATCCCATAAGGGAACATCTCCAGGTGCATGAGCTGGTACTTGGTATCGTCGAAAAACTCGGCGAGGCTCATGCCATATTTCTTCCGAAAGACCTTTTCCGCCTGGCGCGCCTGGCGTGGCATCCAATCGCGGATGATGGTATTCATCGGGTGGTCGGCGCTGCCGCAATCCACGCCGATCCAGCGTAATTGTTTGGATTTTGCCCAATCTGCGAATTCGCGGTCGGGTCCGGGATGCATCACCATATAGCGGACTTCGTTGGCGGTGGGCATATCCCAGCCGAAATGGTGGTATCCGGTGTGGATGATGAGGATATCACCCTGGCGCACTTCGACGCGCTCCTCGATCATCTTGCTGGTATATACGTCATAATCGCCGCAGACATCGCTCAAGTCCACAACGACAGCGTCGTGCACCAGATAATCCATGTCGAGCGAGGCAATGTCCTTCCCTGGCGTGTGAAAGTGGATTTCGCCGTCCAGGTGGGTGCCAAGATGATTGGAGTGAGTCACCACCTGACCGTTAGCGCCATTGGGCGCCAGGCGTTTGAAGTACTTGATCTGCAATGGTTCGTATGTCGGCCAGGGAGGGGTAGCAATGCCAAGGGGGATCGTCAGGTCTATGAATTTCATGGTCGCCTCCATTCAGACTGGTTTGATTTGTATCACAGATCTTCTTGGGCTGTTCAACTGTTCTGAAAGACTTCGAAAGCCTCCCGGAAGCACTGGTAGGGGGCGCGCAGGATACCGGCTCCAACCATACCCACGCCAGGCTGCTTATGGGCAATACCGGTGTTGATCTGAGGCAGGATGCCGGTCTCCATCACCTTGCGTATGTCGATGCCGCAGGGGGTGCCGCGGAAATTAAGGGCTGGGATGGTGAACTGTTCGTGTTCGTCGAAGGTGATTTCGTACATCTCCAGCGTGGTCTGGAGCGCCAGTTGGGGAGTCCCGCCCACAAACTTGGTGATTGCTGGGGCGGCTGCCATCGCCATGCCGCCATAGCCTGCCGTTTCGGTCACGGTGCTGTCGCCAATATCCGGATTGGCGTCAGCGGCAGTGAATTGAGGGAAGTACAAGCCCTGCACCTGTCCGGCTGGGGCAATGAACCAACGCTCGGGCATGCTCGCCAGGCGGATGCCAAAGTCGGTGCCGTTGCGCGCCATTACAGTGACGATTGTGCTGCCTTCGATGCCTTCTGCCGCTTCGAGCATCGCCTTGCCGGCTGGCATGCTCAGGTTGAGGAAGAAATGGTCGTTGCGGTCGATGAACTCGATCACTTGAGCCAGCGTCTCGTTATCGCGGTTGGTGCGCGCCAGGCTGGGGGCAATCGCCCGCAGGAAGAGCGAGGTGGCGGCGCGGTTGCGGTTGTGGCACTCGTCGCCCATGTGCAGCGCCTGGGCGATGATGCTGCGCAGGTCGATGCCGTTGGGCATGGCTTGTAAGGCGCGATCCAGAGTAGGATAAAGCGTGGTCTCCATCCATTTCAAGCGCGCGTACACTTCAGCGCCCATGCCGCCGTAGCGCAGGACTTTACCCAAGCCCTCATTCTGGGTGCAGTAGGCGTAATTGCCGAAAGTTTTATTCTGAATGATGAACATGGGCATCGAAGGCGAGACGATGCCCGCCATCGGCCCAACTGCGTGGTGATGGTGGCAGGGTGAGAACTCAATCTCACCCGAGGCAGCCAGACGGGCAGCTTCTGCTTCGTCGTTAGCCATGCCTTCGTAGATCAGAGCGCCCATCACCGCACCCCTTTGGGGACCGCACATGCGCTCCCAGGTGATAGGTGGCCCGGCGTGTAAGATCATCCGTTCGTGCATACCCGGAATGACCTCTCGCGCGATGCCCATGCCCACCAGGACGGGTTGCCCGCGTTTGATGCGCGCGCAGACCTCGGCGTTGGCTGCGTCAATATCTACGCCGGCGCGCGTGGTGCGCAGGTGTGGTACAGCCTCTGCAGGCGGTCGCCAGGCGACCTCGATCACCGGCACACCCTGAGCCTGCACCGCCTGCGCCATGCTCTCTAGACCGATGTTGACGACGGTAAGATTTTTTCCGAACAAATCCTGAATCTTTCTTGTGCTCATAATACCTTGTCCGTTCTACGACGCCCCCGATCCAGGCTGGCAGACGTCATCTGCTTATGCTCCAATGCGGTTGATGATGCTGGCAGTCAGGCGGGCGGCGCTGGCGTTGCTGGCGCATACCAATACGCCAGCCAGTTGCATTGCTTCTACCTGGCTGCTCAGGCGTTGCGGGTCTTGCTCTGTGCCGGTAACCGAAGCGACCACGATCAGCTCGCCCCCTGCCTCGCTGGCAAGCTGGCGTGCCTTGCGCACCGCTGGCGCCAGTTCTGCCGCCGGGTTTGGGTGAGCGCCGTAACCAAGCACCACGTCGAGCATGATCACTGCCACCTCGGCATCTCTGGCTTCCTGGAGCAGGCGTCGGATGCGTAGCTCATTATCGATCATCGGGTGCAGCCGACCTACCGTGAATTCCTCTTCGCCTAGGTCCACAGCAGTATCTTGCTGGCTGCGGTTCGAGTCCGGCAGCTTGTAGGCAGGTGAGAGAGGCGCATTGGAATACACTGGTCTGGGCATCAGCTCTTTCCAGATCACCTGGGCTTCGTAGCACAGGGTGCCTCCGGAGAATAAACCGCGCAGATAGCGCTGGTTTGGTCTCAGGCGGCTGCAAAGCTCGTTCAGGTGGGCTTCATCGAATTCAGCCTGGAGGGCGGTATCCGCAGGGCTTGCCCCCGCCAGCCGAGCAGCTTGTATGGCAGCCTCCTCAAGGGTGGCAGCGGGGTAAATGTTGTCCCTGCCTGCCAGCGCCTCCTTGGGTCCGCCTAAGAAGCAGATCACAGTGGGTTTGCCGCCTCTGGCTGCTGCCTCCACCACCAGGCGCGCCACCGATTCAGCCGGTGGTTTGCTTACCAGCAGGATTACCTGAGTTGCCGGGTCTTGTTGGAGCGCCTGCAAGCCCGCCAGCATCATCTTTCCGCCGACCTCCTCCGAGAGATCACGCCCGCCGGTGCCGATTCCCTGGGTGATCCCGCTGCCATACTTTGCCAGCAGTGTGCTCACTTCTTGCAGACCGGTGCCTGCCGCGGAGACGATCCCTACCGGACCGGGTGGAATCACGTTGGCGAAACCCAGCGCCACGCCGTTGAGGATGGCTGTGCCGGCGCCGGGTCCCATTAATAGCAAGCCATTTTCGCTGGCGTATTTTTTCAGAGCTATTTCGTCTGCTAGCGAGACGTTGTCACTGAACAGAAGCACATGCAAGCCTTGATGCAACGCCTCCCAGGCTTGGTCGGCGGCATAACGTCCTGCCACCGAGATTACTGCCACGTTGGCGTCGGGACGAGCGCGTATGGCGCTGCGTAGCGTCCGCGGGCGGAATTCAACGCTTTCTGTTACGGCTTGTTTTTGCTGGAGCAGTTTCTCCGCCTCTGCCATGGCTGGCGCCATCGCCTCGGCTGTTGCGTTGATGGCAATCACCAAATCGTTGGTTGAGGCTGCTTCGGCTTCAGGGGTGAGCAAGCCTGCCTCTCTGAGGATGCCCTTGTTCGCCTCGGTAGCCATGACCACCGCCGCGTCGCTCACGCCTGGCAGGCGCGCCAGCTCGCGCGCCACCAGCATCAAGCTGACCGAGTCGTGGTATTCGCTGGGTCTGATCAGAGTTTTAATTGCCAAGCTTCCCTCCGTTCATTCACGTTTATATGGTTTCAATAAGCCCGCCGGATAGGCTGCATTGCGCCCGGCGATAGCCAGGGCGGCGATTGTGACCAAATAGGGCAAAGCTAGGAATGTCTCGTAGGGCATTTGCAGACCGGTGGTCTGCAACCGGAGCTGCAAGGCAAAAACGCCTCCGAAAAGCAATGCTCCCCACAGCACTTTGACGGGATGCCAGTTGCCGAAGATGATCAAGGCAATGCATACCCATCCTCTCCCGGCAATCACCCCGTAGGTAAAAGCGCCCAATTGAGCCAGGGATAGGAAGGCTCCTCCTGCAGCCATCAACCCTCCACCGATTGCCAACGCCAGATAACGCATAAGAAAGACGTCTACACCAGCCGCGTCTGCTGCTTCGGGATTTTCCCCAACCGCCCGTAGCTGGAGTCCAAAGTTGGTGCGATAGACCACCCACCACACCAGGGGCACCAACGCCAGTGCCACATAGGTAAGGGCGTATTGCTCCAGGATCGGACCCAGTATCGGCACCTGTGGGAGCACAGACAGGCGCTCGAAAGGCGTGATCGCGGGAGGGATGCGCGGTTCCCCGTAGAGCAGGCGAAAGCAGAAAAGGGAGAGGCCCGTCAGGAGTAATGTGATTCCCAGCCCCGAGACATGTTGACTGAGCCCCAGTCGCACACTGAGCAACCCCATCAGCAGTCCCGCCAGCATACCCGCCACGACCGCTGCCAGTACCCCCAACCATAATGAACCGCTTGCTTTAGCCACTGCAAAACCTACAAATGCCCCTAAAAACATGATGCCTTCGATGCCCAGGTTTAGTATGCCTGCCCGTTCGGCAAAGAGCTCACCCAATGTGCCAAACGTCAATGGGGTAGCCACTCTTAATGTCGCAGCAATCAGACCAACTAAAAAATCACCCATAACCTGGCTATCCTGCCTCGCTGGCTTTCAGCCAGCGGATGCGGTAGTTTTGTAAGATGAACGCGCCCAGCGTGACCAACAGCAAAACGGCTTGGACCACATCGCCCAGATAAGCTGGCACGCCCAGGGCGCGACTGACCGATTGCCCGCCAGTGCTGAGCAAGCCAATGAAAAGTGCGGCTACCCCCACCCCCAACGGATTTAGCCCCCCCAACATGGCGATAATGATGCCCGTATAGCCGTAACCCGGAGAAATGGCGTCTATCAAATGAAAATGAATGCCGGCTACCTCGCTCACCCCAGCTAAACCAGCTATGCCGCCGCTGATTAATGCTGACAGCAACAGTGTGCGATCAACCTTTACCCCGGCAAAGCGGGCAGCCTGCATTCCCAGACCGGTGGCTCGCATCTTTAGACCGAAGGTGGTGCGCGAGAGTACAAACCACAGAACGCCTATCACCAACACCCCGATTACAAACCCGAGGTGCAAGCGGGCACGCGGCAGCAATTTGGGCAACATGGCGCTGGCTGCAATTTCTGGAGACTGCGGCCAACCTGAGACTGGATCCCGCCAGGGACCATTGAGGAGATAGCTCACGATAAACAGGATGACCGAGTTCAGCAGTAAGGTGGTGACCACTTCATCCACAGCCAGTTTCACTTTGAGCAAAGCCGGGGGTAGCGCCCAAAGCACCCCGGCGATGAAGCCGCTGAGCAACATGAGCAGGACGCCCAGCGGCTGCGGAAATCCTTCCAGCAATGTCCCCATCCAGGCTGCTGCTATCGCCCCGGCATATAGCTGTCCTTCAGCGCCAATGTTCCAGTAACCGGCAGAAAAGGCAAACGTCACCGCAGCGCCGGTCAGTAACAATGGAGTGGATTTGACCAGCACCTCAATGGCGCTGACCCGGCTGGAGAGGGGAGCTATCAGGAAATAGAAATAAGCTTCGAGCGGGTTCGCTTTTGCCAATACAATCAGCACGGCGGTCAGGGTGAAGGTAATTAGCGCAGCCAATACAGGAATCAGGGGACGCACCCACAAAGGGGCAGGAGTTCGTTCGATCCTTAATCGTCTCACCCCGCATCCTCCTCTGATGGTTTCCAGGAACCAGCCATCATCATCCCCAGTTGTTCCAGGGTTGCCTCCTCGGTGCGCAGGGTGCCCACAATCTGACCTTCATACATTACCGCGATTCGATCGGAGAGCGCCAATACCTCGTCCAGATCTTCAGAAATCAAAAGCACCGCCACCCCTCGTTCTCGCTGTTCCAGTAATTTACTGCGCACGTATTCTGTAGCGCCAACATCCAAGCCGCGCGTCGGTTGCGATGCCACAATCACCCTGGGTTGCCTGGACAGGACGCGCGCCAGAATCACCTTCTGGATGTTGCCCCCCGAGAGGGTGCGCATGCGGTCTGTAGGCAAGGCTTTGATCTGATATTCGGCGATCAAACGCTCGCTATAGGCGCGCACCTGCTGATAATCTAACAAGCCATGCTGGGTGAATTCGTCCAGGCGTTCTAGCACCATATTTTCAGCCACAGTGAGTTCGCCAAGGATGGCTTGATGCCGGTCCTCCGGAATTCGCCCTATGCCGGCATTCAGAAATTGGTCGGGGTCGGCACCCTGTAAATCCTTGCCGTCAAGGATGATCTGTCCACTGCTCGGTTTGAGGGTGCCGAACAACACCTCAGCCAATTCTGTTTGACCATTACCCGAGACCCCGGCAATGCCGAGAATCTCTCCCGATCGTACCTCCAGGTTAATGTTTTTGAGCGCCGGCAATCCTTTCTTGTCCAGTGCGCTCACACCTTTGAGAGCCAGACACACCTCTCCCCGAGGGCTCTGCTCACGGCGAAGAGTTTCCTGGCTTGACTGGCTTACCATCATGCGCGCCAGTTCCGCTGGTGTGATGCTGTCTTTCGCCGCTGTTCCAATTACTCGCCCCTGGCGGAGCACGGTGATGCGATCGCAAATTGCCATCACTTCGTTCAACTTGTGGCTGATGAAGATGACCGAAAGCCCCGCTTTGCGCAGGCGTTCCAGGCTTTCGAACAGCGCGTTGGCTTCCTGGGGAGTTAATACCGAGGTTGGCTCATCCAGGATCAGGACGCGTGCATTGCGGTAGAGGGCTTTTAGGATCTCTACCCGTTGGCGCTCACCTACCGAGAGATGGCGTACCAACATGGTTGGATCAATTTCAATGCTGTAACGGCTGGCAGCTTCTGCGACTTGTCGGTGAGCCGCTGTGGGATCAAAACGCAAACCTTTGATGTAGCCCAAGACCACATTTTCGGCGACGCTTAAAGGCGGCACCAGGGTGAAATGTTGTGAGACCATCCCGATCCCCAGTGCAATCGCCTCGCGTGGTGAGGCTATGTGCACAGGTCTGTCATCCACAAGGATTTCACCTTGATCGGCATGGTATAGCCCATACAGGATTCGCATCAGGGTGGTTTTCCCCGCCCCGTTTTCTCCCAGCAACGCGTGGATTTCCCCTCTCTCCAGGGAAAAATTGATGCAGTTGTTGGCTACGACGGAGCCAAAGCGCTTGGTGATATTGCGCATCTCAATTACAGCCATTGGCAAGCCCTGGCTTGTAGGTCTTAGAACCTTGAAGAAATTAGCTCTGGCTGGCTTGAGGTAGAGGCTTTCACCTCCAATCCAATACCAGCCAGAGCGATGCAGGATGAATTAATTGACCGCCTGCGGCTGTTGCTCATTAATGTCCACTCGGAACAGGCCGTCTTTGATCTGCTTTTCGCGTTCGCGCACCTTCTGCACCAGATCAGGCGGAAGCTTAGCCTCGGTGGCGTGGAAAGGCGCCAGTGAAGCTCCACCCTTGGCGACCATACTGAAGTCTTTCAGGTCTTGGGCGGTGAACGCCCCAGCGCGCACTTGGTTGATTACGTACTCAACCGTGGGGGTCATATTCCACACAGGGCTGCTTACCACCAGCTCCGGAGCCAGCTCATTTTGATCGCTCATGTTGCCAAAAGCCCATAGTCCTTTCTCTTTCGCGGCTTCGATCACTCCAAAGCGCTCGGCATACAACACATCGGCTCCGGCGTCAATTTGAGCCAGCGCAGCTTCTTTGGCGGCTGCAGGATCGAACCAGCTATTGATGAACGTCACCAGGATCTTGGCGTCTGGATTGATCTCCTTTGCCCCGGCGATGAAGGCGTTGATCAGACGGTTGACCTCGGGCACCGGATAGCCTCCGACCACCCCAATCGTGTTGGTCTTCGTCAGCCCGCCCGCAAGCATCCCGCACAGGTAAGCCGGCTCGTGGATCCAGTTATCGAAGACAGAGAAGTTGGGCTCTGAGGGACCCAAGCCAGAGCCAAAGACAAAGGCAATAGCGGGATAGTCAGCAGCCACGCGGCGAGCGGCTTCCTCATTGCCAAAGGCATCGCCGAAGATGATATCCGGTTTCTTTTGCTCAGCCACCTCGCGCAAGACGCGTTCCATATCGCCTGCGTAGCCGATGTTATCCGTGTATTCGTATTCGATGCTCCCCTCCGACTCAGCCTTGAGCAGCGCGGAATGTATCACGCCATCCCAGGGTTCCTCGATCGGGGTGGCAAAGGCACCGAAAACCAACAATTTCTTCGGACCCACCTCAGGCGAAGGTGTGGGGGTTGGCTGTGGCTGACAGGCAGCTATCAGGCTTGCCACCAGGAGCGCTACGAACAGGATGTTTAGGCTAGATCTCCGAGACATTTTTCCTCCTTAGCACTAGGACGTTCGATTATCGCTCTCTGCATACTGACCGATCAGATAGATAGCGTTCACCTCCTTCTTATGGGACTTGGCGGCTTTCAATGGCTTCGATCACGGCTTCGGCTGAAATGGGAATCTCGAATACCTCGAGACCTATCGCGTCAGCAATGGCGTTGGCAATCGCGGCAGGAATCGCCACGATCCCGTGTTCCCCTAATCCACGCGCCCCGAAGGGACCTGTTTTATCTTCGGTCTCGATGAAGATGACCTCCATTTCGGGTACATCCACAGAGGTGGGAATGCGATAATCTACCAGGCTGGAGTTCAGCAGGCGCCCCTTTTGGTCAAAGTGAAGCTTCTCAAACAGGGTTGCGCCTAACGCCTGAACCATGGCGCCTTCTACCTGACCACGCGCCGCATCCGGGTTGATAATGCGTCCGGCATCCAGAGCAGTGATGAGACGCAACACATGGATTTGTCCGCTTTCCAGGTCCACCTCGACCTCAGCCCCCTGGCAGCCGAAAGTCCAGCTCGCCGCCAAATTGCCCTGACCGGTGACAGGGTTAGGGTAGGTGAGACCCTGGGGGATGAAGGAGCCGCGTCCGATGATAGGAGCGTTGACCCCTGAGCCATCAGGGCGGCGATATCCAGTGGCAAAGGCGCTGTACGGCAAAGCCTGTTCAGGGAAGGAGCGCGGGTACACTTTGCCCTCGCTCACCTCCAGCTCTTCCACCGCCACACATAAAGCTTCGGAGGCAGCCTGCTTGAGTTGCTGCAGGGCATCGGCAGCCGCCATGCGTACCGCGTTTCCCACCGCCCAGGTGGTATGGCTGGCTACCGTCTGCCATTCATGAGGCGAAAAGTCGGTATCAATTAGTGGCACGTAATGCACCATTGCCACCGGTATGGACAACGCTTCGGCAGCTATTTGACTCAGAACAGTGTTGGAGCCCTGACCAATCTCCACCGCGCCAGTGTAAAGGGTCACTGAGCCGTCATCATTGAAGCGGATGATCGCGCCGCTTTGGGCGTTGGTGCGCATTACCGGCGATTTCATCAAGCAAGCAAGCCCTCGCCCACGCGCCCACCCAGGTTTGGAGGGCGGGCTTTTCGTGCCCAGTTTTTCAGCCACCACCTTCAAACACTGGTCAAGCCGACCGTTATAGTTCTGTACCCTTTGACCGATGGCGTTGACCTTGCCGGGCAGCAATATGTTTTTCAGGCGCAGTTCAACAGGATCCATATCCAGACGGCGAGCGATCTGATCCATTTGTCGTTCGACCATCCAATGCACCTCTGGATGACCGTACCCGCGATAAGCGCCCGTGGGCGGGGTGTTGGTATAAACGCAGTAGGAATCGATTTTCAGATTGGGTATGTAATAGGGTCCGGTGGCGTTGTGCCCGCCTCCCTGCGAAATCCAGACGGCGTAATCTGCGTAGCCTCCGCAGCCAAAATAAAGTTCCGCTTCCTCAGCCAGCAGTATCCCCTGTGAGTCGACCGCGGTTTTGATTCTGCCCCAGGCTCCTCTTCCCACCAGGCTCCCGTAAAACATCTCTTCGCGCGTGAGCAACAACTGCACAACCGTGCCCGGCACGGCGCGTGCGGCGATTGCCAGCAACGGCTCAATCGTCACATCCGACTTGCCGCCGAAGCCACCGCCTACATATGGGACTACCACGCGCACTTTGGCTGGCGAAATCCCAAACATGTATGCCAGCGTTTCGCGGACGAAAAATGGGGCTTGCGAACTGGTCCAGACGCTCAGGGAATTGCCTTCCCACAATGCCCAGGCGCAATGAGGTTCCAACTGAGCATGAGCAATCCAGGGCACCCAATACTCGTTTTCTACAATCAGGGGGGCGCTGGCAAAAATAGCCTCGGTTTCCCCGCGGCGAAGCCAGTAATGATGGGCAATGTTGGTGCCTGCCTTGGGGTGGATTTGATGATCATGAGGGTATTCACCCAGGTTTTCGTGGATCAGTGGCGCCTCAGGTTGGAGCGTCTGGCGTGGATGGAGTACGACTGGAAGAGGATCGTACTCGACTTGAATGAGCGGCAGAGCTGCCTGAGCGGCTTCTGCGGTGTCTGCAATAACCACAGCTACCGGTTCACCCCAGTATCGTACCTTTTTATAAGCCAGAGGATGGTGGTCGCGAATTGCGTGTCCAATCTGTTGGGGATAATCATCGCCGGTGACTACCGCCTTAACGCCCGGAGCGGCGCGGGCGCGCCTCACATCCAGCCTTCGTATATAAGCATGAGCTTCCGAAGATCGCAACACCCGGGCATGGTAAGTGCGAGCTTGTTGCAGATCGTCGACAAACCTGGCGCGGCCGCTTACTTTTTCCCAACCATCTACCCGCAGCTCGCTTTGCCCAACCACCTCATTCATAGACAAAAGCCTCCACCATTAATGAATACCTGGAATAGACTGCTTCAACAGCTCTAAATCTACCAACCTTCCGTGACTGATTGTGTGTAATGGTGGGGTGTGGCGTCGAAGTGCTTCTAGCACATTTGGCGCATCCAAAATTACCAGATGCGCTGTCGCTCCGGGTTGTAATCCATAATCTCGCAAGCCAATCGCCTGCGCAGCCTGCACAGTAATCATATTATACAGGATTTCCATTTCGGCTGAGGTGGTCATCCAGAGCAGGTGAGATGCCAGGAAAGCCACCTCCAGCATGTTGTTGCGCCCATAGGGATAGTAGGCGTCTGAGATGTCATCCTGTCCCAAACAGACCAGCACCCCCTCTTCCAGGAGCTCACGCACGCGGGCGTGCAGTGGTCCCGTATGGGGATCGCTTACCACACCCATCTCTGCCTTCTTCAACAAAGCTGCCACCTTCTGAAGATATGGTTTGGGATAGAGCGCCATAGCACGGGCGTGATGGGCTAACACCCGCCCCTGCCAGCCGCGCCGCAATGCCTCAACCGCCATTGCCTCCAAAGAGCGTAAGCCGGGGTCGCCAGCATCATCGACCAACATCGAGACGGGTTTGTCGAATTCCTGGGCGATGTCAAATATTTCGCGTACGTGCTGAGCAATGTCGGCTTCGGTGTACTCTATCCAGGGGATGCCCCCCACCACATCAGCGCCAAGCGCCATTGCCTGGCGCATGAGTTCTGCCGCTCCAGGCTCCCGCACTATTCCATCCTGGGCGAAAGCCACCACCTGAATGTCCACGACCCCTCTGAACTCCTCGCGGGCGCGTAGCAAAGCTTTGATCCCTTCCAGTCTGGCTTTGGTGTCGACATCGGCAAAGGCGCGAATATGAGTGCAACCATAGAGCGTTGCTTGGGCGACAGCCCGGCGCACATTTTCGATGATCCAGGTTTCATCGTACTTTTCTTTCACCCGTGCTGCCAGTTCAATGGCGGTCATCGCTTTTCCCATTTCGGCGCCGTGATAATCTCGCAGCGCCTCTTCATCCATCATTTGCAACGTGTATACCTTGCACAGGTGGAGATGAGGGTTGACAAATGATTCGGTGACCAGATTTCCGCCTGCGTCGATTTCAATCCTGGCTTTGTCGTCGATTTTCTCGGCAATAGCGGCAATCTTCCCCTCAGAGATCGCGATATTCGTGATTGAGCTTGCCCCACGTTGTGGCGGATGCCTGAGTCTGGCATTTCTGATCAAGAGATCATACATTTTTCTCTCTCCTCTGGCGCGTTGCAATGTCCTTCACGCGATTGCAACCACTCATCCTTGAAAGTCGATCCGCTTCTTGATGATTAAGCCCAATCGTCGCCTTGATCACCTCTCAAACCGTGGCGCAATACCTGCTATGATGCCATCCAGAACCTGGTGACATCGGCTATCACCAGCGGCATCTCTCGCCTCAACGACTGCCGCAATTCGTCGGTGCCGTCGATGAAAAGCTGCCCCAATTTTCTCGATCTGGTTTTCCCAACCCGAGGCTCAACAGTCGTGTCAGCTGATCTACTCCACCAGTTTAGCCTCCTGCATTGCCAGATACACCTTCTCTGAGGTGAAGGGCGGCTCAGATACGCGAACTCCGATGGCGTCGTAGATGGCGTTGGCGATGGCGGGGATGGTTGGCACCATGGAATGTTCGCCTATGCCGCGCGCTCCCCAAGGTCCGTCGTCCTGGGGCACTTCGACGATAATCGCCTGGATGTTGCGCGGTGTGTCCGTGCTGGTAGCGATGCGATAATCTACGAAGCTGGCATTCTGGACAACGCCGTCTTTGAGCGCCAATCTCTCGAACAGGGCGGTGCTGATCCCTTGCACCAGGCCGCCTTCGATCTGGGCTTTGACCATATCGGGGTTGATGGCTTTGCCTACATCGAAAGCTGCCACGCCGCGAATTACCTCCACCTTGCCCGTATCCATGTCCACTTCCACTTCGACCGCCTGAGCGCCGGTGGTGTAGTGGACGACAGCCCGGGGTCCCTGCCCGGTTTCGGGGTCCAGGCCGGTGACATAAGTTGGCATGAAGTTGCCGCGCCCCAGAATCGGTCCTCCAATCCAACCCTGATCGTCGGGCAGGGAAATGCCGTAAACAACGATGTTCTTGAGGGAGATGGATTCTTCAGACCTGTATGAGATCACCTTGCCATCGATAATATCCAGGTCCTCGGGGTTCTCGGACCAGGCTTTAGCGACCAGCTCCAGGATTTGTCGGCGTGCATCCAGCGCAGCGGCTTTGATGGCGTTACCCATGCTCCATGTCAGGCGGCTGGCGACGGTCTGCCACTCGTAGGGGCTGGTGTCGGTATCGAGCATGTTTACCACTCGCACCCAATCGTAGGGTACGCCCAGAGCCGCGGCGGCGATCTGGGCGGCAATGGTAAACGAACCCTGTCCGATCTCCTGACCGCCGACGCTGACCGTGACCGTGCCGTCTTCGTTCAATGCCACCTTGGCGCTGGAACCAGCGTTGGGAGGCATGGCAGGCGCCTTCCACATCAGGGCAATCCCCTTGCCGCGGCGTTTGTTCGGCGCGCTGGGTGGGTCCTTTCTGCCCCATCCGATAGCTTCTGCTGCCTTGGTCAGGCATTCTGAGAGACCGGTTGGGTGCATGGTCATGCCGGTGACCAGCGTCTGTCCGGTTTTAATGCAGTTGATTTTGCGGAACTGTACGGGGTCCATGCCGATGGCGTGAGCCAGCTCATCAATACACTGCTCCAGTCCGGCGTGCATCTCCGGCATGCCAAAGCCGCGCATCGGACCGCCGACCGGATGGTTGGTGTACACGCAATAGCTGTCGGTCTTCACATTGGGCACATAATAGGGTCCGCTGCTGCTATAGCCCGCGGCGCGGGTCATATTCACGCCATATTCCGTGTATGCGCCCCCGTCCCAGTAGAAGCGGTTTTCCATTGCCAACAGGCGACCCTCGCTGTCGCATCCCATCTTGAAATGAGCTACCAGCCCTTGCCGCACGAAGGTGGTGTAGAACTCTTCTTCGCGCGTCAGGCGCAGCTTCACCGGACGTCCGCGCACCTTCATCGCTAGCACCACCGCCAGGGCTTCCATGCTGACGCCAGCCTTGCTGCCGAAACCGCCGCCAACATAGGGGGCAATCACCTGAACCTGGGATTGGGAGAGCCCCAGAGCCTTGGCAATCAGGTTGCGCTGCGCAAACGGAGACTGCGAACTGGCCCACAGCGTTACCTTGCCGCTCTCGCTCACCTGGGCGATGGCGGTATGCGGTTCGATCGGCACGTGTTGAACGTGGGGAATGCGATAGGTGCGCTCGATGATCCTGGCGCATTGAGACCAGGCAGCCTCCACATCGCCTTTGCGGATGCGAAAGTGGTTGGCAATGTTGGTTCCCGGTTCGGGAAAAATGAAATTGGCGACCTCGTACTTGCCCAAATCGGGGTGCAACAGCGGCGCTTCTGGGCTGGCGCCATATTCGGGGTCGAATACCGGCGGCAGGGGTTCGTATTCCACTTCGATCAGATCCAACGCCTGTTCGGCGATTTCCTCGCTCACTGCCACCACCCCCGCCACCGGATCGCCCACGTAGCGGGCGCGATCGCGACAGAAGATGTGGCGATCCTGCAGGTACAGCCCAATGTACCCGGGCGTGTCTGCACCGGTGGCGACGGCTTTTACGCCGGGTAAGGCAAGCGCCTTGCTGGCGTCAATGCGCTTGATCAAGGCATGCGGGTAAGCGCTGCGCTTGATTCGAGCGTGCAACAAGCCCGGTCCAAACTGCAGGTCGTCGGCGAATTTCGCCGCTCCGATAGTCTTTTCGAGGGCATCGACGCGCGGGACGTTGACGCCAATTGGGGAAGGGGCTTCCCGGGTTTCCGTCTTTGTGACCATGTCGTCCTCCTAACCGGAAACCAACGCCCGCTGACGGGCGGCGGCGTCTTTGACCGCCTCGAAAATGCGCAAATAACCGGTGCAGCGGCATAAGTTGCCCACCAGCGCTTCGCGGATCTCCTCCTCGGTGGGATCTGGATTGCGATCCAGCAATGCCCGAGAGGAGATCAGGATGCCCGGCGTGCAGAAGCCACACTGAACACCGCCGTGCTCTATGATAGTTTGTTGCACCGGGTCGAGCACGCCATCCTTCGCCAGTCCCTCCACGGTGACCACGCTGGCGCCGTCGCACTCAACCGCCAGCACCATGCAACTATTCACTGGCTCGCCATTGAGTAGCACCGTGCAGGAGCCGCATTCGCCGGCATTGCAACCGTTTTTGGTGCCGGTGAGCGCCAGCTTTTCGCGCAGCATCTGCAGCAGAGTCATGTTCGAGGGCACATCTACCTGCTCGTATTCTCCATTAACCGTCAGGGCAATTCGATGAATAGCCATATCTACCTCACTGAACCGATTGTACAAACCCAAATGCAGTGGAGGAGCTGCCGGGATTCATTGTCATTCTGTTCCAGGTGATTTCCAGCGCTTTGCGGGTCAGCCTGCGTACCATGGCTTTGCGGTAGCGCGCGCTGCCGCGCACATCGTCGATAGGATTGCAGGCTTGCTGCGCGATCTCGGCAGCCTCTTCGAACGCCTCAGGGGTGATCGGATGGTTTGCTAAGTAATCGCTCGCCTGGGGAACGAGCAGGGGTACGGGGGCAACCGATGCCAGGGCGATGTGGAAACGGTAAGCCGCGGCAACCGAGGCATCGGGGTGGGCAAAGACGGTCACGCCGACAATAGCCAGGTCGCTCATCCGGTTGCGCCCCAGCTTGATGTAGACGCCGGCGCTGCCCTTGGGCGGAGGAGGAAAGTGGATCGCGGTTACGATGTCCCCAGGTAGAAGGATGGTCTTGCCGGGTCCGAGGAAGAATTCTGTCAGAGGCGCCTGGCGCACCCCGTCTACGCCATGGATGATCGCCACGCCGCCCAGCGCCAGGCAGGCGCCGATGGTGTCACCGGCTGGCGAGGCGTTGCACACATTGCCGACCACGGTGGCGCGCGTGCGCAGTTGATACGAAGCCACCGAGCGGCAGGCTTCCGCCAGCAGGGCATAGTGTTGTTGAACATAGGGCGAGCTGATCACCCGGTTCATGTTCACGGCTGCGCCTAGGGTCAGCCCTGTTGTGGGGTCGAATTCGAGTTTGCTGGTGCCGTCCAGATTTTTTACGTCCACCAGATATTTATCCCGCCAGAAGCCGTCGCGCATGCGCACGAAAATGTCCGTGCCGCCCAAAAGTGGGCGAGCTTCCCCGGGATGCTGTGCCAAAAAGCGACTTGCCTCGCTCAGGGATTGCGGCTTGATGTAGTCGAAAGGGGGCAGTACAGGATGGGCATTGATCATAGTTTTATCTCCTGCGTAGGAAACCCGATCGAGCGCCGATTATCATCCGCTCAAAGAATTCAATCCCGGGGACGGGCGGCGACACCGCCCCCGGGAAGATCGGTCTCTGGTAAGCGTGTTCGGTTTGCTACACCTCCAGCTCAAGCTTCTCGATCGGCAGTTCCTCGAACTCCTTGTCGATGTTCCTGGCAGGGAAGAACATGAAGATCAGGTTGAGGATGATCCCAACCACGGCTGAGGTGGCGATTGAAGGCAGTTTCCAGTCGATGACGTTGCCGAGCTTGAAGGGGATCATGCCGCCCTCGAAACCGATAGCGCCGCCAATGCCGATCACCAGCACGGTGGCGATCACCGCCAGTTTGCGCGGATCGAACATGTTTACCTTGCGTGCGATTTGCAGGGCGATTCCTTGCGCGCCAATGACGCCAAACAGATAAATCGCCAGACCACCGGTTACGGCAGTGGGGAGCGTGCCTACCAGCGCCGCCAGCTTGCCGATAAAGCCGAGCAAGATGGCGATCACCCCGGCGGTGATTAACGCTGGGCCAGAGTAATTGCGCGTGATCGCCATCAGCGAGTTGTTTTCGCCGTAGTTGGTACCGGCGCATCCACCCAGCAGTCCGTTGATCATGTCTCCCAACCCATCGCAAATCAGGTTGATGCCCAGGAAGCGGCTGAGTTTGATCGGCGGTCTGCCCAATTCGGCGGCAAGCTGGTCAATGTACAGGCTGATCTGGTAGAGGTGAGCAGTGCTCTCTGGAATTGTGGCAATGGCAATCGGGGCGATAGCCAGGATCGCTCCTGCCCAGAAGACAGGGAAGGTGAAGTTCGGCACCCGCAGCCAGGCAGCCTCGGCAACGGGTTTGAAGTCCACCAGCCCCAGAGGGATGGAGACCAGATACCCTACGATAGCGCCCAAGAGGATGGGGATCATGCCGATGAAGCCGCGCCCACGCAGGTACACCGAAAAGACAATCGTGACCAGCAGGGTGATCAGCGCCACGCCCCAGTGCGCCGAAGCCATGCTCAGCGCGGCATAGGCAAGCGCAATACCGATCACGGTAGCCACCGACCCGGTCACTTCTGCCGGCAGGATTTTGTCGATCGTTTCCTTGCCGATGAAGCGGATCAATAAACCTACCAGCACGTTGACCAGTCCGGTCATCATGATGCCGCCTTGAGCGACGCGGATGCGCATGACGGGGTCTTCGATACCATAGACATTTGTGACGGTTATAGCGACCACCGGCGCAATATAGGAAAAGCTCGACCCGTAATACAGAGGGATGTAGCTCTTGGTCAGGCGCGAGGAGACGAGTAGGGCGACAATGGTGGCTAATCCGGAGGAAAACAGTGTGACGCCTACATCGAAACTGGTCAGGAGGGCAACCAACACGGTGGCGGGGAACATGGTCAGCACATGTTGAAAAGCCAGACCGAGCATTGCTCCGAATGGTGGGGCGTCGTTGGGCAGATAGCCGACATACTGCTTCGCTGTGGTTGTAGCTGTGGTCATGTTTCAGCTCCTTTGTTTTTAGTGGATCGAAAAAGGAAATCAAATCCTGCTGGAAGAGGATCTGGAACGCCCGCCTCACCTCCTTTCGCTAAACGCGCAAGTCGTTCTTAATGGGCGATAACTTTGTTCACGCTCTGGACGCCGGACAACCCGAAGGGTGGGATTGAGGGAATTGGTTTTGCCTCGCACCGCTGCGAGGGAAAAATCTCCCTGTCTGAGCATGGGATTCGGTCGTGAAGGAGGGCTGGGTTGCTGTTGTATTGCCAGGGGTATTTGCTGCCAGGAGGGCTCCGGCAGGCTCTCAGGTTGAGGAGGTACGAGCGGGTAAATTTTCATTGATGATTTTGGTTTGAAACCATCATCTGTACCCTATTAGCTCATTCAGTCAGGCCTCCACATCCGTTTTTAAGAACACCGCGGGTGCGAATAAGTTTCGACGGTTGATTTGCAGGACAATATGTATTATCGAGAAATATCGCCCTGGATTCAATTGGCGAAAGTCATATACTCAATGTTATTTTTGTCGCCATGGGGTATATTTATTGTACCCAATACATCTAACTTGCCCGGACACCCGTAGGTTATCCACTTGAGCGCCAGATAATGCAGGATCATCCTCACATCGTCACTTTTGTCGGCGCCCTGGCAGAGGAACGGCTGCGCGGCTCTCGCGCTGCGACCCTGAATGGGATTACTCGCCGGGGATTTTACCTACGCCTGGATTCGCAATGGATAGTGTTCGTATCTCTTGATGCGTTTCGCGGGCCGCTGACCATCAATGTGCGCGGGCAGGCGCAGTCTTGGAGCTCGCTGTCGGCTGGTTCGCCGGTCGAAATCCATCCCGCGCGGATTGTCTTGCCGTCAATTGACTTGGTGATTGATTATGGAGGAGCACCTGTCTGGCAGGCGCCGCCTGCCTCAGGGGAGATCTTACCCGCCGCCCAGCGCAGAGCCAGCCTGACCAGGGCAGCCCAGGCTTTGCTCACCGTAAAAAGCGACAGCCCTCTGGGGAATCTATTGCCAGAGCTGCTGGGGTGGCAGACGACTGCTTGGGATTCAACCAACCCATACAGGCGCCATCTCGAGCACTTGCGAGATGCGCTTCAAAACCAGCGCGTCCCTCAGCTTGTACAGGCTTGCGAGCCATTGCTGGGGCTGGGCAGGGGATTGACGCCCTCCGGCGATGATCTGATACTGGGTATGCTGCTAGCGCTCAGCCGCTGGGGGGATCGCCTGGCTCCAGGGTGGAAGCCCGCCGCCATCTGCCAGCGCATCCTGCCGCTGGCTTATCGCAAAACCACCACTCTGGCAGCGAACCTGATCGAGTGCGCCGGGCGCGGCCAGGCAGACGAACGCCTGCTGTTGGCGCTGGATGGCATCCTGACCGGTGCTGCAACCGCCACCGAATGCGCCGCCTACCTGGCAGGCTGGGGCAGTTCTTCCGGGCTGGATGCGCTAGTGGGCATGACGCTGGTGATCTGAAAGCGTATTTTCACCCATCCCAGAGGCGAGATGGGCTTGACTTCAGGGCGCGCTGGTCACCGTGACCAGTTGCTCGATCTTCGCAAACGTCTCCGCGCCCAGACCCTCCACCTGCAGCAACTCCTGCACTGAGACAAAGCCCCCATGTTCCTGGCGGTATTGGAGAATCCGTTGAGCCAGCACCGGGCCGATTCCCGGCAGGCTTTCGAGCATTGCCTGTGTGGCGGTGTTCAAATCAATCGGGCTGTCTTGGGCAGGTTCGACGGCAGGCGGCTGCTCGCCGATGGCGGGCACACGCATTGCCTGCCCGTCGCGCAACGGCGCTGCCAGGTTGAGGGCGCTGTCGTCAGCCTCTGCCAGCAAACCGCCGGCAGCCCGGATCGCGTCCTGAATGCGGCTGCCGGCAGGCAGCTCATAAACCCCTGGATTGACAACTGCCCCGCTGACGTGGACCGTCACCGGCGGCGGGGTGGGGGGCGCCAGTAAATCGATAGCCTTCCCGCGTGGGGGGTGGCTGACCAACGTCAGGATGCCGGCTGCCAGCAAGCCGCAAACCACGCCGAATACGATTGCCCACCGGGTTTTCATGCCTCTCTGCCGCCTGTCAGTTATGGGTCAAAATGGCAGGTGCGGCTCACGGTTCGAGTTTCAGGCTCAGCCCCAGGCGCTGCCGGGCGGCATCCACATGCAAAATGCGCACTTTTACAACCTGACCTTCATGAAAAGCCTCGAATGGGTTGGGTGAATCCGTACCCATCTCGGATACATGAATCAGCCCATCCAAGCCTTCCTCCAATCGGGCAAAGGCTCCGAAAGGCAGAATGCTGGTAATGACAGCCTCGGTTATCAGCCCCGGATAATAGCGCTCATTTGCTGTCAGCCATGGATTGGGGCTGAGACGTTTGAGACTGAGGGCGATGCGCGACCGTTCCTGATCCACGCCGATCACGTAGACTTGCAGATTTTGCCCGAACTGCACCACATCCGACGGATGGCGCACCCGCCCCCAGGAGATCTCGGATACATGAATCAGGCCTTCGACCCCGCCCAGGTCGACAAAGATACCGAAGTCGGTGATGTTGGTCACCACACCTTGGACGCAGTCGCCTTTGTTCAGCCGCTGCAAAAGCAGGTTGCGGCTGCCAGCTTCAGCCAGCGCCGCTCGCTCAGAAAACACCACCCGGCCGCGTTCCTGGTCGCATTCGATCACTTTCACGCGTAGCTCTTGTCCATGGTAGGAAGCCAGGAAACTCTCCTGCTCCGCCTCGCCCTTGCCGAATGGCATTTTGATCAGGTGGGAGATTGGCACGAATCCCTGCAGTCGCTCCCCTTTTACTAACAAACCGCCGCGATTGTGCCCAATTACCTGGAGCTGGACAACCCCATCGCGCTCGAAGTACTCGCGTGCCAGTTGCCAATCTGTGCCGTTTGGCTGAGTGGAAAGACGATGGTTCTCTGCTGTCAACTGCGCTTGCCCTCGATTGGGAGACGACGACATGCGCGCTTCTTCTTCCGCCAGTACCGCCTGCCACCAGGACTCATCCATCGGCGGAGGCCCCCCATCCAGATCGTCCACCGTTTTGTAAAGATGTTTGTTCACCATTAAGCCCACCCCGTTTGTTGATGATTGGTATGGATTGCTTTGAGGTCTAATGCCAGCCCATCCTGTTCGGTTGCCTGTTTTTCCATTTCCAGGATGGCGTTGGCAACGGCTTCGATCGCTACCCGTTGCTTGCGGTAGAGGTCGGCTTCGGACATTGCCAGGCGCATGGCTACCTCGCGTACCTTGCGCCCCTCCAGGAATTTTAATTCAAGGATATTATAGAGAATCCACTCCCCGGTAAAGCGTCGTTCTCCTTCTGGGCGTACCTGTTCGATAGCCCGACGCAGGATGGCGCGCAGGGCGTTGGTCGGGTTCCCTTCGTGCTCAGCCAGGGCTTGCTGCACCACCCGCAACTTGATCAAAGGGCTGTGCGTCAGCCGTGGGCCGCCCCAATAGTGGCTCAGGGCGTCTTTCACCCAGCCAGCCAGGTCGTTATCGCCAAACGGTCCTGGAAGTGCCTCCGAGGTGAGCACTTCGGAGACCGATTCTTCGCCGCGGTAACTGGTGGCGGCGCGCAGTTTTTGAATGAACTCCACTTCAGGCGCCAACGCTTCCAGGGAGGTGAATACTTCTTGCTGTGTAAGACGATCTTCCAGAGCCATGGCTGCCCGCCGCGCCAGGATCGCTAGCGCTTCGGACTGTTCTTCATCCAGCGTCAGTCCGGGATTACGCAATATACCCAGCAAGCCCAACAGGGAGTTGTTTTCTTCTCGTTGGGTGTAAAGCGGGACGAGCCAGTAATCCCCCCAGGCGAACAGTCGTTCCCCTGCACTTTCATTTGAAACCTGTTCTAATAGTTCTCCCGCTAAATCCTCCTTTTCCAGGGATTTGTTGTCCCCGATTGTGATCAGCATTTCATTCCCGTTGTTGCCTAAAGCCATTAAAAACCCCGTGCTGGTTTGTAGGCGGTCACACGTCGCCGCCAACACCGACTCGAGGAACTGGCGTAAATCCGCCATGGTCAGCAGCCGCTCTTCCAACCTCTGCACCAGTTCAATGTCGTTGCGGTCGCCGCCATGAAACAGCCAACGCTCCCAAAGCGGTGCCGCCAGGGTAATCAGATGCTCCATAATCAGAATCGAAGCCGTCATCACCACCGGCACGATGGCGGGATACTCCAAGCCGAACGCCTGTCCACCTCGCCGAATCAGGGTTGTGATCGCCAACACGGTGGAGGCGGTGACCGGACCGCGCATCAGCCACTTGAACAGCCGCCGTTTCACCACCCGATCGGGCCAGGATACGCCAAAGAAGGCAACGGCATAAGCCATGACCACCAGCAGGACCGAGACCATCAGGTTGCTCAGGGTGGCTGCGATCCAGAAGGTGAGCTGGTGCCGCGCGGCTATGCCGGAACCAAAGAGCAGGTATGGGTAAGAACCCAACGCCGGCGCCAACGCGCCGATGATCAGATAGATCATACGCCGCCGACCGGCGCTTGTCACGGTGCGGCGGAACGCCCGAACGAAATTTACCCCTGCCAGCAGCATGCTGGCGGTGTAATACAGGGTAAAGATCCATGTGGCAAGAGAGCGTTCCAGATGCGGGGCTGGGGCGCCGTTCTCCACCAGCCGACCAACCAGCAATCCGAACGGCAGGAGCAGCAGGAATATGGCTGAGATGGCATAAGCCAGGCGCACCGCCAGGCGTCGCCGACCGCGCGAAGGCTTACCAGTGGTGGCAAGCAACGCGTCGGAGATGTGCAGATAACCTGCTGGGAGGAAGACGATCCCAACCCATTGCAGCTTAAGCCATATTTCCAGCTCGCGCGGCGAGGTGCTCACTGCGCCGATGGCATCGCAGACGAACACCACCACCACGCAGGTCAAGATCAGGGAAAAGGAGCGCGTCACCCGATCGCGCAAATTGAAAGATAGCGCATACAGGAGCAGGGAGAATGCCGTAATGGCAATACCTGCCGTAAGCAGCTCATTGAGGACGCGCAGGCTGGTGATCAACGCTGAGATCATTCCAAAACTCACCGATAAGGAGCGCTCACCATATAATTTTAACGCAAGGGCCGGGCAAAGAAGAGAGCAATATCATGGTTGGGGTAATACAGGTCGTTGTAACCGCAGAAGTCAAAACCGAGTTTCTTAGCCATCTGAATCGCCGGGTGGTTCTTCAGTTGCAGTTCGAGGACGATCCTTCGGCAGGCGTGGTTCGCGCCCCACTCCTGGCCTGCCAGCACCAGCGCAGAGCCGATCCCCTGGCGGCGCAGGCGGCGCACAACCGCCAGATCGGTGACCCAGGCTGTCAGCGGGGCGATGTTGAGCATCAGGCTGATATATCCAACCACCTCGCCCTGGTGGAGCGCAACCAACAGCCCATGCCGCTCTGTCCAACCCTCGGACAGCGTGCGCACCTGGCGCGGGTATTCAACCCGCACCGAGCGCGGCAGGCGAATTTCACGGAAGTTCACCTGCATCAGCCCCTCCTCCACCTGCACATCCATTTGCCAGGCGAAATCGCTGGTGTAGGTGTGGTCAATAGCCAGCAGGGAGGGGATGTCGGCGGCAATTGCTGGACGGATTTCGATTTCAGGCATCGTAGTTTACCTCTCGAAACTCAAGCTTAGGGAGCACCTGTAACGTTGGTCACGCGCAGCTCGATTGTGCAGGGCGGCAGCGTTTGACCCTGGTTGTCTGCCGCGACCAATCTGAGCTGATGGTTGCCTGGGGAAAGCAGGCTGGTGTTCCAGGAGCCAAGCAAGCCGCTGATTTTTGGCTCATTGCCAGCCAAGATGGTCAACCAATTGGTCTCTTCCAACCGTTTCATCTCCAACTTGTAAAAACCGAAGTTGGGGATGTTAACCGTGCCAGTGATTTGTACCACTCCCCCGATCTCGCTTCCGCTTGCGGGAGCGATGATTTCGATCACTCCGGGCACGCAGCCGGTTCCACCAGTCGTTGGCGTGGGGGTGATTGAGCTCTCTTGTTCCGACCCAGGGCTTGGCGTTGCTTGGTTTGGCGGCAATGCAATGGTGGGAGTTGCCAGCAGGTCAACGGTTGGCGTGAGCAATGGCATGGCTCCCGGCACAGCAGGGGCTATGAAGGATACCAACACAACTTCGGCGATTGCCATGGCAAGTAGCAAAACCAGGATGCTGGCTGCCTGATTCAGTCGCGCTTGCGCGTGCTCACGTTCCAAGCCAAAGGCGGCATCGCGCAGTTCTTTCCAGGCAAGGATGAATTTACGGGCATAAAACAGCCCCCCCAGCGCCAGCAGTAAGTAAATCCAGACCTCAAAGGCTTGAAAAAAACCAAGAGCTTCTTCCATACAGGGTTTGTGCTGTCCAACCAGGCGCTGGATTGCACCAGGCTCTATACCGCCAGATGAACTCGGTTATAAATTGCGCAGCACTCCCCTGACGAGCGTGATGAGTTTGGGTACAATGACCCGCCCGGCTTCCAACACCTCGGTGTGGGTGGTGATGGTGCTGCCGTCCAGGTTCGCCTTGTTGCTGATTCCGGAGATGCCCAAGACACGCATGCCCCCGTGTCGGGCGGTGATTACCTCCGGAACTGTTGACATGCCCACTGCATCGGCGCCTGCCATGCGCAGGAAGCGCAGGTCGGCTGGCGTTTCAAAGGAGGGTCCAGCCAGGCAGACGTAAACCCCTCGATGAAGGCGTATGCCGTTTTGGGCTGCCACCTGCCGGGCGAGCTCTCCCAACTGGCGGTCATATGCCTGGCTCATATCCGGAAAACGCGGACCGAGCTCGTCCTGGTTTGGTCCGCGCAGTGGATTTACCCCTGCCATCCCAATCAGGTTGAGATGATCGATGATCAACATCAGATCGCCCGGCGTGTAGTCAGGATTTACCGCCCCGGCTGCGTTGGTCACAATCAAGATGGGAATCCCCAATCGCTGAAAGACCCGTATCGGCAGGCACACCTGGGCAATGCTGTAGCCTTCGTAGTAATGTGCTCGTCCTTGCATAATCAACACTGGTTTGCCTTCCAGCCTGCCGATTACCAGGCGCCCTTTATGACCCACAACGGTGGAGACTGGCCAGTTCGGCAAATCCTGGTAAGGGATGACGGTCGCGTTTTCGACTTCTTCAGCCAATTCACCCAGACCTGAGCCCAGGATCATGGCGACCTGCGGCTGGAACTGGCTGCGGGAGCGAATTTGCTCCGCAACCTGGTCAATTTCAGCCAGGGTGAAATATTCCTTGGTCTCCACGATTTGGAAGTTCATCATCGCAAATAAATCAACCTGTGGCGCGACATGGGACAGGTTCAGCTTCGCTTCGCAGCAGCGCTGCTTTTAGACCCACCCGTCCAATGGCTTTGTTATTATAACACGCCCCAAGGATGGGCATTCCTGGCGACACTGAGCCTGTCGGATGTGGCAATCCGGCGTCTGGCGCAGAATGGCACACGGTTGCTCATAAGGGCGTGGAAGCGGTTTGCAACACTTCTGCAAATGCCTGAATTGCTGTGTCAATAGCTGCATCGCTGATCCAGTAATGAGTCACCAGGCGAAAGCGACGCTCGCCAATCGCACCCACACGCACGCCGCGTTGTGTCAGGGACGCGGCTACCTGGTTTGCATTCCAGGGCACTTTCTCATCCAGAGCGCAGAAGACCATATTGGTCTGAGGCATCCCCATGTCGAGGACGATGCCGGGGATGGCGCGCAGTCCCAGCGCAAGCCGCCGGGCGCGTTCATGATCCTCCTTGAGCCGTGAGATCATGGTTTGCAGAGCCACGATACCTGCGGCTGCCAGCACTCCCGCCTGGCGCATCCCCCCGCCCAGTTGTTTGCGGATGCGATGGGCGCGGTGGATGAATTCGCGTGAACCGCACAACAGCGAGCCTACTGGCGCGCATAAGCCTTTGCTCAGGCAAAAGGTGATTGAATCGGCTGGCTCGGCAAGCTGACGCGCCTCGATGTTTTGAGCCACCGCGGCGTTGAAAATACGTGCCCCATCGATATGCAGGCGAAGACCGTGCTGATGCGCCAGCTCGCCGACGGCGCGGGTGTAGGCTGCATCCTGGTATACTCCGCCGCAGCGATTGTGAGTGTTTTCTAAGGCGATCAGGCGGGTGATGGGGTGATGAGCGTCGTCCGGTCGTATGGCGGCGCGGATGTCCTCCAGCGCCAGCGATCCATCCGGTTGGTTGGGCAACTGGCAGGAGTGGATGCCCCCCAGGGCGGATATCCCACCGCCTTCGTAGAGAAATGTATGCGCTTTATTGCCCAGGACGACCTCATCGCCCCGATTGCAATGCGCCAGGATGGCAGCCAGGTTGCCCATCGTGCCGCTGGGGACGAAAAGGGCGGCTTCTTTTCCCATCATCTCCGCCGCCATGTCTTGTAATTGGTTGACGGTTGGATCTTCTCCGAAGACATCGTCCCCTACCACAGCTCGCGCCATGGCTTCGCGCATGGCTGGTGTCGGTTGCGTGACGGTATCTGAGCGCAGGTCGATCATCTCCATTTTGCGACTCCTGTGTTGAGAGTGTGTCAAATTATCGGCGTAAATCTTCCAAAATTGTCATCAGGTCCGGCGGCAGCGGGGCTTCAAACTGGCGCATCTCAGTCTCTCCCGGCAGTCTGATAGCCAGTCGGGCTGCGTGCAGGAAGTGGCGTTTCAAGGACAGGGTGGGCTTCTTCCTTCCATAAACCGTATCGCCGACGACCGGGCAACCGATGAACGCCAGGTGCAATCGGATTTGATGCGTGCGACCTGTCAGCGGGCGCACTTCCAGGAGCGTGTGCGCGGTATAGTTTTCCAGGGTGCGATACTCGCTCACAGCCTCCCTGCCTTTGTTGAGGGTTGTGACAGCCATCAGTTTCCGGTGAGCAGGGTTGCGCCCGATAGGCGCTTCGATGCGCCCCTGCGGCGTGGGTGGCTTTCCATCCACCAGGGCGAGATACACTTTCTCCACCCTGCGCAATCGGAATTGATCCTGCAGCCAGCGATGGGCGGCGTCGTTTTTTGCCAGCAGGATGATGCCAGACGTGTCCTTATCCAGGCGGTGCACCACACCCGGCCGCTTTTCGCCGCCCACGCCCTCGATTTCTGGGGCATGCGCCAGCGCCGCCTGCACCAGCGTCCCGCTAGCGTGTCCGGCGGCGGGGTGCACCACCATCCCTGCCGGCTTGTTTACGATGATCAGGTCGTTATTTTCGAAGAGGATATCGAGCGGGATAGGCTCGGCTGTCAGTGTGGCAGGTTCAGGCGGCGGGACGACGACTTCGATGGTTGCAGGGGATTCGAGCATCTGACCAGCTTTGTGCGCCGGACGCCCGTTCACCGTGACGAAGCCGTCCTTAATCAGCCCCTGCAAGCGCGAGCGTGAGAACTCAGGAAGCTGGCTTGCCAGGAACTTATCAAGGCGCTGGGCGGGAGGTCTAAATTGGAGGCTGATCCGCCGTTCGCCCACCGATGCCCCGCTCACGGAGTTACGCCTCTTCGGAGTCAGGGTCAGAGAGGCTGCTTGATGAGCGTTTGCCCCTTTCTTTGAACCACATGGTAAAGATCAACAGCGCCACCCCAACCGAAATGGAAGCATCCGCCAGATTGAACACCGGAAAAGTGCCCACCGAGATGAAATCGGTCACGTAGCCCGATTGTGTCAATCGGTCAATCAAATTGCCCGTCGCCCCACCGAGTTGCATGGCTAACGCCAGGCGCATCAAATGTTCACCCGGCGCCACTTTTGGAAAATAATACAGAATCGCGCCGACCACGATCACCGCCAGGATGGTGAAAACCACTGCCATGCCTTGCATCAGCCCAAAGGCTGCCCCCGAATTCTGGGCATGAACGACGCGGATGAATGGAAGCATCCAGTCCCATGGCGCCCAGATTTCTCCGTATTCCAGTTGGGTGCGGACAATGGACTTCGTCCATTGATCCAGGATGATGATCAACCCAGATAGCAATGCCAGAAAACCATAATCGCGTAAAATCTTGGTCAAAATCGGTACTCCTTCATCACGGTAGTGACGCCATCATTGTACCTCATCTGGCGCCGCGCAAATTGCGGGATAGACAGGTCAATAGGTACATCCCCAACCTCGGTCAATGCTTGATTGCCAGGCGGTTCAGGTTGAGGTTGTCTCTGTCCCGGCTGTAAATTTACCGCAGAAATCTATCTGATGGGCGAGATACACCAACTCGCCGCGCTCGATTTGAGTGTGGCGTTGCTCAATCCAGCGAGCGAACTGGTCAGAATCTAGTTCGGGATGGTCGACGAGGGCGTTGTGAATGGTGTGGATGATGAAATGCAAGAAGTACGCTTCATCTTCGGCGTAGGTTCCCCCGTAGGGGAAGACGACCCAGTCTGAAGCGCCAGCGGCGATGATCTCGGCGCCAGCGTGCTTGAGCATGGTGAAAAGATGTCTGCCAGCTCGGCTGTCCCCCGATGGTTCTCCGGCGACTCGCCGCTCGTCCATGCTGCGGTGATACAGTTGCAGGATGCGCTCATCTAATTCCACATCAATCACCGGTTCCAGGACGGTCAAGCCGTCGAAATTGACGGTGAAATAGAACAAACCATCTTGATTCAGCAGTTGAAAAAGGGCAGCCAAGGTTTGAGGGACGTTCACCAGGTCGAGAAAGGCATGGGCAATGAGCAAGTCCCATTTTGACCGCCCCTGCTCACGCTGGATGAAATCGTGCAGGTCAATCGCCTCCAGGTGCAGCGAGAGGCGCTTTTTACCCTGTACAAGATTCAAACCTTGTTGGTGAAACGAGGCGAGAAAACCTCGCCGTTCAGCCCATTCAGACAGGCGTTCGCGTGCGCAGGCGATATTGCCGACATCCAAATCAATGGCGGTATAGCTTGCCCGCCTCAGCAGACCCCAGTCGATGAGACGCTCAATCATCGTGCCAATGCCCGCGCCAACTTCCAACACCTGCAGCGGCGAGCCGGTCTGCCTGGATGCCACAGCCGCGTGCAGCACATCCCAGACCAGACGGTTCAGGGCTCGGTCATCAACGCTCTTTTTGGACGCCAGATAACGGGTGAACGACCATTCAAGATTGTTGGATGTCATCTCGTTAGCATGTTGAGTAAAAATTCGCGGATGCGTTGACCGGTTTGCTCCCAGGTGGGGTGGTTCAGAAACCGCTGGCGGGCAGCCAGACTGAGCCTGGCGAGCAGCGCCCGATCCTCGGCGAGTTGCCGGATGCGCTCGCTCAACATCTGCACGTCTCCGGGCTGGACCAGGAAGCCATTCACGCCATGGGTGATGATCTCCCCTGCGGCGCCGCCCGTTGAAGCGATCGATGGCAAGCCAAACCCCATGCCTTCCAGGTAGGTAATACCAAACCCCTCATAAGATGAGGGCACCACCAGGAGTTGGTTGCTGCGGAATTGTGCTACCAGGTCGCCCTCATCCAGCGCGCCATGGAAAGTAATCTGTGTTGACAGCCCAAGCTGATCTGCCTGCCTGAGGACCAGGCGGGCATATTTCGGCTCAAACTCCAGGCTGCCGACCACCGCCAGTTCCCAACTCTCGAGCGGCAGGCGGCTCAACGCTTGCAGCAGGAAGTGCAACCCTTTACGCGGGATAACGTTGCCAAGAAAGAGCAAGCGCAGCGGACCGGGTTGATCCGCCCGGTGGGCGATTTCCTCGGGCGTTGCCGCTGGAGAGAGACGATCGCCAGCCGGGTAGGCGACGGTGCACGGACGCTCCGCCCCTGCCAGAGCCTGTACCTCCCGGCGGGTGGTTTGACTGTTGCAGACAAAGCCATCCAGGCTGTTCAGGTACCTTTTCTCAACCAGACGATACAGGCGGTTTTGCCAGGCAGGGCGACTTTCGCTGCAACGCAGGTGATGGACGATTCCCACCAGCGGGAACAGGGCTTTCAGACGGCGGTTGATCCAGAAGAACGAAGGGTGGTTCAATTCATCTTGCAGCAGGATATCTAACGACATCTGTCTGAATCGACGCAGCAAGGCGGGAGAGAAGTTGTCCCCCAGATGGCGCAGGTAATCCCGCCAGGGCAGCGAGATGATCTCTACCTGGTCGCCCTGGCGGCGCAGGTATTCGACCAGTTTTCGATCATAGAGATAGCCGCCAGAGATTGTCTCCAGGCTGCCATAAATCACCAGTCCCACGCGCATGAGCTTGATCTGTGAGGTGAAACCTGGATACTAACCAGCCTGATCGCGCCTCAGCTGGCAGGAAGCCCAGGCGAGCTCGTTTTCCCACAACCTGACGGTCACGGCGCGAACGTTTGCGGCGTGGATGTTCTCTGACAACGCCTGACAGAAAATGCGGCTGAAGTGCTCCAGGCTGGGGTTGAGACCGCTGAATTCGGGCAACTCGTTCAACATCTGGTCACGGTAGCGGGCTAGCAGTCTGTTCAGACTCGATTCCAGATCAACGATATCGACCAGAAAGCCGTGCTGATCCAGTTGGTCGCCTTCGAGCTGCACCTCAACCTGGTAATGATGGGAGTGCGGCATGTTTTCTGCTCCCCAATCGCCGCCGATCAGGTAATGTTGGGCGATCAAGTCGCCACGGATGGTTAATGCGTACATGTGCGCCTCGCCAGGAGGGGATGGGACAATATGACGAACCTATGCATACAAAATCACCCGCGCCATAAGGGGATAAGCCATCACAGCAATTGTACATGATAAGCGTCTGTCTGAAGACAAGGAGATACGCGCCAGTTTGCCCCGGCTGAGAGCTATCTCTGCCGGGAGAGCCGCGAGGCTGTTCTAAGGGTAAGTCAGCATCACCTGAATGGTCTGCTCTGGGTTTTCGTCCAACAAGCGGTAAGCCTGAGCGGCTTCGGTGAGCGGAAAACGCTGAGTGATCCAGCGGGTTGGCTGCACTTCAGCCAGCAAGTCCCAGGCTAGTTCGAAACGGCGAGCTTTCGTCCAGCGCCCGCTCAGCCTTGGCGCTACCGTGCTCACCTGACTGCTGATGAGCTGGATGCGGCTGCGGTGGAATCTGCCGCCCAGGTCCAGGCTGGCGCGCTGCTTGCCGTACCACGAGCCAATCACCACCCTGCCGGCAAAACCGGCGCAGGAGATCGCCTGATCCAGAGTTGCCGGGTTGCCGGAAAGCTCGTACACCAGGTCTGCCCCATTGGGCAGCAGATTGTGTAGCGCTTCGAGGTCCTCCATCGAGTGTGGATCGAGGCTGGCGGTGGCTCCGGCTGCCAGAGACGCCTGGCGTCGCAGCGGGTAACAGTCGAGGGTGATCAGGCGCGCCAGCGGAAAGCGTGCCAGCAGAGAGACGGTGAGCAAACCGACGATCCCTTGCCCAAACACCACCACATCCTCGCCGATCAACGGCGCGCCGTCCATCACCAGGTTGACTGCTGTCTCCATATTGGGCAGGAAGGCAGCTTGTTCAGCCGTCAGACCTTGCGGCACGGGCATCAAGGCTTCTGTTTGGGCGACAAAGTGGCTGGCGTGAGGCTGGAAGGAGAACACCATACGACCCTCCCATTCCGACGCAGCTCTTTCTCCCAGAGCGATCACCCGACCTACACACGAATAGCCATAGCGCAGCGGATAGACGCCAGGTTCGACCAACGCGTCGATGGTATCATCCAAAGCCAGGTCAGTTGGAAACTGACCGCGATACAACAGCATTTCCGTCCCGGGGCTGATGGCTGAAACCAGCGTTTCCACCAGCACCTGCCCCGCTTGCAGCGCAGGCAGCTCCTGCTCTTGCACGGCAACCTGTCGCGGAGCGGTAAAGTACAGGACACGCTGTTTCATATCCTGACGCCGGTGGATTTGATATACAACTGGCGTTCTCCCTGCCGGCGTGGTTATCTTTTATCGGTCAGCAGCAAGGCGATCAGCGCCAGCTCGATAAGCTTGTCCACGTAGCCGAGTGTGTTCCTGGCGCCAATCGCCACCCAGGCGAGGATCGTCACCGCGGTCAGGGCGATGAACGCCCAGCGCACCAGCCTGGGGTAATCCCGCGCCAGCGGCAGGTCCAGGTAATAGGCTGCCAGCAGGATCAGATATGCCAAGCCGTTCAGCATGAACATGATAAAGGTGGTCGTGTCGCCAGCGCCGAGGGCGACAAACGCCAGGGCGATGTGGATGATCGCTGTAGCGACGGTCAAGACGACGATCGCCAGCAGTCGGGGGGTGATTTGGATTCTGGTCTGGTTCATCGCTTACCTCCTGATTGGCATTGCTCGATCAGGCGTTTTGCCTGGGCTGTAATCGCCTCGATGATTGCGCTTGTTTCCATCGACTCAGCCAGTTCGGCGGGGGAGTGAGCCGGGCTGAAGCGCACCTGTACGTCAACCGGTTTGTAAAACGGCAGGCTGAGTTGAATGAACGCCTGGAGTGCAGCGCCCAGGCGCTCGCGGTCTTTCCGCGCGCGACGGAGACGGGTAACAGGAGAGTTCACTGCAGCTTGCCAGATTACGCCGCTGACGATGGTGACGACGATCTGCACCTCGGGCACCATTCGGGCGAAGAGGGCGATGCTCTCCGACCACTTTGTCAGCGATTCGACGGCGTCGGGCATCGAGCGTGGATCGGGCTCGATCTCGCCTGCCGGGAAGGTGAGGATTGAGCCGCCGTTTCGTAGATGGTTGAGCACAGCTCGCACCACTCCCATTCTTCCACTGGCTTCGTCGGGCACGCAAATCAGGTGACGGCTGACATTGGGCAGCGCCTGAAGGAAGGGGCGCACTGCAGCGACGACCCGCAAATCGCGGCGCGGCAGGCTGGAGAAGAGGATCAGGGCATCGGTCATGCCGGGGTGATTGGAAAGCACCAAAAGCGGTCCAGCAACAGGGATGTGTTCCTGACCGTAGATCTCCACATGGCGGACGTAGCGGCGCAACATCCTGGATGAGGCGATGTTCAAGCCAAGCTGCCCCACGCTGTCATCGAAGGCGATCATCTGATATGCAAAGCGGCGCGCCGGCGGCGTGCATAAGGCAGCCAGCAGCCGCTGGGTGGGGCTCAGCCGCGCCATGTCCGCCCCAAAAGCTGCCAGGAAATCCTGGATATTGATCGCCGTCAAGGCTCGAAGCCTGGATTGCTGATTTAGGATTGGTTGTTCCACATGAATCATTTCGTCGCGGATTGTACCATTTTCAGCAGCAATTGGATATAAATACGCCGGTTTATTTCGATTTTGGATTTATCCCCTGCTGACTGAACCCGCTGAAACTACAAATCGCGGCGCGAAAAAAGGCGGATCGCCAGCCCCAGCGCCGCCAGGGTGTACAGGATGGCGTAGACCACCATCAGCGGGCTTGGCACAGAACCAGCGGTGAATATCGAGGTTTCCACTGCAGCTGACAGCGGCGATTGCATTTCATAGGCGGCGCGCTTCCACAGGGCTTCGCCCGGCATGATCAGACTGCAGATGATGCCAATGTTTATCGCGGTCTGGTTGCCCATCAGAGAGCCGAATTGTTCGATCCATCCACCGATAAATGCAAGCCCATACAAACCAAAAACCAAAGCTCCGTTCGCCAATGTGGAAAGCGCAGCACCACCCATCAAGGAGACGCTGAGCATGAGCAACACGTTGAAACCCATCAATGCCAGTCCACGCCCGGCGTTAGGCGGCAGGTATCCCGCCAGCAGGTAGACAATCGCCATCACCCCCCCTGCCATCAACAAAAGGTATGCCAGCAACATGGCACCAAACCCCAGCCATTTTCCCAGGACGATCTCCCAACGGCGAATCGGCTTGCTCGCCAGGGTATGAATGGTGCCGGAGGCGATCTCTCCCGAGAGCGTATCAACCGAGGTGAGCACAGCCATGATGATGGCGAGGAAGTTCACCACATACATACCTGCCATGAGCATGAAGTTATAGAGTTCATTGCGCATCAAAATCGTCGCCTGCCAGCTCCCCTGACGAAGGATATCCTTGTGGATTTCGTTGAAGCCGATGCCGTAGACCAACAGGAACAACATGCCCAAAATCAGCGCCATCCACAGAATCCAGCGGCGAGAGGCTTCACGAAAAGTCAGGCGGGCAATCACGATCGTGCTCATGCTTTCACAAACCCCCGTCGGTGCCAACGATCTGGATGAACAGGTCTTCCAGCGAGAGGCGCTGGGGCTCGAAGGCGTATACATCTACGCCCTGCTCAACCAGATAGCGATTTACCAGCGGCAGGTCGGATTCGCTGGAGAGGGTCAGACTGAGGCGCTCCCCGTCTAGGCGGACGTTGTCGCTCCAGCGCGAAAGCCCTTCTGCCACGGCAGGGGTCAGATGGCGCGCTCGCACCTGGACGGTCAGCTCGCCTTCGACCAGGGTATGTAATGGGCTGACCTGTAACACCTCTCCAAACTTGATGAAGGCGACCCGATCGCAGGTAATTTCCACCTCGGAGAGCAGGTGTGAGTTCAGGAAGACGGCTGTGCCTTTCTGGCGCAACTCGCGGATGAGATCGCGCACCAGACGCCGCCCGATTGGATCGAGACCAGATGTAGGTTCGTCCAGAATGACCAGTTCAGGCTGATTGAGCAGCGCATGCGCCAGCCCAATGCGCTGTAGCATGCCCTTCGAGAACTGGCGCAGCCGTTGGTTGGCGTGTTGCGCCAGACCGACCTGCTCCAGCAACTCGCTGATACGCGGCTGCGAGCGCCAGCGCGGCATACGGTAAAGATCGGCGTGCAGCGTGAGGAATTCGCGCGCCGTCAACCAGTCGTGGAAGCGGAAGTGCTCCGGCAGGAAGCCAATGCGAGCGCGCACGCGACGGTCGCCAAGCGGATAACCCAGCAAGCTACCCTCACCGGCGCTCGGTGCCACCAAACCGAGCAGCATCTTGACCGCGGTGGTCTTGCCTGCCCCGTTTGGACCGAGAAAGCCGAACACCTCGCCGCGTTCAACAGTCAGATCCAGGTTGGCGATGGCGATTTTCTCGCCAAAGGTCTTGCGCAGACCGCGGGCGATGATGGCTGGAGAAGTCTCGGGTGATGTCATCCTAAATCAAACGAGGCGCAAACGTGATTCTACCCTACGTTTGCGCCTCGTCTCAAGGCACTTCGGCGGCTCATTTCATCGAGTTGGCGATCTCCAGCGCATCGGCGCCGCTGCCCGGACCGCTCAGGGCGTAGAGGATGCCATCCTTAACCCAGATCAACAGGTAGACGTTATCCACACTCTCTTGGATCAGACTGCCGCTCACTCCATCCACCATCACATCCTCGGCAACGGTGCCGTAACGTCGGATGGGAATGACCAGGGTAGTGGTCCAGTCCACCTTCCTTGAAAAATCTTTAGCTTCTTCGGGGGTCATCCCCAGTGTTTGCAAGTAGACCTCGCCAATGGTAGCCACGTCCAAGCCGGGCGGGGCTGAGATGGACGGGCTGAGCATTTGCGCCAGTGTTATACATCCGCTGCTGGGGCTCATGGCCGGCTCATCGGTATCTGGTGCAGCGCCTGGGATTGTGCATTTGCCATATTGGGCGGTTACCAGGGCGGGCAAACTGAGGGTCACTGTGGCGCCATCCAGCTCGGCGGGCAGGCGGATATCGGATCGCCCAATTTCATCCAAGATCGCCTGCATACGCGGCAGATCAACCTGGAAAGCGGCGCTCGCCGTTGGCGATACAGACAATTCGGTTGGCTCACCAAGCAGGCTGGGCAGGCGCACCGGTATACCCGCCAAGCTGGAAGCCTCGCTCACGTTGGCGACGGTTTGCGGTTCTCCCTGGCTCTCGTATTGGATTTTCTGAGAGAGCAGAGCTTCTAGCTGAGCGGATGAAGCCAGCCGAGCAGGCGTATCGCCGGGGTCGACGGAAATAACGGTAATCTGCTGCACACGAAACAGCCCTAGAAAACTGTTGGCAATGGCGTTAACCGAAGGGATGGTCAGCGCCGCTGCCAGGATGACCACCAGAATCAGGATTGCCCAGGCAAGGTGGTAGCGCGGGCTGGTGAGTTGCTTCCACATGGATTTTGTCTCCTTCTCATTAATCTGTCTCTGCAAGCGGGTCAACACATTGCGGCTTGAAGCCGTCTGGGAGGGGGCAGGCAAGCTGGCAATGCTGCGGGCAACGCCTTCCGCCCGCCTGGAGAGGATTTCCAGCCGGGCGCGGCAGCGGGGGCAACCCCTCAGGTGTGCCTGGATAGTTTCTCTCCTGGCAGCGGAAAGCTGCCCGTCGAGCATGGCGCGCAGTTCTCCATCCGAAGAATGCATCTTCAACCTCCTTCCAACTGGCGGTAGCGGCGTTCGAATTCTGCCTCGGCGCGCGCCAGCAGCGTGCCGATGGACGTGGCTGATAAGCCAAGCGTCTCAGCTATCTCAGCATAAGAGAATTCTGAGTAACGCAAGATAAGCAAGGCAGCGGAGCGCGGTTTCATACCTGCCAGCGCCAGGCGCACTAACTGACGTTCTTGTTCCCGCTCGACGGCGTGGGCGGGGTCGGCAGGGTCGTTCTCTTCGAGCGCCAGCGCGCCGGCTTTGTTTTCGTATTGCAAACGACGGCGGCGCGAGCGCAGTGCGTTTAGACCCAGATTGACGGCTACCCGGTAAAGCCAGCCGCCCAGTATCTTGGGCTGCCGGTTTGGTGCGTGATGGTAAAGGCGCCAGAAAGTTTCGAGCGCTAGGTCTTCGGCTTCGGCGCTGTCGCCCATCAGGCGGTAGAGCACGGCGTAGATACGACTCCAGTGTTGCTGGAATGCATCTTCAAACCATGCGTCTGCTGCTTCGATATTGGTCCGTCTGCTTTGCGCTGCCAATGCCACTGCAAACCTTTGAACATCCTGGATAAATCAGGAATGCTCTATATAAGATGACACCGCTTGAGAAGATTTTATGACAGGAACTGCCTGCGGTGAGAAAGGTTGATGGCTTGCGTCAGGGAAGGCGCAAGCGCTTCTGTTTAAGCTGGCTTGAAGACCCCCAGCGCGACGCCGCGGATAAAGAAGTTGGAGGTTCCCTCAGGAAAGGTAAAGGGTTGGTGACGCGGATTGGTGCTTCGCGGTTCCAGGGTGATCATGCCATTCTTCCGCCGAAAACGCTTCAGGGTCGCCTGGGCGTCCACGTTGACAATTTCTGCGGCGACGATGTCCATCTGATCGGCGCTGTTTTGCTGCACCAACAGCACGTAATCGCCAGGCTCGATCTGATCGGCGTTCATGCTGTCGCCTTTGACCTGCAGGATCATGTAGCTCCTGGAAGAAACCAGTTCGGTAACGCCGGGCGATCCACGCAGGTTAACCAGCCGGTAGGGCTGGTTGGCGATGATGAATTCGTCCTGAGTGGGTTCCACTTGCAGCGTCTCCAGCGTGTAGGTGCCGATGCCTGTGGCTGCAAACCCGCCGGCAGGAATCTCCCCGATCACCGGCAGGGATTTGATGTTGCCGGCATAGAGCGTTGAAATCGGCCATGGAAAACCCGAGGGCGCCTGGTAGCGGCTGGGGCGGGGATGACCTCGGGCAGCGGGATGCGCCGCGCCGGAAGGTCGTGGACGGGGCGACCCACTGGCGATCAGACGCTCTATGCCTTGGCGCATTTCAGCGCAGCGGTCGCGGAACCAGCTTGGATTTCGGTGGTATTCTGGAGGACAGGCTGCCAGATTGGTAAAGTCGTTCAGGCTTTTCTGCCAGGCGGCGAGCACGGCGCTGCGCTGGTCTGGCAGCGTCAGCAGCAGGTTGCCGAGCATCCAGTGGGCAATGCCGTTGATCAGTTTGTATTCGCTATCGAAGCCGGCGCGCTCCTCGAGCAACGCAATGGCTGCGTCAATTTCCCGCAAGGCGTCATCCAGCAGCCCCAAATTGAAATTTGCCCGAGCGCACTCCAGGTGCAGGCGCGCTTTTAGAGGCGCATCGGTGAGCGCAGCCCCGTTCTGGTGAACGATCTGCATCCATGTCAGCGCCTGGTTGATCTGTTTTGTCTCTGCCGCTTGGTGCAATTGCCGCAGGCAGGCGGTCAGGGTTTGATTTGGAAAAGGCTGTTCCCCTAATCCCAACCAATAGTAGGTGTTTTCCAGGGTGTCCATGGCATGCCTCCCCTTTCCATTTCCCCTTTACCCGAAAACCGGGTTTATTATAACCGCTTCTGGTGGTCGCCGCCTGTTGCGCTACCCGCCAGGATAACTCCTCGAAATCCGTTGTAGAGGCACAACGGATTAGCAAGGACAGGCAGCCGCTAAGGGTTGCGCTGGACGCCGATGACTAATTGCTCTCCATCGATATTATGCGTTTCGCAGTATGCGCTCTCCAACGGCGTACCCGCCACCAGATGGGTGGTGAGCGTCTCTGCCTGGATGTAATCGCCCCAATCGCGGAAAACCGCCGCCAGCTCTTCGCTGCCCTGATACCAGGTGGTGATGCGGTCAGCGATGTCGAAGCCTGCCGCTTTGCGCATTGCCTGGATGCGGCGCACCAGCTCACGCGCCAGCCCCTCGGCTTTCAATTCCGGAGTCACAGTGGTGTCCACCGCCACCGTTGCCAGCCTGTCCGAGGCAACCGCCAGCCCTGCTGCAGGTAGGGTGGTCACCAGCACCTCTTCCGGCGCCAGTTCGACGGTCTGCCCTTCCACCTCGAGCACGAGGGGCACGCCAGCGGCGACGCTTTCCGCAACTTTGGAGGCTTCCAGGGCGGATAAAGCCTGGCGCACTTTGGGGAAGAGCGCCCCGAAGCGCGGTCCAAGCAGTTTGTTGTCCGGCATCACCCGGTAGGTCACCAGCTGGCTTGCCTGTTCGACGAACTCTAAGCTTTTGACGTTGAGCTCGTCGGTGATGATCTCGACCAGCTCTGGGCGCAGGCTGCGCCTTCCACTGGCATAAACCAGGGCGCGCGCCAGCGGCTGGCGCACCTTCAACCCGGCGCTGTTGCGGGCGCTCAAACCCAGGCTGGCGATTGCCCGCGCCAGCGTCATCTGCTCGAGCAGTTCCTCATCCACAACGGAGGAGTCAGCCTCGGGCCAGCGTGTGTGATGCACGCTGAGATACGCCTGCGGTCTGACGGCGCGCACTAGATTCTGGTACATCGCCTCGGTGATGAACGGGATAAAAGGCGCCAGCATGCGCATCATTTTCACCATCACATGGTACAGGGTGCTGTATGCCGCCTCTTTGTCCAGGTCGTGCTCCGATTTCCAATAGCGCCGGCGGCTGCGACGGACGTACCAGTTGCTCAGGTCATCAAGCAGGGCTTCCAGCGCCAGGGTGGCGGTGAGCGGGTCCGAATCGATCAGCGCCTGAGTGACGCGCGGCACCACTTGGTTCAGCCGTGCCAGAATCCAGCGGTCGAGCAGGTTTGAGCTCCTCGGCGTAGGTCCTTCCGGAAATTGCGGGTCGAAGGCATGGGTTGGCTCCCAGCCGTCCAGGCGGGCGTAGTTTGCCAGGAAGCTGTAGACATTCCAGAGCGGGATGATGAAGCGCCGGCGCACATCATCGCCGCGGCTATACCCAAACAGCAACTCGTTCTCCGGCTTATGGGCGCAGTACAGCCAGCGCATCACATCCACGCCCATTTTGTCCGCCGCTTCGTTGAACTCGATGGCGTTGCCCCAGGATTTGTGCATCGGACGCCCATCTTCCGCCAGCAGGGTAGCGTAGCCAAAGTTCTCTAAGAATGGCGGGCTGTTATCCACCACAGTCGCCATTGCCAGGAGGCTGTAGAACCAGTTGCGAAACTGACCTGGGAAGGACTCGCTGATCCAGTGGGCGGGATACCAGGAACGCCAGTACTCGCGATTGTGACGGTATTGCAAGGTGCTAAAGGGCACGATGCCGGCATCCAGCCAGGGGTTGCCCACGTCGGGGATGCGGCTCATGCGCCCCTTGCAACGCGGGCATTCCAGTTTTATGGCGTCAATATAGGGTCGGTGCGGCGTGTGACCGTTGAATTCCTCCCAACCTTCCACGGCTCTGGCGCGCAACTCGATCTCGTCGCCGATCACATCGTAGTGTCCGCATTCGGAGCACACCCAGATGGGCAACGCCAGCCCCCAATAGCGTTTCTTGCTGATCATCCAATCGTGCATATTGCGCAGCCAGTCCATCTCCCGCGAATAGCCGAACTCGGGAATCCAGCGGATCTGGTCGACGATGTCCATGATCTGGTAACGCAGGGAACGGCTTTTCTCTTCGGGGGTGAGTTGTTGGCGCGGCTTGTCGTAGATTGGACCCATGCTGATGAACCATTCGTCCACCAGGCGAAAGATGAGCTCGGTGCGACAGCGCCAGCAGGTTGGATAGCGGTGGGTATACGGCTCCACCCGGTAGAGCAAGCCCTTACGTTCCAGATCTTCGAAAATCGGGGTTGCCACCTGCGAGACATGCCTGCCGGTCATCCAGGCAAAACCTTCGACGAAATAGCCTTCATCGTCGAGCGGCGCAATCAGAGGCAGACGCAATTGGCGCCCTAGCTGGAAGTCTTCGGCGCCGCAGCCAGGAGCGATGTGCACAATGCCGGTGCCTTCCGCCTCGCCGACCTCATTCCAGGCGATCACCTGGTGAGCCTGGGCGGCGGATTGCTGGATGCCGGCAGTCAATTCCGTCAGATGGGTGTGCCCTCCGGGTTGATTTGCGGCGGGCAGGTCGTCGAAGGGACCGGCGTAGCGCCAACCGATCATCTCTCGCCCGCTCAGTTCCCCCAGCACCTGGTACTCGCCTTGTAGCATGTGCAGCGTGCCTCGCGAGAGATACAGCACCTCATCCCCCTGTCGCACGCGCAGATAGGTCAGGTCTGGACCAACGGCGGCGGCTACATTGCTGGTCAGGGTCCAGGGGGTGGTGGTCCAGACCAGCAGCGACTCGGGCAAGCCGGTCTGGGGGTCGCGTCGGCGGGCGCCGTCTTCATCCAGCAGCGGAAAACGCAGGGTTACACTGCGGTGGGTGAGTTCGGCATAACCATCGGTGATGATCTCGTGCTGGCTGATACCCGTGGCGCAACGCGGGCACCAGGGCATCACGTCGGCGCCACGATATAGCCATCCTTTCTCCCAGCACTTCTTGAGGAAAGTCCAGATCATGTAGTTGTTCTCATTGGAGAAGGTGAAGTAGCTTCCGCCCAACTCCGGCAAGCCCAGGCGCCCAACAATTTGTTCCACAGTGTCGGTCACCGGACCTTGCGGTCCCTGGACTTGAATGACCTCGGAGGGCGATTCCATCAATTTATCTGCCAGCCAGCGCAGTTGGTCGGGGTCGTTCCAATCCATCCAATAGCCAAGGCGGATTGATTGCTCGGTCTGGATGGCTGCATAGCGCAGCACGCGGGCTTTGCACATGCGCACGAAGGGCTCCAACCCGTACTCCTCGATATCTTTCTTGCTGGTAAAGCCCATCTCGCGCTCGACGTTGACCTCCACCCATAAGCCCTGGCAATCGAAGCCGTTCTGGTAGCGCAGCTTGCGCCCCGTCATGGTGCGAAAACGCTGGAAGAGGTCTTTATACGTCCTGCCCCAACCATGATGGACGCCCATCGGATTGTTGGCGGTGATCGGCCCATCAATGAAGGACCAGTGGGGGTCGTTCTCGTGTAAGCGGCGCAACTCTTGAAAGGCGTTGGTCTCCTTCCAAAAGCGCAGCAGTTCACGTTCCTGTTCGGGGAAATCTACCTTTGTTGGAACTTCTCTAAATGGCATGACTCCTCCTCCGTAAATCAAAACTCTCGCCCCAATCTCAGGGACGAGAGTGATTCTGCATCTCGCGGTACCACCCTGGTTCCCGCAACGGCGGGCACCTCAGTCGGGGACGGATAATCCCCGCGCCTAGGATAACGGGCGGCGACCCCGGCGCACCTACTGCCAAAAAGGGTTCAGATTGCGGCTCCGGAATGATTTTCAGCCCGTCTGGCTGACCCGCCTCGCACCATCTCCGGGTTCGCTGACAGCCATGCAGCGAGCTTACTCGTTTCCATCATCGCCTTTGTTGGCTCAAGATGGCGAGATTATGCCACAATTTTGGAAGATGGTCAACGGGATACGCAAAGCAGCTCGATGGCTTGTAAGTCCAGTCCTATCGGGGTACCAGTACCAGGCATCAGGCTTGTGGAAAGGGTGATTTTCCTTGATGGGATAGATTTTCAAAAGGGTTGTCTTCGCTGTATAAAACTCTGTTATCCATGCTTATCAGAAATGCTTATCCATTGACTGTTGAAACCAGTGCTTTTAATGTGGTGTAACGATGAAAATGTGACCTCTGGCACTATTTCCGAGATGCTAAGCCAGGTAAAATGAGAATGTCTTAATGTGTCCGTCATTCTTTTTTAAGGAGAATGCCTATGCCTCCACATAAATCACCGCTTGCTATCCTGGTCGTTTTAGCTGCACTATTTGCCTTGATCATGTTGGCAGTCGGTTGCGCCGCACCGCCACCCGCGCCTTCGCCGGAGGTGATCGAGAAGGTCGTCACCCAGGTTGTGACGGTTGAGGTGCCAAAAGAGGTTCAGGTCGAGGTTACCAGGGAGGTTGTGGTCACCCCGCCCAGTCCGGCAGAACTGGCTGCGCAGTACATGCCCGACTCGCTGCATGGCACCACGCGCGGCATGGGCTATTTCTACAGCAAAGAACAGGGCGGTTTTGAGACTTTGACCGGCATCCCCTATGAGGAGCTCCCCTGCCAGAACTGCCACACCAAGTACAACAAAGGCGAGAAAGCCGGTCAGACGCGCTGCGAAGCCTGCCACATTGCCGATCCTGAGCGCTTCGCCCCGCCGCAGGCTTCTGTGCGCATGCCGCAATATGCCGAGTCGGGCAATTCGGGGTGTCTATCCTGTCACCGCCGCCAGGGTTTCGAGTACACCAAAACCACCGTGCGCCTCGATGCTGAGGGCAAGCCGGTGCTCGATCCGGAAACCGGAGTGGAAATCCAGGTGCCGGCGATCACCGATGTTCACCGCAGCCCGGCTCCGGCTGGCAAATCGCTGGCGTGCGTCAATTGCCACGACACCGTTTCGACCCATGGCGATGGCAACGTCTATAACAACCTGTTTGACTCGCCCAACACAGAATGCACAGACTGCCACGCGGCTGACAAGCTCAGCGCCAACCCCGGTCATCAGGCGCATGGCGAGAACATGACCTGCGCCGCATGCCATGCTCAGACCGTGGTATCCTGCCAGGGTTGCCACCTGAACGCGGTCATCGCCGGCGCGCCGGAGTTTCCCAATCAGCGCGTCTTCGGTTGGAAGTTCCTGGTGAAGAATAACGAGGGCAAAATCGACCTCGGCAACATGATGACCGCCATGTACGTGGACGACGCAGGCGACCTCAAGACCATCGCCGTGCTCTCGCCCTATTATGATCACAGCATCGGCAAGCCAAAGGACATCAATGCCCTGTGCGCCCAGTGCCACGACAATCCCAATGTCAAAGCCTACAATGAAACCGGTGCGATCGTCATCAGCCAGTGGGATGAAGCCGCGGGTAAGATGGTCTATCCAACCAAAGGGGTTGTCCCGGTGCCACCGGACTACCAGACTGCCTTCAAGATCGTCTTCCCGATCATCAGCAATGTTGAAGAAGTCGCCCAGGCAGCCAAGGATGGCATGCCCGCCGCCGAAGTGGAAAAGCTTGCAAAGTGGATTTTCGGCGAGGATGCGCCTGATATGTGGCAGATGAACTACGCCACACCGCTGGACAAGATGCCTCCCCAGATGCAGTTCAGCTTCCCCACGCCGACACCGTAGCCCTCACCTTTCGTGGGGCATGCGCAGCGGCTCTCCGGGTATTGGAGAGCCGCTGTGACATTGGGGGCATGTCGCCGGCAGGTGCCCAGCTACGCTAAAGGAGAAGCTGAGCTTCAGCGCGGCTTATCCGGCTGGCTTGGTCTGCTCCAGCAAACCTGAGGCGATGCTGGCGGCGATCTTGAGCAGTTCGGCGCGGCTGGCTAAAGCCTGGCGCACCAGCTCCGTGTGCATTTGCCAAAGCTCAGCCTGCATAGGGTCTGCTTTTTCGGGTACGAAATGCTGCAGATTTCCGTCGAGTTCTATGCGGGTGAGGGCGCGCAGGCGCGTGCCGTCAAGTCCTCCCCTTTCAAAGCGCGCGGCATCCAGATCCTTGCAGGAGTAGGTGGCGACTTCCAGGCTATCAGTTTTGGCTAGCGCCTGGGTCAGCAAGTTAATCAGCTTGGCTGCCAGCGCGTTCAAGGCGCCTTCTGAGCTGTCCGGTGCGGGCGCAGCGCCCTCATCAGCGCTGTAGTTTACCTGGATGGCACTCGAATCGACCTGTTTGGTTGATGCCCTTGTGCTGGTCTCAGCCTGCGCCGCGCCGGGATCTGCTTCAGCGCCGGCGCCGGCGGCTGGCACCTGCAGCAGCACCGGTCGTTCAGCCTGAACATGGCTCTGGTTCGACACCGGCAGGCGCACTGCCGGATCGCCCAGGATTACGTAATTGCGGGCGTCGTTGTTGGCGGTCCACATCTGCGCCAGCTTGCGATCATCCGGCTGCTTGAAAAATTGCTTGATCTCCTGGAGTTCGTCATTCAAATCCGATGAAATCTCAGCATAGCGGTTGTTGAACACCTCCAGGGCATAGCCCAGAGGATAGCCGCCTTTCATCAGTCGCTCGAAGCAATCCTGGAAAACCTGCAACTGGGGGCCGGCTTTGCCCCAGAAGAAGGAGACTCCCCAGGCGCGTTCGACGTGCCCCACCACCGCCAGCGCACCGCCTTTTGGCAGGCTCAACATGCGGCGCGGCAGAGCGGCGATGAGGTCGTAAGGGGCGATCTGGCGACGTTCGGGCTGATCGCGCCAGATCTGGGGGGCAAATTCATCGTTCTGCGGCGTTCCAGCGCCGTAGCAGGCGAAGAAAAACGCCATGCTGCCCAATAAATTGGCGGAGTCGCTCAGATCTTCGGCTGAGAAATAATGATCTTGCGGAATGGGTTGCCGCCAGAGCTGAGGTCCGGGCCAATCCTGACAAAGCAAAGCGCCCTGATGCGAGAGCTGGCGCGGATGACCGTTGGGAAAACCTAAGCCGTGGCTGGCTGAGAAGAGCAGCGCCGGGGCTTGAGTTCCCCCCATCAGATCGGTCAGGCGGGCTTTGGTAGCCTGTTCTTTCAGGATCGTCTCGATCTGCCATTGCGGCGAGTTCAGAGCGTGGACAGGAACGTCGGTTTTTACCTGTGTAGCCCACTGCGCCTGCGCCGCGCTTAATTTTTTAGCCAGGGGCGCCACCAAAAATTCTGCGCTCATCTGCGTGGCGCGGTCGTCGGGGTTGGCAACGCCGAAGAACGCTGCCCGCCGCACCAGAGCAAAGCCGTTTTCCGACTGGGCAACGCTCTGAGCGTAGCGAGCGTAATCTTCCAACCTTTCGAAGTGGATACGTCCCACTGCATATTGCACGTCGAGTTGATACTGGAAGCGATAAGGTATCGTCGTTGGATCGCCCACGATCAGGAGATAGTAAGGCACTTTATCCGGGTTGGCAGGCCCCGGACCCATGCCGTGGCGCTCCAGGAACTCATTCTTGCTCTCGCCGGGGCGGTAGCCATCGGCTCCCGAAAAGATGCGAAAGCGCTCTCCGGCTTGCTCCTGACGCAGGCGCAATAGCGGGGCAAGGGCTTCCTGCAAGGCGGGATCGGCATCGTATGGAAAGATCACCCCCCATCCTGTTTCTGTCAGATTGCGGGCGTCGGCTTCAACGCCGGCGTGCGGGTTATTCAGGTCAAAACTGCGTTGCTTGAGTTCCTCCGCTGTGAGCGGATCGAGCGCCTGCCCTTGCGCCAGGGAAGAGACCTGCGCCAGGGTCATCTCCGGCAGCAGGTAATCGCCGGAGACGGCGTCGATACCGTTAAATACCAGCGTTTCGTCGGCGGATGGTTGTTGGGAGGTGGTCATGAGCTCTCCTTGAGTGGTTCAGCGCCCGTGCGGCTGAATTGGCGCTAAGGGCTTGCAGTTGGCGTCCCAAGCGGGTTGGCTGTGGGAGTGGCAGCCGGCGTTGCTGTTGCGGTTTGCAATGGGTATTGGTTGCAGGTGGGACGGTAGGTTTCGCCCGGGAAGAACTGTTCCCATTCCGATTGCGTCAGATTGCGTCCCGCCAGTTCGCAGGCAATCTCCTTCCACTGTTCGAGATCCCAGCGCAGCAGCGTGCCTTTGTCTGTGCCGGAGTAGAAAACGCTGCTATCACGACTGAACGCCAGCCCGGTCACGCTACCATCTGAGCCGGTGAGCGGGTCGCCGATCAATTGTGGTGGGCTGATATTCCATAGGGCGATCAGGTTATTGGCGCTGCCAGAAGCGAGCACATCTCCATCGTGGTGAAACGCCAGGCTGGTAACCGCTCCCCCCAGACCGACGAGGGGCAGACCCAGGGCGCGTTCTTCGGTGAGATTCCAGAGCTGGATCGTGGCATCGCGAAAGCCTGTTGCCAATATTTCATCTTCGGTAGGATGAAACGCTAGGCTGAGTATGGCGCTGGTCTTACCGCTGCTGAAACGATGGATCAGTTCAGTGGTGACGATCTCCCAGACGTAGATATCGTTGCTCAAGCAGCTTTCCAGCGTTTCTTGAGAAGCGGGATCGGTCGTCCGCCGGAGTTGCGCGCACGTCCCCCCCGCCAGCCGCGCGCCGTCCGGGCTGAACGCCAGGCTGTCGATGGCGGCTTGCTCCTGCTTTTGCTGCGTTTGACCATCTGCGTCAACCTCGGTTACGATCATAGAAGGTATTTCGATGAGATGGTCCTGATTTTGATTGCGATCGTGCACCTGTATCTTGCCATCCTCGAGCACGATGGCTAGCTGGCTGCCATCGGGACTGAGGAAGTAGCGATTGCTGACCGGGAGCGGGTTGAGGTCAATCTCATTTTCCTCCCCAGAGGATAGCGTAAGCTGCCAGTATCTCAGGCTGCTGTTCATGTTCCCGACCACCGCGAGTGTATCATCCTGGTTGACGCCCAAGCGCGTTGAGCTCCCTTTGCCCTGGGAAAGTGGATTGAACAGCGTTTGTAAAGGAATCAGGTTGTTAAGAGTTATCAGGCGATCTAAGCCGGAAGATACGAGCAGGAGAGCTTCATCGAACTGGCTGAACTCCAGCGCCAGCACCGGTCGGTTGTGATCCTTCAGCACCTGGGTGGCTTGCTGTTGGTTGAAATTCCAGATATACACCTCGCCGTTGGTATAGCCGGAAACCAGCGTCTGTCCATCGGGGCTGAAGGCAAGCGCCCTCAGGTCGGCTTCGGGACCGCGAAAAATGAGCGGCTCGGCGTCAGCCCAGGCAGAGGTATCCCAGATCATCAAGGTTTTATCTTTTGCGCCGCTCTCGTGGTCGTCGCCCCCTGTCACCAGCCATTTTCCGTTGGGGGAGAATGCCAGACGATGAACAGGACCTTCGAAAATGCGCACCAGTTGGTTATCCACGATCCTGTTCTTTAGCTGTTCAATTTCCATCCCAGTTTGCGCATCCCAGATGTGGACAATGCGATCGCGCCCGGCGCTCGCCAGGATTCTCCCGTCGGGTGACCAGGCAATCGAGAGGCTTTCCTGCACCTCGCCCTCGCGGATGCGGAAACTGGTGATCGTGTCATCTTTGAGGTTGCGGCTGAAGAGGTTGGGCAAAGTCCCGAGATTCTTGCCGGCATAAGCCAGGGTTGAACCGTCGGGGCTGTAAGCAAGGGTGTAAATCTCGGCGATATTGGTGGGCAAAGTCCTCAGTCGTTGTCCGCTTTCGGCGTCCCAAAAGCTGAGCACACCGGCTGCATCGCCTGTAACCAGGGTTGTCCCGTCTGGGCTGAAAGTCATGGCATAAACGGTTTTGCCAGGTGTGACGACCTTAAACCAGGCTTGTTCACGAGCGGTCAAATCCCAGACGCGAATCAATCCGTCCGTCCCACCCCAGGCAATCTTGCGCCCATCGGGGCTTGAAGCCAGGCTGTAGATATCAATTTCTTGCTTGGGGATCACCTGATCAAATTTTTCGGCAGTACTGCTCAAATTGCGCTGCAAGCCACGCAACAGGGCATCCAACGCCTGACCTGTGGGGGAGATGTCCAGGGCTTCGCGGCTCAAGAGCAGCGTCAGCGCGCTGTCTTTCTTCAGGAGCGAAAAAGCCAGGGATGCTAATTCTCGCGAGCGCGCCAGGCTGGCTTGCTGGCGGGCAATTTGCTCCTGTTCCAGCGCCACGCGAGCGTTGTATTCTGCGGTGCTCTGCGCCGCGACCGCCGCAGTGCTGGCAGCCTGAGCGGCGGCGGCGTTCGCCTCCGCCCGCAGCGCGTTTTTACTTGCCAGTTCGCCGGCGGCTTGGGCGGTGGCAGCATTTTGGTATGCCAGGGTGCTGGCTGCCTGTGCGGCGGCGCGTTGCTCGAGAGCGACACGCGCGTTGCGGGTGGCAGCTTGCTGGTTGATGAACGCCAGTCCAGCAATAAGCACCGCCAGGATCAATACCGCAGCAAGGATATAGGCGCGCCGGCGTAGTTTGGCGGCAGCTCGCGCCTGCTCTTCGGCGCGCAACCGCTGGGCTTCGGCGATTTTCTGCGCCGCCACGAGCTTGAGTTGACGTTCGCGCTCTTCTGCAGCCCTGGCTTGCTGTTCCCGGGCGCGGACTTCCAGGCAGGCTTCCAGGAATTCCTGATCTACAGCGCTGAGCTCATCCGGGTGCGCTGCCGCCCAGCGCTCGGCTTCCTCCAGTGGTTCGTCGCGCAGCAACAAGGTATCTGGGCGCTCTTGCCGCGCCCATAGCCCAGCCTGACGCTGGAGCAGGCTCAGGTGTTGCTGGAACCAGGCGGAATTATCCGAGCGCACCGGTCCAATCAACCGGTCGTGCGCCAGTTCGAACCAGGTAGCTCCCAGGCGTTTCTCGGCGCGGATCAAGTGAGCGTTCTCCAGCAGGCGGATAGCGGAGTTCGCTAACCCTTTGCTTTGCTCCACGCCCATCAGCACCAGGCTGCGGATGCCGCTTTCGGTGATCAATTCGTGCTCAAACCAGGAGCGTATTACTCGTTCTTTCACCGATGCTGCCGTCGCGATTGCTTCGACCTGCGTTGCATAGTAGCGGGCTAGTGATTGGTTGACATCGCCGATGGCAGACAGGTCAGCTTCCGTGATCTCGGTCTTGTCGGCGGGCAGTCTTTGCCACAGGTGATAACAGACCACCTGGAGTTGCACCGGCTCGACATATGGACCAGGGCGAATGTCCATGCTGCCGTCAGGACGTTGCACCTGAATCTGGCGCAGGTCGTTTACCAGTTTATTGACGGCTTTTGGCGAAAATTCAACGCCTTGCGTCCTGACAGGCTGTTGGATCGCCTGTTGGGCGGCGGTGACGCTAAGCAAATCCAGGCGGAAGCGGTTGGAGAGGCGGGTGGGGATGGGGCGCAGATAGGGGTCAAGCGCGCCCACATAGTCTTCGCGCATCGAGAACAGCGCCCAGCGATTGCGGTCTCGCAGGGTGGCTCCAAGTTGAGCGAAGAAGGCAGCCTTGCCAGCCTGATCGGTGGAATCCAACGTGAGCACTTCTTCAAACTGATCGAACACCAGCACTTGCGTCGGTTCGCCGCCGGGCTCTTCTTTGACGCCAGTCGGTTCAGGGCGCGCCTGCAAGTACTCGCTCAGGGTAAGTTTGGTGAGTTGCCCCAGCTCCATGCGTTGCTCGGCAGGGAGTCCTTCCTCCAAAGAGAGCAGCGCGCTGAGCAGGTAACGGTTCGTCCCGTCGGATTGGAGGGTATCTGGCTGAACACTGCTATCCCCTTCGCCAACTCGTGAGACAACCGCCTGCGGCAATTCCTGGTTGAGGCGGATGGGCGGCAGAACGTGAAAACCTTCTTGCTGCAGGCGGGGTATCAGACCGGCTCGAATCAAAGAGGTCTTTCCTGCGCCCGAAGGGGAGTACAGCAATACAATTCGCTCGGCGATCAGCAGGTCGAGCAGTTCTTGCAGTTCCCGGTCGCGGCCATAGATGACCTCGCCGGTTTCAAAGGCGCGCGGGCCAACATAAGGATTGGGACGTGGGTTGACGGCAACCATGCAAGCCTCCTAAACCGGACGGGCTTCCCAGCGCGCCTGGAGTTCTTTGACGAAATCATCGGCGCTGCCCCAAAACAGGCTGATGTTGGCGCCTTTGGTGAAATAGTTCTCGAGATAGCGGCGCGCGCGCTCTGGCTCCAGGATACGTCCCTCCTCGGGCTCGATCTGAACCGCAATGTGCGGGTATCTGCCACGCCGCTCGCCTCCCTGTTGAGCCAGGATGCTGCGGAACAGGACGCGAAATTGCCAGTCGTCCATCTGAAATCCCAGGAAGAGCAGAGCGGTGTCAGCCAGGGCACGACGCACTGCGTTGGGGATCAGATCTTTGTTGCGCGTCACCCCGATCAGATAATCAAAGTAATCATCTTCGGTGAGGACAATCGTCTCCGGATCATCCAGGCGCCCAAAGAGGTGGTAGACCAGGGGGCGCTGCACGGAGGGCTGATAATCCGGCTCATGGTCAAAGACGGTCTCGATCCCCTCGATGTAGTCGTTCCAGGGGCAGATCACAACCTGAGGCTGCTTACCCATTTCGCTCAAGGCAGACGCCAGCAGGTTGTTGTAGTTGGTGGTTATAAAGACCGCCAGGGGGAGCTGGGCGAGCACTTTGTACGCATCGCTGGGCTGCTCTTTTCGCCGGTTAGCGCCGAGGTGGTCGATCATTTGATCGAGAGAATAGGAGCCGTTCTTCATTTCGGGTAAAAGCTGATCGGCGAAGCGCTGGCGCAGGTCTTCTTTTAAATATTCCTCCAACTCGTCATAGGGGGCGCGTTCATACTGGTTGACCGCCAGGAATTGGGAAACCTGCGGCAGAGATTCACGCTCATGCGGCGCCATCGGATAATGATAGGCTTCCGCCCAGCGGCGGGCGATCTCGCGTGTCTGTCCGAGTACACCTTCATACAACCCTGGACCGAGGATCGGGGTGCACTGGCCGCGATTGATCGTGCGCAAGATGGATGGCCATTTTTCGAACGCGCCGCGCTCGTCGCCGAAGCCAGGGATGTACCAGATGCGCCCGCTCTTGAGGCGCATGAAAAGCGCCGGCATCCAGTAATCCGTCCGCTGGCGCACTGCCCCGCGCGCCACGGCGACGGCGCGATCTACCTGCCCATCGCGCTGGAGTTCGGAGAAGAAAATCGGCATGAATTCCGCGATGGTTTGCAGGCTGACCGAACCCTGCATGGCGATCACGGCGGGGATGCCAGCCTGCGCCAGGCGCGGTCCAAGGGCGGCAAGCGCCTCGCCCATCGTGGGGTTGCCGGCGCTCTGGCAGGAAGCCAAAACGACCAGGCGCGGGCGGCGATTCAATTCGCGCAGCCGGGTCACTAGTTCATCGCCTGGGGTGATTGCAGCTTTGCCGTCTTCGTCCTCCAACCAGAGGAACGGGACTTCCTGGGAGAGAGCGCCATGGCAAACCAGGTAAAGGATATCCGGCTCATTTTCGCGGAGCCTGGCGGTGATGTTCTTCAGCGTGGCGCGTCCTTCAACAGCGTCGCTGGCGGCTGGGATTTTGGTGATGCCGATGCTGCTCAGGTTTTCGCTTGCCCGCTTGAGCTCGCCTTCTACATCAATGGGACTCAAGTTTTGGTAGTCTGAGAGATTGCTGGGATTGGCGATCACCACCAGGGCGTGCAGTTCAGCCTTGGGGCGCAGGGGGACGGGGCGCCAGTCCAGGCTGCTCAGGTAGCGCGAGAAGAGGATATTTTCGCTGGTGCACAAAGGGGTGCCGTCCTGGGGATGAAGTAAAGTCTCCCAGCGCAGGTTGTGCAATTCTGGTGCGCTCGCGCCGATCAGAAGACGCAAGCGCAATGGCAGGTTCTGGGTTTGGGCGCTAGCGAGGGCTTGGGCAAAGGCGGTTTGCACCGTCGCATCCGCAAACAGGCTGGCGGTGAGAGCCTTGCCGTAGCCTGGGTCGCCCACCGCCAGTTTTGATAGGGCAGGCAGGTCGAAGCGGGCGACGCCCTGCCCCAGGCGGACGTCTGTATCGCTATCGGGCTGGTTGAAACGAAAGTCGACCGCGTATGTATCGGCTTCTCGGCGGTGCAGTCCGATTTCCAAATCTGCTACTTGGTCCATAAGGTCTCCGGGGCGCCCAATCAACGACCGTCTGGCCACTGTGGGCAGATCAAAGGATAGGGTTTTCCTGGCAGGAATTGCTGCCATTCGCCCTCGCTCAGGTTGCGCCCGGCTGCCAGGCAAGCCAGGTGGATCAATTCATCGGTGGCTAATGGCCAGATGCGGACAATCCCATCCACATGGGCTGTGTACAGCCGCTGTCCATCCTGGCTGAAAGCCAGATCGGTGATCTTTTTCCGCCCTGGCAGGTTGCGCGGGTTGCCAGCCGGGTTAGGGCTGGTCAGATCCCAGAGACGGGCGGTGCCATCGTCGCCGCCGGAAGCCAGCCAGTTACCGTCTGGGCTGAAGCTCAGCGCCCCAACCGGGGCGGTATGTGAGAGCAGCTTGATCGGATCAGAGGAAGGATTTGCCGCGCCTAGATCCCAAAGCAGGATGGATCGATCCTCACTGGCGCTTGCCAGCCAACGCCCGTCTGTACTGAACGCCAGAGCTTTGATCGGTGCCGTGTGACCGCTCAGTTCGAAGGGGGGTGAGAGAGGTTCGCTGGCGCGCATATCCCACAGGCGGACGAGCTGATCTTTGCTGCCAGTGGCAAGCCACCGTCCGTCGGGGCTAAATTTCACAACCCTGACCTGGTCGGTATGACCTAGCAAGGACGCCATGCTTGCTGCCGGATCGGGGGCATACAGGTCCCACAGGTAGGCTGTGCCATCCAGGCTGCCACCTGCCAGCCAGTGTCCATCTGGGTTGAAATCCAACGCGGCGATCGCGTCGTTGCTCGCCGGCAAGATCAAAGGCTGTGCCGCGGTACCAGGAAGGGGCAGATTCCATAACCAGATCGCGCCGCTTTGCGTGCCGCTGGCGAGCCGGGTTCCGTCAGGGCTGAAAGCCAGCGAAAAGACGCGCGCATCGTGTTGCAGCGTCAGCGAGCTGGAGATTGCGTCTGAATCGCTCAGGTTGATCAGGCGCACAGTGCTATCGGCGCTGGCGGTTGCCAGCCAGTCTCCCTGTGGGCTGAACGCGACCGCGGTGACGCGATCCTTGTGATCCTTGAATGTGACCGTGTCCGAAACAGGCGCGGTTGCGTTCAGGTCGACCAGGCGGGCAGTGTTATCCAGGCTGCCAGTAGCCAGCCAGCGCCCATCGGGGCTGAGCTCGAGGGCGGTGATCTCGGCGCTGTGTCCTGGCAGCAGGATCGGCAGGGCGGTGGTGGCGGCGATCGAAAGATCCCAAAGCCGGACGGTGTCATCAATGCTGCCGGTAGCCAGCCAGCGCCCATCGGGGCTGAGCGCCAGCGAGCGGATGGTGCCCTCATGCCCATACAGGATCAGCGGACTGGCAGCCGGGTCTGGAGCGGTCAGATCCCAGGCGCGCGCCGAGCCATCGGTGCTGCCGGTAACCAGCCAACGCCCGTCGCGGTTAAAACCCAGAGAAAGGATGCCGCCTTCGTGGCCGCGCAGTACGTGAGGATTGAGCGTGGGGTCGTCTTGGCTCAGGTTCCACAGGCGGGCGGTGCGGTCCTCGCTGCTGGTTGCCAGCCAGCGCCCATTGGGGCTGAATTCCACTTTGCGCAGAGCTGCCTGATGACCCCAGAGGATGAACGGTCGCGCAGCGGGGTTGGGAGAGGTCAGGTTATAGAGCCTTCCGGTGCGATCGCGACTGCCGGTTGCCAGCCAGCGCCCGTCAGGGCTGAAGGCGACGGAGAGGATTTCGTCTGTATGTCCGGGCAGCAGGATCGGCTCACTGGCGGGGTCGGCTGCGCGCAGGTCCCACAACCGGGCGGTGCCATCCCGGCTGCCAGTAGCCAGCCAACGCCCGTCGGGGCTGATGGCGGTGGTGAAGACATTTTGCTGGTTGCCGGTCAGGACGACCGAGCGCGCCGATGGATCTGGGAGGGTCAGGTCCCACAAGCGGGAGGTGGCGTCGGTGCTGCCGGTCACCAGGAAGCGGCTGTCTGGCGTGAAGGAAAGCGAGGCAATATCGGCTTCGTGACCGCTCAGCACATAAAAGGCTGTGCGCGGGTCTTCGGCGGTCAGGTCCCAGAGGATGGTGATGTTATCTCTACCGCCGGTTGCCAGCCAGTGCTGATCGGGGCTAAAAGCCAGCGTCTCCAGGAATTCGGTATGCCCCTCGAGGATCAGTGGTTCGGCAGCCGGGTCGCTGGCAGTGAGATCCCACAAACGGGCGGTCTTATCCTTGCTGGCAGAAGCCAGCCAGCGTCCATCGGGGCTGATCGCCACCCACCAGATATCATGCGTGTGACTGGTGAGGGGTTTGCCGCCGCTGCTTGTCAGTGCGTCCCAAAGAGCCTGGCTGGCGACCGGAACCTCTTTCTCGCCAGCATCGGTGGTGGCATGGATGGCGAGGATTGCGAACAACAGGCTGCGCGGTGGAAAAATCTTCAAGGAGTCGAACGAAATCAAGGCGTATTCGATGGCGGCGGCGAGGCGCCCCTTAGACTCGTTTTGCACGGCAATCTGCCGGTTGTACTCTGCCGTGGCTTTCTGTTCAACCGATTCCCTGAAAGCCGCCTGGGCGGTTGCCTGGGCTGCGTCTGCGGCGTCGCGCTGCATCAGGAAGTTGTTGTAATTAGCCTGGGCAGTCGCTGCGGCAGAGCGCGCCTGCCCGCCGAAGCTAAGCGCAAGTACGCCCAAGACTAACGCCGCTGCCAGGGCAACCAGGGCGGCGATCAGGATGCGTCGCAAGCGGCGCGCCGACCGCGCCTGCTCCTGGGCGCGGCTGCTCTCGGTCTCAGCCAGTTTTTGCGCCAGCTCGAGCTTTTGCGCCTGCTCACGGCGGGCGCGTTCTTCTTGCGCTTGCATCTTACGGCTGGCTTCAAGGAACTCGCCATCAATTACACTTAACTCGTCAGGATGCGCCTGAACCCAGATTTCTGCATCCTGCAACTCCTGCCCGCGCAGCAGCAGACCGTCAGGTCGGTTTTCCCGCTGCCAGAGATCAGCCTGGCGCTGGAGCAAGCTGAGATTGGCTTGAAACCACTCTGCGTTGTCCTGGCGCACCGGGCGGGTCAGGCGGTCATGGGCGAGCTCGAACCAGATCAAGCCGCGTCGTTTTTCGGCTCGCACCAGGTGAGCGTTTTCCAGGAGGCGGATGGCGCGGTTATCCAGCCCTTCGCTCTGCGATTTGCCCATTAAAACCTGGCTGCGGATGCCCGTTTCGGTGATCAGCTTGCGTTCGAACCATTCCCTTATCGCACGTTCCGGGATACCTGTGCTCTCTGCCACAGCCGCCACCCGCTCGGCGTAATATCCGCGCAGCGATTGGTTTACATCGCCCAGTTGCACCACATCTTCTTCGCTGATGACCACATCGTCCGCTTCAAGGTTTTGCCACAGGCGGTAACAGGCAACCTGAAGCTGCACCGGCTCGACGTACAGACCAGGCTGTTCTTCCAGGCTGCCATCCGGCTGCTGAACCTGAACGCGGCGCAGGTCATCGATCAGCTTTTGAGCGGCAACCTCGGTGAACTCAACCCCCTGCGCCTGCGGGGGTGACTGCACCGCCTGGCGCGCAGCCTCAGCGGTGAGCAAGTCGAGGCGATAGTGGCTGCTCAGGCGAGTTGGGATCGGTCGCAGGTATGGATCGAGGGCAGCGATGTAATCTTCACGCATGGCAAAGAGCGCCCAGCGGTGACGCTTTCGCAGAGCTACCCCCACTTGCGTGAAGAACGCTGCGCGCCCGGCTTGGTCGGTGGGCGAGGTGGTGAGGATCTCCTCGAACTGGTCGAAGATGAGCACTTCTACCCGAGGGCGACCCTCCACTCCGCTTTTGATCTGCGGTTGAGGCCGCCGGTCCAGATATTCATCCAACGTCATCTGCGCCAGTTGTTCGATTGGCAGTTGTTGCTCAGCGGGGAGGTTTTCTTCTAATGAAAGCAAAGCGCTGAAGATGTAGCGGTTGAATCCATCATTGTTCGCGTTCGATGCGGTTTGTTGACCATCGACCAGGTTGCCGGGCACGGCGCCGGCGAGGATTGCCGGCGGGTCCAGGCTGACGCGCACCGCCGGCAGCACATGAAATCCCTCTTCTTGCAGGCGCGGGATCAGACCCGCCTGAATCAACGATGTCTTACCTGCCCCAGAAGGCGAGTGCAACAGGACAATGCGCTGGGCGATGAGATAAAGCAGCAGTTCGCGCTCTTCATGCTGACGACCGTAGAGCTTCTCACCGGTTTGGTATGCCCGTGGGCCAATATATGGGTTCGGACGGGGATTACGCAAGCTCATGTGTCTTCACGCAGGCTGCGACCGCCAGCCTCTCTGGAGTTCTGAGGTGAAGTCTTGCACACTGCCCCAGTACAGGCTGATCTCGGCATCTTTGGCGAAATAGTCCTCAAGGTAGGTGCGGGCGCGCTCAGGTTCGAGAATGCGTCCCTCTTCCGGGAGGATTTGGACGGCGACGTGCGGATGTCCACCGCGCAGCAGGCTGCCCTGTTGATCCAGGATGCTGTGGAAGAGGACACGAAATTGCCAGTCGTCGAGCTGAAAGCCCACGAAGAGCAGGGCGGAGTTGACCAACGCCTGCAACACCTCTTTGGGGATCAAATCACGGTTGCGGGTGGCGCCGATCAGGAAATTGAAATAATCGTCCTCGGTCAGCACTACGGAATAGGGTTCATTGAGCCTGCCAAACAGGTGATAGACCAAGGGACGCTGCAGGGTCGGCTGGAAATTAGGCTCTTTGTCGTAAATCGACTCGATTTGTTCGATATATTCATTCCAGGGGCAGATCGCTACCTGCGGATCTTTACCGGCTTGCTGGAGGGCAATCGTTAGCAGGTTGTTGGTGTTGGTGGTGATGTACACAGGCAGGGGGAGTTCGGCAATCACTTTATAGGGGTCATCAGGATGGTCTTTCCAGCGGATCGCTCCCGCCGCGGCGATCAGGTCATCCAGGGAGGCTGTCTCAGCGAGCATCTCCTTGGGTAACTGATCGGCAAAGCGGGCACGGATTTCGTGCTTCAGGTGCTCTTGTAGCTCATCATAAGGGGCGCGGCGATATTGATTGACCGCCAGGAATTGTGCCACCTGAGGCAGCGATTCGCGCTGATGAGGCTGCATGGGGTAGTGATAAGCCTCCGCCCAGCGTCGGGCGATTTCCCGCGGCGGACCAAGCAGGGCTTCATACAACCCAGGTCCCAGGATGGGAGTGCAGCGGGCGTTGCGGATGCTGCGATACAGGGAGCGCCATTTGTCGAAGCCCTGCTCTCTGCCGAAGCCAGGGATGTACCAGATACGTCCACTCTTCAACCGCATGTACAGGGCAGGCATCCAATGATCGAGGCGCTGGCGCACCGCGCTGCGCGCCACGGCAACCGACTGATCGACCAGCCCATCTTGGTGTAGTTGCCGGAAGAAAACCGGCATGAAAGCGGCAATCGTCTCCAGGCTGATGTTCCCTTGCATCGCCAGCACAGCCGGGACGCCCGCTTGAGCCAGGCGCGGGCCAAGCGCCATCAAGGCGTCGCCGCGGGTTGGGTTGCCGGCGCTTTGACAAGAAGCCAGCACCACCAATCGCGGCTGCTGCGCCATCTCTTGCAACCGACTGACCAGTTCCGCGCCGGGTGTGACCGCAGCTCTGCCTTGCTCGTCTTCCAACCACAAGTAGGGCTCATCATCAGTAAGCGCCCCATGGCAGACGAGATAGAGGACATCTTGATTTTCCTGCCGCAGTAGCGCAATCAGGCGCTCCAGCGTGGCTGGCAGCTTCTTGTTCTCGCTTGGTTGTGCCTCGGATGGCACGGATGTGATTTGCATCTCGCCCATGCTTTCACGGGCGCGTTGCAATTCCCCTTCCACATCGATGGGACTCAAGTTTTGATAGTCCGACAGGTTGCTGGGGTTGGCAATGAAAACCAGGGCGCGCAGCTTGTCTTTGGGTCGCAACTGCACCGAACGCCAATCCTGGCTGCTCAGGTAGCGTGAGAACAGCACGTGTTCATTGGAACTGAGTGGCTGACCATCCAGGGGATTGGCAAGCGCTTCCCAGTGCAGGGAGTGTAGCTCGGGCAGGCTTGAGCCAATGAAAAGCCTCAGGCGCAGCGGCATCTCCAATGACTGAGCGCTGGCGAACGCCTGAGCGAAGGCAGAGCGCACCTCTGGATCGGCGAACAGGGCGTCTGTAAGCTGGCGGGTGTAATCAGGGCTGCCAGCCGGCAGCTTGTTCAGTGCAGCCAGGTCGAAGCGGGCTACGCCTTGACCTAAACGCACCTCGGCGTCGCTATCGGGGCGGCTGAAGCGAAACTCGACCGCGATCGCCTCGGCGTCTCGGCGATGTAAGCCAACTTCGAGATCGGCGGCCGATTTATCCATGAATTTGTGTCATTTTTTCATCCGCTTGTTAATGCCAAGATTTCCCCACGTATGCGGCTTTGCATTGGCATAAATCGTACATACTTTACTATATTTATCAAAATAATACAATAGGCAGTTTCCTTTTAGTTTTCAGGCGGGAGCGCGCATCGCCCGGGATACCGGTTGCGTGGTGGTGCCAATTGGCGGTCGCTTTTGGGTGATGCTTAACGATAGCGCCAAGGCTTGTTATGATAGTTCTGCGAAGGGAAGTTAAAAACCATCCTCAATAAACCGTTTGATCGGGTGGTGCAGCAGGCGCTGAAGTGAGATTTCAGGCAGGACGATCCAGCCGGTAAGGCGGTTGGCTGGGCGCTGGTCAGGTGCACGGCGATCTCCTTCTTCGGCGGGGTGACGCTGGAAGCGGGATGGTGGTGAAGCGCGGACATGCACCGGAGGGACAAGCGATTGCCGGGAAAATCCTTTGTTTCGAGCGGCAAGGGTACGACGGTCGGCTCTTATGAGCACTATCATCTCAAGCGCAATCGCGTTACGCCAGCCGCGGTGATCAACTCCGAGTGCGTGACGATCGCGGCGCTGGGCTGCATCCTGCGGAGATTCCCTGCGCGGATCACATCCCGCCCGAACAACAGGAGCCCGGTCTGTTGTTAGTGTTGAATGAAGATACTGGCGCGGTTGAGATACTGCCTCTCATGCCGTCAAGCATGGAGGCGGCAAACGAGGGCGCCGAAGGTCAAGGTGGTTAAACCAGCCCGCGCGCCTGCTTGTACTCTTCTGCGCTGATCAATACCCCGCCGCTGATCTCGCTGCTGATCAGTTTGCGACTCTGATCGAATTTGAGCCAGACCTCGATCGACTGGAAGCAACGGGTCTCGCCGATCAACACCTTGCGGCAGAAATATACCGGCGTATCGTCTTCGTAATCCAGGCTGAGCTCATTGTACAGGTCGACGCGGCTGCGCAGTGCCTCGCCGCAGCGGTTGCAGCGGGCGTAGATCCAGTATCCGCTTTCTTCGCTGCGGGAAGGGGAGGCGAACATGCTGGAAATCTTTTTCAGGAAGCTCATGGTTATCTCTTCAAAAAGTACGGCGGCGGCTGGGCTGGTTTGTCGATGCTAACCGGCGGATGCACTTCCGTGCTTTCGGTCACGGTTGGCGTGAAAGTCGCGGTTTGGGTGGCACGCAGCGTGTGCCTGACGCGAGGCGTTTTCAGTGAGAATGGATCGATCGCCTCCAGCAGCCTCATGCCGGAGATCACCAGGGGATTGGTGCCCGATCCGTAAACCGTACCGCCGTCTTTTGCCATTGTACACTCAGTTTATCGGCTGTCAGGCATTGCTCTATCGCTGCACGAGCAAGTATACCGATCATACCATTTTTACGGGGAGATTAATGTGCGCTCGAGTTTAAGCGTCTCTCGGCGGCAACCGGCGCTCTCCAACTCGTCCTGTAACATTGGAGACCATCCGCGCGTTTCTTTGACCCCATTACAGGATTGGTATAATAAAAGTTTGGCTCGACCGCTCTAGCCCGAGTGTGTCTGTGAATAATAAAACATATGTGCTATAATTATCGGCATCTTCACCCTCTTTCAACTCCCGGAGGCGTTTTATGACCCAAAGCGTGCTGCGCGTGGTTGGAGCGCGTGTCCACAACCTCAAGAATATCACGGTCGAGATCCCGCGCGATCGCTTCGTGGTCATCACCGGGCTTTCCGGCTCGGGTAAGTCCTCCCTGGCTTTCGATACCATCTTCGCCGAGGGGCAGCGCCGCTACGTCGAGTCGCTCTCGGCGTATGCCCGTCAGTTCCTTGGACAGATGGATAAACCGGATGTGGACGCAATCGAAGGGCTTTCTCCGGCGGTGTCCATCGATCAGAAGGGGGCTTCGCACAATCCCCGCTCGACGGTAGGCACGGTGACCGAGATCTATGATTATCTGCGTCTGCTCTTTGCCCGCGCTGGAGTGCCCCATTGTCCGGAATGCGGCAGGGAGGTGGCGCGTCAGTCGGCACAGGAGATCGTCGATGCGGTGGAGGCACTGCCTGAAGGCTCGCGTTTGGTCCTGCTGGCGCCACTGGTGCGCGGCAGAAAGGGCACCCATCAGGCAGTGCTGGACGAGATCCGCAAAGCTGGCTTTGTGCGCGCCCGCGTGGATGGTCAGATTTACGAACTGGAAGACGAGATTCAAATGGATCGCTATAAGATCCATACCATCGAGGCGGTGGTCGATCGACTGGTGATCCGACGAAATGAAAGCAAGGAAGACGCCGACGCGTTCCGCTCGCGCCTGACCGATTCGGTGGAGACCGCCCTCAAGTTCGGCGATGGCTACCTGACCATCCTGGATGTGACCGACGCCAACGCCCCGCGCGATATCCATTTTTCCGAACACCTGGCTTGCCCGGAGCACGGCTCGGTGCTGCCGGAGATCGAGCCGCGCACTTTTTCTTTCAACACCCCGCACGGCGCCTGCCCGGAATGCCAGGGTCTGGGGGGGAAGCTAGAAATCGACCCCGAATTGCTCATCCCAGACCCGGATTGCTCCTTGAATGAGGGGGCGATCGCCATCTCGGAGTGGAGTGGTCCACGCGAAGAAGGCGGCTATTACTGGCAGATGCTGGAGGCTGTGGCTCGCGAGTACCATATCGACTTGAACGCCCCTGTGCGCAGCCTGCCGCCTGAGAAGCTGAACGTGGTGCTGTATGGCACCCAGGGGCGAGCGGTGACCGTGCATTACAAGAACAAAGATGGGCGGCGGGCAACCTTCAGCGCCCCCTTCGAAGGGGTGATTACCAACTTGCAGCGCCGTTATAACGAAACCACCTCGGAGTATATGCGTGATAAGATCTCCGAGTTCATGAGTGAGCGGGTGTGCCCGCTCTGCAATGGAGCGCGCCTCAGGCGCGAAGCTCTGGCGGTCACGGTGGACGGCGTGAACATCGTGACGGTGACCCAATGGCCGGTAGCGCGCACTCTGGAGTGGGTGAAGAAACTGAGTGGCGAGGCATCTCCGCTCAGCCCGCGCCAGCGGGCGATCGCCGAGCGCATCCTGAAAGAGATACAGGATCGCCTGGGTTTCCTGGTGGATGTTGGGTTGGATTATCTGACTTTACAACGCTCGGCGGCTTCTTTGTCCGGCGGGGAGGCGCAGCGCATCCGCCTGGCGACCCAGATTGGCTCCCGCCTGATGGGTGTGCTCTATGTGCTCGATGAGCCTTCGATCGGATTGCACCCGCGCGATAACGGTCGCTTGTTGAATACCCTCAAAGGTCTGCGCGACCTGGGCAATACGGTTCTGGTGGTGGAACACGATGAAGAGACCATCCGTTCGGCGGATTGGGTGGTGGACCTTGGCCCAGGAGCGGGCGAGCACGGCGGCTATGTGGTTGCCGAAGGACCGGTTCAGGCGATCCTTGACCACCCCGACTCCCTGACCGGAGCTTACCTCTCGGGTCGGAAGCGCGTCCCAATCCCCAAGACGCGTCGCCTGGGGAATGGCAAATACCTGCGCATCATCGGCGCGCGTGAGCATAACTTGAAAAACATCGATGTGACCATCCCTCTTGGGAAGTTTGTCTGCATCACCGGCGTTTCTGGCTCCGGCAAATCCACCTTGATGATCGAGATATTGTACAAGGCGCTTGCCCGCGAGCTACATGGGGCGCGGGCGATGCCGGGCGCCTTTGACCGCATCGAGGGGCTGGAGCACATCGACAAAGTCATCAACATTGACCAGTCGCCCATCGGGCGCACGCCGCGTTCCAACCCTGGCACTTACACCGGCTTGTTCGACCAGATCCGCAATCTCTTCGCCGAGTTGCCCGAGAGCAAAGTGCGCGGCTACCGACCCGGGCGCTTCTCCTTCAATGTGCATGGCGGGCGTTGCGAAGCCTGCCAGGGTCAGGGACAATTGCGCATCGAGATGCAGTTCCTGCCGGATGTCTACGTTCTTTGCGACGTCTGTCATGGGGCGCGCTTCAACCGTGAGACTTTGCAGGTGCGCTTCAAGGATTACAACATTGCCGATGTGCTGGACATGACCGTAGATCACGCCCTGGAGGTTTTCGAGGCTTTTCCCGGTATGGTCAGCCGTTTGCGCACGCTACAGGATGTGGGCTTGGGTTACATCCGCATCGGGCAACCTGCCCCCACCCTCTCTGGCGGCGAAGCGCAGCGGGTCAAACTTTCCCGCGAGTTATCGCGCCGCGCCACCGGACGGACGCTCTACGTGCTGGACGAACCCTCGGTTGGCTTGCACGCCGCCGACGTGCATAAACTGATCGAAGTCCTGCAACGCCTGGTGGATGCCGGCAACACCGTGCTGATCATCGAGCACAACCTGGACATCATCAAAGTGGCGGATTATATAATTGATTTAGGACCAGAAGGCGGTGACCGCGGCGGCTGGGTAGTTGCGGAAGGCACGCCGGAGCAGGTATGCAGTAAGGACGAATCCTACACCGGACGTTACCTGCGACCGTTTATTTGCCGGGTTTGAGCAGACGGGTTGTTGTTGATGAAACGCTGCGCTGGGTGAGAGCAGGATTTCTGGGGAGCGGTGGTTTATCGAAGCAAAGCCCACACCAGCCAGCCTGCCCCTGCAAGCAACATCGCGCCGCCAGCAAGGATGAGCAGCACAATCGCTTTGTTGACCCCATGCCTGTCAGCGGTCTCTGCAGGCGGTTTCTGGGCTGTTTCGTCGGCTGGAGAAAGCGTCAGCGGCTGATTTGGCGCACTGGTCAAGAAGAAACGTTGCCCGACCTTTCCCACTGCGATCAATGTTTGTCCCTTGCGAAGTTCCCAAAGGCGGTAGCGCAAACCTCTCCCCCAGGCAGAGCTGGGTTCGAGCCCAAGGAGCTTCAGCGCTTCTTCCGCTTGCTTGATCGAGGCGAATGCGCCTTCGCCGAGCAGGTTCACCTCCAGTTGCTCAGGGGTGACCCAAACCGTTCCGGTGCCATCTTCAAGGGCGAATTCAGTCGCCAGCAGTTTATCCAGCGCCACTTTCCAGCCGCCTTGTGGGTCGCTCTCTTCAATCACCAGCCGCAGCACTGCCAGTGGTTGCTCGGTGTTTTGGTCCAGCGGGCGGGGAATGTGTGTGATTCTGCCCTGCAGCTCCACCAGACCCAACTCAGGTTTCACATCGGACAGATTTAGAACAGCGGTGATTTGCAAATTTGATGGTCTGGAGACGGTTGCCATGACCAACCCCATTCCTAAAATCAACATCCCTGCCAGGCATGTCAGCCCTGGCGGGAGAATACGGCTCCACCCAGACCGGCTGACCGGCGCAGGTTCTGGTTGTATTATATCTATTTTCGGGGTTGGCGTCTCCTCGATCGCTGGAGGGATGACGGCAGGGACGGAGATCACGCTTCCTGAAATGATCAGTCCAAGCATAACCTGATATTCTGCGCCATTGCTTGCCTGGGTCAAGGGAGAAGGGGTTGTTGCCTGCGGTTGCAGCGCCGACGGCGCGGCGGCAGACAGGCAGATTCCGAGCAGGCAAACTATCCCTAAAGTCCAGAACAGCGTCTTGATCATCCGCGCTTATCCGCCGTGTTGGCGTTTTTGTAAATAGAACAACTCGCTCCCTGCCAGGAGGCCGGTCAGCGGCTCTGCCTGAAGCTGTGGAATGCGGCTGTTGGCGAAGTAGGCGAACTCGAAATTGGTCGGGTCTCCGGCAGCTTTGCCGGGGATGGGCATCAGGCGCGCCGTGAGCGGCTTGTTCAGCCGTTGCGCCAGGGCGGTGAGATCAAGCAGCAGCGCCGCGATCTGCCCGGCGTGGGTGTCGCCTGGCAAGGGGATCGTGTCCAAACCCGCACCACATACTGCCGCGTACAGCAGCAGATCCTTGATGCCAAGCCCCCCATGCGCCATCCGTTGAGCCAGGCGCGAATCTTCTAAGACCGGAAACATCAGCCCACTGAAGCCCGCTTTGGGAAAGCGCGCCCGGTCGAGCGCATCCGCCAGGAAGGCGGCAGCAGCCAGCGAGCCGTGTGACCCGATGGCAGGCACGCCCAGGCTTTCGATGGCTGCCCCTAGCGATACCGAGGCTTGCGGGTAAGGCGCCAGGGAAAAATCAATGCCGCAGAAGCGAAACTGGTATTGCGCCTCGATGCGCCGCGCAATTCTCGTCAGCTCCTGAGCGTGCTCCTCCAGGCTGATGACAAGTTGGTTGCGCGCTTCTTCCAGGGTTGCTGCGCCCTGGACAGCCTCTACCGCCAGGTCTGCGGCTTCTGTCGCCAGGGCAAAGGCGGGTTCGCGGCTGTCGTAGTAAGCAGCCGGGAAAAAGGGCGTATCTGCCGAGACGTTTGCCAGGCAGGCAAAGCGCAGGTTCGCGAAACCATCTGGCGAGATCGATGCCACCCGCTGAACCACCTCTGCGCATGCCTGCACCGCCGTCAGGGAAATGCCGTCGTCGGCAGTGGTCATCATTCCGGAAAAGAAGACATCCTGTGTGGCGGCTAGCAGTTCGGGGAGCAATTGGTAGCTTCGTGGATGTTGCGGCAGAGCTGGACCGAGGGATAGATAATCGAAGCCCGAGGTTTTGGCTGCTTTCTCCATGGCTTGAGCCAGGGGAAAAGCTTGCTGCGGCTGAAGGGAAGGCATCCAGGTTGGAAAAGGCGTGGTCGCCAGGCGGGTGGTTTGCACCTCGTAACCGCCTTGTTGATAAGCTCGGCGCGCAGCCTGATTACCCCCCTCGACCGCCGCGAGTTGATCCGGCTGGAATGGCAATTGCGGTTGGATGAACCAGGTGATAGATCGAAGCTTCATAGTCAGCCCTGAAATTTCGGGTGAGGCGCAGGCTTCTCCTGCCGCTGTCGGTTGATCTCGAACAACAACACCGCCGCGGCGATGGCGGCATTGAGCGACTCGGTCTGCCGGCGCATGGGTATGTGCACCCGGCAGTGAGCGAGCTGCTCGGCGTACAGACTGGCGCCCTGCGCCTCGCCGCCCACGATCAACGCCAGCGGAGGCAGAAAGTCAGCCTGGGTGTAAACCACCCCGCCGCCCGAATCAGCCAGGAAAACCCGCAATCCGGCTTGCTGGAGCAACTCTGCAGTCGCCGTCCAGCTCAGGCTATGCACTGGCAGATGAAAGTGCGCTCCCATGGCAGCGCGCACCACCTTTGGGGAAAAAGGGTCAACAGTTCCTTCCGGCAATAAGACGGCATCCACGCCGGCGGCGGCAGCGGTGCGCAACATGGTGCCCAGGTTGCCGGGATCGCGCACGCCATCCGGAATGAACAGCAATTCCATCCTTTCCGGCAGCGGCAAGGCAGACAGAGCTAACACCGCCAGGATACCCTGCGGTGTTTCGGTGGCGCTGGCGGCGCGCAGCACCTCGGGCGTCACCTCTTCCACGTTCACCCCTTGCCCGGCAAAGGTATGCACAAGGCGCTGACCACGCTCACCCAAAGTCCGGTCGAAGATGATCAGGCGCGCCTCCCACCTGGCAAGCAGAGCCTCCTCTACCAGGCGGACTCCCTCGACGACAAAAGCCTGCGCCTCATGGCGCTCCTGCCGGCGGGATTGCAGCTTGCGAATCCACTGGATTTTCGGGTTGCTCGCGGAGGTGATCATGCGCGACCTGAGGATTTGGCGCGGCTCTCAGTCGCCGGCTTCAAGTTTCAGTGCAGCCCACGCTTCCAGGAACGCGGACAAGGTGGGCTGGTCGTAGAGCGTCAGGCGTATCAGCTCCAGGTGGGATGGCGGGTGTGTCTGAAGATAGTCCTGGATGGCATTCAGGATGACACGCGCAGCGCGGTCTTTCGGAAAACCGAAGATTCCCGTCGAGATCGCTGGCAAGGCTATCGAGCGCAGTTGAAGCCGCTCCGCCAGTTCCAGCGAGCCGACCACCGCCTGGGCAAGCTTTGTGTCTTCCTCCCCTTCGCCCCACACCGGACCTACAGCATGGATAACATATTTGCAGGGAAGGTTGCCCGCGCTGGTGAGAGCTGGTTCAGCATGGCGCACTGGTCCGTGTTGCTTCACCCAGGTATCGCTCTCTTCCTGGATGACTCGCCCGCCGCGCTGCACAATCGCTGCTGCCAGCCCGCCGCCGTGCTTCAGATAGGCGTTGGCGGCGTTGACGATGGCTTCGACGGTCTCCTGGGTCAGATCGCCCTGGGCGACCTGTACGACCACCCCACAGGGGTGGTGGTATTCCCGCATAATTGTGCTCATGATTAACCACAACCGTTATTGTTGATTGTACATGCTCTCTTGCCTTGCGTCAACGCGCTTCGAAACTCGCACACGGGCGCCTGGTTGTTAACCTGCCGCGAGCCTGCTATAATCTAACTACCGCAGAGCCGGTCGCGGCAACGGGTCGGAAATTCATTTGCTCCACTATAAAGGCGGCTGTCCAATCCCCATTGAGATCAGCCAGGTGGAGGACATTTTGTTCGCATAGCATAAAGAAAGGCGGATGGTCATGGATGCTCAAAGCAGGAGAAACCTCGCAGGTGGGATTATTATGGTGCTGGTCGGCGCTCTGCTTCTGGTGTTTCAGCTTGTTCCGGAGCTGGGGATGACGCTACGCATCTCCTATTCCTGGCCGCTGATCGTGATTGGCTTAGGCGCGTTGTTTTTCATCTTTGGTTTGCTCTTCAATGCTCCGGGGATGGCGGTGCCGGCATGCATCATCGGCGGGATTGGCGGGCTGCTCTATTGGCAAAACATCACCGGCAGATGGGAAACCTGGGCTTACACCTGGGCGCTCATTCCAGGGTTTGCTGGCGTTGGGGCGTTCCTGGCGGGGTTGCTGGAGGGGAAATTTCGTTCAGCCTTGCGCGACGGCGGCACTTTGGTTGTGATCAGCCTGATCCTGTTTGCCATCTTCGCCTCTTTCCTGGGTGGGTTCAACTTCCTGGGCGCCTACTGGCCGGCGTTGATCATCTTGTTCGGAGTGTGGCTGTTGATCCGCCCTCTGCTCCGGTGAAGTAGAGGACGCCGCTTCCCGTGCAAGTCTTCCAACAAGGCGATGTGCGCTCAGGCGCAGGTTGACATATGATCCAGGCGCTGATTTTCGACTTTGACGGCTTGATCCTGGATACCGAAACGCCGATCTTCCGATCCTGGCAGGAGCTGTACGCCGCTCATGGCGGAAGTCTGACGATTGACCAGTGGGCGCATGTGGTCGGCACGGCTTCGCTCGAACAGGATCACTTTGCGCGCCTGGAAGGACAAATCGGCTTTGCCCTGGATCGCGCCGCTCTCGCTCCAATGCGCCGCCAGCGCGAATGGGAGCTTGTGCTCGCCCAGCCGTTGCTGCCAGGCGTGTTAGACTACCTGCAGGAGGGACGTCGTCTGGGTTTGAAGATCGGGCTGGCTTCCAGTTCCCCATGTCGCTGGGTGACCGCCCACCTGGAGCGCCTGGAGATCATTGGCTACTTCGATTGCATCTATGCCAGGGATGACGTCCAGCGCGTCAAGCCCGATCCGGAGTTGTTCCTGGCGGTGTTGGCAGAACTCAGGGTGGCGCCCGAGGCGGCTGTGATCTTCGAAGATTCACCCTTAGGCGTGCAGGCTGCCAAAGCAGCCGGCGCATGGTGCGTGGCGGTGCCGAATCCTGTCACGCGCCATTTTTCCCTTGCCCAGGCTGACCTCTGTCTCGGTTCGCTCGCCGAAATTTCGCTGGAGGAACTGCTGCACAAATTGGAAGGGATGAGACCGCGCCCGGCTTAATCAACGCGTCTCGGTAACTTTACGCAAGCCGCGCGGCCGATCAGGGTCGTAGTTACGGACATACGCCAGTTGCATCGCTAGGAGTTGACCGGGGATGATGGCGGTGATCGGCGAGAGCCATTCGGGCAACGTGACCGGCAGGCGCAGAGGGACATCGGCGAGGTCAAGCGTCGTCGGGTCGTCGCTGATGGCGAGGATTTCGGCGTCGCGTTGTTTCAGGGTGGACATAAATTGCTGCATCTCCGGTAACATGGCACCGGTGGGGGCGATGACGATCGCCGGAAAGCCGTGTTCGATCACTGCCAGCGGTCCGTGCAGGAAATCGGCGCTGCTGTAAGCCTCGATGAAGGTATAGGTCAGCTCTTTCATCTTAAGGGCGATCTCGAAAGCTGTGGCGTAGTTGTAACCGCGCCCGATGACCACGCACTCGCGCATGAAACGATAGCGTTGCACAATCTGGGCGATTTGCGCTTGCACGCCGAGCGTCTCTTCGACTGCCGCTGGGATGCTCTCTAATGCAGCGCGGCGCTCTGCCTCACGGCTCAGGCTGGCGCTCAACATGGCAATTGCCAGCAGCTCGCTGGTATAGGTCTTGGTGGCAGCGATTGCCTTTTCCACCCCTGCCTGCAGACAGATGATGTGCTCGGCTTCTTGCGCCAGGTCTGAATCAGCCTGGTTGGTTATCGCCGCGGTGAGGACCTTCTGGCGGCGTGCTTCGCGCAGCACTGCCACGATATCCGGGCTTTTGCCGCTCTGGCTGATGCCCAGCACCAGCGCGTTTCCCAGGCGCGGCGGCTGCTTGTAAATCGAAAACAGACTGGGCGTCGCCAGTGCTACCACTAGTCGGTTAGCGGCGCCGAGCAGGTACTGAGCGTAACGACCGGCGTTGTCGCTGGTGCCGCGGGCGGCAATCATCACGTAATCCACTCGCCGGCGCTGCATCTCGGCTGCCAGGCGTTGAACTGACTCAGCCTCATGTTCAAGCACGCATCTCAACACCTGGGGCTGCTCGTGGATTTCCTGATAGAGATGGGTCTCGGTTAGTTTCATTAAGCTTGTCCGCTTTCCAGATTTTCAAACACAACCGTTCCTTCGACCACGGTCAGGCAAACTTTGAACTCGTTGTCCAACAAGACCAGGTCGGCGTCTTTTCCAACCTCCAGGCTGCCCTTGCGCTGATGGATGCCCAGGGCGCGCGCGGCGTTCAGGCTGGACATCCGCCAGACTTGCTCCAGCGGTCTTCCGCTTGCCAGGCAGATGTTTTGCAGCCCTCTCTCCATCGTGAGCACGCTGCCTGCCAGTGAGCCATCCGGCAGGCGCACCTCTCCGGCGCGAATGGTCACTTTGCGCTCGTCCATGGGGTACTCCCCGTCGGGCAAACCTGCGCCGCGGATGGCGTCAGTGATCAGGATTACCCCCTCGGTCCCCTTCACCTCCACCAGGATCTTTTGAGCTGCCGGATGGACATGGATGTTGTCGGCGATCAGCTCACATGCGATCTCGGGCAGAACCATTGCAGCTCCCACCGTCCCCGGCTCGCGGTGACCAAATCCCAGCATGCCGTTGAAACAGTGTGTCACCTGACGCAACCCATGTTCGACTGCCCGGCGTATCTCCTCCAAACCCGCCATGGTGTGACCCGCCGCCACCGTGATGTCCCGCCGCGCACACTCATCGATGAGCCACAGGTTCTCGGGGAATTCGGGCGCCAGAGCAACCAGGTGCACCACGCCGGTGTCGAGGAACTGCAGGGCTTCCTCTTTGCTGGCGCGGCGAATCCACTGTGCGTTCTGTGCGCCGCATTTAGCAGGGTTGATATAGGGACCTTCCAGATGGGCGCCCAGCAGGGCTGCCCCGCCGGGGATGATTCCAACGGTCTCCGCCACCGCCTGCAAGGCTGTCAGGATGTGTTCGCGAGGCGCAGTCCATGTGGTTGCCAGGAAGGCTGTCACGCCGTGGCTGGCGTAGAAGCGCGCCATCTGATGCAGTCCTTCTGGCGAGGCGTCCATGGTATCGTAACCCATGGCGCCGTGCACATGCAGGTCAATAAAGCCGGGCAACAAGGCGCATTTGGCGGCGTCGATTTTTCGGGCGCTGATGTCCAGGACTTGCTGCGGCGCATTTCCCTGACCTAGAGCCGAGATTTTGTTCCCTTCGACGAACAGCCACCCGATCTCGCCGGTGTCAACGTGAGTGTAGAGGCGCGCGTTCTGTATCAGTAGTGAGTTGGCTTGCATGTCTGCTGCTCTTCAAAGTGCTTGTGGCTTGCGGGTTGCCAATGCCGGTTGGGTGATAAGCATAGTGGCGCGGAAAATTTCCAAAGGACGCCGAATAATGATAGACAACCGTAGTCCACCCGATTATACTCAGGTGTGGGGAGAATTCCCATAGGCAGGCAACCCTGAAAATACCGGAGCAATGAGAATGCTACGAATTCTGTCTTATCATCCCGATGGGGTCATTCGCACCGATGTCCTCCTGAATGAGGTCAAAGCTGTGTTGGCGGAACAGGACGCCCTGCTGTGGATGGATTTTGAAGGCACCCGCCCTGAAGACGATGAACCGATTTTGCGCGAGTTGTTTTCGTTTCACCCGCTGGCTGTGGAAGATGCCTTGCAGCAGTCGCACGTCCCCAAATTGGACGACTGGGAAGACTACCTGTACATCGTATTGCATTCTATCTTCTTCGATGGTTTGAGTGGAAAGATCGATTCGCTCGAACTGGATGTCTTTCTGGGCAGCAACTACCTCGTCACCCATCATGACCAACCGATTTCTGCACTCGACCAGGTTTGGGAGAACCTTCAGCGCGACCCACGTCACTTCAAGCACGGCGCTGACCGGGTTTTGTGCCGCCTGACCGAGGCGGTCGTGATGGATTACATGCCGGTCGTAGAGGCGTTGGATGAAGCAATTGACCAAACGGAGCAGGAAATCTTCAACAGTCCTACGCCGGAGACCCTGTCGCGCATCTTCACCCTCAAGCGCTCTGCGATTCGCCTGAGACGGGTGATCAGTCCTCAGCGCGAGGTGCTGAACAAGCTCGCCCGCGATGATTTTGCCGTGATCGACCTGCGCACGCGCGTCTATTTCCGCGATGTCTATGATCACCTGGTGCGGTTGCATGATATTACCGAGAGCATCCGCGACCTGGTGGGTGGCGCGCTGGACACCTATCTATCGGTGATCAACAATCGCATGAATGACATTATGAAAACTTTGACGGTGATTACGACCCTCTTTATGCCCATCTCGTTCTTAACCGGCTTCTTTGGGATGAATTTCTTCGCCGCCGACCCGCCCTATGCATTTTGGACAACGTTGCCGGTGCTGATTATTGTACTGGCGTTGCTGTTCCTGGTGCCGCTGGCGATGTACCTGTGGATTCGGCGGCGCGGTTGGATGTGAGAGCCAGCAGGCATGACGATCTTATTGAGTTTAACCCCCTCTGGCAGTAGAGGCTAAGAGGCGTCATTGTACCAAGGAGGAAAGAAGGCTATGGAGAAAGAGCTGAGCCCAAGTGCGCAAAGAGTCCAGGATGCCCTACACGCCCTGGGTTTTGACCTGCAGGTAGTGGAACTGCCGGCTTCCACGCGCACCGCGGTAGAAGCTGCTCAGGCGGTTGGTTGTCAGGTGGGGCAGATCGTCAAGTCGCTCGTCTTTCGCGGGGAGCGTAGCGGGCGCCCGGTGTTGATCCTGGTAAGCGGCTCCAATCGGGTTGACCTGGTCAAAGCCGCGGCTGAGATCGGCGAGCCGCTGGGGAAAGCCGACGCCGAATTCGTCCGCCAGCACACCGGTTTTGTCATTGGCGGCGTGCCGCCAGTGGGTCATCTACAAGCGATGGAGACCCTGATCGACGCCGATTTGCTCCAATATGAACAGGTTTGGGCGGCTGCCGGCACGCCAAACGCTGTCTTTCGTCTGCCTGCCAAAGACCTGGTTCGGATGACGGGGGGACGCGTGGTGGACATCGCCTAGAGAGGTTGACATGCTCTTTGACGTTGGCATGGAAAATAATATAGAAGGGCGTTCCTGTTCCTGGGTCTTGGGACACCCTGGCTGTTTTGCTTATGGAAAAGACAGTGCCGCAGCCTTGGCGGCGACTGCAGACGCCATCCGCCGTTACGCAGCCTGGATCGAAGCTCACGGCGCAAAAGGCTGGCTGGAGATTGATGAGCTTGAAATCCGCCTGCTGGAAACCTGGGATGTCTATGACATCAATGATAATTACGATCGGGTGGAACAGGGTTATTCAGTCAATGCCTGGTTTCAACATGATTGGAAACCGCTGACCGACCAGGATGTGGAGCGCGGCTTGAAACTGTTGACCTGGAGTCGTCAAGACCTGCTCGAAGCCGTTCACAGCTTGACCCCAGAAGGGTTGAACGCCACTTATCCGGGTGAGCGTTGGAGCATCTCTGGCATACTCAGACACGTGGGCGGGGCGGAATGGTGGTATCTGCACCGCCTGGGGTTGGCTTTTCCCCGCGAGCGAGTCCCAGATGATCCTTTCGACCGTTTACAGACGGTGCGCGCTCGGCTGCTTGAGGTGTTGCCGCAACTGTCGGGGAGTCGGCTGGTAATGGGGGTGGACGGCGAATTCTGGAGCCCGCGCAAATTGTTGCGGCGGGCAGTCTGGCATGAGCGCGACCATATCTGGCACATCTTGAGCTTGTTTCAGCAACGCAGGTGAATTACTGATATAAACGCTCAAAATAAGGTATAATTTTGGTGAAGATTATCATAATAATCTGACCCGGATGACACGATGGCTTTCGACCGTTTCGGACGCAAGATACATTACCTGCGCGTCAGCCTGACCGATCACTGTAACCTGCGTTGTGTATACTGCATGCCGGAGGATATGACCTTCCGACCCAACGCTGAGCTGATGCAGGACGATGAGGTGATTACGTTGATGCGCCTGTTTGCCGGGCTAGGTTTTGATAAATTCCGCCTCACCGGAGGGGAGCCGACCGTTCGGGCGCACATCGTCGACCTGGTTCGCGAGATGACTCGCATTCCTGGGGTGCGCTCAGTCTCGATGACCACGAACGGCGTTTTGCTTTCCCGGCTCGCCGAACCGCTTGCCAGAGCGGGATTGCAGCGCGTCAACATCAGCATTGATACGCTGGATGCGGTCAAGTTCAAACGGCTGACGCGCTGGGGTACCCTGGAAGACGTCTGGCGGGGCATTCTGGCGGCAGAACAGGCGGGGTTGACGCCGATCAAGCTCAATGCTGTGGTGGTGCGCGGCTACAATGAGGCGGACGTGGTTGAGCTGGCGCGACTGACCCTTGAGCACCCCTGGCAGATGCGCTTCATCGAGATGATGCCGTTTGCCGGCGCGACCGAACTACAGCTAAACCAGGTAGTGACTGCTGCAGAAGTTCAGGCGCGCATCGAAGCCGCGTTAGGTCCTTTAGAAATCGCCAATGATGGTGAATTGGATGGCGAGGCGCGCCTGTTTCGTCTGCCCGGGGCGCCGGGCGAAATTGGTTTCATTTCATCCGTAACGGCGCCGTTCTGTGCCGCCTGCACCCGCGCCCGCCTGACCGCGGATGGGCGATTGCGCTTGTGCCTGTTGCGCGAGGGCGAGGTGGATTTGCTCACCCCGCTGCGCGCCGGCGCCAGCCTCGAGGCGCTCCGCCAGGTCATCCAGGATGGCATCTGGGATAAACCCTGGGGACATGGATTGGCAGATGGCGTCATCCCCTTGAACCGGGTGATGAGCGAGATTGGTGGGTAGCCTCGCGCCAGGTTGTAACGGGCGCAATACGCGTGGGGCGGTTGAAAGATCAATCAGGGAGGTTCGCTTGAGCTCTCAAGACAGCGCCTGGATGGATCAGGTCCGGGCGGTTTTATTTGACCTGGATGGCACGCTGCGCCATAGTCAACCCACTTTCATGCAGGCGTTCCTCGACATTGCCGCCAGCCTTGACCTGCCGGGCTCGCCAGAAGGTCGCCGGCGCGCCGCGCGCTGGTTGTTGTACTATTGGGCGCAATCGCCTGAATTGGTTTCCGATTGGGCGACGTTTCTAGAAAACCCCGACCAATTCTGGGTTAATCACGCCCGTATGCTTTTGCAAGCTATGGGGGTAGCTGAGAATCGGGCTTTCTCTCTGGGAGGCGTAATCGCCGCACGGATGCAGGCAGAGTTCAGACCCTCTGACCGGCTTTTCCCTGACACCCCACAGACTCTGGCATCTTTAAGGGATGCCGGGTATCGTTTGGGGGTGGTTTCCAACCGCCGCAAGTCTTATGAGGAACAGCTAACCAACCTGGGCTTGCTGGATTTCTTTGAGTTCGCGCTGTATGCCGGCGACCTGGAATGTTGGAAGCCTAACCCAGCCATCTTTTACAATGCCTTAGACAGGCTGGGTGAGCCTGCTTCATCTGTGATCTACGTGGGCGACAATTATTATGCAGATGTGATCGGCGCCCGCCGCGCTGGCTTATATCCGGTACTGCTTGACCGGGAGCAGCTCTTTCCCGAGGCGGATTGTCTGGTGATCGGCTGTCTCAGCGCATTGCTGGAAATATTGCCGTGATAAGCAGCCCGAGTCCGGCGGCGGTGAGCGCTCCCACCAACGAACAGAGGAAATTGACCCAATCATTATTCAGCCAGCGCCAGCCGCGCCTCAGGGTCGTGGCGCTGCCGCAGGTATGAATTGGATGTCGCTCCGTCTCCTTTTTGCAGGTTGGGCACCAATAAATAGCCTGCAGGGTTGCCCCGAGCAGCGAATCGAAGGAAGAGCCAGCCACGCCAGCCAGGGTGATCACTGCCGCCCAGGCGAGCGGATAAGCGGTGGAAGATACCAGCGTTGCCATCACTCCAATCAATGCTGCCCCTGAGGTGACCGCCAGATAGCCCAGGGGCGTAATCCCACCCGATGTCCCTGTGGGGACTGGCTTGCCGGTCGTTATCAGGCGCGGCGTCGTTGGGCTGAAGACGCCAATTTCCGTTGCCCATGTATCGGCGTTCACCGCCGCCATTGCCCCGGCGAAAGCAATCCAGCTCCAGCTCTGCTCAGGGTAGAGTGCATGCAGGCAAACCAGCAGAGCGCCGAGCCCGCCGTTCGCCAGTACCTGTCCCCAATCGCGTTGGGAGCCCTTGGCAAACTTCTCGCTCAAGGCGGCTTTGCGTCGGGATAATCCCTGCGAAAGGGCGCTTGATGAGATGAAAAATGTCAGCAGCAGCGTTGCCCAGGCAATACCGCCCAAGCCGAAGATTAAGCTGCCCGTTAGCGCCGCGCTCCAGGCTCCGCTGCGATTGAGGGCTCGAGCGCGCCACGCCAACGCGGCGATCAAAACCCCGAGCAGCAAACCTCCGAGCAACTGGATGAGCGATTTGTCTGCAATTGTAGCGGTTAACCAGTGAGACATGGCAGGCGGTTCATCTGGCAATTGAGATCACGGCGGTCAGGAAAAGCGAGGAGACGATAACCCCGCACAGCCAAAGGAGATAAGCGGTTGTTCGCCCTGGAATCATCCTGAGCGTACCAAGCCAGGGGTGGTCTGAGGTTTGGGCTTCGGTGCGCCGGAAGAGCCACAACCCGAGAAAGAAATCCATCAAGAAGAAGGAAATACTCAGCACGGGCAGGAGCAACAAACGAGCCGCTGGTACGGGTTCTCGACCAGGTCCGAAACCCAGGGTGATGGAAGCCCGCGCGGGGATTGCCAGTATCACCCAGCTCAGCGCCGTCAGGTTCAAAAGCAATCCGATCAGGATCAATGAACGCGCTGCCGGCGTCTGCCAGACGCGCGCCAGCAAGAAGCCGGGGTACACCGAGCGACTCGGCATGGGCGATAGACTGCCCAACTCCATAGACTCGCGGCATGCCTGTAGGAACGCCTGTGGGTCTTGGGGCGATATTACATACAGTTTTTCGGGTAAACCAATCACGACTAGGCGGCGCGAGCGAGCGGAGAGGAACTCCACCCGTCGTCCATCACGCAGGCGACGGACGCCCACTACAGCGCCGGGCCAACGCAACCAGGGTAGAGGCAACCTGATCCCCAATTCTTCTATCGGCTTGACCCAGATCACCGCCTGCATGGGGATGTCTTCTACGCGCATGCCCCAAATCAGGTGAAAACCGTCGCGTTCAACCAGGTAACGAGCGCTGCGCAACGCATACAGACGATAAGCCAGTAAGGGCAGCAGGATCAACGCCAGGAGCACCGGAAGCAAATAGAGAAACAGCGCCAGCCCAATCGAAATTTCTGAGGCGCGCCATAGTCCCCAGGCGCCCAAACCGAACAGCGCCATCATAACCAGAAGATGAAAAACCATCCCGGTTGAGCGTGGTGGGTAGAAAAGTCGCGCCTCGTTCACCAGCGCATTTATACCATAATCGTCCTTGTCAGTCAGACGCCTCGGGGGAGCAGGCTGAACCTCAGCATGGGAACAATCAGGGCGGGGGATACCCGCCCTGATGGATGGCAAATTGAACGGCTGTTGTAGCCTGGCAGAGCCCGGCTGTTCCAACCTGTGGGGAAGAGCTATTTGATCTCGTATACCATGTTCACCTGCACCGTGACCACCATTTGTCCCGGTGAGACTGGCACAGCCGCTTCGACGGCTGCTGCGCCGCCAACCCCTGCACGGTAATCGTATACCGGCACCGGTGGTGTCACCCCATAGGTATTCAGGCTGATTACCTGAGCCAGCGAAACTCCAGCGGCGGAAGCCAGTTCATTGGCTTGCTTTTGAGCATCCTCGACCGCCAGCTTGCGCGCCTTAGAGAGCGCACTCGAGCGGTCCTCCACATCGAACTGGATGCCGTTGATGGAATTGGCGCCCGCGCTGACCACCGTATCGAGCAATTCGCCGAGTTTGGCAATGTCTCGCAGGGTTACATATACCGTGTTGTCCACAACGTAGTTGATCCCCTGGAACTTGCCCTCGTTATCGTATTGCTGTTGAGGGTAGATGCTGAAATTGATGGTTTGAATATCTTTAGGGTCGATATCAGCGGCTCTCAGGGCGTCTACCACTTTTTGCGCCTGGGTTGTATTGGCAGCCACCGCCTCAGCGGCGTTCTTGTCCTCCGTATGTACGCCGATAGAAATATAAGCGATATCCGGTGTGATGGTGACTTTCCCTTCGCCCGTAACGGTGAGCGTGCGCGGTGTGGGATTCTCCTCCTGTGCCAGCACGGGTTGCGCAATCGTGGGTGAGCTGCATCCGCTCATCAAGGCTGCAGACAGCAACAACAATGATATGAGAAGCAAAATCTTGTTACGCATTTCTGGTCTCCTTCTTCAAATGGTTTCACTGATAGACGCCATTTCCACGCCGTTAGTTCCCGCTGAGTGTGGTTTCAAGCGCTCCCGCTCCATCTGGGCAGCGAGCTGATTCATATGTATTTCTAACACCAGCCCGGTATCTTACAATCTGCTGGATGATATAATCTCTAAGGAGGATGATTGTAACAAAAGGATAGAAGATGATGATGAGATTCGATCGATTTACCGAGCGCGCTCAAGAAGCCGCTCAGCGTGCCGCTGAAATAATTCAGCGCTATGGGCATAACCAGATTGACACCGAACACATCCTGCTGGCGTTGATCGAGCAACCTCAGGGTGTGATCCCGCAGATATTGGATATGCTGAAAGTTGACACGGCTGCACTCAGTGAGCGTCTGGATTACATCTTGCGCACCAGCCCCAAAGCCAACATCTTCGGCGGCGGCGCTGGGCAGATCTTCATCACGCCGCGCGTCAAACGCATCATTGACCTGGCAAATGAGGAAGCCAACCGGCTGAAGGATGAGTATATCTCCACCGAGCATATCTTCCTGGCGATCTTGAGCGAGCGTAGTACGCCTGCAGCGCGCCTGTTGGAAGGCGCAGGAGTGACCCGCGAGCGCGTCTATGAAGCTGTGCAGCAAATCCGCGGTGGACAGCGGGTGACCGACCCGCAAGCCGAAACGCGCTATCGCACGCTTGAGAAATACTCGCGCGATCTGACCATGGCTGCCAGGGAAGGCAAACTGGACCCGGTGATCGGGCGCGATACCGAGATCTTGCGCGTGATCCAAATCCTCTCCCGTCGCACCAAGAACAACCCGGTGTTGATCGGCGAAGCTGGGGTGGGCAAAACCGCCATTGTAGAAGGTCTGGCGCAGAAGATTGCCAGCAACGATGTGCCCGAGATTCTGGCTGGTAAGCGCGTGGTGGCGCTCGATCTGGGCAGCATGATTGCCGGTTCGCGCTTTCGCGGCGAATTCGAGGAGCGCTTGAAAGCAGCCATTGAAGAGGTGCAGCGTGCTGCAGGTGAAGTGATCCTCTTCATTGATGAGTTGCACACTGTGGTTGGCGCTGGCGCAGCCCAGGGCGCCATGGACGCCTCTAATATGCTGAAGCCTGCTCTGGCGCGCGGCGAGTTGCAATGTATTGGCGCCACCACCCTGGATGAGTATCACAAATACATCGAAAAAGACGCTGCCTTAGAGCGCCGCTTCGCTCCCGTTTATGTTGAAGAACCCAGTGTGGAGGATACAATCCAGATGCTGCGCGGCTTGCGCGACCGCTACGAGGCGCACCATAAAGTTCATTTTTCCGACGATGCCCTGGTGGCTGCGGCGCGCTTATCTGCCCGATATGTGACCGACCGCCATCTGCCGGATAAGGCGATTGACCTGATGGATGAAGCCGCCGCCAAGCTGCGGGTGGCGCTCTATTCGCTGCCGCCCGATTTGAAGGCGATGAAGAGCGAAATCGACCGCCTGATGGCTGAAGAGGAGCAGGCTGGTCTGGAACGCGATTACGAACGTGCCGCGCAAAAGAAAGCCGAACGGCTGCGACTGGAGAGTGAATTCAACGCCAAGCGCGATGCCTGGGAAGCAGAACACGAACTGGATGAGATCGTGGACGTGAACGATATCGCTGAGGTCGTTGCCCAATGGACCGGCATCCCGGTTACCCAAATGATGGAAACCGAGGCAGAAAAGTTGCTGCATATGGAAGAACGGCTGCACGAGCGCATCAAAGGTCAGGATGAGGCAATCCGTGCCATATCAGACGCCATCCGCCGCGCCCGCTCCGGTCTGAAGGATCCGCGACGACCGATTGGCTCTTTCATCTTCATCGGACCCTCTGGCGTTGGCAAGACCGAGCTGGCGAAAGCTCTGGCGGAGTTCCTGTTCGACGACGAGGATGCGCTGGTGCGGATCGACATGAGCGAATACCGTGAGCAGCATACCGTCTCACGCTTGTTTGGCGCCCCGCCTGGTTACGTGGGTTATGAGGAGGGCGGTCAGCTAACCGAAGCTGTGCGCCGGCGCCCTTATCGGGTTATTCTCTTCGACGAAATTGAAAAAGCTCACCCTGAGGTTTGGAACGCCCTGTTGCAGATCATGGATGACGGGCGTCTGACGGATGGCCAGGGTCATGTTGTGGACTTCCGCAACACGGTGCTGATCATGACCAGCAACCTGGGCACAGAGTTTGTGCGCAAATCTGGCAGCCTGGGCTTCTTGCAGCGCGCTGACGACAGTGAAGAGCGCGCCGCCCAGGAGAAGATCGAGAAGGCGCTCAAGAGCACATTTCGACCTGAGTTCCTCAACCGCGTCGACGAGATTATCACCTTCTCGCAATTGACCCGGGAGCAGATGCGCGAGATTGTTGACTTGCAGATGAAAGAGATTCAGGAGCGCATGCAGGAGCATGGTCTCACGGTTATGTTGAGCGAGGCAGCGCGCAACTGGCTTGCCGATGTTGGCTACGACCCCAGCTTTGGCGCCCGTCCTTTACGTCGCGCCTTACAAAAACATGTCGAAAGTCCGCTTTCGGTCAGCCTGCTCAGCGGTGAATTCTCTGCTGGAGACACGATACTGGTAGATGTGGATGTTGAGCGCAACGCCCTCGTCTTTCGCTCTGTGAGTCAAGGCGTGCCGGCTGAGTCGGTCACCCAGGTGGAAGCATAACCACATCTAGCAATTCGACTATCAATCGGGTTGGTTCGAGCCTCGGCTATGGCGAACCAACCCGAGTTCTTTAATGGACAGATGTACTGCGAGAGGGATGATATTTATCAAAGCTTTGAGGATATTTGCCACTAGAAGTTTTCGGCATTAATCGCTAAATTGGAATCATTCAAGCGGCAGTATTCGTGATGCAAAGAGACGCCTTTGACAGGCTTTTTCTATTTCAGAACCTGAGCACAGCGCAGAAGGAGGCGCTGCGACCGCTGTTTCTTCCTGTCGACTGCTATGGTGATACGTTGCTCTTCCGGCAGGGTGAGCCGGCGGATTATCTCTACCTGGTTGTCTCCGGCGAAGTGCTCATCACCTATAAGCCAGATGATGGACCTCCGATCACGGTTGCTCGTGTGGGAGAAGGTGGCGTCGTCGGCTGGTCGGCGGCTTTGGGCAATCGCCGCTATACCTCGAATGCTGTCTGCACAGTCTATACTCAAATGTTGCGCGTGCGTGGAGAAGAACTACGCCGTTTTTGCAACCAAAACCCCGATACTGGTATACTTATTCTCGATCATCTGGCGATGATCATAGCCGATCGGCTGCGCTCCACCCATGAGCAGGTGATCTCGATCTTGAAACAGGGCATGCTTGACGAAGGTTGATATCCAGGAGGTTTGTGTATGGTAGATACCACCTATGAAGAGCGCCTCAGGGCATTGATTGAAAAGCTCAGTGCTTATATCGAACAGTATCATGGCGGCAAGGTAGAGATGGTTGCCGTAGAGGGGAAGGTATTGAAAGTGCGCCTGGGTGGCGCCTGTTTAGGCTGTCCGTTGTTGCCCAGCACCTTGCACGGCTGGGTGGAGGGCACTGTAAGGCAGTTCTTTCCTGAGATTGAGCGCGTGGTGGATGTCGGTTAGCCTTTATCCCGATTTGTTGTGTAGATTGATCCCTCCTCCAGCGAATTGGTGATTGAGCTGGAGGAGGTCTTGTTTACCCCTGGCTGGCTGATGGCTGCCAGTAGAAGCAGAATGAGCGTGCCGACGCTGCTGTCAAAACCTCGAGTCAAACGGATTCTGATCATAACCGCTGATGCGGGCTTTGGGCACCGGCGCGCGGCGGTTGCCTTGTGCCAGGCGTTGCTGGAACTTTGCGGAGCAGAGCCTGCCATGAAAGGCTCTATACGCCTGCTCTGTCAGCCGCAGGTGATCAATCCGTTGGATGCGCCTGGCGTTCCTAGGTTGCTGCGAGGCACGCAGAGCGAGCATGATCAGTTTGCGCGCAGCCTGAGTGGTATCTATGGACGCATCTGGCATGCCAGCCGCGCCCGGTTGCTTAGCGAGGTGATTGGGGCAGGGCTGGCTCGCATCCTGGGTGAGGTTTTTTGCAACCTGCTCGACCAATATCAGCCCGATGTGATTGTTTCCACTTACCCCCTTTATCATACCGCTTTGGCGGCAGCTTTCGCGCTCCGTCGTTGCCATATACCGGTGGTGACCGTGGTTACCGATCTGGGGTTGGTGCATCGCTTATGGTTTCACCCGGTTGCTGATGCTTGTCTGGTGGCAACGGAGACGGTTCGCCAACAGGCGATTGCCTTCGGCATGCCGTCGGAGCGAATTCACCTGTGCGGCATCCCCATCCTTCCAGCTTTCATGAAGGAGCAACGCGCGGCGCACATCCTGCGCGCTGAGCTGGGGTGGCAAACCGAGCTGACGACCATCTTAGCGGTTGGCAGCCGGCGCGTCCCCCATCTGGCTGAGTTTATCAGCGCTTTGAATCATTCTGGCTTGCCCATCCAGCTCGTGGTTGTGGCAGGCGGGGATGAAGAGCTGTTTCGCGCTCTACATGAGATAGAGTGGAAGCTACCTGTCCGGCTCTACAATTGGGTAGAGCAGATGCCTGTGATGCTCCACGCTGCTGATTGCGTCGTATCCAAGGCGGGTGGGCTGATTCTCGCAGAATCGCTGGCGTGCGGTCTACCGGTTTTGCTGGTGGATGTAATGCCCGATCAAGAGACCGGCAACGTTGAGTATGTGTTGCAAAATGGCGCTGGTGACCTTGCCAGCTCGCCGGAGGAACTGGTAGTGACGTTGCGCCGCTGGTTGGAAAATGGGTCAGAGTTATTGCATCAACGGGCTGAGCGCGCTCGCAGCCTGGGGCGTCCACTTGCAGCATCCCAGGCGGCTGAGCTGATCTGGCGCATCGCCCAGAGCAGTTGAGGCACGTCGATGACGGCTCACTCCCTGTGGCGAGGTCCCTGCGAAGTTGTGCTTCTTCCTTGCGTTCTTAGCCACTTGACCATAGAAGGTCTATAACCCGGCTTGAGCGGCGCAGCCTTTTGGCGTAGAATTACCGTCCGGATGCTTTTTCGGTCCTCTGCAAGCGCAGGGTTTCAAGCCCGGCGTCAGTTCAATATAAAAGGGACAAGTTAGATGAGTGACAATACAGCTCAAGCAGATATCGGCCTGATCGGGCTGGCGGTGATGGGACAGAATCTGGTGCTCAATATGAACGATCATGGCTACAAGGTGGCTGTCTACAACCGCACGGTCTCCAAAGTGGATGAATTTCTTGCCAACGAAGCCAGAGGCACGCAGGTCGTCGGCGCGCATTCGCTCGCCGAACTGGTGGGGTTGCTCAAACGACCCCGACGGGTGATGCTGATGATCAAGGCTGGTCAGGCGGTGGATGATTTTATTGAATCGCTTCTACCGCTCTTGCAACCAGGCGATATCATCATAGACGGCGGCAATTCCAACTATCTGGACACCGCCCGCCGAACCGCTTATGTCGAGTCCAAAGGTTTACTTTACATCGGCACCGGAATTTCCGGCGGCGAAGAAGGCGCTCGCCATGGGCCTTCGATTATGCCGGGCGGTTCGCCGGCTGCCTGGCAGCACGTCAAAGAGATCTTCCAATCCATTGCTGCCAAGGTGGAAGACGGCTCACCCTGTTGCGATTGGGTGGGCGAAGGCGGCGCCGGACATTTCGTCAAGATGGTGCATAATGGCATCGAATACGGAGACATGCAACTCATCGCCGAAGCGTATCATGTGATGAGCAGCCTGCTCGGCATGAGCTATCCCGAGATGCACCAAACCTTTGCGGAATGGAATCGCGGCAAGCTCGATTCGTATCTGATCGAGATCACGCGTGACATCCTGGCGTATAAGGATGTCGATGGTGCCCCACTGCTGGAGAAAATCCTGGACAGCGCTGGGCAGAAGGGCACCGGTCGCTGGACGGCGATCACCGCCCTGGAGAAGGGCGTCCCCCTCACCCTGGTGACAGAGGCGGTTCTGGCGCGCTCCCTCTCGGCGATGAAAGAAGAACGCCTGGCGGCTGCGCAGGTTTTGCCGAAGCCTCAGCCGGTGATTTTAAGCGACCGACAAGCCTGCCTGCAAGACCTGCACGACGCCCTCTACGCCTCCAAGATCTGTTCCTACGCCCAGGGTTTCATGTTGATGCGCGTCGCGGCGGCTGAGTATCACTGGAATCTGAACTACGGCGGCGTCGCTTTGATGTGGCGCGGGGGTTGCATCATCCGCTCCGTCTTTCTCGGAAAGATCAAAGAGGCTTACGATCGTTCCCCCGACCTGGCTAACCTGCTGCTGGACGAATATTTCCGCGCCGAGATCGCTCAGGCGCAGCCGGGCTGGCGTCGGACGGTAGCTCTGGTGGCTCAGAGCGGCATCCCTGCGCCGGCTATGTCCAGCGCCCTGGCGTTCTACGATGGCTTTCGCCATGAGCGCCTGCCGGCAAACCTGATTCAGGCGCAGCGGGATTACTTCGGCGCGCATACGTACGAGCGCCTCGACCGACCGCGTGGCGAGTTCTTCCATACCAACTGGACCGGCAGCGGCGGCGACGTGACCTCCAGCGCCTACAACGCCTAGCGGCGGCGAGGAGCGGCTATGGCGCAACCCCTTTTATGTAGAGCAACCATAGCCCGCCGAAATAAGTCAACAGCAATGCCAGCGCGTCCAATTCCACGAACAGCACGCGCCGCTCCAGTCGCGCCAGGTTTCCGATCAATCCCATGCCTGTCATCAACAAACCAAGCATGCCCACAATCAGTAAAGCCGGGTCAATGATCCCCAGGAAGCGACTGGGCAGATAGAAAACATCAGTCAGACCCAGGGCAAACATATTGAACAGGTTGCTACCGAACAGGTTGCCGATCGCCATATCGTCGGCACCCATGCGCGCGGCGGTGATGGTGGTTACCAATTCAGGCAGAGAGGTGACAATCGCAACTAGTGTGGTGCCGATGAAGCTGTCGCCCAGACCGGTGATTTCGGCAATCTCCGCACTGCTGGAAACCATCAGTGGGGTAATGGCGACAAGCACCGCACCTGCCAGGAAAAAGCCGAGCACCCCACGCCCAAGGCTGGGAGTGCTGGCTGGAATGTAAATCTCTTCCGCCTTCAGCCCTGGGTGAGATTGATTGGTTTGGATCAGCCTGATGGCTAGTATATAAGCCAGGAGGATAGCCAGGCTGTCCGCACCGACCCAGCCGATTGTTATTTCAATATTTGCTAATGCCAGAAACACGACCAACCCAATCAAGAAGACCGCCAGGCTGCCGGAGAGGGCAAATTTCAACGCCGCTTTGCGCAACAACCGTTCGCGACGGTGGAGCAGATCCAGAATTGCCAGCATGAACATGTTGAACATGTTGCTGCCGAGCAAATTACCGGCTGCCAGATTGGGCACACCCTGGCGGATCGAACTGATGGTGGTGAGCAGCTCTGGCAAAGAGGTGGCTCCCGCCAGCAGCAATATCCCTACAAACATCCCACCCATACGGGTGCGCAGGGCAATTACGTCGCCGTATTTTGCCAGTTGCGTGGCAGCGAAAACGATGAGCGCTGAACTGAGCAAGAATTGCAGCCAGATCATCCTATTCGCTCTCCTGGCTCTCCTGTTTTGGAACGCCTTTCACCCAGGCTAGCGGCCAGGCGGCAAACACGCCGCTGTTCGGTAGGCTGAGGTCCCCTAGCAGGCTTTCAGTTGCCATCAGGCAGGCGCGCACGGTGTTCTCATCTTCGACAATCGCGGTCAGTGTGTAATGGCCCTCCTCGACCGACCTTGTGGATTGGAACACATATCGCATCGGGATGAACCGTTTACGCTGGCGGTGGATGCCGGTGCTCTCAATGATTGTTGCGCCGCGCACCCCAGCTCGTTCCCAGGCGGCTAGCAGTTCATCCAATCGGTTTGGGTCGTCTAGAACAAAGAAAATCATATACATGGCTTCTCCTTCTACAAAGTCGCTTCCTGACGTGGGTGGTCTCCGGCATTATACCAATCTGGAGATGGCGCAGCAGACAACCTGGTATGCGCATTGGTTTGTGGTGCAACGTCGGATGGCTCAATCAAGCAAAAGAAGAAGCACAGGATAATGCCCCCTCGCGTGCTTGGTGGTTTGCAACCATCCTCTATCGGAACTGTAAGCATGATAGCCTCTTCGATGTGGTTTAATGTCATAGGGCGCGAGCATTGTGCCTATATTTACTCTGCGTTAAGGGAGGTTTGCCGTGGAAAACATTGCGGGTACATTGATTGGCATAGTGTGCGGTGGGCTATTCATCCTGGGCTTTGCCGGCGCGGGTATCTTCCTGATCTACCGCAGCTGGCAAAGCAAGCAGAAAGCAGAAGCCAGTCAAAGCTGGCCTTCCACGCGCGGCCAGGTGACAATGGCGCGTGTTCAGCATAACGTGAGCACTGATAGTGAGGGTGACAGGCACGACTACTATTCTCCGCTGGTGGAATATACCTATGAGGTTGGGGGGCAGGCGTATACCGGACGCACCATACGCTTTGGCTTCAACCCCAGCTTCGGCAACGAGGCGAAAGCGCAGGCAGCCCTGGCTTCCTACCCGGTTGGCGCTCAGGTAACGGTTTATTACAATCCCAACAATCCAGCCGAGGCGGTGCTGGAGCGCAAGGCTTCTGCCACAAACACCGGGATGATTCTGGGAATTATTTTCATTGCTGTTAGCGCCTGTCTGGCTTGCCCGCTGCTGCTGGCGCTGGTTTTTCGCGCTTTTTCAGGGACGAGCGGCGTCGCCCCTTGATTGGGCGCGAGTTGTCTCGCCCTCGGCGCGCACCATCAAGTCGTTGTAGCTTTTTGACGACGTACAAGGCTTCTCAGGGTTTCTCACCCTGTGCCAGCCTGCGGTTGATTCCTGCGATCACCTCTGGCACTTCAGCGATTGAATCGACCACAAAATGGGCGCCGGCGCGGGCTAGTTTGCGGCGCGCTCGTCCGAGCATCTGCTCTAGCTTCGAGGCAGGCAGGGCTTTGATCGCTTCCAGGCTGAGACCCATCTCGTTGCCGGTCTGCGCTACGCCGATGGTCCAGACGCCAGCGTTCAGTCCTTCCTCGATACCCGGTACAGTGTCGTCGATTTTCACCACCGCCGCTGGGGGATAGATGCCAAGGTTGATCATATTTTGCAGCACCATCCACGGCTCGGGGCGACCAGCGCGCACCTGATCTGCGCAGACAATGCAATCCGCGGTAAAGCCGCGTTGGGCAGCTTCGCCCTTGAGTAGCTCCATTGCCTGGCTGAAATAACCGGTAGTCGATCCGATGGCAATGCCTTGTCGGCGCAGGGCGGCTATCGTTTCCAGCGTGCCGGGGATCAAATCGGCGAAATCGGCAAGGCGCTCAATCAAGGTCAGTTGAAAATCGGTGTACAGCGTCTCGATGTCTGCTTCTGTCGGTGGGCGCCCGTGCACCTGTCGCCACAGCTCGACAACCTGTGCCTGTTGACAGATCGCCTGGATGTGCTGACGCTTGTCCAGCCCCATCGGTTGGCGCGCCTGTTCCAGGCTGAGCAGTACGCCGCGACGCCTGAAAACATCGACAAATGCCACAACCGGAGCCTGGCTGCCATAGTCCACTGTTGTCCCTGCCCAATCCAACACCACCAGCCTGACCTTCCCACGATAGGCGCGCCGTTTCGTAAATTTCATCTCACCTCCGATTTTATCAACTGCTTCTATCCAGCCAGAACAATCAGGACGATCCCGGCAGTGATCGTTAGCGCCGCCAGGATGCGCAGGAGCGGGGCGCTTTCTTTGAAGTAGTATGCGCCAATCGGCACACCGATTACCAGGCTGAATTGACGCATTGCGACGACATAACTGGTCTCAGGGCTGTATTGATAAGCGATTAGAACCAGCGTATAGGCGCTGAAGAGAAGCACCGCCATCACAAACGACGTTTTCCAGTTCTGCAAGCCGGTTTCCAGTTTGAGCGGCTGGCGCAACAGGGAGAGGAACAGCCCAAAGGCAAACAGGGATACCATGCTCTCGAGTACATGATAGCGCAGCACCAGACCTATGCCAGGTTGGAAACGGTCCAGCGCCTGGTTGTCGGCAAGGGTATAACCGATCATGCCAGCGGCTGTGACCAAGATCCAGCCCGTGGCGCGGTTTATATAGGACGTCAGTCGGATTCTTCTCCATGAGTCCAGCGGGCTGATGATGCAGCCTGCGGCGACTAGAATCATCCCTGTCCAGCCCAGCCAGGATGGAGGAGATCCCATGAATATGTCCGCCAGAGCGATTGCCAGCACCGGTAAGGCACGCGCCAGCGGATAGACCACAGAAAAATCCCCGCATTCATACCCCTGGGTCAAACCGGTGAAATAAACTGCCAGACAGACCCCGCCGATCGTGAAGTTCACCCAGGTGCCCTTGGGGAAAGGCGCGCCCCAAATTTCACTCGCCAGGATCGGTAGCAGCCCTGCGGCGCTGATCAGCAACGGCACGCGCAAGAACAGGCTGCCGCCGCGATATTTACGCGCCAGCAGGTTCCAACCGGCGTGGAAGAGCGCTGAGAACAGTGTGAGCACGGCGGCGATGGGATTCATGGCTGTCGGGATTTGAGCCATGCAGCTTTATTCGCTCTCCGGTCTTGAGCCGAATCGGGTGGCTGAGAGGGTGTCTGGTAGAGAGAGCGCCGTGCTAGATTGTTCGGTTGCATCAGTTTCTAGGCGGTCGGGAACGGGATTGAAGGGTGATTTTTGTCGGAAGGTAGCCAGGTATGCACGCAACTGTCCTATGGCAGGTTCAGTGACGCAGGCTGTTTTGGGAGCGTCTGTCTTTTATAAGTTTACGCGAAACCTCAACATCGTCAAGTGAGGCTCTTTTATCTGGCAATCGGTTGTTTCCGAATGCGCTTTGACCAGCCCGGGGTGGTTATCTGGCGCGTAAAATTTGGGTATCTTTCGATAATAAATATACATAATCTATACTATATAAATACAATATCTTGACAATAATTAAGAATTGAGGTATAGTTACCTCTATCAATTGAATGGGAGTGTGGAGATGTCCTTTTACATGGCAATTAAAGAAGTGTGGCGTAACAAAGGTCGGTTTTTCTTGTTCAGTCTGGTAATTGCCCTTATTACCATGTTGGTACTGTTCATCGCCGGCCTGGCTGAAGGGCTGGCGACCGCCAACCGGGAATACCTGGCTAAAATGGACGCTGAGCTGCTGGTTTTCCAGGCGGATGCCAAGCTCTCGACGCTGACCAGCCGCCTTGGGAAGGATACCCTCGCCCAGGTGCGCCGCGTCCCGGGCGTATTGGAGGTGGGTGCGGTGGGATTGAGCAATGGCAGCCTGGTCTTTCGGAATGGACTGGAGGATCTAGACGTTTCTTTGATCGGTGTGGAGCCTGGGAAGCCGGGCGGGGCGCCGGCTCTTAAAGGGCGTAATCTGCGTAGCACGCGCGCTTACGAGGCGGTTATTGACGGTCGGATTGCCCGCAAGAGCAGCCTTCAGGTTGGCGATCGCATCACGATCAAGACCGTTCAGGGCACAGAGGAAAAATATTTCGACTTGAATGTCGTCGGCATCACCGACGGGCGGCAGTATTTCTTTCAGCCTTCGGTGTTCGTCCCCATCCAGGTATGGGATAGGATTCGTCCCCAGCCGGTCGCGCCGGGCGTGGATGGCGAGATCGCCTATAACATCCTGGCGGTGCGCCTGCGCAATCCCGCCGAGCAGGCGCTGATGGCGGCGCGCCTCCAGAGTCAGGTGGACGAGATTGAGGTGGTTGACCTGGTCACTGCCTACGAAGCCTCGCCTGGCTACTCTGCGCAACAGGGCACTCTCAACACCCAGCGCGGATTTACCCTGTTGATAGGGATTTTGGTCATCGGCGGGTTCTTCCAGATTCAGACCCTACAGAAGGTGCCGAATATTGGGATGCTCAAAGCCATTGGCGCCTCTAATCTGACCGTTGGCTTTGCGGTGGTACTGCAAATCATTGCGGTTACCTTCTTTGGCGTGCTTCTTGGGACGCTGGGCACGGTGTTGCTCAGTCTGGCGTTGCCGGCTGACATCCCGATCCAGTTCACCCAGACCACCCTGCTGGCTGCCATGGCTTCCTTAATGCTAATCGGCCCGCTCGGGGGTCTGGTGTCGGTTCGCCTGGCGCTGAAGGTGGAGCCGTTGGTGGCTCTCGGTCTATCCTCCTGAGACGTGTCTCAGATTGAATGTCTAATAATCGGAAAAGGGAACTATGGAAAACCTTGTTGAAACCAAATCGGTGAGCAAGATTTATCAGACCAGCGATCTTGTTGTCAAGGCAGTTGACGGCGCTTCTATTCAGGTGGAGGCGGGTGAATTCGTGGCACTGGTAGGACCAAGCGGTTCTGGTAAAACCACCATGCTTGCCATGTTGGCTGCGTTGCTCACGCCCACTGAAGGACAGGTGATCATCGCCGGTCATGATCTCAGCCGGATGAAGGAGCAGGAGCGGGTGCGCTTTCGCCGGGAGCAAATTGGCTTTACCTTTCAATCTAATAACCTTGTACCTTATCTCACCGTGCTGGAAAATGTGGAGCTGATGCTGCGCCTGAACCGCCGCTATACCAAAGCCAGCCGCCAGCGCGCCCTTGACTTGCTCGAGCGGCTTGGGCTGGGCGATCGGTTGAACAACCTGCCCAACCAGCTTTCGGGCGGTCAAAAGCAGCGCGTCGCCATCGCTCGCTCTCTGATCCATAACCCCAGTCTGGTGCTTGCCGATGAGCCAACCGCCAGCCTGGATACGGAGCGTGCATTTCAGGTGGTGCAGATTTTCTCCGACTTGATCCATGAGCAGAACAAGGCGGGTATCATGGTCACGCATGACCTGCGTCTTTGCCGCTACGTCGACAAGGTGATTCAAATGCAGGATGGTCGTGTGGCTGATGTCATCAGCGATCCGTTACAGATTGCGATCCTGGCTGATGCCGCAGTGCAAGAACCGCTGCCGGTTTCAATTCCGGTGGAGGCAATTAATTATCCGGCGGTGAGCATTCCGGTTTATCTTGAAACTGCCAAAGCAGCCCTCGCGGAGGATCAGGGATAAACTGGAGGAGAAAATAAGCCAGCGCCAGGTTTCTCAGAAATACCTGGCGCTGGCTGCTTGAGGCGCACCGCTCGCCCCAACTCTCAACCGAGTTTCGGATTGAGTCTCCTCTCGAGCAAGCGACGGACGGTTTTGCCCAGTTCGATCAGGTCGAACGCAATCAGTAAACCGAGCACAAGGCGAGCGGCGCCGTTCAAGGCGTTGTTGCTCAGGCTGATGGTCTCGGGCGCGATTTCGATCCCTGGCAGGGCGGTCAGCGCCTGGGGCGCAAGCTGGACGAAGGTTGGTCCGGTGAGCATCACGGTGAGCAGGATCAGGCTGTACAGGCTGCATGCGACTGAGAACCAGCGCGTTGCTGTGGTCCAGCGCCCCTGATAAAGCACTAGCACATTGCGGCTTATTTCCAGCACCCAGCTTAACGCCAGCCAGGGAATGTACATGTAGAACTCGGCGGTCAGGATGGGGATGAAACTCCACCTCCCTGCGCTTTCAGTGTAAAAATAGATACCGATCTTCTCTGGGTAGGCGGTGAAAAGGATCAGCACCAGCAGAGTAAAGACGATCTCGCCAATCAGTTCGCCAGGCTTGATCAGCTCTGGCTTTGTCAGGGTTTTCAGGGTGCGCGGGTCCCAGGCTTTCTCTGCTTCGATGCCCTTCGGCAATACCTGCTGCAGGATGGCGAAGACCAGCACAATGATCCCAAACACCTGCACAACGCTGGACCAGACGCCTGCCAGCGCCTGGAGCAGGATGTTTCCTACATCGCTCAACTGGCGTGCAGACTGGCTCAACGTGATACCAAAGCCGATCGCGGCGATGACCGCCACAACCACCAGCGCGATGCGCAGCACGGTGATAAAGATTGGATAAAGGTTGGGTCCGATCAGATAACGCGGCGGCAGATAAGAGGCAGCCACTTTATCCGGCGGTCCCATTTCTTTGAGCAGGTTGAGCACCACCTCTTCGGATGGCTCGCCGATCTCGTCCCCCAGGCGGTCTTCCAGGGCGTCTTCCAGCGAGGAGCGGATCTCCTTCTCGATGTCCAGCCGGTTTTTCTCCGGCAGACGGCGACCCACTTCGGCAACGTAGCGATCGATCAGTTCCATTTCGTTTCTCCTTCTCATTTCATAATAGCCGACCGAGCAGAGCGGTCAGTTGTCTCCATTCTTCTTTAAGCTGGACGAGCACCTGTTGACCAGCTTTGCTGATGACATAGTAGCGGCGCGGTCGGGACTCTTCCACCCGCCAGCGAGATTCCAGAAGCCCTTGCCCTTCTAGTCGCCGCAGCAAAGGGTAGAGGGTGCCCTGGTCTATCTCCAACCCTTGCTCGCCGAGCAGCTTGATCAGTGAATAGCCATACTGCTCCTGCTCGAGTTGGCTCAGCACTGCCAGCACCAGCACGCCGCGGCGTAACTCCAAGATGATGTTCTCCAAGACTTGATCGGTTTCCATGTCCATCTCCTTGCGCCGCATTATACCATGTACTACATAGTATGTCAAGTATTATATTCAATTATATATGATAATTTTTCAAGACAGTATTGGGTTTCGAAGGGGAAAGTATTTGTTGTTCAATCGGGTGAAATATCGCATGATTGATAGCCTGTTTTTCGTGGTAAACTTCTCATACGCCCGCCTTCTCCGCCCTCTTACTCCCTGGGTTATAGCAAACCTCTCTTTTCAATTTGGATTCTGTTGATGAACTGCCCGCGTTGTCAAACCGCCAACCCCGCTGAGGCTCGCTTTTGTCACAATTGCGGCGCTGCTCTTCCTCTGCGCTGCTCGAACTGCCAGGCAGAGCTTCTCCCCGCGGCGCGCTTTTGTATGTACTGCGGACAGCCAATCCGCGTACAGACCTCAGCCGATGACGCCCGCCTGGGACGTCTGACAGCGGCTGCGCCATCGCCTCTGGTGGAGAAGGTGCGCGCCGCCGCTCATCCCAGCGGTGAGCGCCGGTACGTCACCGTCTTGTTCGTTGATGTGGTCGGCTCCACCGCCCTGGCGGAGCAGCTCGGCACGGAAGCCTGGTCAGTGTTGCTCAATGGGTTCTTCGATCAAATCGCCCCGTTGATTTACCGATATGAAGGCACCCTTGCCCGTATGCTTGGAGACGCGCTGGTAGCCTTTTTTGGCATGCCGGTAGCGCATGAAGACGATCCATTGCGAGCGGTAATGGCGGCGTTCGAGATTCTGGCGACGACGCAGCAATACGCCCGGCAACTGCGCCAGCAATTCGGGGTCGAGTTTTCAGTGCGCGCCTGCCTGAATCGCGGGTTGATGGCGTTGGGTGCGGTGGGTGAAGATCTCAGATATGAGTACGCAGCGGATGGGGGAGTGGTGAACCTGGCTGCGCGCCTGAAGTTCGCCGCTCAGCCGATGTCGATTCTGATTACCGAGGAAGTGCATCGCTTTGTGGCACATGCGATCGATTGCGAGGACATCGGCTATCTGGAAGTAAAGGGCAGGGGGAAACCGGTGCGAGCCTACCGTGTGCTGGGGCATAAGGCTGCGCCGGGCAGCCTGCGCGGTCTGGTTGGGTTGAGCAGCCCTATGGTCGGGCGCGATCGAGAAGTGCAGCAACTGATGCACCTGTGCGAAGCCGTGCGCGCTGGATTGGGTCGGGTGGTGCTGATAATTGGCGAACCCGGCATTGGAAAGAGTCGCCTGATTGCAGAGTGGCAGGCGTTGGTCGGACAGCGTTATCAGGCTTCGAGCGTGCAGTGGGCTGAAGCGCACAGCCACTCCTACGCTCAGAGCGCTGCCTATCACCTGGCAGGACACCTGGCTACATCGTTGCTGGGCATCCCGGAAACAGCCGGCGAGGCAGAGGTGCGAGTTGCGTTGCGCGCACTTGTCGCCGACTTGTTGGGCGATCCAGAAAGCAATCCTGCCATTGAGTTATATGCTTCATTGGCGCACCTGCTCTCTCTGAATGTGGAACCGACCGTCCTTCAGGCTCTTCAAGCTGTGGAGCCCGAGGCGCTCCAGGCGCGTTACCTGGCGAGTCTGCGCCGCCTAATTGAGGGGCTGGCAGCGCGCCGCCCGATCGTGCTGGTGATGGACGACCTGCATTGGGCTGACCCTTCTTCGCTCGAGCTCTTGGCGCGGTTGTTGCCGCTGGTGTACACCACCCCGGTTCTGTTTTGTCTTGCCATCCGTCCAGATCGCGAGGTGCAGGGATGGAAACTGATCACTGCCGCGCGCGAGTTGCTCGGTAGCAGCCTGACCGAAATCCATCTCGAACCGCTCACAGACCAGGATAGCCGCCTGCTGGTGGCTAATTTGCTGGCGATTGAATCTCTGCCGGAAGAGATACGCGCACTGATTCTGAGAAAAGCCGAAGGCAACCCTTATTTTGTCGAAGAGATCATCCGTATGCTTATTGAGGGCGGGGCGATTGTGCCGAGCGAACATGGTTGGGCGGCTGGCGCTGACCTGGGGAATACAATCATCCCTGATAACCTGCAAGGTTTGCTTATGGCGCGCATCGACCGCTTGCCGGAACAGGATCGCCGCGTTCTGAGGGTGGCTTCGGTTGTGGGCAGGCAGTTTCCGGTCAAAGTCCTTGAACAGGTCATGCAAGATAGTCCACATCAACAAAGCGGCGCGCTGGGCGTACTGGGCTCTTTGGAGAACGCCGGTTTGGTCAGCTTGGCGCGCCTGGAGCCAGAGCTTGAGTATCACTTCCGCCACACCCTTGTGCAGGAAGCTGCCTATGCTTCGCTGCTGCTCGGCGATCGCCGGCAGCTTCATCTGATGGTGGGGCAGGCGGTGGAAAAGCTCTATCCCGACCATCTGGAAGAGAACGCCGCTATGCTGGCGTGGCATTTCTACGAAGCCGATCAGGCGGAACAGGCGCTTCATTACTATCTGCTTGCCGGTCAAGCCGCCCTAAAACGTTATGCCAACCAGGAAGCCGAGCAACATTATAGCCAGGCGATGCTGCTTGCTCCCACCGATAGGCAACGCGCTGAGTTGATCGCCGGTCTGGGGCTGGCGATTTCCAGGCAGGGGCGCATGCAAGAAGCCATCCAGATCTGGATGGAGGGCGTAAAGCTCTATCAATCTCTGGGCGACAGCAACGGCGCAGCGCGCCTGTACGCTCGAGCCGCGCGCGCCGCCTGGCACGGCGGCGATACCCCCCGCGGCTTGCAAATTTGCCTGGAAGGTCTGGCTGCAAATGAAGGCTCTCCGCTTTCGGCGGAATATGCCCGTCTGGTACACGAGACCGCCCGCGCCTATTACTTTAACGGCGACGCTGCGCAGGCAGCCCGCATGTGTCGGCAGGCGTTGGAACTGGCAGAACAGCTTGATGCCGTGGAAGTGCAGGCAGACGCCCTCGCCACGCTGGGCCTCTTGCCCGACCTGCCCACCGATGAGGCGATTGACGCATTGCAGCAGGCTGTGGCGCTTTCGGAAGCCCGTCAGTTGCTGCGGGTTGCCCATCGCGCCCACATCAATCTGGCAACCATGCTGCGCAGTCTGAAGGGTGACACGTTGGGGTCTTACAAGCACTATCAGCGTGCGCTTGAGATTTCCCGCCTGCGCGGCGTGCCTCAGGAAATCATGCTCTCCCTCGCGGCGGTGTTGCAGACCTCGCTGATGTTAGGGGAATTTGATGCGGTTGAACGAGGGATTACCGAACTCGAGGCTATTTTGGAGGATTTGAGCGATCCCGCGGCGGTTCAGGATGAGATTGATTCTCTGAGAGCGGCGCTGTTGGGGGCGCGCGGTGATTGGCTGGCAGCCCTGGAAATTGCCCGCAAAATACAAAGCAAAGCGCGCCGCCGGGGAGATTTGCAGATGCTCTATAACGCCTCCGCCTTTCTGGCATGGGAGCTGCTTGAGCTCGACTATTTTCTGGCGCCGCAGGATCTGAGCGAAGCCGAGCGCGCCATCCAGGATGCTATGACCATTGGCATGCAGGGGATTGGCGATCGGGTGGAGCCGCAATGCCGTCTGAGCATCGTCCGCGCTCGCCAGGGAAATCTAACCCAGGCGGAACAGCTCCTGATGCAAGCCCGCCAGGATACCCGTCAACGACGTTCCATTTGGGAGGAGATGTTCTTTTACCAAGCTGAAGCTGAGCTGGCGCGCGCTAGGGCGCGTTGGGAAGACGTCATCGCGGCTAGCGAAGCCCTGGTCGACATCCACTCGCGCACCAATCAGCGCTGGGAATGGGCGCGCGCCTTGCTGTTTCTGGCTCAGGCGCATGTCTCGCGCGGCGAAGCGGAGGACCTCAGCCGTGCCCAGGCTTTCTTCAACCTGGCGCTGGATTTGTTCAAAAAGATGAATGCCACCGGATATGTGCGTTTCATCGAAACGCGCCTGTTGGACTTGCAATTCGAAACCGAAACGCGCGTCCTGGCTGCCAGACAGGCGTCGCAGGAGATGCTGCGCGCGGGGCGCATCCAGAGCAGCTTTCTGCCAGAACGAGTGCCAGAATTGGAGGGTTGGGAGCTTGCTGTAGCTCTTGAACCGGCTTCACAAACCTCCGGCGATTTCTATGATTTTATCCCGCTGCCGGGGAATCGGCTGGGTCTGGTTGTCGCCGATGTGACCGATAAGGGGGCTGGCGCGGCTTTGTTCATGGCATCCTGTCGCACTTTGATTCGCACCTACGCCGAGCGTTACCCATCCCGACCTGAGCAGGTGTTAACGGCGGTCAACCGCCGCCTGTTGCTCGATACTCGTGCCGGCCTGTATATCACTGTATTCTACGGAGTTTTAGATCCTTCCGATGGCCAGTTGGTTTATTGCAACGCCGGGCATAACCCCCCGTTCCTTTTCAGGACATTGCAGGGACAGGTGGTGGAGCCATTTTCCGCCAGCGGGATGGCGGTTGGGATCATGTCAGAGGCGCGCTGGTCTCAACAGCGGGTGCAGCTTGAGCCGTTGGATGTGCTTTTTCTCTATACCGATGGGGTTACCGAGGCTCAAGATGAACGGCAGGCACTCTATGGCGAAGTGCGTATGCTCAACGCCGCTCGTCAGGCGTTGAGCGTGGAGTCAGGCGGGCTCAGCACTGCACAGGAGGCACTGGATGCCTTGTTGAGTGACATCCACGATTTCGTGGGGGGAGCGCCACACTCTGATGACCTGACGCTGATGGTTTTGCGCAGAGCGAAATAGCTTAAGAAGTGCAGGACTCGCAGCAGCAGGCTATAGCTCTGCGATTGACCAGTTTGGCAGGATATCCATATCCAGTGGGTCGCGTTGACCCCGGATGAAGCGATAATAACCAGCGCCGGCGATCATAGCTGCGTTGTCGGTGCACAAGGAGATGGGCGGGATATGCACCGGCTGCCTGGCGCGACTTTGAAAAGCCTGGCGCAGGGCGCGGTTCGCCGAGACGCCGCCAGCCACTAAAATCTCTTTCGCCTCGAAGGCTTCTGCGGCTTTGAGTGTCTTTCCCACCAGCACATCTACCACGGCTTGCTGGAAGCTGGCAGCCAGGTGGGCGACCGGCAGCGGCTGGCCGCGCTCCTGAATGCGGCGCACTTCGCGCAGCACCGCCGTCTTCAGCCCGCTAAACGAAAAATTCCAGCTATCCTCCAACCAGGCGCGAGGGAAGTCGAATGCGTTCGGATTGCCACTTTCGGCAGAGCGCTGGATGGCAGGTCCGCCTGGGTAAGCCAATCCTAACAGGCGCGCCACTTTATCGAAAGCCTCTCCGGCGGCGTCATCCAGCGTCCCTCCCAGGCGGCGGTATTGCAGATGATCGCTCATCAATACCAATTCGGTGTGCCCGCCAGAGACAATCAACGCCACCAATGGGAAAGCCGGTTCAGGCGGTGCTTTGGCTTCCGCCTCGTGCAGCCAAGCGGAATAGATGTGCGCTTCCAGGTGGCTCACTCCAACCAGCGGCAGCCCGCTGGCTAGAGCCAGCCCCTTCGCCAGGTTGAGACCCACAGCCAACGAGCCCGGCAACCCTGGTCCACGGGTTACGGCGATGGCGTCCACCTCTTGCAGATTCAGGTGTGCTTTCTGCAGCGCTCCCTCTACGATGGGGTAAATGGTGCGGATGTGCTCGCGCGAAGCCACCTCAGGGAAAATGCCCCCAAATTGAGCATGTAAATCAACCTGGGAAGCTACCAAACTTGAGAGGATCAACCTCCCATCCTCTACAACCGCCGCTGCGGTTTCATCGCAAGAGGTTTCGATGCCCAGGATGCGAGCGGCGGGCAGGGGGGCTTGGGATGACGGGTTTGCCACCGACATGGCTCTCGTTTCTCCGAATGGGATCATCACACGGCTTTCAACAATTGTACATCAGAACACTGACCGCATCGGCAATACCAAATCGAGCGGGTAATCCGCCAGGATCTCGGGCTTGCCGTCCGGGCGCATCCACACGGTATCTTCCAGGCGCACGCCCAGACCGCGCTCCGGGTAGTACAAGCCTGGCTCAATCGTCACCACGGCGCCTGCCTCCAATCGATCCTCTGGGCTGGCGTTACGACCAAACCATGGACGCTCATGTACGTTCAAGCCAACTCCATGCCCCAGGCTGTGCACATATCCCGATTGTGTTTGAGGATCTTGTTCGATAGTGGAATGCCCGCGCCCTTCGAATAGCTCGCAGGCGCGCCGTTGATATTGGGGGCAATGCACCCCCAGCTTGAGTTCTTTCAGCAACGTCTGGTAAACCGTGTACACGTCTTCGTAGAGCGCCAAAGCTTCATCTGTGGCGTATCCCAGGCACCAGGTGCGGGTGAAATCGTAGAAATAGCCGCCGCCCGCCTCGCAGGGGAAGATATCGAAGACGATCGTTTGCCCCAGACGCACGGTATCGCTTGCCGTACCTGCGCTGTGCGGCACAGCGGCATCGCGCCCAATGGCAAAGATGGTACCCTCTGGATTTTCGGCGCCCCGCTCCGCCAGCCACAGGTTGATTTGCCTTTTCACATCCCCGATGGTGAGAGGTTCTCCATTCGCTTTCATCAGCGTCTCGTTGTGCACGCGGTGAGCGGTCAGAAAATCGGCAACCTCTGCCACAACTGCTGTGGTCACCCGCCCCATCTGGCGGATGCGCTCCACCTCTGCCTCGTCTTTGGTCGCCATCGCCTGCATCAACAGCGAATCATCCAACTGTCCCACCACTTCCAGTCCTGGAAGCGCTTTTTCCAGGTTGGAGAAGATGGCGTATGCCACCCCGGCGTCGATCTTCCCATAAATAGCCACCTTACCTGTGGTGATCCCGAGCTCAGTCAACATTTTCTGGTAGCGTCGTGTAGTTGCCTGTAACAGGTCGCCGTTGCATTCCTTCAGCAGGTCACGCAGGCGATAGTCGCCCAGGTCTTTGGTTTGCAAGCCGGTGCGGGCTGCCTCGTCGCGTTCCATCGAGTTGTAGAAAAGCACCGCAGGTTGGCCGCGCTTTTTCACCAGGTCGGCTTGGGAGATGTGACCTCCGCCGGTGAAGTAGTACATGGGTGGGTTGTGCTGCGCTGGTCCGGTCACCAACAAGGCATCGATGTCATAAGCCTGCATCAGCCTGTCAAGATCGGTTTTCATGGTTTCTCCTTGGTCGCCTGTGGGGTGGAATAATGAGCCAGTCGGTATGTCGGGCGATAAGACGATTTCCCCAACAGAAATGCTCTTCTCGAACCGGGCAATGCCCTAATTATAACCAGCTTTAGTTCGGGCAAACGCTTCAAACCCTCACCGCTCCGCGACCACTCCCAGCACCTCCGCTGCGCCAAGGCGGATCAACTTCTGGAACATCAAAGCCATCTCCATCTCGCTATATGGCATGTCGTTTTCCAGCCACCAGGTGATCAGACCCAACCAGGAGCCTGCCAGGTAATGGAGAAACACCTCCAGCGGCACCTGTGGCTTCAGCGCCGCCAGTTGATCCTGCGATATCAGCACGTGCAGCATGGCGTCGCACGTCTGAACGATGATCTCGCGCAGCCGCCGCGAGATGGTATAGGAGCCCTCGCCGCGCAGGATGATGCGATAAAGCTGGGCATGATTGGCGACATGCCTGAAGGGCAGGACAATGGCTGGCGACGGTGCAGGGTGGGTGGCGTTGTTATCGAACTCCCAGGTGTCGAGAGGCAACCGCGCCATCTGCTCGACCAGATCATCTGCCAGTTCGCTGATGCTTTCCATGAGCAAGTCTTCTTTGTCGCGGTAGTGCAGGTAAAATGTAGTGCGTCCCAAGTCGGCGCGGTTAGTGATCTCCTCGATCGTTACCGCATCGAACCCCTTCTCGAGGATCAGGGCGAACAGAGCATCACGCAACTGGCGGCGGGTGCGGCTGATGCGCCGGTCGGATTTACGCGCCAGGGATGGTTTGCCAGACATTTTGTGGAGTTTGTTCAATAATCGACTCTTTATGGTAACTGCGGGTTGACAACAACCGCTGGCTTTGTATAATCCTAAACTGTTTGTCTATATTTGTTCATTTGTAGATTATACTACATCATGTTTATTACTCAACAGAATTGGTGGTGACCTTGGTTCAGATTGAACTGGCGCGTGAGGCGGAATTGCCGGTGGCTCTAGACCCCAGCCGCCCAAATCCATTAATTCGTCTGCGCGGGGTTGTCAAGGTGTATAAGACCGCAGCCGGAGATTTTCAGGCGCTGAAGGGCATTGACCTGGATGTGTATCCTGGCGAGTTTTTGGGCATCATTGGCAAATCAGGCGCGGGGAAGACCACCCTGATCAACATGTTAACCGGCGTCGACCGCCCCACCCGTGGCGAGGTATGGATCAATGGCGTCCCCATCCATCGGCTGGATGAGAATCGCCTGGCGCACTGGCGAGGGCGCAATGTGGGCATCATCTACCAGTCGTTCTATTTGATGCCCACCCTGAACCTGCTGGCGAATGTCATCCTGCCCATGGATTTATGCGGTTTGTATCGCCCTGGTCGCAGCGAGCAGCGCGCCCTGCAGTTGTTGCGCATGGTGGAGCTGGAGCAGCATGCCCATAAACTCCCCTCGGCGATTTCAGGTGGGCAGCAGCAGCGCGTCGCCATCGCGCGAGCGCTGGCTAACGACCCGCAGTTTATCGCCGCCGACGAGCCTACCGGACGCCTGGATTCTGGCACCGCTGAAGTCATCTTCCGCATCTTTGCCCAACTGGTTGAACAGGGCAAAACCATTGTTATGGTCACCCACGACCAGGCTCTGGCGCGGCGGATGACGCGTACGCTGCGCCTGGTGGACGGGTGCATTGTAGATGGGTCTTGATCGGGTGAAGACAAGGGTTATGTTTCCAGCCAGAGACGATCAACCCAATTACTTCCCATCTCCCGATAAGTGCAGCGGTGAGCCGCTCATCAGCATGAGCGAGGTTGTCAAGGTGTTCAAGAATGCAGGCGGCGAATTCACCGCTTTGAATCGGGTCACTGCCTGCTTCTATGCGGGGGAATTCGTCAGCGTGGTTGGCAAATCGGGCAGCGGCAAGTCGACCCTGGTCAACATGCTCACCGGTATCGATCATCCAACCTCTGGTACGGTGCGTGTCAGCGACATTGATATCCATCGCCTGAGCGAGAATGACATGTCTGTCTGGCGCGGCAACAACCTGGGGATTGTCTTCCAGTTCTTTCAGCTCCTTCCGACGCTGACCTTGCTGGAGAATGTGATGCTGCCCATGTACCTGATCGGAAAGTACGCCCCCGCGGAGCGAGAGGAGCGCGCTTTACGGCTCCTGGAACGGGTGGGTTTGCGCGGCATGGAAGATAAGTTGCCGGCTGCTGTATCCGGCGGTCAACAACAGAGCGCGGCGATCGCCCGCGCCCTGGCGAATGACCCTCCGATCATAATCGCCGACGAACCGACCGGCAACCTGGATTCGCGCGCCGCTGAAGAAGTCTTCGATCTATTCACCAACCTGATTGATGCCGGCAAAACCGTCTTGGTGGTCACGCATGACATCAGCCTGGCTAAGCGCACCAGCCGCACCCTGCTCCTTTCGGATGGCGAGTTGATCAACCCATGGGTGGCGCATGCATTGCCCAGATTGGCTCATAGTGAGATGCTCTGGCTCACCCACCACGTGCAGCCTGTCTCGTATCCTGCAGGAGCGCTCCTGCCCATTGATGACGAGAACTCAGAGTGGCTTTGGCTGGTGACCGCCGGGCAGATTGACCTGGTTGAAGCCACAACGACTGGCGGGGGACGATTGATCGCCTCGCTGCCTGGAGGTAGTTTTTTGGCTGGTCGCGAGATTCAGCCGGGCTGGCTGGCGCACGCCGGTGCAGATCGCCCGCTTGAGCTGCTGGTAGTCGCAGGTGCTGATTTCACCCACTGGTGCGACCAACACCCTGCAGTATGGACAGGGCTCAAGCAGTCGCGTCGGCTGCATCCTTTTTCAGGAGGTCAGTAGATGCGCCGCCCGCGCTGGCAGAAGGTGCTCGCCGATTTGTGGGGCAATCGCACGCGTTCTTTGCTGGTGGTGGCGTCGATTGCGGTGGGCTTGTTTGCCCTGGGGGTGATGGCAGCGATCTATGCTGTGGCATTAGAGGATTTGCAACGCGGTTATGCGGCGGTCAACCCGGCGAATATCGCCATTCAGACCAGCCTGTTCTCCCAGGGGTTGGTTGAGCGCCTGCAACAGGTCGAAGGCGTGCAAGATGCGCAAGGTGTGCGCCTGTACAGCACCCGGCTGCTGGTGCCACCGGATGAGTGGATAGCCGTTGATATCCAGGCATTCCATGAGCCAGCCAACCCGACCGTCAACCGGCTGGTGCTGATCGAGGGCAACATGCCTACCAGCAAAGATCAAATCGTCATAGACCGTTATCGGTTTGCAGATACCAAAGCCAGGCTCGGCGACCAGATCACGGTCGAGCTGCGCTCCGGTAGAACCCGTAAACTCACCCTGGTTGGAATCGTTCAGGATCAGACCATTGGCGCTTTTCGCGGCGCGGGGGGCTTCTTCAACGCGCCGGTGCAGGGTTATGTGAATCAAGAAACGATGGAGAGCCTGGAGCAACCTCTTCCCAAGCGCTACAACAGCCTGTACCTGACCGTAGAGGGAAATAGCGCCGACCCAATCTACCTGGAGGAAGTGGCACGTGAAGTGCGCCGGGTGCTGGAGGACAATCAGGTGCAGATTGTCAGCACCGCTCTGCGCAGCTCGACGGATCATCCAAACCTTTACCTGGCGCGCGCCTTATTGGCGGTCCTGATTGTGATCGGCTTTTTTGTCGTCTTCTTGAGCGGATTCTTGATCACCAATACCCTGCAGGCGCTTATCAATCAGCAGGTGGCGCAGATAGGCATCATGAAATCGGTCGGCGGACGGCGGGTTCAAATCGCGGGTATCTACTTGTTGCTCAACCTGGTTTATGGGTTGCTGGCGTTTCTGATTGCCATGCCGCTTTCGTTCCAGGTGGCATTTTGGGTTGTGGATTACCTGACGGTGCAGATGAATTCTTCCTTCTTCGGATACCGCCTCCTGCCGGAGGTGATTATACTCGAAGCGGTCATTGCGGTGCTCATGCCGCAGTTTGCCGCCTTGCCCCCGGTCTGGCAAGGGACGCGCATCAGCGTCCAGGAAGCCCTGAGCGGCATCCGCCAGGATCATCCTCCGCACCAGGGTTGGCTGGACCGGCGCATCAGCCGCCTGCGCAACACTTCGCTCCTGCTGGTGATCTCGCTGCGCAATACATTCCGCCGCAAAGGGCGCTTGCTGTTGACCGTGCTCACCCTTTCGCTTGGCGGGGCGGTATTCATCGCCACTTTCAATGTGCGCGTCTCGTTGTTGAATTATGTAGATCAGATCATCCGCTATTTCCTTGCCGATGTCAATATCACCCTTGACCGACCTTACCGGATCGACGAGGTCGCCGCGCTGGTGCAACAGGTGCCCGGTGTGAAAATGGTCGAAGGCTGGGCATTTGCCCGTACCGAGCTGGTGAAGGCTGATGGTTCGGTTGGGGAGAGCGTCGCCTTGCTGGCGCCGCCTGCAGAAAGCCCGCTTGTGCAGCCGATTCTATTGGAGGGGCGGTGGATCAACGCCGGCGACCAGAATGCGATTGCCCTTAGCGAGTTGTTTCGTGAGCGCTTCCCGAACCTGAGGGTTGGGGATACGATCCGCTTACAGGTCAACGGCGATGAAACCGATTGGGTGATCGTCGGTTTTTACCAGTTAGCCGGTAAGATCAGCGGTTTGGCTGCCTATACAAGTTATGAATCCCTGGCAAAGCTCACCCATCAGTCAGGGCGATCTATTGCCTACCGCGTGGTATCCGTTCGACCAGGGCTGTCACAGTCCGAACAGCAGGCGCTCGGCAAAGCAGTGGAACAACATCTGGAACGGGCTGGAATCACCGTAGTTGACATGACTACGGGCAAAGATTTATACGAAAACGCTGCTGAGGGTTTCGATGTGCTGACCGCCTTTCTGCTCTTCTTATCACTGCTCACCGCTCTGGTGGGAAGCATCGGCTTGACCGGCACGATGAGCTTGAATGTCATGGAGCGCACTCGTGAAGTTGGTGTTTTGCGGGCGATCGGCGCCTCCGACCGCATTCTCATGCGCATGGTGCTGTTGGAGGGTGCGGTGATCGGGTTGGTAAGCTGGGTGCTGGCTTCGCTGGCGGCTCTGCCCATCAGCAAATTGATGTCCGATGCCATCAGTCAGGCGCTCTTCGGCGGACCTGCGAACTTCGGCTACACCCCACTTGGTTTTATGGTTTGGTTGGCGGCGGTTGTGTTGTTATCGATTTCAGCCAGCATCATGCCAGCGCGCAACGCCACCCGCCTGACCATCCGTGAAGTTTTAGCCTATGAATGATTCTGCCATCAGAACGAGGGTATGACCGTGAGAAAAATCATCTTCTACCTGATTATGCTGTGTAGCGGGCTGGCTCTCTCAGCCTGTCGGGCTTCGACTGCGTCCACTCAACCGGCGGTTGATCTGTTGCCCACCGTGGTGAGCGAAACGGGGGTGATCGTGGAAGGACGGCTGGTGCCGCGTCAGTATGTCAACCTGAGCTTCAATATGGGTGGCACCGTCTCTGAGTTGCTGGTGGAAGAAGGGCAGTTGGTTGAAGCCGGGCAGGTGATTGCCCGCCTGGACCAGCGCCCTCGCCTGGAGGCGGCGGTGGCAAGCGCCGAACTGGAACTGGTAAACGCCCGTCAGGCTTTGAAGACCTTGAAAGAGAACGCTGAGATGAACACCGCCGTCGCGTTACAACAGGTGGCGAGAGCGCGCGACGCCGTGCGCAACGCCGAGCGATACCTGAACAACCTGAAAAAGGGCAGTCGTCAGACAGATATTGATTCTGCCAGGGCTGATGTCGTGCTGCTTAAGGATAAGCTGGAGCAGGCGCGTAAGGACTTTGCTGAACATGAGCGCAAGCCGGAAGATGATGTCACGCGCGCCGCCTACCTTTCCAGGCTGGCTGATGCCCAGGAGAAGTACGATCTGGCGGTGCGCCTGCTCAATAACTTGCAGGGGACGCCCAGCGAGATTGACCTGGCGATCGCCGAGGCAGACCTGTCACTGGCGCAGGCGCGCCTGGCGCTGGCTGAGCGCGAGTACGAAGACGTGCGCGCCGGCCCTGACCCCGATCAATTGGAGGCGGCTGAGGCACGCTTTTCAGCAGCGGAGGCTGCCCTGGCAGCGGCTAAAGCTGCCCTCGCCGACGCCGAACTGGTCTCGCCCATCTCTGGCACAGTCGCCAAACTGGAGCTAAAAATCGGCGAGCAGGTTTTGCCGGGTCGGGTGGTTATGGTCGTGGCGGATATCAGTCAATGGGTTGTGGAGACCCAAGACCTGAGCGAAATGGAACTTCCGAAGATTCAGGTTGGGCAAAATGTGGCGGTTATCCCGGATGCCCTGCCAGAGCTGACCCTGGAAGGCGTGGTCGAGTCGATTAGTCAGCTCTATGAGGAAAAATTCGGCGATGTTACCTATACAGCCCGCATCCAGCTTCGGGGTAACGACCCGCGCCTGCGCTGGGGGATGACGGTATCGGTGCATTTTAACCCCTGAGCAGAAGCGAAGGATTGAAGCGCGGAATGCTACCCCGCCGGTTGCTCTCCTGGTACGGCTTGCTGGCGTGCGCTATTGCCCTGGGGGCGGTAGTGATAGCCAGCCTGGCTGCATACCGCCGTGCCCCTGCCGCGCCGCTGCCCGTTGAACCGACCGCAAGCCCTGCTGCATTGACAGTCGAAGGTAATCTGACGCCACGCACCTTTGTGGAGCTATCGGTCGTTGAACCAGCCCGCATCCAGTCGGTGTTGGTGACCGAAGGCGACTGGGTTGAAGAGGGAACTGTACTGGTGCGGTTGGATGGGTACGAACAGGCTCGCGCCGAGCTGGAAGCCGCTCAGTTGGAATGGGTGCTGGCGCGACAAGCGCTGGAAGAGCTCTATCGCCGTGCTCCTGTCGAGCTGGCACTGGCTACCGTGGAATTGCGGCGCGCGGAAAAAGCGCGCGACTATGCCTCTGACCACTTAGCCAGTCTACAAAAGACGCCCAGTCCGCAGCGCATTGCTCAGGCGCGCGCCAATGCCTTGCTGGCTGAAAAACGTTTGGCTGAATTGCGCGATGATTTGCAAAAAGCCAGTCAGAAGTTTCGCAGACTCAAGGATTTCATGTGGTATTTCGTCGATCGCCGCGAGTATCACCTGATGTTGACCGCGATGGAAAAACAAGTAGCGCTGGCGGAGAGACGCTATTGGGATGCCCAAGAAAAATATGAAGAACTGCTTGAACCGGTTGACCCGATTGACCTGGCAATGGCGCAGGCGGACCTTGCGGTGGCAGAAGCGCGCCTGCATCAGGCAGAGCGTGAGCGCGCCAAACTGTTGAACGGTCCTAAGGAAGACGATTTGGAGGCGGCGCGCGCCCGCCTTAAACTGGCACAGGCGCGCCTGGCAGCGGCTCAAGCTGCACTGCGCACCGCCCAAATAACTACGCCGCTATCTGGGGTGGTTGTCAAACTGAAGGCGAAGCCCGAAGAATTTGCGTTACCCGGTCGACCCCTGGTGGTGGTCGCTGATCTATCGCAATGGATTGTGCAAATCAGCGATTTGGACGAAGTCACCGCTGCTCGCATTTTTCCAGACCAGCCTGTCGAGCTGCGGCTGGCTGCTTACCCGGAGCTGGAGTTAGCTGGTGCGCTTGAGTCGGTCAGTCTGTACCCCAGAGAGGAGGAAGAAGAGATGGTTTTTCGGGCGCACATCCGCCTGGAGCGGAGTGACCCTCGATTGCGTTGGGGATTGACCGCCCAGGTTTTCTTTCACCAGCCATGATCTCATCGCCCCGTTGATCCTGCTGCGGATTGTTTGACAATCAAACAATCTATAATTAAAATTCAAACAAAACCAAACACAGGTCGTTTTCTTCCATCCGTTGATTTCGCACGTCTAAAGCCAATGTATAACTCATCCAACGCTCATCGCCACGGGGTAGTTGGCATTGATCTGGGCGGCACCGTTGTCCGGGGCGGCTGGTTTGATCTTCGAGGCGAGCTGCTGGCGGTCGAGGAGTTGCCACTTCACGCCCAGGAAGGGGTGGCTGCCGGTCTGTCCCGCATTCGCGAATTGATCCATTCATTGTGTCAGAAAAGTGGCGCCGGCAGTCTGGTGGCGATAGGCGTTGGCGCCACCGGTCCGGTTGACCCGGCGCAGGGCATCATAAACAATCCCTATACCCTGCCCGGATGGGATCATGTACCCATCACGGCGGAACTTCAGCGACATTTTGGCGTCCCTGTCGCTCTGGAGAACGATGCCGATGTCGCCGCGCGCGGTGAATATTGGAAGGGCGCCGGGCAGGGGGTAGAGCGCCTGTATGCGGTTACCGTTGGCACCGGCATCGGTACTGCCTTCATCCTGAATGGTGAGATCTATCGTGGTGTGGATGGGGCGCATCCAGAGGGTGGTCATCATGTGATTGACCCAAGCGGGCCCGCCTGTTATTGCGGTGCCCATGGCTGTTGGGAAGTGATGGCAGCTGGTCCTGCAATCGTGCGTTATGCCCATGAGGCGCTTGCATCTGCTCAGGACTCGGCGCTGCTGGCGCTGGCGGACGGCGATTTATCTCGGCTGACCGCTCGCGATGTCGCCCAGGCTGCAAGAGACGGCGATGCGCTGGCGCGGGCAGTGATGGACAAAGCTGCCGCCTATTTCAGCCTGGGGCTGGTGAACATCGTCGCTCTATTTCTCCCACAGGTGATCGTCCTTAGCGGCGGTGTGATGAAGAGCCTTGATCTGTTTTTACCGGCGGTAACGCAGGCGCTGGCTGATCACCAGGCGATGTACCCCGCCCGGAAGGTTCGCATCCTGCCAGCAGCGTTGGGTTACTATGCCGGCGTGTATGGCGCAGCCTATACCGCACTGCAGATGAGCAACCATCGCCGAGAAGCAATCGCCAGCCCGGTTTGACGCTTGTCTGAGATATTCATATAATCTTTTTCTGAATGGAGGCAGTCTCATGGAAGATACCGGCAATGAATTTGTCACGATTTATGGGCGCAATCTGGTGGGGGAATTGCCGAATTTTGTGCATCGTCCCTACCTGGTTGTCACCATGGAAGACCTGTGGCCTAAGTTCGAGAGTTTCTTCGACAAGAACCTGGCAGGCGTTTACATGGTGCGCACGCTCGAATACGAGCAGTTATGCAAAGACCTGGAGCGCCTGCCCAATTGTAAGAGCGTCATCGGTCTGGGCGGCGGACAGGCTCTCGATGTAGCCAAGTTCTTCGTTTGGAATCAGCCCAAGCCATTGTTTCAGGTGCCCACCGCCATGTCGGTCAATGCCGCCTTCGGTCATCGCACGGCGGTGCGCTTCCAGAGCAAGGTGCGTTACATCGGCTGGGCTGTACCCGAAGCTGTCTATGTGGACTTCGACGTGATCCAGGGCGCGCCCAAGATCCTCAACCGCAGCGGCGTGGGTGACATCTTTTGCTACCACACCGCCCTCTTCGATTGGAAACTAAGCCATGAAAGAGGCAAGACTGAAGCCAAGTGGCCGTATGACCCCAACCTGGTGGCGAAATCCCAACGAGTGTTGGACAGCGTCCTGGCAGCGCTGGATGACATCCGCGATGTCACCGAAAAAGGCATTCGAACGCTGATGAACGCCAACCGTTACGGCGGTGCAGCGTTTCATAACGCCGGCTGGAACCCGCGTCATATCGAGGGCTGTGATCACTTCCTGTTTTACTCGCTGGAGTATCTGACCCATAAGCCTTTCATCCATGGGCAGCCGGTCTGCCTGGGTGTCTATGTGGGCTCCCTGCTGCAGAACAACAAGGCGGAAGAAATGCTGGATGCGATTCATCGCGTGGGGGTAGACATCCGTCCTGAGGCGATGGGCGTCTCCTGGGATGACGTGGCTGAGGCGATCCGTAAAGTGCCCTGGTACACCAAACAGGCTGGTTTGTGGTATACCATTTATGACGAGGTGCCAATCACCGAGGAGTTCATTGCACGCGTGCGTGAGAATATAACCGCTAAATTTGGTCCCTGGCAGGGATGATGACTGTTGCTTGAAGAGTATTATGGTCGCAGCCTGCCTGGCGAGTCAAATCTCAGCGATCTACTAAACAGGAAGGAGGTGCCAGGACGAACGCTGATCTTGCTGCTTGAAATACCTGTGTTGGCATTCTGGTACAACGAGATAGACGAGGAGAGACCTTCATGAAAACTAAACTGTTCGTTGCGATGAACTTGATCCTGATTACTGCTCTGGCGCTGGCTGCCTGCGCCCAACCACCTACCCAGGCGCCAACTGCGCCTCCAGCGGCTACTGAAGCCCCAGTCGAACAGGGTTGCAAAGCCTATGCGGGCCAGGAGATCATCCTGTTGCTCAACGAACATCCCTGGACTGTGGGCGTGCGCCCCTATGTGAAAGATTTCGAAGCCGAGACCGGCATCAAGGTGAACCTGCAGGCATTCGCCGAAGACCTGTACTTCGACAAGATGTACCTGGCGGTGCGTTCAGATAAGCCCGTCGCCGATGTTTACTTCCTGCCCATGGATTTTCACGCCTTCACCCAGTGGTCGGCGGGGCAGGTAGCGCCGCTGACACCCTACATCGAAAATCCTGCCCTTACGCCAGCGGATTATGATCTGGCAGATTTTCCTGAGGGCTTCCGCATGGGCGCCATGTTCCCACCTGGCGACGCCAATGCACAGCTCTACGGCATCCCGATCACCTTTGAAGCCTACATCCTGTTCTACAACAAGGATCACGTTGATAAATACCTGGGTGGCAAGGTGCCAGAGACCTTCACTGAGTTGGTCGAAGCTGCCAACAAGATCACCCAGGAGAGCGGTGGCGAGGTCTACGGCGCAGTGATGCGCGGCATCCGCTCCGACACGATCATCGACACACTGACCGGAGTGGTTTTCAACAGTTGGGGTTCCGATCCTTCTCCACTGCCGTATAACATCTGGTTCGATGGCGATTGGAAGAAACCCCGCTTCACCGATCCGCGCATCACCGAAGGTCTGAGCAACTACGCCGCGTTGATGAAGGCTGGCCCACCCAACATCCAGTCCATCGACTGGCCCGACGCCAATCAGCTCTTCGCTCAGGGCAAAGTGGCTTTCTTCATCGACGCCAGCCTGTTTGGTCCGGGTTACGAAACGCCCGAAACCTCGACGGTAGCCGGCAAGGTTGGGTACGCGCCTATTCCCAAGACCGACAGAGGACAGATGACCGGGCACTGGATGTGGGGGCTGGGCATCCCGGCGAACTCCGAGCATAAGGAAGCCGCCTGGTGCTTCATCCGTTGGGCGACCAGCAAGGAGATGGAGCCGAAGATCGGCACCGCCACCGGCGGCGCAGCCCGCCTCTCCACCTGGAGCAACGCCACCTACACCAGCTCGCTCAATCCGGGCTATGTAACCGCTGTTCAGACAGCCATGGCTACCTCGCGCCCGACGGCGGTCTTTAGCGAGGATTGGAAGGAGATCGTCATCATGGTGGTCGATGCCGTCCAGGAGATATACGGCGGCAAAGAACCCGCCCAGGCGACCCAGGATTTGCAGAATAAGGCGCTTGAGGTTGTTAGTAAATAACCCAATTAAGTAGAAAAGTTTAGGGCAGGTCGCCAGGACCTGCCCTAAACTTGCGTCAGCGCTCTGGTAAACTGGATTTGCTGAATTGGAGAACCGGCATGGCATCGCGGCAGGACCTTCGTTCGGGATTTCGTGAGCGCAACTTGCAGAAAGCCTTGGGCGTCTATTTGTACATTGGACCTGCATTGCTCGTCCTGGCAGTCACCTCGATCTATCCTGTAATCTATTCGGTGGTGATGAGCTTTTTTGATTGGGAGTGGGGTGGAAAGGTTTCTTTCATCTGGTTTGGTAATTACCTGCGCTATTTGAGTGATCGGAGTTTTTGGCAGGTCGTCTGGCAGACCTTTTACTTCACCATCGGCGCGGTTTCCGTAGAGCTTGTGCTTGGTATGGCGTTGGCAATCATTGTCAACCGCCTGAGGTTTGGGGTGGGGATAGTCCGCACCTTGCTGATGATTCCCCTGATGGTATCCGGTATTATCGTGGCTTTGATGTGGAAGATTCTGCTCGATCCCACGCTGGGGATTGTGAACTACCTGCTGCGGCTGTTACATTTGCCCACTTCGGTCTGGTTCGGCGCGCCGGGTTCAGCAATGCCCTCAATCATCCTGGTGGACACGTGGTGGCAAACAGCCTTCGTCTTCATTGTCCTCTCCGCTGGCTTGCGCAGCCTGCCGCGCGAACCATTCGAGGCGGCAGAGGTGGATGGAGCTACAAGCTGGCAGAGTTTTCGCTATCTCACCCTGCCCATGCTGAAACCAGTGTTGTTGACCGTGCTGATTTTCCGCACGATCGACTGTTTGAAAGTGTTTGCAATTATCTTCGGCACCACCGGCGGAGGACCGAACATGGTCACCGAGTCGGTGCAAACCCTGGCGTATCGCACTGCGTTCAAGTTTCTAAAACTCAGCCGTTCGATGACCCTGATGGTGATCTTCTCGATCATCATCCTCGCTCTGCTCTTGATCTATATGCGGGTCGGTGAGCGCGAAACTGTCAGAGAGGGAGGCAGCCGATGAGCGCCCGCGCCACCCGTCGTCTGATGACCATCATCGCCTACTTGTTGGCGTTGGTTGCGGTTGTCGTGACTTTATTCCCGATCTTCTGGATTTTCACCATCTCGATCAAATCCCAGCGTGATGCTTTTGCCATGCCGCCGGTCTGGGTCTTCAAGCCGGAGTGGAACAACTACCTGGAAATCTGGCAGCAGGCTGGTTTCGGTCAGGCGTTCCGCAACAGCGTGGTTATCACCATGGCTGGTGTGGTGCTGGCGCTTCTGCTGGGCATCCCCGCCGCGTATGCGCTGAACCGCATGGAGTTTCGAGGTAAGCGGTTGTTTGTGATCTGGCTGCTGATCTCCTATATGTTCCCCGAATTCCTGTTCATCATCCCCATGTACGTGCTCTATCAGCAGTTGGGTCTGTATGACACCCAGGTGGGCATGGCTCTGGTCTATCAGGTTTTCGTATTGCCCTTTACGATTTGGTTATTGCGCAGCTTCTTTGCCGACGTGCCCGTCGAACTGGAGGACGCTGCTCGCATTGACGGTTGTACGCGGTTTCAGACGCTGCGCCTGATTTATTTCCCGCTGACCGCTCCGGGCATCTCAGCCACGGCGATACTGGCGGCAATCTGGATCTGGAACGAACTGACCATCGCCCTGGCACTCACGTTCGATGTGTCCAAGACGGTCACGGTGGCGGTGGCTGGTTTTCGCGGTTATGCTTCGATTGACTGGGGTGGGATGACCGCTGCTTCCATTGTCTCCATCATCCCGATGTTGATTTTTGCCGCCTTTGCCCAGCGCTATATCGTCGAGGGGCTTACCCTGGGCGCAGTCAAATAACTCTGGATATCCAAGCGCGTTGGCGCACCCTCCGGCGCGTTTGCGCGCATCCTGAAGGAGTTTTGATATGGAGAACAGTTTCGATTTTTCTGGAAAAGTTGCCCTGGTCACCGGAGCAGGGCGCGGCATTGGCAAGGGCATCGCCTTGCGCCTGGCGCGGCATAACGCCGACATCGCCGTCAATGACTTGGTGGTTGAGACAGCCGAGCAAACTGCCGCCGAAGTAAGAGCTCTGGGGCGGCGGGCGGTGGTCGTGCCAGGAGATGTCTCCCGCAGCGAAGTGGTTGACCAAATCGTCGAAAAGGTTATTCAGTCCTTTGGACGCATTGACATTCTGGTGAACAACGCCGGCGTCTCGCTCTACCGCCCCATCCTGGAATGCACCGAGGAGGATTGGGATCGCCATGTGGATATCATGGCGAAGGGGACGTTCTTGATGATGAAAAAGGTCGCCCCTTACATGCTCAACCAGAAATGGGGGCGCATCGTCAACCTGGGCTCTTATGTGGCTCAGTTGAACTGCACCACAAAGTATTTCGGTCCTTACTGCGCTGCCAAATTCGCCATCATCGGCTTGACCCAGGTGGCGGCGCAAGAATGGGCACCGTACGTGCTGGTGAACGCCGTCGGTCCGGGGGACGTGGAGACAGAGATGATGGAGCTGGAGTGGCAGCAGGAAGCGGCGCGGCGTAATATCTCTGCTGCTGAGGTCAAAGAAGAATATCGAAAGCGCCTGATTTTACAGCGCTTGCAGAATCCCGACGACATAGCCCGCGCCGTGGCTTTCCTGTGCTCGCCCTTCGCCGATCAGATCACCGGCACCCACCTGATCGTCAGCGGCGGGCTGCCCTACACGGTCAAATAGGAGTGCGTCCCATTTATCCACCTGGCTGGCGCATTTCTTTCAGCGCATCTTCCGCTGCCTGCAGGGTGACGGCGATGTCCGCCTCGCTGTGGGCGGTGGAGAGCAGGAACAGGTTGTCTTGTTTGGGTTGCACCAGAACGCCGCGTTTGAGCAGCCCTTCCCAGAGTTGACCGAAGGGGCTGGTTTGCAAGATAGGCAGGGCGGAGCGATAGTCGTGTGGCAGACGCTCCGGTTCGCAAAACCAGAGCTGGAACATCCCTCCCACACCGCTCCAGCTTGCTGGAAATCCTGCCCTGCGGGCGAGTTCCACCAGCCCGTTTGCCAGTTTTTCACCCAGGAGCCTCATCTGCTCGAATACGCCCGGTCGGGCTAACTCGCTGAGCGTGGCAATCACCGCGCTGGTTACAATCGGATTGGAATTGTAGGTGCCGCCGTACATCACTTTTCCGCTGGCGACCAGCTCCATGATCTCCCTGCGACCGCCAACAGCGGCTGCCGGGAAGCCTCCTGCCATCGCCTTCGCCAGAGTGGTCAGGTCGGGTTGAACCTTCAACAACCCCTGGGCGCATCCCAGGGCGGCGCGAAAGCCGGTCAGCACCTCATCGAAGATCAGGACGATCTCGTTCTCGCGGGTCAGTTGACGCATGGCTTCCAGGTAGCCGGGCTTCGGCATGATCCCGCCCACGTTACCCAGGATTGGCTCGGTGATCACGCAAGCGATCTCGTCCCTGCGTTGGATGAGGGTCTTTTCCAGCAAGTCAAGGTCGTTCCAGGGCAGGGCGATTACGGTTGGAGCCAGGGCGCTGGGGATGCCAGCCGAATTTGGCAGCGGATCCAGGATGCCCGTCTGGCTGGCAGCTTCTGGCGGCAGGCGATTGCTCCAGTGGAGCTGATCCGACCAGCCATGGTAGTGACCCTCGAAGCGCACGATTTTCTCTTTACCGGTGTAGGCGCGCGCCAGACGCACCGCCCGCTGCACTGCTGCCGTGCCAGAATTGTCGAAGCGTAGCACCTCGATCGAGGGGACCATGCGGCAGATTAACTCGCAGGCTTCGATCTCCAGATCGTGCGCCAGGGCGAACAGACTGCCTCGTTCTTGAAGCACCTGGCACACCTTTTTGATAACCGGAGCAGGTCGATGTCCAAGGATCAGCGGGCCAAGCGCCATCAGGTAATCGATGTACTCGTTCCCGTCCACGTCCCATAGATGCGATCCCTCTCCATGGGTCACGTAGAGCGGGCCATGCATCCAGCCGCCGCCTGGACCGCGCGTGCCGCTGCCCACGCCGCCAGCAAAATGCGCAAGCGCCCGCTTATAGAGTTCCTGTGAGCGATCAGTTTGATAGGTCATGCATGCACCTCAAAAAGCCACATCAACGGCTTCATTGTTCTTCGACTTTGGTTGGGTGTTTCCCCCTATGGTGTGCTGGAGATTATAACTGAAGTCTGACAAGGAGATGATAAGCGATGGAAGCATTTCGTTCCGGGTTGCTGTCATTACTGCAAAAACTGGTGAGTATCGAGTCGGTGAATCCCTGGCTGGTGCCAGGAGGCGCAGGGGAGGCGCAGATTGCAGACTTTGTTGCCAACTGGCTGGCGCCGCTGGGGGTGCCGGTCTGGCAGGAAGTTGTAATCAACGGGCGCAGCAACCTGATTGCCCGCCTGCCGGGCACGGGCAAGGGGAAAAGCCTGTGTCTGTATGCTCACCTGGATACCGTTGGCGCCTCGCTCTGGCAGGATAGAGCCTTTCGGTTGCGACAAAGCGGCGATCGCCTGTACGGGCTGGGCGCCGCCGATGACAAGGGGCAGTGTGGCGCAGCTATGCTGGCGTTCAAAGCGCTGGTAGAGAGCAAGAAGCAGCTTGGCGGCGACGTCTGGCTGGCGCTCCTGGTGGATGAAGAGGGCGAGTCTAGCGGTGCGTTTCATTTCGTTGAGCGCCATCATCCGGATGCGGTCATCGTGTTGGAGCCATTTGGTCTGGACAGGATCATCGTCAGCCACCAGGGATTTGGCTGGCTGGACATCGTGGTGAAAGGACGCCCCGCCCACGGCTGCGACCCTGAGCAGGGGATTGACGCCATCCTGCTGACGGCGGAGGTGATCACCCGCCTGGGGCGGCTGGATTGTGAGCAGTTTGCGCTGCATCCCCATCCGCTGAACGGCAAAACCGTCTTCCATACCAGCACGATCACCGGCGGTACAGATTACGCCACCTATCCCGCCAACTGCCAGCTGGGCATCGAGATCGGCACGCAGCCGGGAGAGACGATTGACAACCGCCTGCGTGAGCTCGAAGCGGTGTTTTCGCAAGTTAAGGCAGCTTTTCCGCAGTTTGAGGCGCAGGTTCAGGTGCGGCTGGCGCGCGAACCCTTCGAAGCCAGGGGGCATGAGGCGTTATGGTCAGCCCTTTCCGGGCAACTCGAGCGCCTGAACGGTAAACCGCCTGTTGCCGCTGGATTGAACGCCTGGTGCGACGCCGCTATTTTCCAGCAGGCGGGCATCCCGACCTTGATGATCGGCGCAACCGGCGGGAACTATCACGCCCCGGATGAATGGGTGTCGCTTTTCCAATTGGAGGCGCTCACCGCGGCGCTGATGAACACCGCCCAGGCGTTCTGCGCATGAAGTTATGGCTCGCGATGTGGTAACCGGAAGCCGCGTACCGAGCAGCGAAAGCGGCTTGAGAGCCGGATTCAGAACCTCTGCGAGCAGGGCGGAGGCGCTGCGCTTTTGCTTGGTTACGCGCCGGCTTGAAAATGGACGCCCTACAGTGCGCCTCTCAGAACTCCCAGCAATGCCTCATCCTGCTCTGCCAGCACCGTACGCGGGTCGAGCGCCACCCGCTCACCTTCGGTGCGGGCGATCATCGGCGGCTGCGACTGACGCAGGCGACTAAGGAAGCGGTTCGGGCTGCTCACGCTCAGAGCCAGCAATCGCGTCGGCAGGGTCTCGCCGGGCAATGAGCCGCCGCCCACGGTGGATTCGCCGGCGATAACCTCTCCCTGCCCGAGCGCCTGCTGCCAGCGGCGGGCGCGCCTCTCGATCTCGTCCAGCGGAGCGGCGATCATCCGCCAGACCGGTATTTCGCGCTCAGCCTCATCTTTCAGATAATGGAGCAACGTCGCCGAAAGCGCCGCCAGACAGAGTTTATCTGCCCGAATCGCCCGCGCCAGAGGGTGTTTTCTCAGCTTTGCCACCAACTCCAGGCGACCGACCAGAATGCCCGCCTGCGGTCCTCCCAGCAACTTATCGCCTGAGAAGCATACCAGGTCCGCACCGGCTGCCAGCGATTCCTGCACCATCGGTTCGTGACCCAACCCAAAGCGAGCTGTGTCCAGCAATGCGCCGGAGCCAAGGTCCTCCACCACGGGTATGCCGGCGCGGTGGGCAACATCGGCTATCTCGCCTAGTTCTGGCTCGCTGGTGAAGCCCGTGATGCGGAAGTTAGAGCGGTGTGCATGCAGGAACAGGGCTGGATTTTCCTCCAGCGCAGTGATGTAGTCGCTCAGGTGGACGCGGTTGGTGGTGCCGACCTCGATCAGGCGCGCACCAGACTGTTTCATCACATCGGGCAGTCGAAAACCACCCCCGATTTCCACCAGTTGCGAGCGGGCGATCACCACCCCGCGCCTGCGCGCCAGGGCGCTCAACGCCAGAAGCACTGCAGCGGCGTTGTTGTTCACCACCAGTGCTGCTTCCACGCCACATATGCGGCGCAGCAGGGCTTCCGCATGCACCAGGCGCGAACCGCGCTGTCCTTTCTCCAGGTCGTATTCCAGGTTAGTGTATCCCTGACCTGCCTCATGCGCTGCTTTCAGCGCGGCTGGACTCAGCGGCGCCCGCCCCAGGTTGGTGTGCAGGATCACTCCGCTGGCGTTGATCACCGGCAAGAGCGTTGGCGTCGTCCAGGCTTCCAGCAGCGCCTGCATGCGCGCCTGTAACTCAGGCTCCGCCGGCAGCGTCCCGCTCTGCTGATATTGCTGGCGCGCCTCCTCCAGCGCCAGGCGCACTGCCTCCAGGGTCAGGGGGCGACCGTAAGCTTCCACCCAGCCAATTGCGGGCGGATTACGCAACACTTGATCAACGGAAGGCAGCGAGCGGCGATCGCGAGAATTCATCTCTCGCCTGTATCTTGGCTGGGGTGTTCACCAGGGCTTCCACTGGCTTTTTTCACGCAGGCGCAGCAGAGTTTCAATAATAACAAGCCCCACCGCCAGCAGCACCGCCAGAGAGGGGATGAGCACCCGCCCTATCTTCAACCAGGCAAGGGTGGGAAAATAAATGCCCACCCACAACGCTTCGCGCACCACTACACCCATGGTGACGGGCGGCTGGCTGGGGAAGCGACGGTTCAGGAAAGCCATCAATGGCAAGGCGAAGCCAGTTGCTGCCAGCACGCTCAGGAAGAAGAACAGCCAGCGCGGCCCAAGCGTGGGCAGGGTGAAGAAGATCAAGTAAGCCAGACCGCCCCAGCCGGCTACAGAAAGGATCAGCGCCGCAGGCAGTACATCACTTATGGAGGGAGATTTCGGTTCCTCTATCATATCAAGGTCACTGTTTTACTTGAAATGCTCATCCTTATTCTCCATCAGCCAGCAACGGTGCAATCAGTGTGCCTGCTGGTGCTGCGCTCGGAGCGGCAACATCTGCCCGCGAGAATTATAGCATCCTTTCCAGCCCAAGGCTGCGGTGTTATAGCTTCTTGCGCTTTTCTTGGCATCTCAAGTATACTCAGCGGCATGCAGCGCAGCGCCCAGTATGCCACCTGGCTGGAGATCGACCTGTCAGCCATCGAGTCCAACGTGCGCCTGGTGCAACAGCGCAGCGGGACAGCCGTGATGGCGGTGGTAAAAGCCGACGGCTATGGACATGGGGCGGTGCAGGCTGCACGCGCTGCCTTGCGCGGCGGCGCGAGTTGGTGCGCGGTAGCTCGCATCGAGGAAGCGCTTGAATTACGCAACGCGGGTTTGGACTGCCCCCTCTTGCTGTTGGGTTATATTCCTGCCGGCATGCTGGAGCACGCAATTGCCCGAGATGTTTCGCTCACGGTGTGGGATAGCCAGGGTGTGCAGGCAGCCAGCGAAGCCGCCCGGCGAGTGGGTCGGTCTGCCCGCCTGCATTTGAAAGTCGACACCGGCATGAGCCGCCTGGGCGCCCAGCCCGAACAGGCGGTCTCCCTTGCGCAGGAGATTGTCCATCAGCCGAACGTCAGTTTCGAGGGGTTGTTTACCCATTTCGCCCGCGCCGACGAGGCGCATAGCAGCGTCAGCGATATTCAGGAGACGCTCTTCCGGGACTTGCTGGCAAAACTGGAGCGGGCGGGCTTGCGTCCCTCGCTGGTGCACGCCGCCAACTCAGCAGCCAGCCTGTTTCGTCCAGGCGCTGCTTTTGACCTGGTACGTCCAGGTATTGTTATCTATGGTTTGGAGGTATCGCCAACTCAGCCTTTGCCGCCAGGATTTCGCCCTGCGCTTGCCTGGAAGGCAGTCCTGTCTCAAGTAAAGGTTCTGCCACCTGGGCGCGGCGTCAGCTATGGGCATGAATATGTAACCACTGCTTATGAACGCATCGGCACCGTGCCGCTCGGCTATGCTGACGGCATCCGCTGGGGGAGACCAAATGAGGTCCTGATCGCCGGCAGGCGCGTGCCGGTGGTAGGTCGGGTCTGCATGGATCAATTGATGGTGCAACTTGATGCAGTCCCCGAAGCCCGCCCCGGCGATGAAGTGGTCTTGATCGGTTCTCAGGGGGAGGAACGTATCAGCGCCGAAGAAGTCGCCCGGCGCTGGGGGACGATCAACTACGAGGTGGTTGTTGGCATTGGGCGCAGGGTGCCGCGTCTGTATCACTGGCAGGGCGAATCGCCGCCCGAAGCTCTGCCAGATGAAGCGTCTGAGAGCAAGCCAGGTGATTGACGCTCAAGCGCCTGGCGCGCTCTGCAAGTTGGGTGAGGTACTTTGAGCCGATCTCTTGCTGTGGGGCAAAAGCATGGAGCAGTCGGTTCGATGTCCTGGATGTGGTGTGTGGATCAAAGTACTCCCCGGGATCCTGCATCGGTACCTTGGGGCAAATGCCGGCAGTTGGGAGATTTACGGTTCAGTGCTTGCCCGACAATACAACCAATTTGGCTACCCCGATCCGACTCACCGGCTGACGGTAGATACCTGGGCGGTGCAGCACCCTGGTAAACCAGCTCGACGAGCTATCCAGTCCGTGGCGGTGCACCTGATCAGTCTGTATCTGGTGCCTGAGCATGGTTTGAGTGGTGCGCAGGCGAAGCGCGCGGTTGCGCAACTTCTGGCGCAAGCCGATCGGTTCGCCTGGCTGGATCCTCCAAACCCTAATGGAAACCTCACGATATCACATGTATTTGCCGCCGGCGATTTCGCAGAACATTGCAGGCTGGTTGAAGGGTGGGCGTGGGATATCTGGAATGCCTGGTCGGCGCAGCATAATCAGGTGAACGACTGGGCTATAAATGCGAAATTGTTGCCAGGCAGCCGCTGAGGCAGTGTTTCTGCGTGGCGCGGGAGGCAAAAGAAGGGTCAGGTTCTTGGATGCTGAATGACAGGCGTAATTTCCAAACCTGAACAGCTGGCAAGGAGATTTGTTATGAAGAAATGGCTTGCTTTTGTACTCTCTTATATCATTCTTGCGCTTCTCCATGAAGGCGGTCATCTGGTTTTTGCGCTCCTGTTCAACGAATATCAGGCGCTCCAGTTCAATATGCCCTTGTTAGGACCGGAAGTGACCTATCGGACGCCGGTTGATGAAAGAGTCGGGGTCCATTGGGCTGTTATTGCGGGTGCCAGCAGTATCCTCACCTTATCGCTGGGATATTTGCTGCTCTTGCTTGCCAAAAGGGTTGCTCGTGTTCAGGCTCGATTTCCGAGAGCGGTGTTATATTACCTGACCTTCCTGGCGTTGCTTGTCGACGCCTTCAACCTTTCCATTGGGGCATCCATCTATGGCGGAGACGCCGAAGGAATTGCGGTTGGCTTGGCTGTACCGCGTTACTGGGTGCAGATCGTATTTGTGCTTGTGCTATTCATCAATCGGGAACTAATTGCACAAAAACTGCTCCCAATCTATGGCGTGCGAACGAATCATTTCTTGCTTCGACCCTGGCTATACAGGGTCAAGCCAGCTTGAGTATCGTTGCTGCGGAGAGGTAGCTAAGCCTCGGTTTATCCACCCAGGTATGCCTTCTTGACTTCCGGGTTTTGAGCGATCTCCTGCGCCGGTCCAGAAAGCACAATGCTGCCCGTTTCCATGACGTAAGCGCGGTGAGCGTGTTGCAAGGCGATGTGGGCGTTCTGCTCAACCAGCAACATGGTCGTCCCGGCGCGGTTGATTTCCGCCAGCGTGCGGAATAGCCCCTGCACCAGCACCGGCGCCAGTCCCATCGAAGGCTCATCCAGCAGCATCAACCTCGCCCGGGTCATCAACGCCCGCCCAACTGCCAGCATCTGCTGTTCTCCGCCGCTCAGCAGATCAGCCAGTTGATCCTTACGCTCTGCCAGGCGGGGGAAGATTGCGAACACGCGCTCCAGGTCTTCGGCGATGCCATCCTTATCCTTGCGGATGAAGGCTGCCAGTTTCAGGTTCTCCAGAACGGTCAGGTTGCCAAAGATGCGCCTGCCCTCCGGCACCAGAGAGATTCCCAAACGATTGACGATATCGTGAGCTTGATATTGCAATAGGTCTTCGCCCTTGAAGGTGATTTTGCCGGAAGTCACCCGCCCACCCAACTCTTTTAGCTGTCCGATGATCGCCCATAAGGTGGTAGATTTGCCTGCCCCGTTAGCGCCGATCAGGGTGACCATTTCCCCCTCTTCGACATCGAAGGAGATGCCGTGTAATGCCTGGATGGCGCCGTAGGATACAATCAGGTCCTTCACCGAGAGCAGCATGCCTACACCTCCTCGCCCAGGTAGGCTTCGATCACGCGTGGGTTGTTGCGAATCTCTTCCGGCGTGCCTTCGGCGATCGTCCGCCCGAAGTCGATCACTTTAATGCGCCTACACACGCCCATAATCACCCGCATCTGATGTTCGATGATCCAGACTGTCACGCCAAACTCCTCGCGAATCCAGAGCACCAGGTCCATCAGTTCGCTGATCTCGCCCGGGTTCATCCCGGCTGCCGGCTCATCCAACAACACCAGGCGGGGTTTCATCACCAACGCCCGGCAGATCTCCACACGCCGTTGTACGCCATAGGGCAGGTTCTTGGGCAATTCATCTTCGTAAGGTAGCAGGTTGAACTTGCGCATCAACTCCCTTGCCATCTGTGTCACCGCCTGTTCCTCCTGTACCAGTCGGCGGGTGAAGAAAAACGAATCCAGGATGCCGTATTGAATCTGGGAGGTGTGGGCGATGCGCAGGTTGTCCAATACACTCAGTTCATTCCACAGGCGGATGTTTTGAAAGGTGCGCCCGATGCCGAGCGAGGTGATCTGGTAGGGTTTCTTCCCGACCAGGCTGGTGCCGTTGAAACATATCTCGCCGCGCGTTGGGCGATACAACCCGCAGACCAGATTGAAGATCGTGGTTTTGCCGGCTCCGTTCGGACCGATCAAACCGACGATTTCGTTCTCGCCAAGCTCTAAATTGAAATCGTCGACGGCAATCAGACCACCGAAGGCGTGCGTAAGTGATTTAATCTGTAGCAGGGGCATGGCGGATTTTCTCCTCGGCGCTGTGGAAAAAGCGGCGGAGTTTGGGGAAAACATCCGGCAATTCCTTGTTGCCTAAAATGCCGGTTGGGCGGAACAGCATCAACAAGATCAAGATGACCGGGATGGCAACCCAGCGGTAGAGCTCCAGCGGACGCAGCACCTCCAACAGAATGGTGAAGCTCACCGCCGAGATTACAGAACCGCTCAGCGAACCCATCCCGCCCAGATAGACCATCACCAGCATAATCGTGGATTGGAGCAAGAAGTAGCCAGATGGATTGATGTAGCTGAGTGTGTGTCCGTGCAATGCGCCAGCCACGCCCGCCAGACCGCAGCCCAGCATGAAGGTGATGATTTTAAGGCGCTGAGTATTGACGGTCATCAGCATGGCAGCGATCTCATCCTCGCGGATGGCTACCGTGCCCTTGCCCAGAATGGATGTCACATAGTTGCGAATGATGTAGATCGTGAAAATCGCGGCGATGAAGGTCCAGATCATCACCCAGGGGAGGTTGATTACGCTTTGCATGGCGCTAGTTACTTTACCCATCCCCATGAAGCCGCGCGGCCCGCCGATCAAATCGATGTTTTCGATGACGCTTTTGAAGATGAAATTAACCGCCAGGGTGATGATTGCCAGGTAGTCGCCGCGGGTGCGGAAGGAGGGAATAGCCACCAGCAGGCTGAACAGCGCCGCAGCTACCCCGCCAATGATCAGACCCAGGGGAAAGATGATCAAAGACCAGCCAGGAGAGAGCAGCGCTGGTCCAAAAGCCTTGCTGTCGGTCAGCAACGCTACCGTGAATATGGAAGACACGTACGCCCCCACGCCCATGAAGGCGGCATGTCCTACCGAGAACTCCCCCATGTAGCCGTTGATCAGGTTCAGGCTGACGGTCAGGATGATATTGATGCCGATCAGCACCAGCACGAACTGGTAATAAGTGCTATAAAGGTTGAGCCAGGATGGTACGATGGTGATCAGGAAGATCACTACAATCAGCAGCGGCATGGCATAGCGCTTCATTAACATTTCTCCTCACCCGGTTGCAATCCGATTTAGACCTTGGTGCGACGCGCCACGCCAAACAGGCCGGTGGGGCGCGCAGCCAGGATGATCAAGAATACGGTGAAGGTGATCAGGTCGCGGAAGGTGGAGGGCAAAAAGGAAGCGACATAAATCTGGGTGAAGCCCAGCAGATAGCCACCAATCATCGCGCCCCGAATCGAACCGATGCCACCGATCACTGCGGCGATGAACGCCTGCCAGCCCACCAGCATCCCCATATCGAAACTCAGGATCGGAAAAGCCGTTCCATACATAATCCCTGCCAGGGCTGCTGTTGAAGAACCGATGATGAACGTAGCCATGATGATCTTGTCGACCGAGACGCCCATCAACGGCACAACCAGACGATCATAGGAGATGGCGCGCATAGCCATCCCCCATTTGGTCTTCTGGACGATAAACCACAGCGCGCCCATCACCAGGAAGGAGAGCAAGATCACCGCCAGTTTAATGTTGGTCAGGCTTAAGCCCCCCAGGGTGAAGATGCGCTTTGGAAAAAGCTCGGGGAATTGGCGGTCGCGCGCTCCCAGCAACGCCAGGTTGCCGTATTCCAGCAATAAGCCGAACATCAACGCCGTGATCACCAGGTAGAGACGGTTGGCGCCGCGGTTGCGCAGCGGGCGATAGGCGATGCGCTCGATGGTCACGCCGATCAGCGCGGTAAACGCCATGGTGAGCAGGATGGTTGCTGGCACTACCACCCATGCCGGCAGGTTGAAGGGCAGCCTGATATCGAATTTGTTGAGTAAAAACGTGCCGATGAAATAGCCGATATAAGCGCCTGCCATGAAGATATCGCCGTGGGCAAAGTTGATCAGTAGCAATACACCATACACCATGCTATAGCCCACTGCGATCAGAGCCAGGAAGCTGCCCCACTGCAGCGCATTCAGGAAGTTTTGCAGGAATGTATCCAGACTCACGGTTGTCCTCCAGCCTCCGCTTTGAGACTCGTGCGCTCTTGAGTTTGTGCGCTTGCTATTGAAACAGGGTATAACAAGTTGTCTGTAGCCAGTGGAGAGGCAGCCGATCTAGAAAGAACCGCTGCCTCTCCCAATTCTATCTACTGCTACGGAAGAGTCTCATCCGAGACGTTGGTCATCTCCGCATGAGACGTGGTCTGGCTGGTTTATGGACAAGCCTGGTCGAAGGCGATGAATTCGCCGTTCTGAATCTGCACGATCACGGCGCACTTGATCGGATCGCCTTGCTCGTCGAAGGTCATTTTGCCGGTGATGCCTTCGAAGTCCTTAATGCTTGCCATGCCCTGGCGGATGCAGTCGCGGTCTTCTTGCAGGTTGCCGGTGATCTTGCTGCAATTCTTGAGAGCCTGGACGGTGAGCAGCATCGAGTCCCAGGTCAGGGCGGCGACATCGCCCGGGATGTAGCCATATTTGGCGTTGTACTTGTCAATGAAGTCCTTTGTGGCGCCGGTAGCGCCTGAGGCTACATAGTGCGTGCTGAAGAAATAGCCTTCACAATCTGCGCCGCACAGCTCGATCAGTTGTGGGTCGCCCCAGGAGTCGCTGCCCACAATCGGCATGGTGATGCCCAGGTCTTTCGCCTGCGAGACGATCAGCGGCACCTCCTGGTAATATTGCGGGGTGAACAGAATCTCACAACCGGCGGATTTGATCTTGGTCAGTTGGGCGCTGAAGTCCTGATCGCCGGTGGTGAAGCTCTCGAAAGCCACAACTGAACCGGCTCCGTGCAAAGCTTCCCAGGCGGTCTTGAAGTTATCCGCCAGCCCCTTCGGATAGTCGCTGGCGACATCGAAGAGCACACAGGCTTTGGTGGCGTTGAATTGTTTGCTGGCAAAGTTCGCCACCACCGGTCCCTGGAAAGGATCGAGGAACGGGGCGCGAAAAACGTATGGTCTGTTCAGGGTGGTATTCGGATTAGTTGACCACGGGCTGATCATCGGCGTCTTCAAGTTGTCGGCTACTTCGCCGGCTGGCACAGCCGCGTTGCTGGGATTGGGTCCGATCATCACCAGCACGTTGTCCTGGGTGATCAGCTTATTAGCGGCAGCCACTGCGCCGTCGCCGGTGGCATTATTGTCTTCGATGACGAGTTCCAGGGTGTACTTCTTTCCCCCGAGTTCCAACCCGCCGGCAGCGTTGAATTCTTCCGCGAACATCTCGGCTGCAAACTTGGATTGCTCTCCTACCTTGGGCTTATCCCCTGTCAGCTCGATGTTCAAGCCAATTTTGATGACGTTTCCCGCGGCGCCTGCGCAGGCTGTCAGCAGAAAAGCCATCACCGTTGCCAGGCTGAAAACCTGGTACAAAAGCTTGCTACGCATGACTTCCTCCTCCTGATCTGCGAATAGGGTGGATGGGGTATTTCATCGAGTAAGGGAACATCCGCTTTGGTTGATTGCCGTTTGCACCTCCTTGCCTGTTGGTAATCGGACCCAGGCGCAAGAGAAGTTTATATCACTTTCAGAGTCATGTCAACATGGGCAGTTCCCTTGCTCTGATAACTAAAACCCTCGGGAAATGGTCGTCCCCGAGGGTTTTGGTCGGCGTGGTGGGCGCGGAGGGGCTCGAACCCCCGACCTCACGGATGTGAACCGTGCGCTCTGACCGGCTGAGCTACGCGCCCTGTCCAATTGTTAAACTGCCCTGCCTGCTGGCGCGGCTGATTCTAACACAGCCAGCGCTTATCTGCAAGAAAAGTCCCGTTCTACTGAACCGTGTTTACATCATTCGGACTCTTCTTCGATGCCTGGGCGAACCAATGGTCAGCCACGTCGGGGTGGTGTGCCACCTGTTGCAAAGCTCCTTCTGGCAGCGAAACCACAAATGCGTTCAGGTCGCCGAAGTCATAGTTGAAGACCGCGCCCATCTGCGCCAGCGCTTCTCGCACGGCTGCCTTACGACCTGGTTTGTACTGCACCCAAACCCGCTTGGCGTTGCCAGCTGCGTTGGTATGAGCCCACCCGATCATCCAAACGCCAAACAAGATCAGGAGGAAAAACAATATGTTACGGGGAAAGCGATTCCCATTCATCCGATTGACCCTCCTGGGATGATGTGCAGACCCGGGCGAGGTGTAGATATTTTATCATAATTGCTGCTGTGATTTAGCTAAAAAAACACCATCGGCTCCGGCGCACTACATCCGAAGCCGATGGTCATGGGTGCATTTACCCAGATTTTCAGGCTGGAACGTTCCCAACCTGACGGATAACCATTACCACTTTCCCTTGAATCTCCACATTGGCTGGATCATCGATGTAGATCGGCTGCATGGTAGGGTTGGCGGGTTGTAGCCGCACGCGGCCGTTTTCCAGGTAGAAATATTTCAGCGTGGTTTCGTCGCGATCATTCAGCCAGACCGCCACCATCTCTCCATTGCGGGCTTCCTTGGCGGGTTTCATGATCACCAAGTCGCCGTCGTAGACCATAGCGTCAATCATCGAGTCCCCCTGCACTTCCAGAGCAAACAGGTCGCTGCTTGCCTGTTCACGCGCTGGCAGCATGCTGCGGGCGATATCAACCATGCTCTCAGCGTCGTAGTAGGAGAAATCCGAGGCTGGAACTGGCACAGGCTCGCCAGCGACGATGCGACCCAGCACAGGGATGTGCAGCAGCTCGTCCACTGCCTGGCGCAGGGATTGTTTTACGGCGGTTGCGGCTGCGCCGGTGATCTCGGAGAGCGGCTTGAGCAGGCGAATGCCGCGCGAGACGCGACCATCGCGCTGGATGTAGCCGGTTTCTTCGAGCTGGTTTAAATAATAGTTGACCACCGAGGTGGATGAGATGCCAGCTTTCTCACAAATCTCCCGGATGGAGGGCGGACGACCATGCTGAGATTGGTAGCGTTCCAATACTTCCAGGATGCGCACCTGTCGTTCGGTGAGGCCTTTGGCGCGTTTGCGTGCCATCATATTTATCTCTCCTTCTCAGGCAGATGGAACTGTTCCTGCAATTTGTTCCCCGGCTGGGGGCTGGTTAGCCCGTTTGCCGCTGCTGCAATTTACTGCCCATTTGTGCTAAAAATAAGTTTACCAGAACATTCGTTCTGTGTCAAGAAATTTTGTGAGGGTGTTTGTCCCAAACTTGGTTGGTGAATTTCTGGGATAGACGCGGACGTGTATCCACGTATTTGCCGCTTGGAGTCTGGCTCACGCCTGAACCTGCAAGCAGCAAGCCAGCCCTGTGTCAGTTTGTTGTAATTGTGGAAATGTAGACTGAAATCTTGGAGAGAAGAGCAGGAACAGAAGCAAGTCGTGAGCCGCACAACAAGCGCTTCCAGCCGACGGATCGCTGCGCTCGGCGCGGCTGAAGCGCGAGCCGTTAGCACGCCGCGAAATTCCGCGATTTGAGAATATGACTATGCGGAACGCAGAACACCCACAGTGTGACAACCATATCTCTACGCTCCTGAAAGGTGTTCATACCTGCTCAGAGGCACGAACTCTTTTCCTTTCCCAAATATGCCGAGTTGCTTCTTGCCGTGTGACGGCTTAGCCGTAACTCCTTAGTTGCCTTTCTTGTGCGCGTCGAACATTCATCTTTGCGTAATGTGAATAACAGCAACCGCTAAGACCCAACAGGAGGTACAAATGGACACCCATCCAACTGAAAGGCGACTGGCCGTCTGGGCTCTGTTTAGCGCCCTGGCTGGCTTAATGTTATTTGCCCTGGCTACTGCCGGTGCAACTTCAGCAGCCTCGGGCGACGCCAAAGACCTTAATGCCCCGATAGCCGAAACCTCTCTCTGGCATATTGAAGCCGTTGATGTTTCCCATAGCCTGGGCGACCCGAGCAGTCACAGCCTGGCGCTGGAGTCTTCGGGCTATCCTCACATTGCCTATGGCGGAGACCACCTCTACCACGCCTGGTACGACGGAAGCGCCTGGCATATAGAGACGGTGGACAGCGCCCCCGATGTGGGCAGGAACGCTTCTCTGACCCTGGACGCCGGCGACCACCCGCACATCAGTTACTACGATGGGATCAACGAAGACCTGAAATATGCCCACTACGACGGCTCAGCCTGGCACATCGAGACGGTTGAAAGCACCGGCGATGTGGGTGCTTGGACCTCTATTGCCCTGGACGGAAGCGGTTATCCCCATATCAGCTACGTTAATGTGAGCAGCTATGACCTGAAATACGCCCGCTACGACGGCTCGACCTGGCATATCGAGACGGTGGATAACGCCGGAGACATGGGTTTCTCTTCTCTGGCTTTGGGCACTGATGGCTACCCCCACATCGGTTATTATGACTATACAAACAGAGACCTGAAATACGCCCGCTTTGACGGTTCAACCTGGCATATCCAGGTGGTGGACAGCGTCGGAGACGTGGGCAAGGACGCCTCTCTTGCCCTGGACGCTGCTGATCACCCACACATCAGTTATCTTGGCTACTTTCCCATTATGGACTTGAAATACGCCTTTTATGATGGCGCTGGCTGGCACACTGAGACGGTGGATAGCGTCGGATTCGTGGGCGGGTACACCTCCCTTGCCCTGGACGCTGCCTGGCACCCACACATCAGCTATTACGATTTCACCAGTAAGGACCTGAAATACGTCACCATCAAGATTCTAGACCACCAAGTCCACCTTCCTCTTGTCGTGCGCAACCAATGAGCATCAGGGACCCAATATACTATAGTTCTGGTAGCGAAGATAGAATAGGGAAAACTCCCAAGAGGAGATTTACCTGCACATCAGGCTGTTTCGCTCCAGTTGCGCGTAGGATGAAGCGCAGATCGTCAGGCGGCTGACGAGGAAGGGTTGATAAACATGAGTGAAGAAGGTTGGCGAGAGTTTCTCTCTGCTGAAGGTACCGATGACTGGGTTGTACTGCATGGGGGTGCAACGGTCGTCTTTCGTGTTGAATCGCTGGGCAAAGCTGTACACTTAGCGCAAGCCATTGCGAAAATTCCAGGTCTTGAAGGCGTGGGCATCCTATTGACGATAGGGGATGGCTTTCTTACCGTTCGTTTGACGCGTGATCTCTGGAAACTGGAGCCGCGACACATTGAACTGGCACGGGCTATTTCAGCTGTTGCACGGGAGTACGAAGCACTCGCAGATCGTTCATATGCCCAAGAGATACAGGTTGCCATTGCAGCGAAGCGTGATGAGATAGACGTTGATTTCTGGCGCGCTGTGCTAGGCTACCTGCCGATGGCTGATGACAATGCGGTTGACCCTCTTGGGCACGGATCGACGGTCTGGATGCAAGAAATTGACGCTAACAAGCCGTTGCGGCATGCAATGCATATTGACGTGTCGGTCGCCCACGAGCAAGCCCTGGCGCGACTACAAGCAGCGCTTGCAGCGGGCGGACGAATTGTCGACGACTCCCATGCGCCAGAATACTGGACGCTTGCTGACCGGGCGGGCAACCGCGTCTGTATTGTTGCATGGCCAGATGGTTCCAGTCAGTAACGCTGGGAAGGTGTTGAGTGCAGAGCGGTATTGTGCCTGGATCTATTTGAAGTTGCTCGCATAGTTGGTCATTGCCTGAGTATCTCAGCGGCGTAACTTTGCAGGTTTGGAGGGAATGTAGTTTGTGGTGCCGCCCATCAAAGCGTGCACCTGACGCCGCCCCGCTGCGCGGTGCAGGTGAAGTCCAAAACGTCAGTCATTGGCTTTGAGGAGAGGAATGAGATGCGGAATATCTTTCACCTGGTCTCTAGCTGGTTGTGTGCCGCACTGGTAACAACCTTTGTCTTTTTGCCCAAGCTTTCAGATATTCAATCCCATCCCAAGGACTTTGTCTATGTCGAGGGCACTTACTTGATGCTGAACGGCGAGCGCTTTATCGTCAAAGGCTATAACTATCTTCCTCGAGATTACGGCTGGACCGATATGACAACGTGGGATTGGGAAGAGGTGGATCGCGAATTCGCCCTCGCCAAAGCCTATGGAGCCAATACCATCCGCACCGGTCTGCACGCGCCGTCGGCGATTGGCGATCTTACTTGCGCAAAGGCGCGGACGTTCAGGGAGGTCCGGCCGGAGTATCTGGAGGCGGTCCACACACTTGTCAGCATTGCCGAAAAACACGATCTGCGGCTGATCCTGTGGCTGGGGGATTTGTGCCCTCAGTTCCTGCTTCCCGCCTACTATCCGGGATTGGAGAGATATATTGAAGCAATTGTGACTGCCTTCGCCGATCATCCCCAGATCATCGCCTGGGACTTGCAAACCGACGTGGATGGATTTGCCCTGCAGAGGTACCCGATTGGCTGTCATGGATTGTTGTCTTACTGCACGAAGACGAACATGCTGAACATGCTGCGCTTTATGGCAGACACCATCCGCCAGCTCGACTCCCATCATCTCATCACGGTTGGCTTCTGCTGGGTGACAACCTCCCTGCTGGCGCAGGATTTTACCGATTTTCTGATGCCGCAGGTATTAGGCGGCGACGTGCCCGAAATCCTGGAGGGGGAGGCGGCATCCCAACTGCAGGGATACGGCCCGGGCGCCGGCTTGGACTACGACACCATGGTGAGCACGCTGGAAGACAAAATTCGTTCCCTGCAAAGTCAGGTAGCCCGTCCGATGCCGATTGTCTTTGCCGAATACGGCTCGCCGAGCGCCGGAGACAACTATTCTCCTGAATTGCAGCGACAAATCTACGATGTCTATCTGGAAGTGGCTTTCCTGCGCCTGAAACTGGCTGGTGCCCTCAACTGGACTTTGACCGATTTCATCTGGCCGCCAAAATCACAGCCGTTTGCCTTCCTGGATAATCCACTTCCGGTCACTGAGCAGAACTTCGGCGCGTTCCACCTGGACTATTCACCCAAGCCGGCAGCAGAAATAGCCAGAGCCTATTACGCCGACGCCCCCACGATCGCCTTTCAAGACGGGCCGGAAGAGTTGAAATTCATCTTCAGCAAGACCTTTGTACCAGGCCCGGAAGACACCCGCGTGCTGGCTGTTGCTTTCGATTCCATCACCTTCCTGAGCGCAGATCGGTCATCGCTGTTGACACTCGATATTGGCGATCCTTCTGCACGGTCCTATCTGGTGCAGGGCTTTTCCGGGGATGAAAGCCCCTGGGGAGATGAGGCGAAAAACTTCGTCTGGGCTGGCGGCGAGGAAAAAACGGCGCGGCTGTGGTTACCCTTCCCCGAAGGGACGCGATCCATATCCCTGCGCGTTAACAGTGTTCTGGAAGATATGGACATGACCGTCCTGGTGGACGACGAGGAGATCAAGACCCTCTCTTTGGGGGTTGGCTGGAAAACTTATACGATCCAACTGCCCGAGGAACAACCGTTTACCATTGGCAGCACGTTCAAGCTGCGCGGCAAGTTCAACCTGCCGATTTCCGAGGGAACGGTGACTATCCAGATGAGCAACGACCAGATCGCATGGCAGGATGTCGCCAGCATCGTACCCGAAAGAGGGCGCTTTGCGGCATCCATCCCAATTGAGCACGCCGGGACTCTCTGGCTGCGCGCTGTCTGGAGCGGCGCCGGACTGTACCGATCAGCGGTGAGTGAGGCTATCTCTCTTGAAATCCCCGCTCCGCCGGTCACGCCAACGGCAACCGTTGTCCCGCCCCCTGCGACTGACGCTAACCAAACCAAAGCGGCGTCGTACACCGTCTCGCCAATGCTAACCGTTTCCCCACCCCCTGCGACTGCCAGCCCAACTCCCGTGGTTGAATCGGCACCCCAGGCGCCCATCCGCCTTTGTGGCGGGGCGGGGGCTCTTCTTCCATTTCTCGCTTGCCTGGGCATCTGCTTCGTGCTGCGGCGCAGACAAGCGTAGACAGAGGTTCGAACGATCAGGAAGCGCTCGCTCAGTGCGGGCATCGTGCTGCGGCTGACACGGCATCTCGGGGTAGGGGAGCTGCTTTTGAGGTGCATGTTTTGGCAGCAGAAGTGCAGCAGCCCTGACCGGCGACTACAACCGGGTTATCGCTGCGGTTCGCCGGGCTAGCCGGCTCTGCCACCGGGTCTTAGCGAGGGCGTCTTGCCTATGCCGCCCTGCGGGCTGTCAGGTGCCCTCATTGCCGATGGAAGAAGGTGTGCAGGTGATGGGACGCCACGACCGAGTGGAAGGGGGTGCTGGAGGAGGGGCGGTGTGCGCTTCTGTTGAGCGGTTCGGGTTTGAATTGGTAAAGCCAATGACCGCTGTAAATTCACATTTTGATACTATTTTCTTAACTCGCCAACCGTGTCTGTTACAAACACTTTCGCCATAGGTGCTTGACTTTTCCTATAATAAGAATAGAATAACCATAAGGGGGGTAACTGATTGACTGACAAATTTCATGTAATCTCCAAGCGGAGTGCGAAAAGGGAAGCAATTGGCCCGACAGCCTGGCGCTTCGAAGCGAAGACAGGGAACGGATCAGACCCAGGTTCAAGCCAAAAGAAGGGTAGCAGATATTTGAAATGAGCGAGCGCATGCCGGATCCAACGCCAACCGATTTGGAAATAGCTCAAACCACGGTTCCAGTGGGTATCGATGCAGGAACGCAGACCCAGCGTCACAATGGCTGTGCCAGTGCTCACCAGATAAAGGGTCGTTTTAGCCAGGACCAACCCCAAGCGGGTCAGGGCATCAGCGTCACGAATTTCGCCCGCTTCCAACTGGAAACCAGCCGATTTATCATCCAAGAAATTTTCTTCCAGGTCAAAGCGCAAGCCATATTCGTCAAAAGTATGCAAATCGGTTGGGTCGTCACTCAGAATAGCCCATTCTTCATAGCCATTGCGGGTCTGCACCTGCGCCAGAGCCAGATGAACCGGACCAAACTGGCGATCCGTGATCCACACTTTGTGCAAAAACAAAGCCTGTCCTTTGGCTGGCATCAAACGCCCCACACTGAGACAAGGTTTGCTTACCCGATGGATGCGCAGCGACTTCTTCAAGCGGATGCGAAAGCCCCAACCCAAATCACGCACCGCACAAAACAGGTCGTTATCGTCAAAACCACGATCCGCCAGCAGGATCACCGAGCAACCTTTGGGCAAAATCGCGGCTGCTTCCTTCAGACTGTGCTTGTACTTCTCAAACGCCACCATCGTGCTCTGCTGTTTCAGGACCACCCAACTCAACGGCAGCGCTCGTCCGCGATAGATCATTGCTACTCGCACCAGAACAAATTCATCCCACAGGCTGCTACTATCCAAAGCCAGATAAATCTTGTGCCCGTTCCAATCCGCAAAGGCCGTTTGCGCCAACCGCCTGTAGATTTCAGCCGGGATGATCTTGGCGTTTTTCAGCCAGCGCCCAAACTGCCGCTGCTTGCTCGCCGCCTGTACTTCGCCGATCCGATGCATACTCCACTTGCTCAAGTGGACACTTTTCTCCAAAAGCACACCTACAATCGCCCAGGCAAATGTGATCAGGCACCGCATATCATGAAATCGAACTTGGCTATTTCGAAGCATCTCGATTATGGTACGATAAAGTCTGAGGCTGTCCGACATGGCTCTTCTCCTGTGGTGGTTTTGTCTGGCGACTTAACTTTGCCACAGTTTGAGCGTGTTGATAGCCTCTTTTGTTAATTTTGTCAGTCAATCAGAGGGGGGTGGTAGCACTTCAATAAAACGTGGAGGTTGAAAAAATGAAGGTCCTGTGGCACTCTAAAGGTCCCACACCTTACAAGAGCAAGCCACATGGACCCTCGAGAACAATTCTGCCCGAATATGAC